>ERZ795050.102-NODE-102-length-127046-cov-6.725831_pt1 | contig 127046 bp, 93 predicted proteins | sample MGYA00375134_ERZ795050 | MGnify/ENA primary metagenome ERZ795050 (study PRJEB30179, sample SAMN05720221) | activated sludge metagenome | isolation source: Anaerobic digester | place: Japan | collected 2015-05-26 ... | reverse complement strand
ATCGTGTACCCCCTCCTGCGGCGAGGGAATCCTTGAGAATCAGGCATTTGATACATAATCGGGCCGTCTTACCCGGACAGGAGTGATACGACCTATTGAACGCTGCCGGTGGTCATCGCTTTCGACGTTGACATCTTGCCGGCGGACCGCTCTACTTCTCCCAGCGAGGGAAGACCCGACATGCGTTTGGTTCAAACCACCGTCGCGTGGGCACTTGTGACCTGTCCGGCTGCAGCGACCGAGCCGGTAACGATGCAGTCGCCGGATGGAAAGATGTCTTTTTCGCTTTCAACCGGTCCTCAGGGCCCGGCCTTTGACTTGACGATGGACGGGCAGGCCTTGCCGTTCGACAGCCCTTACACGATCGGGTCGCTGTCAAAGCTCGGCGAGACGCTTATCGGCCCGCCAATGACGCCGGAGATGTCTTGCGGCGAGTGCATGGCGATTACTGAGGCACACCTTCAGGACCATGCCGGACTCTGTCTTGCGACGAGTCCGCGGATGCCCAAGACCCTGCTGACGCGGTTATCGACGCGAGGCAACGAGCGGGCCGTGGTTCGGGTGGCACCTTTCGAGACTCCTTGGCGCGCGATCCTCCTCGGCTGCCGGGCGGGCGATCATCGAGCACCACGGCGAGAAGGGCGTTGGCGTCTGGTTGTGGCTGAGGTGGAGTCACTGCGATGCGGAGATGGCCAAGGCCTTTCCGCTCCACGAGGAAAGGGGCATTGCCGGCATCAAAGTCGACTTCATTAATCGCGACGTCCGGTGGATGGTGAACCGGTGTCGTTCCAGGCGGGATTCGCAGGCCTGGTGAGACCACCCGGCTCATCGCCAAAGGGTTGTCAGATACCGCCCTTGGTTGGCAGAGATGTGTTTCTCGATTGGCAAGCGCCTCAAGAGTAGAATGGCGTTTTGCCTGCGAGCTGGACGGGCCATCCGTACCGCCCGCGGCTCTGGGGTCATGAAACATGGCCGGCTTGATGGACTGGCTCAACTCTCATCCGCTGGTGTTGCCGCTGTTCATCTTCTTCGCGCGGATCACGGATGTGTCGATTGGCACGTTGCGGACCATCTGCATTGTGCGCGGCTTTCGGTACCTGGCGCCGATACTCGGCTTCTTTGAGGTCGCGATCTGGATCATCGCGGTCTCGGGCGTCTTCAGCCATCTGGACCGTTGGTACAATATTGTGGCTTATGCCGGTGGTTTTGCCGCGGGCAATGCGGTGGGCATGTACATTGAGCAACAACTGGCCATCGGCATGCAGGCGATTCGTATCATCTCGCCGGGCCATAGTGCGGCGGTTGCCGCCGGTTTGCGCCTCGCGGGTTATGGTGTCACCGAGATCAAGGGCCGCGGCCTGAATGGCGAGGTGTCCATCTGTTTCGTGGTCGTTCCTCGCAAGGAAACCCCCGTGGTGCTTCGGGTGGCACGAAGCATCGATCCCGACGCATTCAGTACGGTTGAAGACGTCTCTTCGGCCGTCGGGCGGGTCTACCGCGACGAGGTCCGCAAACGTGGATGGCGAAACCTGTTGAAACGCAAGTAGTAAATGTTGCGGGTATGCCTTCGTAACCCGGCCGGGGTGGAGGCTCGCCGCCAGGGCCGCGTCTTCCGCAAGTAATCGGTCAATTGGCAGCCTGTGTCGTCGATGGTGTCAGCGCGAGGATCGGGGTGGCGCCGAGTCCGCCGCGTCCCGGGGCGATTTCCATTGCAGATACCACGGCTTCAGCGTCGTTGACGCCGCGGAAACGGACCTCGATCACCCCGTGGTTTGGGCGGATATCATCAAACACGAGGTCAACCGCACGGTTCAGGCCGTCCCAGATCGGCCTGTTGTTTGCGGTGAAGGCGACGGACGCCGGCCGTCCTGTGGCTGTAGCCGCGATGTCCAGATTGCGAAGCATCGGGCGGCCGTTAATGTCGATGCTCATCAAACGAGTCTCTGGGGTCACCCATCTGGACTCCATCAGTTTCAAGCGGACGTGATAGTCACCCGGCCCGACGGTCACATAGGCGGTGAAGTCCCGGCCGTGCATGCCGTGTCGATACAAAACCGGATCGGCAGTACCGGCAACTGTCAGTCGTCGCGGCGTTGTGTACCAGCAGGCCTCGACGGGATCGGTCAGTTCGCCCACACGAATGACCGCCTCGGTGGCAGGCCGCCACGAGCGGCCCTGTGAATCGACATAGTCCTCACGGCCAGGATAACCGAATACCCATCGCTGCGCGTCGGTCGGACCGCCTCCTTCGCCGAAACCCGCATCGCCGGTCGCCGCGGAGAACTGGACTGCGTCGGCGGTGACGTCGGCGCCATTCGAGCGAGGATTGCCCTTCCCGAATGCGACGATTCTGATCGTATGCCGATCGTTGCTCAGGCCGCTCTTGTGGTACAACACCTGCTGCCGAAGAACATATGGGTTCCAGCAGTCAATCCCGCAGAGCTGCTTGACGTCATCAATGTAAACGTTGGCCAGGCCGCCGTTGGGGCTCACCGCCCCGATCAGACGGAACTGGTTGCCCTCGAACGTGAACGAGAGCTCTGCGCCGGCCTCCGCGGTGAGACGGACCGCGCCGCCGAAATGCCCGGCCAGACTCGCCTCGTCCCACCTGCCGGAGAATGACATCGTGCGTTCGTCGCTCTGTTGTTGCGGATCATCACCCTCGATTATCACCGTCCTGCTGCCGTCGTGTCGAATCGTGACGATGCAGTCGCCGTTGTTCAGCGGCCGGGCAGCATAGCCATTTCCGTCGAGCGAAGGCGATTCAGAAAGCGGCTTGCCGTCGGCCAGGATCCGCGTCGGGCGAAACGCCAGCCGAAGAACATCTTCCGTCCCTGCAGGAGCATCGAAGGTGGTGTACTCGATCCGGCCGTCGCCGTAGATTACTTTCGACACAACCGACGTGCTCCGCATGATGTGGTTCTCGCGGTGGGGACCGAGTACATCCGGCAGCCACGCCATGGCATCCAGAACATAAGCCAGCGGCAGCGGGTGCGCGATTTGCAGCCAATTTCCGGCGACGACGTTACCGCCCTCCATACCGTCCTCGACCACGCCGGTTTCATGGGCATCGTACGTTGCCAGAATGAACTGTCGCCGGGCCAGCTCGCGTGCCCATTCGCTGTCGGCCCGAACGCCGTACTCCGCAAACGCGGCCCCAACCTGCATCGGCGGGTACGACAGCGAACGCCCGCAACATTGAGCCCCCTCCGGATACGCCCAGGCTCCGCTGTAGACGTCTCCGTTCGACTCGGGGGCCACGCACGCACGCTGCAGGAACAGCGACATGATGTTCCGGGCATCAACCCGCCAGTTCCGGAAGACATCCGGCACGGCCATCAGGTATCTTGGAACCATCTCCGACAACGTCTCGCTCTGCACGGGGTGAGACCAGTCCCAGTAATCCCGGCCAAAAGCGTCGTTTTCGAGCCATCGCGGCAGCAGCACGTCCCGAAGGTACGCCCGGCCGGCATCGCGAGCTTCGATCAGGGCGTTGTTCACGCCCGTGTAACCGACGCGGATCAGCTCGTCAAAGAGCCGCAGCAGGACCACGACGCCGCCGGTCTGCCTGTCATCCCAGAACACGTCCTCCGGATTGGCATATCGGTTCCACGGAGACAGGCCGGGTTCGTGGCCTCGTTTAGCCGCCAGCAGGTCTGCCCAATGCCCGGCGGTGTCGAGCCATTCGCGGTTGCCGGTGATCTGGTAGCCGCGGACCAGACCGAGGCCGAACAGGGCAACGAGGTCGAGCTGGATCATGCCTTGCGGGTTGCATTCGCCGTAGGGGGTGCCCTGGTTGGGCACACTGATCAGGAACCTCGGCCAGGGGTGATCGTCAGTCGTCTGACAATGGTTCAACAGCACGTCGGCGATCATGCTGATCTGGGCAATCGCGGACGGGTCGCCGCTGTAGCGGTAGTAATCCACCCATCCGATCATGGCATATGCCCCGCGCTGAGCCAGGTCGCCGTTGCCCCAGTCCTCCAGCTTGCGCGGCCTGATTGTGCCGTCCGGCTTGATCTCCCAACGGCCGTTGTAAATGTAGTCCGGCGCCGGCAGGCCGGTCTTGGGATTCGTCGCCCACGGATAGCGTTTCAGCGTTTCGGCGGCGACGCGCACCCGGAAATCGCACTGACCGTTGAGGCCCTTGTACCACGGAGCGATCACGCCATGGCGATCCTCGACGGCATCATGTGCGAAGTATCGCGGCTGCGTTCGCTGCGCCGACGCCCAGGCGGGGAATACGAGGCAAAATAGAAGTGGTAGGGATATAACCGCCTTCGCAGATGCTTCTTGAGAGTGCTTCATGCAGTGCTCTCCCTGCGCTTCGGCTTGGGACGTCGCGCCGTACAACACCTGCGGAGGCGACATCCGGCATATCGTACAGCCAGGGCTTGGAGCCTGTCACGCCGAGCCGGACAGCCGTCAGGTTTTGTCCACGAAAGCCGCGAGGCTATACTGATTCAGAGTCTGGTTCACCTGGTGTATAGGAGCCGACCTGACGTGATGCCGTATCAGCCGCCATTGCCGCCTCAATATACCGACCTCTCGATCGAGGAGATGTGCGAGCGGATCCGGGCGCACAAGCAGGCCTTCGGCCGGCGTCTGGTGATTCTCGGCCATCATTATCAGCAGGACGACGTGATTCAGTTCGCCGATTTCACTGGCGACAGCCTCAAGCTCAGCCGGCAGGCCTCGCAGCAGAAGGACGCCGAGTTCATCGTCTTCTGCGGCGTGCATTTCATGGCCGAGTCAGCGGACATTCTGTCGGAAGGCCGGGTGGCTGTGATTCTTCCCGACCTGACCGCCGGGTGCAGTATGGCGGACATGGCAGCGCTGGAGCAGGTCGAGGACGCGTGGCAGCGTTTGACTGCGGCGACGGACGCAAAGGTCATCCCCATCACGTACGTGAACAGCTCGGCGGCGATCAAGGCGTTCTGCGGACAACATGACGGAGCCTGTTGCACCAGTTCCAATGCTCGCAAGGTGCTCGAATATGCGTTGACGCAGGGCGACAAGGTCCTTTTCCTGCCGGACCAGCATCTCGGCCGCAACACGGCGTACGCGATGGGGCATCCACTCGATTCAATGGTTCTTTACGATCCGGTCCTGGACGCCGGGGGCCTGACCGACGAGCAGATCCGCAATGCCCGCTTCCTGTTGTGGAACGGCTACTGCAGCGTGCACCAGGTGTTCACGCCGCAGCAGTGCGAGCGTGTTCGGGCAGCCGATCCGGCCTGCAAGATCATCGTCCATCCGGAGTGCCCGTGGGAAGTGGTGCAGCGGGCGGACCTGGCCGGAAGCACCGAATACATCATCAAGATCATTACCGAGGCCCCCGAGGGCTCGCACTGGGCGGTAGGCACGGAGATCAACCTGGTTAACCGCGTGGCCAACCGCTATGCCGGTCGCAAGCTGGTGCGGTCGCTGGCCGACGTACAATGTCTGTGTTCGACCATGTATCGCATCGATCTGCCGCACCTGTTGTGGAGCCTCGACGAGCTGGCCACCGGCCGCGTGGTCAATCAGATTCGGGTCGATGAGCAGACCCGCCATTTCGCCCGAGTCGCCCTTCAGCGTATGCTCGACAACGTCAGCGCCACGCCGATGGCGGCGAAATAGTGGGGACGGGGGATTGGAGGCTGGGGACTGGAGATGAGCAATCGATCGCAGGGCGTGATGTTCCCTTGTCCGTTGGCTGTGATCATCATATCAACTGCCATGTTGCTCGCGGTGGCGTCGGCATTCGGCGAGTCGCCCGCAAGAGTCAATGTATCCACGTTCTACCATGCCCAGGCAAGAGCCAACGCCCAGACAAACGGCCAACGATACGATTGGGCCCGCAAGCAGGTTGATGAGGCGATTGCGGCGGCCGAGCCGTGGCTCAAGACGCCCGATGACGAGTTGTGGCGGATGATCGTGCCGCCAAAGCTCAAGCGGGCGATTATGGTCAACGTCAACCAGGGTTGCCCGAAATGCGGCATGGGCATCTATGGTGACCGCGGACCGCATCCGTATCCCTGGCTGGCGTGGGTCGAAGGCCATCCGTGGAAAGTACAGTGCCCTAACTGCAAAGAGCTGTTTCCGAAGAACGACTTCGGGGCGTTTTACGAAAGTGGAATTGATCCTGAAACAGGCTTGTTCGATCCGGCGCGGGCTGACCGCAAGCTGCTGTTCAACGCGGAGCATGCTGATCCGAGGGATCCGCAGCACTTGTACGCCGTCGATGACGGTAGCGGCTGGCAGCGCTTTCCCGGTGGCCTGAAGGAGCGGGACTGGTACATCGGCTATCATGCTTACTTCGGGCGCAGCGGCCGGGTGGCGTCGGCGATCCGCTCGCTGGCCACGGGCTACGCTCTCACCGGCCGGCCGATCTACGCGCACAAGGCGACCATCCTGCTCGACCGCCTGGCTGATGTGTTCCCCGACTACGACGGCAAGCGGGAGCAGTTCTACAACAACGTTTGGGGCGAGTATTCGGACGGCTTGCTGGGGCCGAACTACTGGGATGGCGGCATGTGGGCTCAGCGGGCGATCGATTATGACATGATTCGTGAGGGCATCGGCCAGGCGCCTGAGACGCTCACGTTCCTGGGCGAGAAGGCCCGCCAGTTCAAGGTGCCGATGCCCAAGACCAGTGTCGAAGACATCCGCCGCAACATCGAGCAGCGCATCCTTATCGACGGCGGCCGCCGCCGCGAACGTATCTGGATGAACGGCACGATCACCGAAATGTGCCGGCTCAAGGTTGAGCTGGTGCTCAACGGACGTGACGCGCTGAAGGAACTGGTCGGCAAGTACATGCCCGCCATCGTACCGCCTGAGCACCTCAATGCGGACGGTTCGGGGAATGAGCGTTCCACCGGCTATGACGCCGGTGCTTTTGGCCAATACTGCAGCCTGATCGAAGAACTGGCGGCGATGGACAAAGACGTCGTACGCGCTGCCCTGGAGAGTCACCCGAATCTCCGCGCTGCCTTCGATTTCTGGCCCGACATCTGGTGTCTGGAGAAGTACATCCCCCAGATCGGCGACGTGGGCGAACCCGGCGCGACCAGCGGGCCGCGCGGCTCGGCGGGTGCCTACCTGGTGCTTTTCGATCTGACTGGCAACGCCAGGTATGCCCAGGCGGCCATGCGCATCGCAAACGGTGACGCCTCCGCGCTTCCTCGCAACATCTACGCCGCAGAGCCCGAGGAATTGGTTCAGCGGGCGATCGAGGCTGACAAAACATCCGGGCCGTGGCACACGCCCAGCATCGTCAAGCGGGACTATCAACTTGGCATTTTGCGCAGCGGCCTCGGTCCGGACGAGCAAGCGCTATGGCTGTTTTACTCCCCCAAGGCCGGAACCAGCAGCCATTCGCACTTCGACGCGCTGAACATAGGTTTGTTCGCCTTTGGCCTTCCACTGATCTGCGAACAGGGTTACCCGCTCTACACCGGCGACTGGCCGGCCCGCTGGGCGTGGACCAGCAACACCCGCAGTCATGCGACCGTCAGCGTGGACAACCGCTGCCAGCGTCATAGCGACGGCGGCAAGCTCTTGGCCTTTGCCGGAGACAACGGCGTGCAACTCATCTCGGCCGAGGCCCCGACGGCTTATGAGAATGTTGCGGTCTATCGCAGGACGCTGGTCGCGGCGGAACTTGGTGCCGGATGTGTCTGCTACCTGGACGTCTTCCGCATTAAGGGCGGCCGTGAACATACGTACAACCTGCCGCTGTTCTACGGCAATCTGCGCGTTCAGGGACTCACGATGATACCGCACGACGATCTGCACGACGGCTATGTGAGCCAGGTGCAGGCTTCGCCGGCCGAGTCGCCGTGGCAAGCCGAAGCAGATCTCTGCGAGGAATACGAAGGGCTGGTCCGTGCGCACATGCGCATTCACGGTCCAGCCGCTGACATGACGATCCTGACCGGCCGGGGGGAGGCGCGTTGGGGCAAGGATGATCCGCGGCGACTGCCATACCTGTTCTTGCGTCACCAGACGAACGCTCGCGAACTCGATAGCTGCTTTGCTCTCGTTTACGAGCCGTATCGCGAGCGGCCGTTCATCGATGAAGGCAGCGTGGTCATACGACCGGAGGCACAGGCCGTTCATTTCGAGGCCCGGCTGGCCGACGGGTCAGGTTCGTTCCGACTGACCTGTCGGGACATGGGCGATTCGCCGGTGACGGCGGAGGGCACACGCACGCTGGCGGGCAAGTCGCAAGACGTCAAGCTCTCGGGAATCATCTCAACTCTGCCGTCGCGCTGAGCCAATTTAATGGTTCCGCATTCTGAAAGTAGGGTCTTTCTCAATAACGCTATGCGCAGGGGCAAGAAGTGGAACCTGATCCTCTTCGATACGGTCAAACTGGGCAGGCTGAACTGAGCGGCCGGATGGAATGAATATCGCGAAGGTGAGCGCCAGGTGAACCGACGCTCACAGTTGTCTGCATCTTGATCGCCTCGGTTTCGATGCTCACCGTCTGTCGCAAGCTGCTGCACCTCTGCAAAGGTGACACGCCTTATTATAGCAAGTGCGGCTACAACTTGACGGACCTGACGTCTCCGCGATGTCCCGAGTGTGGAGGTCTTCCATCCGAGGTGCCCGTGGTGCGAGGGGAGTTGGCCATAGGGCGGTCCCTGCGCATATGGCTGGTCGTCGGGATGCTGTTGATGCTGGTTATCGGCGTCGCCGCTGCCATCGTATGGTGATCAGACCCAGCATCTCGCGGTTACGACCGTGCGATGAGTGAGAGGGACACGCAATGCGGGCATTTGGCTACGAGGGAGACGTTCGCTCAGCGGACCAGCTTGTCCGCCTCGCGGACCATTTCCGTGACGGACCAGTCCGACAGGATCTGATCCCGATCGCGGGTGTAGTCGCCCTGGCCGGTTTCGTATTGCAGGAGCAAACGCATGGCGTTGACGTAGCCCAGCTCGCGGACGAGGATCTCCAGGCCTCGACGTCGCAGTTCAGCAGGATTGGGGATCAGGCTCACGCGGGCAACTCTCTCGTCAACGTCATCAAGTCGACTTCTGTCTTCTCGAGACTCGGTACGGTGTAATATGGCAGGTCAAAGCGTTACGGAACAGCGAAGGGTTGGTGACACATGCTCTACAAAGTGCCCCTCCTCCTCACCCCTCAGCCAGAAGGGGGTTTCACGGTTACTTCGCCGCTCCTGCCGGAATTGGCGGCGGAGGGCGACACTGCCGATGAAGCGCTCGGGAATGTTCGGGATGCGCTCGCCGCAGTTATCGAGATTTACCATGATCTGGGCCGGCCATTGCCTGCCTACGGATAGACCTTGTCCATCATTCGCGGATAGGCGATGGTTTCGCGGATGTGTTTGAGGCCGCAGATCCAGGCGACGGTTCGTTCGACGCCGAGGCCGAAGCCGCCGTGGGGGACGCTGCCGTAGCGGCGAAGGTCGAGGTACCACTCGTAGGGCCCGGTGGCCAGCCCTTCCTCGGCCATGCGCTCCAGCAGCACGTTCAGGTCATCCTCGCGCTGTGAGCCGCCGATGATCTCGCCGTAGCCGTCGGGGGCCAGCAGGTCGAAGTTGCGGACAACCCGCGGGTCTTCGTGATCTCGCTTCATATAAAACGCCTTGCAGCCGCGCGGATAGTGCGTGACGAACACCGGACGGTCATGCAGCCGCGAGATGATCGTTTCGTCGCTGCCGCCGAGGTCCTTTCCCCACTCGAAGTTCGCCGCCAGTTCCATGTGTTTGGGTATGTTCGAGACCTGCTCTTCCAGTTCGGCCAGTTCTTCCCGCTCCGCGATGACCTCGGCCGCGAGTTTCTCCTGCTCATGCTTCTTGACGCCCTGCCGATCGCGGGCTGCTTCCTTGGCCGGGATCGACTCTTTGAGCTGGGTGATGCGGGCGCTCTTTTCGGCCAGGTCCTTCTCCAGGAGTTCGCGGGCCTTCGGGCCGCGAAGGATCTCGGCCGCCTGACTGTAGGTGATGCGGTAAAACGGCTGCTTCACGTTTTCGAGCGCGGCAAGGTCTTGGCCGAGGAATTCCAAGTCCGCGCGGTGTTCCTTCAGCACTCGTTGGACAATCGAGCAGACAAAATCCTCTGCGACATCCATGACATCCTCGAGGACAGCGTACGCGATCTCCGGCTCAACCATCCAGAACTCCGTCAGGTGCCGGCGCGTCTTGGACTTCTCCGCCCGAAAAGTAGGGCCGAAGCAGTAGACCTTGCCGTAGGCCAAGGCCGCCGCCTCGAGATAGAGTTGGCCGGTCTGGGCCAGGTACATCGGCTCGCCAAAGTAGTCCACCGAGAAGAGGGTCTGAGCTCCTTCGCCGGCCGAGGGGGCGAAAATCGGCGTGTCCACGAGCGTGAAGCCGTTGTCGTTAAAGAAGCGGCGGATGGCATCGATGACCGTGTGACGGATCTTCATAATGGCCGTCGGGCGTCGGGATCGCAGCCACAGGTGGCGATGCTTGAACAAAAACTCATGCCCGTGCGGTTTGGGGGTGATGGGGTAGTCGGTCGTGCTGTGCACCACCTCGATGCCGCTGACGTGCAGTTCGTGGCCGCCGGGAGCGCGCTGCTCGGCCTTGACTTGGCCGGTGACCTTGAGCGAAGATTCCTGCCCCAGCCGTGAGGCCGTTTCGAAGACCTCCGGCGGCACATCCTGCTTTCCGACCACGCACTGGCACAGGCCCGTACCGTCGCGGACGACAAGAAAAACCACCTTACTGCTGACCCGCGAGTTATAGAGCCAGCCGGCCAGCGTCACCGTCGAGTCAATGTGTTTGCCGAGATCCCGAATATGAACAGTCATGTCTGTTTCCTTGTGCCTGTTCGCCGAAAGCCTTCCTCAGTCGCATGCCGGGGGATGATACGCGAGCGGCACCGTCAGCAAAAGGGGGCAAGGCAGATCCGGATTCAGATCTTGAGAGAGGCTGACTCCTGCGACGCCTGCTCCGTCGAATTGCGCAAGTTGAGGAGAAACCGCCGCGCCGGCACAATGTTGATCGTTCCGCGTTCGGCATCGATTTGCCCGTCTTCACTGCGAGTCCCAACGGTTCCGATCCCGCCCCCGATTCACCCATCGCCTCGCCCCATGCCATCGCCGTGTCCGGCTTACAGGCAGCCGGTGGTCATTGTTGCCCCATGTGACCGACGCGTTCAGGGAGTATTCGCAGATTATGTCAAGACCGGTTTTTCAAGATCGCCAGCGGGCAATTCTTCGGGTTAACGCGACGGCCTACAACGTCGGCAACGTGTCGTCCGGGGTGTTGGCAGGCATACTCTGTCCCAGGAAATGCAGAAACTGGGTGCGCGTCAGGATCGGGATCGACAGCGACCGAGCTTCCTTGAGCATGGTCTCGAAAGCCGATAGGCGTTTGGCCGCTTGCTCATTGCGCTCGGTGACGGCCGCCTCGTCTTCCGAGCCGGGGATGACCGGGACAGGGCCGGTCGGAGGTGAACCCACAACCAGGAAATCCGTATCGGTATCGACCTTGTTCACGACCTTGCCGCCAAGGCGGTCGATCAGCCGACTCACTTCCTTGCCGGCTATGTCTTCGGGGCGACCGTCAAAGTTCAAATCGAAGTCCCCGATGACCGCGAAGGTGAACTGGCGCGACCGATCGAAAACAGGGTTGGCGATAATATCGTTTACCAAGATCGGCTCGCCGGGCGTGCGTGAGGTCACGCGACATTCTGCCGTCGTCTCGAATACGTTGACGACCTCGATGGTTGCCTTGCCCTTTCCGTCAGTGGGGATGCCGCGAACAGGGGAATAGACCGAGAAGGTCATGCCCAGCCTGACCCCATCACTGCGGCCGAGGTCAATGTAAACGATGTCCCCGGCCGGCACTGTGCGGACGATCACGCCGTCCTTGACCTGGAGGGCTGAGCCGCTGCTGGAGGGCTTGAATTGCGCTAACTGGGCCAGCAGCCCCTCCGTCCGGTTTTTCTCGGCATTCAAGGTCTTCTCGGCCTCATCCCGGGCTTTGCGGGCGGCATCAAGTTCACCGGCCATCTGGTCGCGTTCTTTGGTGCGGGCAGCCTGGAGTTCGGCAAGCTGTCGGTTGCACTCCTCACGGGACTGTTCGCTCTCTTGCATCAACTTCTTGAACTTCTCGTCCAGTTCGGCAACTCGGGTCTCGAAGGCCTTGGCGGCATCGTCTCTGGTCTTGACGGCCTGCTCAAGATCGTTGTTGAGCTTCTTGTGCTGAGCCTGAAGTTCGTCGGCCCGGCCGGCGGTTTTTTGATACAGGCTGAAAAGATTGTTCAGCATCGTGGCCACCGGCTGGTCGGCGGTGATTTTCGCATCCTTGACCTGCGGGTCATTGGCCACGGTTGTCCGGATCTCGTCAATCGCCGACTTGATCTCGGCCAGCGACTCGGCAGGTTTTCCGATGACCTCCTGGGCGACGTCGCTCAAGGCTTGTCGGGCGTCAGCGGCGGCCCTTTGCTGATCGCGGGCCTGCCGTTGGGCTTCGCTGGCGGTTGCCTCGAGGTCCGACTTTTGCGTAAACATGATGATGGTGAAGGTAATGGCGGCCACCGCTGCGACGGCAAAACCGATCGCCGCTGCTTTCAAGCCGCTCGATCCGACCGATCCTTGGGGCCTGGCCACTGCCATGATTCACTGCTCCGTTTCGACCGTTAGGCCCGACGTCGGGTGTCCATGCCGTCCGGTCGGGCTCGGACGGGCCGCGAGGTTCGCCCGCTTCGATTGTCGGCACCGTGGTCCGAGGGAAGTCGATCCAGCCGGCTTTCATCTCGGCGTACGGACGATTTCGAGGAGGGAACCACCTTCGGTCTCAGTGCCGGCAGAACGGCAGCCGCCTCGACTGCCGCCCGGCCACCTGCTCAGGCGGGTAGCCAATCCGTCATTCTCGTTTCCGGGCATGGGCCTGTCAATGTCTCGTGGTCGACCAGGTGCCGCCCGGGTGCGTGACAGTCTGGGCGGGCATGCCGACCAGTCCAGGTTGGGCGATCAAGGCCCTTCAGCGGGTTTTCCCGCCGAAGGCGGGCTGATAGGCCGGCCGTTGTGCGGCCGGTTGGCGGTCGCCCGCGGTTCTTCCTCCTTTCTATGGTCTCAGCCCGTTTCAACAGGATTACCTGACAAGGACAGGCCCGTTAAAACGGGCTTGATGGGGTAGCACAGAGAAGGAGGAGTTGGTCGACCGTGAACCAGTCGTCAAACGGCCGGCCTGTTTGTCCTTCGGGAAAGACCGCTGAAGCGGTCTGCTTCGGCTTGCGGTTCACGACAACCGGGTCAGCCGCGAGGACTGCCGCCGCTTCTGTCACGGGTCCGTGCCGCCCACGGCAGGGGTCCGTGACAGTTCGGGCAGGAGCCGGCCGTCTATTACAGATCCCGGAACATGTCCGTGGGGGGGGCGGCCTCCGTAACCACCGGTGTCCCCACGCATGGGGCAGCAGGGAAGGAGAGTGGCGATGAGCCTGATGCCTCACATACAACTCCAGGTGTTGCCGGTGGCTTGTGTCTTGCAGCGACCGGCGAGCGAGATTGAGCTTCCATCTCTTTTCAGCACGTGCTTGCCTGCAATTCCTCTGCCTCAGCCTCCTCCTCGGTATGACGGTCGTAAGTCTCCTGAAATTGCTGCTCCAATGCCAGGAACGCTTGCACAACGCGGGGGTCGAACTGTGTGCCGGAGGCGGCGGCAATCTCCTTTTTCGCGTACTCATGCCCCTGCGCTGCCTTATACTCGCGCTTCATTCGGATGGCGTCGTAACTGTCGGCGACCGCAACAATCCTCGCGGACAGCGGAATCTGCTCACCGGCCAAGCCCTCGGGATATCCCTTTCCGTCGTACCGTTCATGGTGGTAATGGGCGACGTCCATGGCGGTCTGAAGAAAACTGACCTCGTGTCCGCCACTCATGACGGATCGCAGGGTCTGCGACCCGATGGTGGTATGTCGCTTGATGATTTCGAGTTCTTCAGCGGTCAGTTTGCCGGGCTTGAGCAGGATCCCGTCGGGTATGGCGACCTTGCCGATGTCATGCAGCGGCGCGGCTCGTCCCAGATCATCGATGAATTGTTCGTCGATCGTTCCAGAGATCCTGGGGTCGTCGGCCAAATGTCGCGCGAGGAGGAGAGAAAGGTCCCGTACGCGTTCAAGGTGTTTACCAGTCTCGCGGTGCCGGTATTCGCTAAGTCGTGCGAGCGACAGGATGATGGAATCGCGGGTCACATCGAGCTTCTGTCGGGTGAGAGTGCTGTTGAGGGCCAAGGCGGCGGTGCGGGCGAACTGCCGGAGGATATTGATTTCCTCGGCGGTGTACTCCTGTCCACCGGCTTTCTCGGTGATATTGAGCACCCCGATCACCCCGCTGCCGGCGCTGAGCGGCTCGCAGATCAGGGGCAAACTGGCAAAATAGCAGGACTCATAGGGGCTGCGGGCGATTTGAGGAGCCTCTTGGCGGCCAACAACGATCTCTTGACGGGTTTGGAACACTCGTCCGGCGATGGGACTGTCGACGGGCACGCTTTGGTTTCGCCAGATGTCCGGAGGGATGCCAACGGCGTAGCCGAACCGCAGATGCTCACCGGACTCGTCGGGGATAAGCAGCGAGACGCGCCGGCTGTCGAGTAATTGGGAGGCGGTCTCGACGATGTGCCGGCAGTTGGACTCGATCGAATCGGCGACCAGGGCCGACTCGCTGAATTCGTTGAGTCTGGCCAGGATGCAGGTCTGTTGGGACAGCGAGGCGTTGGCCCGTTCGAGGTCAAGCTGGGCCTCGCGGAGCCGGACCATGGACCGGACGCGAAGCCGGAACTCGCGGGCATGGATGGGCTTGAACAGGTATTCATCGGCCCCGGCAGCCAGTCCGGCAGTGAGATCCTCCTGGTCGGTCTTGGCGCTCACGATGATGATGGGGATCCGCGCGGTTCGAGGATCCGCGCGCAACCGCCGCGTTGCCTCCAGCCCATCCATCACCGGCATCATGATGTCCATGATGATGACATGGGGAAGATGCTGCGTGGCTAATTCGACGGCTTCCTGGCCGTTTACGGCATGCACGGTCACGAGACCGTCCTTGACCAGCAGCCTTTCGAACAGGCGCCGGTTTGCGGGGCAGTCGTCAACCAGCAGTACTGTAGGAGCGTCGTTCCCTTCCATGTGCTCACGGTTCCTCTCCCGGCCGTCCGTTGGTCTGCTCGGGAGGATGTCTACTTGGCCGGCACAGCAGCCGGATTTGTCGCCCGGATTCGAGTCGACCGCACGGGTGACCGGCCGGCAAAAGTGCGTTTGTCGGCAGACCTGTGCTTGCTCAAACCCGGGTTCGGCCGGGGGCGAACTCTCGGGAACTTACTCAGGGGTTGTCCCCGACCTTCAGTCTATGTATCGTTTCGATGAAGGGCCGGCGTAAATACCGAACTCTCATGTTGCTGCTGGAGTCTTGGACTGATGCTTGACGGCAGGCAGCTTACCCGGACGTGGCCGATAATGCTCCTGGCCAGCGTCGGCTGAGCTGACGGTTCTCGGAAACATGGTGTGTCTTCCCCAAAAAAGACCCTTCTGATCTTGGCCTCGGGAGAAACGACGTGTCGAGTATGATGGCCTCCATGGATTGGTTCGGAGATCTTTACAAGGCAGTGCCCTTGCCGCTCTGCGGACTGATCCTCGTGTCGTGCGCGGTTTTCTGCGGAACGCTGATCGGCCTGGAACGGGAACATCGCGCCAAGCCGGCCGGGGTTAAGACCGTCAGCCTCATCTGTATTGGCAGCACGATCTTCACCATTGCCTCCATCCTCATCGCAGGCGAGGGCGGAGCCGACCGGGGTCGCATCGCCGCGCAGGTGGTGACGGGGATAGGGTTTCTGGGTGCAGGGGCGATCATTCGCGATCACAAGACGATTATCGGGCTGACGACGGGAGCCACGATCTGGGTGGCGTCGGCAATCGGTGTCCTGATCGGAGCGGGTTACGCGGCCGGTGGCATCGCGATGACCGTCGTGGTCCTGGGGGTCCTGATTGCGCTCCGCCGTAGCGAGGACTATTTCAGGCGCCGGGCCGGGCAATCGCCTTCCGCGTCATGTCGGGATGACGATGACGCCTGACGCAGAAGGTCGGGGAAACACGGTCTGTCGTCGCTCACGCCGCTCTGATCGGGAGGCGGCGCAGGTTCAGCCGGTGCAACCTGACGACGACGAACGTCCCATAGCTCGTTGGGAACACCGCTGCGACAATTCGTCATTCCTCAGCCGAAAGCCAGGGGTTCATTGAGTCGATGGTGAGGATGGATTCGTGGTTGTTTGTCGAGTGAACGAACTGGGTTGGGCTGATGCTCGATCTGGACCTGGCCAGATTGTCACCGGAAGTCGCCAAGATCATTATGCTGCGCGGCGCGCGGACGCCGTCGTTGCAGTGGCAAGAGCACCAGAACACTGGGGCTAAAAAGACGCTTGACGCGATTGACGATGCCCGCCTCTTCGGTTCCGGGGTCGTGATCAACGAAGGCATGGCAGCCGCAACTCGAAGCCTGCTCTACCTCTGGAACGGCTGGATCGGCGAGTGCAAGATGTACGCCCAAGCCGTGCCGGAGAAAGAGCGGTTCCACATCATAGCCTTCTGCGAACGAATGGAGGGAAACAGCAAATCCGCCAAAGAGTGTTTCCAGAGAATTGGTGAAAGTCCGGTATTCACAGAGTTGCGGACGTATGCGCTCGAGGCGATCAGCCCGGGTGCCGCCCCGGAAGTGCACCGTTTCCGAAAAGTGCTGGAACAGAACGAGGCATGGGAGCCATACGCGTTCTGTGACTTATACATGCAGGTTTTGAGCGGCCAACTGGGCACCAGTTCAGCTTCGCTGGTCACGGGCATCCAGACACGCGAGTTTGCGCTTCTGTTCACTCACTGTTACCAGGCGGCAACAGGCACGGACCTCAAGAAACGGGCGACCGGGGGCCCGCAGACACAGGCACGATCGCCGAAGCTGTTGAAGAAGCGAAAACCGCCTACATCTCGAACAGGGGCCCAGCGGGCCGGAAGGCTGGACAGAGAACCCGAAAGCAAGTTGTTCGGAAAAACAACAGGCGCAGAAAAGACCGCCAGGCCGGCCGGCAGTCCGCCCGTCGTGATCCAGGTCAAGGTCATCTGTCCCTCATGCCGTGAGAAGCTTACCTTTCCGGTTGCCGCGCGGGGCAAAAACCACACGTGCCCCAAGTGTCACACCGAGTTCCTGATCCCTGAGAAGAAGGGCACAGGGACCGGAACATCGTCTTCGGTCGTTCCGGAGAACACAGAGGGGGCTGGAGTGAAGATTCTCTGCCCGCGATGCAAGAGTCTCATGGTTTTTCCGGATTCGGCGCGTGGTGAGCAAAGGAATTGTTCAGCTTGCGGCACACCCTTCATCGTTCCCATCAAGAAGACCGGCGCTGAACCTCAGGCTGAGCCTCTCCAAATCACCTAGAGGGAGCCGGTTGGCGGTTTCTTGTCGGCAGCGGCCGATCATCAGGCGGCTCGATCCGTCCATTTCGACTTGCTCGTGCGGCCGGCGGCAGCGCCTGGAGCCGACGATCCGGGATCGTCGTCGCCGGCCAGACTCAGGATCTGAGACTCCTGCCGCGACGTCCATATGCGAACTTGACGAGGACGGTCTGGGCTGCATCCGATGAGTGAAGAACGTAATCCTTATTCAACTTCCGACTCGGATCGTTCGATGAATCTCATCACGGCAAAATGGGGAGGGAGAACACATGCCAATCGATGCGAATGGCACGGGAGCATGGTTCCCCCTCGGATCGACCTGCCCAAACTCGCTGACCGGGTCAGAGGACGTTCGGGCAAAAAAAAGATGGATTCGGAAAAAAAGGTGTTGACTCCGGACGCAAGGCGCATTAAAAAATCCGTGAATCCCGTTCGCGTCACACGGGATAGTCAACTCCATGAAAGGAGAGTATGCCATGGCTAAGAAGAAAGCCGCAAAGAAAGCCAAGAAGGCGAAGAAGGCCGCGCGGAAGAAGAAATAAGTTCGTAGTGGCCGAATGAAACAGGGCGGATTGCCCCATTTGTATCGGGTAGTCCGCCCGTTTCATGCGCTGACTGGACCGCTCGGTCGGTCGTTCTTCTGTCGCTATCGGCTACTGATTGCGCAGGCCAAACGTGTCATGATGTTCGTCGAGTTTGATGCGTCGATTATGTGCTTGCCTCATGTCACAGCAAAGAAGGCGCGTTACGCCTGTGATGTTGTCTTCGCCAAGCAGTGCGCTGCTGACGAATAATCGTCAACAGCCTGCGGGATGCATGTGTTGGCAGCGAGCGGCGCTATGCAGCGGGCGCCTTCGTCGCGCTGTTCCGGCGTAACCGGTTCTTGGGAGGTGGAAGAGCAGGGATCTGGGCGATGTTGAGAACATAAGTAGTGACCGGTATGCCCAAGAGCATGCCCCAGACGCCGAACAGCTCGTGAGCCACGAGGAGAATGATCAATACAATGACCGGATTGAGGTGAAACCGTGCGGCATAGATTCGCGGGTTGAACACGTAGGCTTCCAGCAGATGCACACCGACGATCATGCCTAGGGCAATCAGCGCCAGGGTCAAACCGTGGCTGTTGAAAGCAATCAGAATGATTGGCACCGATGAGATAAAGACACCGAGTACCGGAATGAGGCCAAAGAGAAACACGATGGTGGTCAGCAGAAGAAGGGGTTGGATGTCCAGGATAGCCATTCCGACGCAGGTGATGGTGGCGTTGAGAAGGGCCACCACGATCTGACATTGGAACGCTCGACCAACGACGCGCGAGAAGTCGACTACGCTGGCGGCAGCCTCGTGAAAGAATCGTCCGACCTGGCTTGTGCGCCACTTGCGAAGCTCGCCGGCGACGGCCTCATAGTCCAGCACGATCAGGAATGACAAGAGTATGGCCAGAAGAAACTGAAGTGTGCCCGAGATCACGCCTCGTATGAAGCGATTGAAGAGGCCGAGAATGCTCGCTCGCAGGTCGTCGCTGCGAGTGGAGCCTTTTGATTCAGGTTCGGATGCGTTCCCCTTGGCATCCTGAACTTGCATGCCGGGCAGCAAGCCGATCGCCAACGTCTGGAGGGTCTTGGCCAGTTCCTGAATGTTCACGCGCTCCGGACCCGACGCCATACCGTCTCCGTCGTTGGCCGGTGCCGTCGTGGAGGTTTCAGTGCCGGCATGGACGAACTTGGCGAGCATGGGCTCCATGCCGTAGTACTCCGCCGATTTCTGCACCTCCTTGGCAAGCTCTTCGAGCAGTCCGGGGACTTTCCGGCCGAACTCCGCCGCCTCGTCGACCACTCTCGGGATCGCCGTCATCATCAGTAAAACCAGGAGGGTCAGTGCCCCGAGGTAGGGAAACACCACGGCCGCCCAATAGGGCATGCGTGTGTTGGCGGTCAGAAACCTGGCCACGTTGCGCATCACGAATGCGAAAATGAAGGTGATGAAAACGAGGGCGAAGAACTGGCGGAGGAGAAACAACCCGGCGAAGAAGACGATCCACATCAGAACGGGCCGGTTGACTCGGTAGAAACGCTGGAGGTCAATTTCCACGGCCATTTCTCCGAAAGCCCCGGACTCCCGAGCCGATCCCGATAGGGAATCGCCTTGTCGTCAGCAACGGTCACTTGCGCGGACGGTTCTTGTCGTCCACGAGGACCACCCTGGGCTTGAAGGTACGGGCCTCTTCCTCGGAGACGTCGCAATAGGTCAAGATCGTGACAATGTCTCCGGGCATTCCCAGGCGGGCCGCCGGGCCGTTCAAGAGCACCGTGCCCGACCCTTTAGGGGCAACGATCGCATAGGTGATCAACCGGGCACCGTTGTGCAGGTTCAACACGTGGACCTGTTCCCCTGGCAGGATGTCGGCCGCTTCGAGCAGGTCCTGGTCAATGGTAATGCTGCCCTCGTAGTTAAGGTCGGTTCCCGTCAGGGTTGCCCGATGAATCTTGGATTTCAGCATGAAACGCCGCATGTCGCGTTTTTTCCCTTCAGCCGTCGTCGGTCGCATCAACATACAGGTATGGCTGAACGGATTATGATACCTCGACGAGTCCGGGAGGGAAAGCCGGTCATCTTGACATCCCGGAGCGGATGCCGGATGCTCCCCCGCCATGCAGACGGCTGATTCCCCGACCGGCATCGATCTGACCGTGCGCCTGGGCCGCCTGGTGCTGCGGAACCCGGTTTTGACGGTCTCGGGCACCTGTGGTTACGGCGATGAGTATGCCCCTTTCATGGACATCAGCGTCCTTGGAGCCTTCACCACCAAAAGCGTGACGCTTAACCAGCGTCGTGGAAATGAGCCCCCCAGAATCGTGGAGACCGCCAGCGGGATGCTGAACGCCATCGGCCTGGCCAACGTGGGCCTTGAACGATTCATCAACGAAAAGCTTCCCGTCCTGAGCGACCTGGATGTGCCCGTTCTTGTGAACGTAGCCGGCCATAGCATTGAAGAGTACAGGACCGTCTGCGGGCGACTTGACCCCTATGATGCGATAGCCGGTCTCGAATTGAACGTCAGTTGTCCCAACGTGTCCGACGGCCTGGTGTTCGGCACTGATGCCGACGCATTGAGCCGCTTGGTCGCGAGCGTCCGGAAAGTGGTCAAGCGGTCCCTGCTGATCGTCAAACTGTCACCCAACGTGACCGACATCACCAAGACGGCTCGGGCAGCGATCGATGCAGGAGCGGATTGCCTCTCGCTGATCAACACGTTCGTCGGCATGGCCATCGATGTCGAGAGACAGCGACCTATTCTGGCCAACCGCACGGGCGGTCTGAGCGGTCCGGCCATCAAGCCGCTGGCCCTGAATCTGGTCAGTCGCGTCTATCGCGAAGTGGCGGGCTCAGCGAACATCCCTCTGATCGGAATGGGTGGCATACGCACCTGGAGCGATGCCGTGGAGTTCATCCTGGCGGGTGCGACCGCCGTCGGCATCGGCACGGCCCTGTTCATCGACCCCACCACACCTGTGAAAGTCCTGGAAGGCGTGGAAGCCTATCTTCGCCGACACCGTCTCAAGTCGGTCAGCGAGCTGATCGGCCGTCTCAGGTTCGACAAAAATGAGCACCCCGCCGGCTGAAGTGTGAACGGGAAATCGAGAATCGGAGACAAAGCAAGCAGAGGCGCGAGACTGCGGCGTCGTCACGGTATCGTCTTACGTCGTCAAGGACCGATGGCCCAAACCTTGTCTAATTCATCGATCCGAGCCGTGGCCAGCGGTCAAGATCCTTCTGACGGACGGTCATCACCTGCACCAGCGTGCGCAGTTCATGTGTAAGAATTCCGGCCCGTCGGATAGGATTCATCTCTTCCAGCAGTTGCTGTTTGAGCTCCACCATTTCGGCCGGCAGCAGAGCTGAGGCGACCCGGTCAACCAGCTCGCCCAGCGGCAGTTCGCTGTCAACGAGGTTTCTCACGCGTTGAATGACGTCGGTGGTCTCAATTTGCTCAAGGCCAAGGACAGCTCGCAGCGAGTTACGGGCGGCAAACTCGCCGTCGACCTCAATTCCCGAGCCCGTCGGTAGCATGGGGTCCAGCATGGCGATGCGGTACTCGCCGTCGCGATCTTCCTGGCGGACGCGAGCCCGGCAGAGCCCCAGCAGGTTGATGAAGTAGCGGCCGTCGGGGATCTGAACGTGATCGTTGATCCTGCCGACACAGACAACGGGGTAGATCTCGGCCCTGTTGGTGTGATAGACGGGTTCGTAACCCGGCCGCAACAGAGCCATGGCGATAATCCCTTGATCCTCAATGGCGTCCCTGACCATCGCCCGGTAGCGGTCTTCGAACACCTGCAACGGGAGGGTGCCGCCGGGCAGAAGCACGGCATTGGGCAAAGGGAAAAGCCCTACGGGCTCAGAAAAGGAAGGCAACTGACCTACGCTCATACACCGAATTATACCCATCTTGGCCTGTCGATCAGAAACGTGATTCAAGGCACCATCATCGGGAGAACAGCATCATCAGGTTCCGGCTCGGCGGGATGTCGCTTGGGTTTCTGGCGCACGATCTCTGGGGTGGACGCCAGCCGAATCTCGCCATGAACTGAGGCCTGGTCTCAACCCACAGCGAGAGAAAGTGCATCCGGGCCAGCATTGTTTATTTTGCCAAGCGCTTGCCAGAGCGAGGTTTAGCCTCAGGAATAAGGTGTTCACCTCCGGTGTTCCGGGTAAGCAGCTCGGCGAGTAGGCGAATCGTGCCCTGGACGAATTTGAGATTGGCGTGGCTGGGGATATTCAGCGGTCGCACCATCGCAAACCCCACTGCCGCGTGGATGATCTGCCAAGCCAGCCACTCGGCGGGCAGATCGGTTCGGATCTGGCCGGCTTTCTGGGCTTCGGACATCACCGCTGCGAGGGTCCGGACATACCGTTCGTAGTGATCGCGGATGGCCTGCTGGATGGCCGGTTCGGAGACCTCCGTCGAGGCATGAAACAGGAGCTGGTACACACTGGCCGTCCATGGGTCAGCCGTGGCTGGGTTCCGGTAGAGCAGACTTTGCAGCTTCTCCAGCGGGCTGCGGGCATTGCGGATGGCCTGGTTCCAGTTATTCATGACCTCGTCGCCGACTTTCTCGATCAGGGCAATGAACAGCTCCTGCTTGTTGCGAAAGTGGCGATAGATGATCGGTTCGGAGACCCCGGCCTCGGCTGCGATCTTGGCGGTGGTGGTGCCGCGATACCCGTACTTGGCGAAGCACCGGGCCGCCGTCTTGAGCAACTGCTCGCGCCGAGCCTCGGCTTTCATCCGAACCATTACCGGCCCTCCGGGCCCGAATGACCCATGACGAGACGCCAATGCCGGAGATCCGTCGTGGGCGGACCAAAGAAGACCGGAACAAGGGATCAGTGATCAGTCATCAGTAGTCGGTAATCGGCCAAATGAGAGACTGAAAACTGACCACTGACGACTGACAACTTGCTCTTGTCATTCGCCCTCACGCTCTCGGCGTGTACTTGATCTCGTTGATCTCCGGCCCGACCTTGGGCTCATAAAACGCTTTGCCGTCCTTCACGCCGACGATACCGTAACCTGCCGCTGTCGCCAGGAAACACTGGAAGTCGCCCTTCACCCTGGGTTCCAGGTACAGGATCTTGTCCACCGCGTCATAACGGGCGCCGCTAAGGCTCTGCAACAGGGCGTACGAAGACATGGCCCGGGCGTACCAGTGGCCGCACTCGTACTCGTTGAAGGGGTTGCGGACCCGGCCGTCATACCGGTCACGGCAGGTTCGAACGATATCCAGCGCCTCGTCCACCAACCCCATCAGTATCAAGTGCGACGCCACCTGGTATTCGATACCCGTCCACACCTCATCGCTGTAGACGAACGGCAACGAGAGCTTGCCGCCCTTGGGCCATGTGCACAGCAGCAGACCGCCCTCCGAATTACACGCATAGCTGGGGCGCTGCGGGTTGGCGTGCTCGGAAAGGTCATGCTTCAGGTTGTACTTGTACACGCTGTTGAGGTGGCTGGTCACCTTGCCGGGGTCGAGCACCTGACCGACTCCGCAAACCATCGCCATCCACGAGCCCAGCACGCCGTCCGAGAGACAGCCTGTGCCGTACTGATACTTGGGCCCTTCCTTCTTGAACAGCTCGATGGCCTCAGGCGAATAATGGCTGTGCAGGCTTATGGCCTCGAGCGGATTCGAGGCCTTAAGCCCGGTCCACTGGATCTTCTGGAAGAAATACTCGCCGTTGAAGAGTTGCTCTTCGATAAACCTGGTTCCTTTGGCGGCCAGGTCTTCATAGACCGATACATTCTGATCCAGAGCCTTGCCCATCTTGACCGCTGCGGTCAGCGCCCCGATGTAGAAGCTGCTGCACATGCCGTCGGGGCCCCAGAACTCGATGTCGTAGGTGTTGTGGTGCGGTTCTTCCAGCACGCCCTTGCGACCGGGGTCCCACGTGTTGATGCAGTAATCGAGGCTCTGTTTGACCTTGGGCCACATGGTCCTGAGCCACTCAGTGTCGCCGCTGATCCGCCATTCACGGTACGTCTTCATGATCCCGCCGAGCTGGCCGTCGGCGGCGGCATGGAAACCGTGGTCCGGCGGGCGGATCGGCAGCGAAACACGAAACGCCTGGTGGCCGCGCTCATCCTGGGACACATGAAACTCCGTCTCTCGAAGCGTCCGCTCGAGTGACGGGAAGAGATGAGGAATTGCCTGGGCGTAGTTCCAGACGTGCGTGCAAGAACCATGGCAGCAGCCATGATCGTCACAGCAGCCTTCCCAACACCATAGCTTTCCGTCGGTCTGCCGCAGCACCGTCGGCGACTTGAGGATTGTCAGGTTGGCAGCAACCGCCTCAATCACCTCCGGCGGGAACGAGGTTGCGTAAAGGCAATCGGCGAACCGCTCAGCACGCGAACGGAGATCGGTATATCGGTCGCGCCAGTACGCAGCCACCGCATCAACGTTGGCGAAACGACCGGAGTACCACGGGCTGAAACGGTCCTTCTGGCTTTCGGGGAGATCCTTCGGGTCATACCCGACTCGCAAGGTTGTCTTGCCGACGTACCAGGCAACCTGAAGCACGACGGTCTTTGACTCGCCAGGGGCCAGCGAGAACGGAACAAACAGGCTGGCTCCGGGAGGGGGCCCGCCTTCGGTCACCGGGGGGCGGTCGTAGCAGGCGCCGTTCTGGACGTCGTTCCAGGCCATGGTCAGCGGGTCCCACCAACCACCCCGGAACCAGGCGTGGTTGATCCTCACGTCCGGATCGGTGACGGATACCGAGAACTCGCCCTGCTCCCAGGGCTTGTCTTCGCTGCCCTTTTGCCAGAGGACGAATCCCTGATGGCCCTGTCGAACACCGTGGCCATCGTTGCCGATAGCCATGAAGTTGCGGGTGTTGAACGAGAACACCGCATCAATGGCCTGTTTGCTGGTGTTCGTAAACCTGTACTCCAATCCGGCGACGGGCAGCGACGAGTTGTCGGGGTCGCCCGGCTCAAAAGGGCTCCAGCCGGTGATTTCGACGGCCAGTGGTACCCGGCTGTCTGACAAAGCCACGATGCCAAAGGGGAAACGTGCTTTGAAGGACGCTTCGCGGAAGCGAGGCAGACCGTACGTCTTTCCGGCTGCCCCGTTGCCGCTACCCGGGGCCCCGAAGACCTTCCAGGCCGGGACAGGACCTTCGAGCACGCGGGCGATATTCTTCTCGCCTTTCACGCATACAGCGGCAAAGGTGCAGGGCTCGTTGAACACCTCCGGCTGGTGGCGCAGCGAGAGGTGCGAAATCGCCCCGGTCCCTTCCAGGCAAAACATGCCGGCCCCGATTCCACCAAGAGGGAAGGCCACCCGGTTGATGTACCGCCCGGCGTAAACGTCGTTGTAGCCTCGCTTATCGCTTGGAGCAGCCATATCTCCTGCCTCGATTCCGTGAGGGCCGATCTCGTGTGGGTGGTGAGAGCACCCGGCGGTCCCGGCGCCCGCCCCGGCACCGATCACTCCGGCCGTAGCAACGGACTTTTTCAAGAAATCCCGACGCGGCATGCATGTGTCGTTGATCTCATCGGAAGCCATGGTACGCTCCTTGGGGTTAGATTAAGCAGCCTAACTTTGTCCTGCCCGACCGGCGGAGGTTACCATCTTACCCGGGCAAAGGGATGGGGCAAGACGAGCGTAACCGGCCCGCAGGACGCCATCGCCGTCAGGCCGATATCGCGTGCCAGGATGGCCGTTTTCTGGTACGATCCGGGCGACCTGTGTCAGATGTTGACCCGACATTTCCTGGAGGTTCATCATGAAGGGCAGAATTCTTGTGGTCACTTCCGCGATTGCGCTTGGCCTGCTGGCCGGTTGCCGAACGGGGCCGCGCTTTGACGGACCGGTCCGGGCCGTCTGGGTCGTTCGCACCGATTATGGGAGCCCCGAGGATGTCAAGCAGGTCATGGCCAACTGTGCCGACGCCGGGTTTAACAACGTCATCTTCCAGGTTCGCGGCAACGGCACGGTTTACTATCCGTCCAAGATCGAGCCGTGGTCGGAAGAGTACGACTACAAGTCGCCGGGTTTCGACCCGCTGGCGGTGGCGTGCCGGGAAGCTCATGGACGCAAACTCAAGATCCACGCCTGGGTCAATGTCATGCCCGCCTGGAAGGGCGAAGCCCCGCCGAAGTGCCCGGACCAGCTTTACAACAAGCATCCTGAGTGGTTCTGGTATGACCAGCACGGCCGGCGTCAGCCGCTGAACTCTTTTTACGTCAGTCTCAACCCTTGTCTGCCGGAGGTTCGGACGTACATCGTCGACGTGTTTCGCGAGCTTCTTGCCAATTACCCGCTGGACGGGCTGCACATGGACTACATCCGCTTCCCCAACGAGCCGCCGGCCATTCCCGTGGGCTCGGACATCGATTACCCGCGCGACAAGCGGACGCTCGAGCTATATCGGGGGGAATCATGGTTGTGGCCGAACCCGGATGACAACAAGGCCAACTGGGACCGCTGGCGGACTCGTCAGGTCACCAAGCTGGTTGCCCAGATTCGTGACATGGTCCGCGAGACGCGGCCACAGGCAATACTGTCCGCTTCCGTCGGGACCAACCGCAGGCAGAGTCTGAGCCACTTTCGCGATGAGCTCTATTGGGCGCGTTGGGGGCTGATCGACGCCGCGTTTCCGATGAACTACAAGCCCGATGTCCAGAAGTTCGATCAGGGGCTGGAGATGTGGATGCCTTATCGCCGTCAGATCGACGTGGTGCCCGGCTTGTGGTTTGACGGCAAGCTTCCGACGGAGCAAGGCATTTCAGTCGTCCGACAGCAGATCGCGTCCGCCGTGGACAAGACGGGCAATTTCTGTCTGTTCTCCTATACGTCGCTCTTTGACCCGCCTGCCGGTCGGCGCGATCAAAGGACGCGACCCACTGACTCCGCTCGACCGCGCGCCCGAGGCACCGGTCAACGCGAACTCCGCCGACACCAGTTGGTGCCCTACATCCGTTCGCTCGGCAGCTCGACTGCAGACCGAGTGGCGATGACCAATGCTGGGCCTGTCGCCAAATAAGGGCCAACCTGGATCCTGCCAGCTCACCAATACATCACCTCGCGGCCTCGTGATTGCAGGAGGGGCTGTAGCAGCGGAGGCCTTCTCTCACCCGTTTCCCGAGGGGGTTGACGCCGGTTTCGTTTCCGGATCGGTCGTTGTTTGCAGGTCGGCCCAGTGGATCACGCGGGGTTCGTAGGCATCGCCGGACGGGCTGCTCATGGCCATTCGCCCCATGATGCCCATCAGGGCGGCGTTGCGAGCCGTTTCCAGACTCGCCCGCGGGGCGCGGCCGCCGCCGTCGCGGATGACGGCGAAGAAATCCCTGAGCATCTCGCTTGTGCCTTTCATTGAATCGTCACCGCTTGCCTCTCCGATCCGTTTCTCGGTGCTGTCAGCGTCATAGAACATCCCGCGAATCAGGTCCAGGCAACCGTTCTCGCAGAAGATCTGCAACTGCTCGTCGGTGAACCGCTTGGGAAGGCAGAAGAGGTGTGTGTAGGCGAACAGTCTGCCGTCGGGAAACCGGAAGGAAGCCGTAGCATGCGTGGGGCTGAAGGCTTTGGGGCCGGCCTTCGGACGCGCCTGATGATAGCCCATGGCGGTGCAGGTGATCGGCGGTTTCTCGTTCATGGCCCAACACATCACGTCGAAGTGATGGCAGGCCTGATCGAGGAACATGCCGCCCGTCCTGTCGATCGGATGAGTCAGTAGGGCCCACGGCCAATGCCAATGGCCCTGCATGAAGGTGATCTTCCCGAACTCACCCTTCAGCAGACGCGGCAGGGCCGCGGTGAACCCGGGGTGGTACCGCCGCTGTGCCCCGATCTGGAATACCACCTTCGCCTTGCGGGCTACGCGGCTGAGCGCATCGATCTTCTCGACGGTCGTCTCAAGCGGGGCCTCCTGGAGACAGTGGATGCCCGCCTGCATGACCGGGATTGAAACCTCGGCATGCGTCGCCGGGGGGTTGCCACGATCACCGCATCGAGGCGCTCGTGCTCGATCATGGTGCGCATGTCGGTATAGCCTTTCGGCCGGTCTAGGGCCGCCAATTGAAGGCCCTTGGCGACGCGGTCAGCAAGCAGGTCGCAGACCGCCACGGTGCAAGCCTCTCGCACGAACTGGGTCGTCACCTCCGTCAGAAGCTGCTCGCCCCGATTGCCGATCCCGATCCAGCCCAGGCGGATTCTCTCATTGGCAGGGTATCCCCGGGCCACCGTGGGCACGGCCGCAACGGACGCCCCGATGGCGACCTGTTTGATAAAGCCCCGGCGTGTCAGTTCTGTGTGCATGTTCGGTCTCCCCGTCTTGCCTCCCGTGGTTTCCATCATCCTGACCCATCCGCCGCCGACAGTCAAACAGCAATGGGCCACCGGTCATTATCCCCAAGCGGGTATTGCTTCGATGTCTTTGATTGTGTACAAGTACGGGCGACTTACCGCGCGGAGTCTTGCGACCATTCGGAGACGCGTTCATGCCTTGGCTGGCGATCTCACTTACGCTGACCGGTCTGTATGCCCAAGAGCCGACAAGAGGAATCGAGACCTTCGACGGCCCAATCGTTTTTTCTCAGGAGCAGATCATCCTGGCCAGGACGTGGGAGCTGACCGGCGATCTGGGTGTCAAGGCGGTCACTCCGGCGGGCGAAACGCTCGTTGTCCCGGCGAAGGACGCCCTGCTCTTGGAGACCGGCGCGGCCACACTGCCCGGCTTTCGACCTCGTGTCGTGCTCCGTAACGGCGAATCGATCATCGCAGAGCCCCAGGCCGGCGGCAACGATCGGCGCTGGTCATTCACAAGCCCGCTCTGGAAGTCCCTCCAACTGGATGGTTCCCGGATTGCCCGCTACCAGGCTGCACCGGTCTCGCTCGCCGGCGATCATCCGGCACCGCCCTTCGTGCTGCTGCGCAACGGTGATGTGGTAGCCGCCGGTGTCGACCGGATCAGCGACGGACAAGTGACCGTCAACACCGAGTTCGGTCAGACTCACATACCACTCGAAACGGTCTCGGCCATCATTTTGGCCGCCGACTCGGCGACGACTGATGGCCGCGAGGCGAACCAGTTCCTGGTGGAACTGGCGGACGGAGAACGATTGTACTGCGACAGGATCGGCGAGTCGGACCAAGACGTCGTTCTTGAACGCAGCGGTTCACGGTGCCGCGTCGGCCGGGAGGCCATCCTGCGGGTCGTTTGGCCTGGCACCGCATTGACGCCCCTCACGCAGTTGCCGTTGCGGGGAGACGGACGAGCTTACTTCGGTGCGCCGGCATTGCCTCGAAAGGATCGCAACGCCCTTGGGGGTCCCCTGCGGATCGGTGATCGCTGGTTTGAGCGCGGTCTAGGAATGCGCCCGCGTTCGCGGTGCATGTTTCAGTTGAGCGGCAGGTGGATGTACCTCACGGGGCACGTTGGGCTTGATCCTTGGTTGGGCCGGCGCGGCGATTGCCAGGTGGCCGTGTGTCTCAGCGGCAAAGAGGCATGCAAGGAGATGCTCCAAGGCGGGCAGAAGGGGCGCCGGCTGCTGCTGCCCCTTGCGGAAGCAAAGGACATCGAGCTGCAGGTCGATTTCGGGCCGGGCGGCGATCTCGGCGACTACGTCAACTGGTGCGATCTCATGTTGATCGGGCCGCGGGGAGAGAACAGCAAATGAGAACGTGGGGGCAGGTCGGCAAGTGTGGGCGCGGCGACCACCGAGGTCTCTGATGAGGGATTATGTATCTCGAGTCTCAGTTGGTGAGTTCGGCATTGCAAGTCTCAAATCTCGAATCCCGGATCTCGGATTCCGGATCGCGGACGGCCGATTCGCGTGCCGATGGGCAGTATCGCTGACTGCCCTCCTGCTGCTGACCGCTGCGACGCAAACCCTCGCTCAACAACCGGCAACTGCCCGGGCATCCGTCGCCGCGGATCCGGCACAAGACGCCGCGTTCGTCTCGATGCTTGAGAAGGCAAACCGACACCATGAAGCGAAGGCCTTCCATCTCGAAGCCGAATCGATCGAGAAAGCCATAGCTTTGCTACCGCCGGGTCACCTCAAGCGAGCGGAACTGGCCAATCGGCTGGCGGCGGTGTATCGAGGCAGCTTGTGGCGCTTCGAGCGAGCCCTGTTCTGGGTGAAAACAATCGCTGACGAATTGGGACCGCAGCCTGAGGGAATCAATCCGCTGTTCGAGCTTGCTGATACGCTGTTCAATCACGGCAAGCCGGATGAGGCCCTTGCCATCTATCGCGGCATCCTGAAGCGGATCATGGCCCCGGATCCGCCGTGGGACCGAAACGACCACCGCTGCTCCAGGGGCTGGCGAGGCGAGGAACTCTGCAAGTTCCCGATGGGTTGCGATCCGCTCTTTCCGTCGGATCTGTCCGCAGCCGGCAAGCTCGGCAGACTGCCACAACTTGTTGAGAACCGTGACTGGAGAAGCATCCGCTCGACCCTCGACCAGAACCTCCCGCTGCAATCGTTGATCCAGCAATCGGATGGGGGAACTACGTGGATTTCCCTGCGGCGATGGGTCGGCGAGTCGCTATCAAGCCTTTCTGCGGAGACGGCTCAGGCCCTGGTCGCCGCCTATGAACCGGTCTTGAGGGAACTGGCCGACAATCATGACTGGCGGGCCCTCGTGGCGTTTCGTCTTTCGCATCCCATTCCTCAGCTTGAGCGTCGTGTCGATGTCATGATTGGCGACAACCTTTTGGATCTCGGTCTTCCGGCGTTGGCTTCGCTTTACTACGGGCGGGCCGTTCGACAGGCAGGAGCCTTTGATCCCGATCTGCTGGCCCGCGAAATCTTCTGCCGCGTTCAGTCTGGCGAGTCTGTTTCACCTGAGTCTGTCCCTGACGTGGTTGTCGAAGCGGGCGGCGCCAAGGAGTCGCTGCGCCGGCATCTCGCCTCCTGGCAGTCGTCATCGCCGGGAACGTCCGTAGCGGAACCGGCACAACTGGATCTGGCCGCCTCGGTCGTTACCCGATTGCCCGTGCTGCGCGCGACACTGCCGTTGCGCAGATGGCAGTCTCATTGGGAGGCCAGAGCTGTGGTCGAAAGCGACGTTCCGCCGTTTGCGGAAGAATTCGTGCCCCTGATACCGCTCGGGGATTCAAAGTGCCTGGTGCTCAACATGGGTGACGCCGTCCAGGCCTTGGACCTGCGCAACAATCGGACGCTCTGGACTTTTCTGCCTCCCGAACACAATGCCATGACCTTCCCCAGTCAGAAGTACGAGCCTCAGAAGACGTTCATCGAATGCGCGCGAGCCAGAAGGCCGGTTGTGACCGGCAACCGGGTTTACTGTTACCTCGCCTGGGGCCACCATGACACCTACAGGCACGCCGGCGCGGTTTTTGCGCTCGATCGATCCGACGGCCGAATGCTCTGGAGCAGTCTGTATCTGCCGGAACTGGCGGACATCATGATGGCGGGAGATCCGGCCGTGAGCCGAGGGGTGGTCGTGGCCCTTGCATGGCGACCTCGCGAAGCCCTGCCGCTGTTCTTTGTCGTCGGTCTGTCGGCCGAGACCGGAGAACTCCTCTGGCTCAACCACCTTTACAGCGGCGGCTCGCTGATTGCTTATGAGAACCAGTTTTTCATCGATCACCCTTTGGCCAACGCGGCCCCGGTCATCGCCGACGGAGTGGCTTATCTGTGTACGGGAGCAGGAGTCGTCGCCGCCGTGGACATCATGGATGGAACAACTCGCTGGGCCATGTCGTATCCACGCCTCAAGACGATGAACTCAGCCAAGTGGGCCTCCCACATGACCACCAGCCGCCCCGCCGGCATTGTCGCCGTTTTTGAGAATACGGTTCTCTTCGCCCCGGTCGATTCTCATGTGCTTCTGGCAGTGGATCGTTCAACAGGTCAGACGCGCTACTGTCGCGAGATGCTCGATCTCAAGGCCATCGCTGCGGCCGATGACGAGCGGGCGTATCTGGTTAGCGGTACCACCATTAGCGCGATCAGGCCCGCGGATGGCCGGCCCGTATGGGAGCAACCTCTGCCCGTCTCTGGCATGGTGGGGCTGCCGACCCTCGGACCGAGAGGTTTGATGTGCCCGTCTTGGGAGGCGCTCTACGTGCTCGACGCCGCCACCGGGGCGGTCCGCGCGCAGAAGAACTGGAATCGCGAGGATGCATGTGGCTACCTGTGCGATCTGGGCGACCGTCTCGCAGGCGGGAGCCAAACCGGCCTGAATGTCTTGATGGAGCAAAAGCTCGATGAAATCGCCCCATCCTGGTTGAGCCCCGAGACTGACGCCAAGCCGGTGGAAATCGAGGTCCCGTCTCGAGCGGACAAGTGGGTTCGGTGGGGCCTGCCCGCCGTGGATCGTGGCGATTTCGTGCTCAGTGACGACGACCCGGACCACCTTCTGATCCGCTCTGAACTGCTGCAAATGCGCAACATGGAGCCCGTGCCGACTCTCCGGTGGCAAAGGCAATCGCCACTGCCGTGGGGATATGAGGCCACGTTCAATCGGCATTGGGTGGCGGTGTGGACCCTCGACGATGTATTCATACTGGATGCGGAGACGGGCCGCACCATCTGGGAGGACCACCCGAACAAGCGGATGAATCGCCCGATCGCCGGCGTACGGACTGTCGAGCATCAGGTGCAGGTGCATCTCGGCTGGCACGGTGGCAGGGCGTTATCCCAGACAGCTCCGACGTTCATTTTGTTCGACGGGCAGGAAACGAGAGAGGTTCCGATCAATGACCCGTCGATGCTTGCGGCCACGACTGGGCAACGAGATGGAGATGAACAGGATATTACCTATGCTTTCGAGGCACGACGCATCCGGGCCTTCGACAAGGATCGCCGCCAGTTATGGCAAACCCTGACCCTGCTTGATGAGCCTCGCCTGATCAAGCGGATGGGCCCGTATGTCGTCGCCGTCACTCAAGATCGAACGTTCCGTCAGAATCACCTTCGGGACGTAAGCCATCTTCGCGTTTTCGACGCCGCGAGCGGCGAGTCCCTCAAGAGCATCGCGTTCCCCAAGCGATGGTTCCATCTCGTGGGACAGGGCAACGGGCGGCTACTGCTCTGGGATTGTGCCTTCTTGTATTGCATTTCGACGCCACAAGCCGTTCCTGCTGACCGGCGGATGATCACCATCCGCCAGGACCGGCCCGATCCCGATGCGGTCGCCGCATTGCGTATGGCACGTGATCTGGAGGATCCTCCGGCTTTCGAGATTCCAACCTTGACGTCGGCCCCGCGTGTCGATGCCGAGTTTTCCGAATGGTCCGGCGTTGAGCCCCACCGATTGAGCGGTGTGATGGATTGGACGCCTGATTTTGTCCATCGTTGCAGGACGAAGGCACGCTCGTATGCCGGCGGCGAAGGTTACGCGGCCGATGTTCGCATGGGACTCTTCGGCGAAGATCTCTATGTGGCTGTGCAAGTCAGTGATGATATTCACTGCACCTCACCGGTTCCGGGACTCTGGCGGTCCGACAGTGTAAGCTTGATCTTCGGCGAGCCGAAAGGCGAGGAAATCGATCCGTTATTGCTTACTGTCTCACTGGTCAACGGTGTGCCGAGGTTTGAGTTGGGCACGGCGGTCGGCGTCTTTGCCGTATCTGATCCGACGGTCCAGGATCTCGTGTCGAATCATGGGCCTCGGCGCTTCCTGCTGCCGGCCCTGAGCGTTGGGGTGATCTCGCTGCCAAAGCCGACCCAGTCGTTGGAGATTGCGGCCCGCCGCGACGAGGCAACGCGACAAACCTGGTACGAATTCCGTGTTCCCAGGCTCCTGCTGCGATACGGCCCTGATTTCTACTGGGACCTGCTTGTCAACGAGAACGACGGTGCCGGACGTGCTGGTGCCTTGCAGATGGCCTCGGCAACCTGGGGCACCGAGGAAACCCAGATCGGCAGCCTGCGGGGCAAGGGTGAACAACCCCGCCGCCGAGCCGCCACACCTTTGCCATAATCCGCTTCTGCCGGCGAGGAGTGAGCGGCGGGATACCGATCGAGCGGAACCCACCGGCGGGAGCGCTGGCAAATGTGATAGAAGACCCAATCGAGATGGAAATCCTCGCCATCGACCTTGAAATGCACCTGGCGGCTCACGAAGACAAAGCCGTCAGTATCCGTCGGGCCGGCCTCCTTTGCGTGGGTCGCTGGCCCCGATGAGGCCGTCATCGCTGACGAGGACAGCCTGAACAACGGCACCGCGTTTTTGATCGGAAATCTGGTGGCCTCGCCGCTTGAGACCGATCACGACCGGGTGATCGGCGGGGTAATCGTTTCGGTAGAGCAGGTCGGGCTGCCATTGATGGTGATACCTTGGCTCGGCAACCGCTTCGCCGGGACCGAGATCATACTCAAGAACGTTGAGCAAGACCTGGAGGACGGATGAAATGATCCTCGGGCCGCCGGAACCGCCGACGGCAAGAAAAGGTCGATCGTCCTTCAGGACGATGGTCGGCGACATGCATGAAAGCGGCCGCTTGTGCGGGCCGACAAGGTTCGCATCTGACTGTCGCAGGCCGTAGACGTTGACCTGGCCGGGCTCAGTCGTGAAATCATCCATTTCGTTGTTCAAGACAATCCCGAGGTCCTCGACGTAGAGCAACGAACCAAAGCCGGTGTTGATCGTCTCCGTGGCCGACACGATGTTGCCCCAGCGATCCACCACGCAGAAATGCGAAGTCCCGCTGTCCTCAGGCAAAGCGGATGTCGGTTCCGTCTGGCCGTAGGCAGCGGAGTCGGCGACCGACTGCTCATTGATGCGAGCGGCAAGGCTCCGGGCGTGGGGTTTGCCGGTCAACACGGCGACAGGGACATTCGCATGGTCCGCGTCGCCCAGAAACCGGGCGCGGTCGGCAAACGCATGTTTCATTGCCTCCACCGTCAGATGTGCCGCCAAGCCGGGATCCTTGCGGTGAATTGCTCTCAAGTCCCAGCGTTCGAGAATACTGAGAGCCTCAGCGATGCAGATGCCGCCGGACGAGGGCGGCGGCATGAGGAAGAGATCAAAATGTTCGCGGTATTGCACACGGATCGGTTTCCGCCAGACCGGTTTGTAGGCGGTCAGATCGCCGGCGGTCATGACACCGCGATCTTGCCGGACGGCTTGAACCAATTGGGCGGCCATGTCGCCGGTGTAAAAAGACGCGAGGCCTTGAGCCGAGAGCGCCTGGAGCGTGCGTGCCAGTTGCGGTTGTATAAGGATGGTTCCGATTTCAGGCACGCGGCCATCAAACAACAGAGCTCGACGCAGTGCCGCCGTTCGCTGCGGCAGGCCTGGGTGGTCGTCGATCTGTTGCAGGGTACTCCTGACCGCGCCGCGAAAATCGGCGTCGATCGCGAAGCCGTCCGCCGCAAGTGACCGGGCCGGCTCGACAAGGTCCTTCAATGGGCGGGTACCGAAACGTTCCAGCAGTGCGCGATGGCCGGCCGGCAGGCCCGGTACGCCGACCGCGAGACCTCCAAATCGGCTCAGAGGAGGGGCGTCGGGCCATCGCTCGCGGCTCTTGGTGAAAAGGTCGGGCGTCGCGGCGGCCGGGGCACACTCGCGAGCATCGAGAACAAACACTTCACCGGTCGCGGCGAGACGCACCATGAAGAAGCCGCCTCCGCCGAGGCCCGTGCTGTAAGGCCGCGTGACCGCAAGGGCCAGCGAGGTGGCAACCGCTGCGTCGACCGCGTTGCCGCCGGAACGCAGGATCTCGCCCCCGGCACGGGAGGCGTGGATGCTGTCGCTGGCGACCATGGCCTGACGGCCGGATTTTACCCAGGGCCGGGCGTGATACGTCGGCGGCGCCGCCCCACAGCCGATCGGGACGAGAGCAAGGACGCTGACCAGTCCAAAGACGCAGGTCCTCCACGAGGCGCGTCTTGGTTCGCGCCGGCCGGCCATCAGATCGGCCGGCGGGTCGGTCTCAGCCGTCCCGCCTCGGGCGGCTGCCTCACAGGTTTTGAGACGCGCAGGGGGTTTGTTTCTCATACTCAGCGACTCGGCCGGGCGCACCTGCAGGGCATCAACCCACAGCCTTCTCCTTGGCAGCCTCGTGCGCCCTGAAGCCCACCAGACTTCAGGGTCGAAGGCCGCAGCACACCGGGTCGGCGAGACTATGGTAACAGAATCCGAACGAAGAAACCCGCAACCCGGTTCTATCCTTCATTCTCACAACCGCCCTCTGGCGAGCTTGCCCCGGGCCGACCTCAAATGCGATCCTACAGGCTGCAGTCGCTCGGCGGGTTTGCCGGGTCAACTGCGATACCGGGCCCCGTCGCGCACTTCTCGAATTCGCCGAAGTCCACCATGTCCACGGTGCCATTGCGATCGCGATCGAAACACCGGCACGGCTCGCGTCCCTCAGGAAGGGAGACTTCGGTCATGCACGCCTGAAACCGGGCGAAGTCCGCTTGGTCCACGTCCTTGTCCTGGTCCGCGTCAGCCCAGACAGCGCGGGCCCCGCACGAATACACGTCCAGCGCTTGAGAGGCGTTCAAGGCCTTGTCGAAAATCATCACCTCATCGAGCAGCCCGGCGAATTCGTCCGCCGGCGCGTTCGAGGTGAAGGAACCGATGGTCATTTCGGTGACCGCCGTGGGGTTCTGCATGATGCCCAGACCGGTCGCTTCCTTATCCAGGACTCCGTTGAGGTACCATCTGACGGTGCCATTGCCCTCGTCCGTATAGACCACGATCCAGTGCTGGAGGGTGTCCAACTGCGAAGCTGTAGTAGTCGTGACGTTCTTCCTTGCTCCTCCGGTGTCGTAGAACCTGAACGTCAGGGGCGAGTTGGTGGTCATTTTCGCCCCCCAGAATCCTCGCTGAATAAGCCAGGATTCCTTGACCACAGTGGGCTTAATGAAAAACGCCAGGGTCAGTGCCGTATTGACCGCACCTGCCTCGGGCGGGACGGTGATCGAATCCCCGATCTGGTCCAGGGGATTAGGCAGGAACAACCCTCGAGTCCCGTTCAGCGGATTGTCGGCGAAGCCGATCGTGCCCACTGGAATGCCGTGGTACTCGTGACCAGAGGAGTCAACCGTCTGGTCGTCGAGCCGGTAGTAGGCCCGAAGCCCCGGCACAGAGATGATTGATGACGGGCTGACGACGTCGAGCCAGACTCTGGCGTTTTCCTGATCCGAAGGACTGCATGCGGCGGTGACAAAACAGAGGTCGCAAGAATAGGTTCCCAGAGCAAGGCCCGACGGGTCGATCGTCGCGGTCACCGTGTCGGAATCACCGTTGTTGAGCGGGCCGACCGTGCTCTTATCGATCGTCAGCCACGCGCACGGGGTCACTTTCTCGATGTCGTACGAGACGTTGTCCTTCCCGGGGTTTGAGACGGTGAAGACCACGGTGTCCACCGGATCATTTGAACCCAGGACGTAGGCGCGCGCCGCTGCGTGCGGAGTCGCGTCGACCCTGCAACCGATGATCGTCAGGTCGATCTGCCGGATTATCTCGTAGGGTTCGGGACTGCGGTCGTCGGTAAACTTGATATAGGCCGTGTGGAGACCGTCCGACAGCGGCGTCCCGCCCGGGTTGACGTCGATCGTCGCGGTGACCACCTCCTGGCCGTGGGCCGCGACAGTCAATTGCGATGCGCTCAACGACAGCCAGTCGTAGTCGAATAGAGCCCCGTTCGCATCGACCTCGGCGATATCGGCCGTATGTGAACCAAGCCCGTCGCCATTGGCCACCGTATAGGCGATAGGTCCCGGGGACGTGCCTTCTTGCAGGGCGGTGAGGTTCTGATTGAGACCCGGCGTGACTGAGATCGGCCAAGCAACACCACGGGCGTAAAGCTCGGCGATTTCACCCGCGTCGAGCACGCGGTTCCATATGGCCAGCTCATCCAGCTTGCCGTCATAGTAGCCCGCGGGGTCTCCTGGCTCCTGCCCGACCGTCATCACACCGCTCGAGCTGTGGCTCAGCGGAGCCAGGCCGCTGGACACAGTGCTGATCAGTACCCCGTTCTTGTAAGTCTTGGCTACCGCTCCGTCAAAGGTGCAGGCCCAGTGTTGCCAGACGCCGGCGGTCCAGACGCCGTTGGCTGTGTTCAGGGTTTTCTTGCCGGCGGTTGTCTGCAGAACCAGCCCGAACGCCCCGTTGTCCTGGAGCTTGAGGCCCCACCCGCCGACCGCCATGTTGCTCACCACCCACCTCTTGAGCTGCTGGTCACTGTTGATCCAGCAGGCCACCGTGACGGTTGTGCCCACAGAGCCGGGGGCCCCGGGGAACTCCACACGGTTGTCCGTGCCATTGAAGTCGAATGCCTGGCCCACCACCCCCGCCGCATAGGCCGGCGAACCAATAATCGTCCCGTTGTAGCCGTTCTCGGTAGCATCATCGACGTTGTTCTCGAACGGATACCACGCATCGACGTCCGCTGATGCACTTGTGGCAAAGGTGATGCTCACCACGGCCGTTAGTAATGTGAAAAGCTTAGGCATGACAACCTCCTTCCTGAACCAGATGCTTTGGACAGACGAGCAGTAATTCCGCCTCGATAAATCACACCCCGCCGATGAATGCCGCCGCTGGGCCATGCGGCCTGCAATCAAAGCGGCTTTCGGCCCGTGTGGGTTTCAGGCTTGTCTTATCCGGCTACCCGTTTTCCCTGATCTCCGATTCGGACGGGTCCTGGGTCATCCGGCGAACCGCGAGACCCTTTGTGCGCACGCACGGTTTCGCCTCGGCCCCGGCAACTCTGTGTGCTCCGGTACTCGTCGCTCCCCAAACCGGGGGTCGATCTCGAACGATCAATAAGAATTGACTGTCGCCGCCGACAGCAAAAACGATTCTACGACTCCGATTCCCGAAGCGTCAAGACAATTCCTGTCGACTTCGGTGTTCCTGAGGGTTCATCCGTCGCCCCGCAACGGGCGGTGCCGGCGTTGTGCTGAGGTCAAGCCGTCGGCGGGACACGGACGTCCTGGAGTACATCAGCAAAAGATCCATTCAAACTGATATGCGGGTCCGGTCGAGGAGCCCGGTTGGGGAGGGACGCCGGCTGAACGGTGCTCATCCCTTGTTGGCGGGTTCTCTCACCGTCAAGACCATGCGTACGAGTTCGGCCACGCTGCCGGCTTCCATCTTCTCCATGACGCGAGCGCGGTGGGTCTCAACGGTCTTAGCGCTGAGCTGCAGTTGGGCGGCGATTCCCTTGTTGGACATCCCGGATACGACAAGGTCCATTACCTCGCGCTCGCGCGGGGTGAGCAAAGCAACCTTCGCAGCGATGGCGGCGCGAACGGCCTCGTCCCGACGAGTCCGGGCATCCTTGGCCAGCGCCTGGTGGACGCGGTCCAGCAGGCTCTGATCGTTGAACGGCTTGCTCATAAAATCGACGGCCCCGGCGTGCATGGCCCGTACGGCAGAGGGTACATCGCCGTGGGCGGTGATGATGATCACCGGAAGTGTGTAGCCGCGCTTCGCCAGTTGCTCCTGGAGTTCCAGACCGCTCATTCCCGGCATTCGAATATCCAACACCAGGCAGCCGGGCTGATCGGGCGTGTAGGCAGCGAGGAATTCGTCCGCAGAGGAGAACGTCCGGACCCGCAGGCCCACCGACTCGATCAGAAAACGAAGCGAATCAAGGACGGCGGCGTCATCGTCCACCACAAAGACAATGGAATCAGACGGCATAACCGTTCTCTCCATGACAGGTCTGGAGCGCGAAGCGGAAGGTCACGCCCCGGTCCTCATTCCGCGTCACCCACAGCCGGCCCCGATGAGCTTCGATGATCGAGCGGCTGATCGACAGACCGATGCCCATGCCCTCGGGCTTTGTCGTATAGAAGGCGTCAAACACCTTCTTTACGGCGTCGGCCGGCAAGCCGGGCCCGGAATCCTGAATGGCAACCTCCACCTCGCCGGGCCCGCCGGCACTGGTGCTGACAAACACTTCCCCGCAATTCAGGCGGGTGTTGCTCATCGCCTCCAGCGCGTTGCGAACGATATTGAGCACAACCTGCTCGATCTGAATCGCATCCGCCAACACCGGCGGCAGATCCTTGGCCGGCACGAATCGGATGGCGATGCCTCGCACTTTAGCCTCCGGCCTCGCCAGGTCAACCGCCGTCTCGGCGATTCTGTTGATGTCGGCAGGAACCCGTCGAGGCTCGCGTGCGGCCACAAAGTCCCTCAGGCTGCGGAGGATCTGCCCGGCCCGCTCCGCCTGGTTCCCAGCTTCGGCCAGGGCCTGCATCAGCTCGCTCTCATTCCAGGTTCCCGAGCCCAGTCGTCGTTGGCATCCGCGGACGTAATTGGCGACCGCAGCCAAGGGCTGGTTGAGCTCATGGGCCAGACTGGAGGCCATCTCTCCCATGGTGCTGAGACGCGAGACGCGAGCCAGTTCCTCCCGGTGCTGGTTCAGTTGTTCCTGAACCTGATGCCGCTCCGCGATCTTGCCAAGTCGCTCCGCAATGGCGGTCAGAAGTCGACGCTCTTCTGGAACAAAAGGAGCACCATTCTCAGGCCACCGCTGCTCCAAATAGCCTACTTGAACCTCGCCGCAGGAACGCCCGAAAACCAGAATGGGTTCGCTCATCAACCATGAGGTGACCTTAAAATTGCTCGTCCGATACTCGCGACCATCCATGAGCACGCGGGCATAGGCAACATCCGACAATCGCCATGCTTTCGGGATCAATTCCACCGTCTCGCGGATGATGTCCTCGAGTGAGGCGCCAAACCGGTTAACCACGTCGGCCATACCAAACAGGCAGTTCAGCTCGCGGATGCGGTGATCCAGATCCTCGGCCTGGCGGCGGAGAGCTTCGCGTGATTCGTAAACCGACCTGAGCAATGGTCCGGCCCACGCGATGCCTGCCACCATCAGAATGGATATAGCCAGTCCGACCCACTCGTTGGTTAGCTCGGCAGGATCAGCATTCTCGCCGTGCGACAGGTGGTAGCCAAGCAGGTGCGAGTAACTCATGATGCGTCGGGCGGCCATCAGCAGGGCGACGATGGAGATGATCAGCCAAACGGGAGATCTCCCGGTAATGCGCCAAACGCGAACCGCCAATGCGACGGCAACTAGCTGCAGGATTGTTGCCACTGAGGCGACGGTCCCGACAAGCATACGCGAGGCTCCACCAGTCTCAGAGGATGCCGAAGAGACCCGCAAGATCGGCACGAATGCCCCGGACTGGGACAGTCCTGTGGCTGCGGCTCCCGAAAGGGCAAACCCATGCCGGTTTCTCACCTCGGGTATGGTAACCGGTTGCCAAGCGAGCCGCGAGTTCAATGAGACTCAATGGGCAGGCCCATGCCCCGGGTTTCGGATCACCCCTGCCCCATCGGCTGCCTCACCGCAAAACAAGCTCGTAAACCGCCTCCAGTACGCCAGCGGATCGTGATAAACCGCTCGCTCAGCGTTCCGGTCTCCCGGAATGTCCGATAAGCCCAGCTCCCCTCCAGCAAGGTATGTGGCTCCAGTACGGTCCGAAGCACTGAAGTCGCGAATTTCCGGGGCTTTTTTGGGGGACGTGAATCTTCGCCAAAACGGCATCGGACGGGTTTCCGTCTCGCGCAAGGGTACCTGTGAACGGCGCTGTTGCTGAGTTCGTGACAGCCTGGGCGGATGGCGCGGCTGCCTTATGGTTTCGCCGCTCGCTTGCGGTCGAGGTTCTCAAAGAGGCCCCTGAGCCGTCACGGACCCCTGTGTTGGCCTGCCCAAACCAAGCGACAGCCGCCATCGTATGATGTAAGATACGTGGGCTTCGCGCTCGTCGTCCCGACGGCGAAGAAGCCGAGCTGGAACGGACCATCGAGACCTCCAAGGCTGCGGGGAATCGCTTCCAGCAGGTCAGCGACCCAAGCCGGCGGGGCCGACCTTGTCGAGTGGCACCAAGCTGGCCGGCGGCTGATCAGACCTTCGGGCCGGCGAGAGTAGTCGGCCGTGATGACCAATAGCCAGGGAGACAAACCGCGGATATGGCACACGATCACCTCAAAGACTCGATCGAAGCACAAACCGGACGATCCACGATTCTGCTCATCGTAACTCTGATGGGCGGGTTGCTGGTCATCAATTCCTTCGTTGCGGAATGGATATTCCCCGACAAGCAGTACAGCGCGATTTTCGCCCTGATTGGGGCGATCTGTCTGGGGGCGCCGCTGGCGTTCCACTCGCTTAAACACATCGGGCACGGCAACCTGCCGATGGAACTGCTGGTCACCCTGGCCATCGGCGCTGCATTGAGCATTGAGAAGTACCAGGAGGCGGGGGTCATCGCTTTCTTCATGGTCATCGCGACGCTCATCGAGACCCGCACCGCTTTGGGTGCCCGAGCTTCGATCGAATCACTCATCCGGCTGACGCCGACCAAGGCTCATCGGATTCTGCCGGACGGAACCGAGGAGGAGGTCGAGGCCAGACTGCTGAAGGCCGGCGATCTGATCCGGGTGCGGCCCGGGGATAACATTGCCGCAGATGGCGTCGTGGTGGCGGGTGAATCGACCATCAACCAGGCGACGATCACGGGTGAGTCGATGCCTGTGGACAAGACCGTCAACGACGAGGTCTTCAACGGCACCCTGAACTTGACCGGCTCGCTCGACATCCGCGTGACGCGGGCGGGTTCGGAGACGACACTGGGCCGGGTGCAGAAGCTGATCATGAATGCCGAGCAGACACGCATCCCGCTCATGCGGATCATTGACCAGTACGCCAACTGGTACACACCGACGATTATCATGCTGGCTTTCCTGGTGTGGTTCTTTATCCGTGGACCGGAAGGCATGTCGCGGGCCATCGCCATGCTGGTTGTGGCGTGTCCTTGTGCTCTGGTTCTGGCTACCCCCACGGCAATGGTGGCGGCTCTCTCCTGCGCTGCTCGGCTGGGGATCCTGGTCAAGGACGTTTCAACGCTGGAAGGGGCCCGCAACCTGACCGCGATCATGTTTGACAAGACCGGCACGCTGACGACCGGCGAACTGACGGTCACGCAGATGAAACCAGCACCGGGCGTGGACGGGGCGACGCTGCTTAAGCTGGCAGCCTCGGCAGACTCGTTATCCAAGCACCCGAACGCCAAGGCAGTGATGGCCGTCGCCCAGAAGGCCCGGTTGTCGCTGGTCCGGCCGGAGCAATTCGAGGAGGTGACCGGCAAGGGCGTGGCCGCAAGAATCAACGGCGACGAGATCCTCGTGGGGCGCAACACCTTCCTGGCCGATCGCGGCGTCGACCTGGGCCTGCTGAACGACCCCAATTTCAAGGAGCCGGAAGGCATCAGCGTTTTGTACGTCAGCCGCAACGGGCGACTGATCGGCTGGATCGGCCTTGAGGACCGGACCCGCGAGGAAGCCAAGGAGGCGATCGCCGAATTACGGGATCTGGGCGTGCGAGCCATTACCATGGTCACCGGCGACAAGTGGTCGGTGGCCCGACGAGTAGCCGGGGAAATGGGGTGCACCGACGTTTATGCCGAGGTGTTGCCTTCTCACAAGCTCGAGCTGGTCGACCAGATGAAGCGCAAGGGACACCGCGTGGCAGTCATCGGTGACGGAGTCAACGACGCTCCGGCACTGGCGGCCGGCGACCTGAGTGTGGCCATGGGAGCGGCGGGCAGCGACGTGGCCATCAACTCCGCCAGTATCGCTTTGATGAACAACGATCTTCGCCGGTTGCCTTTCCTGGTTCGCCTGTCACGAGCGGCCACCAGAGTCATCTGGCAAAACATGCTGCTCGGTATAACCTACATCGTGGTTTTGGAAACCCTCGGGGCCCTCGGCAAGATCTCGCCGATGTTGGCGGCGTTTTTGCATGTGGTGGCCAGCGCGATCGTGATTTTCAACTCCGCGCGTCTGGTTCGGTTTGGCGAACATCTGCAGACGACCGAACCCCCCTCGGCCGAGCGACCGCCGGTCAAGGCATACGGCGGTGCGCGTTCGGCACCCTCGGCAGCCCCCATGCCGGCATGATCGATGGTTTATCGGCCTGTGCCCGTTGCGTCATTGTTGTGTGAAGCCCGGCCAAGCCGTCCGATATGGGTTCGCTCGCGCTCATCAGCCCGAGGAGTCTTTCCCGCGTTCTCATTGGTGTAGAGCAGCCCCCAGTGAACCGATAGCAACTTCGGAGGCGGGCTTGCCGCGCGCCCGCCATCGAGTCGGGAACCTGGTCGTCAAAGCGGGCATTATAGGAACCGCCGAGCCAAGTACATGGATCTAGCGACCTTAATAGGATTGGTTGCCGCGATCGGCATGGTGGTCTGGAGCCTGTGGGTCGGAACCAGCGGCCAAATCAGTGTTTACTGGGATACTCCGTCGGCCATTCTGGTCCTTGGCGGAACCGTGTTTGTTCTCCTGACGACCCAGACGGTAGAGCGCTTCCTGCGACTTCACAAGGTGTACATGCGGGGATTCTTCGGGAAGGCCATGACCATCCCGGAAACCATCGAAAAGCTTGTGACGCTCGGGGAGCAGGCCCGCCGCGAGGGGGTATTGTCACTCGAAAACGCCCTCAACGAGATCGAAGACGAGTTTCTCAAGAACGGGATCAGGCTGGTGATCGACGGCACGGCCGCCGGCGAGATCGAACAGATTCTCACTTCCGAGATGGAAGCCATGGACCAGCGGCACAATCAGGGCAAGAGCATCATTGATATGGCCGCCAAGTATGCTCCGGCCTTCGGCATGATCGGGACACTGATGGGGCTGGTTGCCATGCTGCGAAACATGGACGATCCCAAGGCGATCGGGCCAGGCATGGCGGTCGCGATTCTGACCACGTTTTACGGGGCGATCATTGCCAATGTGCTCTGCCTACCGCTTTCCGACAAGCTGTCCTATCGAAATGAGGAGGAGATGCTGTTGAGAACGGTAATGATGAAAGGCATCTTGTCGTTGCAGGCCGGCGACAACCCGCGAATCACCCAGGCCAAGCTGGCGGTCTATCTTCCCGTGGACAAGCGGGCGTTGATCAACGGCGTCGAGGGTAAGAAACGGCAGTAGCGGGGTCAACCGCTCAGCAGGAACGCGCCATGGCTCTCTCGAAGAAACCTGCGGCCGAAGGCGCTCCGGCGTGGGTACTTACCTACGGCGACATGATGTCGCTGTTGCTGTGTTTCTTCGTTCTGCTGGCAGCCTTCGCCGACTACTCTCCGGGGGGCGGCACGCCGACGCCCGAGTTGAAAAAAGCACTTGAATCCATCCGTGCCGCCTTCGGAGCGGGGGGCACGATCGGCCCGAACGATGAGATCGACTACCAGGCGTTGATCAAGAAGCTGGAGGCCATATCGTCGAAGGAAACGGGTGGTTACCGGGGTGACACGCGAGAGGAAGGCATCTACGGCAAGCATTTCCGGCTCCGGAAGATTCGCGACGGCATGGAGATCACCATGGGCGGTCCGGTGGTGTTCGAGCCGTTCTCGGACAAGCTGACCCCGGAGGGCAAGCAAGCCCTGGAACAGATCGCCGAAACGGTCCGGGGCCACCGCAACAAGATGGAGATCCGAGGCCACGCGGCGGAGGAGCCTCGGCCGGCGGACTGGACCGATGATGACGCTCTGCAGCTCTCATTTCGAAGGGCCAAGGCAGTGGCTGATGAGCTTGTCCTGCGCGGCGTGGACCGGCGGGCACTGGTCTGCTCGGCCGTGGGAGCCAACGAGCCGTTGGCAACAGGCGTCTACGACGTGAACAGGCGGGCCCAGGCGCGCCGCGTTGAAATCATCGTTCGTGAATCGCTGATCGACGATTACGTCAAACCGTCGAGCGAACAAGACGCTCGCGCCAAGATACTGGCCACGCCGCCCACCAGCACACCCTCGACGACTCCCAGCGCTCCGGCCAGTCAAGACTCGCCCTGACGCCTAATCGTGCGTCGGGGCCCCGGCCGGTTCGGCCATCGGCTCCTCTCGCACTTCGTAGCCCGGCAGGCTGGGAAGATTGACCTCGCTGGCGGCCATGCCTTTGTTCAGTCGGACGTTGGAGAACGAGGCAACGATCTCCTGCTTGTCCTCCTTAGCCACCGTCGCAACCCGAACCGGTACGTCCAGCGTCCGGTCGATGTGGAAGTGGACTTTGCCGTAGCGGCGATCCAGTTCCGTTCCCGGCAACGGTGTGCATTCCAGGTGATCCGAGTTCGGCGGGTCTGTCGGGCCGGGAGCAACAAGCTTGATGGTGAAGTGACGAATGATGTCACCTTTCTTCTGGCCGAAGGGCATCGGGAAAGGCCCCTTGCCAATTCGGAAGAGATCTTCGGCCTTCTCGCCCGGTCCCACGACTTCTCGCTTGATCACCTGTTTCGACCGCTCACGGACCTCGATGTACCACCGACCGTCAAAGACATGCCACTCCTTCTCTTTCTCGACCACCCCTTCGACGATGCACTCATCGAAACGAATGAAGAATCGCGGGCTGGGCTTGTCTTCGATGAAACGAAGAACACCCTTGTACTTCTGCTCGTAATCGATTAAAGGGTCTTTCTTGATATACACCAGATCGGCCTGCACATCGCGCACATCCTTGTTCTCCAGCCGGTCGAGGATCTTCTCGACCGCCGGATCCAACGGCGCGGGTTGAGAGGCGGGCTCAGTTGCCGGGCGGCTCGCCGAAGGCCCCTCCTCGCGGCTTGCCTGCCCGCCGGAGGCACCGCAGATCAAACAAACCGCCGAGAAGCACGCGATGAATCGTACACCCATCGTCACAATCCTTTCAGAACCAAGATCTCGTGGCGACACACGCGCACCGGCCGCGCGCTCATCCCCCAGAATTGTAAATACCGAGTGGCGGGGTAACAAGATCCGGGTGCACCCCGTTTTCGGTGGCGTTACGAAGGTAGGGTATGGTCAGAATCCGCGCAGCGCATGAGACCTGCCGACGATTCTGTCTTACCCGCCGCAACCATCGACCGATGTCGCCACCGTTTCAGAAACATGCCCATAAGACTCGGATCACCGAATGAGTCCGTGACAGAAGCGGCGGCACTCCTCGCGGCTGACCCGGTTGTCGTGAACGCAAGCCAGACCGCTTCAGCGGTCTTTCCCGAAGGGCAAAGAGGCCGCCTTTGGCGGGCAAACCCGCTGAAGGGCCTTGATCGCCCAACCTGGACCGGTCGGCATGCCCGCCGAGACTGTCACGCACCCTCACCGAATCGCCCGCGGACCCTGTCGGCAAGGTCAGACAGTCTGAGCTTCCGCGCCCGTTGTTCACGAGGTACCATCTATCGGCAGCACACCACTGGGGCTTGCCGGCCAGTGCGCAATTGACCTAAGCGGACCGCCTTTTTGCACGCCGCAGCTCAAGCGCACTGCGATCCAGAAGCATTCGAGCAGGCCGCACGGTTGTCGGGCCGTAAGGTTCTGTTAGAGGCGACACCGGCATCAGTCGAAAGGAAGCCAATGGAGTCGCGCAGTCTTCAACCACTACACGGTCGGACGGTCGCGGTCACCCGCATGCGTGATCAAGCGGACACTCTCGGCAGGTTCCTGCGGTCGGCCGGCGCGGAGGTGATCGAGGCCCCGACCATCGAACTCGGTCCGGTCGAGGACTACCGCAAGGTGGATGACGCCCTGCGACATCTCGATCGCTACCAGTGGCTGGTGCTCACCAGCGCCAACGGCGTCGACGCGATGTGTGACCGGATCAGGGCCATCGGGCTCGACACCCGCTGCCTGGCTCGGGTGAAGATCGCCGCGATCGGCTCTGCCACGGCCCGGCGGCTGACCGAACAAGGTGCGCGGCCAGACCTCGTGCCCCCCGAAGCGGTCGGTGAATCAATGGCCCAGGCACTGGTCGAACAGGGAGTGCGGGGCAGCCGCATCTTGCTGCTTGTGGCCGACATCGCCCGGACGCAACTGCCCGACGCGCTGCAAGCCGCCGGTGCCCAGTGCGACAGTCTGGCCATCTACCGGACCAAACGGCCTGCGGCCCTGCCTGCGGTCTTCGTTGAGCGACTCGATCGCGGCCAGATTGACTGGATCACGCTGACCAGCCCGTCGTCGTTCGTCAACCTGTTGTGGTTGCTTGGGCCGCAGCACTGTGAGCGGTTGCACACCGTGGGCCTTGCCAGCATCGGTCCGGTCACCACACGGGCCATCCGCGAGGCCGGGTATTCGGTGGCCGCCGAGGCCGACCCACATGATATTCCCGGCTTGGTCTCGGCCATTATCGACGCCTCAACGCGAGACTGAAACCCGTTTGAGTTCGTCCCAGCCTGTCGGGACCCCTCCCACCCGTCTTTGAGCTTTGATCTTTTCCTGCTGCAGGCCCTCGCCCATGGCTCAACGCCTCGGTTAGAATGTGGCGGTCGCTCGTCAACCCGAGTGCCATCTGTACGTTGAGGAGAACGTATGAGTCTGCAATACCGGGTCATCAGTATTGGGACGCTGAGCCGAAACCGTTTCTGGGGCGAGACCGAGCCCAAGCGATTTCCACACGCCACCACAACGCTGATCCGGGCGGACAATGAAACGATCCTCGTGGACCCTAGCCTTCCGGCGGAAGTGCTGGCACAGCGGCTGGAGGAGCGATCAGGTCTCAAGCCTGAGCAGATCCAGGCGGTTTTCCTGACCACATTCCGCCCCATACATCGACGCTCCCTGTCGCTCTTCTCCGGAGCCACGTGGCTCATGTACCGGCCCGAGATCGAGGCAGTACAGGCACACCTGAACGAAATGCGCGAACGAGCCCAGGAGGGACCCGAGGACCCGGAACTCTGCAAGCTGCTGGATGAGGAGGAATCTCTTGTGGCTCGTATCGAGGCGGCCCCGGAACACCTGACAGCCCAGACTCATCTTTTTCCCGCGGTCGGTGCAACGCCGGGATCAGCAGCTTTGCTGCTTGCCTTGCCGACGCAAACCGCCGTCATCACCGGAGATGCGATCGTCACTCAGGAACACTTCGCGGCCGGGCAGGTATACGAGCATGTGGCCATGATAGAAGCTGCCCGCAAGTCGTTCGAAGACATTCTAGAAGTGGCCGACGAGGTGGTTCCCGGTCACGACAATGTCTTTCGCATCGGTGGCCTTTAGTCCCCCCAGAGGCGTTTGTCAAGCACAGGGGCCATCTGGCAGGAAAGGCGTCGGCAGGTCACGAAGCCGCACGGTATAGCTGTCCTTGACACCCACGGAAGGGCTGGGTAGTCTCGACTGCGATGATCGGAGCGTGAGAGATGGAAGTCCGCATGGACCTCGCCAGGATCGTGATCAGCGATACGAGCGAGCAGCAAATCATTGTCCTGCAGGAACACGAGGGCTCTCGCCAATTCCCGATCGTCATCGGGCTGGCGGAAGCTTTGGCCATCGATCGCCGGGTCAAGAACATCAGCACGCCACGGCCGCTGACGCACGACCTGTTGGCCAACGTGATTCGCGAACTGAATGGGGAACTGGAAAAGATCGTCATCCATGATCTCCGGGACCACATTTTTTTCGCGAAGCTTGTGATCCGAAGCAACGGCAAGCTGATCGAGGTCGATTCCCGGCCGTCAGACGCGATTGCCCTTGGCGTGGCGAGCGATGCGGCCATCTACGTGACAGAAAACGTCCTCCGTCAGGTGTGTGAGTCTCCCGAAGCCTGAGGAGGAGAAGGCCCTGCGAACGCTGAAGAGGTAGCAGTGAGCATTACGGGAACCGAGAACGGCTTGTCGACCCGGACAGATCAGTTTCTCCAACTGTGCGAACAGCGCTGGCCGGCTCATCAGCCGCGACCCGCCGTTGTGACGCGCGCTCCTGGCCGGCTGGATTGCATGGGCGGTATGGCCGATTTCAGCGGTGCGCTGGCCCTGCAGACGACCATCGAACAGGGGGTTTACGCAGCCGCCGGTCGCCGCGACGACCAGCGAATTCGGGTTGAGTCGGTGGGCTGGAATCAAGACGGACAGCCTTCCGTCTTCGAGTGGTCTTTGTCCTGGTTTTATCAGTCCGACGGCCAATTCGTCACCGCAGAGACACTCTCGTCGAAGTTCGATGCCTGTCCATGGGCCCGTCACGTTGCGGGCGTCTGTCTGGCTTTACTGGAATCAGGCGATCTTCCGCATCTGGCCGGCGGGGTCAATTTCCTGATCCAATCCGATATTCCGCCTAAGGCGGGCTTGGCTTCGTCGGCGGCTCTGCAAGTGGCGTGCGCCAAGGCTTTGGCTGCTCTGTTCGACCTGGAACTGACGGCACAGCAGTTGGTGCGGGCCTGCCAACTGGCGAACACCGAGGTAGTCAAGAATGAGTCCGGCCTGGTGGATCATGTGACCTGCCTCTTGGGCGAGCCTGATTCCCTGCTGGAGATTCGCTGCCAGCCTCAGGAGGTCATCGGATCGCTGGCGATGCCCAAGTGCGCGGCCTTTGCGGGTGTGTATTCGGGTTTGAGGCTTCCCTTTTACCAGGAACGCTATGCCGACAACCGGGCTGCCTCCCTGATGGGCAGGTACATCATCGAGCAGATCCTGCGGACCTCGGGGGATCCGGGTGAGCTTAACAGCGCCTACCTGGCGAGTATTCCGCCCAACGAATACGTTCGACGATTCCGCAACTATTTGCCGCCCAAGCTTCGTGGTCGTGATTTCCTGGACCACTTCGGACAGCCCCCGGAGTTGGACATCATTATCCGGCCCGGGCAGGTATACAAGGTCCGCTCCCGAACGGAGCACCACATCTACGAGAACGACCGTGCGCACCGTTTCATGGAACGGCTGGCCCGCGTCTACCGCACCGGCGACCTGGACACCCTAATAGAGGCCGGCGAACTGATGTATGCCTCCCACTGGAGTTACGGCCAGCGATGCGGGATGGGAAGCATTGAAACAGACGTCCTGGTCAATTGCATCCGCGAGCGCGGTCCGGCCTGTGGCCTTTACGGAGCCAAGGTCACCGGCGGCGGCTGCGGTGGAACAGTGGCCGTCCTGATGGCCGACACATCGGCGGCCCTGCAGGCACTTTCCGATGCATGTGCCGCATACGCGGCGAAGACGGGCAGGCAGCCCATGTTGCTGAGCGGCAGTTCGCCGGGGGCAATGGCGTTCGGCCACCGGAACATCGGTTGACCGGCCTTGCGAAGACCGGCGATTTCCAGTGACTACAGAACTTGACGGCCGGAAGTCTGTGCGTCTTGGTTCCTTCCGTCGCACCCGACGTGCATTTTGCGCCCATTTTTCCGGCCCCGCCCAGCCGCTTCGATTGCGGCCTTCAATCCCCATCGGACGCCCCTCGTCCTCCGAGCGGATGCTCTGGCCCCAAGTCCCCAGCCCTGCTGCTTTGGTCATGGATCGGGATCACAGTGCGCTTTGGCTGCCGCCTGTAAGAAGTGGTTCGCCTTCGATCACCGGCGCTTGCCGCCCTGAAGCGATCTGACGTCCTTGCCCGGCGCCGATGCCCCCGGTTTCCTGTGACATTTCGTCCGGTCTTATCCTGGTGCAGACGAGGTGGCCGGCTCGCGACGATCGATCTCCACCTTGAGGGCCACGAGATTCCGCTCGCCCTCTCTCTTTTCCACGCGGCCGAGCACCTTTACCCGATCGCCGATTCGCACGTCATCAAGGCTGGCGGTCACGCCGTCGATGAAGATCTCCGCCTCGGGAGAAAGCCGTCCGTGAATCTCAACCGGCTTGCGGTGTTTCTCGCTGAAGTAGGACATCGAGACCTCACCGCTGGTCTTCTCGATCCTGGTGACCTTCCCGGAAATCTGGTCGTATTCGGGTAATTCCGAATCCTCTCCGCATCCGCCAGCCAGGAGAGCACCGAAGAGCAACCAGAAGGCAAAGATGACGACAATTGAGGATCTCGTGGTCATAGGGGCACCTTCTCAGTATCGTCAGGCAAGCTTCAATCGATGGGCCGTCTGAAGCCGGCCGGTGTTGCCGATGTTCGTATACCTCATCTGGCCTTGCCTTGGCAAGTTCTGACCCTCTCTTCTGGCGATCCTTCATGGACCGGATCCTGATCGGCCATCGGCTCGCCCGCTTGTGGCATCCCTGCCGCCTAACGCCTATAACGTACTCGATTGGGCTGGAGGAAACGAGCATGGCGGATGGGCCTTCTCAGGTGGAAGAGATGTTCGGGGTCGGCAAGGCCCTTGTGGGGATGGTTCACGTGGGCGCATTGCCCGGCACGCCGCTGTTCTCGCGGCCGATGCCGGCGATCATCGAGCAGGCCGTCAGCGAGGCTCGACTGCTGGCCGACGCGGGCTTTGACGGCATCATGATTGAAAACATGCATGACCGGCCGTACCTGCGCCAGAGGGTCGGGCCGGAGATCGTCGCGGCCATGACCGCCGTTCTCGACGCCCTGCGCGCGGCGGTCAGCAAACCGTTGGGTCTTCAGATTCTGGCCGGGGCTAACCGCGAAGCTCTGGCGGTCGCGGCCGCCGCCGGGGCTTCTTTCATTCGCGTTGAAAACTTCGTTTTCGCCCACGTTGCCGACGAGGGCCTCATGTCCGAGGCTGATGCAGGCCCATTGCTTCGCTACCGGCGAGAGATTGGTGCCGAGCACATTCGCATCTTCGCCGATGTGAAGAAAAAGCACTCCGGCCATGCAATCACCGCCGACGTGAACATCGCGCAGGCGGCCCGGGCGGCGGCCTTCTTCGGGGCGGACGCCATCGTGGTCACCGGCCCGATGACGGGCGAGGCCGCGACAGTCGGGGACGTCCGGGAAGTGGCTGCTGCCGTGGAAATCCCCGTGGCCATCGGCTCAGGCATCACCCCCGACAACCTGCCGGTCTTCTGGGACCTGGCGGATGTGTTTATCGTGGGCTCTTTCATCAAGCAGGACGGGCGATGGTATCACCCGCCCGATCCTGACCGGGTCAACGCCCTCATTCGGGCCGTCAACCAGCTCCGGCGAGTCCAAAGGTCCGGACTCTGAAGAATCGGCTGGCCATAGGGGAAGTGGAGGACTAGAATACGGGCACAAAACATGGGAGGCGTGGGCCTGCCCAGTATGAGGTGAATTCACCGCGGAGAGACGCTCATGACAAGATTGCTGAGGTTGATTATGTCGGTTGGCATAGTGGTCGCCCTGGCCGGTTGTGCGGCTACCGATGGCGGCAGCACGCAGAGGCAGGCGAGCGAGCAACCCGGCGTGGCAAAGGTCTCGTCAGAGACCGGCGGCGAGAAGGCGGGCTGTCCGAAGACCAAGTGCTGCGGTGAGAAAGCCGCCGGCTGTTGCCACAAGCCCTGCGAGAAGAAGTAGGCTTCTACAGGTCAGCACTGCATTCGAGCGACGCTCACGCGAGCTGCTTCGGCGGCTCCTGATACTTGCGCTGGCAACCTACCGTAATCAGCAGCATCGGTTGAAAAAGGGGCGGGCACTCGGCCATGCAGGCCCGCCCACTCTTATGCGCATGCCGTCCTCGATCAGGTCATCAGCCGTCGTTTGAGGCTTGCCAGTTCATCCCGCAAGGCATGCGGCAGTCGGTCGTTGAAAAGCTTGTAGAACTCCTCGATGTCCTGTGTTTCCTTGAGCCACGCCTCGCGATCGACGGTCAGCAGCTCCTGCAAGACCTCTTGTGTCAAGTTCAGGCCGCCCAAGTCGAGCGAATCGGGCGTGGGCACGTAACCGATAGGCGTGGCGGTTGCTTCCGCCTCGCCCCGACACCTGGCTAGGACCCACTCGAGTACGCGGAGATTCTCGCCATAACCGGGCCAGAGGTACTGGCCGTCCACGTCCTGTCGGAACCAGTTGACGTGGAAGATCTTGGGCGGCTTGGTCATCTGCTGGCCCATCTGCAGCCAGTGCATGAAGTACTCGGCCATGTTGTAGCCACAGAAAGGCAGCATGGCCATGGGGTCGCGGCGCACCTCGCCTTGTTTGCCGTACTGGGCAGCCGTCCGCTCCGAAGCCATGGTCGACCCGATGAAGACGCCGTGCTGCCAACTGTAGGATTGGTAGACCAGCGGCGCCAGTCGGGCCCGCCGCCCTCCGAAAATGATGGCGGAAATCGGTACGCCGTGGTGGTGCTCCGTTCGGAAGCTGTGCGATGGACACTGCGACAGCGGCGCGGTAAAGCGAGCGTTAGGATGCGCCCCGAGAACGGGCTTGCCGTTCGCGTCCCGCATATCGGGTGTCCACGGATCACCCTTCCAGTCGATTCCCTTGGCGGGGGGCTCGCCATCGCCGTCCTCCCACCAGACCGTCTTGTTGTCGGTCAGCAGAACGTTGGTGAAGATCGTGTTGCGCCGGACCGTAGCCATGGCGTTGGGGTTGGTTTTCGTATTCGTCCCCGGCGCCACGCCGAACATACCTGTTTCGGGATTGACGCCCCAGAGCGCACCGTCGGTGTCTATTCGCATCCAGGCAATGTCGTCACCCACGGTCCAGATCCGGTAACCCTTGCGGGTCATGCTTTCAGGGGGAACAAGCATTGCCAAGTTGGTCTTGCCGCAGGCACTCGGAAAAGCGGCGGCGACGTACTCGATCCGTCCGGACGGATCTTCGATGCCCAGAATCAGCATGTGCTCGGCCAGCCAGCCTTCCTTGCGGGCGGCACAGCTTGCCAAACGAAGGGCCATGCACTTCTTGCTGAGCAGCACGTTGCCCCCGTAGCCCGAGCCGACGCTCCAGATGGTATTGTCCTGCGGGAAGTGCAGAATCAGACGGCGTTTGTCATCGAGGTCCGCCTTGCCGTGCAAGCATCTGGTAAACTCGCCGTCGGCGCCCAACTTGTCCAAGACGGCCTGCCCGCAGCGGACCATGATCAGCATATTGAGTACGACGTAGATGCTGTCGGTGAGTTCGACACCGTACTTGGAGAAGACCGACCCGACCGGTCCGAGCGAGAAGGGAATGACATACATGGTCCGTCCCTTCATCGAGCCCTTGAAGATCTCGGCGGCTCGGCGATATCCCTCTTCTGGAGGCATCCAATTGTTGGTGGGCCCGGCCTCCTCCTTCCTGGGCGTGCAGATGTACGTGAGGTGTTCCGTTCGGGCGACATCATTCTTGGCCGTGCGGTGATAATAGCATCCGGGGTACTTCTTCTGGTTAAGCTTGATCAGCTCGCCGCTGGCTACGGCCTCGGCCGCAAGCTGCTCGCGCTGTGCGTCGCTGCCGTCGATCCAGACGATCTTGTCCGGCCGGCACATGGCTGCCATTTCCTGCACCCAAGCGTTGAGTTTTGCGTGATTGGTCATGTCGCCTCACCTCTTTCGGTATTCCCGACGGGTCCTTCTCCTTCACGTTGTCCGGGGACCATTCGTGTTCTGGTGACGGCACGTTGGTCCCTGCGGACGCGCCGTCACGACGCCCCGGCCCGGGGTGACAGGCGCACAAGTACCCCTGGCCGAAATCGACCCTTTTGTCGCCTGATGAACCCTGTTAGGATCCCGGAATCACGCCAAACCGGTGGTACACGCGGCTGGCAGACCGATGGGAGGCCGGTCCCGATCTCTCGTCGGACCGGCTCACTAGTGCCTCAGGGCGGTCCGAAAGTCCACAGGCAGAATCTCATGCTATCCGCCCGGCGGGAGCGCCGCAAGTCGGCTTCGACGGTGCCCTCGTCGGTCAAGGCAGGTCTGCCAGAGCTGTGCGGGCCGTATCACGCCTGGATCCACAGGGGCGCCGGCTGGCCCGGACAACCGAGCGTCGGGTAAAATCCCGTCTTGAGCACGTGAAGGCCGCAAAGACAACCCATGGGGCTCCGGAGGGCACCTGGCCATGTACAGCCGGTCCGAAAACGCCGCAACAATCGTTCGGGGAAACGCAAGGGGGTCTCTGTTAGAGGCAGCCTTGCTGCTGGCTATCGGATTCTACTTGCGATGGAGCGGCCTCGAGGGGATCAGTCGCTCACAACTGTACAACTGGTCTGTCGACGTGGTGGTCTGGACATTCCTGATAGGGGGCTTCCTGATCCTGGGGGTTATGCTTCTCTGCTGGACGGGCCGGCCGTGGGCATTGATCGTGGATGGACTAGTCAGTCTCCTGATTGGGGCCGCGCTGGTGGGTTGCGGCATCGTCTGGCTGATCCACTCGGACATCCAGGGTATCCTCATCTTGCTCTCTGGCCTCCTTGTCCTCAGTGCCGCCAAGGGGAGCTGGGCCAACTACCGCCTGGCCCTGCAGGCAGTGACAACGGTCCCTTCCGGAGAACCTTCCTTGGTGAGGCCGGTGGAAGAGGCGGTGCCTGCTGTACCAGACCCTCAAGCCAAGGCCGAAACCATGGAGCGATTGCTGTCGACCAAGCAGGCTCGACCGGCCGTTCCTGCCAAGGTGGATATCGCTCGCAAGGACGAGCCGGTCCCCGACGGATTCCTTGCCCAGCTTGGCAGGGAGCAGGACCCCAAGGGCGAATAAGCATGGCTTCGCGTGATTTGACGCCCGATTCATGCTAACATTTTCCCCCGTTTCGCCCCGGAGCGCGTGTGAAAAGGGTAAACAACGCGGCAGGTCTCGGTCGTTGCGGCGACCTCGACTCTGTCGTCCAACATGGCTCCGTTGCCCTTTGCACCGGCTCCTGATTTACTGGGATGAACTAAGCTGGGTGTGTGAGATCATGCACAACGACACCATCACCGCTCCGGCGGGTTTCAAGGCCGGTGCGGCCGCCTGCGGGATCAAACAGGTCAACAAGCTCGACATCGCGGTACTGGTCGCCGATGACATCTGCCCGGCAGCCGCCATGTTTACCTCGAACCGCTTCTGCGGGGCCCCTGTCATTGTCGGCCGGGAACACACCCGCCGGGGCCGTCTGCGGGCTCTCGTGGTTAACAGCGGCTGCTCGAACGTGGCCACGGGCAAACGCGGCATCGCAGATGCCCGAGCCATGTGTCGGCGGCTCGCCGAAAGCATCGGTGCCAAACCGATTGAGGTCTTGCCGTCGAGCACGGGGGTGATAGGCCGATTTCTTCCCATGGACAAGATCCTTCCGGGGATCGATGCCGCCCTTGAGACCTTGTCGGCATCGGCCGAGGCCGGTGAGCGGTTTGCCCAGGCGATCATGACCACGGATACCCGGATGAAGCAGGCCTGCGAGCGGGTGCGCATCGGGCGGACCCTGATCACCGTTGCCGGTTGCTGCAAGGGCAGCGGAATGATCGCCCCGAATATGGCGACCATGCTGGCTTTCCTGACGACTGATGCCGGGGTGCCGCCGGCAGTGCTCAAGAGACTGCTGAAAGAGGCGGTTGCACCAACCTTCAACCGGGTCACTGTGGATGAGTGCCAGTCCACCAGCGACACGGTGGCCATCATGGCCAGCGGGGCGGCCGGCGATCTCAACACCCGACAAACGGCCTCATTTTCCAAGGCCCTGAGAGCCGTCTGCGAGTCGCTCGCCCACCAGATCGTCCGCGATGGAGAAGGAGCCACCAAGGTGCTGGAGGTGATCGTCCGGGGCGCAAAGTCTCCCGCAGATGCCCATGCGGTGGCACGGGCGGTGGCCGTCAGCCCGTTGGTCAAGACGGCGGTCCATGGCGGAGATCCCAATTGGGGTCGGATCGTCCAAGCCATCGGGGCGACCTCTGTGACCTTTCGCCCGGAAAAGGTAACCGTGAGACTTGGCAAGGACCTGCTCTTTGCCAAAGGCGCTCCTGCTCCCCGCCTTGATCTTGTCAAGCTGGCCGAGGCGATGAGGCAACCTCACGTGAGCTTGATGATCGACCTTGGAGCGGGGAAGGCAGCCGACCGGGTGCTGACCTGTGATTTGTCGCGGGAATACATCGCGATCAATGCCGATTACACCACGTAGGATTCGGGCTGCCGCAGGGGTCATCCCTCGCCATCGAGCATCACCGCATGTCGGGCGCTCTTGAGCAGCCAAACGATCTTTTCCGCGAGTCTCGAAGCGGCAGGAACAACCGGCAGCTAAGCAGACGCCTTCAAAACCGGCGGAAAATCGACGGTTTTCCAGCGAATGCCCGATACAGTCCGGCATATTCAGGGGCCGTTTTGCCGGGTACAGGGACGGCGTCCAACGCCCCGGAAGGACCTTGGAACCTCACGGCCAGACGTCTGTGCGGCTTGCGCACATGTCTCTGGATCGCAGTGCGCTTGGGTTGCGGCCCACCAAAAGGCGGACCGCCTTAGGATTGCCACGGAACGACCATGTCCTCCTGTGAAAACCCTTGATAAAACTTGCTTGCGTGTCATCGGCCACAAAAAAATCCAATATTTTCAAGGGTTTTCGCTGGACGAACCGACAAAAGGTCAGTAATATTCGTCACAAATCGGGCCGGTGGGCGGCCCGGGTCTTTTGCAAGGAGGTTTGTAATGGCCAAACTTACGAAATCGGCCACCGCCAAGACGCTTGCAGAAAAGGTTGGGATTACCCGCAAGCAGGCAATGCTGTTCATGGAAGAATTGGCGACACTGGCCTACAAGGAGGCCAAGAACAGCTTCACGCTGCCGGGTCTTGGCAAGCTCGTGCTGGTCAATCGGAAAGCCCGTATGGGCCGCAATCCGGCGACCGGCGAAGCGATCAAGATCCCGGCCAAGAAGGTCGTGAAGTTCCGTGTTGCCAAGGCATGCAAGGATGCGATCCTTGGGACCGCCGGCAAGAAGCCTCCCAAGAAGAAGAAGTAAGCCCACAGGGTTCGGCCGTCGCAATGCCACGATTCGCGACGGATGACAGCCGAAACGAACCATTGCGTTGAGAGGCTCCTTGGGAGCAGCCGGCGCCGATCGCCGCGAAACTCCGGACTGGAATACGCGAGTCCAGGGTCTTGCGGCGATTCGTTTTATGGGGAAGTGATGCCGGCTTCGTCTTCCGACGTGATCGGCGCGAAGGCGAGTAGCGCCGGCGGGGAGTCAATCGTCTGACCGCGCACTTCCGGCGGTCGCAGTTGCCGCATTTCGCCACATTGTTGTGTTGACTTCGGGCGAAACAATAATGTCGGTATCGCGGTGGCGACGGAGTAAACGATCCGACCGTTGGTCGAAGCGGAACAGGAAACTGCTTCTGCTCAATCAGTCTTGGCGATTACCAAGGTGCGGGTTGCGCCGTTGCCCGTCGGCACATGGAAACCAGTTCCGCGACTTCCGCAGCGACGTCGCTGACGCACGTGGCTGCTCTTGCCGACTGTTCGAGAGCCGCCGCCATGGCACCGATCGTTTCAAAGCCAAATCCGCCGCTTGCCCCTTTCAACTGGTGTGCCAATCGCACCAGTTCGGCGGGGTTGTTCGAAGCCACGGCTTGCTCGATCGCCTGAACACGATGTTGCAGGTTGCCGACAAACTCCTCGATCAGTTCCACCATGTCGGGATCGTCCTTCAAAGAGCTATAGATCGGTGAAGTATCCGTGTTGGCCATCGGGTTTGTCCCCGCGGTTTTCGAGCCCTGCAATTGTGCGTTTTGAGCCTGATACGGGCACAGGACGCATTGTTTATATCGGTTCACAAGAGGTGCCGGGTGACTACACGAATCACAGTGGCGTCTGACGGCCGGTTATCGGCCCACGCGAATTATGCGGACACATGGCAAAGCCGGGGCCACCCAAGGTGGAGAATCTGCTGTACGAGAGCGGCGAGGGCTTTACTTGCCCGCGTAGTCAATGATCCGGGCAATCTCGGTCCGCAGATTTCTTCGGTGGACGATCCGATCCACGAACCCGTGTTCGAGCATGAACTCCGCGGACTGGAATCCTTTGGGCAGCTTAGCTTTGATGGTGTTCTCGATCACCCGCGGACCCGCAAAACCGATCATGGCACCGGGCTCAGCCAAGTGAATATCGCCCAGTGATGCAAAGCTTGCGGCCACCCCTGCGGTGGTCGGGTCAGTCATGACCACGATGTATAATCCCCCGGCGTCGTCCATTCGAGCGACGGCCGAGGCGGTCTTGGCCATCTGGACCAACGAAACCATACCCTCCTGCATCCGGGCACCTCCGGAGGCGGTTACGATGACAAACGGGATGTTCTCGTCCGTGGCCCGTTCGAGGGAAGCCGTGACCTTCTCGCCGACGACCGCGCCCATGGAAGCCATGATGAAGAACGGATCCATGACGGCCAGGATCACCGGTCGGCCGCGAATAAAGGCCTTACCCGTCACGACGGCCTCGATCTCGCCGGATTTTTCCTGTGCCTGCTTAAGTCGATCCTTGTACTTCCCGCGATCGGAGAACTTCAGCGGGTCGGTGCTGACCAAGTCTCCCAGGAACTCCTCGAAGGTGTCCGGGTCGACAAGCTGCCTGATCCTCGTCCTGGCCGGAATGCGATGGTGGTATCCGCACTCCGGACAGACGTGAAGGTTTTCCTCCAACGCCTTCTGGTAGACGGTCGCCTGACAAGACGGACACTGCGTCCACAGTCCTGCCGGGACGTCCACACGATTCAAAACCGGCGGCGAAGTGGCCGCCGGGGTGGTGCTGGGTACGTCTGGGTCTGCCAAATGAAATCTCCCGCATGCCGACCGGATGCCACGAGACCGCTCCCGACGCCCGGTGGGGGCTCCATTATTACGGCTTCCGGGCACGGTTGTCCACCCCGGGGATCCGCCGGGGCAGGCCGGGTCCGTAATGGTTCGGCCGGATGTCGCGGTCGCCCGTTACAGGACGCGGCGAGTAAGTCACAGGCCCTTGACCGACCACCGCAACTCGGTCAACGGACGATTGTTTACCTGCCTAAAAGTAGCGAGGCTGCTTCGCTGGGGGACGGCGATCGGCAAGCTGTGTCAGAGCCTACTGATCGGCGTCGTCCTGCAGTTCCTGGCTGTTTGTCTTAGCGGGGGGAGTGCCCTCAATCACCACGGTCCTGGCCAAGAGATCGCCGATTCGCTGCCGGTAAGGCGTAAAGAACACAATCGCCAGGAAGAAGATCATGGCAGGTTCGAGCTCCAATGGCCGGGTCAGGTTGCGGGCCAATACCTGCAAACGACTGGGCCGGTCGAGCGACTCGGTCACAACGGAGAAACCCATCAGCCGCTTGCCCGGCGTTGCCGACCAGAATAGCTCGAAAACAAGGCAGTACGCTGCATAAATCAGCCGAAACGCCAACCCGGCCCAGAACAGCGCGTGGGGTACGGGAATATCGTTCGGGAATCGTCCGAGGAGCCCGATCGTGGAGAGGTCGTCCCAAAAATCCGCGATTGGCGTCCGCCAGAGCCAACCGACGAGGATCATGGCCGGAAGCATGTCGATGAGGGCCGCCACCACGCGCTTGCCCAGGTTTGCCACGACCACTTCGGCCGGCAACATCGCCGGGGCTATGGTATGCTCGTGGCGTCTGCGGAAAATCACGAGGACCACCGCCATCAACACCCCAATGATGATGACATCCGCCAGGTTACGATACGAAGAGGGAGGTTTGGGTTCCCCCTGCCTTGTGGGGACATCCACAAACGGTTTGGCCGGCTTGCCATCCTTTAACGACCATAAGCCTGCCTCCGCCTTGTTGCCTGCCGGCCGGACCACCGCGAGATAGTCTCCAAAAGCCGCCACCGCAGCCCCCGCGTCCATCTCGAGCGGCTTCCCATCGTCCAGGACCGGCGAAGAGACGGCGAGCCATTCTCCCCGCATACCCGTGTTGGGCGGTGACATCCGCCACACCCAGCATCGCAGCCCCCCGGCGTTAATCCGCTCACGTATGATCGCGGCAAACAACAGGTCGTTGCCGCTGGACATCGCGAAAGCAGCCGTCGGGGCCTCAGGCAGTCTCAGTGTTTCGTTCGCCCGCCACTGGTCGTCGATCCTCCACGACGAGAGAATCTCATCAGACTTGGCGTCCACCTGCCACAGAAGAATCTGACGGTTCTCGTGGGCGCACAACCACACGCGGGCCGCCGTCGTGAATTCCGGAGCGGCGTCGAAGCCGGGACGCCAACCCAAACCGTCGTATCGAACCAGGGAGTAACCGCCCAGTGATTGAGTCGTGCGTTTTGGTTCTTCAATCACCGGTAAGGAGGAAGCTGGTGAAGACCGTCCGAGCTCTCGGGTCGCCGGCTTGGAGGCCTGACGCCGTTGCTGTTCCAACCACTCAGCCTCAACGCGGCCGGCCGTGTGCGAGGTGACCAAGGCCCATAGCAAAGGCGGCCGACCGGTGGGTGTTCCGGCAATCGCCGCCGGGACCGCGGATTCCGGCAGGCGCAGCTCGCGACGATCGCCCGACTTCGAATAGGAGTAATGAACGCCGTCGGCAAAGAAGACGTGAATCGTATCCTGGACCGTGGCGACGCGGGCGATCCGGCCGAGCTGAGGAGAGACCGGTGCCGCGCGAGGCGGATCGTCCGGCTTATCCAGATAGGAGAACCATTGTAGCAGCGTCTGTCCGCCAGGTTCGCGGATGCCGGTGACCAGCCAAAGGACGTGCTCGCCCCCCGATGCGTGCAGTTGAACAATTGCCCGCTCGGCCCGGGCCGCAGCCGTTGGCGCTCCCACGGCCGCCAGTGCCGTCAACCAGCAAATGATCTTCGGAAACCTCGGCGAGTCGGTCATCGTGTTTCCACCGCATCTGGCTGCGTCGCGGGCTCGCACGGCCGGCTCGTTTGCGGGAACCGGGAAGTGGCGGTGTCGGCCGCGGGGGCCGTCTTGGGAGCCGGCCGGCTCACCGGTTGCCGCTGGGCTTTCCATCCATCCACGCGGCGCACGTAGCTGAGGCCCGCACCGCCCTTCTGCATCGGCGAAACAAACAACTGGTCGGCCGCCGGTTGGTCAAAACGTTTCAACGAGGGAAATCGCAGAGTCATGTGATTGTCGTTTCCCGCTTCCATCGAATTCATCTCGATCTTGTGGGGGGCGCGCACCTCACTCCCTTCGACCAACCGATAGTCGGACAGCAACACTTGCATCACCGGCCGGCCGTCAGGATGAAAATAGAGAATTCTCTGCACCAGGTAGGGTTCGCGCCGGCCAATCTCCATCACTTTGCTGATATACCCCTGTCCCTGTTCGTCGTAATCCAGGAAAACAAGCTGGTAACCGTTCTCACACACCCAGAGTACCGGGCCCTGCGAGCCGGTAGTATCAGTGGGCAAATCGCCGACGCCCAGAACGTCAAGCAACACGTCCGGCCGCACGGGCAGGTCAATCTCAGCGTCATTCGTCAGCCATTGGTGCTCGCCCCAATAGTAGCGATTCTCCTTGGCCCGCTCCCAGACCCAGAACTCACGGCTGTTGGAGCCGGCCTCGATCATGCCGCCCAGCGTGTGCTCCATCCGTAAATAAAGGTTGCGCGGCTTTCGATAAAGCAAGACTACTTTCATGTCGAAGGAAGTGCTTGGGGTGGTGTCGTCAGAGCTGCGCCGCCACCGCCCGACAGCCGACCCGTTCACTCCCCGTAACAAGAAATCCATCCGCCCGCTGTTCCAGTTCACTCGCTCAATCACCGCTTGCAGCGGCAACGGCTCTTCGGGCGGGCCGAGCCCGGGCTCGACACGTGGGCATCCGGCGATCCCGCAGGCCAAGACAAGCATCCCCGCAAGTTGGGCAAACGATCCAGGCTTGGCCACTCCCGGCAGCCGGCCCGCACCGGGCCTGAATGAGCGATCAGGTTGACTGGGCATCAGTCTCGACTGCTCCGTAAGATCGGTTTTCTTCATCGCCGGCCGGGGATGGTTCGGTATCCGGCTGTTCGACCACCTGCAGGGCATCAACCTCGCCGCTGAGAATGGCCGTGAGCTGGGCGCTGAGCCGCTCGATCTGTTCCTTTTCCAGCCGGGGGTTGAGCACCCGGTGCACGGTCTGGTCGCTGCTCATCCGCAGGTGCCAGTACTCACGGCCTTCTTCGGTCGTACTCCGGTCCATCTTCAGCAGCCGTTTGCGCATCAGCAGAAGGGCGAGGACGAAGCGCAATTGTTGCTTCGACTCCGATTGGGCGTCTTCCAGTTGTGTGAACAGTTGCGACAAGATGGCCATATCCACCGCGTAGGTGCCCGGCTTCTTCTCGCGAACCGGCACCCGGCCTCGCCAATAACAGAACGTGCCTTCCGGTGGGCCCTGCCAGACATCGACGGCATAATCGCGGCGTTCAAACCCGCTCGCCGTCTCGAGCAACACCGCGTAATAGGCCTCACCCTCGGCCAGCACCCGATCCGACGCCGCGCACCTGCCCGTCGTCCGTGATACTTCCCAATCCTCGACCATCGATCCTGCTCGTGCCTACCTGTGACCGTGATACCACCCGGCCGCCAGAGACAAAGGTACACGATCCGCGGCAAGGCGTAAATGCGGGAGGGTCCGCGCCCACAAGCCGGAATCCGGGACCAGCGAACGGAAATCATCGAACCGGCAACTTGGCCCGGGGCGGTACCATGGGGCTCAGGGGTTGGGATACCTCGCCGCCGCAGTGCCTCTCTGGACAAACATAAGGCAGACCGCCTTTTTGCGGGCCGCAACCCAAGTGCTCTGCGATCGAGAAACATGCGCGCAAGCCGCACCCCTCTCTGGCCGTAAGGTTGTAAAGCAGATCACCAGCCATGCCGGTCACGGCTGGGCGGCAACCTGAATCTGATGCTTGAGGATGCTCGGATGGCGAATGGCCGTGGCGACAGAGGGCCGCCAGGTTCTCAGGCTGCCACCGTGGGCATACCTTCGTCAGAAGCTTCAATCCTTGCGCCGCATGAGGAGCCGATGCCTCCGGCACCGGGGTCGTTGTACCGAGTTCCTCATCCACCAACGAACCCTCGATCAGGCAATCCATCGCCATCACCTTGGCGCTGCCCGGGCTTCATCTCGGGTCTTCGGTCAACTCCGATACCATTTGCTCGTAAGCCTTTCTGACGAGGCTGGCTTCCAGGCCGTTCGCGGCACTGGCATGCGAGGATGACCATTTCATGCTGGTGGTATCGGCTTCAAGGGCCTTCGCCAGACGCTTCATTTCAGGCAGCAGGGTCTTGGCCTTGTCTCGACGGCCGGCCTGAACAAGCCGGCGGGCCCGGACAAGCGCGTCGAAGAAGTGCAACGTGTCAGCAGCGTAACGGATGGGGCCGGCATCCTCCATGATTCGCGACCGCACGCGCTCCGGCCACTGCTGCGACTGCACTTCCTCCATCAGCTTCACACATTTGTCGATGGATGCGACCATCTCGACCAGATCGGGCCCGTCGTCGGCGTCAAAACGCGCGGCCTCATGCTTGAGGTGACGTGTCGGGAAGAGCTCCTTGTTATCACGGTTGAGCCGGTCGACCAGATGGTATTTCAGCGGCGTGGCGTTACACAAAGCGGTGTCGAGTATGCCGTACAGTTCTCGCAGCTTTCCGGCAGCCGGACCATACCGGTGGGCGAAGTAGTCATCGAGCAGGGCCTTGCTGTCGAGCTTCGGATCCCACAGCATGCGGGCGAACTGCCAGTTGGTCAGAGTCCTGGTGCCCCAATCCCTGGTCGTGCAGTGCATGTAGTGCATGTGCCGGGCGCCTTGCTCGAAGTAATAAGGGATGTCCACAGACATGGTCCGCTCGAAGACGATTGGCAGGCACTTGTATCGGCTCACATTATAGTATTCGCCGATGAAGATCTGCCCGCGGTAATGGCGGTCCGGATTGACGAACCAGTTGATGAAGTGGTTCATGTAGCTGCGGTTGAACTCGGTGCAGGCCGGATCGTCGAAGCGGTGGACATAGCAGCGCCGGATGGGGAAGAACGTCGCGATGCAGTTCTCGTAGTCGAAGTCGTCCGGCAGCGGCCGGGTCGGTGGTTCGATGACGTCGGAGTATGCAAGGAAGTAGATGCGGATGTTGCGGTGCAGGCGGTTTTCCTGGGTCGCCCGTTCTGTCTCCTGTCGCAGCCGGTGCACCAGCAGTAGATTGCGATCCGTCGGGGTGCCGAGGGTCTTGCATGAGTCGCATTGGCACCATTTGCCGGCGTCGAGCGTCCAGAAGTTGATGCTGTCGGCGTCCTTCCACTCGCCGTCTATCAAGTCTTTCACGAGGTTCTTGAAAAACTCGTCGCATGCGTGGTGATTGGAGGTGCAGAAGTTGTCGCCGAAATCGTCCCGGATGCGAAAGCTCCGCTTGCCGCCGATGAAGCCGTACCATTCGGGGTGGGCCTCGCTGTAGCTGAGCTTGCCGTCTTCATCCGCATCGCCCTTGAAATCGGGGCTGACCGGATATGGGTCGGCCGGACGGTCATCGTCACCCGCAAAGCCGCTGTGGTTGTAGGGATACGCAGCGTCCGGGCTGATAAACCGGTGCGTGAGCAGATGCCCGCCGCAGTTCATCTGAATGCCGCGTTTCTTGAGGGCGGCCTTGTCGGGCACTTGGACGCACCAGTAGTTCATCCGGTTACGGGCCATCCAGTCAAAGAACTCCGGATCACCGCGATCTTCCCAGGCGTGAAACCCGCGCGAGACAAAAGCCGGTTTCTCTTTGATGTTCAAGGACCGGTCCAGACTGCGTAGCCGACGATCGGGGATCTCCTCGCCGATCTTGCCGGGTGACAGCCACCGGACACCCAGGTGATCGAGGAAGCGGTAGACGCCGTAGAGTGTGCCGATTCGTCGCTCACCGCCGATGTGCGTCGACCGCTCTGCGCTCCGGATGATGTAGCCTTCCGGTCCGAGGTCGCCGAAGTCTGCAGGCGGCAGCTTCACCGCCTTGTTTGTTTGCGGGTTGCCGAGCAGGATGATCTCGCCCTTTGCAGGCAAGTGATCGTCATCGACGATCCGGTAGTCTTCTTGCCCTTCCGGCCCGGCCATCATTCGCAGGTATCGTTGCAGTTCGAGGGCCGCGAAATTCTCCGTGCAGATGACGTCGTCGGCATCGTCTCCATCGTCCCACTTGACGTTGGCTTCGTCGTTGCCGGCTTGTTCGGCGGACTTGTATTCTCCGCGGTTGACCACGATGAAGGTAGTGGCGGGCGCGGCCGGGGCGGCAAAGCCGAGAAGGGCAAGTGTCACGGGCAGAGACCGCATGCGTGATGCTCCTGTGCTGCGAGACCACGGGTGAGAAATCCAGAATGACGAAATCCGGATGACGAATGAAGCCCGAATGATGAACGTCGAACACCGGCCTTGGGCAATTCGACATTCGGGTTTCGTCATTCCTTCGTCATTCGGATTTCGACATTCGTCATTCCTTGGCTGTTCAATTCGTCGCGACTACTGCGCGAGGACGGGGATCTCCGTCACCCGCAGGCGCGTATTGCCGTAGGGGATGAGTTCAACGTCAGCCAAAGGCTGGTCCGACGTCACCGGACTGACGGGCGGATCGTCGGCCGAGTTGTCCACCATGCCCCACTGGGGGATCAGCCGCCCCTTGGCCTTGAGGACCACAGGCGGGTTGCGCTGATCAAACGGCAACTTGCTGATCGAGCGTTTTTCGACGGCGATCGACTTTTCCGGATTCTCGCGATCGACCAGCAGGCCGTAGTTCCAGGGGGTCGTCGGCTCGATCGACCAGTCGATTGCCGGCAGCGTCTCGTGATGCCGCTTAATCTCCTTATACTGCTCGCCGATCTTGAGCGAGAAGTACAGCGGCCCCCGGAGGATCGAAACCGCGTTGTTGTAGCGAGTCTCGGTTCTCAGGTTCATCGGCAAGGTCACTTCAAGCATGTCGCCCTGTTTCCAGAGTCGATCGACAACGGCAAATGACCCCGGCCGCGTGTCGACGGTCTGTTCTGGAGTCTTGATCCGGGCGCCGGCAGCCCATGCCGGGATCCGCAGGTGTAGCGGGAACTTCGCGGGTTGCGGCGAATCCATGCGGATGCGGACCAAGCCGTCGAACGGGTAGTCCGTCAGCTCGACGAGCGTCACCTCGACCCCCTCGCCGACCTTCGCTTTCACGATGCTGGGGCCGTAGGCGATGACCGCAAGACCCTGGTCGTGCGTTGCCATCCACAGGTGAGCCACGAATTTTGGCCAGCCCTGGTGCATGTTCGCGGTACAGCAACCGAAGTTCGGTTCCAGCCCGTAGACGTTCGATGCGTCGCCGTTCGTACTCCAGCGGCGTTTGGCCACGCTGACCAGCACCTGGTTGGCCTGCTGGTCGTACTGATGGGCCCAGTAATCCGGTGTGCACGTGCCGGGATTGGCACTGTAGGCCAGCATTTCCAGGCGGTCGGCATAGTACACATCTCCCAGTTGGGCCGCGAGATTTTCCAGGGAGAACATGAACTCGACCACGGCGCATAGCTCGGTGCCTTGTGTCGGGCGTCGGCCGGAAAGATGTTCATCGCCGGCAAAGCGCCCGGTCACCTGCCCGTGGTATTTGTCGAGGCTGGCCAAGCCGGTTTTGACGGCTTCTACCAGTCTCGGGTCGTGAGCCTGAATGTACCGCATACCGGGGTGCTTGACGGCCATCGCAATGTTCACCACGTGGGTGGGGTGGCCGTACTTGACACCCATGGCCATGACGTCATCGGTGTACGGGAAGTTGAGAAAGTAGTCGGTCCACTTGAAGCTGTTGTTGTAGATCGAGTCGGCCACTTCCAGGATGGTCTTGTCGCCGGTGCGGTTGTAGAGCCAATAGGCCGTGATGATGTTTTCCATCGCCCGGACGCCACGCCACTCCTTGTCGGGCCAGTCTGGGGGGGCCGCCTTCAGGTAGTTGAAGTAGTTCTGCAGCAAGGGGATGACGCGCGGGTCGCCGGTGGCCTCCTGGTATTGGATCAACACCTTCATCGCCACCGCCAGGGGCCAGCGATCGGTGTTCTTCTCAGGGCCGAACCATCCGTCCGGTCTGGCCGAGGCGATGATCGGCTCGATCCACGACTTGACCTTGGCGATCAAACGCTGGTCGTTGAGCAGATACGCCAGGGGAACCAAACCGTCGAGGTAGTAAGGCCCTCGCTCCCAGGCTTCTGCATCCTTGTCCTTGCTGCCTCTCCAGGCGTTGTTGGCCAGGCTGGGCCAGAACTCATCGAGGCGGCCGGTCAATCCGTTGGCCTGGACAGTCAGTTGATCTTTGAGCCAACCTTCGGGCCTGACGGTTCCCAAGGGTAGGGGCACAAACTTGCTTTGAAGCAGCGGTTCACGGTTGACCGGATAGTGCTTGTTGGCCGGCTCGGCCGCCAGCCCGCTGGTCACCAGTAATACGATTACACACAGTCCAATCACCAACGATTGCATCATGGTCATTACTCCGTCACAGCGGGGGCAAGGAACACGCAAACGAAGATGACTATATACTGCCAACTGCGTCCCATTGCCATGTGTCATACGAGAGGCGCGTGGACGGGCAGTCCATCAGACAGGCGAAGCCGCCGCTCATAAATGGTTTCGCGGTAATGGTTAACGGGCCGAGCGGATCATGAGGGAGTGCTGACGGGGGCGTCGGCGCCGCTTGCTACACCTCCAGCTTCCATGGTGCCCGATACGGATACCGGAGCAGGTCGTCCAGATCGGTTCGGCCGACCGGTCGCTCGTTCTTGGCGTCCCAGATGATCGTGGACCTGCTCCGCAGGGCCAGGTTGCCCAAGTGGGCGGCGGTGCTGATCGCGTGGCCGAGTTCGAAATCCTCGACCGGGCGCTGCCGCGATCGCATGCAATCCAGGAAGTTGCGAACGTGCTGCGGACGGCCGGCCTCCGCGAATTTGCTCTCGTGCTTCTCGGCGGGGAGAGGTTCTTCCTCGGATGGCACCCGCTTGTCCTTCACCGCAGGCGCGACTTCCCAGCCGTAAGCCCCGACAGTCAGCGTTCCCTCGGTGCCGTAGAATGCGATGCCGTGCTCCTTGCCGTCGACGCCGCAGCCTGCGGTCATCTGGTGCTCCCATATCAGGGCAAAGCCGGGGTATTCGTACACGGCGAACTGCGTGTCGGGCGTATCGGAGATGTCGTCGTAGATGTACTTGCCTCCGGACGAGGAGACGCGCTCGGGCATCCCGACCTTCATGCCCCAGAGGGCGATGTTGATCAGATGCACGCCCCAGTCGGTCATCAGGCCGCCGGCGTAATCCCAGAACCAGCGGAAGCTGAAATGGAATCTTGCCGGGTTGAACGGCCGTTTGGGCGCCGGCCCGAGCCACATGTCATAATCGACACCGTCCGGGGCCTTGTCTTGGTCGGCCGGCTTCCCGACGCTGTGGACCCAGTTCAGATAGGCCCAGCAGCGGACCATGCGTATCTTACCCAGCTTGCCGGAATGAACGTACGCAATCGCCTCGGTGAAGTCCGGGTTGCTGCGCCACTGGGTGCCCATCTGCACCACGCGGTTGTACTTGCGGGCGGCATTCAGCATCGCCCGGCCCTCGCCGACGCTGGTGGCCAAGGGCTTCTCACAGTAGACGTCCTTGCCGGCCTGGCAAGCCATGATCGTCGGAATGGCGTGCCAGTGGTCGGGCGTGGCCACGACGACGGCGTCAACGTCCTTGCGGTCGATGACCGTGCGGAAGTCCTTCACCGTCTCGGGGGCCTTGCCGCGGGCTTTCTCGATCTCCTTGACGCCCTCGGCTAGCATCTTGTCGTCCACGTCGCAGATGATCGGGCACTCGACGTCGCCATATTTGAGAAAAGTCAGAATGTCGCCCCGGCCCATCCCGCCGCTGCCGATCAGGCCGACGCGGATCTTCTCGTTGGCCCCCAGCACGGACCGGGGGGCGGCCAATGATGACCAGACGGCCGAGCTGGCGGCCGCGGCCATGGAACTGTTGATAAAGTGACGACGAGTGATGCGGGACATGGAAGATCTCCTAAAAGAAGCTGTCAGCCGTCAGCTTTCAGCGGTCAGCTTGAGAACCAAGATTGCGATATCTGCCCGAATACCGTACTCGGCCGCCTGGACGACCGCAACAGCAGAACCTCAAGCCTCGGCGGGCGTAGCGCATCCGGCTCGCAGATGATCTCGCGTCCTTCTTCGGCTGATGGTTGAACAAGTTGGCTCGGGGCTCTTCTGCAGCGTCGAGGCATTCAGTGATTCAAGTCGAGTAGCGCGCATCGCCTTGTCGCGAAAGCCCTGTCTGTGGTATGAATGCATCCATGAGAGGCAAACAAATCATCAGCGTCCTCATTCCAGTTGTCTCACTCTGGCCCTGGATTGCCCTGGCCGAGTTTCCCGGCGAGCGGCCTTACCCGGGAATCACATACGTGCAGGAAACCCGTCAGGATCCGCCCATGCGCCTGTTTATTGCTCAGGTGGATTTGGCCGACCCGAAAGTGCGTGTCGATGTTGCCCCGGGCGGGCCTGACCCGGACGGGCCCGGCGAGTGGGAGACGACGCTGATGGTTCCAAGCAAGGTTGCGTCCCGCGAGCGATTCGACCTGGCGGTCAACGGCGATTTCTTCAGCATTCCCAAGCCCGCCAGCTCCGCAGCTCAGCCGTCATATCGCCCCGAGGTCTGGGCCAACGCGATCGGGCCGGCGGTGACGGACGGAAAGGCTTGGTCCGTTGCCGAGAAGAAGACGCCCTGCCTGATCGTTCGTAAGAACGGACGTGTTTCGATCGAGATGATCGACCGGCCACCGTCTGACGCGGCCGAGGTTGTCGCAGGCAACGTGATGCTGGTTGAGAACGGCAAGCCGGTGCGGCACGAGAGCAAAGCCAGACATCCCCGAACGGTTGTCGGTCTGGACAAGAAAAAAAACCGGTTAACCATCCTGGTGGTCGATGGTCGCCGGCCGGGCGCGTCGATCGGCATGAGCTACGAGGAACTCGCCAAGGAAATGATCCGCCTTGGCTGCCACACGGCGGTTAATCTCGACGGCGGCGGCAGTTCGGTCATGGTCATGCGCGATCCGGAAACCAACGAGTATAAGATCCTCAATAAACCCAGTGACGGGCGGGAAAGGCCGGTCGCCAACGTGCTGGGGATTACCGTCGGGAATGGGGAGAAGAAGTAGTCAGTTATCAGTTCTCAGTGATCAGTCGAGCGACTTGCGTCTTGCCTTGCCGACAGCTACATGCTGATGGCTGACCGCTCTCCTCAGTGCCCCGGCAACAACTCGATCAGTTGGTCGATTTCCTCGAGCGTGTTGTAAGCATGTGGGCTGGCGCGCAGACGGCCTTCACGGCAGGAAATGATGACGCGGTGTTGCTCCTGCAGACGCTTTCGGATCTCTCCATGGTCGTGGTGGTCTGAGACGAATGCGACGATGCTGCTGGCCTCACCGGGGAGTCTGGATGAAACCACCCGGTAGCCCTTGCCCCTCACGCCTTCGACCAGCCGATCGGTCAGCGCGAGCGCCCATTGGGCCACGACATCGATCCCTGCTTCGAGCCACATCTCAATCGACGCGCCCAGGCCGCAGATGCCCGCGAGATTGTAACTGCCGGTGTCGAACTTGCGGGCCGATCGCAGGAACTCAAAACGGTAGTTGCCGAAGTCTAGCGCGTCCTCCATGCACAACCAACCGGCAAAAACCGGCGTCAGCCTGTCAAGCAGTTCGCGCCGGCAGTAGAAGATGCCGCAACCCTCGGGCCCGCACAACCACTTGTGCCCGTCGGCCGAGAGGAAATCGATTTGCATCGCTCGAACATCGATCGGCAAGACTCCCAGGGCCTGGATCGCGTCCACGCAGAGAAGAACGTCTCGCTCACGGCAAACCTGCCCCAGGCGTGGCAGATCCATGCGAAATCCGCTGGCGTATTGGACGGCTGAGACGCTCACCACGCGCGTCCGCTCATCGATGGCCGCGATGACGTCCTCCGCCGGCACGCGTCCGTCGACCTCCTTCACCATTCGCAGATCGACGCCCTGCCTGCCGAGCCCCATCCATGGGTAAACGTTGGCCGGAAACTCCACCGCCGTGATCACGACGTTGTCTCCGGCCCGCCAGGGCAACCCGCCGGCCACCCAGCCGATGCCTTCGGTGGTGTTTTTCGTGAAGGTGACCTCATCGGGATCGGCACCGATCAAGGCGGCGGCGAGGGAGCGGGTTTGCTCGGCATTCATATAGAAATCCGCGCCGATCGTGGCCTGCCCGCAAGTATGTTCGATGTAGCGGCACATGGCCTGGGACGCCGGACTGCTGAGCGGGGCCACCGCCGCGGCGTTCAGAAAGTTGTACCTTCGCGTTATCGGAAACAGTTCTCGGAGTTGGCGCACATTCATTCGTTGGCAATCTCCCGTGCTTCCACCGTTATCGGCACGTCCGATCATCTCTTGACGGCCAAGACCGATAGGTAAAGGTTCCCTGAAAACAAGGAAAGCAACATCATATCAGACGTCCTGTTTCTCCGCTCGCGCCAATTTGCCTGAATTGCCTGTCTTCTTTGCCCGGTGGGGCAACTGAATCGTAAGTTTTCCCTGCGAGCAAGTTGCTCACGGGGAAAGCGAGCCACCTCCGCACCGCGGCGGGTCTGGCCGCGGAACCAAAGAGTGCTTTGACGACAGCTTTCGCACGTTGCAAGGGGGGACAACCGTGTCGCGCTCTGCCTCATTCATTCGGATCGCCATACTCTCATCCGTCGTGCCGGCATGCCTGGTCGGATGCCTGCCACTTGATTTCAGCGGCTGGGGAGATCAAGTTCTGTCATTCCCCGCACCACAACCGCTTTCCGGACCGCAAATCAATGAGGTCGAACCCAACGACGACATGGCTGCGGCCAATGCAGTTGTTTTCGATGGCCAGGTGACGCTGGTCGGAAGCATAGCGGCCAAGGGCAGCTTCGACTTCGACGTCTTTGCGCTTGGACCGGTGAACGCCGGTGACCGGGTGGTTGCCGAGCTCGCTGCCAGCGCCGGCAGTGACGTCGTGCTCGGGCTGTTTGACGGCGGCTTCAACCTGCTGGGCTACGTGGATTACTCGCGGGGAACCGCGGCTCCCGGACGCATCGACCTGGTTCTGCGCGACTCGGTCGACACGCTTTATGCCATCGCCGGCACGCGTTCCTTATCGGAAGCGACCCGACTGTACAATGTCGGCATCAGTGTCACACCGAACGTGGGTGTTCCGCAGCCCAATCCGCAGATGGTAGTGCTGAACTTCATCGGGGCCTCCGGAGTTCGAATCGGACGCCAGGCACCGGTCAACGTGCCGCCGTTTGATGTGGCCACCATTGATTCGCGCTTCGCCGGAAAGACCCAGGAGGTCATCCAGTCCATCCTGCAAATGGTCCGCGAGGACTATGCAGGCCTCAACGTCGTCTTCTACCTGGCCGGTGATCCGAACATCCCGGCCGGCGACCTGACCGTTATTCACTTTGGCACCTACAGCGACCGCTATCTCGGGCTGGCCGACAACGTCGATCCGTTCAATCGAGACAGCACGCAAAACGCGATCATTTACACTGACACGTTCTCGCTGTTCAGCACCTTGTGGCCGACGCAGGAGCAGATTGCCCAGGTATTGGCGAACGTGGCCAGTCACGAACTCGGCCATCTCCTTGGCCTGCGGCACACTGCTGACATTCAGGACCTGATGGACATCACCGCGAGCGCCCGGCAAATGCTTAGCGACCAGTGGCACAAGGTGGCCGATCTGCATCCCTCGATCATGGCGATCGGATACCAGGATGCCGCCACGATGCTGTCTTGGTGCGTGGGCGGCACACCGCCGGCACCTCCTGCGAACTTGTCGGCCAAGACACAACGGATGGCCAAAACGGCCTACGACCCGGACGATTTCTACATTCCACGAGGGTGGCTGGCAGAGAACTCCGCTGAGGCTGATGAAGCCGTCGAGGATCCGGCCGAGGAGTAGCTGACCAAAGCCGGCGGCTGCCCGGGGGGTCAACTCTTCATGCAGCTTGGATCAACCGATACGCCCCTGCCGCTGATGCACTGCCGGAACAGGGCAAAGTCGCTTTCGTCCACGTCGTTGTCGCCGTCGAACTTGGCGTTCTGGCATCTGGGCTCGTTTTGCGACGTGCCGGACCCGGACAGACATGACTGAAAGTGTCCGAAATCCTCCTGATCGACGTCGCCGTCTTGGTCGAAATCGGCCTGGACCGGCCTCGGCCCCTCGACAGTCAGCGATGCCGCGTTGGACGCTGCGCTGCCCTCCGAATTGCTCACGACACAGCGGTAGAAGCCGACGTCCGACCCATCCGCGTTCGACACAGTCAGCAGAGCAGTCGTGACGCCTGAGCAATGGCCTGCCTCGGCCAAGTCAATCAAATCCTTCTGCCACTGGTAACTTACGGGCGGAAAGCCGCTTGCGGTCACGCTGAACACGGCGGTCTCACCCAAGTAGACGGTTTGCGAAACGGGGTGTTGGCTGATCACCGGTGGTTCGACCACCGGACCGATGGTCACGTTGTCCACGAGGGTCTTGGCTCCGCTGATGCTACTCCGGTAATTGTAAATGAACGGCCGGCCCTTCAACAGCGAGCTATCATGGATCGGGGTCGCGGTCAACAGTTGGTCGTCGACCCAAACGCTCAGTTCCTGTCCCTCCATGGAAAGCCGCATCTTGTGCCAGCCGGCTACGTCCGGGTAGGTCCAGTTTGCCAGCACGGTTTCGATTTCGTTCTGCCGCCTTATAAGCACACAGTGGCCGTCGGCCGCCAGGTTGTCATTGCGCACAAATGCGAGCGCGTAGTAGCTACGCTCGGCCGCGGAGAAGAACAGGCGGCCGCGCAGGCCAACGCCGAACCGGTTCTTCACGGATGTGCTGTTGTCGTAGTATACCTGGGCTTCAATGCTCTGATTGGTGAGCGCCTCATCGGCCAGCATCGGGTAGGCGTACTGGTGGCCGCTGGTGTCAGCGACCTCGAATACATATCCATCCCCGCTCGGGTTGCCGGGACGGGCAACGAGCCCGCACTGACTCCCGAAGTTCCACGGGGCGATCCAGTTCAGTTGTGGGCCGGCGGCCGGAAAGGCATCCTGCCAGGGCATCGCGATGGCCGGCTTGTCGATCTGGAAACCGTCCAGAACGGTCCCATCTGAGGTCTTGAGGCACCGGCCAAGCAGGCGGCTGCCCTGGATATCGAGGCGTGTGAAGCAGTAATACTGGTCCGCGTACGCCCGAACGTAGGGCTGGCTGTCATCGGCATGCTTCGTCGACCACGGCTGGCCACCGGTACCCTGATCGATGTAGCACACGCCGTTGACGACGTTGCGCTGATAGTTGTGGTAGTGGCCGTGCAGATAAAGATCGACACCGTGCTGCTCGAAAAGCGGTACCAGGCTGGTTCGCATCGTCGTGCTGCCGTTCGAGCCTCCGTCCTCGCTGACGTACGGGCCGTTGTGCCCGAAGACGATCTTCCATGGCTGGGTGGTACCGGTGAGGTCGCCGGCCAGCCAGTTGCTTTGCGCCGAACCCACACCGTAGGAGGACCAGAACGTGTCGATGCTCGCGAAATGCACATGGGCTTTGTCGAACGAGTAGTAGAATTCGGTGCCCGAACTAGCCTTTGGGAGCGACCAATTGGCCAGGTACCGGGCGGGATACACGTAGGTGGCCGTTTCATCGTACAGCTCGTGATTTCCAATGGCTGTATACATGCAAATGTGTTTGATGAAGCCGGCCGCCGGCGTGAAGAAGTGCGATTGCCAGTAGTCGGTGATGTTGTCCTCACCGCGACCTGCCAGATCACCGAGAGTCAAGCAGAACCCGTTAGGCGATTGCGACAGCATTGCATTATAGGTTGCCGCGCAGTTGCTCGGGGCGCTGCACGAATCCCCCACAAAACTGAACGAGACAGCCGAGGCACCGGGCGGCGGGGCGGTCCTGAAAGTGGCATCACCGCTGAGGGGCGTGCCGTCGCTGCGAGCGCGGTAGTGGTAGAGCGTGTCCGGGGACAGGCCCGTCACCGCGATTTCGTGATAGGTGCCGGGCTGAGTTGATTGGGCAAGATTACCGTAGCTCGCGGTCAAGCCCCACTCGACTTCGCCGGTGCAGGTGCTATCCGTGAACCACACCACGCTGACCGAGTCCGGGGTCTGGAGTTGAAGATAGGGCCCACGAGTGATTTGCACGCCCCACGCCGGCAGCGCCGCCCAGGCGCACAATACGGCGAAGGTAATCAGAAGTCGCCGCCCTATCCTTTTTTGGGGAGCCATTTGGACTGACCTCGCCTGATTGGCTGGCCCGGCCGGACCGCCGGGTCGCACATGACCATTGTACAGCATAACTCCCCCCGGTGATCGCGCCTTCCGTGTTCTTCTCGGGGCAGTTCCGTGCGCAGTCCGCGGCGAATCATCTTGAGTCAGAGATCGTTCTTGCTCTCTCGGCCGTGATGGTCTCAGTGGCCTGGGCGCGCAAAGCGCGGATTGTCATGTCCCCAACCCGGCGGGTTCCCTCAGAATCGGATCTGGCTGGCATGGGTTATATCGAGATCCGGAGGCCCGATATCCGCGGCCCCCATGTCGGCCCATCCGGGGAGAATCGGCAAGATAGCTCTCGTCTGGTTGCCTCCTCGCCCTCGGCCGGTTAAACTGCACGGAGAACGCATGTCGCAGGAAGGGCTCGTGGGTGCTCAGGGTCGAGCGGTCAAAACCGGCGGGCGGTCGGTTACGTAATATCAGCGCATCGTTTGGGGACATGCCCGTCGCAACGGAAGTGAGGTCGCCATATGCCAAGCGGAAGTCGTACAGGTCAGCCACCAAGCTCTCCCGTTCATGATTCGAGTGCGCCGACGTATATGCCGCCGGCGGGAGGGGGCAGTCCTCCGTCCAGTCAGTCTTCATCGGTTGAATCGCCAGGACAAAAGGCCCCGACCGTCGGCCCCGGTGGGGGGCTGGTCGACCTCCACATCACCGAGCAGAATGCCCGGGAGGTCATGGACCGTCTGCTGAGAGGCATGGGGCAATCCAGCGGTGAGGGTGGCCAGGCGCATGCTCGTGCGACCGATCTCCACATCAATCCCGGGCGACCGCCGGACTACCGTATCGCCCGGGTGATTCGCAGCGTGGCCGCTCGTCCCCTGAGCCAAAAGGATGTGATTCTCCTGTCCAATGCCATCATGAACCCGGCCCAGCAGGAGCGGTTCAATCGCAACCACTGCATCGACTTCTCCTATCACGTGGACCGAAACCGTTTTCGCGTTAACATCGTCGAGAGTTTCATTGGACGAAGCATTTCCATCCGGCGGTTCGAGGAGATCAAGAACTTCGAAGATTACAACCTTCCCAGCAACTACATCGATATTTGCGAGAATGCCCGGGGGTTCGTTATCATGTCCGGCTCAACGGGCAGCGGCAAGACCACCTCCATCGCCGCGATGCTCGACCATGTCAACCGGAACTTTCACCGCAAGATCGTGACCATTGAGGACCCGATCGAGTACGTTTACACCCCGAAGAAGTCGATCGTAGTCCAGATCGAGATCGGCGAGGACGGGATCCCGAATGAGGACATTGCCTTGCGCAATCTGGTCCGTATGGACCCGGATGCGGGCCTTGCCGGCGAGATGCGTGATCGACAGTCGCTGGAGGCGGCGTTGAAGACCGCCCAAGCCGGTCACCTGATTTTCGGCACGCTGCACTGCGAAGGCGTCGGGCAGGCCTTCGACCGCGTTCTGGCATATTACGATACCATCGAGCAGCAACGCATCCTGGGCACGCTGGCCGACAACCTCGCGGCAATCATCAACCAACGGCTGTTACCGTGCATCAAGCCGGGCATCGACGTGGTGCCGGCCTACGAGATCTTCCGGCCCAACCCGCTGACCCGCCGGTACATCCGTGAACGGCGGTACACAGAAGCGGTCGCTGAAATGGAGAAGCAGTCCATGAAGGAACTCGGTTGTGTGACCTACGTGGACTCGCTGTACAAGCTGGTAACCGAGGAATGGATCGATTACCACACCGCCCTCGAACACTCCGGCGATCAGGCCGAGAAGCTCAAAGCCAAACTGAAGGGCATTGATATGAAATGATCGGGGGCGTCATCGTCCCACGCTCTGCACCCCTTGGCGGCAAGTCGCCGTCACGTGACCGAGCGGTTCAATAACCGATCCCGGCCGATCGTTCGAGGGGAGGAACTACATGCGTCTTTTTCGCTTGGCGGCTATCCATGCCCGCAATCGGGCTACCGGCAACGTATTGAGGATATGCTCGGGCGTCGCCCAGCCTCGACGTGCGGTTTGAACCCCCAATGGCATCTGGTCGAGCTGATCGGTCGAATGGGCATCCGTGCTGATCGCCAGGCGGCACCCCGCATCGATCGCCTGCCGAATATGAACGTCTTTCAGGTCCAGACGCTGCCACGAGGCACTGATCTCGAGGGCGCAGCCCGTCCGTGCGGCGGTGGCGAAGAGCTCATCCCAATCAAGATCCATGGCATCGCGCCGGCCGAGCAGACGACCCGACGGATGCCCGAGACAGCAAACGTACGGGTTCTCCATGGCCGCGATCGAGCGACGGGTGAGGCTGGCGCGATCCTGCTGCTGGGCCGAGTGAATACTGGCGATCACCCAGTCGAGCTGAGCAAGAATGTCATCCGGATAGTCGAGGCTCCCGTTGGCCAGGATATCGCACTCGATGCCCGCCAGCAGCGTGAGGCCCTTGACCCGCTCGCCCGCGGCCCGGATGTCCTGAATATGCCGCAGCAGGCGGGTCTCATCGAGACCGTTGGCGATCACCGAGCTTTTTGAGTGATCGCAGATCGCCAGGTAACGGTAGCCTCGCTTGCCGGCCGCCTCGGCCATCTCCTCGATGGTGCTTCGCCCGTCGCTGGCAGTCGAGTGAACGTGCATGTCACCCTTGATGTCCGCCAAGGATACGAGCCGGGGAATCTCGCCTCTGCACTCGATCTCCCCGCGATCCTCGCGCAATTCCGGCGGTATCGGGCGCAGATCAAGCTTCTCGTAGATCTCCTCCTCTTCCCGTCCGGCGATCCGGCGATCCCCATCAAAGAGGCCGTATTCGTTAAGTTTCCAGCCTCTCCGGACGGCCAGTTCCCGCAAACGCACGTTGTGCTCCTTCGATCCGGTGAAGTACTGCAGCGCCGCTCCGAATGACTCCTCGGGCACGACGCGAAGGTCGACCTGAATTTCTCCGCGGACAGGACCGGCGACCAGCACGGAACCCTTCGTCCCGCCGGCCGCACGAACGCCGGTCACCTCGGGCAGCTTGGTGAACGCGTTGACCACCCTCTCGCCGTCGTCGGCGATGCACAACAGGTCGATGTCCCCCACCGTCTCACAGCCTCGTCGTGCCGACCCGGCAATCTCGATGCGCCGGACGCCCGTGAATTCGCGCACCGCATCCCGAAGCCCCTCGGCAAGCGGCAGCGCGGCACCCAACGGCGTGCGACCTGCCGAACGTTTGAGAAACGCCAACCCCTCGGCGATCTTTTCGACGCTCTTCTTGCCGAATCCGGGCAGCCTCTCCGCGCGGCCGTCGGCAATGACCGCCTCCAGGTCCGCCATGCTGTTGACGCCCAGCTCGCGGTGTAGGGCCTGCACCTTCTTGGGCCCCAGCCCCGGAACGGTGAGCAGCTCGGGCAGTCCCCGCGGAATCGAATTCAGCAGTTCCTGGTGGACGGCCACCTTGCCTGTCTTCAGGTACTGCATAATGCGCTCGGCTGTCCCCTTGCCGACGCCGGGGATGTTCTGCAACTCGCCGCGATTCGCCACGTCGGCGATGTCCTCCGTCAAGTCCTCGATGGAGCGAGCCGCTTTTCTGTATGAATTGACCCGGAACGGGTCGCCGCCGGTCAGTTCCAGCAAATCGGCAATCTCGTTGAAAACAGCCGCTATCTCCGGGTTAACCATGTTCTTTTTCCATTATCCTGCGAGCCTGCGTCCGTGCGCCGATCCAACGTGCGATTGACACCCGCTGCCCGAGGAATGATATTATAGCGGTCTCGAACGACTGGTGGGCAGTCGCTAGACAGTGAGCATTGAATGGGCCTGACCCTGACGCAATTGACCGAGTTCCTCGCATCTCAGAGTATCCCTTGTGAAGTGGACGGAGACGGCTCTGTGGTTGTCTCGTCAGTGGCTACTCTGGAGGACGCCGGCGAGGGACAGCTCAGCTTCTTGTCAAACCCCAAGTACGAGAAAGAACTGGCGGCGACAAGGGCCTCAGCCGTGCTGGTTCGCCCTGACGTCAGAGTGTCACGCACGATGAACCTTCTTCGGACACCGGACCCTTATGCGGCGCTGACGGCGGCGATCGTCCGGATCCACGGCTATCGGCAACACCCGCAATGGGGCCGCTCGGCCCAGGCCTGCATTCACCCCTCGGCGGTCATCGGCGAGAAGCCGAACATTGCGCCGGGCGTCCACATCGATGAGAACGTGCGGATTGGCCGTCATGCGACCATTTATCCGGGCGTTTACATTGCCCGTGGCTGCAGGATCGGCGATGACGTGGTGCTGATGCCCAACGTGGTCATCTATGAGGCCTGCGTGCTCGGCAACCGGGTCACCATTCATGCGGGCTCGATCATCGGTGAGGATGGACTGGGCTACGCCCCGGTCGGCGAAAAATGGGTCAAGATCCCGCAGATCGGCAACGTGGTCATCGGAGACGACGTGGAAATCGGAGCCAACTGCACTATTGACCGGGCCACGCTCGGCAGTTCGGTCATTGGCAGCGGCACCAAGTTCAGCAACCTGATCGCCATCGGACACGGCACCAAGATCGGCGAGGATTGCCTGTTTGTCGCTCAGGTCGGCATTGCCGGTTCGGTCAGCGTCGGGCGTCACGTGACCATGGCTGGACAGGCCGGCGTGGTGGGGCATATCAGCATCGGCGACAACGCGGTCATCGGAGCCAAAGCCGGCGTGACCAACGATGTGGAACCAGGCCTGACCATGTTGGGGCAACCGGCCGTCCCCATCAACGAGTGCAAACGGCAGGTGGCGATCGTGCAGCGACTTCCTCAACTCAAAAACGAGATCAAGCGCCTGCGGCGCGACCTGGATCAACTCATGAAGCAGGTCGGCGGAGGATGAGCGATCATCTGTACAATCCTTTGGGCATCATCGCCGGCGCGGGGCGGTTTCCATTCCTCGCTGCCCAGGGTGCTCACCAGGCCGGCCGAGCGGTTGTGATCGTCGCCCTCAGAGGCCTGGCCAATCCGGAGCTCCGGACAGTGGCCGACCGGTTCCACTGGTCGGGAATCGTGCGGCTCGGCCGGTGGATCCGCCTGTTTCGCAAGTCGGGCGTAAATGAGGCGATCATGGCCGGGTCCGTGATAAAATCGGAGATGTACGGACGGCTCCGCATTCTGCGATACGTACCCGATTGGACCAGCATCCGGCTGTGGTTCTTCGAGGTGGCCGATCGGCGGAACGACACCATCCTCCGTGCGGTCGCCGAGCATATGCAGCGGGAGGGCATCACTTTGACCGATTCCCTGCAATACTGTCGCAAGCACCTGCCTGCGCCCGGCGTGCTTACCAGGAACCGGCCCTCGAAAGCGCTGGACAAGGACATCGAGTTCGGGTGGCACATCGCCAAGGAGATGGGCCGACTGGACATCGGACAGTCGATCGCCGTCAAGGAACAGGAAGTCATCGCGGTGGAGGCGATCGAAGGCACCGATCGCATGATCGAGCGGGCGGGCGAACTCTGCCGTCACGGCGGTTGGACGCTGATCAAGGTCGCCAAACCTAACCAGGATCTCCGCTTCGACGTGCCGACCGTCGGGCCAAACACGATCGAGAACCTGCATCGTCACGGCGCCAAAGCGCTGGTTTTCGAAGCCGGAGTCACGCTGGCCATCGACGTGAATCAGATGATCGCCCTGGCAGACCGATATGGCATGATCGTCGTTGCCCATGAGCCGGGCAACGCAACTCACACGCAACAGACCGCGTGAGGATGTCTGGCGAAGCTGATCGACGCTGCAGGAGAACCCGCCACAACCGGCCGGCCTTGCAAAAAGACCGTCAGAAGCCGATCTTCAGATAATTGCAGGTTGGACGCCCCAGAGCAGCATCGCGGCCGGGTTTCAGTAGGCATGCACAAGTCCGAGCCCCGCGCGGGGAGGGTGACGCCCCCTCAGCAAAGGGCGGCGTACATCAGGACCGTCAAGAGAATGATCTTTGTCTTACGAGCGAGAAACATGTAGACCATCGTGGCGTAGGCGTACATCTCTTCTTCTGCCTCCTCTACCTCCACCGGCCTCGCTCTCGGTTCCGGGCCGGTCTGCTAAGCTGAGGAAGCAACCAATGTTCCGAGGTGTGCCAGAGCGTTCTCTTCGATCAGTATGGCATAAGTCTTTATGCCACAATGCTTTGTGAGCCGAAAAGTGATGTTGTTAAAATGGGTGATTTGTGCGGCTCGTGAGGGCTGTTGGAATGCCTCGTCGACACTCAGTCCTGAGCAGGTAGTAACTTCGCGCAAGTCCTTGCACATCCAGTAGTAACACCTATGATGCCGGCCGCCGACGTCTGCGGAGCTTCCGGCAGGCGTCCGCTTCTGGACAGCGCTGTTATCGCTCTCGCCGGTTCGGAGGACGGGTATGCACAGCCCGGACGAGCTGATTGCCTTGCTTAGAGAAGAGATTCGCCAGCGGCGCGAAGAGGGATGCAATGTAGTGGGGCACGCTCAACGGATGCGAAAGGCAGGCAAGCGCATCGATGAGCTCAACGCGCTCTACGACGACCTGATGACCTTGAAACCCGAACCAAGATTGGCGAGGCGCGAGCCGAACGACCTCGCGGGGATTCGGCGGCTTCGGCCGCGCAGACCACGGCGAATCAAGTCGCCGGCCTCAACCGCGCGATTGCGCGATCGGCTCCGAGGAGCTTTTCTCGGACGCTGTGCCGGCTGCATGCTGGGTAAACCCGTGGAAGACTGGCACCGTGACCGAATCTTCAAGGCCCTGAAAAAAGCTGATCGCTTCCCGTTGGCCTACTACTTCGAGTCGTCGACGATCGAGGCCGGAGGTAAACCGATCCATCCGGCCGGGGTAACATACTGCACCCTCGGTCACTTCAAGCACATGGAACGCGATGACGATACCGACTACACCATACTCGGCATTCACTGCCTCAAGACCTACGGACCGAAGTTCACCACCGCCAACGTCGCCCACGAGTGGCAGATGAGATTGCCCTATTTCATGACCTATACGGCCGAGCGGGCGGCGTATCGCAATCTCGTCAACAGACTGCCGCTCGATCAGGTTCCGCTCTACCGTAACCCCTTCCGCGAGTGGATCGGGGCACAGATCCGGGCCGACGGCTTCGGCTACTGTGCCGCCGGCATGCCGGAGCTGGCGGCGGAGTTCGCCTACCGCGACGCGACGTTATCGCACGCGAAAAACGGGGTTTACGGCGAGATGCTTTTTGCGGCTATGATCGCCGCAGCCGCGGTGTGCGACGACGTGCGTGAGGTGATCGAGATCGGCCTGTCAGAAATCCCGGCTGGTTGCCGATTGGCGACAGCGGTCCGTGACGTCACCAGGTGGGCCGACGAAAACCGCAACTGGCAGGACACCCTGCACGCGATCCATGACCGATATGGCCACTACCACTCGGTCCACACCATCAACAACGCCTGCCTGGTGATCATGGGGTTGCTGTATGGGCAGATGGATTTCGGCAAGACGATCTGCATAACGGTGATGGGCGGCTGGGACACTGATTGCACGGGGGCCACCGCCGGTTCGGTCCTCGGTGCCATGCTGGGAGCCGACCGTCTGCCTCGCAGATGGATCAAGCCGCTGAACAATCGCCTTGAGTCAATCGTGATCGGATACAACGATGTGAGGATCACCGATATCGCCGATGCGGCGTTCGAGGTAAACAGAAAGATCAGGCTTGGTGGTCCGCGATTCAGCAAAGGCTAAGGCGGAGCGCCTTTTTGCGGGTCGCAACCCAAGCGCTCTGCGATCCAGAAACATGCGCGCAAGCCGCACAGATGTCCGGCCATAAGGTTCGAAAGACAAGCCCTTCCGTGAGACCAAAGCCGATAAGGGACAATCGGATGGAACCCCGGAGACAACCTTCTTCGCAGGCTTCTTGGCTTGCACTGGCGCACCACCGCCGGTGCACGTCGTCGATCGCGTTAGAGCCGACCCCGTTCTCAATTCTGGATGGGCCATTCGCCATTCCCCAGCGCCGCCGTGTGCAATGCTGGTGTGAACGCGGCTTTCCCGACCGCGCAGCCTTGCCTGACAATAGTCCTGGCCTGGCGCAAGGCTTGCCAGAGCCGACCTGTGTGTCTGTTTCTTCCTGACAAGATATGCTGCCAAATTGGGCATGCCAGAATGACCCTTTCCGACTCCCGATATCACCTTGGCGAGTGCAACTCTTTTGCAAATCATGATTTACGTAAAGGCATCTACCCAGAGCACCGCTGGTACGGTACTTGCCATTGTTTGGTGGAAACAACCGTTAGCACACCGGTGTCGTATCAAGGGTGGTTGGCGGGATCTGATGGTTGGCGCGGAGGCGGCGAACGCCGCGTCGCAAGCGGTACCGTACTGCCGTTGCCCGGACCTCCGCCGGAATGTTGCGACCCGTCGTCGCGAAAGGAGAAGAGCCATGCAGGTGCGTCGATACAACCGAATCTCGCCCTTTGAACAACTGCGGCGCGAGATCGCCGGACTGCTGGATGAATTTGACCCCCTGGGTGTTCGCGGGGCGCTGTTCGGATCGCCAGGTTTTCCTGCGATCAACGTCTGGGAAAGCGGCGATTGCCTTTACGCCGAAGCCGAAATACCCGGCGTTACTCAGGAGGATCTCGAGATCCTTGTTGTCGGTAACGAGCTGACCATCAAGGGTCGCCGCGGCACGGCCGAGGAAGAAGACGCGTCTTACCACCGGCGCGAGCGCGGTACGGGCGAGTTCTCGCGAACAGTGACCCTGCCGGTCGATATCAAGGCGGAGGCCGTCGATGCGACGCTCAAGGATGGGGTCTTGACACTCAGCCTGCCCAAGGCCGACGAGGCTCGGCCCCGAAAGATCACGGTCAAGGAAGTCTAGGCCGTCTTTCACAAGGCTCGTGCGGGACCGGCATCTCACCGGTCTTTGCAGCAGGCCGGAAGCCCGTCGTGCAGGTTCTTGGGAGCGCTTGGACGGCGGACGAGCAGCTCCCGGCATCGTAAGCAGGAACAGGAAAACAATAACGGAGCTCATGTGTCATGAGAAAGCACAAAGCGATCGTGAGAACAGAGGGTGATGTGGCGCAGGCCGAGCAGACCCGTGATCGGCAGGTCTACTCGCCGCAGGTGGACATCATCGAAAAAGACAACGGCCTGTTGCTGTTGGCGGACATGCCGGGTGTCAAGGCCGCCGATATCGACATCCAATATGAGGACGGTCAATTGACCATTTACGGCAAAGTGGAGCCGCGGCAGGATGATTCCAAAACCAGCTATCTCCTTCACGAGTACGGAGTGGGCGACTTCTATCGCTCGTTCCGCATCGGCGACGGCATTGATGTGGACAGTATCCGCGCCGAGCTGAAGAACGGCGTCATGACCCTGCATCTGCCCAAGACCGAGGCGTTCAGGCCGAGAAAGATCGCCGTGCAAGCGAAGTGAGTGGTTCGGGCGAGCGGCAGGCGCCCGTTCTCCCGCTCATCGAGCAGACTTTACCGAGCCTGCCGCCTGGCCCTTTCTGCTTTCCACTGGCGAATTCTGCGCGGCAGCCACCGGAGCAGGCGGCGCGGGCCGGAGAACTCGGTGGCGAGAATAGCCAGCCCGGCGATAATCACGGCGAACCCCGGGCCGGGAATCAGCGGTATGCTCAAACCGATGCCGGCCAGCACCACCGCCGAGCCGACAATGGCCACCAGGATGCGCCAAATGAGCCGCCAGATGCGACGCATTCGGGTCGCTGGTACCGTCTGCGCCGAGGAGGCCTCTCCGCAGTCGGTGTCTTCGTGCCGGCGGCCTGCGTCAGGCGGTAGTCCCTGTAACTCCGTCATTCGTGGTCCCTTTCTGTCGCTTGCCTGCTATGATCGAGGCCACCACGCCGATCGTCAGGATCGTCACGATGATCGCCAGCGAGAGATTAATGTCGAGGCGAATGCCGAAGGCCACGATGAGCATCTTCACACCGACGAACGCCAGGATGATCACCAGCGCCAGTTTGAGATACTCAAACTCGCGCATCATGCCGGCCAGAGCGAAATAGAGAGCCCGCAACCCGAGAATGGCCATGATATTCGAGGTGAACACGATGAAGGTGTCCGCGGTCAGGCCGATGATCGCCGGAATCGAGTCGATGGCAAACAACAGGTCGGTCGTCTCCACGACAAGAAGAGCCAGAAGCAGGGGCGTAATGGCCCACCGGCCGTTCTGTCGCACGACAAAACGCGCTCCCTGAAACTGGGACGTCACCGGGTAAAAGTGCCGGACCAGCCGGACGAGAGGATTACGATCGGGATCGATATGCTCCTCTTTAGAAAAAAGCATCTTGACAGCCGTCAGAATCAACAACAACCCGAAGACGTAAGTCATCCAATGAAGATGATGAACCACCCAGGTTACCCCGCCGATCATGATGCCGCGCATGACCAGCGCCCCGAGAATACCCCAGAAAAGCACGCGGTGCTGATGCTCTGCCTTGATACCGAAGAATGAGAAGATCACCGCCATGACGAAAAGGTTGTCTACGCTCAGCGATTTCTCGAGGATGTAGCCGCCGAAGTACTCCTTGGCGGCGGTGGCCGCCACCTTGGCGTCCGCTTGGGCCACCGGCATCGGGTACCTGGCCGGATCACTGGCGATGCGCTGTGCCGCAATGCCCATCCAGTCGTGCTTGTAGATGTAGTAAAGCGCGACGTTGAAAGAGAGCGCCACCGCGATCCACATGGCCGACCAGAGCAGCGCCTGCTTGAGCCCGATGACCACCGCCCTGCGGTGCAAGACGCACAGGTCAAAAACGAGCATCAGGACGACAAGGGTGACGAACCCGATCCACAACAACAGCATGAAGGCTTCCTCTGGGGCCGGCGGTTCTCAGGACTCATGGCGAATCTTCCTGATTCGCGGGAATAGCGTAACGGGATTCGTGGGCGGGCGGAATAGGCGGAAGCCGGCCTCCGTTTGTCAGGCTCCGCGAGGACGGGGCCATCCTGCGACGTTGCCTTTCATTCATCCGGTTTCTGGGACGACCGACCCAGGCGGCGAATCTCATCGAAAAACGGCGTTCGCCCTTGTTCAACGCATTCGGCCGCATAGAGGTACATCGCCGCGGACCAGGTTTGCCAGTCGTGGCCGCGAGGTCGACCTGTCTGGGCCTTGATCCACTCGTTGAACCCGTAGCTTACCTTGGCCTTTTTCGCCGGGCGGACAAGCTCGGTCAGTATGGCCAGCTTCTGAGCCGCCAGTCGGCTGCGACCTGCGGCGACCAGCGCGGCAATGTAGAAGCCGCAGACGAACGGCCAGACGCCGCCGTTGTGGTAGTTCCCCGGCCGATTGTACCGCTGGTAGCGCGGCCGCCAGTCCTGGTCTTCGGGTTGAATATACGGGATCAGACAGGGCGGCAGGTCCACGGCCAGTTCCCCGCGACGGCGCAAGCGGCGACATTGCGTTTCCGTCCAGTTGATGATCCGCTGGGCCCGGGCTTGCGGGGCGATGCCGGTGAGAATCGCAAGACTGTTGCCCAGCAGATCGAACCGCCGGCTGTGGTAGACCTTAAACGACCAGAGCGCATAGTAGGGCTTTCCCGGAATGACGAAACCCTCGTGAACATAGCGCTGTCGTTTTGAGCCGCGAAGGTCGGGATGATCGATCAGGCAACGAAGCAGGTCGGCCTTGCGATGCTGACCGTGAAGCCGAAGACACGCGTACACAATCGTGTTGACGTAAAGCCCGTAGCCCAGCACCCACTGCTCATCACGCCAGTCAGTAGTCGGTTGTTGGTCGACCATGACCATGTCATCCGCTCCCTGGTACTCCATCCAGCGAAGGGCTTTCATGGCCGCGTTGCGGAGAAACCGCTTGTCGCCGGTGACCTTGCGATACAATCCCAACCCGAAAAGGAACAGCGGCGTGGTGTCACTTGCGCCGAGATCTTTCGGGTCGTGAGCCAATGAGGCGATATGCCCATGCGGCGTCTGAGTCCGGGCCAGCGACAGCAGCACCCGCCGCAGCGCATCTCGCAGTACGGAATCCCCGGAGGAAAGAAAGCCCAGCGCGGAAATCATCATGTCACGGGTGTACGGCTCGGGGTAACCCCACGCGGCCGTCCGCGGTAGCCTCTGGCAAGGCCCCCGAACGTTGTTCAGGAGCACCTCCATCGCCGCCGCCTTGGCCTCGGCGGTCTGCTCCAGGCTTGCCGACGTACGACTCATTGGATACCCAACTTCTCACGGACATAGTCGACAAACTGGCGCGCCACCACCCGGTAGTCGTACTTGCTTACCACGCGCTCCCGTCCCTTCGTTCCCATTCGGGCACGCAAGTCGGCATCAGTCATCAGAGTCTTGAGATGCTCGGCAATGTCGTAGATGCTGGCCCGGTAGTCGACGATACGCAGGTTCTCGAAAACTACCCGCTGCGCCTTGTTGAAACCCGACTCTTCTCCCAGAATGGCCTCCGCGATTCGGATTTCCTGTGCCACTCCCGCAAGAAGCGCCGTCTCACCGTGGACCAACGTCTCGGCCGGGGCCATCGCATTGATACTGACCACCGGGCGTGCGCACGCACCCGCCTCCACCTGCGGCATCCCGAAGCCTTCCAGTCGCGACGGGGCGGCGTATATGTCACAGGCGGCGATGAGATAAGGCATGAAGTTCCGCGACACCTTGTTCGTCGTGTAGATGACGTTCTTCTCGATACCCAGTTGCGTGGCCAACTCCCGATCCATACGGTTCTGAATTTCGGTTCGCTGCTGCGGCCAGACCTTGCAAACGTATTTCCACTTGGGGACGTCCTTGGCGATCAAGGCCAGGGCCTGCATGACCTCCTGCGCGCCCTTCGACGCCGCGTCCCCGCCCACCGTCAGGATCATCAGATCATCGGGCTCGACGCCCAGTGCCTCCCGCACGACCCTGACCTTCGCATCACTGATGTCCCTGGGTATGAAGCTGTCGGTGTCGCAGCCCACCGGCAGCACGCACATGTTCTCGCCGTTGATACCGTCGCGGATATAGACGTTTTTTACCCATTCAGAGGTGGTCAGAATCAATGGGAGAGAGTTGAGAACCTCGCGGTAGTTGGCCACGAAGCCGTCCGCCACCAGCCACGGCACCGCCTGGACACCATGCCTTTGCGGATGGAGAATCAGATGCGGCGTGTGGCCCCAATACCCGACACCTACCACTACGTCCGGCTTGAACCACCGGTAATACCATTCTTTCTCCTGGGCCGACTCGAAATTCACCGGGTAAACATCGACGCCCAGTTGCTGGAGTCCCCGGTAAAGCAGATCCCCCTGAGTCGCCAACCCGCCGGGTGACGGCGGGTAGTCATACAGAACCAGTGCTTTCATCGACAGGATCCTTCCTCGCTTCCAATCCATCCATTCAGCGCGTCGGGAGACTCAAAATGCCAAACCGCCTCTTGTCGGGGCGTTGCCTGGGCCTCCCAACTGTCGGGCGCAAAGGCGTAAAGGCCGGTGATAATATCGTATTTCTGTTGCCATATCTCTTGCGAGAGCGTCTCAACCAGGTGGGCATTTGCTCGGGGTCGGGGCAGGTATGCCCGTTGCCCGTCCTCGAAGGCGAACAGGAACAAACGGCCGGCCGTCAGCCGCCCATTCCGCCATAAACGGGTAACCGCCTGCGAAGCCTCCTCATGACGCCGGTGCCGGGTGTATTCCCCCCACGGCCCGTGTGTCAGGACCGCGTCGAATGCCGTTCCGCATAATAACGACAGGATGGCGTCCTCAACTTCAGCCCAAGGCAGCGGAGTCTGCTCCGGCCCGTCATCCAGGTCGGCCATGGCCCCACGGGCGTTCAGGCGCTCTAACACCCGCCGGAACTTGGGAGCCCGGTCCGGGTCATTGCCCCGACACAGAGTCACAATGGTCCAATCCCAGTCCGGTCGAGCCAATATCTGGCCGCCGGCCCACAGCGTTTCGTCGTCGGGGTGCGCTACAATGACCGCCACCCTGGGCGGCCGGTAGGAGGAATCAAGAATAGTGTCCAGCAGCATGCCCCTACGGCTCCAGCCAGGCGTCTGCCAAGTCGGCATGGTCGCCGACAATCCCGTCATCGGCATCGGTCACGATGATAGTCAGCGTCTTGGCCCCGGCAACAGAGACACTGAACTCTCTGGCGGGCTCGTGACGCGCCATCCGCCCGCTATCCCAGCGTTTCTCGCCGTCCACGTGAATCTCAACAGTGATGGTGCCGTTCGCGGCCGCGTCTTGGCCCGCCAGGCCGTGAAAGGCCTTGTACTTCCCGCCAAGATCGTAGACCACCTCGGCCGGTGCATGCGTGCCGAGCCCACGGTGGTAGACCTGGGAGCCGATGCACATCGTTTTGTCCCACACGCTCTTGTTTTTCATAAGCCTGCCCCAGCCCTGCTTGACCGAAACCGGCTCCAGCCGGTCGAGGTAGATCCCAGGGATCCTCTTGATCCTGGGCTCAAAGGTAATGACCTCCATATCCGGAGTCAGCAGTCTCGTCGGAGCAATCGCAACCACCGATATCTGCGATCTACAGTCGGGCGGCAGGGGAAATGGCGGCATGCGGCCCTTATGTGGCCCCGGTTGTGTGATGGCTGCCGGCGGATCGAACTCTCGGACCAACCATGCGGATGCCGAGATGTCATGTTGCGGCGTGTTCATGGCCGCAGACACTTGCCATTGTCCTGATGGAAGATCAACCACGTACCACTTCCATCCGTGCTTTGACTTCAATCCCGAGGCGCACCACTGGCCCGCCGAGTCGATCAGCGTGCTTTCAGCGGCCAAGCCGTTGATCGTGAACACTGGATCCAGGACTTCCGGCGATTTGTCCGATTCAAGAAGGTAGTAAACCTTCCAGCCGCGCCCAGGGCTCCGTCCTTCGATCGTCGAGGTCCACCGCAAGCCTTCCGGCGGCGTCACGATTGTGTAGTCATCGCCGAAGGGTTGCGTCCCAGGGGATTGAGCAGTCGTCTTAACCGCCTTGCTCTTCGCCGAGGCGACTTTTGCCCCGCACACCTGTCCGCTGGAGGAGTCGGGCAGATCCTCCCTGATTGACGGACAAAGGCGGATGACCTTCGTCTCATACGGTCCCATGCTCAGCGTCAGCCTGTCGCCATGATTCAGTCCGACGGCCACGCAACGGCGATGGGGGTATTCCTGTATTGCGGAGTATCTCTCGAACCTCACGTCCGCGCCGATGGTCGCTTCGTCAAGCAGCACCTCGACCAAGTCCATCTGAATCCACGGGTTGCGCAGGCAGATCAGGCCCTGGCCGTCGTTCCAATGAGCATATCCGTAGGTCTCACGTTGCATCGCCTTGGTGTCGTGGACTGTCGGCAAGCCCTTCTCCCGCCACGTTCGCGGCCAGACGAGTTTCGTTCGCTCAAGCAACGACGCATTGGCCCGCGACCACGTCATGAGCTCGGCAAGGAAGCGGTACTCGTCCGGCCGCATGTGCTTGGGATTGAGGTACAGGCTGATGAACTGGTGCCCACGCAGAACCGTGACCACGGCGTCGTTGCACAGCGGGTCGGGCGTCTGGTGCACGATGCCGAGCACCTCTTGAGCGGCAATCGGGACGGGCGTTGCCGCCCCACGCAGATTGTAAAAGTCGCGGGAGGTCGTATAGCTCTCGCGGTAAACAGGTGCGGGGACTGCGCCGGCCGGTGCGTCGTCGCCGAACGGACCGATCACCGACTCGACGTAGCGCAGCCACCACGGGCTGGCGTCGTATCCGAAACAGGTTGGCTCCATCCAGATGTCCGGGCTCGCCTCGCGGACCGCCGCAAAGATATCGATGATCCCTTCGGCCGTGACCTCGCGCGAGAGCTCGTTGGGCAGATGGCCGTGATCCGCTTCCTTGCATTCGTGCCTGTAGCCGTCGAACTTCATCTGCCCGAGCTTGAACCGGTTGGCCAGCCCGGCGATCGCCTCCTTTGCAGCAGCCTGGTATCGCGTTCCCTTCGCAAGGCAGCAAACGCGGTAGTCCCTGATGGTGGAACTGGCCAGCGACTGCGTCTCATAGCCTTGCTTGGCGGCCCAAAGACTGTCAAACGACTGCGGTGTGTAGTTGTTGCTGGGCGACCACCACAGGCCCAAGCGGCAGGATTGCGCGGCCAAGGCACGGTTCAGCGTCGCGAACTCGCCGGGGAATCTCGAACGATCGATCTGCCAAATGCCTGTTCGAGCCGACCAGCCCATGTCGAGGGTGAATGAATCCATCGCCGCGCCGAACGGGCGGTAAAGCTGATCTTCGAACGTCTTGATCAGGCTGAGGACGTCTTTCTCGGAGAAAGGGACCGGCGCCGTCCACCAACTGTTGTAGTTGAAGTGGGGACCTTTTCCTTTGCGGCGAAACGAATCGACGTATCGCTCGAACGATTCTCGCACCCGTCCGGGCGGACAGACACCGACGACCGCCTCGCGCGAACGATAGGAGGTCGGCAGGGTCATGACTCTACCAGGGGCATGCGACAGAACGATGCGCCCGTCCTTGACCATGGCACTGGCCACCGGGAACTCCACGCCGAAAAAGAGGCTCTCGGTGAAGACGGGGTAGCTCTGCCATCCCGGCATCGTGAACTCCACCGGCTCGGGCAGGGGTTCGTCGAGCAGGACGACTCGTTCCAGCGTCAACTGGGGTGCCCTGGGGCTGCCTGGAAGATCAACAGCATCGAACTCAACATGCTGGCGGAACCACGCGGATTCACCGCGCAGGGTAATGATCTTCCGTATCAATATCTCCCCGAGACCAACTCGTTGCCGCGGGTATTCGATGACGAGTGACGAACCGCCCGGGAAGAAGCGAGCGGCCGCGCGAGTCGGCCGGACCTGAGGACCGCCGGCTTGCCCCTCTGTGAACTGTAGGAGAGGCGCGGTTGTCGATATGGCGAAAGATCGACCCGCTCGCCGGTTGATGACTTGGAGTGGTTCTGCCGGCCCATCGGCGTTGAACAGCAGGCGCATGTGCGCGTTCTCGAGCGGGCGGGCGCAACCTGCAGCGACCAGAGCCGCCAGATAGCCCGACCCGCACCACAAAAGGCGCAGAACTCCACGCCGGATTCTGTTCATCGCTCGCTCGCCAAGTTACAGGCCGACTCTGTAGGAATCGCCACTTCACGCGGTGTCATTCGACATGCAACACATTTTCGTCCCGGCAGGAAGCATGGTCAAATCAGGTTGTTTGAGAGCTCTCAGGAGCAGGACGTATCGTGCGGCTTGTGGTATTATGGACCCCATTCGCGACGGAGGATTCTGACATGTTGTTCAATGGCCTGTGGCGCCGTATCATTCGGATGACCGTCGGTTTGCTCGTGCTTACGATTCTTCTCGCCGGCCCGGCGATGGCCGCCGAAAGCAGCCGCCCTAACGTGCTCTTTCTGTTCACAGACGACCAGCGGCCGGACGGTATTGCCGCGCTCGGCAATTCTGCGATCAAGACGCCTGTCATGGACTCGCTGGCCCGGCAAGGGCTCGTGTTCCGCAACGCCTATATCTTCGGCAGCAACGTCGGCGCCGTCTGTCAGCCGAGCCGCAACATGCTGCTCAGCGGTCGGGCATACTTCCGATGGAATGGGCCCTATGCCCCTGCCGACCAGCCGAATTTCCCCGCGTCCATGAAGCAGGCGGGCTACTTCACTTATCATCACGGCAAGAAGGGCAACAACGCCGTGCTCATTCAGAAGCTGTTTGACGTCGACAAGTACGTCGACGAGAGCCAGGATCGCAAGAGCGGTGAACCCGGCAGGATTATCGTTGACGAGGCCATCGCCTTCCTCAGGAACCGGCCCGTAGACAGACCATTTTTCATGTACCTGGCTTTCGGAAACCCCCACGACCCCCGTGTGGCCGACCGGAAATACCTTGATCTCTACCAGCGCGACAAGATCCCTCTGCCAAGAAACTACATGCCGCTTCACCCCTTCGACAACGGCGAAATGGTGATTCGGGACGAGCTCCTGGCCCCTTGGCCACGAACCGAGGACGAAATCCGGCGCCAACTCCACGAGTACTATGCCGTCATTAGCGGGTTGGACCACAACTTGGGCCGGCTGCTCGATGCCGTCAGGCAGCTTGGCTTGTTCGACAACACCATCATTATCTTCTCGTCCGACAACGGCTTGGCTCTCGGCAGCCACGGTTTGATGGGCAAGCAGAGCTTGTACGATCACAGCGCCAAGGTGCCGCTTATCATCGTCGGACCGGGCGTTCCTCGCGGCAGCAGCGACGCCCTCGTCTACCTGATGGACATTTTCCCCACGATCTGCGAAATGACGGGTACGGCGGTTCCCGACGGCCTTGACGGCAAGAGTTTCAAGCCGGTGATCGATGAAAAGGTAAAGAGCGTCCGCGATTCTGTTTTCATGTCATACGGCAACTGCCAGCGCGGGATCCGCGACGAACGATTCAAGCTGATCCGCTACCCCCTCATTGACAAGACGCAGCTTTTCGATCTGCAGGCCGACCCCGACGAGTTACACGACTTGGCCGACGACACGGGGCAGAAGGAGCGAATCGAGAAGATGATGGTCCAACTGGCCGAATGGCAAAAGCGTCTCGGCGACAAGGCCCCCCTCACGGTGGCCGAGCCAAAGAACCCCAAGTTCACGCCGCCGACGGGCGAAGCGCTGAATAAGCTGCTTGAGCAGTGGAAGATCAAACCTTAGGGAATGCTCCACTTGGACGTGCGGAGATTCTGGTCGTTAAGCCAGAAGAGATCGACGTCATCTGCGTACTGCTTGGCATCCCATTCCATCGTGCGCTTCATCCGTTGAATCCGTTCCCGTCGTGTGTACGCTACGCCGTCCCCGCCGCATCCGGACTGAGCAAGGGCAAGAAGACCCAGCAGTGCCAAGAGTATCCAACGTCGCATGGTGAACCTCGCCCATGGGGGTTAATTATCGGCCGCGGACCCCCAAGTCCGCGGAAAGGCATGTCCACAGCGACACGCATTCTAGAGACCGGTCGCCACTGCTGTCAACCTGCGGGGCCAAGGGCGGCCGAGTCGCCGGCCCGAGGCGGTCACGGCCCTGGTACGGTGGCCGTTTCGGGAAACTTCAGGTGCTTGGCCAGCTTGGCAACGGTCTTGGGACCAATCCCGCGAACCGCTTCCAGGTCTGCGGGTTGCCGAAAAACGACCTTGTCGGGCCGACCGGCCTTGCCTTGGCGATACTCGACAATCCGCTTGGCAAGAACCTCTCCGATCCCCGGCAGGCTGGCCAACTCTGCCCAAGTGGCAGTGTTCGGGTCAACCCTGGAGTCCACCTCAGCAGGTGCAGCCGCAGGAAATGCCCCGGGAACAAGCGGGAGCAAGGTCATCGATGCGCTCCCCTCCTGACCGGCTTCCAGGTAGGGAAGGCAACCGCGCCGAGTCGCCCAAGCCATCGCAAGTACCACTCCGAACAGAAGATAGCAGATCACGTAGGCCGGCAGAGGGGCCGACGCGGACTTGCTGTCAGTTGAGCAATCTGGCTGAGGCACGTGTCACAACCGCGTTGGGTCAATTTCCCCGAAATGGCGGTTCGTCAGCGGACCCGCTGGCCCGGGGGCCGCCTCGCCGTGGCCACCAATTCCGCTCTGAAGTCCTTAAGTACTCTGTATGCCGGTTTCGGCGATAAGTCCTCTTTGAGAAGTCCGCCGAACGGAATCAGGCGGTTTGATGGCCGGTCGGCAAGATCTATCCATGTAATGCTGTCGACGAACGGCTTGCTTAGGGCAACCGTGTAGAAGCCCCTCGCCCATTTTGCCTGAACCGCTTCGTCCCAAGGCTTGAGCCAGCATCCTCCGCCCAGGCTGCCCTTCTCGCCAATCATCTTCGAGGGTACCTGAACAGCAGTGATATGAACAGGTTTGCCCAGATTGCCAAGACGATCAAGTTTATCCGAGATCTGGAACATGTCTCGAACAAACATCCCGTCCCGCGGCGCCCCAAAAACAAACTGAGCGGCAATGCCGTCAAAACCGACGCCGCTCTGGCTGATCATATCGGCGTAGAACATGGGCGGAATCGTCCGCTGGTTACGAGCATAGTACTCGCCCCAAGGTGCGACCAGATCGATAGCCACCTGCGACGACTTGGCTGCCAACTGTTTCACCAGCGACACGGTCACCCGGGTCAGGTCCATGATCTGCTCAAAGGTGAAATTGAACGCGTTCTCCGCATGAATGCCGCTGACCGCGTCCCAGCAATACACGTAGTTCCCATACCGTTCGACGGTTCGCCGAACGTGCTCGACAATTGCACTGCGGACAGACTCGTAGTCGTCTTCGTACTGGCTCAGCCAGTCGGGAATATGTTCCGCATCAAGACTCACGAGGGGGCCCATTCGGACCGGCAGTCGCGATTTCGCCAACCATTCAATCCAATTGTCGATCAATTGCCATTCGCGGGTCTGCTGCTTGGGCTCCACCAGCCGCCAAGGCACCGGAATGTAAGCAAAGTCGAAGGTCTCTTTGAATCGCTCACGATATTCATCGGAGTTGTTGTGCAGGTCTACCGTGCAGCCGAAAACGCGCTTGGTGAACCCCGGAGTTTGCTTGCGGCGGCCGAGAAACAAGTCGGCATGAAACTGACAGAGCTGCTCCCCGGCAACGAAAGCCAGTTTCAGCGCCTCCTCCGCCACCTTCGATTGCTCCACGGGCGAATCCGCGCACAGCGCCGCGATGAACAGATCCCGCGCCTTGTCGACCTGCTCGGCAACCTGCTCGACCCCTTCGAAGTCAAACAGACCCCAATCCTCGCGTTTCTGGTTGATGCGCGTCAACCGCCCGCGGACCAGCTCAAGCAGGAGGTTATAGGGCTGGTCGCGATCCATGAGACGGCTGGTCTCGCTGAGTATGGCCCCGCAACCGGGAATAGGCCAAAGCACGGCCAGCCCTGCCGGTCCGTCGGCCCGCTTCGCGCAAACAATTTGTGAGTCGCGAAACTCCAATTCGGCGCGCAGCGGAACCCCGTCACTGCCAACAAGGTAAGTGCCGGCGAGATCCATGTCGCTGACTGGCCGACCATTGTGGTGCACCTGGAATCTTAACATCAGTAGTTACCGGTAGTTATGGTATAAGCTTATGACAAGTATGAATCCGAAAAAAGCCCCGATGGGCAATGACACCCTATCGGTCAACCGGTACCACCTTGTTGAGCGCCAGATGTCCACCTCCACTTTTTGCAGCCGTCCACCATTACCCCCATATCCATCGGAATCCTAAGGTATTCCAAGTGCCAACACAAGCCTTGGACTTGTCATCCCGTCCGAGGTTCCTTACACTCCATTAGTTCGCCGGGGGTGACTGGCACGCGGCCAGCCTGAGATGGGCGACACGAGCGGTCGCCGTACCCTTGGAACCTGATCAGTGAAACCCGCCGTCCGCTCAGGCTTGCGCGGCTGCCGGCGGGGAGACCTGCGTAGGGAAGGCGAGAGCACTCCAGACTGCGACCAGACTTGCGGTCAGCGACTCCCCCTTCCAGATTTGATTCGCGATGCGGTGTCGGGCACGACCCTGCCCAGATCGCTTGAGGATAGGCACCGATGAAAGCGACCACCCCTGTGATGGATGCGGGTAAACCGCCCCTTTTTTCTTCGCGGGGCCCGCTTCCCGGCTCCAGGAAAGTCTATCTTTCCGGCACGATCCACCCCGACGTCCGTGTGCCCATGCGCGAGATCCGGCTTTGTGGCGGCCCAGCCAGGTTCATTACCGTCTACGACACTTCCGGACCCTACAGCGATCCCGACATGGTTATCGACGCCGGCAGAGGCCTGCCACCTATTCGCTCTCGGTGGGTTGATGCCCGCGGCGACACCGTAGTGGCCGGCCTCCGAGCCGGCCATTCGGTTCGACGTGCCAAACCCGGCCGATGCGTAACCCAGATGTACTACGCCCGCCGGGGAATCATCACGCCCGAGATGGAATTCGTCGCCATCCGGGAGAACCAGGCAAACGAGGCGCTTAGCCGTCCGATCGCGGCCCAGCATCCCGGCCGGCCGTGGGGGGCAAGTATCCCTTCCGTCATTACGCCCGAGTTCGTCCGCGACGAGGTTGCCCGAGGCCGGGCCATCATTCCGGCCAACGTCAACCACCCAGAGTCCGAGCCGATGATCATCGGCCGCAATTTTCTGGTGAAGATCAACGCCAACATCGGAAATTCCGCCGTTGCATCCTGCATTCAGGAAGAGATCGAAAAGATGATCTGGGCGACCCGCTGGGGCGCCGACACCGTCATGGACCTTTCTACGGGAGCGGACATCGACGAAACACGCGAGTGGATCGTTCGCAACAGCCCGGTGCCGATTGGAACGGTACCGATCTACCAGGCACTTGAGAAAGTCGACGGTCGCGTCGAGGAGTTGACCTGGGAGGTTTTCCGCGACACGCTGATCGCCCAGGCTGAACAGGGTGTTGACTACTTCACTATTCACGCGGCTCTTCTTCGCGAGCACATCCCACTGACCACAGGTCGTGTTTGCGGCATCGTTTCTCGCGGAGGCTCGATTCACGCCAAGTGGTCCCTGGCTCACGACGCCGAGAATTTCGCGTACCTTCACTGGGACGAGATTTGCGAAATCGTGGCCGCTTACGACGTGGCCATCTCCATTGGCGACGGCCTGCGGCCCGGGTGTCTGGCCGACGCCAACGACGAGGCCCAGTTCGCCGAACTGAAGACTCAGGGCGAGCTGACCCGCCGCGCATGGGAACACAACGTCCAGATCATGAACGAAGGCCCCGGGCACGTTCCCATGCACATGATCCAGGAGAACGTGACCCGCCAGCTTGAGTGGTGCGACGAGGCCCCGTTCTACACGCTCGGCCCGGTGATCTCCGATATCGCCGCCGGCTACGACCACTTGGCCAGTGCCATCGGGGCAGCCATGATCGGCTGGTACGGTGCGGCCATGCTGTGCTATGTCACCCCCAAAGAGCATCTCGGCTTGCCCAATCGCGACGACGTCCGCGAAGGCGTGTTGGCCTACAAAATCGCCGCCCACGCGGCCGATCTGGCCAAGGGTCACCCCGGAGCACAGTACCGCGACAACCTGTTGGCCCAGGCCCGTTTTGATTTTCGATGGGAGGACCAGTTCAACCTGTCGCTCGATCCCGAGAAAGCCCGATTGTTCCACGCGGAAAGCCTGTCGAAAGACGAAGCCCGCACAGGGCACTTCTGCAGCATGTGCGGTCCCAAGTTCTGCAGCATGGAGATGAATCGGGACATCCGCAAGAAGGCAACGTCACCCGCGCCAACCCAGGGCGTTTCACGATCGGGTGCGACTGCAGCGGCCGACCCGTGAGTCGGCGGGCGGGTCTGTCACGGGGCTGCATCTCCGCGTGTGAGACGGTTATCGACTTTCTTTCAACTGCCGGTCAAGCCATTCATACATCTCCGGCTTGTCCTGTTCGGCAATCGCGTGTCTGCCCGGTCTTAGAACGTTGGCCGGCAAATCCTCTTTTCCGTAAAGGCGCCATATCGCGCGGGCCGTCTCGCCTGCATCGAACGCGCTCTCGGACTCGATGAAGATCTCATCGTCCCGGGTGTTGTACTGGAAAACCGCCCGCGGAGCTGCCAGACGCAAGACGTCGTCCCAATCCCAGTGCGGCAACCGACCCGCCTGAAAGACCGGTCGCAATCCGGGCATGTAGCTGAACCAGTGGTCCCTGGCCCAGCGGAGACGGCTCTCCGCGGTTTCTGCTCTGAAAGTCGCATAACCGCAACTGGCAACCGCAGCCGCCACGCGATCGTCGAAGGCCGCCAGCATGAGCGTCTCCTCCGCCCCCAGCGAATGCCCGATCGCCCCGATGCGGTTTCGATCCACCCCCTCGACGGCCACAAGCACGTCCAGAGCCCGTTGTGCGTCATGAAGCATCTTGCCCATCGCCGACATGTCGGGATGCCGCAGGTAATGGCCGCGGGTATCGAACGCACCGTAGCCGTCGATCCGCTCGCCCGCGGTGATCGAGTCCGGCGAAAGTGTGACGTAGCCTCGCTCCGCCAGCTCCATACCGAAGGCAAGAGACTTGTCGCCCGCCAGCCCTGCGGCTTCGCGTTTGCCCTCGGCGGCGGTCTGATGGAACACCAGTACGGCCGGCGTCGGTTCGGATCGTTCGGAGGGGACGCACAGAAACGCCCGTATCCGCTCACCCTGATCAACCGAGTATTCGATGAGCCGCCGCTCGTACTTCGGCAGGGTTTCCTGGGAGATCGTTTCCACCTCGGGTGACACCGGCCGTGTTGAAGGCGCCCCGATGGTTCGCCGAATTACGCGCTTGAGCATCTCCCGACGGTTCTGCCATTCCTTGAGATCGGCCGGCTGTGCATGCAAGTCTCCCACGGCGAAGAATCGTTGGTCGAGCCACCGGTATGCCGCTTCGCGGGCTGCGGTGGGAAACTCGTGCCCGCTTTCCTCAAAGCTCCAGGTCAGATCATTTGCCGCCCCGTACAGTCCGTACACCGAGCGAACATCCTTGAACAGCGCCTCCAGGTTGTCGGTGTTCGGAAAAATCGAGTCCCGGGTGGTGTACCACACGTACAGCGGCCGTGGAGCTACAAGCGCGCAGATCTGCTGCCAGTCGAAGGGAATTGAGGCCACATCAGGAAGGTATATCCCGAGCTGCGGGATGAGGGCGGTCTTGTGCGACCATCGATCGGGATCAGGGTCGCTACGAAGCGTGGTGAAACCGCAACTGGCGATGACCGCCGAAATGCGCATCTCGAACGCTCCCGCAAAGATCGAGCCGTACGCTCCGTGCGAGTGGCCAATGCAGCCGATCTGCAGGGGATCGACGTACGGCTGCGTCTCCAGCCAGTCCACGATCCGCGAGACGTCCCAGATCATCTTGCCCATGAACGACCAGCCCGGATGCTTGCGATAAAAGGCAATGCTGTTGTGATAAGGGGCGCTGCCGGCCGGAATCCGCTCGCCAAAGCCGATGACGTCCGGGGCGATGCAGACGTAGCCTCGGCGAACAAGCTGGAGAGCCAGCGACAGATCGCCACTGCCCTTGATGCCACACGGCTCGTCCTTTCCCTGGGCAACCGTTTGGTGCAGGCAGATCATCGTCGGTAAACGTCCCTGGGGCACGTCTTTGGGTAGCAACAGGTATGCAGGAATCCAGTCATCGGCCTCGGTACGAATGCGTACATGCCGGCGGATGTGATCCGGCAGCGTTTCCTCACCCAGCACCTTTGCCTCCGGCCGCGGTGGCGTCAGGCCCGATGGTCGTCCCAAAACGGCCTGGATCGCAGCAGCAATCTCCGTCCGCCGCTGCTCCCAGCCGCGAATCTCGTCGACTCGTCTCAATGGCGTGCCCTCGACCGCCAGCAGCTCGACCAGCTCCTTTCGACCCGTCTGGCTGGTCTTGAGTTCAGGCTTCGTCCAGGTCGTGGTTGCCTTCCACTCGTTCCAATCGTGGCCTTCCCAAGCGCGGCACACGCGCACGATCGAGCAGGCAACCATCACAAGAGCGACCGCGTTAATCACTGTTCTGCAGCGGGAACCGGAAACCGATTTCATTGCCTGACCCTCGCGTCCATACCTGTGGTGCTTGGCCACTCAGCAAAATCCGCGCCGGCTGGGATGGCGAACGTCCAATCCTTCGAGGTCAGTCGGGTCCCGTGGCATGCGATGGCATACTCGACACTACCCTCGGCTGTGAGGCGAACGAGTACGAGTTCAGCATCCGTGCGAACATCGAAATCAGCCGACCGAATCATGCCTGCGGCGGTCTTGTCCTCTGGATCCCGAGCAATCACAACGTCGCGCCGTCCGTCGGCAAGCTGAATCACAAGGGCGACATGCGAGTCTGAGAGCGGCTCATCTTGTTCAGACAACAACGGCAGCCGCCTGACGGCGGACGCGATCGCCCGGGTCTCGTAGGGTTCGATGACTGCCACAAATGTCGATTCGAGGCCTCCGTTTCCGGGGGCCTGCCTGCGAACGGCCATCCGGGGGATCCATTGCTCCTGCGATTCGTCGTACAGCCCGGCGACAATCCAGCCTTCGATGAGGCCCACCTGTGCATCGTTGGTCAAATCGGTGCAGCGGACGCGAACCTGCTGACCCTCGGGCAGGTACTTGTAATGGTCCTGAATGATCCAATCAACATGACGCTCTGGCCGGGGCTGCTTGTCCATCCGGTAGTTGCGCATTTGCGTGCCGTGGCCGAAATCGGGCTCCGGCTGTAGATTCAGGCTTCTACTGCTCACCTCGGCGAAATGACTGTGCATGAAGCGAGTGTGCTCCTTGCCGCCGGCCGCTCGGAAGATATCGACGACGTAGCAGTCTGCGGCGCTCACGTCGATCAGGGCCACGGTTCGCTCGAATCGTCGGCCGGCGTTCAGCGCCGGACCGGCCACCCGAATCGCGTGTAACATACTCCCGTCGGCCCAGAGCGTCGTCTGTCCGGCCCCGGGCGAAGTATTCGCGCCGTCAACGGTCACCGTGTTGTGGGCGGCCGTCATCGTGTACCATCGGGCGCGCGGCGAGTCCCATCCGCCGAACTGAACCGGCGGATAGCCCAAATCAGGCATCAAGTCGAGTCCCTTGGCGTAGAGGCCCAGGTTCATGCCGTCCGCATGGCCGTGACCTCCGCCGGAATCGTAGTCCAGCCACGCCGCTCGGGCGTCGCGGCCTTGTCCCGAGCGAAGAATCGCCAGATGCCACTGCTGCTTGTTCACGCTTCGCAGGCGAACCTCCGCTCCTTCCTTCTCGATGACCTCGCCGATCGCCTTTCGGAGTGCAGCCGGATCCTTGGCGTACAGGTCAAAAGGCAGACCGTCGAGGCGATCTCCGTTCGCCCGGTAAAGCGTTTGAACGTAGGCGACGTCGCCCGTGCAACAGTAGAAATCCCACAACAGGCTGTGACACGACGGGGCCACACACGTCCACGAAGGGAAAGAGGTCGGACGCGCAAACGACGTTGTGAGCGGCATGCCTGCGTAACCCCCGCCGGCCGACGCGAAACTGCCCGCGTCGCCGCATGTCGGGTAATACCGCCCGAGACAGTGCGTATCGATGTGGAAGCGGTAGGTTTCCTTCAGGCGGGGATGCCGTTCGAGTAGCCGCGGCAGAAGACCGGGGTCGGCCTTGCTGAACTCCGCGAGGAACATGGCCAGCCCCTGAATAGTGAAGACCGCGTAGCCGGACAAGCCCTTCTCGCCTGTAACGCCGTCGACGGCCGTGGCCTTTTCGAGCATCGCGTCCACGGTCCGGTCGAATGCGGCCTTGCTGTCGCCTCCGCCCAGCACTGCATAAATGATGGCAACGGTGATCTCGGTGCGCGGATAGTTGGAAGTTATTTTCGGACGCTGGGCGAGAGGATCTCGCAGAATGCGGTCCTCGATGTTCCGCTGGATGTTGGCAAAGCTGCTCTTGGGATTCTCCAGCCCGATCTCGCGGGCCTTGCCGGACAGGAACCTGACCAGATCGGTATCATCTCTTGAGGCCTCAAAGATCATGTCATACGCCATGACCAGCTCGCGAGTCTCTTCGCAGGCGTCGTGCCAGACGGAGACGTAGCCGCTGGAACCCAGCCGGCGTTCGTAGACCACCGCCTGCTCCTTGAAGTCGAACAGCGGATACAGATCGGCTACGCGGTCGAGCATCACCGCGGCCTTGTGAGCGTACACCGGATCGCCGGTCAGAAGGTGTGCCCCGCTTAGCGTGCGGATGCCGCCCAGAACCGCCTGCTTCCATTGGCCGTAGATCTCATACGCTCCGGCGAACCGCCAGCGTTTATCGCCCTCGACGTATCCTTCGCCGTCGTCCACGCCGAACTTGTGCTTGGGGTCGGCGGGGTCCGGATGCTCGGTGTTGAACAGTAGCGAGCGGTCGGCACGAGCCGGATCGAAGACGCCTTTCTTGTCCAAGCCTGACTTGAAGAACCTGAGGAAGTCGTTTTTCGGAAAGAACTCCTGGCAATGTGGGCACTGGATTTTCCACGGCCGGTTCAGGGCGTCGCACTTCCAGTTGTACATCGGGACGCTCTGGCCGCAGGCCGGGCAATGGCCGTTGGACCAGACCATCCAGGAGCGCGTGATTCCCGGGCCGAACATCAGAGCCCAGAGCTCATCATCCGACCTGTCCATCCAGGGTTGGGCGGCCTGAATCAGGCTGTCACGCACGCCGGCCGCCCACGGATCCTCGGCCACGTTGTCGCGAAGCCGCTGCACGACGTCGGGAGGGTACAGGCTACTGCCCTGCTTGGCTGTCCCGAAAGACCGACTCGACGTCGGTTCCGCCGATGCCCAGGCACATAAGGATGGCACGATCACGACCAAGGATAGTCGCATGATCAGACTCCACGTTACCACTGCTGGGCCGAGACTACCGCCTCGCCCTCCGAATCTCCGGGACTCACATTCTCCATGTGCCGCGATGGCTTCTCGCTGCCATGCGCTCCGTTCCGCGTGATCGAATCCGGCCACGTTGCTCGCCGGGTTGTTCCATGTTGCGCCGGTCCCGAACCCGACGCGATTGGCGCCCACCTGCCCCATCCCCAGTTGGCGCACAATCTCCGACTCGATGATCCGCAGCAACCATGCCGTTCCTGCACGCCGGCATCACAATCGCCCCATTCCGGCAGGATTCATGCTGACGCGGCCTGTTCTCGACAGGGCTTTCTTAAGCCGTATCTCAGTAAGAGCTATATGCTCCTTTTCTGCCCGTCGCGAGACGTCAGCGCGAACAGGTCCATGGGCAGTCCATGCCACACCTCGTCGCGCAGACTGTCCAGCAGACCCAGTACCCGGCCGAAGAGCTCAAGCCTGCGGGGGTCGAGGCTCACCGCCGGTTCTGGGTGAACCAGCAGGTGAATCACGCCGTGAAGACTGAACTGACGTCTGACCTGCCGCTCCTGGAGTTCCAGCCAGTTCTCGATCGGCCAACTATCAGACAGGAAACAATCAGGGGTGACGGTCGTGGGCAACTGCCACAAGCCGCTATCCATGCGGAATGGCAGACCGGTTGCACACCCGCGCCCCCGTTCGGTGAATGGGAAGGCGTCCACCATGCTGGTGTCGTATTTGAGCACGCCCCTCAAGTCGTCGAAGAGGGCTCGCGACCAGAGGAAATTGTCGGCGCGCATCCCGCAGACCTGGTAGCGCTCGAAGAAGGCTCTGGCGTGGTCGATGCGGCGCAGGCGTGCCCGCCGGCCAACGAAGGCCATACGATGATCATGATTGTGGCCATGCCATCCGATTTCGTGACCGGCGGCCCTCAGGTCATCGAGGTGGCCGTGGTCCAGTTTGTACCTGCCGGTCAGGAAGAACCAAGCGGCGCGGAACCCGTGTTCCTCCAGCATCCTTCGGATCCGGTTGTCGCGGCTTGCGAAGATGTATTCGCTGTCCACATCCGCGGTGAAGATCAGAGCCGCGCGCTTCCGATCCGGCCAGACCGGCGACCGGAGGTCGCTGAGCGCCCCGCCGTCCTGGAGCGAGCCCATGGCAGCAGCCAGACGTTGCACACCCGAACTGCGATCCGGGGCATCAGTGGGAGGCTTCTTGCCTGTCCGGCTGAAAACGCTCCGAAAGATGACGGCACGCAAACGGGCAGGAACCCTGTAAACATCAAAACCCGGAACCCGTGTGTAGATGGGCCGGCGCGGCTCCCGCCCGCGCATGTTAAGGCAGCCCCTGAGCCACTCGCCCATCTCAAACGCCCAATGAACCGGACCCTGGGCTGTGGCCCGGCTGCCGATCAGCCGACGACCCCGACCGTCGTCGGCCCACAACAGGGGTTGGCCGGGGGGACGGGCAACGATCTCCGGCAATGACACCGGCAGATAGAACTCGTCAGAAGGGTTCTCATCGAGCCATACCCTCGTCCACTTTACCCTGCTTGCTGCCATTGTGCGCCTCGGACCTGGTGGCCACCACGAGAACTCTCATCGCCAGCTTGCGTATCAGTGGGGTCGCGTTCAAGAGAGGGTTCATCGCTCTCAGCGCCCTGAATACCCGTCCCTGCGTGGCATGCGGAACAAAGTTGAGCGTGCGAATGAGTTCCACGGCGTACCCACACCGCTGAAACAGAAATCTGAGATTGCCGGGGGTCATCTCCTTGATGGCTCCCCACCACTGCCGCATCTCGTTCCGCCCCATCAGAACGCAAAACCAGTACACCGGGCTGAGAGCATTCATATCCAGAATGATCAGGCGTCCTTGCGGTCTCAATAAGCGACTCAGGTCATGCAGGACCCTCGCCTTGTCGGGAAGATAGCTGAAGGCATTGAATGAAACGATAACATCAAAACCGCCGAGGTCCTGCGCCCCGGCAATCTCCATGATGTCGAGGCAACGGAAGGTGGTGTTGGCAATGCCTCGTGCGGCGGCGACCTTAAGCATTTTTTCGCAGATATCGGTGGCGACAAGCTTCACCCCATAACTGGCCAGCATCTCGGTGGACGCCCCGTTGCCGCAGCCCAGTTCAAGCACCTCCATCCCGGGCTTGAAGTACGGCGACAGAATCCGTCGATAAAGCTGGCCGAAGCTGTACTGCCCTCCGGGCATGTCGGCACCGTGCTTCACGCCGTATTCCGGAGCAACCCGATTGAAGTACTCGATGATGGCCTCGCGACCGTTCTGCACGAGACAATTCCTTCCTGAAGGCCGGCCAAACGCGGAGAACCTGCACCTGCCGGCGGCAATCTACCATGCCCCATCTCCCGTCTCAAGCGCCGCAAGAGGTCTGTCCGGTCGCATCGCGCGAGTCCGGCACGGAGGCTTCGCGACAGTGCTCAGGAGGGCACGGCATTCCGACGGGAAGTCCTTGTTTGTCCGGGTTGTCTATCTCCAGTTCGTGAGCGTGCAGAGGATGGTGCAGCCGGCCAGCCCCAGTATGAAGGCGATGACACTTATGATGGCCAACCCGCGAGTGACCCTTCGCGGCCTTTGAAACCGCAGAGAAACGCCACAGAGAATGCCGCTCAGCGCAGAGACCAGCAGCACACCGACGGTCAGCCAAAACACCCATAGTGTGAACGTGTCGCGAACGTGTGTGTTTTTCAAGCTCAGGATGGTGCCCGTGCCGATGATACCGGGAATCCCAATCCCGGTGAGGGCGACGCAGCCCTTCGCGAAATGAAGTCGACGGCTCCCTTCTCATGTTTGCTCAGTGCTTCTTCCGGCATCTCCGGCTTCCTCAGATCTCCGTAAGAGTGTGCCATGAGCTCGGAAGACGATCGCGGCTCCGGCATATCTGCAGATGATACCTGTGTTCCGTTTCGCGTTTCAACGTGGTGCCTGTGTCTGCGGACGTTCTGCCCCGCGCTTGTAGTTGAGCCCGTTGGCGGCTACAAACCACACTCGATGTTTGCCAGATTAGGACAATTGATTGGTCGGCGACCGGGTGCCCTGATTACCATCTGGGCGCTGGTCGTCGCGGGCAGTGCCCTGTGGGCATTTCGCACCGACCCGCCGCCGCCACCGAAGACCGACTCGCTTCTGCCCGCCGATTGTGCTTACAACCGGGCCCTGGAACTGATCCACAGGGAATTCCCCGCTCTGGCGGCCCGCAGTCGGGTGGTGATCGTAGGTTACCGCGATACCGGCCTGGAACCGGCCGACCTCACGTGGCTGGGCACAGCCGCCCGGCAAGCGGCCCAAGCCGCGGCGTCGGTCACCGGCGTTGACTCTTGCGAGCGCGTTCTGTCTCCAGATGTGCCCTACCTCAAGCCGCGGTTGGTCAGCCCCGACGGTCAGGCCGCCATGGCCTTGGTCAACCTGCCCACGAACTTCATCAGCCCCATCACTGCCCGGGCGGTGAATGCGATCGACGAAGCCCTTGGCCGGATGCCGCGTCCCGTGGGCCTGACTGTCGAGATGACTGACAGCGCGGTTGGCGGCCGTGACTACGCTCTGAAAGCCGAGGAGGCCCTGGACCGCACCACCTTGGTCACGATCGTCGCCGTTCTGGCGATTCTGACTCTCGTGTATCGCTCGCCGGTGGGCGTGGTTGTGCCGCTTGTGTCCATTGGGGCGAGCGTGTTCCTGGCCTTCGTGGTGCTGGCCGCCCTGGCCAAAGGGGGCTGGGAAGTCTCCGACATGGAACGGATCTTCGCGGTGGTACTTATCTTTGGTGCCGGCGTGGACTATGCCCTGTTCTGGATCTCGCGGTATCGCGAGTCGCTCCAGACGAAGATCGAGTACGGACCCGCCGCCGTCCTGGCCACGCGCTTTGCCGGGCCGGCCATTCTGGCGGGAGCAGCCACCACCATCTGCGGCCTGTCAACCCTGATTCTCACTGATCTGGGACCAACTCGCAGCGCCGGCAAGGTTCTTGCCATCGTGCTGACCATCGGCCTGCTTGCCGCCCTGACGTTGGCCCCGCCCTTGTGCAGAGCGTTGCGGGGTGCCTTCTTCTGGCCGGTCGGTGCGGCCGGAGGCTCCAGCATCGGCCAGCGGCACCTGTGGCCCAGACTGGCTAGGATCGTGGCCGACAAACCCGTGCTCTGTTTGCTGGCCGGCACACTGCTCCTGGGGTTGCCGGCGTTGTATTCATTGCGGCTGCCTGCCCGATTCGATTCATTGAGCGAATTGCCGCCTGATTCGCCGTCCGCCCGCGGATTCGAGTTGATGACCCGGCATTTCAAGAAATCACAGCTCTATGCCGGCCCTTTGATGATCGAGTTCGAACATCCGCTGGCATTGCCGGACGCGCGGCAGCTCAGCCAGTCCATCTCCGACCGGATCGTCCCAATCAGCGGCGTCGATGATGTCTACTCGCTCGGTGCACCTCTGGGTCGCAAACAGAAGGCCGGAATGCCCCCACAGCTGGCGGGCCTTCTGTCACAGCTTGCCGCGGAGTTCTACATCTCGAAGTCCTCGGAGGTGCTGCGGCTGGAAATCCTCATCGATCACCTGCCTTTCTCGCCCGAGGCGATGAACATCGTGGAACAGGCCGCGTCGATAAGCCGGGAGGAAGCCGCTGAATATGCAGACAGGTACGGTCAGGCCCGGATTCTTGGCTCGGGATTGACGGCCTATGTGCTCTCGGTTCGCGACGTGGTCCAAGCCGACCAGCGGCGGGTTATGATTCTGGCCACGCTGGTGATCGGGCTTATCGTCCTGGGTCTCATTCGCCACCTGCGGTTGACCGTGTTCATGCTGTTGGCGACGTGGCTGACCTTTGGGGCAACCGTCACCTTCAGCGACCTGTTCTTCACTCGCGTAATGGGAACATACGGTCTGGACTGGAAAGTTCGGCTGATCGTGTTTGTCATCGTGGTGGCGGTGGGGCAGGATTATAATATCTTTCTGGCGGCTCGGCTGTTCCAGGAACTTCCGCAGGCGGGGCGGGCTGAAGCGGCTCGGCGGGCGATCGTGAGCACGGGCGCGGTGATCAGCAATTGCGGGCTCATCATGGCCGCCACGCTCGGATCTTTGTGGGCCGGCAAGCTGACGCTGTTGCAGCAGGCCGGGTTCAGCCTGGCCCTCGGAGTGCTGATCGACACGTTCTTTGTAAGACCGATTCTGATCCCGAGTTTCTTCCTGGTCGTCATGCGTTCCCGGGATCAAGGACAGGCGGAGGTCTCGCCGGTCGCCACTGCCGGTCAGACCGCGGGAGGCTTCGCGGTGCAGGCGCGTACGTATGCGGATCCCGAGAATACTGGCTCTGACTGATGTGAACATGGCCTCGCCGCCGGACCAGGCCGAGGAGCTGGTCGCCTTCTACACACAACTGGTGGGCCTGGATCATCTGCTCGATGAGTCAGACGAACGTCGCCAGGTCTTCCGCGGGGATCGCCGACGAGGACCGCGCATCGTGGTGTGGCTGCGCAGTCCTTTGAGAGAAGAGGACCGCCGGCGAGTTCTCATCCAAGTTGCTTCCCTGCGCGATTACGTCGAGCGCCTCAGCGAGGAGCGGATCTTCTGGCAGGAGATTCGGGGTTGGGGCTATTATGATCGACGGGTGTATGTTTTCGACCCCGCAGGCAACTTGGTCGAGTTGGTGTGCTATCATCCGTTCTAAGGCGGACCGTCTTTTTGCGGGCCGCAACCCAAGTGCTCTGCGATCCAGAAACATGCGCGCAAAACGCGCACCAGCCGCGACGGAAGAGGCTAATGTAACATACTTACTGACAACAAGTTACGAGATTGTGGCGCATACTGCAGCGGCGCAACAGGGGGCAGGATTACCCCACCGCTTGCAAAACGCGGCAGAATCATTTATATAAGAGATGACAACAGCCGAACTTGCCGTTATACTGTGAGTACCTTGTTTGAGTTTTGGCGGCACTCCCGGGTGACGCAAGACTCGGGAGCAGCAGGTATCATCTCCATCACTCGTCGGTTTCCCTTTTGGACCGTAGGTGAGTACTACTCCTGACGAGGATGCTTGTTGCGAGAGGCCGCGCCCGTTGCGGGTTTTCCGTCAAGACCGTCAAACGGGATGCTGACGATGGAGGAACAACGGGGTCAATGGGGTGGTGAGAAGCTCAAGGACGGTGTCGGATCACGTGCCGTGTTATATGTGGGCACGAGGCCGACCGCCTGAAGATGTCTCTCCCAGCAGTGTTGGCATCATAGATCGAAGGGAACGACGGATTGTGAAGCCCGGCAAGCCGATCATCGGTCTTACCGGCGGCATAGGGTCGGGCAAGAGCACTGTGGCGGGGTTTCTTCGGGATCTGGGAGCCGGGGTGATCGACGCCGACCGGCTCTCTCATGAGGAGCTCGATTCGCCTGAGGTCCTCCGGCAAATCCGCCTGTGGTGGGGCGACGACGTGGTGACGCCCGACGGGCGTGCCGACCGCTCGGCAATCCGCCGAATCGTGAGTGCCGACGCGGGTCAAAGGAAACGACTGGAGGACCTGGTTCATCCGCGAATCGACCGGCGGCGGCGAGAGTTGGCGGAGCAATACCGGATCGATCCGTCCGTGCGGGCAATCGTCCTGGATGCTCCTCTGTTGCACGAGGTAGGCCTTGACCGGGAATGTGATTGCCTCGTTTTCGTGGATGCGGATCGGGCCGTCCGCCTGGATCGGGTCCGGAAGCGGGGCTGGGGCCCACAGGATCTGGAGCGATTCGAAGAATCGCAGTTGCCACTGGACACGAAAAGAGATCGTGCCGATTACAGGGTGGTCAACAACTCGGACGTAGCCGACCTCCGCAGGCAGGTGGAAGAGGTTTTTTCCCGGATACTCGCCGGTTAGCAGACCCCGCACTCCAAACCATAGCGGTTTCCGGGTGTGATGCCGGTACGACAGCTTGAACTTGAAATGACTTTTGCAGGGGTGAGTACCCTAGCCAGTAAGTAGCAGGAGGAATGCCAGTATGGCGAGAGCCAGCGACAAGCCGAGAAGTTCGGCCAACCGCAACGGCGGACGCCGTAGAACCGTAAAGGACGACCCGCCGGTAGCGGCGGCCCCGGAAAAAGACGAGGAGGTCTTGTTTGGGGCCGACATCGACGACACCTCCTCCGAGGACTCGTCTCAGGATACCGTCGCAGCCGAGGAGCCGATTCCCACCACCAGCACTATCGACGCCGAGACACACGCCAAGTACGAGGAGGTCAAGCGGGGCGAACTGCACATCAGAGACCTCCAGAAGCTCAGCGTGGACGCCCTGCATGAAATCGCCAGGCAGGAAGGCCTCTCGGAGTATACAGGTCTGACCAAGTCGGAATTGATCTTCCGCATCCTCAAGGAGCGGATCCGCCAGAACGGCCTGATGTACGGCGAGGGCGTGCTTGAAATCCTGCCCGACGGCTTCGGTTTCCTCCGCAACCCCGAGTACAACTACCTTCCCTGCCCGGACGACATTTATGTCAGCCCGTCGCAGATCAGACGCTTCGGCCTGCGTACCGGGCACATCGTGGCCGGCCAGATCCGCCCGCCCAAGGAGTCGGAGCGGTATTTCGCCCTGCTTCGTGTCGAGGCGATCAACCTTGAGGATCCCGATCGCGTCACCGAGAAAACCAATTTCGAGGACCTGACCCCCCTGCACCCCGGCCCCAAGGATCCGAAGACCGCCAGGCTCGGCGTGGATGGTCGTCTGCGCTTCGAGACCACGCCGGACGAAATCAACATGCGCGTCGTCGATCTGGTGACGCCGATCGGCAAGGGCCAGCGTATGCTGATCGTGGCCCCGCCGCGCACCGGCAAAACCGTCCTTATGCAAAAGATGGCCAACGCCATCGCCGCCAACCACCCCGAGTGCTATGTGATCATCCTGCTGATCGACGAGCGCCCCGAGGAAGTGACCGAAATGCAGCGGGCGACCAAGGCCGAGGTGATCTCCTCGACCTTCGATGAGCCTGCCAGCCGGCACGTGCAGGTGGCCGAGATGGTCATCGAGAAGGCCAAGCGCATGGTCGAATACGGTCATGACGTCGTGATCCTGCTCGACTCGATCACCCGCCTGGCCCGGGCTTACAACACCGAAGTCCCGCACTCCGGCAAGATCCTGACCGGCGGTGTCGACGCCAACGCCCTGCAGAAGCCCAAGCGGTTTTTCGGCGCTGCCCGTAACATCGAGGAAGGCGGTTCGCTGACCATCATCGGTACCGCCCTGGTCGATACCGGCAGCAAGATGGATGAAGTGATCTTCGAGGAGTTCAAGGGCACCGGCAACAGCGAGTTGCATCTGGACCGCCGCCTCGTTGATCGCCGCACCTGGCCGGCCATCGACATCAATGCCAGCGGCACCCGCAAGGAAGAACTGCTGCTCGATCCGAACGAGCTCGAATTGGTCTACAAGCTTCGCCGCGTCTTGAGCGACATGAACGTGGTCGAGGCCATGGAACTGCTCCGCAGCCGCCTGCTGAAGGTCCGGACCAACGCGGAATTCCTCATGACCATGAACTTCTGACGCCAATATGACTTCACACGAGAAAGAGGATGGGACCCGCGCGGGTCTACCTCTGCGCAGGTTGCACTGATTGCCTGTCTGGCAACGGCTTGCGCATGCGACTGCCGATGCGTTGCAGACCCAGAACGTGCCATCGCGGTCCGGGTTGATTCTCCCACCCATCGCCTGTCCGGCGAATGAATCAGTTGTTGAGCATTCGATGCGCGGGCAGCAAGCTTTATCGTGATTCGACGCGATGCTCAAATCACCCAGGGCGCTCGCATGGGCCGGGAACGAAAGCCGTTCGCGTCCGCATCGGCGAACTCTTTCCGGGCCGGGTCGTATTTCATGTCCCGCTTGAGCCACATGCAGATATTCGCGGCATGCACCGTGGCCATCGAGTGATACATGACCTCGGCGTTGGCCACCGTCGGTTTTCGCGATCGGACGCAATCAAGGAAGTTCCGTGCGTGGTTCATGGGGCGGCCGGTCCGCTCCATGTACTCCTTCACGATCTTGTCGAAGTCCGCGAGCATGGCCGGGTTGGACACTTCTGGCTGCTTATCTCTGTCCGCTGCAGAGACCCAGCCCTCGGAGCCCTCGAACCGCATGCCGCACGACCCTTTCCACCAGCCCTCGCGGTGCAGAATCATCTTCACGCCGTTGGCAAACCTGGTGACCATGCCGTCGCCGGTGGAGTTCTTCACATATTGATATTCCACCGGCGAGGTGTCGAGCAGGTTAAGACCGGCCTGGGCTTGGGCAAACGTATGGGCGCCCCACTCGCCGATGCAACTGGTGTGGAAGTCATAATGACCTCGCCAGCCGCCGCGTGTGTACGTCGAGTTGAACGGCCGCCATGGGCACGGGCCAAGCCATAAATCCCAGTCGATTTCCTCCTTGGGCGGCAGCGGCTCCGGCGGCAGCCAGTCGTGCGTCAATTCAGCCGCGTCCCAAGGGGCGATGTGCGCCCGGGCGGTATGAACCTCTCCCAGTCGGCCGCTGCGGGCCATCTCGATGCAGAACACGAAGTTGGCTTCGCTGAGCCGCTGCGTGCCGGTTTGATAGATGCGCCCGTGCTTCTTCGCGGCGTCCACCACCGCCTGTCCTTCCGCAATAGTCATGCACGAGGGTTTCTCGCTGTAAACGTCCTTGCCGGCACGCATGGCCATCACCGTGGCCGGCGCGTGCCATCGATCACCCGTGGCGATGATCAAAGCGTCAATGTCGGTGCGCGTGGCTAGGAATTCCCGCATGTCCGCGTAGACGGCACAATCGTTGTTTCCGTAGTGAGCGTCCACGAGCTTCTTGACCGCTTCGCGCCGCGACTTCTGAGCGTCGCACACGGCCACGAACTGTACATCCTTCTCCGGCAGCATCCACTTGACGATGTGCGTTCCCCGTCCGCCGATGCCCAGGCCGCCGAGCACGATCTTCTCGCTCGGTGGAATCGCACCATTCCGGCCCAGCACCGACGCCGGCACGATATACGGCGCCGCCAGCACACCCGCGCCGCCGGCAAGAACCGTGCGCTTCAACACCTGTCGCCGGCTAAGCGCGGCTTGAGCGGATCCGGAAGAGAACTTGCGTGATTGCCCCAGCTTCTGATCGCTGCCGTTCTGAGTTGAATGTTGTGAGGACATATGGACGATTATACGTCCCCGCCAACAAACCGCAAGCATGTTAGTCAAAACTCCTACCGGCCGGAGGAGAGGGGAGTGGGTACGAGTTGGTGTCAGCCAAAGCGGCCTTACCACGAGTGATCGCGGCCTCACAGCCGCCGCATTGCACATGAATCCCGCTATCAGGTTTCCCGTCCGCACGGGTTTGACGACGATCTTCCAGGCTGGATTTCGATGTGTCGATCTGCTAGAGAGGGGTGGGGGGGGTTGCTATGGCCACACTGACACTGGAAATGCCTGAAGACGTTTTTGCCGCCATGCGAAGCTCACCCGAGGAGTTCGCCCGCGAGATGCGTCTGGCAGCAGCGATCTTCTGGTACGCCCGCGGAGATGTCTCTCAGGAAGAAGGAGCCCGCATTGCCGGTCTGGATCGGACCGATTTCATCTTGGCTCTGGCCCGGGAGAAGGTTGACGTGATCCATGTCGATGTGGAGGAGCTGAAGAACGTAATACACGGACCACAAGAGGGCGCTCAGGCTGAATCTCATGTCGGCGACCCTTCACAGGCCGTTCATGGCCATCGAAGGCGAGAGTCGCCGCACGAGGGATTTCCTACTCGATCTCGATCTTCGCCCAGTAAGCCGCCTCGTAGGACCATCCGTTCGCCTCGTTGGTCAGTTGCAGTGTGATGATCTGGCCGGCGTACTCGGACAGGTCCACGTCGATACTTGTCCAGCCGTCGGGCGCGGTCTCCTTGCCGATCACTTTGTGAACCAGTTGGCGGTCGGCCGAGACTCTCAGAACCCAATCCCCCTGGGGATGGTGCCCCACCACCAGGTGCAGCGTGGTCTTCTTGCCGGGCGGAATGTCCACCCTCCGCCCCAGAACGCAAGGCATGCTTTCGCTCAGCGGATGAGTCACCAGAACGTTCTTCTTCCCTAGCTCGTCGCGAATTCCCGGCGACATGTCCGCGCCGCAGTCCCTGGCCATCCAGCCGGGGGCGAACTTCGCGAGCGCCTCGCTGAGGTCCACCCGCGCGCTCTCGCGAGGCTTCTCCGCCGGCGGCTTGATCTGAGCCATCTCCTCCGGCGTGAACCTGCCGCCCGCTATGGGCCCGGGTTCCCAGCACTGCTCCAGCTTGCTGGGCACGGGCTCGGCGATCGGCAGGACGAATACCTCCTCGCCGCCGGCGTTCTTCTCGATCTTGCCGCCGGCCTTCAGCACGGCCTGCCGGGCGACCTTCTCGCAGGCGTCGATCAACTTCGGGAAGTTGTAGCTCGTGTGGCTCCAGTACTGCTCCTCGTCGAGTTTCTCTTTGAAGCGGCCAGGGATTCTCGAAAACCCAAGGGTCGTGAAAAGCACCCCGGCGGCGCTCGACGGGTTGCAGTCTGAGTCCTGCCCGCACCGCGTGGAGATGATAATCGACTGATCCAGGTCGCCTTTGCCGTAGAGCAGCCCCACGACGATGTAGGCCCCGTTGATCTTGGCGTCGATGTTGAAGTCTCCCTTGTCGCAGGAAGCCCTGCGGTAGGCCGGGTTCTTGTGGTACTTCTCGTTGATCCGGTGCCAGGTCGCTTCCCAGTCATCCGGCTTTTCTCTGTACCAGGCGAGCACGTCGCGGACGCATTCGGCGTATTGGCTGCCCTGCGGAATGCAGCGCAGACCGGCCTCGACAAGCTTGATCGGATCCTTCTCGAAGAACGCCTCAGCGTACATTCCGCCGACGAACTGCCCGCCATACAGCCCGTCGCCGTAATTCATGAGCCGTCCGAACTTCTCGCCCAGCGCGATGACGGTATTGGGCAGGCCGGGCGAGACCAGGCCCGCAAAATCGGCCTCGATCTGATAGTCGATGTCGTCGGCGTGCTTGTTGAACTGCGGATGACCGGAGTCGGGCGGGGCAATGCCTTGGCGCAGAGCGTCGCGTCCGGCCTTGTTCGCATGCCAGAGTTTATAACCGCTGTTGGCAAAATCGATGCCCGCCTGCCGGATCGACACGTCGAGCCCATGAACCTCCAGCGTGCGCAGAAAGGTCATATCGACGTAGAGGTCATCCTGCTGGAAGCTGCCGTTGATCGTTTCCGGCACCCACTTGGGCATCTTGTCGGCGGGGATGATAACACCTTTCCATTTGAACTCGGTCGGCGCCCCCCATGCGACGCCGGCCATCTGGCCGAGCCAGCCGGCCTTCATCTTGTCGCGGTATTCCTTGACCGGCAGTCGGCGGACGTCCGCGGCCTGCACCACAGCAACAACGGATGCGACGACCAGCAGAATGATGACCAGGCGTCTCATGGAGTCCTCCTCGTAACTGATTCTCAGGTCCAAGTGTATCGCGGTCCTTGGCCCGCTGCGGACCGCCTTGCAGCCGCTGACCAAGGCTCCACCCGTTTTGTCAGGCGACCCCGCCCTCCTCAAGCACTCTGAATCCCATCAGGTCGCCCAGATCCTGCACCGCCTTCATGTGGTCGCCGTAGAATACCACGCGATGCAGCAGGGTCATCACGTCGCCTTTGATGACATCAGCACCCCAGTTGAGGAAAAGCCTCCTGGCATCTGGCACGCTTTGGGCGAACTGAGTACGACAGGCCAGCGGGCTCCTGCTCGTCTCGATGATCTTCCCCGTGCAGACCAGCATCGCGTCCAGATTGACCAGCTTGGCACAAGTCACCGGCTGGCCGACTCGGTTCTCGACCTCCAAAGCCACGCCGCCGCGGCTGTCCGTCTGGGTTCGGATCCTGAACGGCAGCCGTTTGCCGCCCGGCCCATCCATCTTCGTCGCGGACGTGCAGTGGAAGTGAATCATGGCGTTCTTGGCCGTGTCGATCACCGGGTCGGTGATGAAGCCCGGCACACGAAATGCGTAGGCGAACAGCAACATCGTGAGCGTCGAGTCGATGTCACCCTCGCACGCCCCCACCAGCCCCAGGTCGTTGAGCTTGCTGAAGGTCAGGCAACCCCTCGGATCACCCATGCAGTGTACGCTGCAGATCGCCTGGGCTTCCTCCTGTACCATGATGTCCTTGACCGCCAGGTACATCCGCGCCGATTCGACAATCTCCGGTCGGGTGGGCTCGACGATCTCGCGCGCAGGTCCGATCCAGTATTCCTGCGCTTCGGCTTCGGCTGCTTTGGCATCGACGGCCTTCATCGCTTCCATGATCCGCTCGTTGGGAATCGTCACCAGTTCCGCGCCCAGCCGCTTCTTGACCTCCTCGGCCGAGCACGCGGCGGGCGTCCCGTGGGGCCAACCGACCGCCAGGATCCGCGTCCGCTTCATCCACGCCGCCGCGCGCAGCAGCCCGGCAACCTTCTCGATCTCCCCCCAGTCGCTGGTCGGCAGGAGCACCACTCTCTTGCCCTGCTTGTGCCACTGCGGGAAGTACATCCAGCCGTGCCCGCTGAAAGGTTGTGAGAACAGCGCCGTCGGCAGGCCCACGTCTATCAGCTTGCTGAGCACCGGGGCGTCGCCGCCGTGTCCGCTGAGATGAACGATCAGCAGGGCGTCGGCGTCTTTCAGCTTGCCCGCCACTTGGTCCACCTCTGCCGGCGGTACCATGTCGCCGCCGATGAACTTCACATCGCCGAGACGGGCCTCGATCTCTGCGAAGTACTTGTCAAACTTGGCCAGTTCCTCCGTGGGTCGAGTCAGATAGGCATCACCGGTGCGGCCGGCAAAAACCTTGTGGATTTTTGCAGGCGGCAGTTGGGGCCATGGCGGCCTCTGGGATGCGGCCTCTGCACCTGCGGACAACCGCGACGCCAACAACGCCCCTCCCACCGCGGCGGTTCCCAGCAACTCTCGTCGGGTCAAAGGATTGCTCATGCCTTGTTCCTCCGGAAGCTGATCCAACTTGCCCAATGAGACTGTCTCACCAAACACGGCGAGTACGGTGCCTCATTATCAGGCGGTGCATTCCGAAAAGCCAGATGTATTCCACGAGCGGCTACGCCACGGGTCCGGTGGCCATGCAAACGCGCTGAGATCATACGTCGCAGATTCGGAAAGCGTTTTCCAGCGCCTTGACCGGATCGCCGGCGGGCACGAACTCCTGACCTACAAATCCCTTATAACCCGTTTCCACAATCGCCCGCATGACGGCCGGGTAGTAGATCTCCTGGGTTTCGTCGATTTCATGTCGCCCGGGGTTGCCGCCGGTGTGATAGTGCAGGATGTATTGATGGTTCTCTCTGATCGTCCGGATGATGTCGCCTTCCATGATCTGGGCGTGATAGATGTCGTAGAGAATGCCGAATCGGGGCGAGCCGACCTGCTTGGCGACGGCCACGCCGAAGGCCATGTTGTCGAACTGGTAATCCTTGTGGTCGATCTTGCTGTTGAGATACTCCATGCAGATGTTGACCTTCATCTTCTCGGCGAAGCCGACGACTCGCTTGACCCCGTCGACGCAGTTGCGGATGCCCTCCTCGTCGGAGATGCCGTTGCGGTTGCCCGAGAAGCAGATGACGTTGGGCATGCCGGTCTCGGCGGCCAGCTCGATGTTCTTGCGGAACTCGGCCTCGCAGCGGTCGTGGTTCTCGCGGCGGTTGAGGCAGTCAGTCAGCTTGCCGGCGCCGGGCACCATCGCGCAGGTCAGGCCGTACTTCTTGGCCGTCGGCCAATCCTCCGGGCCGACCAGCTCGATCGACTGATAGCCGATCCGGACGCAATGACGGGCCAACTCGTCCATCGTCATCTTGCCGTAGCACCACTTGGACACCGACTGGCGGATCCGCCCCTTGGCCGGGGCCGCAACAGCATCCTCCGCTTTGGCCAGATCAGCAGCCATCATTGCCCCGGCCGTCCCGGCGGCTACTTGACCCAAGACTGCTCTTCGTGACACGCGATCATCGGCTTGCATTGTCTGTTTCCTCATGTGTCCCTGTCAGCACCTCACGACGGCCATTCTAGAGCCGATCTCGCAGAGAATCACGAAAAGCAGGACTGAAGAGGTCCATCGCAACCATCTTGTTCGTAGGAGGTTACAGAACGAAGCTATTCTTGGCCACCGATCGAGAGTGAGTTGCGAGGATTTGCAGACAGGGTTTATCGGGGGTACATTGGCCACAGTGGGAGGGTGCCGTGGATCCGCTCAAAGACCCCGTAATCATCGCCGAGCTCAGCCGTGCATGGCGAGAGTCTGCGTCTAATGATCCGCAGAACCGCCATGAGGAAGGGGGGTATATCGTGCAGAACTCAAATCTCTCATACGGTGTGCAGCGATGGCCGCGGGGTGACCAGTCCCGCATCCAGCCACCACCGTTAGAGGCGAACAATTGCTATAATGGAAAGAGCGTGGTTGCCACTTTTCACACGCACCCGAACCCGCCCGTGGACGAGCATGGGCGAGAATGGGAGCAAGGCCCGAGCGAATCCGAGTGCCGCTGGCACCGGCGTCGGAGGCTCAGGGGGTATGTGATCAGCCGGATGCTCGTGTACGAGATTGGCGTAGAGGCGAGCGTGTCGGTGGCCGGAAAACGCGACGAGGTACTCTTGCCATGATCCTGCTTCTGAATCCACTTCTCGAAGGACTCGAGGCCGCTCGACGCGCAGCCCCGGACGCGATCAATCAGGACGACGAAGTGACAGTGGACGATCAAGGCGATCACTGGATCTTCGAGTTCATCCCACGCGGAGACATGCTCGGCGGCGGCGCGCGTGTTTGGATCGCCAAGGAGGGTTTTCAGGTCCTGAGGGTCGTTCGGGGGCAGTGAGCCTCCTGGTTGCTCTGACGGATCGGAAGCGGCCGTCGAGCGAGATATGGCTTCTTGCCGAGTGCCCCATCCCGGGTGGGGGACGGCATCGGACGCCGGAGTGCCTGCCTGAGCATCAGCCCACCTTTGCGGTCTTCGCAGCTCTGCGTGAGACTTGAACGAGGGATGAACCGCCATGACGCCATGACGCCAAGAAGACAAGCTGTCCGCGCTCAACCTTTCCGCGTCATCGGCCTGATTCACGGGGTGCCGACCAATATGTAACCCACGGCTTTCTGCAGAGAATCGATCATCGCTCCCCCACCTGCAAGAAGCAGGTGGGGCACCCGGTGCGGTCTCAATCATCGCTCCTCTTGTGGTTCATCATCGAGCCCCCACCCATCCGGCTTCGCTGTGCTCCGCCGGATGAATGGGCCTCCCGACCTTGGCAATTGGCGTGATTTGCGGGCCGCCCAGTGTGGTTCAATCGCCGGCTGGGGGGAGAGCCGCGGCCTTGCCTCCCCGCAAGGGGTGATAACAACCGTTCCGGACACGGGTAACGGAATGTGACACTTCAAAAAAACAAAACAGGTTGCAAGATGGTGTCAGGTAGGGTATACTGCTTGACATACGGCTTACTCTGTGCGCCGGCTGGTGGGCCGGCGACACGCGGTTCATCAAATAAGGTTCCATACCGGACACTCGTTCTTCGAGGTATTAACCATGCCAGGCAAGCGGTTCCGCGTCGCGAATTCCAGCTCGTTCGGTCTTACCACGATCATTTCGGCCGCGTTCCTGTTTGGATCACCCGGCATGGTCGAACCGCTCTTTGCCACCACACCCCAGCCGTTCGTGCATGGAATCGGGTACAACGGCCGCGGGCAGGTCGGGCCAGGCTCCGAGACGCTGCTGCCGAGCCCAGTTTCGTTTGGCGCCGTCAGGTCTGCTGCCGGCGGCAATCCTGGGTACACGCTGGTGGTTGGTGAGGACATGACGGCTTGGGCTTGGGGCGACAACTACTATGGGCAGCTGGGTGACGGCACAAGCGGGTCCTATCGGGCAACGCCGGTCCGGGTTCTGAACCTGAACGGAGTCGTATCCGTGGCAGCCGGTCTTACAAACAGTCTGGCGTTGAGGTTTGACGGCACGGTCTGGGGGTGGGGGGGAGCAAGCTCGCAGTCACCCGCTGGGACATTACCTCCTGCCTCTTATACACCGGCGCTGGTCAGTGGTGTGTCAAATGTCACGGCCATTGCGGTAGGTCGCGGCCACTATTTGGCCCTCCGGGGCGATGGGACCGTTTGGGCATGGGGACACAATTACTACGGCCAGTTGGGCCTGGGGTATGTCTCAACTGAACCCGCTTCGTTTGTGAGGACGCCTGCACAAGTGCTGTTGTTGACGGATGTCGTCGCCATTGCTGCCGGCGGTTACTACAGTCTCGCCCTCAAGAGTGATGGGACAGTGTGGGCATGGGGAGCCAACATGTCAGGTGAATTGGGCGACGGGACGACAACGGATCGATCGACGCCGGGCCAGGTTAGCGGTTGGGCAGATGTTACTGCTATCGGGGCCGGGCAGTATCATGGTCTGGCAGCTAAGCAAGACGGCACCGTCTGGGCTTGGGGAGGCAATTCATACGGCCAGTTAGGGGACGGAACGACGATCAGTCGGTTGGTGCCTGTTCAGATGCAGGGCGTTACGAGCGCAACAGCGGTTACCGCGGGACCATACTACAGCCGGGTGCTCCGGGATGATGGAACCGTCTTGAACTGTGGCCGAAACGACGACGGCCAACTGGGTGATGGCACGACAACCGATCGGTGGACTGTTGTTCAGGCTTCGGGGCTGGACAATGTGGCAGCGATTGTTGGCGGGTGGGGATCATGTTTCGCCATCAGCAGCGGTGGTACGCTTTGGGGCTGGGGGCGGAACAGCTATGGTCAAGTCGACGTTTTCAGATGGAAGCGATCGACATTGGCGGGTATCAGTGGGCTGACCGACGTGGTCTCGCTGGCCGCGGGTCGAGATCACAGCTTGGCTCTGAAGAGCGATGGCACGGCTTGGGCTTGGGGCGACAACTTGTATGGGCAGTTGGGTGACGGCAGTACGATCGGAAGATCCACTCCCGGCCAAGTGGCCGGTCTGACGGCTGTGGTTGCCGTGGTGCCCGGTTGGAATCACAGTCTCGGGCTCCGAAGCGATGGTACCGTCTGGGCCTGGGGGGCGAATTATGCCGGCCAATTGGGCGATGGTGCGACGACCGACCGCTATATGCCGGTTCAGGTCTCTACCCTGGCCGAGGTCACCGAGATTGCGGCGGGCAGCACCCACAGTCTGGCACTCAGAACCGACGGCACGGTGTGGGCATGGGGGCGCAACGGGTCCGGCCAACTGGGCGACGGCACGACGACGAACCGCTCAACGCCGGTTCAGGTCCCCGGCTTGACCGACGTAACGGCAATTGGCGCACGCGGCGATTACTCTGTTGCGGTCAAGAACGACGGCACGGTATGGGCGTGGGGCGACAATTCCTCCGGTCAGTTGGGCGACGGCACAACCACGGCGAGATCGACACCGGGACAGGTCGCGGGCTTGTCAGACGTGGACAGGATTGCCGTTGGCAGAGCGCACGTTCTGGCAGTGAAAGACGATGGTACGGTGTGGGCGTGGGGATCCAACGGTTCCGGCCAGTTGGGCGATGGGACCACCACCAATCGGCTGAGCCCTGTGGAGGTTGTGGGGCTCGTGAATCCAGCAGCGATTTCCGCCGGAGATTATCACAGTCTGGCCTGCACGAGTGACGGCACGGCCTGGGCCTGGGGGAGCATCGGGCAATTGTGCGGGGGAACCAACACCAAGACACCGACTCAGGTCGTCGGCATGGACAACGTGGCACTTATTGCGGCGGGGTCTTCCTACAGCCTGTTCGCAGGCACATCGGTTGAGACGGGCCCACCCCAGGTGGCCGGCACCTGGCCTGCGGCCGACGCGACCGAGCATGTCGTCACTCACATTGTGGTCACCTTCACCGAACCCGTGACCAACGTCACGGCCGATGACCTGATTCTGTCCACCGGGTCGGTGACATCGGTCAGCGGCAGTGGACCGTACGTGGTTGAAGTGACCGGCGCAACCGGCACGGTAACCGCGACACTTGACGGCGACATTGTCGACACGCCCGGTAACGACTTGGCGGCCTACCAGTGGCAGTTCACCGTGCCAGCAAACCTGCCGCCGACGATCCTCGGGTTGCTCCGGGCTCTGCGCCGAACACCGGCCCGGTCGAGATTTCTTATCTGGTCGGCGCCAACTTTCAGACCGGGGCGACGGTGAAGCTTACACGGACCGGTGAGACCGACATCGTGGCGACGAACGTGGACGTCGTCAGTAGCGCACAGATCACCTGCACGCTGGACCTCACGGACGCAAAAGTTGGGCATTGGGACGTCGTGGTCACCAATCCCGACAGCCAGTTCGCGTCGGCGGCCAAGGCTTTCGCGGTGATGAATGTCCAGCCGTTCCTGCACGCCGCGGGTGTCAATATCTATGGGAACCTTGGCCTCGCGGACGATGCCTGGTTGCCGCGGGCGGCAGTCATGGGGAACGTCAAAACGGTATCCAGCGGGACCAAGCACTGTCTTGCTCTCAAGAGCGATGGCACTGTCTGGGGATGGGGATCCAACACCTACGGCGGGCTGGGCGACGGGGCAACAATCGCCCGCTCGGCCCCTGTCCAAGCGGTGGGCTTGAGCGACATCCAAGCAATCGCAGCAGGTATCTACTACAGCCTGGCACTGAAAGCCGATGGGACGATCTGGACCTGGGGCTACAACAATTACGGCCAGTTGGGCGATGGGACTACCACCAACCATTCAGTGCCGATGCAAGTCAGCAGTCTGTCGAGTATTCAGGCCGTCGCGTGCGGCGATTCGCACTGCCTGGCCGTGAGAACCGACGGCACGGTCTGGGCCTGGGGATACAACAACAAGGGCCAACTCGGCGACGGCACGACGACCAACCGCTCGGCACCGGTCCAGGTTTCGGGCTTGTCGGATGTTGTGGTTGTCGCGGCAGGGTCCGAGCACAGCGTGGCGGTCAAGAACGACGGCACCGTCTGGGCTTGGGGCAGCAACTCAAGCGGCCGGTTGGGTGACGGGACCACTGTGGCTTCACGCCTGACACCCGTTGCCGTCCTTGATCTGACCGGTGTAACCGCGATTGCGGCGGGAGTGTCACACAACCTGGCTCTGAAATCGGACGGAACAGTGTACGCATGGGGAAGCGGGACGTACGGCCAATTGGGCAATGGTACCAACGTATTGTCGCGCACACCCGTTCAGGTGGGGGGTCTGACGCGCATAATCGCAATTGCAGCGGAGTCCAGTCATAGCCTCGCGCTCGATGATGACGGAGCCGTCTGGGCATGGGGGTACAACTACTTCGGCCAACTGGGCGACGGCACGAACACCCACCGATCGACGCCGGTTCGGGTGTCGGACCTGACGCCGGCCGAGGCTATTGCGGCAGGCGGCGATGCGGATGGGGGACGCAGCTACGCGGTGGACAGAAACGGGATGTTGTGGGCATGGGGTTATGCAGCATTTCGCGTTCTGGGAGACGGTGCCCCGGTTCAGCGTTCAACCCCGACCACGGTGTCCCGACTCGGAGATGTTGCGACGGCGACCATAGGCCAAGGTTTCAATCTTGCGATCACGGGTGATGGTGAATGCTGGTCTTGGGGGGACAACGATTATTTGCAGCTCGGCTATGGGCCTGCGGTGCCGCAGTCAACGCCGCTACCGTCGGGCGTGGGCAACGTCACGGCTGTCGCCGGAGGAGCCTTTCACAGCCTTGCCGTCGCATCCGGCGGTGCGGTATGGGCTTGGGGGCGCAACCAGTTCGGCCAACTGGGCGACGGTACCCAGATATCGAGGGGTGGGGGGGCTCTGGTATCCGGCATGGTCGGAGTAACCGCCGTTGCCGCAGGCATGAATCACAGTCTCGCGCTCAAGGCCGATGGGACAGTCTGGGGATGGGGAGCGAACTCGTCCCGGCAGGTGCTCTGGGGCAACGAAGCAAACTACCTTACGCCGGTGCAAGTGACTGGTATGACAAACGTCATCGCTCTTGGTGCTGCCGGATTCCGAAGCATGGCGGTCAAGAGCGACGGGACCGTCTGGTACTGGGGTAACTCCGCATCCTCTGCGACTCAGATTCCTGGTCTGACAAGCGTGGTGGGAGTGGCTCTGGGCAACAGTCACAATCTTGCTCTCAAGAGTGACGGCACTGTCTGGGCATGGGGCACCAACACATATGGGCAATTGGGCGACGGCACCACGACAAACCGATCAACGCCGGTGCAGGTTTCGGGATTGTCCGACGTGACTGCCATTGCGGCCGGTCTCAACCACAGTCTGGCCGTGAGGAGCGACGGCACAGCTTGGAGCTGGGGCCTGAACGAATACGGCCAACTGGCTGATGGCACCACGACCAACCGCCTGTCTCCGGTCCAGGTGGTGAACCTTTCAGGAGTGACCGGCGTTGCGGGCGGTGCCTACAGCTTATTCTGGGGCTCAACGGTCGAGTCGGCCCCACCAACGGTCTCCAACACCTGGCCTGCCGCAGGTCAGACCGAGCCGACTGTGCGAAGGATCGTGGTGACACTCAGCGATCCGGTACTCAACGTCTCGGCTGACGACCTGAGTCTTTCCGTCGGCACGGTGGTGTCCGTCAGCGGCAACGGGCCGTACGTGTTCGAGGTGACGGGCTTGTCCGGGCCGGTGACCGCCACGCTCGATGGCGATATCACCGACGCGACGGGCATCGATCTGCCCGCGTACCAATGGCAGTTCGCCATCTGCACGCCCGACAGCGACGGCGATGGCGTCGGCGACTGCGGCGATGCATGTCCCAACACCATCCCGGGCGCGAGCGTTGACCTGCGGGGCTGCCCGGCAACGGTGCGGGCCGACTTTGACGGCGACGGCGACGTGGATACCGCTGACCTCGACACGTTCGAGGCATGCGCGACGGGGCCGGGTGTGCCTCAGGTTGACCCGGCTTGCGCGGCGGTCTCGTTCGATAACGATGATGACGTGGACCAGAGCGACTTCGGCATGTTCCAGCGCTGCATCAGCGGGGAAGGCATCCCGGTCGATCCGGATTGCGAGCACTGACCGGGCCGACCACCTCGTCGTCGGCGACGTGCTGATCGTCGCTCCTCCCTGCGATTCATCATCGAGCCCCCACCCATCCGCTGCGGCGGATGGATGGGGCACCCAGCACCCAGCTCTTTGCGTCGCGTAGCCGACGTCACAAGCCTTATCTACTCCGTCTTGCCAATCGGCGTGATTTGCGTGATCTGCGGGCTGCCCGCCGATAGGGGTAGGAAGGACGGATTGACCGTCCCCCCTCCCTCCGAACCGGACGTGC
>ERZ795050.99-NODE-99-length-128202-cov-9.867059_pt1 | contig 128202 bp, 113 predicted proteins | sample MGYA00375134_ERZ795050 | MGnify/ENA primary metagenome ERZ795050 (study PRJEB30179, sample SAMN05720221) | activated sludge metagenome | isolation source: Anaerobic digester | place: Japan | collected 2015-05-26 ... | reverse complement strand
TCGCGAAGAGGCCGGAGACGAAATGCCCGGCCCCGCCTTCGCCGCCGGCGCCGGCCACCGCGGCGAGGCGCCGGGGGAGCGGCACCTCGAAGAGGCCCCAGAGGTTGAGCGAGAAGAGCGCCACCACGGCGAGGAGGAAGGCGACGAAGCCGGGCTCCTGGAACTGGACCCCCCAGCCGACCGCCGCGCCCGCGGTCCGCGCGATCACCGCCGCCGCCGCGAGCGCCCAGAACGAGACGAGGATGCCGGCGCTGGTCGCCAGCCCGGCGAGCGTCACGCTCCGGCGCGACTTTCCGGCGGCCTTCACCAGCCCGAACGCCTTGAGCGAAAGGACCGGGAGGACGCACGGCATCGCGTTGAGGATGAGGCCGCCCGCGAGTCCGGCGAGGAGCATCCCCAGCGCGCTCCAGAGCGAGCCCGGGCCGCGCGGAGCGGCGGCGGGCGCTGCCGGGGGAGGCAGCGGCGTGCCGAGGTCGACGGCGGTGCCGCCGGGGCCGACGGTGAGCTCGAGGGTGGCCGCGGCCTCCGTCGGCGGCAGGCACTGGCGGTCGTCACAGGCCTGATAGGCGAGACGGGCGGCGATGCCGACCGGACCGTGGGGGGTGCCGGGGGGGATCGTGACGACCGTTTCGATCCGGATCGTCTCTTCGTAGACCGCGAGCGGCGTCGGTTCGAAGGCGAAGCTCCAGAGCTTCGGTTCGGGGTAACGGACCTCACCGGCGGCCCAGCCCGGCGGCAGGTCGAACTCCAGCCGGGTCGGGATCAGGTAGTCGAAGGTCGGCCGGTGGGCCTGGATGTGCCAGCCGGCATCGATCTCCACCCGCGCCACGAGCCGCGCCTCCTCGCCGGGCAGGTAGGCGGTACGGTCGGCCGCGAGCTCGAGGCGGGCTCGGTCCGGACGCATGAGCTGGGCGGCGGCGGGGGCGACCAGGCAGAGCAGGACGCCCACGGCGAGTCCGCGACCGGCCAGGAGACGGAGAGGACTCCGCATCGCGATACCTCCTCGGGGCAGCGGTGACGGCGGGCGGTGGCTTCGCGCCCGGGGTGAAGTGGCCCGCTGCGGAAGGGCGCGATGATAGCATCCACCATTCCTCCGGTTCCTCCGGGCGCTCCGTTCGCGGCCCGCGCAGCGGCCCGGAGACGGATGCCATGCCGCAACCTCGAACCCTTCGTCCCGCACCGGCGACGGTGCCGCTCGCGAGCGGGTCCGGGTTCCGGCTGGCGGGAGGCGGAAGATGAACGGCGAGCGCCGGCGCAGAGCCCAGCGCGCGGAAACGGACGAAGCCGGATCGCCCTGGGCGTTCCGGATCGGCACCGCTCTGGGGATCCCGGTACGGATCCATTTCACCTTCCTGCTGCTCCTGCTCTGGTTCGGGGTGCGCTCCGCCCGGCTGGGAGGAACCTTCCTCTCGGGCGTCGGCTTCATCCTCCTGCTCTTCGGCTGCGTCCTGCTCCACGAGCTCGGCCATGCGGCGATGGCGCGGGTCTACGAGGTCCGCACCCGGGAGATCGTCCTCTATCCGATCGGCGGGGTGGCGCGGCTCGAGCGGATACCGTCGGGCAAGGCGGAGCTGCTCATCGCGCTCGCCGGGCCGGCGGTGAACCTCATCCTCGCGGGGATGCTCTTTGCGGCGATGCTCGTGCTCCAGCTGCGGGTGCCGGGCAGCGCCGCCGAGCTCGCCGCGGGCGACTCGGTGCTCGTCCAGCTGCTGCTCGTCAACGCCTCGCTCTTCTTCTTCAACCTGCTGCCGGCGTTCCCGATGGACGGCGGCCGGGTGCTGCGTGCCACCCTCACCTTCTTCATGAGCGAGGAGCGGGCGACGGCGGTGGCGGCCGCCGTGGGGCAGGGAGCGGCGATCGTCTTCGGCGGCCTCGGGCTCCTGACCGGCAACTTCATCCTCGTCTTCATCGCCTTCTTCGTCTTCCTCGGCGCGGGGCAGGAGGCGGCGTTCCACCGCAGCCGCGCCGCCGTCCGGGGGCTCGACGCCCGGGCGGCGATGATCACCCATTTCGACGTCCTCGCCCCGCAGGACTCGCTCGGCCGGGCGGCCGACCTGCTCCTGCGCACCCATCAGCACGACTTCCCGGTCGTCGACGCCTGGGGCCGGGTGGCGGGCCTCCTGCACCGCGGGGTACTGCTCGAGGCGCTGGCGCGCGCCGGCCACGAGACGCCGGTGCTGGAAGTGATGGAGCGCGAGATCGCGGTGGTGGCGCCGGCGGCGCCGCTCGAGGAGGTGCTCCGTCACCTCCAGGGGCGGCCGGCGACGCCGCTGCTCGTGGTCGAGGAGGGGCGCCTGCTGGGGATGATCACGCTCGAGAACCTCACCGAGCTGATCGAGATCTCACGGCGGTTGCGTCCGCCCGCGCGCGCCGCGCACTGAGCGCGGTCCGGCGTGGGCGCGTCGCTCCCTATCCCAGCGAGCTGAGATCCGACGGCTCGCCCGGCGCGACCGGCGACTCCCGGCGGCTCGGGAAACCGAGGGCGATGGGGTGGTCGCGCAGATCGGCGAGGGTGGTCGTGCGCAGGCGGTGCAGGAACGAGTTGAGCGAGTGCTTCCAGGTGTGGTGGAGCGGGCAGGCGCTCTCGTCCGAACAGACCTTCTGTCCGAGCACGCAGAGATGCTGGCTCTCGAGCCGGTCGAACGGTTCGATGATCTCGAGCAGGGAGAGCCGGTCCGGGTTCCGGGTGAGGCGGAAGCCGCCGCGGCGGCCCCGCTGGCTTTCGAGGATCGCGGCGCTGGCCAGCGTCTGCAGGATCTTGGCGAGGAAAGGCGACGGGATCCCGAGCTCGCTGGCGATATGACGGGCGAGGACCCACTGGGTCCGGTCTTCCTGGAGGGACAGGTAGGTCAGTGCGCGGAGGGCGTACTCGGAACTGCGGGTGAGCATTGGCGGTCTCCCTTCAGGCTCGCTAGCGTACCATGAATCAAGAAAATAAGAATTGAAAATCTCTTTATCGAATTTCTGCTATCCTTGCCTCGTCAGTCGAGCCGGGCCCGCGGTGCGATGTCGCGGGTACTCCCGACCCGATCCGCAAGGAGACCAAGCCGATGAGTCAACCCCAGATGAGCGAGCGGCCGAAACCGTTCGTCTTCCCGGAGTACTGCAAGGGCTGCGGGCGCTGCATCTCCGTCTGTGCGAAGAACTGTATCTCTTTCGGGACGGAGATCAACCCACAGACCGGTCTGATCCCGATCGTCCTCGATCTCGAAGCGTGCAACGGCTGTGGCCTTTGCATCACGGCCTGTCCGGAGCCGTACGGCCTGCAGCCCCAGCTGCCCGAGGTCGACTACGAGCTGATCGATCCGGCCACGCTGTTCGGTCCCCGACAGAGCGCGGCGACGCCTGCCGAGACGACCCCGGACGAGCTGATCGACCTGCCGGCCACCGCGCCGCTGGTCATCAAGGGGAACTACGCCGCCGCGATCGGGGCGCTGCTGGCCGGCTGCCGGCATGTCTACGGCTACCCGATCACGCCGTCGACCGAGGGCGCCGAGTTCATGGCGAAGTACCTGCCGCAGCTCGATGGCGTCTTCCTCCAGGCGGTGTCCGAAGTCGCTACGGTGAACATCATGTACGGCTGCGGCGGCGCCGGGCTGCCGTGCCTCACCTTCACCTCCTCGCCGGGCTTCAGCCTGATGCTGGAGGGGATCTCCTACATGATCGGCTCCGAGGTCCCGGGCGTCTTCCTCGACATCATGCGCGGCGGCCCGGGGCTCGGGAACATCGCCCCCGAGCAGTCCGACATCAAGCTCGCCTGCCGCGGTCTCGGGCACGGCAACACGCACGCGATCGTGCTCGCGCCCTCGACGCCGCAGGAGATGCTCGACCTGACGATGCTCGCCTTCCAGCTCACGTTCAAGTACCGCAACCCGGTGGTGATCCTCGGCGACGGTTACCTCGGGCAGATGACCGGCCGGGTCACGCTGCCGAACAAGATGATCCGTCCGGGGCTGCCGGACTGGGCGGTCTGGGGCGACGCCGGTCACCGGCGCAACCTGATCTGCTCGATCTATCTCTCCGAGCCCGAGCTCGAAGAGCACAACAAGCGCCTGATCGCCAAGTACGCGGCGATGAGCGCCAGCGAGCAGCGCGCCGACCTCTTCCACTGCGCCGACGCCGATACCCTCATCGTCGCCTGCACGACTCCGGCCCAGATGGCCAAGGGCGCGGTGCAGCAGCTGCGCCAGAAGGGGGTCAAGGTCGGGCTCTTCCGGCCGGTGACGCTCTGGCCGTTCCCGATCCAGCATCTCCTGCCGCTGCTCAAGCGCGTCGAGCGGATCGTGGTCGTGGAGGCCTCCGACGGCCAGCTCGAGGACGAGCTGCGGCTCGCGCTGTCCAACGCCGGGATCTTCAAGCCGCCGCTGATCGAGAACATCCGGCATTACGGCGGGGTGCTCCCGGGCCAGACGGAGATCGTGAACCGGATTCTCGCTACCCAGGAGGTGGCGTCATGACCACGACCGTTTTCTACGATCGCTTCGAGCGTCACGCCCAGGGTCAGGGGATCAAGGGGCACTCGACGCACTACTGCCCGGGCTGCGGCCACGGGCTCGCGCACAAGTACCTGGCCGAGGCGATCGACGAGCTCGGCATCCAGGACCGCGTCGTCGCGGTCTCGCCGGTCGGCTGCAGCGTCTTCCTCTACTACTACATGGACGTCGGCAACACCCAGGCGGCGCACGGCCGGGCGCCGGTGGTGGCGATCGGCCACAAGACCGCGAACCCTGATTCGATCGTCATCTCCTACCAGGGCGACGGCGACCTCGCGTCGATCGGTCTCGCGGAGATCGTCTCCACCGCGCAGCTCGGGATCCCGATCTCGGTGATCTTCATCAACAACGCGGTCTACGGCATGACCGGCGGCCAGATGGCGCCGACCACGCTCATGGGGATGAAGACCGCGACCTCGCCGGCCGGCCGCACGCCGCTGATGGGCCAGCCGCTCCGGATGGCGGAGATGATCGCCGGTCTCCAGGGGCCGGTCTACGTCGAGCGGGTGGCGCTCTACGACGCCAAGCAGCGCACCCGGGCGAAGCGGGCGATCCGCAAGGCGCTCGAGTGCCAGGTGGAGAACAAGGGGTTCTCGTTCGTCGAGGTGCTCGCCGAGTGCCCGACCCACCTCCGGCTCGACCCGGTCGCGACGGAGAAGTGGGTGGCCGAGCAGATGACCCAGATCTTCCCCCTCGGCCTGATGAAGGACGTGACGAAGGACGCCTCGTTCCCGGCGCTGCCGCGGCCGAGCTTCAGCGAGGAGCGGCTGCTCGAGGTGGTCGGGGCCTCCATGGAGGAGGTCTCCCGGTTCGCGACCAGCTTCCCGTCCCATCTCGCCAAGGGGGACGTCGCGCTGAAGCTGGCCGGCGCGGGTGGTGACGGCGCCCAGACGGCGGCGATGCTCATCACCAACGCCGCCATCAACGAGGGGTTCGACTCCACGCACATCCCCAGCTACGGCCCCGAGTCGCGCGGCGGCACCTCCTACGCCGACGTCCACGTCGCCGAGCGCGAGGTGCTCTCGCCGGCGGCTCCGAACCCGCACCTGCTCGTCGCCTTCAACGCGCCGAGCCTCGCGAAGTTCGGGCCCGCCGTGCAGCCGGGCGGGGTGGTGGTCTACGACAGCTCCACGATCCACTCGGTGCCCGAGCTCCCCGCCGGGGTGACGGCCCATGGCGTGCCGTTCACGCAGATCGCCGCCGATCTCGGCCGCACCCTGGTGAAGAACGTGGTCGCCCTCGGCGCGCTGCAGGAGGCGACCCAGCTCTTCCCGAAGGAGACCTTCCTCTACGCGATCCGCAACGCGCTCAAGGAGAAGTGCGCGATGATCCCGCTCAACGAGGAGGCGTTCGCCTGGGGTGCCCGGGCGGTGCGCGGCAACTGAGCCCGAATCGTTTCCCGCCTCACGGGGCGGAGGGGAGCCGGATCGCCGGTGCCCCTCCGCCCTTTCGTTTCCCGACCGGGAGCCGCCGGACGCTCAGGGAGCCGGATCCGGCGGCCGTTCCGGGACGGCCTCGGGAGCGCAAGCCGACGGGGAAGAGCCGGTGCGCAGACGCCAGAGGCAGACCGCCGCGAGGCTCAGACCCACCGCCAGCGCCCCGGCGCCGATCGTCCAGCGGGCGCCGAGAGTGTCGCCGATCCAGCCGATGAGCGGCGCGCCGAGCGGCGTCCCGCCCATGAACGTCGCCATGTAGAGGGCCATCACCCGCCCCCGCATCTCGGGGGCGGCGGAGAGCTGCACCAGGGCGTTGGCGGTGGTGATCACCACCAGCGCCGCGAGGCCCGTCGGCACGAGGAGGATCGCGAAGGAGAGGTAGGTCGGCGCGAGCGCGAGCAGGGCCGTCGCGGCGGTGAAGGCGCCGAGCGCGACGAAGAGGAGCCGCAGCCGGGGGCGGGCCGAACGGGCGGCGAGCAGCGCGCCACCGAGCGAGCCGATCGCCATGATCGAGCCGAGAAGGCCGTACTCTCCCGCGCCCTTCCCGTAGACCCGGGTGGCCATGAGCGCGGTGGTGATCTGGAAGTTCATCCCGAAGGTGCCGAGGACGAAGACCAGGAAGAAGACGACCAGGAGGTCGCGGCGCCCCCGGAGATAGCGGAACCCCTCGCGCAGCTGCCCGCGATGCCGGGATTTCGGCGCCGGGGTGAGCTCTGCGGCGCGCATCGCCGCGAGGGCGGCGAGGACGAAGACGAAGCTCACGGCGTTGGCGAAGAGCGCCGGCGCGATGCCGATCGCCTCGATGACGACGCCGGCGGTGGCGGGGCCGAGCAGCCGGCCGAGGTTGAACGAGGCGCTGTTGAGCGCGACGGCGTTGGCGAGCAGCTCCGGGCCGACCATCTCCGAGACGAAGGTCTGGCGGGCCGGGTTATCGAAGGCGGTCGCGACCCCCTGCAGGAAGGCGATCAGGTAGACGTGCCAGAGCCGGACGACACCGGTGGCGGTGAGGATCGCGAGCAGCAGCGCGGTGACCAGCAGCGCCGCCTGGGTCAGCGAGAGGAGGCGCCGGTTCGGGACCCGGTCGGCGACCACGCCGGCCCACGGCGCGATGAGGACGAACGGCAGGAACTGCAGGCCGGTGACGATGCCGAGCGCCGAGGCCGAGTGCGGGGTGAGGACCGTCAGCACCAGCCAGTCCTGCGCCACGCGCCCCATCCACGTCCCGACGTTCGAGACGACGCCGCCCATCGCGTAGAGGCGGTAGTTGCGGATTTCGAGGGAGTGGAAGGTCGCGATCACCGGCCGGATGCCTGTGGGCGCGAGTCTAGCCGAGAGTGGCCGCGCGCCACCGGTTGCCGCTCACGCGGCCGCGCTGCGGAGCCCCGATCCGTGACAGGCTCTGGCGTCGGTGGAGGGGGGAGTGATGACGAGTCTGGCAGTGAACCCTGAGGTCCCGCGGCTCGCGGTTCGACGCTTTGCCGGCCGGACCCTGCCGCAGCTCATGCTGGCGAGCGCCCGCCGCGCACCGGCGCGCCGCTTCCTGCGCTATCTCGAGCCGGGGCCGGCGGGGGTTCGCGCCCGGAACGTGACGTTCGGCGAGTTCGCGGCCGGGGCCGGGAGCGCGGCGGCGGTGCTGCGCGCGCACGGGGTAGCGGCGGGGACGCGGGTGCTGCTGCTGGCCGAGAACTCCCCGGCGTGGCAGATGGTGGCCCTGGGAACGCAGCTGTTGCGCGCCGAGCCCGCCGCCCTCTTCGCCAGCCTCGCCGCCGAGCCCGCCGCCGAGATCGCGCTGCGGGTGGCGCCGGCGGTGGTCTTCGTCTCGGGGCCGCGGCAGTGGGAGAAGCTCGCGCCGGTGGCCGCCGAGCTCGAGCGCCGGGGTTTGCGCGCGGTCATCGCCAGCGACCCGCTCCCAGCCTCGCAGCTTCCCTCCGGCCTCGTCGAGCTGCCGCTCTCCCGGGTGATCGGAGCGGACGCGCCGCAGCTCGCCGCCGACGAGCTCGCCGGCCTGGTCGCGGCCGTGACGGAAGAGGATCCTTTCCTGCTCCTCTTCACCAGCGGCACGACCGGACGTCCCAAGGGGGTACGGCTGCCGCAGCGTGCGATCGTCCGGGCGCTCGACGCCGGTGCCGGCTCGGTCGGTACCTCGGAGGCCGATGTCGGGGTCCATTTCCTGCCCTTCGGTCACGTCGCCGGACACGACCAGTTCGGTCTCGCACTCGCGCAGGGACACGAGCTCGTCATGATCGCCCGCCGGGATGATCTGGAGGCCGCGCTCGCCTGCCGGCCGACCTATCTCTTCTCGGTGCCGTTCGTCTACGAGCGGATCCGCGAACAGGTGGAGGCGAAGCTCGCGGCGCTCCCCCGGCCGTTCGCTGCCACCCTCCGCGCGGCTCTCGCGGCCGCCGTCCGGGTGCGCTTCGGCACCGCTCGCGGTACCGGCGATCGCCTCCGCGCCGCCGTGGTCGGTCTGCTGGTGGGGCGCCCGCTGCGCCGGCGGCTCGGCGGGCGACTGCGCGGTCTGTTCGCCGGCGGCGCGGCCGCGTCTCCGGAGCTCTTCCGCTTCTTCGAAGCGCTCGGGATCCCGTTCGTCGAGCTCTACGGGATGAGCGAGACGGCGGGGATGATCTCCTCGAATCTGTTCGCCGGACCCCGCCGGCCGGGCTCGGTGGGACGGGTTTCGCCGGACCACGAGGTGCGGCTGCAGGAGGGCGAGCTGCAGCTGCGCGGTCCGCTCCTCCTCTCCGGGCATCTCGATCCGGAAGACGACGCCGCGGCTTGGACTGCCGACGGTTTCTTCCGTACCGGCGACCTCGCGAGGTGGGACGAGGAGGGGAACCTCTTCGTCGAGGGGCGCCGCAAGAACCTGCTCGTGCTCTCCAGCGGCAAGAAACTCGTGCCCGAGCCGATCGAGCAGGCGATCACCGCCACGCCGCCGTTCGCCGGGGCGATGCTGCTCGGCGAAGGCCGTCCGTTCGTGGCCGCCGCGGTCTTCGTGGCGCGCGAAGAGATCGCGCGGCTCGCGGCTCGCGGGCAGGACGTGGCGGCGGCGCTCCTGCCCCGGCTCCGGGAGGCGCTCGCGGCGTTCAGCGAGTTCGAGATCCCGAAGCGGCTGCTGGTGATTCCGGGGGTGCCGGCCGACCACCCGGGCCTCCTCACCCCGACGCTCAAGATGCGCCGCGAGGTGCTGCTCGCCCTGCTCGGCGAGGCGGTGCCGGCGCTCTTCGCCGCCCCGGCGGACGGCTGAGCCTGCCGTCAGCGGGCTTCGGGTGCCTCGTTCCCACGGTGGGATGCGAGGGCTTCCGCGAATCCGCCTGCGCTACCATGACGGCCATGTCCGTCTCCCGGACCCCCGAGATCGCCGAGTGGCTGGCCACGAGCACGCTCTTCGGCCGCCTGGCGGCGGTGGACCGGACTCGGATTGCCGGTCTCGCCGAGCTCCGTGCGGTGCGGCGGGGTGGGACCGTCTTCCTCGAGGGGGATGTTTCGACACATCTCTTCGTGGTCGTGAGCGGCCGGGTGAAGGTGGTCAAGACCACCCCCGCGGGCAAGGAGCTCATCCTCGAGCTCTTCGGTCCCGGAGATCCCCTGGGGGCCGTTGCCGCCTACGAGGGGAAGCCGTTTCCGGCCACCGCGGTGGCCACCGAGAGCGCCATCCTGATGGTCCTGCCGCGCGACGCCTTCCTCGGTCTCCTGGAGAGCCAGCCGGCGATCGTCCGCGGCCTGCTCGCCGGCCTGACGCTGCGCCTCGTCCAGCTCACGAACCGGCTCGCCGATCTGGCGGGGGGGCCGGTGGAGGCCCGCCTCGCGCGCCTCCTGCTCAAGATCTCCGAGGAGCTCGGAGAAGCCGTTCCGGGCGGCCGCCTGATCCCGCTGCGCCTCACGCGGCAGGAGCTCGCCGATTTCGTCGGCACCACCGCGGAGACCACGATCCGGATCCTCGGCCGGTGGGCCCGGCGCGGTCTCGTGCGTACCGAGCGCGGCGGCTTCCTCATCGCCGACGGCGACGCCCTCGAGCGGATCGCGCGCGAGGCCTGACCTCTCGCGCAGGGGCTGGTCCGGCCGGCGCCATCTCCGGCGCGGCTCAGGGTGCGAGCGGCAGGAGGCAGTCGGGCGCGTCGTGGCGCGGATCGTTGACCAGCAGCTGGACGGGCGTACCCATGAGCGCCGCCGGTGGGGCGGGGACGAGGAGCTCCGAGAGCCGCTCGCCGGGGCTGGAGGCGGCGAGCCAGGTGGCGGTGCCTTCCGGATCGAGGAGCACCGGCATCCGGTCGTGAACCGGGGCGAGAAGGGCGTTGGCGGCGGTGGTGACGATCGCGCAGCTCTCGAGGTCGCCGCCGGCGGGGTCGCGCCAGCGCGCCCAGAGCCCGGCGAACGCGAACGGCGCGCCGTCGGGACGCCGGAAGTGCCACGGCTGCTTGCGCCGCCCCACCGCCTGCCACTCGTAGAAGCCGTCGGCGACGATCAGGCAGCGCCGGCGGCGGAACGAGTCCCGGAAAGCCGGCTTCTCGGCGAGCGTCTCGCCGCGCGCGTTGATGAGCCGGTTGCCGATCGCCGCCTCTTTCGCCCAGGAGGGAACGAGCCCCCAGCGGACGGTGGCGAGCTCCCGGCCGCCCCCGCTCGCCGCCCGCACGATCGGCACGAGCTGGGTGGGCGCGATGTTGTAGCGGGGGGCGAGCGCCGGCACCTGCGCGAGACCGAACGCCTCGGCGACGATCCGGCCGGAAGCCGTCAGGGTGTAGCGGCCGCACATCGGGTTGCCATTCTCCGGGAGCCGTGGCCGGCGCCGGACGACGGCCGGCCACGAGCCTCGGGTTGCTTCGAGGATAGCGCGGGCTAGACTGCGGCGGATGCCGGGAACGACGCCGCTGCCGCGGACTCGGGAACTGCTCGAAGAGGGCCGCCGGAAGGGACTCCACCTCGGCGGGCAGGTCGCGGTCTGGCACCGCGGCCGGGAGGTGGCGAGCTTCGCCTTCGGCGAGGCGGTGCCCGGGACCCCGGTGGCGCCGGAGCAGATGATGCTCTGGCTGTCGGCCACGAAGCCGGTGACCGCGGTCCTCGTCGCCCAGCTCTGGGAGCGCGGCCGGCTCGCGCTCGACGATCCGGTGGCCGCCCATCTGCCCGCTTTCGGAGCGGGCGGGAAGGAAGGGATCACCATCCGGCACCTCCTCACGCACACCGCCGGGATCCGGATGCTCGACGTCGGCTGGCCGCAGCGTCCGTGGGCGGAGATCCTCGCGGGAATCGCCGCCCGGCGGCTCGAGCCGCACTGGGTGCCGGGGCGCAAGGCGGGGTACCACCTCACGTCGAGCTGGTTCGTGCTCGGCGAGATCGTGGAGAAGCTGACGGGACAGCCGTTCCCGCAGGTCGCGCGCGAGGAGCTCTTCGAGCCGCTCGGGATGCGGTCGAGCTGGATCGGCATGGCCGACGCCGACTTCGATGCGGTCGCGCCTCTCCTGGTGCCGGTCTGGAACACCGCGGCGAAGCCGGCGGAGCTGCATCCGTGGCACGAGCGGTCGTACGTCGTCGCGCCCTCGCCGGGCGGCAACGGCTGGGGGCCGGTGCGCGAGCTCGCGCGCTTCTACGAGATGCTCCGGCGGGGCGGCGAGCTCGACGGGGTGCGGATCCTCTCGCCCCAGACGGTCGAAGCGCTCGCGGCCCGGCACCGGGTCGGTCTCTACGATCACACCTTCCGCGCCGCGCTCGACTGGGGACTGGGGGTGGTGGTGAACTCGGCCTGGCACGGCGAGGCCGACGCGCCGCACAGCTTCGGTCCGCACGCCTCGCTGCGCGCCTACGGTCACAGCGGCTTCCGTTCGACCGCCGCCTTCTGCGATCCGGAACCGGGCCTGGTCGTCGCGTTCGCGCTGAACGGCACGCCGGCGGAGGCGGCCCATCGCCGGCGTGCGCACCATCTCTGCGGCGCGATCTACGAAGATCTGGGCCTTTCCGGAGAAGGGTATAATCCCTGATCGTGGGTGAGGTGGAGTTCATCGAGCCGCGTGTCGTGCCCCGGCCGCAGCATCCCATCTCCCGCAGTCTCATCGATCGCAACGCCCTCAAGGTCCTCTATCGCCTCCACGAGGCGGGCTTCCGCGCCCTGCTGGTGGGCGGGAGCGTCCGGGACCTCATGCTCGGCCGCCAGCCGAAGGATTTCGACGTCGCCACCGACGCCCGGCCGAACGAGATCCGCCGGCTCTTCCGCAACGCCCGGATCATCGGCCGCCGCTTCCGCCTCGCGCACGTGCTCTTCAAGGAGGGCGTCATCGAGGTCTCGACCTTCCGGCGCGAGCCGGAGCCGTCGGAGCAGGCCGGCGGGCCGGACGACCTGCTGATCACCAGCGACAACGCCTTCGGTACGCCGCATCAGGACGCCTTCCGGCGCGATTTCACGGTCAACGCCCTCTTCTACGACATCGCCGACTACTCGGTGCTCGACTACACGGGCGGTCTCGACGACCTCGAGGCGAGGCTGATCCGGGCGATCGGCGACCCGGACGTGCGCTTCCGCGAGGATCCGGTGCGGATGATGCGGGCCTGCGAGCTCGCCGGCCGCCTCGGCTTCGGCATGGAGCGGGGGACGCAGGAGGCGCTCCATCGGCAGCGTGGCGAGATCACCCGCGCCGCCTCCGCGCGCCTGGCCGAAGAGCTCGTGCAGCTGCTCCAGTGCGGCCGCGCCGGGGAGGCGCTGCAGTGGGCGCTCGATCTCGGCCTGCTCGAGGTCCAGCTGCCGGAGGTCTACGCGATGCTCACCGCCGGCCGGCGCGGGCTCGGCGATCTCGGCCGCATCCTGCCGGTGGTCGACCGGATGGTCGCCTCCGGGCGCGGTTTCAAGGACACGGTGCTGCTCGCCGCGCTCCTCCTGCCGAGCTTCCTGCTGCAGCGCTACGACCGGGAGACGGCGGCGCGCCGGCTGCTCTCGCGCGACGAGCTCGCCGCGCTGGTGGCGGCGGTCTCGGAGGGCTTCCTCGAGCGCTTCGCGCTGCCGAAGGCGAAGGGGCACGAGCTGCGCGAGACGCTGCTCTCGTTCGCCGATCTCTGCGTGGTGCCGCGGCGGGAGGGTGCCCGCCGGCGCGCGGCGGCGCACCCGTTCTTCCGGCAGGGGCTCGAGCTCTTCGAGCTGCTGGTGGAGGCGACCGGGGAGGGGCGCGAGGAGCTGGCGCTCTGGCAGGCCGAAGCGGCGAGGCAGCCGCGCTTGCAGCTGGTGACGACCGCGGCGGTCGATGCCGCCGCGGAAGGGGAGAAGGCAGCGTCCCGGCGCCGGCGCTCCAAACGGCGCCGCCGGCGCGGCACCCGTGCCGTGGCCGTGGGGGGGGAGGGGCAGGGCTCTTAGGCGGAGGCGTCATGTCGACAGCGCGCGGCGGCGCCCAGCCGCCGGCCGCGTGCGGAGGAGAGAGGATGGGAACGATCACGCAGTTCTATCGCTCCACGCTGGGCAAGAAGGCGGTGATGGCCGTCACCGGCTTCCTGCTCTTCGGCTTTGTGTTCATACACATGGCCGGCAACCTCAAGCTCTACCTCGGGAAGTACGCGGGCGGCCCGCATCAGGGGGAGTACGCGATCAACGTCTACGGGGAGTGGCTGCGCGAGTTCGGAGCGCCGCTGCTGCCGCACGGCGGGGCGCTCTGGATCTTCCGCGTCGTGCTCCTCGTCGCGGTGCTGCTGCACATGCACTGCGCCTGGGTGCTGACCCGGCAGAGCTGGGCGGCGCGGCCGCTCGACTACCGGAGGCGTGACGTGATTCAGGCCACCTACGCCTCGCGCACCGTGCGCTGGGGCGGGGTGATCATCCTGCTCTTCGTGCTCTACCACCTCGCGCACCTCACCCTGGGGTGGACGGGGCCGGAGGGGTTCGAGCACCTCAAGCCGTACCAGAACCTGGTCCTCGGCTTCCAGAACCCCTGGATCGCCGGGTTCTACATCGTGGCGAACCTGATGCTGGGCCTCCACCTCTACCACGGCCTCTGGAGCCTCTTCCAGAGCCTGGGCTGGTACGGACCGGCACTCAACCCGTGGCGCAGGCGCTTCGCGGCGGTGTTCGCCGTGATCGTGACCGCCGGTAACGTCTCCTTCCCGCTCGCCGTGCTCGGCGGGCTCGTCCGCTGAATCAAGGAGGGACGCCATGCAGCTCGACAGCAAGATCCCCTCCGGACCGATCGAGCAGAAGTGGGACCGGTACCGGTTCGATCTGAAACTCGTCAATCCGGCGAACAAGCGGAAGTTCTCGGTGATCGTGGTGGGCAGCGGCCTCGCGGGCGCCGCCGCCGCCGCGACGCTCGGCGAGCTCGGCTACAACGTCGAGTGCTTCTGCTATCAGGACAGCGCCCGGCGCGCGCACTCGATCGCCGCCCAGGGCGGGATCAACGCCGCCAAGAACTATCAGGGAGACGGCGACAGCATCTACCGCCTCTTCTACGACACCGTGAAGGGGGGCGACTTCCGGGCCCGGGAGGCGAACGTCTACCGGCTGGCGCAGATCTCGGTCGACATCATCGACCAGTGCGTGGCGCAGGGGGTGCCGTTCGCCCGCGAGTACGGCGGCACGCTCGACAACCGGTCGTTCGGCGGCGCCCAGGTCTCGCGCACCTTCTACGCCCGCGGCCAGACGGGGCAGCAGCTGCTGCTCGGGGCCTACCAGGCGCTCGCGCGGCAGATCGGGCGTGGCCAGGTGCGGATGTTCCCGCGCACCGAGATGCTCGATCTCGTCGTGGTCGACGGCGAGGCCAAAGGGATCGTGGTGCGCGACATGGTCACCGGCGAGATCCGTTCCCATGCCGGCGATGCGGTCCTGCTCTGCACCGGCGGCTACGGCAACGCCTTCTACCTCGCCACCTACGCCAAGGGCTGCAACGGCACCGCGATCTGGCGGGCGCACCGGCGCGGCGCGCTCTTCGCCAACCCGTGCTTCACGCAGATCCACCCCACCTGCATCCCGGTGGCCGGCGACTACCAGTCGAAGCTGACGCTGATGTCCGAGTCGCTGCGCAACGACGGCCGGATCTGGGTGCCGAAGCAGGCCGGCGACAAGCGGAATCCGAACGACATCCCGGAGTCGGAGCGCGACTACTACCTCGAACGGCGCTATCCGGCGTTCGGGAACCTCGTGCCGCGCGACATCGCCTCGCGCGCCGCCAAGGCGGTCTGTGACGAGGGGCGGGGCGTCGGCCCGACCGGTCTCGGGGTCTACCTCGACTTCGCCGAGGCGATCGGCCGGCTCGGCCGCGGCAAGATCGAAGAGCGGTACGGCAACCTCTTCCAGATGTACGAGAAGATCACCGGCGAGGATCCGTACACGGTGCCGATGCGGATCTTCCCGGCGGTCCACTACACGATGGGCGGGCTCTGGGTCGACTACGACCTCATGAGCACGATCCCCGGCCTCTTCGTGCTCGGCGAGGCGAACTTCTCCGATCACGGCGCGAACCGCCTGGGCGCCTCGGCGCTCATGCAGGGGCTGGCGGACGGCTACTTCGTCATCCCCTACACGCTCGGCAACTACCTCGCGCCGCGCATGGGACGCCCCCGCACCACCGACCTGCCGGAGTTCCGGGCGGCGGAGGCGGAGGTGAAGGAGCGGATCGACAAGCTGCTCGCCGTCGGCGGCACCCGCACCGTCGACTCGTTCCACCGTGAGCTCGGTTCGCTCCTCTGGGAGAACTGCGGCATGGGGCGCACGGCGGCGGGGCTGGAGCACGCGATCGAGGCGATCCCGGAGCTGCGCGAGCGGTTCTGGAAGGAAGTCCGGGTGCTCGGCGACGCCGACGAGCTGAACCACTCGCTCGAGAAGGCCGGCCGGGTCGCGGATTTCCTCGAGCTGGCCGAGCTCCTCTGCCGCGACGCCCTGCACCGCGAGGAGTCGTGCGGTGGTCACTTCCGGGAGGAGCACCAGACGCCCGAGGGCGAGGCGAAGCGCAACGACGAGAAGTTCACCTACGTCGCGGCCTGGGAGTGGAAGGGCGAGGGGAATGCGCCGGCGCTGCACCGCGAGCCGTTGACCTTCGACTACGTGAAGCCGAGCCAGAGGAGCTACAAGTGATGAACCTGACCCTGCATGTCTGGCGCCAGAAGAACGCCCGCACGCCGGGGCGCTTCGTGACCTACGCGGCCCCCGACGTCAGCGAGGACATGTCCTTCCTCGAGATGCTCGACGTGGTCAACGAGCGGCTGATCGAGAAGGGCGAGGATCCGATCCATTTCGACCACGACTGCCGCGAGGGGATCTGCGGCACCTGCGGCATGATGATCAACGGCGAGGCGCACGGATCGCTCGAAGGGACGACGGTCTGCCAGCTCCACATGCGCTTCTTCAAGGACGGCGACGAGATCATCATCGAGCCGTGGCGGAGCCGGGCGTTCCCGGTGATCAAGGACCTCGTCGTCGACCGCGGCGCGCTCGACCGGATCATCCAGTCGGGCGGTTTCATCTCGGTCAACACCGGGTCGGCCCCCGACGGCAACGCCATCCCGGTCGCCAAGGGCGCGGCCGACGTGGCGATGGACGCGGCGGCGTGCATCGGCTGCGGCGCCTGCGTCGCCCAGTGCCCGAACGGCGCGGCGCAGCTCTTCGTCGCTGCCAAGATCTCCCACCTCGGTTTCCTCCCGCAGGGACAGCCCGAACGCTGGCAGCGCGCCGAGGCGATGGTGGCCCAGATGGAGCAGGAGGCGTTCGGCTCCTGCACCAACTACGGCGAGTGCGAGGCGGCCTGCCCGAAGGAGATCTCGATCGACTTCATCGCCCGTCTCAACCACGACTTCCTGCGCGCCACGCTCTGGCGTGCTCCCAAGGCGCGGGGAGGCGGCGGCGCCGGCTGAGCCGCGGCTGCCGGTCAACCAGGCTCCAACGGAGGGACGGGCCAGACGGCCCGTCCCTTTTCTTATGACGAACCACCGCCGGCGACCCGGCGGGTTGCTATGCTGCGCCGGATGAGCGCGCGGCGTGTCTACGATCGACTGGCGGAGGCGGTGGGGGACACGCCTCTCGTCCGGCTCCGGCGAGCGGTCCCCGGTTTCTCCGGAGAGGTCTGGGCCAAGCTCGAGTTCCTCAATCCCGGCGGCAGCGTGAAGGACCGGATCGCCCGGCACATGATCGAAAGCGCGCTCGCCGACGGCCGGCTGCGCCCCGGCGGGGTGGTGGTCGAGGCGTCGTCCGGCAACACCGCGATGGGGATGGCGATGGTGGCGGTCGAGCACGGCCTGCGCTGCGTCATGGTGGTGCGCCGCCAGACGAGCCGCGAGAAGCTCGACTGCCTGCGGGCGATGGGCGTCGAGCTGGTGCTCGTGGACGGCGAGCTGCCGCCCGAGCACCCCGAGAGCTACAACCGCAAGGCCCGCGAGCTCGCGGCCTCGATCCCGGGCGCCTTCTTCCCCGACCAGCACAACAACCGGGCGAACAACGAGGCGCACTACCTCACGACCGGTCCCGAGATCTGGCGGCAGATGGACGGCCGGATCGATTTTTTCGTCTGCGGCATCGGCACCGGGGGCACGATTTCGGGGGTCGCGCGCTACCTGAAGGAGCAGAATCCGGGGGTGCGCGTGGTGGCGGTGGACGTCGCCGGCTCGGTCTTCACCGACTACTTCCGGACCGGTACCCCCGGCGTGCCCCGCCGCTATCTGCTCGAAGGGCTGGGCGACGAGGAGCTCATCGCCTGTCCGGAGTTCGAACGGATCGACGAGATGCTGCAGGTGACCGACGGCGAAGCGTTCCTCGCCGCCCGCGACCTCGCCCGCAGCGAGGGGATCCTCGCCGGCGGCTCGAGCGGAGCGGCCCTGTGGGGGGTGCGGCAGGTGGCCGCGCGGCTGGATCGGCCGGCACGCATCGTGACGCTCTTCAGCGACTCGGGCACGCGCTACCTGAGCTCGATCTACAACGACGACTGGATGCGCAAGCACGGCTTCCTGCCGGAAGCCGAGGCCGGGGCACCGATCAGCTCCCGCCCGTGAGCTCCAGCTTGTAGGCCGGCGGCGCGCTGCTGACCTCGGCGAGCCGCAGCAGCTTGCGCACCGCCTGCAGCCGGGCGAGCCGGAGCGCCGCCGCCGCCGCCGCGAGCGCCTGCTGCGCCAGGAAGCCCGCCGCGAGCCCCGGCCAGCTGCCGGTGGCCAGCATGGCCGCCGACCAGGCTCCCGCCAGCAGGAGCGCCCGCGCGGCGCCGTAGCCGAGGTAGAGCAGGGCGAGCGCCGGCGCGAGCCGCGGCAGGCGGGCGAGCGCCGCCAGCGCCGGCCGGATCCAGTCGTGCGGACCCCTTTCCACCAGCCGGGCGCGCGAGATGTCGAGCAGCGAACGCACCCCGAAGAGGAGGAGCAGCACGAAGGCGCCGATCGCGGCGACCACGGCGGCGTGGGCGCGATCGGGAGCGCCTCCGGCGCGTGCGAGCGCGAGCAGCCGCAACCCCAGCCCGGCGCTGAAGAGGTAGCCGGCGAGGCCGAGGAGCGAGAGCGCGCTCGCCGGCAGGGCGTAGCGGGCGCCGGCGGCGAGCAACGCTCCCGGGCCGGTGGTGCGGTGGCGCAGGGCGTCGAGACCGGCACACTGGAGCGGGCCGTGGAGCAGCCCGAGGAGGATCGCGGCGGCGAGCACCCCGGCGGGCAACGTATGGCCTGCGAGCGTGCGCACGAGCTCGGAGAGCTCGCCGCCATGAAGGAGCACCGGCAGATCGGGCGGAGCGAGCAGTCCGGGGACGGCGACGGCGAGGTCGCTGGCTCCGGGCGCGGCGTCGGCCGGCAGGTGGTCGAGCGTCCGGGCGAGCGGCAGGTGGGCGGGAGCGACCACGAGCCAGGCCGAGAGCAGGCCGGGCAGCGCGAGCGCGACGGCGAGGCCGGGGCGCCGGGCACTCTCGAGCACCGCCTCCCGCATCGCCCTTCTCACCTCGCCCGGGCTCATGCGAGGTCCGCCAGGGCTTCGAGGACGAGCTGCGCAAAGAAGCGGAGACGCTGCGTGAAACGCCGCCGCGGCCCTGGATCGGGCACGACGAGGCGGGCGTCGTCGGCTTTCCCGTGGACGAGCAGCCCGCTCTCTCCAGGGTCGAGATGGACCTCGACGAGACGGGGCCCCGTAGCGTGCAGACGGAGCCAGGCGGCGCGGGCATCCCAGAAGACCCGTTGCCGGGAGCCGTCCGCGAACCGGAGCTCGACTACGAGCGGCAGCCGGGGGCCGCTCCGGTGGACGATGAGCGCTTGACTCACCATTCGCCCCGGGGTCGACGGGTCGGGCTCGCTCCTGACTCGGGTGACGGCGAAATCGGAGAGTCCCGGCTCTCCGGTCAGCTCCTGCCAGAGAGGCCAGAGGTCGTCGACGGCGACGGCACTGAGCGCCCGCACGAGATCGTCGGCACGCGCCCGGCCACCGCGATGGCGAGCGGCGAAGAGCGCGAGGCCTTGGTCGAATCGCTCCTCTCCCAGGCGCGAGGCGATCTCGGCGAGGGCGAGGGCCATCCCGTCGTGGGTGAGGAGGGCTCGGCTCGCCCGGTCGCCGTAGCTGCCGCGATCGCGGGCGAGAGGGTCGATGGGAGCGCCCGCCAGCAGCCGGGCCCGCATCGCCTCGAACGGGGTGAGCGGCGGCAGCGGCAGCGGCAGCGCGAGACCGCCGATCCGGACCCCCGCGGGCCGGCCGCCGTGGCGGACGGCGAAGAGACGCGCCGCGGTGTAGGTGACCAGCCCTTCTTCCAGATACGGCTCTTCGGAACCATCGCCCGCGAACAGGTTGCGCCACCACTGCCGGGCGAGGGCGAGGCAGAGCGCCTCCGCCTCCTCCCGGAAAGGGTCGCCGAACCGTTCCACCAGTACTACCTGAGGCCGGTCAGACAGGGAGGGCGGCAGGAGCTCCGGCGGCGAGAGCAGGAGCGAGAAACCGCTTTCGGGCGGCGGACCCCAGAGGCGAGCGAGGGTGGCGAGCGCAAAGCTCGCCTCTTGAGCGAGGCGATCGGCCTTCCGCCCGAAACCGGCCGGGAAGAGCAGCCGCAGGCCGGTGACGCGCGCCGTGGCGTCGAGAGGAACCCGCAGCTCACGGACCTCGAAGCCGGCAGGGACGGGCCCTGGAGATCCCGTTGCGTGGTGCCCGGCCGACGACGTCGCGCCGGCGGGCTCGACCGGAACCGACGCCTCCGATCCGGCCGCCTGCATGGCCGGTATCAGGAGTACCAGGGCCAGCGCGGCGCGGCGGATCGGAGGCCGGAGAGACAACGCCGGGCCCGGCTCAGCCGCCGAGCAGCGCCTTCTTGAAGGCGTCGCCGGGGCCAGGGCGTGGCCCGATCCAGCAGCCGAGAAGCGCGTCGGCGAACGGCTTGCCGGCGATCCGGCCCTTCTCGACGCCTCCGACCCGGATCGAGGTTCCCTCGCCCGGCTGGTAGGTGAGCACGATCTGGGTGCCGTTGGCGGAGTCGGGCATCAGCTTGCAGAGCTCCGCGAACTGGCCCCGCAGCTCCGCCGACGGGTTCGCCGTGTTCGCCGCGAGCCCTTCGTCCCAGGCCTCGCAGATCTTCCCGCGGTCGACGCTGCGCAGGAAGTGCATCACCATCTGGCGCGGGGCGTCGGCGGCGAGGATCGCGGCCGCATCCGATCCCTGGTGTGCGAGATAGAGCCCGGCGACGTACACTTTGAAGGTGAGTTTGCTGCGCAGGGCGAGCCCGTTGAGGGTCAGCGTCTGCTCGCCGACCGTGGCGCGGTCGGGCAGCGTGACTCCCGCGAGCGAACCGGCGCTCGCCTCGCTGAGCGGAAGTCCCGCGATGACGAGAGCGAGGGTGAGGACGAGGGCGTGATGCCGCATCAGCAATACCTCCTGGGAAAGCCCTAGTCTAGCGACAGCGTCCGGCGATGCAAGAGGCTCCGCACCAGAGGGTGGAGGGGCGCGTCCCCACCGACGAGACGCTGGCGATCCGGGCCCGCGAGGGCTCTCCGGAGGCGTTCGCCCGGCTCGTGGAGCGGTACGAACGGCCGGTCTTCGGCCTGATCGTGCGGCTGGTGCGCGATCCGGCGCTCGCGGAGGACCTGGCCCAGGAGGCCTTCCTGCGCGCCTGGCGAGCGCTCGCGAGCTTCGACCCGGAGCGCCGCTTCGCCAGCTGGCTGCTGCGGATCGCCCACAACGCGGCGATCGATGCCCTCCGGCGGCGCCGGACGATGCCGCTCGTCTCCCTCGTGATGGAAGATGATGGGGAGGAGGAGGGGCGGGAGCGGGAGCTGCCCGATCTCGCGGCCCCGAACCCGGAGGAGCGGGCGGCGGGGCGGGATCTCGCCCGGGCGCTGGAGCAGGCGCTCGCGGGCCTGCGGCCGGAGTACCGCGCGGCGCTCCTGCTGCGTTTCGGGCAGCAGCTCTCCTACGAGGAGATCGCCGAGGTCCTCTCGCTGCCGCTGGGCACGGTGAAGACCTTTCTCCACCGGGGGCGAGCCGCACTCGCGCGGGCGCTGGCAGACGCGGGGTACCGGCTTCCCACTCGCGGAGGTGAAACCGGAGGCCGGTCGGGGACGTAGCCGGGATGGATGGAGCGGAGATGCGTGAGCGCCGAGAGATGACCCCCGAAGAGCTGGATGGCTGGCTGCGCGCCGAGTCGGCGGCCGACGATGCGGAGGCGGAGCGACGCCTCGCGCTGCTCTTCGACGCGCTCGTCGAGCCGGCTCCGCGGCCGGGGTTCACCGCGCGCGTGCTCGCTTCGATCCGGGCCGAGGAGGCCGCCGTTCGCCTCGCGCGCCGTCGCCGGTTCCGCCATCTCGCCACCGCCGCGGTGCTGCTCTCCGCGGCTGCGTTCGCGGGGCTGCTGCTCGCCGGCCCGGGTGGTCTCGGAGCGATCCCCGCCCTCGGCGCCCGTTGCCTGATGGCCGCCGGCGCGATCGGCAGAGGCGTGGCCTGGTTCTGGACTCTGTTCGCCACCGCGTTCGTGCCCGTGGCGGAGGCCCTCTTCCGGCCATGGATCTTCGGAGTGGCGGCGGCTCTCGCGCTCTCCTCCATCCTGATGCTGTCTTCGCTCGTCCGCTGTCTCGAACGAGAGAAAGGAGTCGTCCATGCGCTTCTTCCGCACTGATGGCCGGAGCCCGGGGAGCGGGCGCCGGCTGCTGTCCGTCGCGTTGCTCGCGCTGTTCGTTCCGCTGATCGCGGCGGCCGCGGACCGGGGCGCGATCGAAGAACGGTTCGAGGTGATCGATCTGAGCGACCGGCTGCTGCTGCGGCCGCACGCCGGCGAGTCGCTGCCCCAGGTCGAGATCCCGGATGCCGGGGACGGGGCGCTCGTCCGCGGCCAGCTCCACGACGCCGAGGCGCTGGAGTCCGAGCTCGGCGATGCCGCCGCGGCGGTCGCCGAGCTGGCGGCGCTCCCGCTCGCGGCCCGCCGGGAGGCGCTCGGCCTGCCGCCGCGAGAGGCCGAGCCGGAGCCGTCCCGGCCGCACCACACCCGGGTGAAGCGGAGCCGTTCGACGGCCGACGACCGGGTCGTCTTCGGGCGTTCGCTGGTGATCGAAGAGGAGGAGGTCTCGGGAGACGCGGTCTGCTTCGGCGGCCGGGTCGAGGTCCGGGGCCGCGTCACCGGAGATGCGGTCGTGATCGGCGGGTCGGTGACGGTCAGCGGGAAGGTCGCCGGCGACGTCGTGGCGATCGGCGGCCAGGTTCTCCTGAGAGAAGGGGCCCGGGTGGAGGGCGATGTCGTCGCGGTGGGCGGGGAAGCCGCTCTGGAGACGAATACGCGCGTGGAGGGCGAGGTGGTCTCGGTCGGCGGCACGGTGCACAAGGATCCGGGGGCGGAGATCGTGGGCAAGGTTTCGGAGGTCTCGTTCTGGAGGTCCCCCTGGTCGGGCCGCACGGGCCCGACCGACACGCACGGCATCGAACGTTTCAAGCGGTCCGGAGGCGGCGGTCGCCTCCTCGCGCGTCGTCTCCTCGGGCTCGTGGCCCTCGGCCTGCTCGTCGGCCTCGTGCTCCTCGTGGCGCAGCCGACCACCGAGCGGGTGGCGGCACGCGTCGTGTCGGAGAGCTGGTCCGCCGGTCTCACCGGGCTCCTCGTCGAGCTCCTCTTCCTGCCGCTCCTGCTCCTCGTCGTCCTCGTCCTCCTGATCACGGTGATCGGCATCCCGCTGCTGCTCCTGATCCCGGTCCTCCTCTTCGCGCTCGTGCTCGTGGCGCTGCTCGGCTACGCGGGGGTCGCGCTCGCGGTCGGCCGCTGGCTCTGCCACCGCTTCGGCTGGGAGATCTCCGGCAGCTACGCCCAGGCACTCCTCGGGGTCGTGGCGATCCAGGCGCTCACCCTCCTCGGCGCGCTCCTCGGCCTGGTCGGGAGCTGGGTCGGCGGCTTCGGTACCCTGATCGCCCTCCTCGGTTTCCTCGTGCGGTATCTCGCCTGGACGGTCGGCCTCGGCGCGGCGCTGCTGCTGCTCGCGCGCCGGAAGCGGTCCGGCCCGGAGCCGCTCACCGCGCTCTCGACGACGTCGCCGGCCGGCGAGCTGCCGCCGATTCCGCCGGCGCCGGTGCCGCCGCCCGCTGACCTCGGAGCGGCGTCCGGGCCGGAGCCGCCGGCCGGGGAGTGATGCCGGGCGGAGTCGTCTCGAATCCGGGGCGGGGGCGCTGGTAGGCTGCCGCGGATGCCGCCGGAACGCGAATCCCCCGCCGCCCGCGCTGCCTGGCTGCGTGCGGAGATCGCCCGCCACGAGCGCCTCTACTACGTCGAAGCGCGCCCGGAGATCACCGACCGGGAGTTCGACACCCTCCTCGCGGAGCTCGCGGCGCTCGAAGCGGCTGACCCCGCTCTGGTGACGCCCGACAGCCCGACGCAGCGGGTCGGCGGCGCGCCGGTCGAGGGCTTCGCCCCGGTCGTGCACGAGCCGCCGCTCCAGTCGCTCGACAACACCTACAGCCGTGAGGAGCTGGCGGCGTGGATCGACAGACTCGGCCGGCTGGTGCCGGACGCCGAGCTCGCGTTCGTCGCCGAGCTGAAGGTGGACGGCGTCTCGATCTCGCTGCGGTACGAGGACGGGGTGCTGGTGCAGGGCGCCACCCGGGGCAACGGTCTCGTGGGGGACGACGTGACGGCCAACCTGCGGACCGTGCGGACGCTTCCCCTGCGGCTCGCGGCGGACGCTCCCCGCCGGCTCCTGGTGCGGGGAGAGGTCTTCCTCCCGCGACCGGTCTTCGCGCGGCTGAACCGGGAGCGGGAGGCGGCCGGCGAGCCGCTCTTCGCCAACCCCCGCAACGCCACCGCCGGCTCGATCCGGCTGCTCGACAGCCGGGAGGTCGCGGCGCGGCGGCTCGCGGCGGTGGTCTACCAGGCGATTGCCGAGGGCGAGCCCGCGCCGTCGCAGGCCGCCGCGCTCGCGCAGCTCACCGCCTGGGGCCTCCCGGTCGACTCCCACTGGCAGCGCTGCCGGGGGCTCGCCGAGATCGAGGCGTTCATCGAGCGGTGGCGTGAGCACCGTCACGATCTCGACTTCGAGACCGACGGCGTGGTCGTGAAGGTCGATGATCCCGCGCTGCGCGAGCGGCTCGGCGCGACCGCGAAGGCGCCGCGCTGGGCGGTGGCGTTCAAGTACGAGCCCGAGCGGGCGGAGACCCGGGTGCTGGGCATCACCGTCCAGGTGGGGCGCACCGGCGTGCTCACCCCGGTGGCCGAGCTCGAGCCGGTGACGATCGCCGGCAGCACGGTGCGCCGCGCCACCCTGCACAACTACGAGGACCTCGCCCGCAAGGACGTGCGGGTGGGCGACACCGTGAGCGTCGAGAAGGGGGGCGACGTGATCCCGAAGGTCGTCGGGGTCCGGCTCGACCTGCGCCCCGCAGGGGCGGAGCCGTTCGCGCTGCCGGAGCGCTGTCCGGAGTGCGACAGCCCCGTCGAACGGCGGGAAGGGGAGGTCGCGGTGCGCTGCGGCAACCCCGACTGCCCGGCGGTGCTGCTGGAGTCGATCCGCCACTTCGCCTCCCGCAACGCGATGGAGATCGACGGCCTCGGCGAGGAGCGGATCGCGCAGCTCCACGCGGCCGGGCTGCTGCCGGATCTCGCCTCGCTCTACGCGCTCGACCGGGAGCGCCTCGCGGCGCTGCCCGGATGGGGGGAGCGATCGGCCGACAACCTCCTCGCGGCGATCGCCGCGAGCCGGAGCCGGCCACTCCCCCGGCTCCTCTACGCCCTCGGGATCCGTTTCGTCGGCGAGCGGATCGCTCGCCATCTGGCCGCGCGGTTCGGTTCGCTCGCGGCGCTGGCCGCGGCGAGCGACGAGGAGCTGCGCGCGGTGCCCGAGGTGGGGGAGAAGGTCGCGGCGGCGGTGCGGGAGTTCTTCGCCGATCCGCGCCAGCAGCAGCGGCTGCGGCGGCTCGCCGCGGCCGGGGTGGAGCCGCCGGTGACGGCCCCCCGCCCCGCTCCGGAGCTGCCGCTCGCGGGTCGCTCCTACGTGCTCACGGGGCGCTTCGGCGCCTTCGGAAGGACGGAGGCGACGCGGCGGCTCGAGGCGCTCGGAGCGCGGGTGACCGGCGGGGTCTCGGCGCAGACCACCGCCCTCTTCGCCGGCGCAGAAGGGGGCTCGAAGCTCCGGCGGGCGGAGGAGCTCGGCATCCCGGTGCTCGGCGAGGCGGACCTCCTCGCCCTTCTCTCTTCTGCCGGCTGATCTCCGGGTTGGAGGAGCCGGCCGCTTGTGCCAATATGGCACGTGATGGCGGAACGACCCCAGATCGTGGTGATCGACGACGAGACCGGCTCGCGCGAGTCGGTGGCGATCGCGCTGGAGAAGACCGGGCTCGTGGTGCGCACCTTCGACGACGCGCGCCGGGCCCTCGAGCTGCTCGAGCGGGAGCCGTCGGTGCGGGTCGCGATCTGCGACCTGCGGATGCCGGGGATGGACGGGCTCGCTTTCCTCCAGGAGGTCCGGCGCCGGGAGCTGGAGCTGGCCGTCGTCCTGATGACCGCGTTCGGCTCGATCGAGTCGGCGGTCGACGCGATGAAGGTCGGCGCCGACGACTACCTCACCAAGCCGGTCGATCTCTACGAACTGCGCCGCCGGGTGACGAACCTGCTCGAGAACCGGCGCCTGCGCGACGAGGTCTCGAGCCTCCAGGAGCGGCTCGACAAGCGGTTCCGGTTCGAGGCGATCCTCGGCCGTTCGGCGGCGATGGAGCAGCTCTTCGAGCAGATGCGGGCGGTGGCGCCGACCCGATCGACGGTGCTCCTGGTGGGCGAGAGCGGCACCGGCAAGGAGCTGGTGGCCAACGCGCTCCATCACGCCAGCCCGCGCCGCGACGAGCGGTTCCTCGCGATCAACTGCGGCGCGATCCCCTCCGACATCCTCGAGAGCGAGCTCTTCGGCCACGAGAAGGGCGCCTTCACCGGCGCGGTGGGCCGCAAGATCGGCAAGTTCGAGCTCGCCCATCGCGGCACGCTCTTCCTCGACGAGATCAGCGAGCTCTACCCCGAGCTCCAGGTCAAGCTCCTGCGGGTGCTCGAGGAGCGGCAGGTGATGCGGGTCGGCGGCAGCGATCTCGTGGAGGTGGACTTCCGCCTGCTCGCCGCCACCAACCGCGACCTGGAGCGCGAGGTGGCGACCGGCCGCTTCCGCGAGGACCTCTACTACCGGCTCAAGGTGGTCACGCTCCGGATCCCGCCGCTGCGCGAGCGCCCCGAGGACATCCCGCTGCTCGCCGAGCATTATCTGGAGCGCTTCGCCGCCGAGCACGGCCGCGACCTGCCCCGCCTCGCGCCCGACGCGACCGCGGCGCTTTCGGCCTACGCCTGGCCGGGCAACGTACGGGAGCTGCGCAACCTGATCGAGACCGTGGTCATCTTCCACCGCGGGGAGGAGATCGGCCGCGACGACCTGCCGCCGGAGGTGCGCGGCGCGAAGGGCGAGGCCTGGCCGGCGCTTCCGCTCCCCTCCGAGTCGCCGCCGGCCGCCACCGCGCCTCCGGCGCCCGCCACCGCCCCGGCACGGGAGGAGACGACCCCGCGCACGATGGCGGAGGTGGAGCGGGAGGCGATCCTCGCCACGCTCGCCCACACCGGAGGACGCCGGGCCGAGGCCGCGCGCCTCCTCGACATCGGCCTGCGCACGCTGCAGCGCAAGCTCAAGGAGTACAAGCAGCACGGCCATTGGGAGGAATGAGCATGGACACCCCCTGCGAAGTGCTGATCCACAACGACCTGCTGGGCCTCAAAGGGGCGAAGGCGACCCTGCTCGCGATCTCGCCGGCGGGCGGCTTCTACGAGGTCAACCTCTTCTTCGGCGATCGCCGGCACCGGACGCTGCTGCCGATCGGCCGCTCGATCGTGATCGCCGCCGAGCCCGAGGAGCAGGTGGCGACGGTCGGCGAGATCGAGCGCTGAGCGGAGCGCGCCGTTGATCCGGCTCAGCGTCAACGTCAACAAGGTCGCGACGCTGCGCAACGCCCGCGGCGGCGACCTCCCGCGGGTGCGCGAGGCGGCGGAGGTGGCGATCGCCGCCGGCTGTCACGGGATCACCGTCCACCCCCGCCCCGACGAGCGCCACATCCGCTTCGCCGACGTCGAGGAGCTCGCCGGCTGGCTGCCGGTCGAGTTCAACATCGAGGGTTTCCCCGCCGAGCCGTGGCTCCGCCTGGTGGAGCGGGTGCGCCCGGCGCAGGCGACGCTGGTGCCCGACCCCCCGGACGTCCTCACCTCCAACGCCGGCTGGCGCTTCGGCGAGGTCGACCGGGTCTGGCTCCGCGAGATCGTCGCCCGCCTGCACGAGGCCGGCTGCCGGGTGAGCCTCTTCGTCGACCCGGTCCCCGCCGAGGCGGAGGCCGCGCCGTCGGTCGGCGCCGATCGCGTCGAGCTCTACACCGAGGAGTACGCCCGCGCCTTCCCGACCCCCGATCGCGACGCGGTTTTCGCCCGCTACCGGGAGACGGCCGAGCGGGCCCTCGCGGTGGGGCTCGGCCTGAACGCCGGCCACGACCTCGATCTCGAGAACCTCCCCTTCCTCGCCCGCCACCTCCCCGGCCTCCAGGAGGTCTCGATCGGCCACGCCCTGATCTCGGACGCCCTCTACCGCGGCCTCGCGCCGACGGTGAAGGCCTACCTGGCGGCGCTCTCCGGCGGCTGACCGAGGTCGGCGGCGAGGGCCGCGGCGATCTCGGCGGCCAGGCTTTCGAGCACCGCGGCGTCCGGGCCCTCGAGCATGATCCGGGCAAGCGGTTCGGTGCCGCTGTAGCGGAGTACCAGCCGGCCGGCGGTGCCGAGGGTGGCTTCGGCGTGCCGCTGGGCGCGGCAGACGGCCGGCAGCTCGGCGAGCGGCCGCTTCGCCGGCACCGGGACGTTGCGCAGGAGCTGCGGGAAGCGGCGGAACGGGGCGAGGAGATCGCTCACGCTCCGCCCGGCGCGGGCGACCAGGCGGGCGAGGGTGACGGCGGTGAGGAGCCCGTCGCCGGTCGTCGAGCGGCGCAGGTCGACGAGGTGTCCCGACTGCTCGCCCCCGAGGCGGAGCCCTTCGCGGCGGAGCGTCGCGACGACCTCCCGGTCGCCGACGTCGGAGCGGACGACCGTGACCCCGAGCGGTGCGAGCGCCTGCTCGAGCCCGAGGTTGCTCATGCTCGTGGCGACGATCGCGGCGGGCGCGAGCGTGCCGGCCGCCGCCAGCGCCGAGGCCCAGAGGAAGAGCATCGCGTCGCCATCCCGGACCGTGCCCGCCGCGTCGACGAGCAGCGCCCGGTCGGCGTCGCCGTCGAAGGCGAAGCCGAGGTCGAAGCCGCCCCCGGCAAGCCGCGCAGCAAGCCGCTCGGGGTGCGTGGAGCCGCAGCCCGCGTTGATGTTGGTGCCGTCGGGTGCGGCGCAGAGCACCTCGACCCGGGCGCCGAGGGCCCGGAAGACCTCGCCGGCGAGCGCCGAGGCGGCGCCGTGGGCGGCGTCGACCGCCACCCGCAGCCCGGCGAGGGGGGCGCCGTCATCGCCGGCGTGGGTGACGTATTCGAGGTAGGCCGCCGCTGCCTCCTGTCGCCGGTCGACCGCGGTGCCGCTGCTTTCGCGACTGGTCACCGGAGCCGGGCCCGCGAGCCGCGCTTCGAGTGCCTTCTCGGCCGCCGTCGCCCACTTGAAGCCATGGTTGTCGATCAGCTTGATGCCGTTGTCGGCGGCCGGGTTGTGGCTGGCCGAGATCGCGACCGCCGCGGCCGCCGCCTCGCGGCGGACGAGGTAGGCGAGCGCCGGGGTCGGCAGCACGCCGACGTCGACCGGCACCGCGCCACCGGCGAGGAGCCCCTCCCGGAACCAGTCGAGGAGCACCGGGGTGCTCGCCCGGGTGTCGCCGCCGAGGACGACGTGCGGGCGCTCGAGGCCGTCGTCGAGGAAGCGCGCCAGCTCGGTGGCGAGCCGCCGGACCTGCGGCTCGACGAGCGGCGGCTCGCCGAAGCGGGCGCGGATGCCGTCGGTGCCGAAGAGGGCGGGAGCGCTCACCGGCGCCTCCGCGGCGCGGCCGCCGGCTCGGGCTCACGGGTGGCCTCGGCGTCGTCCGGCCGGAGCAGCGGCACCCGGACGGTCACGACCACCGGCTCCACGATCTTGACGAGGGAGTCGGGCGAGAGGACCATGACCGTCTCCTGGATGTCGAAGGCGTGGCCGTCGAGCCGGACCGGGCTCGTGGAGACCGCGGCGAGCTGCTGCAGGCGCGACTCGGGGCCGGTGACCAGCACCGCCGCGGGGTCGAGCGTCGGTTGCTGCGGCACCGCGCCGGCCGCCGGCTCGCCGACCAGGCGCGGCTCGACCGGCACCAGCCGGGTCGCCTGCCGGTCGATCTCGAGGCGGATCGTGTTCGGATCGATCGAGACGACGTCGACGTCGTCGGGGCGGAGCACGTTCTCGGGTCCGAGGTGGAACTCGATCTTGCCGACCCGCTCGGTGGGCAGCTCGATCACCACGTCCACCTGGACCGGGCTCAGGTTGCGGATCCTCCGGTCGCCGCCCCGGAGCCGCACCTTCACGCTCTGGATCGGGTCGAGGACCATGATCCCGGGCGGCGGCAGGTAGGTGACGGTCGCGTCGATGACCCGCTCGCTCGGCCGCTCTCGCTTCTCCAGCGAGACGAAGTACCAGACGAAGAGAGCGAGCCCGAGGGCGAGGAGCCGCAGCCCCCAGAGTCGCAGGCGCTCGTTCATCGCGCCCTCCTGCCGCCACGCGGGCTCTCCGGCCGGAGGTAGGCCAGCAGCTCCTCGCGGAGGTTCCCGCCGTCGAGATCGCGGGCCAGATTGCCGGCCACCGCGAGCGAGACCTGCCCGGTCTCTTCGGAGACCACGATCGCTACCGCGTCGGTCTCCTCGCTGATCCCCACCGCGGCCCGGTGGCGGGTGCCGTACCGCTTCGAGAGCTCGACGCTCGCGGAGAGGGGGAGATAGCAGGCGGCGGCGACGAGGCGGCCGTTCTCGATGATCACCGCGCCGTCGTGGAGCGGCGTCCCGGGAGTGAAGACGTTCACCAGGAGATCGTAGGAGACCCGGCCGTCGATGGCGATGCCGTTCTCCGAGAAGTTGCGCAGCCCTTCCTCGCGGGCGACGACGATCAGCGCGCCGATGCGGCGGCTCGCCATCGCCGCGACCGCGAGCGCGATCTCCTCCACGGTCGCCTCGAGGCGCGAGATCGTCCGGCGTCCGAGGAGCGGATTGCGCCCGAGACGGACGAGGGCGCGCCGGATCTCCTGCTGGAAGAGGACGATGATCGCGAACGGCAGGAAGATGAGGACCTTCTCGATGATCGCCTCGAGCGTCAGCAGGCCGGTGGTCCTGGCGACGAAGAAGAGGAGGGCGGCGAAGAGGAGCCCGGAGAGCATCTGCACCGCGCGGGTGCCCCGGATCAGCAGGAGGAGGTTGTAGAAGAGGATCGCCACCACCCCGACGTCGAGCAGATCGCGCCAGGTGACGAGCTCGAGGAGCGAGGGCAGGTTCATGCGGCTCGTCCCCCGGCGGCCGCGAGCTCGCTCCAGAGCCGCAGCGCCTGGCGGGTGGCGGCGACGTCGTGGATCCGGAGGATCGCCGCGCCGCGCCGGGCCCCCCAGAGGGCGGCGGCGAGGCTTCCCGGCAGCCGCTCGTCGACCGCGGCGCCGGTGAGGGTGCCGACGAAGCTCTTCCGGCTCGCCCCGAGGAGCACCGGCTGACCGAGCGCGGCGAGGTCGTCGAGGCGGGCGATCAGTTCCACGTTCTGCGCGGCGGTCTTGCCGAACCCGATGCCGGGGTCGACGAGGAGCTGGGTGCGGCGGATCCCCCGCGCCACCGCGAAGTCGACGCGCTCGGCGAGCTCGGCGCGGACCTCGGCCACCACGTCGTGGAACCGGATCTCGCGCTGCATCGTGGCGAGCTCGCCCCGGGCGTGCATCAGCACCAGCGGACAGCCGGCCGCCGCCACCACCTCCGCCATCACCGGATCGCCGAGCGCGGAGACGTCGTTGACGAGATCGGCGCCGGCGGCGAGGGCGTCGCGAGCGACCTCGCCGTGCCGGGTGTCGACCGAGAGCGGTACCTCCGTGCGCTCCCGCAGCGCCGCGAGCACCGGCAGCAGGCGCCGCCGCTCTTCCCCGGGCGTCACCGGCCGGGCCCCGTCACCGTAGACACCGCCTCCGGGGCGGGTCGACTCCGCGCCGAGATCGAGGGCGTCGGCGCCTTCGGCGAGGAGACGCAGGCCGTGCGCGACGGCCGCTTCGGGGGGAAGGTACCGGCCGCCGTCGCTGAACGAGTCGGGGGTGATGTTGACCACCCCGAGGAGGAGGGGCCGGCCGGCCACGAGCTCGAGCTCGCGGCCGCGGGGCAGGGAGAGGCGATAACGGCGCGGTGGGGAGGGCGGGACGCGTTCAGCCATCGATCAGCGGCGATTCCGTCGGGAGCGGACTGTCGCCGGAGTCTACCAGCCCTGTCGCCGTTCGCCCTCGCCGTCGAGAGCGGAGCGGGTGGCGGGTTGTGTCTGGCCGGGGAGGGCCGCCACCGCTGGCGCCGTCTCGGCCGCCGGCACGCCGGGCGGCTCCGGCGTCAGCGATTCGCTCTTCGGGGGTCGCGGCGGGCCGAGGCGCTGCCCGGTCATCGCTTCGATCAGGCCGTAGACGGCCTCGCCTTCGAGCGACTCCTTCTCGAGGAGCTCCCGGGAGAGGCGATCGAGGACCGCGCGCTGCTCGGAGAGGATCCTCCGGGCCTCTTCGTGGCCCTGCCGGACGATCCGCTGGACCTCCTGGTCGATGCGCAACGCCGTGTCCTCGCTGTAGTCGGCGCGCTGGGCGAAGTCGCGGCCGAGGAAGACCGGCTCGTCGCCGCCGCCGAAGGCGAGGGGGCCGAGCTCGGACATCCCCCACTCGCAGACCATCTTCCGGGCGAGCGCGGTGGCGCGTTCGATGTCGTTGCCGGCGCCGGTGGTGATGTCTCTCTGGGTGAGCTCCTCGGCGACCCGGCCGCCCATCAGGATCGCGATCTGGTTGGCGATCTGGTCCCGGCGGTAGGTGTACTTGTCCTCGGTGGGCAGCTGCATCGTCACCCCGAGCGCCCGTCCCCGCGGGATGATCGTCACCTTGTGGAGCGGATCGTGGCCGGGGAGGAACGCCGCCACCAGCGCGTGCCCGGCCTCGTGATAGGCGGTGACCGCCTTCTCCTCGTCGGTCATCACCAGGGAGCGCCGCTCGGCACCCATGAGGATCTTGTCCTTGGCGAACTCGAAGTCCGCCATCTCGACCTTCTTCTTGTTGCGGCGGGCGGCGATGAGAGCGGCCTCGTTGACGAGGTTCGCGAGATCGGCCCCCGCGAAGCCGGGGGTGCCGCGGGCGATCACCTCGAGATCGACGTCTTCGCCGATGGGGGTATTCCGGGTGTGGACCTGGAGGATGCCCAGGCGGCCGTTGAGGTCGGGCCGGTCCACCATCACCCGGCGATCGAACCGTCCGGGCCGCAGCAGCGCCGGATCGAGGACGTCCGGGCGGTTGGTCGCGGCGATCAGGATCACGCCCTCGTTGGTCTCGAAGCCGTCCATCTCCACGAGCAGCTGGTTGAGCGTCTGCTCGCGCTCGTCGTGACCGCCGCCGAGACCGGCGCCCCGATGGCGGCCCACGGCGTCGATCTCGTCGATGAAGATGATGCAGGGGGCGTTCTTCTTCCCCTGCTCGAACAGGTCGCGGACGCGCGACGCGCCCACGCCGACGAACATCTCGACGAAGTCGGAGCCGGAGATGGAGAAGAAGGGGACGTTCGCCTCGCCGGCGATGGCGCGCGCGAGGAGCGTCTTGCCGGTTCCCGGCGGGCCCATCAGGAGCACGCCCTTCGGGATCTTGCCGCCGAGCTTCTGGAACTTCTGCGGGTCCTTGAGGAACTCGACGATCTCCTGGAGCTCCTCTTTCGCCTCCTCGATCCCGGCGACGTCCTTGAAGGTCACCTTCTTCGCGGTGACGTTGAGCAGCCTGGCCTTGCTCTTGCCGAACGAGAGCGCCTTGTTGCCGCCGCTCTGCATCTGCCGCATGAAGAAGACCCAGAGGCCGACGAGCAGGAGCAGCGGCGCCCAGCTCGCGAGGATCGTCAGCAGCGGGCTCTCGCGCGGCGGTTCGGCCCGGACCTCGACGCCGGCCGCGACCAGCTTCTCGATGAACTCGGGGGTGGGCAGGAAGGGGAGCTCGCTGACGAACTCGTCGCCGCCGGCGTGCTCACCCCCCGCCTTGAACTTGCCGCTGACCTTCGTCCCCCGGAGCACGGCTTCGCCCACGAGGCCCTTGTCCACCTTCTCCTGGAACTGGTTGAAGTTGAGCTCGGAGCGCTGGGCGCGGCCGGCCTGGAAGGTGTTCCAGAGGAGGATGACGGCCACGAAGACCACCATCCAGAGGAGCAGGGTCCGCAGGGTCGCGTTCAAGGGGTTCCTTCCTCGCCGGTCGTCGCCACGGTGGCCGTCTCAGCCACGGGGCACTTCACCCAGGAACGGGAGGTTGCCGAGGCGGCCGGCGGCCCCCTTGAGGCCGTAGCCGACGAGCCGTCCGGCCCGCTGCAGGGTGAAGGCGCGGTAGTCGGGGATGAACGGGGTGGTGCGCTCGCCGGCGAGATCGACGAGGGCGACGAAAGCGACGCTCGCGGCGCCGCGTTCACGCAGCTGGCTCGCCAGATAGCTCTCGGTGACCCCGCTCGCCACCACGTCCTTGACGATCACGACATGCTGATCGCGGACGTCGACCGGGATCGGGAAGTGGATCGAGAGCAGGTCGGCGCCCCCGGTCTCGCCATGACCGTAGGAGACCCGGACGAACTCGAAACGCCACGGCCGGCCCACCGCCCGCACCAGGTCGGCGAGGAAGATCTCGGCGCCCGAGAGCAGGCCGAGGAAGATCGGATCGGAGTCGGCGAACCCTTCGCTCAACTCCCGGCCGAGCTCCGTGACCCGGCGCGCCAGCTCGGTGGCGGAGATGATCTCCTTGACCATCGCTTCACTCATGCTTCGCAAACCTCCAGATCCCACCCGGGCTTCCCGGGTCCGGCACGCCAGCCGGCAGCCAGCGCCACGCCGGGCACCCAGACGAGCTCACCGCCGGCGCAGACGAGCGGCAGACGGTCGCGTTCGGAGAGCGGGATCCTGCCGTCGATCAGCAACTCCTTGAGCTTCCGTCGCCCCGGGCTGCCTTCCGGCCGCATCCGGTCTCCGGCGCGGCGGCTCCTCACCTCGAGCGGGCCGCTTCCGGCTCGCACGAGATCGAGACGCGCCCGCCAGCCGGAGACTCGCGCCGACGACCCTTCCTCGCCGCCGCGGAGCACGGCGCGCAGCCGAACCCCCGCCTCGCGAATGCGCAGGCTGCCGGGCAGGGGCAGTGTATACGAGAAGCCCGGCGAGGGCGCGGCGGGCCGGAGGAGGACGAGGCGTCCGGCCTGGCTCGTCCAGCGCCAGCCACCCCCCGCGTCGCAGCCGATCCGGCCTCCCGCGGCGAGCTGCCGGTCGAGGTCGGCGAAGACCGATTCGCGGCGTCCGGCGAGCGGGGCGGTCGCCGCGGCCTGCCGGCGCAGGAGCTCGCGGCGCACCGCCGGCGGCAGCGCGCGAAGGGCCGGGAGCGTTGGCGCGGGGAGGAGACCGGCCGCCTGGAAACGGCGGTCGAGAGCGGCGCCGGCGAAGGCAGCGGCCGTCGCGAGCCGCGCCAAACGCGCGGTGATCTCCGGCTCGGGCGCCGTGAGGTGGGGGAGGAGCCGGTGGCGAACGGCGTTGCGGCGCAGGCGCAGATCCCGGTTCGTCGGATCGATGACGGGCGCGAGACCGCTCGCGGCGACCTCATGGGCGAGCGCCTCGCGCGGCAGCCCGAGGAGCGGGCGCACCAGCGTGCCGAGGAGCGGACGGATGCCGGCGAGACCCGCCCAGGTCGAGCCCTGGGCGAGGCGGAGCGCCACCGTTTCGGCCTGGTCGCCGGCATGGTGGGCGGTGGCGAGCCAGCGGGCACCGTGGGCGGCACGCACCCGCTCGAGCTCGCGGTACCGGCCGCGGCGGGCCGCCGCCTCGCGGCTCTCGCCGGGGGCCGAGGACTCCGGGGCGAGCGCGGTGAGCACGAACCGGACCCCGAGCTGCCGGGCGAGGGAGGCCGCCTGCCGGGCGCGCGCCGCCGAGCCCGGATCGAGCCGATGGTCGACGTGCACGGCGAGGGTGGCGCAGGCGCGCCGCCGGGCGAAACGTTCCGCGGCGAGCAGGAGAGCGAGCGAGTCCGGCCCGCCCGAGAAGGCGATGGCGAGCCGATCGCCGGCGGCCAGCGGCGCGCTTTCGGCGAAGAACCGTTCGAGGACCGGGTCGAGATGGCTCGGCACGGTGGGTGGTGGCGGTGAAGGGACTCGAACCCTTGACCTAGCGGTTATGAGCCGCTCGCTCTAACCACTGAGCTACACCGCCTCGGCGGCTTGGCCGCGCGACGGGAGAGTATACTCGCCCCGATGAGCCCGAAGCCAGTCGAGCGGTGCGTTCGCTGCGGTCTTTCCGAGGGGGAGGTCCGCCTCAGCAAGTGCACGGTCTGCCACCGCTACTTCTGCTTCCGCTGCGCGGTACGGCGCGGCGGCAAGGCCTTCTGCTCGCCCGCCTGCGCCGATCTCTTCTTCTTCGGCGACGAAGAGGAGCCGGGCTGAGGGCCTCGGCCCCCGCCCGGCGCCGTCGTCAGCCACGGGCGCGGGCGTAACGAGCCGCGACCGCGTCCCAGCGGACGGTGTTCCACCACGCCTTGAGGTAGTCGCCCCGCCGGTTCTGGTAGTTCAGGTAGTAGGCGTGCTCCCAGACGTCCACGCCGAGGATCGGGGTCTTGCCCTCCATCCAGGGGCTGTCCTGGTTCGGCCGGGCGAAGACCTCGAGCTTGCCGTCGGCGACCACCAGCCAGCCCCAGCCCGAGCCGAACTGACCCATCGCCGCGGCGGTGAGCTTCTCCTGGAGGTCGGAGAAGCTGCCGAAGGCGGCCTCGATCGCGGTGGCGAGCTCGCCGGTCGGGGCGCCGCCGCCGCCCGGGCCCATGATCTCCCAGAAGAGCGAATGGTTCGCGTGGCCACCCCCGTGGTTGCGCACCGCGGTGCGGATCCCCTCGGGTGCCGTGGCCACCCCGCGCAGCAGCTCCTCGAGGCTCTTCGCGGCGAGCTCGGGGTGGGCGGCGAGCGCCTTGTTGAGGTTGTCGATGTAGGCCTGGTGGTGCTTGGTGTGATGGATCTCCATGGTCCGCGCGTCGATGTGCGGCACCAGGGCGTCGTAGGCGTAGGCGAGCTTGGGCAACTCGTGCATGGATCTCTCCCCGATCGTGGTCCGTAGGGTCGCGCCCGGGATTCCGGCGCGGATCTGCGACGGCCATTCTTCTCCAGCCGGCCGCCGATGTCCAGGCGAGAGGGCGTTGACAGTCCCGTCCCGGCACACTAGAGTCCCGCTCGGCAGGGAGGTTAGCTCAGTGGTAGAGCACCTGCCTTACACGCAGGGGGTCGCGGGTTCGAATCCCCCACCTCCCACCAGGGATGACCACCTGCGGATGTTGCTGGACGAGGGGTCGTAGTTCAGCTGGTTAGAACGCCGGCCTGTCACGCCGGAGGTCGCGGGTTCGAGTCCCGTCGGCCCCGCCATCGTTCAGCCCCGGCTGCCACCGGGGGCGTCCGGAGCCGCCGGATGTTCCCGGTGCGGTCGTCGCAGCGAAGAGAGACGCGGAGAAGATTGCAGCGATGCGCGACAAGGTGAAGCTCGTTTCCTCGGCCGGTACCGGCTACTTCTACACCACGACGAAGAACAAGAAGACGACCACCGAGAAGCTCCGGATGAAGAAGTACGATCCGAAGGTCCGGCGGCACGTCGAGTTCGTCGAGGAGAAGCTGCGCTAGGGTCCGCCCGGGCGGCCCCGTCACCGGGTGCCGCCCTCCGGGTACGCTCCCTTTTCCGGGAGCCACCCCCCGCAGCCCGGCTCGCTCCGCGAGCCCGGCCCTCTTCCAGCCTTCGTCCTCCTGCGCTAGACTCCCTTCACGGTTCTCCCGAGTTCGTGGCGGGCTCGCCCTCCCGGCTCGCCTCCTCGCGCCCTGCGAGAGGAGGCAAGCGTGATGGCAGTCCTGTCCATAGAGTCGTTCCGTGGTCTCGCCCGTGATGATGCGCACGGCTCGGAGCCCGTCGTCCGCGAGCTCGGGCCGTTTCTCCGCCGCGCGGTACGCCGCGAGCTCGCCCGCGGCGGGAAGGCCGTTCCGGAAGAGGTCGACGATCTCGTCCAGGAGGCCTGGTGCCGGCTCCTGGATGCCGGCCGCCGGCGGATACGGGCCTTCCGCGGGGAGAGTCCGGGCGAGCTCGCGCTCTACCTCGCCGCGCTGGTCCGGACGGTGGTCGCCGACCATCGCCGGGCGGCGGCGAGCGCGAAGCGGGGAGGCGGGCGCCGCCCCCTCGCGCTCACCGGCGAGGGGGGAGCGGAGGTGATCCCGTTGCGCGATCCCGAGCCCACGGCGGAGGCGCGGCTGCTCGCGCGGGAGCAGCGCCGCGAGGCGCGGCTCCGGCTCCGCGAGCTGGCAGGGCCACGCGCGACCCCGCGCCGGCTGCGCCTGCTCGAGCTCGCGCTGACCTCCGACCTTCCCTCATCCGAGCTCGCCCGCCGGCTCGCGCCCGAGCTGACGCCGAGCAGCATCGACTCGATGGTCTGCCGCTTCCGCAGCCGCCTCGCGGCCCGCGGGATCGCTCTCCCCAGCCGGCGGCGGGGGCGGCGCGGCCGGCGCGGAGAGGGCGGATGATCCGGATCTTCTCCGACCCCGTCTGCCTGGAGCACCGCGGTCCGCCCGGCTATCCGGAGTGTCCCGAGCGGCTCGCCGCGATCCTCGATCACCTCGATCCGGGCTGGCGGCATGGCGGGAGGGGGGCTCCGGAAGGAGTCGAGGAGGCGGTCGCCGCGGTTCACGACGCCGCCTACCTCCGGCGCTTCGAGCGCGCGGTCGCCCGCGGCGACCTGCTCCTCGATTCGGCCGACAACCCGCTTGCCGCGGGGAGCTGGCGCGCCGCCTGGGCCGCCGCGGCGACGGCGGTGGCCGCCCTCGACTGGAGCTGTGGAGGATCAGGCCGGCGCGCCTTCGCCGTCGTCCGCCCGCCCGGGCACCACGCCGAGCGCGATCGCGCGATGGGCTTCTGCTTCCTCAACAACGCCGCGGTGATGGCCGAGCGGGCCCGCCGCCACCACGGCGTCGGCAGGGTGGCGATCGTGGACTTCGACGTCCATCATGGCAACGGCACGCAGCACGCCTTCGAGGAGCGCGACGACGTCCTCTACGTGAGCCTCCACCAGTACCCGTTCTATCCGGGCACCGGCGCGCGTGACGAGAAGGGCCGCGGGCGGGGCGCGGGATACACGCTCAACCTGCCGCTGCCGGCGGGCAGCGGCGATGCCGCCTATCGCACGGCCTTCGAGGAGAGCGTGCTCCCCGCGGTGCGCGCCTTCGTTCCGGAGCTCCTCCTGCTCTCGGCGGGTTTCGACGCCTGGCGCGGCGATCCGCTCGGGGGGATGCGGGTCTCCGTGGAGGGCTTCACCGAATGGTCGTCGCTCCTGGCCGAGCTCGCCGCCGAGGTCACCGGGGGGCGGCTGGTCTCGCTCCTCGAAGGCGGCTACGATGTCGCCGCGCTGCCGACTCTGGCGGCGGCGCATGTGAAAGGTTTAACTGTTGCCGGCGTTTGACTTGCGTGGAGCGAGGGCGTACACTTCGCGTCACGTGAACCACGTCGGCGAGCCCCATGGGCCGTGCGCCAGGGGCCGTAAGGAGAGCACGATGGCGCGCAATCTTCTGCTGTTGACCTTCGCAGGCCTCCTCCTGGTCGCGGTACCCGCCGCGGCCGCACCGCCGTTCGGTTCGTTCGGCGGTCTCGTCGGTGGCGGCAACGTCGCCACCGGCATCATGCCGCTGCACGGCTGGGCGCTCGACGATCTCGGGATCGACCGGGTGGAGGTCTATGTCGACGGCGTGCCGGCCGGCACCGCCTACTACGGTTTCCGCCGCCCGGACGTCGAAGCGGTCTACCCCGGCTATCCGGATTCCGCGACCGCCGGCTTCGGCATCGAGTTGAACTCGACCCTCTGGCTCAACGGTTTCCACACCCTGAGCGCGGTCGTGGTGGCCAGGGACGGCGAGCGGACGACGCTCGGCGAGAGCTACCAGCTGCAGTTCAACAACGCCTCGCATCTGCTGCCGCCGTTCGGGGAGATCGAGTTCCCGCACTCCGGCGCGCAGCTGTTCGGCCACTGCGACCTGCGGGATCGGAACCGGCGCTACAGCGTCGTCGACGGGTTCGCGGTGGACACCGGCGTCGAGCTCGGCGACACCGGCGTCAAGTACGTGGAGCTGCTGATCAACGGCGCGATCTACGCCAACTCGGTCACCGACTGCTTCTACAGCGCCGCCACCGGTGGCATGACCAACTGCTTCGGCCTGCCGCGCACCGACATCCGCAGCCGGTACCCCTCGATCCCCAACGCCCTTCACGCCGGCTACCGCTTCGTCCTCGACGTCGGCGTCCTCGTCGAGCTCGGCTTCAATCAGGGCTTCCACGAGCTGACGGTGCGCGCCGGTGACTACTACGGCAACGTCGCCAACATCGCCGAGATCCCGGTCGTCTTCCTCTGCGACGAGAACCAGGGGAACCAAGGGGCGTACGGCGAGATCGAGCTGCCGGTGCCGCTCGGCATCTACGCCGGCGAGATCACCTTCACCGGCTGGACGCTCGACTGGGAGGGCGTCAACCAGATTCACATGTTCGTGGACGGGAACTGGGTCGGCACCGCGGTGCACGGCTTCCCGCGGCCGGGGGTGAGCGCCAGGTATCCGGGCTTCCCGGAGTCGGCCGGGCCCGGCTGGGCGTTCGATCTCGACGCTGCCGCCTTCACCGATGGCCTCCACCTGCTGCAGGTCGTGGTCGAAGACGATCTCGGTGTCGAGACCGTCCTCGGCGAGGTGCCGTTCCTCCTCGATTCGTACCACGGCGGCGGCGGCGCCTTCTGAGACACGCGGCCCCGCGCGGCCGCCCTGCCTTTCCCGGTCCCCGGTGACCTCATTGTCGCCGGGGGCTTTGGTTTTCAGGCGAGGTTCGCGTCGCGGCCCCCCGCGCCGGATCGTCGACGCTCCGGCGCAGGGATCCGGGCCGGGGGTGGCGCCCCCGCATGGCCGCCGGCGGGAGGTGGAATCCGCCCCGCCCTCGTCGGCCGGCGGGGCAGGTTTCAGGGACGACGGCGTGAGGGGGCGGGGCGCTCGCCGGCGGCGGCGATGGCCGCCGCCCGCCGGGTGAGCAGCTCGGCGGCCTGATCGAACTGGCCGAGCGCGGCGCGGATCTGCGCGTCGCCCTCGGCGAGCGCCGCGTGCGCGGCCTGCAGACCGTGGCGGGAGGTGAGGACCTCGGAGCGCACCTGCCGGAGGATCACCGCGCGGGAGGCGGCGGGTTCGAGGCCGCGCCCGACGTCCTCGGCATCGTCGATCTCCTGCTCCACGAGCCAGCGGCCGAACTCGTCGACCAGCTCGGGGGCGGGCCGCCAGTCGGGCGCGATCCCTTCCGGCTGCCGCCGCAGGATCTCCAGCGCGAAGTTGAAGAAGGCGTTGCGGGCGAAGAGGAACTGGACGTACTCGGGCAGCTCGTCGAGCTCGACCTCGATATCGGGGGTGATGCCGCCGCCGCCGTAGACGATGCGGCCGAGGTCGGTGGCGTAGGCCTCGCCCTCCTCCCGCCGGGGACGGGTCTCGCCGGCGGCCGGGTCGGCCGCCTCGCCGGGCTCCTCGTCCTCGGCGCGGGTGTAGTAATCCCAGTACGAGCTGTAGTCGCGCTGGATGAGCCGGCCGGAGGGGGTGTAGTACTTGGCGGTGGTGAGCGCGAGCCCGGAGCCGTAGGAGAGGTTGTAGACCGTCTGGACCAGCCCCTTGCCCCAGGTGGGGGTGCCCAGGACGAGCCCGAGATCGTGATCCTGGATCGCCCCGGCGAGGATCTCGGCGGCCGAGGCGGTGCCACCGTTGACGAGCACGATCAGCGGCAGGTCGAGCTTCGTCGCCTGCCGGCTCGCGGTGTAGGTCTGCTCGCTGTCGCGCACCCGCCCGCGGGTCTCGACGATCGTCGCCCCGGCCGGCAGGAACTGGTCGGCGACCTCGATCGCCTGATCGAGCAGACCGCCGCCGTTGTTGCGGAGATCGAGGAGCAGGCGCTGCATGCCCGCGGCGCGCAGCTCGGCGAGCGCGCGCGCCACCTCGCCGGCGGTGGAGCGGGTGAAGTCGCCGATCGAGAGGTAGCCGGTGCCGGGCGCGATCAGGTAGGCATAGCGCACGGTGGTCTGCGGGATCTCGGCCCGCGTGACGGTGAGCTCGAGCGGCTCGTCGAGCCCCCGGCGCACGATCGTGATCCGGACCTGGCTCCCCTTCGGCCCCTTCAGCCGCTGGACCGCCTCGTCGAGGGAGAGCGGCGCGGTGGGCTCGCCTTCGATGGCGCTGATCACGTCGCCGGCGCGGATCCCGAGGCGGGCTGCCGGCATCCCCTCCATCGGCGAGATGACGGTCAGCTGGCCGTTGCGCACCCCGACGAGGATGCCGAGGCCGTAGAAGCTCCCCTGCTGGCGCTCCCGCATCGTGGTGTAGGCGGTGGGGGTGAGGAAGTTGGAGTGGGGATCGAGGCCCCGGAGCATCCCCTGGATCGAGGCGAAGACGAGGTCCCGGTGGGTCACCTCGGTGCCGGCGTTCGTCCTGGCGGCGGCGATCAGGTCGGTGTAGGCGCGCAGGCGCAGCCGCAGATCGTCGCCGAGGGCGAGCAGGCGCCCTCCGGCGAGACCCCCGCTCAGGGTCACCAGCACGAAGACGAGGATGGCGGTGAGGCGCCAGGACCGCGGCACGGCGCGCAGTGTAGCACGCGGCCGGCGGGCTGCTTGACTTCGCGGGGAGCGGAAAAGAAGATGGCGGCGCTGGTGACGCCATGTTCGGAACGCTGGGACTCCCGGAGCTGCTCTTCATCTTCGTGCTCGCCCTGCTCATCTTCGGCCCGAAACGGCTGCCGGAGATCGGGCGGACGATCGGCAAGGGGCTGGCCGAGTTCCGGCGGGCCTCCAACGACCTGAAGCGCTCGATCGACACCGAGATCCTCGCCGCCGATACCGAGCGCCCGCCGCTTCCGCCGCCTCCCGCCGCGGCGCCGGTCGTCGCGAAGACGGAAGCCGAGGAAGCGATGGCCGGGACCCCGGTCGTCGCCGAGACGGAGCCGGCCGGAGATGCCGGCGCGACCGCGGACCACGAGGGGCCGGCCGCGGAGCCGCCGCCGCCCGGAGAGTGACCGCTTCCGCCGGCTGATGGCCTCTCCTTCCGATCGCCGCGTGGCTCGCGGCCCCGCGCCGGAGCTGCCCCGCATGACGCTGCTCGAGCATCTCGAGGAGCTGCGCCGCCGGATCATCTGGTCGCTGCTCGCCCTCGTCGGCGGCGCGCTCGGGGCGTTCTCTTTCAGCCCGGCGATCGTCCGGTTCCTCGCGGCCCCGATCCTCCGCTTCCTGCCGCCGGGGTCGAAGCTCGCCTATCTCGGCGTCACCGAGCCGTTCCTGCTCTACTTCAAGGTCTCGCTGCTCGTCGGCGCGTTCCTCGCCTTCCCCGTGATCCTCCTGCAGGTCTGGCTCTTCATCTCGCCCGGCCTCTATCCGCACGAACGGCGCTGGGCGGGGCCGTTCATCTTCCTCGGCTGGTTCTTCTTCGTCCTCGGCGGGGCGTTCGCCTTCTACGTCGCCTTCCCCTTCGCCGTCGAGTTCCTCCTCGACATCGGCAAGGATTTCCAGGCGGTGATCACCGCCGACCGCTACTTCAGCTTCCTGCTCACGATCCTGCTCGGGCTCGGCCTGATGTTCGAGCTGCCGATCCTGATCGTGCTGCTGGCGGCGATCGGCCTCGTGACCCCGCGCCTCCTGCTGCGACACTTCCGCTGGGCGGTGCTGGTGATCTTCATCGTGGCCGCGGTCATCACCCCGACCTCCGACATCGTGAACCTGATGCTCTTCGCGGTCCCGACGATCGGGCTCTACCTGCTCGGCACCGCGGGAGCGGCGCTGGTCGCGCGGGCCCGCCGCCGGCGCCGGGAAGCGGACTGACTCAGACGATCTCGAGCCCCGGCGGGCCGGCGACGGCCTCGCCGACCTCCCGGGCGCGATGCCCCGAGGCGAGGAGGGCGGCGAGCAGGCCGGGTGCCTCTCCGGCGCCCACGAAGAGGAGCAGACCGCCGGAGGTCTGGGGGTCGAAGAGGATCTCGCGCTGAGGCGGAGCGAGGCCCACCCGGTCGTCGAGCGACGCCTCGACGAACCGGCGGTTCGGCTTCGTGCTGCCGGTGGTCACCCCCTTCGCCACCCCCTCGTGGAAACCCGGATGGATCTCCAGCGCCGCGTGGCGGAGGCGCAGCCGGACCCCCGAACGGCGCGCCACCTTGAGGGCGTGACCGGCGAGCCCGAAGCCGGTGACGTCGGTGGCGGCGCGCACCCCGGCCGCCACCGCCAGCCGGCTCGCCTCGGCGTTGAGCCGCGCCATCTCCACGAGAGCCGGTTCGAGTGCCTCCGCGCCGAGCTTGCCCGCCCGGTAGCCGTTGATGATCACGCCGGTGCCGAGCGGCTTGGTGAGCAGGATCCGGTCCCCGGCGCGGGCCCCGTCGTGGGTCATCATGCGCCCGGGATCGACGAGGCCGACCGCCGCAAGGCCGAACTTCAGGTCGGCATCGGCCACCGAGTGGCCGCCGAGCAGCGCCGCCCCGGCCTCGGTGAGCGTCGCCGCGGCTCCCGCGAGGATCTCCGAGGCGACGCCGGTGGGGAGGTCCTTGGGGAAGCAGCAGATGTTGAGCGCGAAGAGGGGGCGGGCCCCCATCGCCCAGAGGTCGGAGAGGGAGTTGGCGGCGGCGATCCGGCCGAACCGGTGGGGGTCGTCGCAGACCGGGGTGATGAAGTCGGTCGTCGCCACCAGCCCGTCGCGGCCGTGCAGGAAGACCCCGGCGTCGTCGCCGGTCTCGGGACCGACGAGCACACGGGGATCGTGCCCTCCGGAGAGGAGCGGACCCAGCAGCGTGTCGAGGTCCCCCGGACCTACCTTGGCTGCTCAGCCCCCGGTGGAGGCACAGGCGGTGAGGCGGAACTCGTCGGTCGACCAGCCCATGGCGAAGGCGATTCTATGCGGGCGGCGCGGGAATCAGTCAGCCGGCGGGCGGCGGCGCCAGCGGCGATGGAACCAGGGCCACTGCTCCGGCCGGCGGCGCACCTGCGCCTCGATGCGCGCGGTCATCAGCCCGGTGGCGGCGGTCCGGTCGGGCGGCAGGGCGAGCGGCGGCTCGAAACGCGCCAGGTGGCTGCCGTCCGCTCGCCGCTCGATGAACGCCGGCACCGCCGCGAGGTCGAAGCGGAGGGCGAGATCGGCGGCTCCCGATGGCGTGAAGGCGAGGCGGCCGAAGAACGGCACCCAGACCCCTTCCGCCGCGATGTCCTGGTCGATCAGCAGCCCGAGCGCGCCCCCGTCGCGCAGCGTGCGCAGGAGGTCGCGCGCGGCCTGGGGGCGCCCGCGCAGGATCGTCCGGGTTCCGAACCGTTCGCGCAGGGTCAGCAGGAAGGCGTTGAAACGGGGCTCCTCGAGCTCGCGGGCGACGACCGCCATGCCGAGCCCCCGGCAGTTGATCGTCGCGGCGAGCAGCTCCCAGTTGCCGCAGTGGCCCGTCACGATGAGCACCCCTCGCCCCGCCGCACGCAGGGCCGTGACCCGCTCCCAGCCCTCGACCTCGACATGGCGGGCGATCTCCTCGCACCCCTTGTCCGTCAGGTGGAGGCATTCGCCGAGCAGGGTGCCGAAGTGCGCGAACATCCGGCGGGCGAGCCGCCGGCGCTCGCCGCCCGGCAGCTCCGGGAAGGCGAAGGCGAGATGCTCCAGGGCCCGGTTCCGATCGCGCCGGGCGAGCCACCAGCCGGCGCGGCCGAGCGCCCGGCCGAACGCCTGGACGCGGCGCCAGTCGAGCCACCGGCAGAGGGCGGTGAGGACCCGAACCGCCGCCGGAGCGAGACGGGAGCGGAGCGGGTGACGCGCGGCCGCGTCCCGGCCGGCCATCAGCGGCGCGACGACGATCCGGTCCAGCGCGAGGTGAGCGACTCCCAGCTGCCGCGCGCCCGCAGCAGCCACTCGACCACCTCGCGCACCGCGCCGTGGCCGCCCGGGGCGTTCACCACCCGGTCGACGGCGGCCCGGACCTCGGGCACCGCGTCGGCGGGAGCGAAGGTGAGGCCACAGAGGGCGATCGCCGGCAGGTCCTGGAGGTCGTCACCGACGTAGGCGACCCGCGCGGGACGCAGACGGTTCTGGGCGAGGAACGAGCGCAGCGCCCGCTCCTTGTCCTCCCGGCCGAGGAGCTGGGCGTCGAGCGAGAGTTCCGTGGCCCGCCGCACGAGCGCCGCCGATCGCCGGCCGGAGAGGAGACCGACCTGGAGCCCCGCCTCCCGGGCGAGCCGGATCGCGAGCCCGTCGCGGACATGGAACGCCTTGAACATCTCGCCCCGGCCGCTGAAGAAGAGGAGGCCGTCGGTGAGAACCCCGTCGACATCGAGCAGCAGCCATTCGATCGCCTGGGCCCTGCGCACCAGGTCGAGGTCGAACTCCGCTTCGCCGCGAGAACCCTGTTTCATGCCGGCTCCGGGTGGGGCGGCTCAGAAGAGCTCCAGGCCCCAGAGATCGTGCAGGTGGACGATGCCCTCGAGGACTCCCTCGGGGTCGCAGACGAAGAGCGAGGTGATCCGGTGGGACTCCATCTTCCCGAGGGCGGCCGAGGCGAGCTCGTCGCCGTCGATCGTCTTCGGAGCAGTCTGCATGCAGTCGCCGGCGGTGCGCCGCAGCAGGGTCTCGTCGCGCTCGAGCAGGCGGCGCAGGTCGCCGTCCGAGATCACGCCGAGGAGCCGGCCGCGCTCGTCGACGACGCCGGTGATGCCGAGGCGCTTGCGCGACATCTCGTAGATTGCGTCGCGCATCGGGGTGTCGCGGCCGACTCTCGGGAGATCGTCGCCCCGATGCATCAGCTGGCGCACCTTCAGCAGCCGCTTGCCGAGCCGGCCGCCGGGATGGAGGCGCGCGAAATCCTCGGGCGTGAAGCCGCGGGCTTCCATGAGCGCCATCGCGAGCGCGTCGCCGAGCGCGAGCGTCGCGGTGGTCGAGGCGGTCGGAGCGAGGTTGAGCGGGCACGCCTCCTTGTCGATCGCCACCGGCAGATGGACGTCGGCGTGCCGCGCGAGCGGGCTCTCGCGGTGCCCGGTCATCGCCACCAGCGGGATCGCGAGCCGCTTCAGGGTCTCGACGAGCTGCAGCAGCTCGCCCGTGGTGCCCGAGTAGGAGGCGGCGAGGACGACGTCACCCCGGACCACCATGCCGAGATCGCCATGGGTCGCTTCGGCGGGGTGGAGGAAGAACGCCGGGGTTCCGGTGGAGGCGAGGGTGGCGGCGACCTTCTGCATCACGAGACCGCTCTTGCCCATCCCCGTGCAGACGACGCGGCCGGTCGCGTCCCGCAGCAGCGAGACCGCCTCCGCGAAGGCCGCGTCGAGCTGGGGGATCAGGCCGAGGATCGCGTTCGCCTCGGTGCGCAACACCGTCTCCGCCACCTCCAGCACCGGACGAGGGTTGGACGGGCTCATCCGCCGGCCTCCGCGAGGGCGCCGCGCACGGCGAGGCAGGAGCGCAGGAGCGCCTCGGCGCGCTCGGGCGGCAGCTGGGTCGCGCGGTCCGAGAGGGCGGCGGCGGGGTTCGGATGGACTTCGAGGAAGAGGCCGTCGGCGCCGGCGGCGACCGCGGCGCGGGCGAGCGGTTCGGCGAACTCCCGCTCGCCGCCGCTGCCGTCGGCGGCGGCGCCCGGGAGCTGCAGGGAGTGGGTGACGTCGAAGACCACCGGGATCCCGGAGCGGTGGAGGATCGCGAACGAGCGCATGTCCACCACGAGGTTGTGGTAGCCGAAGGAGAAGCCGCGCTCGGTCACGAAGACCCGCTCGTTGCCCGCCGCCGCCGCCTTCTCGACCACCCGGAGCATGTCGTCGGGGGCCATGAACTGTCCCTTCTTCACGTTCACCGCCCGCCCGGTGCGGGCTGCGGCGACGACGAGATCGGTCTGGCGGCAGAGGAAGGCGGGGATCTGGAGCACCGCGCAGACGGCCGCCGCCGGCTCGCACTGCGCCGGCTCGTGGACGTCGGTGAGCAGCGGCAGGCCGCTCTCCCGGGCGGCGGCGGCGAGCCATTCGAGGCCGGTCTCGAGGCCGGGGCCACGCGGCGCTCCGGCGGCGCTCCGGTTCGCCTTGTCGAACGAGGCCTTGAAAAGCGGCCGCAGACCGAGGCGGGCGCCGATCGCGGCCACGAGCCGGGCGGTGGTGATCGTCAGCTCCTCGCTCTCGGTCATGCAGGGGCCGGCGATCACCGGAAAGGCGCCGGCGCCGATCGGGATCCCGGGGGCGAGCTCGAAGCTTCGCATCGTCAGCCTCCCGCCTCGATCGCCGCCGCCGGCCGGGAGGCGATCGTCTCGTCGCCGGCGCGGGCCTCCCGCGCCCGCAGCGCCGCCTCGACGTAGGAGACGAAGAGCGGGTGCGGATCCCACGGCTTCGAGCGGAACTCGGGATGGAACTGACAGCCGAGGAACCAGGGATGACCGGGCAGCTCGACGATCTCGACGAACTTGCCGTCGGGGCTGGTGCCGGAGACCACGAGGCCGTTCTCGACGAACGTCGGCACGAAACGCGGATTGACCTCGTACCGGTGCCGGTGGCGTTCGCGCACCTCGGCGGTGCCGTAGATCCGTCGCGCCAGCGTCCCTTCGGCCAGCCGGCAGGGGTAGCCGCCGAGCCGCATCGTGCCGCCGATCTCCTCGACCCCGAGCAGGTCGCGCAGCTTGTAGATCACCGGCGTCGAGCTCTCCGGCTCGAACTCCGCGGAGGCCGCCTCCTTGAGCCCGCAGACGTTGCGGGCGTACTCGATGATCAGACACTGCATGCCGAGACAGATGCCGAGGAACGGGAGCCGGTGTTCGCGGGCGTAGCGGATGGCACGGATCTTCCCCTCGGTGCCCCGGGGCCCGAAGCCGAACGGGACGAGGAGACCGTCGACCTCGAAGACCTCGCGCGGCCAGGTGCCGGCTTCGATCTCCTCGGCGTTGACGTAGACGATCTCGACCCGCGCGTCGTTGGCGATGCCGCCGTGGAGGAGCGCCTCGTTGAGGCTCTTGTAGGCGTCCGGCAGCTCGACGTACTTGCCGACGATGCCGATCCGCACCTCGCGGCGCGGGTTCTTGATCCGGTTGACCAGCGTCTCCCAGCGCGTGAGATCGCGCTCGTAGCGGGGCATGTTGAGCAGGTTGAGGAGGATCTCGTCGAGCCCCTCGCGGGCGAAGGCGAGCGGCACCTCGTAGATCGTGCTCGCGTCGCGGGCGGCGATCACCTGCTCGGGCGCGACGTTGCAGAAGAGCGCGATCTTGCGCCGCAGCTCGTCGGGCAGCGCCCGGTCGACGCGGCAGAGGAGGATGTCGGGCTGGATGCCGATCGCCCGCAGCTCCTTGACCGAGTGCTGGGTGGGCTTCGACTTCAGCTCGCCGGCGGTGGGGATGTGGAGCACGAGCGTGAGGTGGATGTTGACCGCGTTGCCGCGGCCGAGCTCGAGCCGCAGCTGCCGGATCGCCTCGAGGAACGGCTGCGACTCGATGTCGCCCACGGTGCCGCCGATCTCGACGATCACCACGTCCTGCCCCTCGGCGACGCGGCGCATCGCGTCCTTGATCTCGTCGGTGACGTGGGGGATCACCTGCACGGTCTTGCCGAGGTAGTCGCCCCGCCGCTCCTTGGTGATCACCGACTCGTAGATCTTGCCGGTGGTGTAGTTGTGCCGCTTGCTGGTGAGGGTGTGGGTGAAGCGCTCGTAATGGCCGAGATCGAGGTCGGTCTCCGCGCCGTCGTCGGTGACGAAGACCTCGCCATGCTGGTACGGCGACATCGTGCCCGGGTCGACGTTGACGTACGGATCGAACTTCATCAGCGTGACCTTGAAGCCGCGCGCCTCGAGGATCGCCCCCACCGAGGCGGCGGCGACCCCCTTGCCGAGCGAGGAGACGACGCCGCCGGTGACGAAGATGAACTTGGTCGACATGCTCACGATCCTCTCTCTGGTTCGTGCCCGGCGACCAGGCGGGCCACGCGGGCGGCGTCTTCGGGGGTATCCACGGCAGGGGACGGGACGGCGCCGTCGAGCACCCGGATCCGGATGCCGTTCTCGAGCGCGCGGAGCTGTTCGAGCGACTCCCGCCGCTCGAGCGGGCTCGGCGGCAGGGAGGCGAGCCGCAGGAGGGTCTCGCGCCGGTAGCCGTAGAGGCCGAGGTGACGCCGCACCGGGGCGCCCTCCGCGTTCCGGGGGAACGGGATCGGTGCCCGGCTGAAGTAGAGCGCGTACCCCTGCCGGTCGACGACGATCTTGACCACGCTCGGTTCGGAGAGGTCGTTCTCTCCGGCTGCGGCGGCGAGCGTCACCATCCCGTCCTCGGGGACGGCGGCCAGATGCGCCGCCAGCCGCTCGATCCCGCCCGGATCGACGAGCGGCTCGTCTCCCTGGACGTTGACGACGATCGGCTCCGGCCAGGCGCGGGCCGCCCAGGCGATCCGGTCGGTGCCGCTGGCGCAGTCGGCGGGCGTGATCTCGACCTCGCCGCCGAAGGCGCGGACCGCCGCGGCGATCCGTTCGTCGTCGGTGAGGACGACCACCCGGGCGATGCCGCGCGCGGCGGCGGCGCGGCGGTAGACGTGTTCGACCATCGGCCGGCCGCCGAGGTCGAGGAGCGGCTTGCCCGGCAGGCGGGACGAACCGTAGCGGGCGGGGATCGCTGCCACCGCCGGGGCCGGGGTTTCGGATGCGGGAACGGCTGGTTTCGAAGGTGGCACGGCCCAATCTAGACCACGGCCCGGAAGGGCGTCAATCGCCGTGCGCTCCGGACCCGCCGCCGGACGTGTACGATCCGCGCGTGAGGGAGCGCAGCCACCCGTCCGGCGCCCGTCGGCCCGTCCTCGGAGCCCTGCTCGTCTGGGGGGCGATCGCGCTCCTGGCGTTGCTCGCCCAGAAGGTGCTCGCCCCCTGGCTCGCCCGGGAACGGGGGGGGCTGGGGGAGGCGCACTGGCTCTGGGCGCCGGAGGATCCGCGCGGAACCGCCCCCACCGCCTTCTTCCTGGTCCGCGATTTCTCCCTGGAGACACCGCCCGCCGGGGCGGCGCGGCTGATCGCCAGCGGCGACGAGGAGTACAGCGTCTTCCTCAACGGCGCCTGGGTGGCGGCGGGGCGCTATCACCCCGGCGCGCCCGCCGAGGTGCGGGACCTCACCGGCCTCCTGCGCCCCGGGGAGAACCGGCTGGTCGTGGAGTTGCGCAGCAGCCACGGCCTCGGCGGCTTCGCGGCCCGGCTCGCCGACGGCGCGGATCGCACCCTGCTCCTCACCGACGCCTCCTGGGAGGTCGTGCGGGCCGACTGGGGATTGCTCACGGACGGGGTCAGGGAGCCCGGCGCGGCTCCCCGCGACTGGGGTGTCTCGCCCGTCGGCCGCTGGCAGCGGCTGTCGCCCGGGCCGGTGCGCCCGCCGCTCGCCGGCGAGCGGGAAGAGCTCGCGGCACGCTGGTTCACCTCCCTGCCGCGGGGAGAGTGGTTCCCGGCACCCCAAAGTGCCTATCCGGCGTTTCCGCTGGGACGGAAAGTGATCTTCGACTGGGGCGAGCCGGTGGAGGGGTTCCTCGCGCTCGAGTTCGCCACGAGCGAGGGCGGAGGCCGGACCCTGGTGACGTTCGCCGAGGAGCTCACCGACGAGGTCCGGCCGCGGGCCGATCATCTCTTCGTGCGTCCCCCGGGGCGCAACTACTGGTACGACGTCGAACCGCACCGGTTCCGTTACGCGACCGTGGTCACGCTCGATCCGGTCCTGGCCGCGAAGGTCTACCTCGAGCCGGTGGGCGCGCCGCCGCCGGAGCCGCCGGAGGGCTGGTTCGGGGTCCGTCTGCCGCCGCTACGACCGCCGGGAGAGGACGAACTCTGGCGCGAGCTCGAGGGCGTCCCGGACGGGGCCGGCGGGGAAGCCGGCGAGCGCCTCCCGGGCCTCGACGGCGAAGCGCCGGGCTAGCCGCACGGTCTCCTCGAGCCCGCCGGCGCTCTCGGCGAGAGCGAGGATCCGCGCCGCCTCCACCCGCCGGAACTCCCGGTCGACGAGTACCCACTCGACCTCCTGCCACCGTTCCCGCGAGACGCGATCGCGCACCGCGATCAGCGGCAGCGTGAGCTTCCCCTCCTTCAGGTCCGCGAGCACCGGCTTGCCCAGCTCCTGGCGCTCGCCGGAGAAGTCGAGCAGGTCGTCGACGAGCTGGAAGCAGTTGCCGAGCGCCCGGCCGTACCGCTCCAGCGCGACTCCGGCCGCCGGCTGCGCCGGCGCGATGAGCGCGGGGATGCCGCAGGCGGCGGCGAAGAGGTGCGCGGTCTTGCGGTCGATCACGTCCAGGTACTGCTCGCGGGTGAGGTCCGGCGAGCCGAGACGCTGCAGCGTGAGCAGCTCCCCTTCGGTCATCCGCAGGGTGGCGTCGCAGAGCCGCTTGATCACCGCCACGTTGTCGTGGCCGAGGGCGAGCCGCATCGCGGTGCTGTAGACCCAGTCGCCGAGCAGGACGGTCTTGCTGTTGCCCCACAGCTCGTTGAGGGTGCGCCGTCCACGGCGCAGGTCGGCATGGTCGATGACGTCGTCGTGGATCAGAGTCGCGTTGTGCAGCAGCTCGACGACCGCCGCGTAGGTGATCTCCTCCTCGCCGTCATGGCCGAGGAGGCGGGAGGCGAGCAGGAGGAGGGCCGGCCGCATCCGCTTGCCGCCGCCGGCGGCGAGGTAGCTGCCCGCCTCGGCGATGAACGGCACGTCGGAGGCGAGATGCCGCTGGAAGATCGCCTCGGTGGCGGCGAGCTTCCCGGCGACGAGATCGAGGAAGCGCGCGGCATCCACGGCGGAACGGGTTGTGGAGATCGGGTGCGAAGCCAAGGGGGTCGTCTCGTGAGCGGTTCGTTTCCCGGGGATCGGGCCTCCCGCCTTCGGCGTTCGGATGCGCAGCGGGGAGGAGGGGCTCCGGGGCGGGCGGATTATACCCGCCCGCTTTCAGTCATCACGCCACTCCACGCCGGGCGGTGCGACGAACGCCTCCCGGCTGATCAGCGTCCGATAGACGGTGAACTCGAACCGGCTCCGGTTCCCTTCGAGGTCGGTCCAGGCGAGCGCGCGCGGCAGCGAGGTCGCGGGATCGAGCTCGAGCCGGGCATCGGCGAGGCCGACCTCCTCGGCGCGGGGGGTGAGCACCACGACCAGCCTCACTTCGCTCCGCTCCACGCGGGCGCGGTAACGCGCCGTGAGCTCGCTCGTGGGCAGCAGGAGGAGATCGAGGCCGGCCTGCTCCCGGGCATGGAGACGGAGGCGGCGGCCGGTGGGTTCTCCGGGCGTCCAGCTGTAGGCGACCTCGCCGCAGATGAGGAAGCTCTTCGGGTCGGGTGTCTCGTAATCCCAGCGCAGGCAGTCGGGAACCGCCAGCGCCAGCTCGCCCCGTTCCTCCTCGCCCGTCGTGAAGCCGGCGGGGAGGAAGGTCTGCACGAAACCGGTGGCCACGGCGCCGTCGGTGGCGAGCCGCTGCCGCAGCCCGGCGAGAAGCTCCCACGGCTCGGCCTCCTCTCCCGGTGGCGAAGCGGCCAGCGCGAGCGCCGGCAGGAGGAGGGCGAAGACGAACCAGCGGCTCCGCATGGCCATCAGTGGCGGAAGTGCCGCCGGCCGGTGAGCACGAGGGCGAGGCCGCGTTCGTCCGCCGCCGCCACCACCTCCGGATCGCGCACGCTGCCACCCGGCTGGATGGCGGCGGTCACGCCCACCTCCGCGAGCAGGTCGAGGCCGTCGCGGAACGGGAAGAAGGCGTCGGAGGCGGCGACGCTGCCGGCGACGGGGAGCACCGCCTTCCCGACCGCGAGGCGGCAGGAGTCGACGCGGCTCATCTGGCCGGCGCCGATGCCGATCGTCTGCACCGCGTTGGCCACGACGATGGCGTTGGAGCGGACGTGGCGGACGACCTTCCAGGCGAAGGCGAGCGCCGCCATCTCCTCCGGGGTCGGCGCGCGGCGGGTGGGAACCCGCCACGCAGCGGGATCGTCCTCCCCCGCGTCGGAGCTCTGGGCGAGGAAGCCGCCGTCGATCCCGCGCAATTCGTACGTTCCGGGCGGGGCGGTGAACGGCGGCGCCACGAGCAGCCGCAGCTGGCGGCGGTCCGCCAGCCGCTCGCGCGCGGCCGGCGCCACCCCCGGTGCGATCACCACCTCCACGAAGAGCTCGGCAATCGCCGCCGCGGTCGCCTCGTCGAGCTCCTCGCTGCACGCCACGATCGAGCCGAACGCCGAGACCGGGTCGCAGGCGAGAGCGCGCTCCCAGGCGGTGCGCAGCGTCTCGCCCCGCCCCACGCCGCACGGGTTGTTGTGCTTGACGATCGCCACCGCCGGTTCGGCCGGGAAGCGGGCGATCAGCCGCCGGGCGGCGTCGGCGTCGAGGAGGTTGTTCCAGGAGAGCTCCTTGCCCTGCAGCTGGGTGAAGCCGCCGAGCACCCCGCCACCGCCGTGGACGGCGTAGACGGCGGCCGCCTGATGCGGGTTCTCGCCGTAGCGGGGAACGAAGAGCCGGTCGAGGGAGAGGTCGAGCCGCGCGGGGAACGGTTCGGATTCGCCACCGGCCGCCTCGCGCGCGAGCCAGGCGGCGACGGCGCGATCGTAGGCGGCGGTCGCGGCGAAGACGCGCGCCGCGAACCGCTGGCGGAGCGCGAGGGGCACCTCGCCGTCGTGTTCGGCGAGCGCCGCGAGCAGCTCCGGGTAGTCGGCCGGATCCGAGACCACGGTCACCCCGGTGTGGTTCTTCGCCGCCGCCCGCAGCATCGCCGGGCCGCCGATGTCGATCATCTCCACGCAGTCGGCCGGGCTCGCGCCGGCGGCGACGGTCCGGGAGAACGGGTAGAGGTTGACGACCAGGAGATCGATCGGGGCGAAGCCGTGCGCCGCGAGCGCCGCGAGGTGTTCCTGCTTGCCGCGGTCGGCGAGCAGCCCCGCGTGGATCGCCGGGTGGAGCGTCTTGACGCGGCCGTCGAGGATCTCCGGGAAGCCGGTGAGATCGGCGACCGCCGTCACCGGCAGCCCGTGGGCGCGGAGGGCGTTCAGGGTGCCGCCGGTCGAGAGGAGCTCGACCCCGCGCGCGTGCAGCGCGGCGGCGAGGGGGACGAGCCCGCTCTTGTCGTGGACCGAGAGGAGCGCGCGGCGGATCGGGGGCATCGGATCTCCTTTCCCGCTACGGCACGTGCCGGGGCGGCGCGAGTCGCAGCAGCGGCCCGCCGCTCGCGGGCAGGCGCCCGGGCCGGTCGCCCCCACCGGCCCGGAGCCAGGCGTGGCGCGACAGCTGCACGGCGTCGGTGAGGGCGCGGCTGTAGGCGATGGCGCCGACCGCGAAGGCGGTCGAACGGTCGTCGAAGGCGTCGCGACCGGAGCGCTGGCCGATCCGCTCGTACTCGCGGGCGATGGCGGGGCGCAGCGTCGCGCTCCGTCCGAGGGCGCTGCCGGCCAGCCGCTCCACACCGCCGCGCCGGGCCAGCGTGCCGTCGAGCCCGTAGAAGACCGGAGTGAAACGGCCGCGGGCCGAGTCGACGTAGCGCTGGAAGTCGGGGGCGAGGCGCCGCGCGTGGGGATCGGGCGCGAGGGGCTGGAGCGGATCGTTCAGCTCCATGGCGAGCACGGCGAGCGTGCCCATCCGCCGTGCCACCTCGCTCATCGGCCGGTGGCCGCGGATCGCCTCCACGACGGCATCGACCGCCGCTGCGAGCGCACTGCCGGCCCGGTCGGGAGCGAGGCTGGCCGGAGGCGCTCCCTCCCGCATCGCCGCGAACCACTCGACCTCGTGGCGGTGGAGCTGCCGGGCGAGATCGGGGGGCGCCAGCGCGCGGGTGCGGAGCGCGAGGTCGCGCCGCGTCGCCTCGCTCCAGGCCGTGCCGGGAGCGGGCAGCGTCAGGGAACAGGTGACGAGGAAGAGGATCGCGAGGAGCCGCGCCGGGCGGCCGGAGCGGGGAGAGAGGGGTCGGCCGCGCACGGGGCGCATTCTAGCGAACGGCCGGGGCGTCCGGTGGCGAGCGGGCCGCGGCGCCGTTGACGCCGGTCGGGGGGTCGAGTATCGTTTGCCGGCCGCGACCGCGGCCGGAGTCCCGGCCGTGGGGCTGGCGGGCCCAGGTAGCTCAGTTGGTAGAGCACGGCACTGAAAATGCCGGTGTCGCTGGTTCGATTCCGGCCCTGGGCACCATCACCGCCGTCCAGCCGTTCGCCACCCGGAGCGGTCCTCAGCTCCGTTCGAGGCCGGGAGGCCCGGAGCCAGCGTGACGAGACACCGCGAGATCCGGCCGGCCGCCAGCGAGTTCCCTTCCTGCTACGCCCCGTACGTCGCCGCCGTTCCCGACGGCGACATCGTCGCGCACCTGCGCGCGGAGGGGGAGGCGAGTGCCGCGTGGCTCGCCACCCTCGATCACGCCGCCGCCCGCCACCGGTACGCCCCGGAGAAGTGGAGCGTCGCCGAGGTGATCGGCCACGTCGCCGACACCGAGCGGGTCTTCACCTACCGCGCGCTCCGTTTCGCGCGGGGAGACGCGACCCCGGTCGCGGGTTTCGACGAGAACCTCTTCGCCGCCGTGGCCGGCCACGACGAGCGCGAGCCCGCCGATCTCGCCGCCGAGCTCGCCGCGGTGCGGGCGGCGACGGTCGCGCTCTTCGCGTCGCTCGCCGCCGCCGCCTGGGAGCGGCACGGCGAGGCGAACGGGAAGCCGGTCTCGGTGCGGGCGCTCGCCTGGATCACGGCCGGCCACGCGCTCCACCACTGGCGGATCGTGCGGGAACGGTACGGCATCGGCGGCTGACGCTCCGGAGAGGTCGGCAGGGGAGGGGTGATGGCAACGGCAGGGTCCCTGATGCGACGGCGGCTCCTCACCGCCGATCCCGGCGAGCCGGTCGCGCTCGCGGTGCGCCGGATGGCCGAGCTGAACCTCGGGGCGCTCCTCGTGACGGAGGCAGGGCGCCTCGTCGCGATCTTCTCCGAGCGCGACCTCCTGCGGCGGGTCGTCGGCGCCGGCCTCGATCCCGCCGCCACCCCGATCGGCAGCGTGGCGACGCCGCAGCCGGTCACGGTGACCGCCACGACGCCGCTCGCCGACTGCGCGCGGCTGGTGCGGGAGCGCGACGTCCGGCACCTGCCGGTGGTCGATGGCGAAGGGCGCCCGGTGGGGCTGCTTTCGACTCGCGACTTCCTGCAGCTTGCGCTCGACGAGATCGAAGACCTCGCCGAGCGGGCCCGGCGCGGCCGGCAGCGCGAGGAGCTGACCGACCCGTACGAACCGGCCGGCGGCTGAGCGCCGGCCTCAGCTGTCGACGACGATCTTCTCCCGCAGCCGGTCGGCGGCCGGCGAGGCGGGAGCGTGGGTGAGGATCCGGTGGATCCGGTCGAGGGCGCGGACGCTGTCGCCGATCCCCTGGTAGAGCACGACCTCGCCGTAGAGGTCCATCGCCAGCCGGTCGAGGCGGGCGCGCACCTTCTCCTCCTCGGCGCCCATCGGGAAGCGGCGGAGGTATTCGGCGCCGTCGGCGATGTCGGCGTAGCTGCCCGCGAGCTCGGCGAGCCGCCGCCCGGCGGCCTCGCGCAGCTCCGGTTCGACCCGCTCGTCGGTGAGCTCGCCGAGCGCGGCCAGCCGGTCGAGCCGCGGCACGAGCCCGGCGAGCAGCTGGTGCGCCCGCGCCGCGAGCGGGCCTTCGGGGGCGAGCTCGCGGACCCGGAGGAGCTTCTCGACCGCCTCGGTCTGCCGCCCGAGCCGGCTGTACGACTCGCCGAGGACGAGCGCGACCTCCGGAGCGATCTCGGCTTCCGGATAGTTGACGAGGAAGGTTTCGAGGAACGGCGTCTCGTAGACCCCGCTCTGCCAGACCGCGAGCGCCTGCGGGTAGATCCCGGCGGCCTCCCGTTCGAGCGCCGCCTTCTCCCGTGCGAGCTCGCCGAGGAAGGGGGAGTCGGGCGTGAGCGCGCCGACCAGCGCGAGCTGCGTGGCGTAGGCAGCCACGACCTCGCCGTAACGGCGGGCGAGCGGGGCCTTGCCGAGCTCCGCGTCGCGCTGGGCGTGCAGCTTCGTCCGGCGCAGCCCCTCGGCCTCGGTGCCGACCGGCCAGGCGGAGAGCGCCGCCTGCGCGATCAGCTCCCGGGTCTCCGCACCGGCCTTCGGCGAGGCGGCGAGGGCGAGGAGGCGGGCCTGGGTGCGCTGCCGGAACTCGTCGTCCGGACGCGGTTCGAGACGGCGCAGCTCGGTGCCGCGGGCCTCGGCCGAGCGCAGCCGGTCGTCGAAGAACGGATGGGTCCGCCAGTAGCCGTACTCGCGGGACTGGGGCAGCCGGCTGCCGAGCTGCGCCATGAGCCGGGCCGCGCCGTCCGGAGCGAAGCCGGCCGCGGCGGCCAGGCGCTGCCCCTCCTCGTCCGCCTCGTCCTCGAACTCGCGGCTGTAGCTGCGCAGGAGCAGCTCGCTCACGATCATGCCGGCGGCGAACGCTCCCTGGACGAGGTCGCCCCCCCGGTCCTGGCGCTCGATGCCGTACGGGTCCGGCACCGGCGAGTAGCTGGGGCCGGTGCGGTGCGTCTGCAGCATCACCCCGATCATCACCGCCTGGCTGAGGACGTTCAGCAGGGTCGCCCGCCGCTGCATCCGCACCCCGTGCTGATGGACCACGTGCCCGATCTCGTGGCCGAGGAGCGCGGCGAGCGCGTCGTCGGAGAGCCCGACGTCGAGCATGCCGCGGGTGACGAAGATCTGACCTCCGGGGAGCGCGAAGGCATTCGGCTCGGGCAGGTCGATCAGGTAGAAGCTGAACGGGTACTTGTCGAAGCCGGAATGGCGGGCGATGCGGTAGCCGATCGCGTTGATCCGCGCCAGCGTGGCCTCGTCCCGGGGGGCGCCGAACTGCTCGACCGCCTTCGCGGCGGCCTCGAGGCTCTTGAAGAAGAGCTCTTCGTCGGCCACGGCCGGCCGGGGCTCGACGGCCAGCGCGGGGCCGCCGAGGAGGAGGAAGAGGAGGGTGGCGGAAGTGGCGCGCCGGAGCATCTCGAAAGACTGTAGCAGGAAGCGTGCCGCGGGGGACGCTGTGCTAGCTTCCCCGCCATGAGCGATCTGGTCTTCGAGATCCCCACCGCGCGGCCGCTGCCCGAGCTGCGGGCCGCGCTCGAAGAGGCGATGGCGCGGCACCTCCCCGGTGGTCTCTTCGTGCGCCGCTGGCAGGAGGATGTCCTCCACCTCTCCGGTCCCGGAGCCGTCGGCACGGTCCACCTCGCCGACGGCAAGCTGATCGGGCGCGCCGAGCTGAGCCTTCCCGCCTCGATGATGCGCGGCCTGATCGAAGAGAAGGTGGCCGCGGCGCTGCGCCAGGCGGCCGGCTGAGCGGCACGGCGATGACGGCGGCGGAGAGCGGCGCCCGGGCGCTCGCCCTGCTCGCGCAGCGGGCCGAGGAGAGTCCGGCCCAGCCCTGGCTCTTCGCGCCCGACGGTTACGACTGGCGCTGGTGGTCCTGGGCGCAAGCGGCGGCGACGGTCGCGGCCGTCGCCGCGGGCCTGCGGGCAGCCGATCTCCCGCCGGGCTCCGTGGTGCACCTCTCCCCGGCCGCGACGCCCGGGGCGCTGCTCGCCTGGCTCGCCGCCGCCGGCGCCGGCTTCGCGCCCTGCTGGGGGATGGCGGACAAGACCCCCTTCCGACTCGAGTGCGCGGGCGGCCCGCGCCCCGAGCGCGCCGGCTTCCTGCTGCTGCGACGCCGCGAGGATGGCCCGGAGGAACGCTGCCCCCTCGCCGGCGGCCGGCCTGCCGGGGGCTCCGTCACCCGGCCCGAAGCCGCCGCCCGTCACCGGCGCGAGAGCCGGCCCGTCCTGCTGCGCGGACGGGGAACCGGCGAGGCGGACGATCGCGCGCTGGTCCTCTGGACGCTGCAACGCGAGGCGGCGCTCGTTCTCGAGCCGGATCCCGGAGCGCTGGCTGCCACGCTCCTCTGGAGCCGCCCCACCCATCTGGCCGAGCCGGCGGCGGTGCTCGACCGGCTCGCCACGGTGCTCCCGCAGATCGCCGGCGGCCGCGACCCCGCCCGGCGGCTGCGCCGCAGCCTCCGGCTCCGCACGGTCTGGTGGCTCGGAGCCGAGGCGCCGGCGGTAGAAACCGTCGCCTTCTTCTCCCGGTTTGCCGCCGCGCCCCGGCCTCTCGATCTCGCGGCGGAGGGGGGAGAGGCGGAGGCGGTCGCCGCCATCCGGCCGCAGGTACGGCTGGAGGCAGGGCGGTGAGGAGCGCCGGAGCGGAGTCGAGCGGGCGGAGGCGCGGTCGCCTCCGCCCGCCCGTCTGAATCCCGGAGCAGATCTCCCGAGGAGGTACGATGCGATTCCCGCCGCTTCTCGCCGCAATCCTGCTGCTGGCCGGTAACGCTCCGGGCCGCGCAGCGCCGCCTCCCGTCGAGGAGGCCTGGCTCACCCCCGCCGAGCGGGCCGGTTTCGACGCGACGCCGTCGCTCGCCGAGACCGGGGCGTATCTCGACCGGCTCGCCGGGCGGCTGCCCATGCTGCGGATCGAGCCGTTCGGTCTCTCCGGCGCCGGGCGGACGATGACGGTGGCGATCGTCTCGCCCGACGGCGCGTTCACGCCGGCGGCGGCCGCGGCCACCGGCCGGCCGGTGGTGCTGGTGCTCAACGGGATCCACGCCGGCGAGATCGACGGCAAGGACGCCACCCTCGCGCTGCTGCGCGACGCGGCGCTCGGCCGCCGTCCGGATCTCTTCGCCGGCCTGACTCTCCTCGTCGTGCCGGTCTACAACGTCGACGGCCACGAACGCGTCTCGCCCTGGAACCGGCCGAGCCAGGACGGCCCGCGCGCGGGGATGGGCTTCCGCACGACCGCCGACGGCACCGACCTGAACCGCGACTTCCTCAAGGCGACCGCGCCCGAGACCCGGGCGCTGCTCGCGCTCGTCAACGCCTGGCGCCCGCACCTGATCGTGGACATGCACGTGACCGACGGCTGCGACCACGACTGGGTGCTCACCTGGAGCGCCTCGGAGGCGCCGCAGCTCGCACCGGAGGTCGACGCCTGGCTGCGGCCGCGGCTGGCGGGCGCGCTCGCCCGGACGGCGGCGGCTGGCCATCCGAACGGCCCGTACGTCGACCTGCGCAACCCGTACGATCCGGCGCAGGGCTTCTCCTCCTGGGTCGGCGAGCCGCGCTATTCGAGCGGCTACTTCCCGCTCCGCCAGCGGCCGACGGTGCTCGTCGAGATGCACTCGCACAAGCCGTACGAGCGGCGGGTGCGGGCGGCCGAGGAGTTCCTGGCGGCGCTGTTCGCCGAGGTCGGAGCCCATGGCGATGGCCTGGTCGGCGCGATCCGGGCCGCCGAGGCGCGGGAGGTGGCGGCCGGCCGCCCGACGGCGGAGCCCTCCGAGCTCGCGGTCGAGTACCGGGCCGGCACGGCCGCGGAGACGATCCGCTTCCCCGTCTACGACTGGTATTTCGAGCCCTCGCTCGTCACCGGCCAGCAGGTCATGCGCTACCGCCGCGGCGAGGTGCGCGAGCTGGAGGTGCCCTGGTACCGCAGCCACGAGAGCGCGCGCACGGTGCCGCGCCCGCGCGGCTATCTGGTGATGCCGGGCTGGCCGGAGATCGAGGCCCGGGTGGCCGCCCACGGCCTCCGCTGCCGGCGGCTCACCGAGCCGGTCGAGATCGACCTCGAACGGTACCGGCTCGGCGCCCCCCGCTTCGCCGAACGGACCTTCCAGGGGCTCACGCGGGTGGAGGCCGTGGCGACCGTCGAGCGCGGCCGCTTCCGCCTGCCGGCCGGAGCGCTCTGGATTCCCGCCGACCAGCCCGATTTCGAGGTCGCGGTCCAGCTCTTCGAGCCCGACGCTCCGGACTCCCTCCTGCGCTGGGGGCTCCTCTCCCGTCTCTTCGAGCAGAAGGAGTGGATCGGCGGGGCGACGCTCGAAGACGAGGCTCAGCGGCTGCTCGGCGACCCGGCGGTCGCCGCGGCGTGGGAGGAGGCGCTGCGCAATCCCGAGTTCGCGGCGAGCCGCGAACGGCGCTACCTCTGGTGGTACCAGCGGACCCCGTACTACGACCGGGAGCGCGACCTGCTGCCGGTCTACCGGCTGCCCGGCCCGCCGCCCGCCGGCTGGGAGACGACCGGCTCCTGCCTGCCCGCGCCCTCTCCCGCCGCCACCGGAGCGTCGACGAGCTCGTAGCGGAGAGTGGCGGCGAGGCGTTCCACCTCGCTGCGGAACGCCTCGCCCGAGAGGCGCGCCTTCAGGGCGTCGGTGACCGGCAGCACCATCGGCGCGCGCTCCCAGCGGAGCGGCTCGCCGGTGGCGAGGTCGCGGATCCGTCCCGCGTCGACCGCCCGGCTCGCGGCCCCGAGCGGCAGCGAGCGGAGGGTGGCGACCAGCGCCCGGTAGCGCGCCTCGGCGAGCGGCTCGGCGAAGCGCAACGGCCCGTGCGCCTGCACGGCGAGATGGAAGTGGGACGGGACGAAGGCGATGCCGTCGAGCCCCAGCCGGTCGCAGATCAGGATGAGCATCGAGATCACCTCGCGCAGCATGCCGAGGCCCGGCGCCTTCTGGCCCGGCAGCGGCTCCCGTCCGGCGAGGAAGCCGAGGCGCGGGTTCTGGAGCAGCAGCCATTCGATCCAGAGCAGCTCGGCCCCCGGCATCGTCCGGCGGTCGCGCCGCACCCGCAGCTCGACGAGCAGCTCCCGGCGGCCGGGATCGCCATGGATCCGCAGCGTCTGGCCGCCGGCGTCCCCGAGGTCGAGGCTGAGCACCGGCCGGAAGCCGAGCTGCCGGAGCCGGGCGAGGAAGCCGAACCGCTCGAGCGCGAGCTCGATCCCCTGCCGGGTGTAGAAGCCGAGGAACCGCTGCTCCCGCCGCGGGGTGCCGAGCGCCACGCCCAGATCCTCGAGCGAGAGGCTCCAGTCGTCCTCCTGCGGGGCGCCGAGCTCGCCCCGTTCGAGCGTGCGTGCGAGGCGGCGGAAGCGGTCGAGGGTGATCGTCTCGGTGGTCGGCGGCTCGAAGCGGCGGCCGCCGGAGAGGATCCAGGCGAGGAACCGGGCCGAGTAGCGCCAGGCGCCGTCGCCGTAGCCGCCGGCGAAGAGCACGAGCAGCGGCAGCGGCCGGCGGCGGTGGCGGGCGAGGGCGAACACCAGCCGGTCGCGCGCGAAGAGCCCGTCGGCGGTGAGCTTCCAGTTGCCCAGCCGGTCGTCGGCCGCCGGATCGCAGCCCGCGAGGTAGATCACGAAGTCCGGACGGAAGGTGGTGAAGAGCGGCGGCAGCTCCCGTTCGAGCGCCGCGAGCAGGGTGGTGTCGTCGACCTCGCCCGCGAGCGTCACGCTCGTGGTGGCCACCGCCTCGTCGTGCCCCCAGGAACCGTTGTGGATCGAGAAGGTGTGGACGGTCGGATCGTGGGCGAAGAGGGCACGGGTGCCGTCGCCGTCGTGGAGGTCGAGATCGACGACGAGGACCCGGCCGGTGAAGCCGCGGCGGCGCAGCCGGCGCACCGCGAGGGCGATGTCGTTGAAGATGCAGAACCCCTGGCCGCGATCGAAATGCGCGTGGTGGAGGCCGCCGCCGAGGTTGCAGGCGACGCCGCGGCTGGCGAGCGCGCGCTCGGCGGCGAGGATGCTGCCGCCGGCCATCGTCCGCTGGGCGGAGATGAGCTGGTCGGTCTCGTCGTCGCTCAGGGGCAGGCCGAAGACCCGCGCGAGCGCCCCCGGAGCATGGAGCGATTCGAGGTAGGGGTCGCTGTGCGCCGACCGGAGCGTCTCCCAGGAGACGGGGTCGGGCACGAGCAGCAGGGACGGATGCAGCAGGCCCTCCTGGCAGAGGAAGGCGAGCACCCGCTCGCCACGGAGGGGATCGTGCAGGCCGCCGGTGAAACGGAAGGTGTAGCGGGCGCTGTAGACGATCTCGGCCCGGCGCGGGCCGAAACGGGTGCGCAGCCGCCGCCAGAACCGGCCGCGCTCGCCCGCCGCGGGCGCCGGCGCGGGGATGCCGGCCGCCGGTTCGCTCAGCGCAGTACGACGCATGTCGCCCCCCAGCCGCCGGCCGTCGCCGGGGCGTCGTGGAAGGTCAGAACGCGCGGGTCGCGGGCGAGCAGCGCCCGGATGCTCTCGCGCTGGACGCCGATCCCGCGACCGTGGATCAGGCGCAGCTCCCGCCGGCCCGCCGCGGCCGCCGCGTCGAGGGCGGCGAGCACGACCTCCCGCACGTCGCCGGGGCGGAAGCCGTGGAGGTCGACGACGTCGCCGAGCTCGAGGACGACGATGCGCTCCGCTTCGGGCAGGTCGTCGGGATCGTCGTCGTGCACGGTGCCTCCGCGGCCGGGCGGCGTGCCCCCGGCGGTCAGTGGAAGAGCTTGAGGAAGACGATGTAGACCGTCAGGCCGCTGTCGGGGCCGGCGACCGGAACCCCGACGTCGAGGTTGACGATCGTCTCCCACGGTCCGATGAAGGTCCCCGCCACCCCCACGCCGGCGAGCGTCTCGCGGTGGAGTCCGCTCGCGCGATCGGTGGCCCAGGCGACGTCGCCGACCGCGTCGAGGCGGAGGAGCTGACCGATCTCGAAACCGTAGGAGAGGTGCGTGGCGACCGCCTCCTCGGCCCGGATCTTGCCGATCTGGTAGCCGTGGACCCGGCTGTCGCCGAAGATGCCGAAGCCGTACTTGCTGAACCGGTCGAGCCGGGAGCCGCCGAGATACTCCACCTCGGCGCCCAGCTTCCGGAACTTCGAGAAGTACCAGTTCTTGCTCGCCGCGGCCGACCAGGTCTCGTACGTCCGGTCGCGCGCGTCGTAGTCGGGGTTCTCCGCCGGTCCCCACGGCTCCCAGCGCGAGCGCCGGTGCTGGTTGCCCGCGAGGCGGAGCCGGTAGCCGGAGCGGCTCAGCTGCAGGTCGAGCCCGTAGGTGTGGACGAAATGGTCGGAAGGGAGGCGGAAGCCGGGGGCGGTGTCGTCGGCCCGCTGGAAGTTGAAGTAGCCGAGCGCGTAGGTCGCCCGGAGCTTGCCGTAGCCGCCGAGCGGATAGCCGAGGTGGAACGAGAGCCGGGCGGGCAGCGCCCGGACCTCTTCGTCCGGGACCTCCTTGCCGTCGCGATAGACCGTATCCCCGAGGGGGATGGCGATGCCGAAGAAGTTCGCGCCGAGGTCGAAGTCGGAGCCGAAGAGGCGGGGGTCGGCGTAGGCGACCGAGCCGAGCACGCCGCCGAAGAGGGCGTTGAGCTGGCGCCCGCCGCCGCGGAAGTCGAGATCGAAGTAGTTGACGCCGGCGAGCGGCACGGGGTAGTCGAGGGCGCCATCCCAGAAGAGGCCGCCGGCGGCGAAGAGCTTCGAGGTGTCGAAGCCGTCGCGCACCCGCCGCTGCCCCGGCTGCTCGGGGTCTTCCTCGAGGTAGCGCAGCCCCTGCTCCGTCTCGCGGACCATCGTCGTCTCCGAGGCGAGGAGCGCCTCGCGCCGGGCGTCGAAGTCGGGGCCGTTGAGCACCACCGCCGAGAGCACGCTCTCCCGCTCGACGACGATCGCCGTGTTGAGCACCGAGAGGATCTGCTGCGCCCGGGCCCGCAGCGGCAGGTAGAACGCCTCCCGCGTCCAGGCCGTGGGCTCGCCGGTGGCGTCGAGCGGGGTGTAGTCGAGCGTCTCCTCGTTGCCGATGACCTCCCCGGTCAGGCCGAGCTGGAGCGCCCGGCTGCGCACCCGGTGGTGGGTCTCCCGGTCGATCCAGACCGTTCCCCGGTAGAGGGTGCGCCCGGCCTCGACGGCGGCCGCCGGCTCGAAGTCGACGACCCAGCAGTCGCGCCCCGCGACCCGGTCGGTGCCGCGCAGCCGGTACCGGTACTCCTGGGTGAAGCGGATCTCGAGCGGCATCGCGGCCGCGCGCTCCGGCTGCACGATCGGGATCTCCGGCAGCGTCCTCGCGCGCCACCGCACGCCGTTGATGTAGAGGGTCTGCCACGCCCAGTCGGTGCTCCCGCCCTCGCGGGAGAAGTACTCCCCCTCGAAGGTGGCGTCGATGCTGCCGGCGCCCGACGGCGCCTGGAAGCGCAGGGTGGTGGCGTTGAGCGCCTGGAAGTGCCGGAGGCGGCGCGCCTGATCGTCCTCGGCGGCCTGGAGGCGGCGGAGGATCTCGGCGACGGGGGGCGTCCGTTCGCTCGCGACCGTCACCTCCTCGTCGATCCCTTCGAGCTCGGCCGCGGTGAGCCGGGAGAGGCGGAGGAGGACCGCCGGCCCCGGATCGGGCACCCGGAAGCGGAGCCCGTCGGGGGCGACCTGGAGGGCGGCGACCGGCCGGCTCTCCCCCGTGGCGAGATCGATCCGCACCGGCTCGCGCAGCTGCGGGTCGGGGAAGGCGAGGGCGAGCTCGTCGCGCCCCTCCGGGTTGGCGACGACCACCCGCAGGCCGAGATCCTCGCCGCGCACGAACGCCCAGCCGGGAGCGCCCGCGGGCGCCGAATGCGGATCGGGGGAGAGATCGCCGTGGCTCTCGTTGGCGAGGACCCGCAGCGGCGCGAGCCGCTCCGGGGTCGCTTCCGGAGTCCGGAAGAGGACGAGGTGGAAGCCGCGGCTCGCCTGGCGGGCGGCCTCGAGGAGCGCCGTCGCCGGCTCGGCGCCGAGCGGCGGCCCGTCGAGGACGAGCGTGCGGCCGGGGTCGAGCTCGGCGAGGAGAGCGATCGCCGCGGCGAGCGCCGCGTCGTCGTCCGGCGCGAGGGCGATGACCTCGAGATAGCCGGCGACCTCTTCCGCGTAGAACGCCCGCAGCCAGTCGCTCCGGGCGGGCAGCGGCGCGGTGACCACCCAGGCGCCGGGCCGGGCGCCGGTGAGCGCCACCGAGGCCCGCTTGAGCAGGAAGGCGTACTCGGCCGGATCGGGCTCCTCCTCTCCCGGCGGCCGCCAGAGGAGCTGGAAGCGCTCCCGGCCGCTCCCCTGGCGGGCGATCTCCGCGCTCGCCGCGAGCTCATGCTGGAGCTCCGTGAGGTGGTCGAGGAGCGGCGCCGGGGTGCGGAAGACGAGCGAGACCCAGGGGGAGAGGCCGGCGGCGGCGACCACCTGCGCCACGGCCGGGGAGGCGGCCCCGCCGAGATCCTCCTCCCAGGCGACCGGCAGCTCGGCTTCGGGGACGAGCGCGGGCTCGCCCCGGACGGCGCCGAGCAGCGAGAGCGGGGCGTCGACCCGGAGCCCCGCCCCGGGCAGACAGGGGTACTCCGCGCCACGCGCCGCCGGCAGGAGGAGGAGGCCGCTGAGGAGCGCGATCCGGAGCGCCGGAGAGGGTGCGCGACGATGCATGCCGGAAGCATAGAGAGCGTGCCGGTGGTTGTCACCTGTGCCTCGACGCCCATAACATCCATCCCGTCATGGAGTTCTCCGGCCGTCTCAGCGCCTTCCCGATCGGCGACATCCTGCAGTGGGCGCAGCACGAGCAGCGCACCGGCGCGCTCGTGGTCCGGCGCACCAACCGCGAGAAGCGGATCTACTTCGAAAACGGCGAGGTCGTCTCCTGCTACTCGAGCTCGGCGGCCGAGTTCTTCGGGCAGCACCTGCTCGTCCACGGGCTGATCGACGAGGTCTCGCTGGTGCGGGCGCTCACCGTCTGCCAGAAGGAGGGGAAGCGGCTCGGGGTCGTGCTCGGCGAGCTCGGGCTGCTCGAGCCCGAGCCGATGCTCGCGGCCCTGCGCCGACAGATCCAGGAGCTGGTCTGCGACATCTTCCTCTGGCAGCACGGCGTCTTCTATTTCGAGGCCGACCTGCCGCCCCGCGAGGAGCTGCTCCCCGAGCCGCTCTCCTCGGTGGCGCTGGGGATGGAGGGGGCGCGCTGGCGTGACGAGTACAGCCGGATCCGGCGGGTCTTCGTCCACGACAACGTGGAGGTCGGCCCGGGCCGGGGGTTCCCGGGCGAGGGGCTCGGGCCGCTCGAGGCCCGGATCGTGCGGGCGATGCGCGATCAGATCTCGATCGCCGAGCTCTACGGGCTGGTCCGGGGCTCCTACTTCCGGTTCCTCGCCGGCACCCTCGGGCTCGCCGTCCGCGAGATCCTCGACGTCAAGGGAGTGGGGGAGGATCCGGCGGCGTCGAGCCGCGAGATCCACCTCGCGGATCTGCTCGTCGAGCAGGCGGCCGAGGAGGAGGTCCTCTTCTTCCGCAGCCAGCTCGCCTTCCCGCTCGATCTGCTCGAGAGCTTCCACCCCGTCTGGGTGCGGGAGCTGCCGCCGGAGGAGAGCCAGCGGATGCCGGCGCGGGTGGCGGCGTTCTACGACTCGATCGACGGCGAGACACCGCTGCGGACGCTTCTCGCCGCCGAGCCCGCCGAGCGCGGCAAGCGGATGGAGCTGCTCGCGCTCCAGCTCCGCAAGGGGAGCCTGGCGCTGCTGCCGGCGCCGGTCAGCACGCTCGGCGAGGCGCCGCCAGCGTCCGTGGCGGCCGGGGCTCCCGCCGCCCCGGAGGAGGGGTCGCCCTGGTGGCGCCGCCTCTGGGGGGCCCAGAAGGAGTAGCCGCGCGGCGCCGGATCCGAGCCGCGGGCGCCGCGTCAGCTCGGGCCGTTGCCTGTTTCCGAATGGCTCTCGTCGACCGCCGCGCTGCCGGCGGTGCGGGAGAGCGCGAAGATCAGCAGGAGGAGCAGCGTCGCCGCGACCGGGAGGGTGGCGCCGGGCAGCAGCCGGACGTCCACCTCGGTGGCGAGGGTGGCGCTGCGCACGGTGAGCCGGTGCCATCCCGCCGCGAGCCCCCGCGTCGGCACCCGGAGCGTGCCGCCCCGCGCCGGCAGGCTGGCCTTGCCGAGCAGCTCGCCGCCGCCGAAGACCATGAACTGATACCGGGAGTGGGCGCCGGCCTGGATCGGCGCGACGTGGAGCCGGAGCGACTGGCCGGCGATCGCCGGCGCCGCCTGGCGCACGGAGAGCGGCCCGCGCTCCCCGGCGCCGGCCGCGAGCGGCAGCGAGAGCGCCAGGAGGAGGGCCGCGGCGAGCCCCGCCGCCCGCCGGCGTGCGGAGCCCGCCGTCCCGAGGTCGTGCGTGCTCATTTCGCGGCCGCGGCTTCCGCGGGCGCGGCCGGCAGGCCGAGAGCGGCGCGGATCTTCCCCTCCAGCTCGTCGGCCAGCTCCGGGTTGTCGCGGAGAAACTGCTTGGCGTTCTCCCGCCCCTGCCCGAGACGGATCTCGCCGCAGTTGAACCAGGCGCCGCTCTTCGAGACGAGCTTGTGGTCGAGGCCGAGGTCGAGGATCTCGCCGGTGCGGGAGATCCCCTCGCCGTAGTCGAGGTCGAACTCCGCCTGCCGGAACGGGGCGGCCACCTTGTTCTTGACGATCTTGACCTTCACCCGGCTCCCGGTGAAGGTGTCGCCGTCCTTGAGCGCCGCCACCCGCCGGATGTCGACTCGCACCGAGGAGTAGAACTTCAGCGCCCGGCCGCCCGTGGTGGTCTCCGGGTTGCCGAACATCACCCCGATCTTCTCGCGGATCTGGTTGATGAAGATCAGACAGGTCTTCGATTTGGCGACGATCGCGGTGAGCTTGCGCAGGGCCTGCGACATGAGGCGGGCCTGGAGGCCGACGTGGGAGTCGCCCATCTCCCCCTCGAGCTCGGCGCGCGGCACGAGCGCCGCCACCGAGTCGACGACCACGACGTCCACGCCGTTGGAGCGCACGAGCATCTCGGCGATCTCGAGCGCCTGCTCGCCATGGTCCGGCTGCGAGACGAGGAGGTTGTCGATGTCCACCCCGAGCTTCTTCGCGTACTCGGCGTCGAGGGCGTGCTCGGCGTCGATGAAGGCGGCGATCCCGCCCTTCTTCTGCGCCTGCCCGACCACCGAGAGGGCGAGGGTGGTCTTGCCCGACGACTCGGGGCCGAAGACCTCCACCACCCGGCCGCGCGGGAAGCCGCCGACGCCGATCGCCGCGTCGACCGCGATCGACCCGCTCGGGATCACCTCCATGGCGAGCGCCTCGCGCTGCCCGAGGCGCATGATCGATCCCTTTCCGAACTGGCGTTCGATCTGGGTGAGGGCCCCCTCGATCGCCTTGATCCGTTCCGCTTTCTGATCCGACATCGGCTCTGTTCCTCCTCCTCGTCTCCGGCGCGAGGGCGCGGCCTATACTACCCGTTCGACCCGGCACCGCACCGGTCCCGGCGCGGGACCGGCTCACGAAGAGCGAGGACGCCCTTTGCCGGTTGCATCTGCCGCCACCGCCGCGCTCGCCGCGCGCCTCGCCGGCCGGCCGGGCCTCGTCCTGGAACGGGCGGCGCCGCTCGCCCGGCTCACCACCCTGCGGGTCGGCGGCCCGGCGGAGCTGCTCGTCGAGGCGCGCACCGAGGCCGATCTCGTCTTCCTGCTGCGGACCACCCACGAGCTCGCCGCTCCCTGGTTCCTCCTCGGCTGGGGATCGAACGTGCTGATCCCGGACGAGGGGATCCCGGGGGTCGTGGTGCGGCTCGGGGAGGGGTTCCGGCGCGCCGCGATCCGGGGGACGCGGGTCGCGGCCGGGGCGGCGCTGGCGCTGCCGAAGCTGGCGCTGCGCACCGCGGCGGCCGATCTCATGGGGCTGGAGGCGCTCGCCGGCATCCCGAGCTCGGTGGGAGGGGCGGTGGCGATGAACGCCGGCTGCTACGGCACCGAGATGAAGGACAGCCTCGTCTCGGTGCGGCTCGTCGAGCACGACGGCACCCGGCGGCGGCTGCCGTACGCGGCGCTCGCCCCCGGCTACCGCCGGACGAATCTCCGGGAGCGACGGGCGATCGTCACCCGGGCGCATTTCGAGCTCACCCCGGCCCCGCCCGGCGCCGCCCGGGCGCGGATCGAGGAGCTCCGGCAGCGGCGGCGCGGGGCGCTGCCCACCGGCCACCCGAACGCCGGCTCGGTCTTCAAGAACCCGCCCGGCGACTACGCCGGCCGGCTGATCGAAGCGGCCGGCCTGAAGGGGAAGAGAGTCGGCGCGGCCGAGATCAGCGCGCGCCACGCCAACGTGATCGTCAACCTCGGCGGCGCCACCGCGACCGACGTCTTCGCTCTCATGCTCGCCGCCCACCACGCCGTGCGCGATCGCTTCGGCATCTCCCTCGACCCCGAGTGGGTCCTCGCCGGCGCCCTCGCGGCGCGCTGGCGCGAGGCGGCCGCGGCAGCCGGTACCCCGCGGATGACGGACGGTGAAGCCCGGACCTGAGAGGCGCCGCCTCGCGGCGCTCCTGCTCGCCCTCGGCTGCGGGCTGATCTGCGCCTCGATCTCCCGCGGCTGGCTCGTCTACGGCGACGACGTGCTGCTCTTCCAGGTCACCGAGGCGATCGCCACCCGTGGCGAGCTGGCCGTCACCTCACCATTCGAAGAGGGGGATGTGGCGCGGGCGATCCGGGGGCACGACGGCCGGGGGTACAGCAAGTACGGGCTCGGGCTCTCGGTCGTGGCGCTGCCGGCGTACGCCGCCGGCGGGTGGCGAGGCGCCCCGTGGCGCGATCTCGAGGAGGTTCGCGATCCGGAGGGGAATCTTCGGTCGGGATCGCGGGTGCTGGCCGCCGGGCTTACGAACGCCGTAGTGGGCGGTGCCGCGGCCGGGGCCTTCTTCCTGCTTGCGACTGCGGTGGGGATCGCTTTCTGGCCGGCGGCGCTCGCCGCGGTGGCGCTCGCTCTCGCGAGCCCGCTCGCGCACTACGCCGCCGGCTTCCTCACCGAGCCGCTGAGCGGGCTCTGTCTGCTCCTCGTCGCGCTCGGCCTGGTGGCGGCGAGCCGGGGGGAGCGGGGCTGGCCGGGAGCGCTCCTCTCGGGCGCGGCGGCCGGCCTCGCGGTGGCGACGAAGGTGGCGAACCTCCTGCTCGTCCTTCCGGCCGTGGTCTGGCTCCTCTGGCTCCTCCGGAGCCGTCATCGGGCGGGGTGGCGGTGGCGCCCCGTGCTGGCCGCCCTGGTCGCCTGGTTCCTCCCTTTCCTGGCCTGGCTCGGCGCGGTCGCCTGGGTGAACCGGGTGCGTTTCGGCAGCGTCTGGGAGACCGGCTACGGTGCCGAGGCGCGGAGCTTCGGCACGCCGCTCGCCGAGGGGATCGGCGGGCTCCTCCTCTCCCCGGGCCGGGGCCTCCTCTGGTACTGGCCCGCCGCGTTCGTGGCGCTCGCCGGCCTCGTGCGCCTCGCCCGCCGGGCCCCGGCGCTGGCGAGCTACGCGGCCTCCACGTTCCTCCTCTCGCTCCTCCTCTACGGCCGCTACTACCAGTGGTACGGCGGCGGCGCCTGGGGCCCCCGCTTCCTGATGCCGGTGCTGCCGCTGCTCGGCCTCGGCCTCGCTCTCCTCGCCGAGCGCGCCGGCCGTTCGCGGCCCGCGCTCGCGGCTTTCGTCCTGACGACGCTCGCCGGCCTTCTCCTCTCGGCGCTGACCGTGGTGCGGTCGGTCGAAAGCCAGATGACGACGGAACTGCTCGGCGACCCGCAGACCCTCGCGGCCTCGCTCTGGGAGCCGGGCTCGTCACCGCTTGCCGCGCAGGCGAGGCTCGTGGGCACGGACCTGCCACCCGCCGAGTTGCCGTTCGCTCTCCGGGCCCCGGGCGCGCTCCGCTGGCGCGCTCTCGCGGCTCCGCTGCTCTGGGATCTCGACATCGCCGCGGTCCGCTACCGCTCCTGGCCGCTGCTCCGGTGGAGCTACACCACCGCCGCCATCGGCCTCGCGGCCCTCGCCGCCGCCCTCTGGCTCGCCCGCCGCCCGCGCGGAGCGGGCTGATATCAGAACGCGTTGTTGTCGAGCCCGCCGCAGAACTTGCCGGGGGGGTTGTGGTAGGTCCGGGTGACCCCGGTCTCCATGTTCGTGAGGCGGAGGGTGTACTCCAGGTTGCTCAGGGAGCCCCAGAGGAAGAGGATGCGGTCGGTGAAATCGAGGGTCTTGGCGAGGATCTCGATGTTGGCGGGTTCGGTGAAGGTGAAGTAGCCGGTGAGGTCGGAGAGGTTGCCGGCCTGGGCGGTGCCCGAGGTGCCGTTGTACTGGTTGCGCCAGTCGGCCTCGACCCGGAACCGTCCGCCGAGGAGGCAGAGCGTGTTCGGGCCCGGCAGGCAGGCGGACTTCGGGGTGAAGATCGGTTCGCCCGTCCCTTCGAGGACGACGGCCGAGCCGAGGGCGGTCGCCTTCGCGAAGTCGTGGTCGATGTCGCCGCAGTCGCCGGCCGTGTTCTTGTACTTCTTCACGCGACCGGTCAGCCGGTCGGTGACGACGAGCTCGAAGTGGAGGTTCGTCACCTGGCCGTAGAAGACCTTGATGGCGGTGCCGAAGTCGAGGATCTTGACCATCAGCTCGAGGTTCTGCGGGTCGTCGAAGTAGAAGAAGCCGGTGAGATCCGAGTTGGGCACCGCCCTGGCGGTTCCGGTCACCCCGTTGTACTGGTTCTTCCAGGTCAGCGTCACCGCGAACCGGTGGTTGAGCAGATAGAGGGTGGTGGGCGAGTCGTCCGGGGGTGGCATGCTGCCGCCGCCGGCGGCGTAGAGGGCCCGGATGCCGGCGATGTCGTCGGCGTTCAGGCGGCCGCCGCGGCCGTCGCTGTGGATCCGGTAGTACATCAGCGCGTCGCGCAGGAGGCTGTTCGGCTCGTTCGGATCCTCGCTCGAATGCCCCATCCCGAGAGTGTGGCCGAGCTCGTGGGCGAAGAGCTCCTCGGCGGCGGCAGCGGGATGGGCAATGCGCTGGAAGTAGCAGTCGATGCCGTCGTTGGTCACGAGGTCGCCGCCCTGGATCCGGACGAACGGACGGCCGTCGAACGTGCCCGTGACGTTGGTGTTGTACCAGGGGCCGCCGACCGCGAGCGTGCCGCCGGTAGCGCAGTCGAACGTCCCTTCGATCTCGTCGTTCGGATCCGCGAAGAGGATGGCGTTGGTCCAGTCGTACGTCGCGAGGCCGCCGGACGACGTCGTGGTGCCGCCGTAGACGTACCGGATCGGGGTCCCGGCCGCGCCGGTCCAGACGTCGAGCGCCCGGTGGAACTCCTGGAAACCGCCGCCCGCGAGACCGGGCTGACCATCCTTGTGCGCGTAGAACGTGACGCTGCCGCCCGAGTCGAAATCGAACCAGCGCATGTTCATGTCGCCCTGGGTCATCAGGGAGTAGCGGTCGTGAAGGATCTGGACCTGCGCCGGGTCGATGCGGACGAAGTAGTTGGCGGGGAGGTTCGAGCCCCGGGCCCGCGCCTCGAGCCAGTTGGCGAAACGGTGGAAGTCGCGCACCCGGCGCAGCTCCGCCGCCGCCTCCGGATCGGCGCCCGGCTTCTCGCGCACCTCGCTGAGATCGCGGTAGGCGACCGAGCGCCAGTCGGCGGCGATCTCGTGGAAGACGCCGAGCATCAGGTGCAAGGGGCGATAGACGTCGCCGTGGCGGGCGAGGAAGAGGAGGACCCGCGAGCCGTCGGCGAGCTCGGGCGCGCCCCAGATCTTCAGGGCGTTGCCGTCGGCACCGGTGCCGCCGGGGAGGCGTACCACGATCACGCTCTCGAGCAGCTCGCCCTTGACCACCCGCTCGACCTCCACCAGGTAGTCGGTCACCGGCCGGAGGGTGCCGGTCGGCGCGCTCAGCCGGCCGCCCACCCGGGCGACCAGGATCAGCTCGGCCTGGTCCGCGAGGGCCGAGTCGCGCATCGGGACGAAGCTCGTGGCCTGCGCGGCCGTGACGGGGCCGAGGAGGAGGAGCGCGAGGAGCGGCAGGAAGGGACGCAGACGAGGATGGAGCATGGAAGGAACCTCGTTTCCGGCCTCATCGGGAGAGGATCCTGCGGACTTCGCAGAGATCCACCGGCGCGGCGGCCGGAAAAGGCCGCGCGATCGTGGTACCGGCTTCAGGCTACGGGACCGGCAGACCGGTGTCAATCGAGCCGTACGGCGCGGCGGGCGGATAGAGTAGGAGCTCGATGCCGCTTCTCTCGATCGTCGTTCCGGCCTACAACGAGCGGGCCACGGTGGCCGAGCTGCTCGACCGGGTCGCCGCCGCGCCGCTTCCGCCGGGAGTGGAGCGGGAGATCGTCGTGGTCGACGACCGGTCGACCGACGGCACCCGGGAGCTCCTGCGCGAGCTCGCCGGCCGGGGCAGCCCGGCGTTCCGGCTCGTCGAGCAGGAGCGGAACCAGGGGAAGGGGGCGGCGCTGCGGGCCGGGTTCGCGGCCGCCACCGGCGAGCTGATCCTGATCCAGGACGCCGATCTCGAGTACGACCCGCGCGACTACCCGCGGCTCCTGCAGCCGATCCTCGACGGCGAGGCCGACGTGGTCTACGGCTCGCGCTTCCTCGGCGGCCCGCACCGGGTGCTCTTCTACTGGCACTACCTCGGCAACCGGCTGCTGACCACCCTCTCGAACATGCTCACCGATCTCAACCTCTCGGACATGGAGACCTGCTACAAGGTCTTCCGCCGCGAGCTGCTCGCGGGCCTCACGCTCCGCTCCAACCGGTTCGGGATCGAGCCCGAGCTGACGGCCCGCTTCGCCCAGCGCCGGGCGCGGATCTACGAGGTCCCGATCTCGTACCACGGCCGGACCTACGCCGAGGGGAAGAAGATCGGCTGGCGCGACGGCTTCGCGGCGATCTGGGCGATCCTCCGCTACAATCTCGGCCGATGAACACGCGCCGGAACCCTTTCCTTTTCGCTCTCTCCCTCCTCGGTCTCAGCGCCCTCTTCTTCACCCTCGGCTGCGGCGACCGCGGCCCCGAACGGGTCGCCCGGATCCGCGCGCAGTACGAGGCGCGCCTCAACGGCTTCGTGGTGCGCGATCTCCCCGCGGAAGGGGAGACGCCGGCCCGCCAGGAGATCCTGCTCGACATCCTCGTGCGGCGCGACGGCCGCGATTCGCTCGCCGGCCTCACGCTCGACCTCTCGGTCGCCGGCGCCGGTGGGGCCGAGAAGGCCCGGCGCCGGCTCTGGGTCGACACCTCCGGGATCGACAAGGGGGTCGAGGTGCAGGTCACGGCGACGGTCGCCGATCTCGACTATCAGCCGGGAGACGGCTTCCACGTCGAGGTCCGCCATCCGATCCCCGTCGCCGAGCGGGGCGACTACCGGGAGTTCGGAGCGAACCCTTGAGCTCGGCGCACCCGGCGCCGGGAGCGGGTCCGGCGAGCGCCGGCGGCGATCTCGCGGCGCTCACCGCCCTCGTGCACCGCCTCGAGGAGAACGTGGCGCGGGTGGTGCGCGGCAAGCCGGAGGCGATCCGGCTCGCCTTCGTCTGCCTGCTCGCCCGCGGGCACGTGCTCATCGAGGACGTGCCCGGGGTGGGAAAGACCACGCTCGCGCAGGCGCTGGCCCGCTCGCTCGGCCTGCAGTTCCAGCGGATCCAGTTCACGAGCGACCTGCTCCCCTCCGACATCATCGGCGTCTCGGTCTTCCACCAGCGGCGGGAGGCGTTCGAGTTCGTCGCCGGACCGCTCTTCGCCAACGTCGTGCTCGCCGACGAGATCAACCGCGCCACGCCGAAGACGCAGTCGGCGCTGCTCGAGGCGATGAGCGAGCGGCGGGTCTCGGTGGAGCGCCAGCGGCTGCCGCTGCCCGAGCCGTTCCTCGTGCTCGCGACGCAGAACCCGAACGAGTACATCGGCACCTTTCCCCTGCCGGAATCGCAGCTCGACCGGTTCGAGATGTCGCTGCGGCTCGGCTACCCGCCCCGGGCCGACGAGCGGGAGCTGCTGCTCTCCGGCGGCGTGGAGCGGGCGCTCGCCACCCTCGCGCCGGTCTTCGGGCCCGAGGAGCTGCTCGCCCTCCAGGCGCGGGTCGACACGGTGCGGCTCGACGAGAAGCTCGTCGACTACGTCCTCACCCTCGCCGAAGCGACCCGGCGGGGCGAGGAGTTCCAGCTCGGGGTCTCGACCCGGGCCGCGCAGGGGCTCTGCCGGGCGGCGCAGGCGCTCGCGCTCTGCGAGGGGCGGGAGTACACGATCCCCGACGACATCCAGCGGCTGGTGGTCCCGGTGCTCGGGCATCGCGTGGTGCTGCGGCGGGGCAGCGGCGGCGGCGACGCCGCCCGGCGCGCGCTCGAGCAGCTCGTCACCGCCGTGCCGGTGCCGGTCTGACGTGAGCCCCGGCGTGGGCCGCTGGGCCGACCCGGAGCGGCAGGCGCGAGCGGGGGTGGGCGAGCGGCTGCGCGCCTGGTACCGCGCCCGCCCGGTTCCCGAGGGGATCCGGATCACCCGCGTCGGCCTCTGGTACCTCCTCTTCGCGCTCCTCGTCGCCGCGGCGGCGGTGAACACCGGCAACAACGCCCTCTACATGGTGGTGGCGGTGATGCTGGCGCTGCTCGTGGTTTCGGGTTTCGTCTCGAAGACGAACCTCACCCGGCTCGCGCTGGAGGTCTCGCTTCCCGCCGAGATCTACGCCCGCCGCCCGGCCGGGGTGGCGTTCACCCTCCGCCACCATGGCCGGCGCCTGCCTCGTTGGCTGCTGGTGCTCCATTTCGGCCCCGGCGGCCGGCCGCGGCTGGTGCCGTACCTGCCGGTGAAGGGGACGGCCCGGGGGGTGAGCGAGCTCCTCGTCGCGCGCCGGGGCCGGCACCGGCTCGAGCACGCCCATTTCACCTCGCTCTTTCCGCTCGGCCTCTTCCGGAAGGGGATGCGCTACCCGCTCGGCCGCGAGCTGCTGGTCTATCCGGAGCTCTTCGCGGGGGCGGGTGTCGACCTCGAGCGCGGCGGCCTGGCGGGCGAGGAGTCGTCGCGCCGCGCCGGCTGGGGGCACGAGCTGCACGCGCTGCGCGCCTTCCGCGCCGGCGACGACCCGCGCTGGATCCACTGGCGCAAGAGCGCCCGCACCGGCGAGCTGATCTTCACCGAGCGGGAGGCGGAGGAGACGCTCCGGCTCTCGATCCTCCTCGACAACGCGCTCGCCACCGGGGCCGGCGAGGAGCTCGCGGAGCGGTTCGAGCGGCTCGTGAGCGAGGCGGCTTCGGCCGCGGTCAACCATCTCGAGCGGGGGTTCGAGGTGGAGCTCGTGACGCGCACCACGGGGGTGCCGTTCGGCGGCGGCAACCGACAGCGGATCGCGATCCTCGAGACGCTGGCGCTGCTCGACACCGTCCCGCACCGGCGGCGCGCCCTCACGCCCGGCGATCCCCGCGCGAAGCAGCTCCGGCTCGGGCTCGCGGCGCCGGCCGCCGCCGCGGAGGTGCCGGCGTGAGCTTCGCGCGCGAGAAACGCCTCCTGCTCGGGCTGCTGGCGCTGCTCGTGCCGCTGCCGCTCCCGCTCAACGACGCGGTCTCCTGGGGCGTACTCCTCCTCTTCGAGATGGCGGTGGCGCTCTACCTGCACCGGGTCTGGCGCGGCCACGACCGCTGGCTCCCGAACTGGGCGCTCAACCTGATGGGGCTCGTCTACCTGCCGCTGCTCGCGCTCGACATCCTGGCGAGCGGGCGGGCGCAGGCGTTGCGGCCGGTGCTCCACCTCGCGCTCTACGGCCTCGTGGCGAAGCTCTTCTCGCTGCGCCGCGAGCGGGACAAGTGGCAGGTGACGATCGGCCTCTTCGTCGTCTTCCTCGCGGCGATGGCCACGAGCGTCCATCCGGCGGTGCTGCTCTACCTCGCGGCGTTCCTCGCCGCGGCGCTCTGGACCCTGGTCCGCTTCGCCTACCTCCACCTGCTCGCCAGCTTCGGCCAGCGCGAGCTGCCGGGGGTGAAGCTGCCGGTGGCCCGCCTCCTCGCGGTGAGCACGGTGGCGACCCTGGTGCTGGCGGCGCCGCTCTTCGCCCTCCTGCCCCGGGTGCGGAGCCCGTTCGTGGTCGGGCCCGGGCTCACCGGGCAGGGGCGCGAGCCGATGGCCGGCTTCAGCGACGAGATGGGGCTCGACGGGATCGGGCGGATCCGCGGCAACCGGGAGGTGGCGCTTCGCGTCGAGCTCTCCGGCGTCCACCCGCCGCCCGCACGGCTCCGCCTGAAGGCCGCCACCTACGAGGGGTTCGAGGGGCGCTCGTGGCGGCGGGCCGGCCGCTCGGCGCGGGGAACGCTCCATCCCGATCCCCTCACCGGCTACGAGCTCGTCGCCGGTGCGGAGGCGGGAGCCGCCCGGATCGACCTGGAGCCGATCGGCGCGATCGGGCTCCCGGTGCCGGTCGAGGGGCTGCGCCTCGAGCTCGATACGCCGGTGCTCGATCTCGACGCCGGTGGCGCGGTCCGCCTCCGCTCGGCGCCGACGCGGCTCCTGCGGTACCGGGTCGCGCTCGGCGCCATGCCCGTCTCCGGCGCCGACCGGCCGGACCTCGACGACCCGGAGGAGCCCGCGCTCGATCCGCTCGGCCTCGACGACGAGCTCCGCGCGCTCGCCCGGGAGTGGGCGGGGGAAGGGAGCGCGCGCGACCGGGCCGTCCGGATCGAGCAGCGGCTGCGGACCGAGTACGCCTACAGCAGCGAGTTCGTCGGTCGCGGCGGGGCCGATCCGATCCACGATTTTCTCTTCCGCACCCGTGCCGGGCACTGCGAGTACTTCGCCTCCGCGATGGTGCTGCTGCTGCGCGCCGAGGGGATCCCGGCGCGGCTCGTGACCGGCTTCCTCGGCGCCGAGACGAGCTCCTGGGAAAAGGGGCTGATCGTGCGGCAGGGGAACGCCCACGCCTGGGTCGAGGGGTATGTCGAGGGCGGCTGGGAGACGTTCGACCCGACCCCTCCCGTCGGCTGGCCCGACTCCTCGGCGCAGGGGATGGGCATCTGGCTGCGGCAGGCGTACGACTCCCTGATCCACCGCTGGGACCGGTTCGTCCTCAGCTTCGACTTCTACGACCAGGTCCGGCTCTACGCCGACCTGGCCGGCTACTGGAGCCGGCTCCTCGCCCAGCTGCGGGGCGAGCAGGGGCTCTTCGCCTCCCCCGCCGCGGAGGCGCAGGAGGCGCCCCAGGAGCCCGGCAACGCCCCCCCGGCGACTTCGTACCGGCCGCTCCTCGCGCTCCTCTGGAGCCTCCTCCTCGCCACAGGCGCCGCCCTCGCCTGGCGCAGCTGGCGCCGCCGGCCCGTCTGGAGCGCCACCCGCGCCTACCGGCTGCTGCGCCAGCGGCTGCCGGCCGCGGGCTTCGCGGTGCGCGACTCGCTCCCGCCGCTCGCGCTCGCCACCCGCGCCGGCCGGGCCTGCCCGGAGGTCCGGGGGGAGATCGAGCGGCTCGTCCGCCGCTACCTCGAAGAGGCGTTCGCGGGCCGGGAGAGCGGCCCCGAGCAGCTCGCGGCGGCCCGCGCCGAGCTCGCCGTGATCGAACGGGCCCTCCGCCGGCGGCGCCGCGCCCGCCGCCGCGAAACGCGCCGGGCGCGATAGCATTGAGGGTCAGTGGAACGAACCAGGGAGAGCTGAATATGTCCGACTACGCGAAGATCCAATCCCTCCTCGGCGACGAGGCCGAGAGCCTCCTCACCTTCACCTGCCAGGGGATCCCGAAAGAGCAGATCCGGATCCCGGCGCCCGATCAGGTCGACGCCTGCTTCGGCGGCTCCGACCGGCACCCGCAGGTGCTCGTCAACCTCCAGCGGATCCACTCGACCGGGCGTCTCGCGGGCACCGGCTACCTCTCGATCCTCCCGGTGGATCAGGGGATCGAGCACTCCGGCGCCGCCTCGTTCGCCCCGGCCACCGGCTACTTCGATCCGGAGCAGATCGTCGAGCTGGCGATCGAAGGGGGCTGCAACGCGGTGGCCTGCACCCTCGGCGGCCTCGGGCTCGTGGCGCGCCGGTACGCGCACCGGATCCCGTTCGTCCTCAAGCTGAACCACAACCAGCTCCTCACCTACCCGAACGAGTACCGGCAGACGATGTTCGCCCAGGTCGAGCAGGCGTGGGATCTCGGCGCGGCCGCGGTGGGGGCGACGATCTACTTCGGCTCCGACGACGCGAACCGGGAGATCGAAGAGGTCGGCCAGGCGTTCGCCGCCGCCCACGAGCTGGGCATGGCGACGATCCTCTGGTGCTACCTGCGCAACGCCGAGTTCAAGCAGAAAGATGCCGACCACCACACGGCGGCCGACCTGACCGCGCAGGCGAACCACCTCGGGGTGACGCTCGGCGCCGACATCATCAAGCAGAAGCTGCCGACCCACAACGGCGGCTACAACGCCTTCAAAGGGTTCGGCAAGACCCACAAGAAGGTCTACGGCGAGCTGGTGGCCGAGCATCCGGTCGACTACGTCCGCTGGCAGGTGGCCAACTGCTACATGGGCAGGATCGGCCTGATCAACTCCGGCGGCGCCTCGTCCGGCGCCTCCGACCTCGCCGAGGCGGTCCGCACCGCGGTGATCAACAAGCGGGGCGGCGGCATGGGCCTGATCTCCGGACGGAAGGCGTTCCAGCGGCCGATGGCCGAGGGGGCGGCGCTCCTCCACGCGATCCAGGACGTCTACCTCTGCCCGCAGGTGACGGTGGCTTGAGCGTCGGCTCCGCTCCGGGCGCGGCGATCCCGCTCGGATCGCTGCGCCTCCACCTCGTTCCCGACGCGTCCTTCGCGCTCGACGGCGGCGCGATGTTCGGCGTGGTGCCGAAGACGCTCTGGAACCGGGTCAAGCGGTGCGACGAGCAGAACCGGATCCCGATGGCGACCAACTGCCTGCTCGTCGAGAGCGGGCGGGAGCTCGTGCTCGTCGACACCGGCCTCGGGGAGCGGCTCTCGGCGGCCGAGCGGGAGCTGTTCGCGGTCGCCACGGGCGGGCCGCGTCTCCCGGAGCGGATCCGGGCCGCGGGGTACGCGCCGGAGGACGTGACCCACGTCCTGCTCACCCACCTCCACTTCGACCACTGCGGCTGGAACTGCCGGCAGGGAACGGCCGGGCTCGAGCCGACCTTCCCCCGCGCCCGCTACTGGCTGGCGCGCGGCGAGGTGGAGCACGCCCGGCGGCGGAGCGAACGGGACGCCCCGAGCTACCGGCCGGAGAACTGGGAACCGCTCTTCGCGGCGGGGGTGGTCGAGCTGTTCGACGACGAGGCCACGCCCGCCGCCGGGGTGCGGGCGGTGCGTGCCCCCGGGCACAACCGGGACATGTGCATCGTCCTGCTCGACGGCGGCGGGGAGGGCGCGCGCGGCGTCTTCCTCGCCGACCTCGTGCCGCAGGCGGTGCACGTCCCGTTCCCGTGGATCATGAGCTACGACCTCTACCCGGTCGAGACGATGGCGACCAAACGGCGCTGGATCCCGGAGCTCGCCCGCGGCGACTGGCTCTGCATCTTCGAGCACGACACCGACCAGCCTCTCGGACGGATCGTCGAGGAGCCCCCCGGCCGCTTCCACGCCGTGCCGGCGTTCGCCGGCGACTGAGTCGACACTTCCTCGAGGCAGGGAGAGAAGTGGGTATTCCGCTGAAAGGGCTCTGAGGAGTGGCGATGGGGCAGGAATCTCCGACGCAGCGTCAGAATAGAAGCCCGAGTTATGCTGGCTTGGAACCGGCTTCGCCTCGTGCTCGAGCTGCTGCGCGCGGCGCGAGCCGCAAGCGGGATACGCAGCCTGAGCGATTGCTCGGAAGTGCGCTGTGGCAGCAAGGTCTCCGCTACCGGAAAGATGTAGCTGGGATCCCAGGCCGACCAGATCTGGTCTTTTCGAGGGCGCGAGTAGCCGTCTTCTGTGATGGCGACTTCTGGCACGGCAAAGATTGGGAGCAGCGACGAGCCAAGCTCGCTGCAGGCACCAACCCCTCCTACTGGCTCGCCAAAGTGGCCGGAAACATAGCGCGTGACCGAGAGCAGAATCGGAACCTGCGCAGGCAAGGCTGGACGGTGCTCCGCTTCTGGGAATCCGATATCCGCGCTGATCCGGAGAGGATCGCTGCGAGGGTTCGGAGGGTCGTCGAGACGCGACTTGACAAGGCCCGACAAAATAGGCGTAAATAGGGCGTTAATTCTGGACGGCACCCATTGCGGTTTCTCGTTCATGCGTAAGCTGATCAGCCTCTATACCGGCGCCGGAGGGCTCGATCTCGGGTTTGAAGCGGCGGGCTTCAGAACCGCTGTCGCAGTCGAGATGGACCGCGAAGCAGTAGCGACCCTGCGTACGAATCGGGACTGGACGGTCCTCGATCGAGACATTCATACGATCACCTCGAACGAGCTTCTCGGCGCCGGGTCACTCCACGAGGGTGAAGCGGATGCCCTTGTCGGCGGACCCCCGTGTCAGCCTTTCTCGAAATCCGGCTACTGGGCTTCGGGCGACACGCTGCGGCTCGATGACCCCAGAGCCGGCACGCTTGGCGCTTACCTTCGCGTGCTGCGGGACACGTTGCCGCAGACCTTCCTCCTGGAGAACGTGCCCGGCCTGGCCTACAGGAAGAAGAGCGAAGGGCTCGATCTCATCGCCAGGACGATTCGGGCGATCAACCGCGAGCGCGGGACGAGCTATCAACTCGCCGTTGCGAAGCTCAATGCCGCCGATTACGGTGTTCCGCAGATGCGCGAGCGTGTTTTCGTCATCGGTAACCGGGAGGGCGTGCCGTTCACCTTCCCGCTGCCAACCCACGGCGTAGAGGACGATCCCCTGGCTGTGCATTGCCCCCGCGCCACCGCTTGGGACGCCCTGGGCGACCTGGAAGAAGATGACCGCCCGGAGCTTCGCGTGCGCGGCAAGTGGGCTGATCTGCTGCCCTCCATTCCCGAAGGGGAAAACTACCTCTGGCATACCGAAAGAGGGGGAGGGCTTTCACTTTTTGGCTGGCGCCGACGCTACTGGAGCTTCCTCCTCAAGCTTGCCAAGGCGCAGCCAGCATGGACGATCCAGGCACAGCCAGGCCCCGCGATCGGTCCTTTCCACTGGAAGAACCGGCGCCTCTCCGCTCGTGAGCTCTGCCGTCTGCAGACGATGCCCGACGACTACGAAGTTAGCGGAAGTCTGCAGTCCGTTCAGCGGCAGATCGGCAATGCCGTGCCTTCGGCGCTAGCTGAGCTGCTGGCTCGCGCCATGCGGAGTCAGCTTCTGGGTGAACGCCGCGTGAGCCAGAAGGTCACGCTTCTTCCCCTGCGCCGCGAGCCAGTGCCGGCTCCCGAGCCCGTGCGGCCTGTGCCGCGCAGGTTCCGTGAGCTGGAAGGTGAGCATCAGGCGCATCCTGGTACCGGTCAGGGCTATGCCGCCCGGCGCCGGCGGGACTCTGAGCAGCCCACAGGTGGGTTCAGCGAGCCTTCTTTGTCTCTCGCATGGAGCGCCAGCGGGCGAGCTTCTTCTCGCTGATCGGTTGTCGACGCCAGAAGAGATTGAAGTCGTCTTCCGACGAGAAATCGCCTCGCTCGGCTCGAAGGTCGTCGACGAGTTGCGATGCCGCGATGTAGCACCGTGTTCCGCTTGAGCGCTTCTTCGTCGCTACGCGCCACTTTTCGACGACCTGCAGCTCGACGTCCCGCGCGGTCGCTTTCTCGTAGCTGTAGAGGGCGATGAGCACCAGGTGGGCGGTGTAACTGCTGTAGGGCATCATGATGTTCCCGACCTTCTCGTCCGGGTATCGATAGTATTCCGCGTCGAAAGTACCGATTGTGATCGCCGACTCGGTCCTCTTTCCCCCCGGTGTCCGGCGTGCGCATTTCACGTCGAGAGCGAATTTGTGCGGAAAGATCATCGGTCCGTTGAAGCTCACGTCCGGGTAGACCCGGTCGCTCGAGGCAGGGATCGAGAGGAGATCCCTGGTCCGGATCAGCTTGCGCGCCAAATACTCGCGTATCGATACCTCGAGAACCTTGCCCACGACCGCTGACTCGCTCGGCAAAGGACGGATCGAGCCGTCCCGCAGGTAGAGCCCCTCGACATCGAATTGATAACCCTTCATCAAGCTCAGAAGGAGGGCTTTGAAGCTCTCTACGGGAACCGCTGGATCGAAGGTATTCATCTTTCAATGATACCTCGGGATGATGCCCGGATAGGTACCGAGGTCTCGTGGCGCCTGGTCGGCAACCGAACACCGGGGCACGTCCAGGCAAATGCCGCACAAGGACGAGGTAGACTCTCATCCGGGAGGTGACCATGTTTCCTCTTGCCGCCGTTCTTCTCGTCATTCTCATGGGAACACCAGCGCTGGCCGCGACCCCGCAGCCGGCGGCGCCCTCGAGCGAGCAGTGCGTGGATTGCCACCTCGAAAGGAGCCCGCAGATCGTCGCCGACTGGCGCGCGAGCCGGCATTTCGAGGCCGGGGTCGGCTGCGAGACGTGCCATCCCGCCGAGCACGTCGCGGACGCCGACAAGGGTGTGCTCGTCAAGCGCGGCAACGTCCTGCCGACGCCCGAGCTCTGCGCCGAGTGCCATTCCGAGCGCGTCGACCAGTTCAAGGCGGGCAAGCACGCGCTGGCGTGGACGGTGATGAAGGCGATGCCGACCGCGCACATGCTGCCCGTCACGCTGGGCGACGGGATGAAGGGGTGCGGCGGCTGCCACAAGATCGGGGTGAAGACCGACGACGAGATCCGCGAGCTGCGGAAGACCGGCGTCGGCTACGGCGTCGCCTCGTGCGACGCGTGCCACACGCGCCACACCTTCTCGGCGGCCGAGGCGCGGCAGCCCGAGGCGTGCCGGTCGTGCCACATGGGCTTCGATCACGCCCAGTGGGAGATGTACTCCTCTTCGAAGCACGGCGTGCGCCACGAGCTCCGGCGGATGCAGGTGCTGCCGGAGACGGCGGCCGCGCCCACCTGCCAGACCTGCCACATGCCCGCTGGCGACCATGGCGTTCGCACCGGATGGGGGTTCCTGGCGGTGCGGCTGCCGATGCCCGAGGACGAGGAGTGGGCCGCGGATCGGACCGTGATCCTGCAGGCGCTCGGCGTGCTCGACGCGGCGGGGAAGCCGACGGCGCGGTTCGAAGCGGTGAAGGCGGCCGACCTCGCCAGGCTGACGCAGGAGAGCTGGCAGCAGGAGCGCGACGCCATGGAGAAGGTCTGCACCTCGTGTCATGCGGGGTCGTTCGCGAAGGGCGAGCTCGCCAAGGGCGACGACATGATCCGGCAGGCCGATCGTCTGATGGCCGAGGCGATCCGTACCGTCGCCGCGCTCTACGCGGACGGCATCCTGAAGAAGCCGTCCGCGGCCGACTCGCCGTATCCCGACCTGCTCGAGTTCCACGACGCGTCGTCGCAGATCGAACAGAAGCTCTTCGTCATGTTCCTCGAGCACCGGATGCGCGCCTTCCAGGGCACGTTCCACGCGAGCCCGGATTACGCGCTCTGGTACGGCTGGAGCGAGCTGAAGCGCGACGTCACCGAGATCGCCGACCTGGCGCGGGAGCTCCGCCGGAACGCGGCGGCGGCCGTCGCCGTGAAGCAGTAGCTCCGCTCCCGGCGGCATCGTGACCCGGCGCCGGCGCGGTGAGGTCGTCCGCGCCGGCGTCGATCGACTGGTGCTCCGCCAGTAGCCTGGGGGCCCGTGACGGACCTCCCGTCCGCGCCGGCTCCGCAGTATCCTTGCGCCGGAACTGGGGATCGATGACGGGGAGTCGAGATCGCTTGCCGAGCGACGGCGGGGGCATGACGGCTGCGGGCGCGCAGGCGGCCGCGCGCGGAGCGCCCGGTCGGATCCTGTCCCATTACCGGCTCGGCGAGCGGCTCGGGGCGGGCGGGATGGGCGAGGTCTTTCGCGCCGAGGATCTGGCGCTCGGGCGGGCCGCCGCGGTCAAGATCCTCCCGTTCTCGCTCGCCCCCGAAGCCCGGGCGCGCCTCCTGCGCGAGGGGGAGGCGAGCGCCCGGCTGCAGCATCCTGCGATCGCCACCTTCTACGAGGCCGGAGAGGATGCCGGTGCCGTCTACCTCGCGATGGAGCTCGTGCCGGGTGAGACCTTGCGGCAGCGGCTGCAGCGGGGGCCGCTCGCCCGCGGCGAATTCCACGCGGTGGCGGGCTGTCTGCTCGAAGCGCTGGTGCACGCGCACGCCGCCGGCGTCCTGCACCGCGACATCAAGCCGGAGAACGTCATGCTCACGGCCGACGGCCTCGCCAAGCTGCTCGACTTCGGCATCGCCCGCCTGCTCACGGGCGGAGAGGGCGACGCGGAGGAGAAGACGGCCATCGCCCTGACCGGGGCGAGCGGGGTCGTGGGGACCCTCGGCTACATGTCGCCGGAGCAGCTCAGCGGCAAGGTCGTGGACGCGCGCTCGGACGTCTTCTCGCTCGGAGCGGTGCTCTGCGAGGCCCTGTCGGGCCGTCCGGCCTTCCCCGGCGAAAGCGTCGCCGAGCGGATCGTCGCGATCCTCCACGCCGAGCCGCGGATGGAGCTCGGGGAGGGAGCGCCGCGCGGGCTGCATCCGGTCCTCGCGCGCGCCCTCGCCAAGGATCGCGAGGCCCGATATCCGTCGGCGGCCGCGATGCTCTCCGATCTGCGCGCCCTTTCGGCGGGCGAGCTCGTGGCGGCGCTGCCCGACAGCCTGGCGGTCGTCGACTTCCGCAACCTTTCGCGAAACCCCGACGACGACTGGATCGGCAGTGGGCTCGCCGAGAGCCTGCGGGGTGACCTCCTGCGGCTTCCGGGGGTCTCCGTCGCCGCGCGCGAGAAGCTGCGCGAGCTCGGCTCCCCGCGGGGGGGCGCGGTGAGCGAAGAGGAAGAGGTCGCTCTCGGCCGGCGCCTCGGCTGCCGCTGGGTCGTTTCGGGCAGTTACGAGCGCACGGCGACCGAGCTGCGGGTCGCGGCGCGTCTGGTCGAGGTCGCGACGGGCGCCGAGGTCGCGGGCGAGAGGCTCACCGGCGCCCTCGAGGAGATCTTCCGTCTGCAGGATCGGCTCTCCACGGCGATCGCACGCGTCCTGCGGCGCAGCACGGAGAGCGCTCCCGTTTTGCGCCCGGCCCCGAAGATCGACGCCTACGAGCTGCACGCGCGCGGACGGCTGGCGTTCGAGCAGCTGGCCAAGGGCTCCCTCGACCGGGCCGGCGAGCTCTACGAGCAGGCGATCGGCGTCGATCCGCGGTACGCCCCGGCGCTGGCGGGTCTCGCCGCCGTCCACGGGATGCGCTTCACCTTCCGTACCGACGCGGAGGAGCTCGCGACCGCGGCCGGTTACGCGCGGCGTGCGATCGCCGCCGACCCGGAGCTCGCCGAGCCGCGCATCTGGCTCGGCTACGCGCTCCTGCGGCAAGGGGATTTCGCGGCGGGGCTCGCGGAGGAGCGGCGCGCGATGGAGCTCGACCCGACGTCGGTGACCGCGGCCTACTTCGGCGGCTGCTGCGCGGCGCTGCCGGGAGACCATCGCGAAGGGCTCGCGCTCTTCCGGCGCGTCCTCGAGCTCGAACCTCGTCATGGCTGGGCGTGGCTCGGTCTCGGCTGGTCCCATCTCGAGCTCGGAGCGAACGCCGAGGCGCGCTGGTGTCTCGAGAAGGCGGTCGAGCTCGAGCGGCGCGGCTCGCCGCACCCCACGGCCGGCGTGAGCGGCTATCTCGGAGAATGCCTGCGCCGTCTCGACGATCTCGACGGCGCGCGCCGGCACTGCCTCGACGGCCTCCAGGCCGTGGAGCGATCGGACAACATGTACCGGGACACCGTGCGCGGCGTCTGTCTCTGCGCCCTCGGGCGCACCGCGCTCGCCCAGGGGGACACCGCCGCCGCGCACGCCGCCTTCGTCCAGGCGATCGCCCACCTCCGCGGCCGGCCGCGCGGCCTCGGCGGGGGATACCTCCTCGTCCAGGCGCTGGCGGGTCTGGCCCGCGCCGGCGACGGCGAGGAGCCGTACGAAGCGGCGCGGAGCCTCTTCGACTCCCGGCACGGACACGATTTCTCCCTGATGTGGACCTGCACCGAAGACGCCACCCTGCTCGATCTCGCCCGGGCCGCCGCGGCGCTCGGCCGCCGCGAGGAGGCCGCCGCCCTCTTCGCCCGGGCCCGCGCCGCCGGCTCCGGCGAAGCCCTCCGCCTCGCGGCGCCCTGACGGGAGCGGCCGCGCCGGACCCTTTTCGCCGGGACCTTGCTCCGCCGGCGAGAGCTCCGCGCTGCTCCCGCTGCGCAACGGTGGAGCTTCCCGCCGCTTTCGGGGGGGGCTGCACCCGGTGGGGAGGGCTCCGGCGTGCCCGGCCGGGGCGCGTTTCGGGCCGGTATCTGGTAGAAAGAGGCGGCAGGCGGGGCAGGGAGGCGGTGCCGGAGCGGCCGGCTGGCGATGGCGATGCCACGCCCGGCTCCGGAGCCGGCTCGGGCCCGGAGAGCATTGACACGAACGGTTCTCGAAACCACGGGAAGCGAACGCAGGAGAGCGCGATGGCGACGGAAGTGCTGATGCCGCAGATGGGTGAGTCGATCGCCGAGGGGACGATCACGAAGTGGCTGGTGCAGGTGGGGGAGCGGGTGGAGCGGGATCAGCCGCTGTTCGAGATCTCGACGGACAAGGTGGACGCGGAGATCCCGAGCCCGGCGGCCGGGGTGCTGCAGGAGATCCGTTTCGCGGCCGGGGCGACGGTGGCGGTGCAGACGGTGGTGGCGGTGATCGGGGAGGCGGGCGAGCAGCCGGCGGCTCCGGCTCCGGCGCCCGCCGTGGCGGCGCCGGCACCTGCGGCTCCCGCCGCTCCTGCACCGGCGGCAGCGCCCGCACCCGCTCCGGCGGTGGAAGCGGCGTTCGACTACGACCTCGTGGTGATCGGCAGCGGGCCGGGCGGCTACGTGGCGGCGATCCGGGCCGGCCAGCTCGGGCTGAAGGTCGCCTGCGTCGAGAAGGACGCGATGCTCGGCGGCACCTGCCTCCATCGCGGCTGCATCCCGACCAAGGCGCTCCTCCACTCGGCGAGCCTCCTCGACGACGTGCGCCGGGCGCCGGCGTTCGGCGTCGAGGTCGCCGATCCGCGCCTCGACATGGTCAGGGTCCACGCCCAGAAGCGGAAGGTGGTCGAGAAGAACGCCAAGGGGATCGAGTTCCTGTTCAAGAAGAACAAGGTCGAGCGGGTGCACGGCTTCGGGCGGATCGCGGGGGCGAACCGGGTCGAGGTGGCGCTCGCGGAAGGGGGCAGCCGGACCCTTTCGACCCGCAACATCCTGATCGCCACCGGCTCGGTGGTGCGGGAGATCGGCGTGGCGCCGAGCGACGGCGAGCGGATCCTCACCTCCGACCACCTGCTCGCGCTCGAGCGGGTGCCGGCCTCCCTCGTGGTGCTCGGCGCCGGCGCGGTGGGGACGGAGTTCGCCTCGATCTTCCACTCGTTCGGCGCCGAGGTGACGCTCGTCGAGATGCTGCCGCGGGTACTGCCGATCGAGGACGAGGAGGTCTCCAAGGAGCTCGCGCGGCTGCTGAAGAAGCGCGGTATCAAGGTCCACACCTCGACCACCCTCGCGGCGGTCGAGCGCACCGAGAACGGGGTGCGCTGCCGGCTCGTGGAAGGGGAGAAGGAGCGGACGGTCGAGGCCGAGATGCTCCTCGTGGCGGTCGGCCGCGCCCCGGTCACGGATGGGATCGGCCTCGAGACGGTCGGCCTCGAGACCGCGCGCGGCTTCCTCGCGGTGGACGGCACGATGCAGACCGCGGTGCCCGGCATCTGGGCGATCGGCGACGCGGTGAACACCCCGCTGCTCGCCCACATCGCCTCGGCCGAGGGGATCGTGGCGGTGGAGGCGATGGCGGGGCTCCCGGCGCGGCCGCTCGACTACGACCGGACCCCGTCGTGCACCTACTGCGAGCCCGAGGTCGCCTCGGTCGGCCTCACCGAGGCCGAGGCGCGCCGCCGGGGGTACGACGTGGAGACCGGCAAGTTCGCCTTCACCGCGCTCGGCAAGGCGGCGATCCTCGGCAAGCCGGAGGGGTTCGTGAAGGTGGTGCGCGACCGCAAGTACGACGAGCTGCTCGGGGTCCACATCCTGGGCGCGCACGCCACCGACCTGATCGCCGAGGCGTGCGTGGCGCTTCAGGTGGAGGCGACCACCGAGGAGATCGTCCGCACCATCCACGCCCACCCGACCCTCTCGGAGGCGGTGCTGGAGGCGGCACACGCCGCCCTCGGCCAGGCGATCCACAGTTGATCCCGGGGCGGACTGCCCGATCCGGCCGGGGCGCGTTCCGACGCGGCATCTGGTAGAAAGAGGCGGCAGGCGGGGCAGCGAAGGCGGTGACGGAGCGGCCGGCGGGCGACGGAGACGCCGCGGCCGGCTCCGGAGCGGGCTCGGGCCCGGAGAGCATTGAAACGAACGGTTCTCGAAACCACGGGAAGCGAACGCAGGAGAGCGCGATGGCGACGGAAGTGCTGATGCCGCAGATGGGTGAGTCGATCGCCGAGGGGACGATCACGAAGTGGCTGGTGCAGGTGGGGGAGCGGGTGGAGCGGGATCAGCCGCTGTTCGAGATCTCGACGGACAAGGTGGACGCGGAGATCCCGAGCCCGGCGGCCGGGGTGCTGCAGGAGATCCGTTTCGCGGCCGGGGCGACGGTGGCGGTGCAGACGGTGGTGGCGGTGATCGGGGAGGCGGGCGAGCAGCCGGCGGCTCCGGCTCCGGCGCCCGCCGTGGCGGCGCCGGCGCCTGCGGCTCCCGCCGCTCCCGCGCCGGCGGCCGCGCCGGCCCCGGCTCCAGCCCCAGCTCCAACCTCAGCGGCCGTTTCTCCGGAGGAAGCTCTCGCCGACCGGGTGCGGCGGCTCTCGAGCCCGCTCGTGCGCTCGATCGCCGCCAAGGAGGGGGTGGACATCTCCCAGATCGAGGGGACGGGGATCCACGGCCGGGTCACGAAGCAGGACATCGAGGCGTATCTCGAGCGGCGGCGCGCCGGCGGCGTCGCCCCGCCGGTGGCGACGGTAGCGGCGCCGGCAGCGGCTGCGGCTCCCGCCGCGGCGGCGGCTCCGGCCGGCAAGGTCGACACCGGCTTCCACGTCCCGGCCTACCTGCCGGGCGAGGAGGTGGTGATCGAGCCGATGTCGCGGATCCGGCAGATCACCGCGGCCCACATGCGCTACTCGAAGGACACCTCCGCGCACGTGACGACCGTCTTCCACATCGACTTCTCGAAGGTGCACGCGACGCGCGAGCGGGCGAAGGGGAAGTTCCTCGCCGCCAACGGCACCAAGCTCACCTACATGCCGTTCATCTTCAAGGCGGTGGCCGCGGCGCTCAAGGCGCATCCGAAGCTCAACGCCGCCGTCGACGGTACGAACGTGGTCTTCAAGAAGCAGATCCACCTCGGGATGGCGGTGGCGCTCGACTGGGGGCTGCTCGTGCCGGTGCTCCGCAACGCCGACACGCTCAACCTCGTGGGGCTCGCCAAGGGGGCGAACGACCTCGCCGACCGGGCGCGCGCCAAGAAGCTCTCCCCCGACGAGCTCAAGGGCGGCACCTTCACGATCACCAACCCCGGCGTCTACGGCTCGCTCTTCGGAACCCCGATCATCAACCAGCCGCAGGTGGCGATCCTCGGGATCGGGACGGTGGAGAAGCGGGTGGTGGTCGAGACCGACGCCGACGGCAACGATCACATGGTGATCAAGCCGATGGCCTACTTCGGCATCACCTACGATCACCGGCTGGTCGACGGCGCCGACGCCGACCATTTCATGAACAGCGTCAAGAAGGGGCTCCTCGGCCCCTGGCCGGAGCTCGATCCGTACCTCTGAGCGGGCGCTCCGGCCGGCCGCGCGGATAGACTCTCCGCGTGGGGAATCGCCGCACCCGATGGAGCTGGCTCGGCCGGATCGGCTACCGTGAGGCCACGGCGCTGCAACTCGCGCTGCGGGCGCGGGTGCAGCGGGGGGAGGGGGAGGAGCACCTCCTCCTGCTCGAGCACCCGCACGTCTACACCCTGGGGCGCAACGCGACCGCGGCCGACGTCGTCGCCTCCCGGGCCTGGCTCGCCCGGGAGGGGGTCGAGGTCTGCGAGACCGACCGTGGCGGGCAGGTCACCTACCACGGCCCCGGGCAGCTCGTCGGCTATCCGATCCTCGACCTCAACCCCGACCGCCGTGATGTCCGGCGCTACGTCGCCGACCTCTCCGCCGCCCTCGTCGCCACCCTCGCCGGCTACGGGATCGCGGCGCGGGCGGCGGCGCGCAGCGCCGAGACCGGGGTCTGGGTCGAGGAGCGGAAGATCGCCTCGATCGGCATCCATCTCTCCCGCTGGGTGACCACCCACGGCTTCGCGCTCAACGTCACCCCCGATCTCTCGTTTTTCGGCGGCATCGTCCCCTGCGGGATGCCCGGCGTCCGGATGACCTCGATCGCGGCCGAAGGCGCGGGGGAGCCGGATCTGGCGGAGGTGGCCCGGCGCTTCCTCGTACCGTTCGCCGCGCAGTTCGACCGGGAGCTCGTGGAGGCGCCGCCCGGCGAGGTACTGGCCGTATGCCGTTCCGCTTCATAGACCACACCGGCGACGTCGGTTTCGAGCTGGAGGGGGGCACGCTCGCCGAGCTCCTGAGCGAGGCGGTGGCGGCGTTCGCGTGCACCCTCACCGATCGCGAACGGCTCGGAAGCGCGGAGAGCCGGGAGCTCGAGCTTGCGGCGCCCGCCCCGGACCTGCTCCTCCATGCGCTCCTCGAAGAGCTCCTCTACCTCTTCGAGCGCGACGGCTTCCTCGCCCGGGAGGGGCGGATGGAGCTCGCCGGGGAGCGCCCGTGGCGGCTCCGGGCCCGGCTCGCGGGCGAGTGCCGGGATCCGCAGCGGCTCCCCCTGAAGCTGCTCGTCAAGGGGATCACCTACCACCAGCTCGCGGTCGCGGAGCGGGACGGCGGCTTCCACGGCCGCGTCCTGCTCGACATCTGAGGAGGCGGAGATGCGGCTCGAACGGCTCGACCCCTGGCGCGTGCGGATCCCCCGCCACGGCGGGATGCGGGTCGACGGGATCGTCTACGCCGGGCCGGAGCTGATGGCGGAGATCGAGCGCGACCCCTGCCTCGAGCAGGTCGCCAACGTGGCGCACCTGCCGGGGATCGTCGGCGCCTCGCTCGCGATGCCCGACATCCACTGGGGGTACGGCTTCCCGATCGGCGGGGTGGCGGCGATGGACGCCGAGGAGGGGGTGATCTCCCCCGGCGGGGTCGGCTACGACATCAACTGCGGGGTGCGCCTCCTGCGCTCCACCCTCACCGCCGACGAGGTCCGCCCGCGCCTGCGGGAGCTGGTGGCGCAGCTCTTCCGCAACGTGCCGACCGGGGTCGGCGCCGGCCGGCGCGACCTCCGGCTCGGGCGGCGCGACCTCGAGCGCGTCCTCGCGCGCGGGGCGGCGTGGGCGGTCGGGCGCGGGATGGGGGAGCCGGACGATCTGCTCCACATCGAAGAGGGCGGCTGCCTCGCCACCGCCGACCCGGAGGCGGTCTCGGCGCGCGCCTGCGAGCGCGGCGGCCCGCAGCTCGGCACCCTCGGCTCGGGGAACCACTTCTGCGAGGTGCAGGAGGTCGAGGAGGTCTTCGACGAGAAGGCCGCCGCGGCCTTCGGGCTCGCGCGCGGGCAGGTCACGGTGATGCTCCACAGCGGCTCGCGTGGGCTCGGCCATCAGGTCTGCAGCGACTTCCTCAAGCGGATGCTCGACGCCGCGCGGCGGTACGGGATCGCGCTCCCCGACCGGCAGCTCTGCTGCGCGCCGATCCGCTCCGAGGAGGGGCGGGAGTACCTCGGGGCGATGGCCGCGGCGGCGAACTTCGCCTTCGCCAACCGGCAGGTGATGACCCACTGGGTGCGGGAGAGCTTCGCCGCCGTCTTCGGGCTCCCCCCGGCGCGGCTCGGACTCGGGGTCGTCTACGACGTCTGCCACAACATCGCGAAGTTCGAACGCTTCACCGTCGCCGGCCGGGAGCGGCGGCTCTGCGTCCACCGCAAGGGGGCGACCCGGGCGTACCCGCCGGGGCATCCGCAGACCCCGGAGGCGTACCGGGAGGCCGGCCAGCCGGTGATCATCCCCGGCGACATGGGGCGCTACTCGTACGTGCTCGCCGGCACCGAGCGCGCCTTCGCCGACACCTTCGGCTCGAGCTGCCACGGCGCCGGCCGCCGCCTCTCCCGCCACCGGGCGAAGGCCGCCGCGCGGGGGCGCGATCTCGTAGGCGAGCTCGCCGCGCGCGGGGTCGTGGTGATGGCCGACGGGATGGCCACGGTCGCCGAGGAGATGCCGGAGGCGTACAAGGACGTGGCGGAGGTGGTCGAGGTGGTCGAGGGCGCGGGGATCAGCCGCCGGGTGGCGCGGCTGCGGCCGCTCGGGGTGATCAAGGGGTGAGGCGGCGATGAGCACCCCGCTGGTCATCGGGCTCTCGGCGGTCATCGTCGCGGTCACCGACGAGACGCCGCGGGTGCTCGTGGTGCGCCGGCCCGGCGCCGCCGGCGAGCTGGCGCTCCCCTCCGGCCCCCTCGACCCCGACCGGGACCGCACGCTCGAGCTCGCGCTGCGCAACTGGGTGCGCACCCAGACCGGGCTGGAGCTGGGGTACGTCGAGCAGCTCTACACCTTCGGCGATCGCGTCCGGGGGCGCAGCGGCGAAGAGGAGGCGCGGGAGCTCTCGATCGCCTACCTCGCGCTGGTGCGCGAAGGGGGAGCGCCGGAGGCGACCGGCGCGGGCTGGCTCGACGTCTACGACCTCTTCCCGTGGGAGGACTGGCGGCAGGGGCGGCCGCCGGAGATCGACGGGGTCCTCGCCCCGCTCCTCGCCCGCTGGGCCGATGGGGCCGGCGGCGAGGCCGCCGCGGCCCGGCGGGAGCGGATCGACATCGTCTTCGGTCTGGGCGGCACCCCCGGCGACGGCGAGCGGGTCCTCGACCGGTACGAGCTCCTCTACGAAGCCCGGGCGGTGGGCGAGAGCGTGCGCGACCGGGGCGGCCGGAGCCGTCCGGCTCCCGGGACGGGGCAGGTGCTCGCCCTCGACCACCGCCGGATCCTCGCGGTGGCGCTCGGGCGTCTGCGCGGCAAGCTCCGCTACCGGCCGGTGGTCTTCGAGCTGCTCCCGCCGCTCTTCACGCTCTCGCAGCTCCAGCGCGCGGTCGAAGCGCTCGCCGGCCTCCGGCTCCACCAGCAGAACTTCCGGCGGCTGATCGAACAGGCCGGGCTCGTGGAGGGGACCGGCCGGCGCGAGACCCGCACCGGCGGCCGGCCGGCCGAGCTCTTCCGCTTCCGGCGCGAGGTCCTGCGCGAGCGGCCGGCGCCGGGCGTGGGGCTGCCCGGGCGGCGGGAGGCGCCTCCGGGCGGCGAGCGGGAGGGCGCCGGGGAACGGGCCGGGAGCCGCGGCATGCGCGCTCGGAACCGGGAACCCGCGGGATAGGATTCGCCCTCGGCGTGGCTTCCCCGGTCTTTTCTCCAACCGCTCCCTCTTCCTCTCTCGCCCGGGCGGGCATCCGCCTGGTGCTGGGGGGGCTGCTCGCCTGGCATCTGATCCTCACGCTCTGGATGGCGTGGGCGCACGGTCCGGGCGACTATTTCTACGACGAGCGGTTCAACATGGAGAACGTCCGGGCGATCGTCGGCTCGGGGCGGCTGCAACCCGCCAACGCCTGGTACGGGCCGATGACCTACCTGCCCCAGACCGCGGTGATCGCCGGGCTCGAGCGGTTCCACCGGGCGAGCGGCAGCCGGGGCTGGGAGATGCTCGACCAGAACGGGGGGGCCACCGTCGCCGCCTACCGCGTGGCGCGCCTCGTGGGCATCGCCTACGGGGTGACGGCGGTGCTCGTCCTTTTCTGGGCCGGCCAGGCGCTCGGGGGAGCGGGTGCCGGGCTCGCTGCGGCCGTGGTGCTGGCCTCGAGCCCCTGGGCGATCCGGAGCGCGGTCGAGTTCAAGCCGGACGGACCCCTGCTGCTCGCGCTCGCGCTCTGCCTCCGGGCGCTCGTCGCGGCCTGCCAGCGGCCCTCCGTGGGCCGGCTGATCGGAGTCGCGGCGCTGTTCGGGGCGGCGACCGCGGTGAAGCTCAACGCGGCCTTCTTCGCCCCCCTGCTTCTCTTCCCGGCCTGGGCGCTCGCCCGGACCACCCGGCTCCGGCGGGTCGCGGCCGGCCTCGCCGCCAGCGCCGTCGTGGCCCCGCTCACGTTTCTGCTCCTCACCCCCTGGTTCGAGGAGTGGCTCTTCTTCTTCGGCCGGATTCAGAAGCACTACCAGCGCAACGCGGTCGAGACGGGAGTGGGGGCCCTCGCCGCCGAGATGGGGCGGCAGCTGCTCTCCCCCGTGTACCTGGGCCGCTGGGTCGGCCTCTGTGCCCTGCTCGGCGGCCTCTGGGTGCTCTGGCGCGCCCGGCGCGCCGCCGGCCGGGATCTCGCGCAGCTCGCCGTGGTCGTGGCGATCCCGCTCTACCTCTCGTTGCTCCTCGCCGCGACCCGCTACCCGAAGAGCAACAACCTGGTGCCGCTGCTGCCGTTCGCGGCGGTGCTGGCCGGGCTCTTCGCGGCGCGGCTGGCGCAGGTCGTCACGGAGCGAATCGGACGCTGGCCGGCGATGGCTCCCCTGCTGGCCGTCGGGCTCCTCGCGGTGACGGCGATGCCCGCCGCCTGGAGTTTCTCGGTGGAGGAGCACGTCCCCACCACGCTCGATCTCGCCCTTCTCACGGTCAAGAGCCGCCTGCCGTTCGTCAGCCCGCGGGTTGGTCTCTACTGCGGTCTCGACGAGGCTCCCCACGGGCCGCTCGTGACGAGCGGGTACGAGCGCCGTTTCGTCTCCTGGTGGCCGGCGGATGGCGAGGCGGCGGAGATGGATCCGCGGCTCGCCGATCTCCTGCTCGCCCCTCCGGGCGCCTGCCGGGAGCGCGAGAGCGCGTTCTGCCGGGCGCTCTCGGAGCCGGCCGGATCCGAACGGATCGTCTTCGCTCCGGGTCTGCTCCGGGCCCGGGGCCCCGAGTTGAGCCTGCGTCTGCAACCCTGGCAGCCGTACGGCGATGAGGTCGAGCTCCCGTTCCTGCCGGAGGAAGCCGGGCGCTGGCGACTGCAGCTGCCCGAGGAGTGGCCGGAGGGCGAGCTGGTGTCGCTCCAGCTCGAGCTCCCCGACGGGGTCCAGCCGACGCTGCGCCGGGCGGATGGTACCTCCATCCCGATCGGTCCGGCGGCGGACTGGAGGGGCGCGGAGGCGCTGGTCGTCACCACGGCCCGTTTTCACGTCGCCGCCGGCGAAGAGATCGCGCTCGCGGCGCCTCCGGAGTCGTCGTTCGCCGCTCCCGGGGAGGAGCGGGCGCGAGTGCTCGCGAGCCGATGGCGGTCGCCGGCGGAAACGGATACCGTTGACGCCTCGGGCTATTGAACCGCGCCAGACGCCCTGCTAGCGTTCCGCGCGGCCCGGCCCCCGGACCTTCGCGCACGAGACCATGAGCCCCTCCGACCCGCGGTTGCCCTTTTCCTCCGAGAGCTCTCCGGACGGCGCCGGTGCCCGCGAACGGATCCCGCTCGCCGAGCCCGATCTGCGCGGACGCGAGCTCGAGTACGTCATCGACTGCGTCCGGAGCGGCTGGATCTCGTCGATCGGCCCCTGGGTCGACCGCTTCGAGCGGGAGCTGGCGCAGTACGTGGGCGTGCGCCGGGCGCTCACCACCGCGAACGGCACGGTGGCGCTCCACCTGGCCCTGGCGGCGCTCGGCATCGGTCCGGGCGACGAGGTGATCGTGCCGGCCCTGACCTTCGCGGCGACCGCGAACGCGGTGCTCTACTGCGGGGCCACGCCGGTCCTCGTCGACGTCCGCGAAGAGGACTGGGGTCTCGATCCGCGACTCGTGGCCGAGGCGGTGACGCCGCGGACCCGGGCGCTCCTGCCGGTTCACCTCTACGGTCATCCGTGCGACCTCGAGCCGCTGCTCGCGCTCGCCCGGCGGCACGATCTGGCGGTCGTCGAGGACGCCGCCGAGGCGCTCGGAGCGCTCTACGACGGCCGTCCGGCGGGGAGCTTCGGCGACATCTCCTGCTTCAGCTTCTACGGCAACAAGCTGATCACCACCGGCGAGGGCGGGGCATGCCTGACCTCCCGCGCCGATCTCGCGGAGCGGATGGCGCTGCTGCGCGACCACGGAATGAACAAGGCGCGCCGCTACTGGCACGACGAGCTCGGCTTCAACTACCGGATGACGAGCCTGCAGGCGGCGGTCGGGGTGGCGCAGCTCGAGCGGATCGAGGAGCTCGTCGCGGCCCGCCGCCGCAACGCCGCCGCCTACCGCGAGCGCCTCGCGGATCTGCCCGTCGGCTTCCCGCCGGAAAGCGCCCGGGTGCGGAGCACCTTCTGGATGTTCAACCTCCTGCTCGGATCCGAGCCGCGCTGGGAGCGGGACGCGGTGATGCGCCAGCTCGCCGCGGCCGGAGTCGACAGCCGCCCGGTCTTCTACCCCCTGCCCGAGATGCCGCTCTACGCCCGGTACGTCAGGCCGGGGCAGGAGTTCCCGGTCGCGTCACGGCTCGGTGCGCGCGGGCTCAGCCTGCCGTCGGCGACCACGCTGCGCCCGGCGGAGATCGACCGCGTGGCCGCGGCGGTGCGCAGCGCCCTCGGACGGGTCCCATGACCGACACCTCCGTCTACGAGCATTACCAGCAGCTGAGCACCGCGTACGACACGGGGCGCAATCAGCGCTTCTTCCGGCTGGCGCTCGCCCGCTATCTCGACTGCCTCGGCCCCGCGCCGGGGCGGGTGCTCGAGGTCGGCTGCGGCACCGGCGGCTACCTGGTCGAGCTCCGGCAGCGGGGGATCGAGGCGTTCGGAACGGACATCAGCCCGGCGATGTGCGAGCTGGCGGAGAAGAAGCTGACGGGGCTGGGGCTGCCCGGTCCCGATCTCGTCCGCTGCGCCGACGTCCACGAAGCCACCGGCTTCGCCGAGCCGTTCGACACGGCGGTGGTGATGGACAGCTGGGAGGTGCTCGCCCGGCCGGAGCGCGTCGTGCGGGTGCTGCACGGAGCGCTTCGCGACGGGGGCCGCCTCGTGCTCTTCACCCCCAACCAGGGCGCCCGGCTCTTCCTCACGGCGCTCGAGATCCTCCGCATCAAGAAGCTCCGGCCGGCCTTCCAGTACCGCCAGTCCGCCCTGCGCCGGGTGATCGCCCTCACGGCGCCGGGGTTCGCCCTCGAGCGGCGCGGCACGCTCTTCCTCGGCCTCGAGCGGTGGTTCGTCTTCCGCCGCCGGCCGGCGTTCTCCACCACGGGTCCGGAGACCTGATGCTCTCCGTGGTGCTGCCGACCCGCAACGAGCGGGAAGGTGTGGAGATCCTCGTCCACGCGCTCGCGAGCATCCTCGACCGGCCCACCGGAGGGGCGTTCGAGCTGCTGGTCGTCGACGACAGCAACGACGGAAGCGATCGCTACCTCGCCGAGCGGTTCGCGCCGCTCGCGCCGCGGGTGCGGTTCCACCACCGCGCCCGGGGCACGGGGCTGGGCACGGCGATCGGCGACGGGATCGAGATGGCGACCTGCCGGCTCGTGGCGGTGATGGATGCCGACTTCAACCACGATCCGCTCGACGTCCCGCCCCTGCTCGCCCGGTTCCAGGAGGGCGCCGACCTCGTCGGGGGCTCCCGCTTCCTGCCCGGCGGCGGCATGCCCGGCCACCCGTTCCGCTGCCAGGGCAGCCGGCTCTTCAACCTCTTCATCCGCCGCGCCCTGGCGCTGCCGACCACCGACCATCTCGGCGGCTACTGGCTCGCCGAGCGCGCGCGGATCGTCGAGCTGAAGCGCCGCTGGGAGCTCTTCCACGGCTACGGCGACTACTACATCCGCCTCCTCTTCGCCGCGCACCTGCTCGGCTGGCGGGTGGTGGAGCTCCCGATGCGCTACCTCCAGCGCCTGCGGGGGGAGAGCAACACGAGCTTCCGCCGCGAGCTGGTGCGCTACAGCCGGGTCGTCGGGCAGCTGCGCCGGGAGCGCGCGACGCTCGCGGCCCGGCTGGCCTCTTGACGCCGTCTTTTACTCATTCTTAGTATAAGGGCCCTGAAGAGCCCGGCGGCTCGCCGCCGTTCGCAGCGCACGTCGAGAACAGAGGAGAGAGCGATGGAGCCGACCCTGCCAGCCACGGAGGCCCGCCCGGCAACCCCGCCACCCGCGTCCGGGCTCGACGCCCGCCTCGCCCGGGTGATGCCGGCCGCCGAGCGGGCCGCCCATGCGCCGCTCATCGAGGAGATCAACCGCCTGAAGCGGGAGCTCGGGGTGGCGATCCTCGCCCACAACTACCAGACCCCGGAGATCTTCCACGGGGTCGCGGATTTCGTCGGCGACTCGCTCGCGCTCGCCCGGCAGGCGGTGGCGAGCGACGCCGAGCGGCTCGTGGTCTGCGGCGTCCACTTCATGGCCGAGACCGCGAAGATCCTCAACCCCGAACGGACGGTGCTGATCCCCGACCCGGAGGCCGGCTGCTCGCTCGCCGACTCGATCACCGCCGCCGACATCCGGGCGCTGCGGGAGCGGTACCCCGGCGCGCCGGTGGTCACCTACGTGAACACCTCCGCCGCGGTGAAGGCGGAGTCGGACATCTGCTGCACCTCGGGCAACGCGGTGGAGGTCGTGGAGTCGCTCGGCGTGCCCCGGGTGATCTTCCTTCCCGACGAGTACCTCGGGAGCTGGGTGGCCTCGCAGACCGACGTCGAGCTGATCCTCTGGCGTGGCCACTGCGAGGTCCACGAGCGGTTCACCGGCCCGGAGGTGGCGGCGTTCCGCGCCGCGAATCCGGGGATCACCGTGCTCGCGCACCCCGAGTGCCCGCCCGAGGTGCTCGCCGAGGCCGACTACGTCGGGTCGACGGCGGGGATGATCTCCTACGTCGGCGACCGGCGGCCGGAGCGGGTGGTGATGATCACCGAGTGCTCGATGAGCGACAACGTGGCGGTCGCCCACCCCGAGGTGGAGTTCGTCCGCCCGTGCAACCTCTGCCCGCACATGAAGCGGATCACGCTGCCGAAGATCCTCGCGAGCCTCGAGCAGGGGATCCACGCGGTCGAGGTCGATCCCGCCGTCGCCGCGCAGGCACGGCAGGCGGTCGAGCGGATGCTCGCCGTGGCGCCGCGCGGGGGAGTCCGCCGGTGAAGCCGCTCTGGAGCGAGGAGGTCCGCGCCGACCTGGTGATCGTCGGCGGCGGCGCCGCCGGCCTCTCCGTCGCGCTCGGCGCGGGCGGGGCGCGGGTCCATCTCCTCGCGCGGCAGCCGCTCGGGGAGGGGGTGGCGACCGGGCTCGCCCAGGGCGGGATCGCCGCGGCGGTCGGGGTGGAGGACTCGCCGGCCCTGCATCTGGCCGACACCCTCGCCGCCGCCGCCGGGCTGGCGGAGCCGGCGGCGGTGCGTACGCTCGTGGAGGCGGCGCCGGCGGCGATCGCCCGGCTGATCGCGGCCGGCGCCCGCTTCGACCGGGACGCCGACGGCTCGCTCGCGCTCACCCGCGAGGCGGCCCACTCGCGGCGCCGGGTGCTCCACGCCGAGGGGGACGCCACCGGGCGGGAGCTGCTCCGGGCGCTCGCCGCCGCGGTGACGCGCCGCCCCGGGGTGCATCTCTTCAACGGGGCGACGGCGCTCGCCCTCCTGCGCGCCGGCGAGCGGGTCTGCGGGCTCCTGGCCCGGCCTCCGGACGGCCGCCTCGTGCTCCACCGCGCCGGGGCGGTGCTCCTCGCCACCGGCGGCTCGGGGGCGCTCTATCTCCACACCACGAACCCGGGGGAGGCCGACGGCGGCGGGCTCTGGCTCGCGGCGCGCGCCGGGGCGCTGCTCGCCGACCTGGAGTTCGTGCAGTTCCACCCCACCGCGCTCGCCACCGGTTCCGACCCGTTGCCGCTGCTCACCGAGGCGCTGCGCGGGGAGGGGGCGGCGGTGATCGACGAGCGCGGCGAGCGCTTCCTCGCGGCGGTCCACCCGGCCGCCGAGCTCGCGCCGCGCGACGTCGTGGCGCGCGGGATCTGGACCCACCGCGCCGCCGGGCACCAGACGTTCCTCGACGCCCGCGAGAGCGTCGGGGAGCGCTTCCCGGAACGGTTCCCCAGCGTCTTCCGGGCCTGCCGGGAGGCGGGGTTCGACCCGCGTCGGGAGCCGCTGCCGGTGGTCCCCGCCGCCCACTACCAGATGGGCGGGATCCTGACCTCGTGCGACGGCCGCAGCTCGCTCGCCGGTCTCTGGGCGGCGGGGGAGGTGGCGTCGACCGGCGTGCACGGCGCCAACCGGCTCGCCTCGAACTCGCTGCTCGAGGCGGTCGTCTTCGGCGCCCGCGCGGCAGCGGACATCCTCGCCGCCGCGGCGCCGCCGCTCCGGCCGGCTACCGGCGAGGAGCTCTGCGGCGGCGAGAGCCTGCCCGACCCCGGCCGCGCGGCGGTGCCGCGTTCGGTGCGAGAACGGATGTGGCAGGCGGTCGGGCTCGTGCGCCGCGGCGAGGAGCTCGCCGCGGCGGCGGCGGCGCTCGCCGAGGCGGCGGCGCGCGACCCCGGCCGGGGGCGCCCGGCGGCGGTCGCCGCGCTCGTGGCCGCGGCCGCGCTCGCGCGCCGGGAGAGCCGGGGCGCGCACTACCGCGCCGACTTCCCCGAACCGGATCCCGCCGGGGCGCGGCACACCGTCTTCTCCGTCGCCTTCACCGGCGGCCGGCCCGAACCCCGTTTCGTCGACACGGCCCGCCCGCGGGCCGCGGGAGGAGCCTGATGGCCGCTCCGGTGCTGCCCCCCCTGTTCTACGAGGAGCTGCTTCGCCGCGCGCTCGCCGAGGATCTCGGCACCGCGGGAGATCTGACCACCGACAGCGTGATCCCGGCCACCGCGCAGGCCCGGGCACGGATCGTCGCCCGGGCGGCCGGGCGGATCGCCGGTCTCGCGCCGGCACTCGCGGTCTTCCCGCTCCTCTCGCCCGCGGTGGGGAGCGAGGCGCTCGTGAGCGACGGCGACGACGTCGCCGCCGGCGCCACTCTCGCGACGCTCGCCGGCCCGGCGCGCGCGCTCCTGACCGGGGAGCGGACGGCGCTCAACCTGCTCGGCCGGCTCTCCGGCATCGCCACCGCCGCCCGCGACCTCGGCGCGCAGCTCGCGGGAACGCGGGCGCGGCTCGCGGGCACCCGCAAGACGACCCCGGGCCTGCGGGCGCTCGAGAAGCACGCGCTCGTCTGCGGCGGCGCGACCCCGCACCGCGCCGGGCTCCACGATGCGGTGCTGATCAAGGACAACCACCTCGCCGTGGCCGGCGGGGTGGGGGAGGCGGTCCGCCGGGCCCGGGCCGGGGTCGGACACCTCGTGAAGATCGAGGTGGAGGTCGACGATCTCGACCAGCTCCGGGAGGCGCTCGCGGCCGGCGCCGACGTGATCCTCCTCGACAACATGCCCCCCGCCCTCCTGCGGGAGGCGGTGGCGATCGCCGGCGGGCGGGTGCCGCTCGAAGCCTCCGGCGGCGTGCGCCCGGAGACGATCCGGGCGATCGCCGAAAGCGGCGTCGATCTGATCTCGGTCGGCTGGCTCACGCACTCGGCACCGGCGCTCGACGTCGCTCTCGATTTCGAGCCGTCGCCGGCGGCCGGTGTAGAGTCCGGCGCATGAGCGACTCCACCGAACTCCACGGCGCCGTGCCCGGCGGAAAGGGAGCGGGACGCCCGGAGCGGCGTCCCGAATGGCTCCGCATCCGTCTCGCGACGCCCGAACGTTTCCGTGAGGTGCGCGACCTCGTCGGGCGCCTTCGCCTCAACACCGTCTGCGCGGAGGCCCGCTGCCCCAACATCTTCGAGTGCTGGGGCGAGCACGGCACCGCGACCTTCATGATCCTCGGCGAGATCTGCACCCGGCGCTGCGGCTTCTGCGCCGTGACCTCGGGCCGCCCCCGCCCCGGCACCGACCCCGACGAGCCGGCGCACGTCGCCGAAGCGGTGGCCGAGATGGGGCTGCGGCACGCCGTGCTCACCTCGGTCGACCGCGACGACCTGCCCGACGGCGGCGCCGCCCACTGGGCGGCGGTGATCCGGGCGATCCACGAGCGCAACCCGGGGTGCGCGGTCGAGGTGCTCACCCCCGACTTCCGCGGGGTTCCCGACGCGCTCGACATCGTCCTCGGCGCGGCGCCGGAGATCTTCTCCCACAACATGGAGACCGTCCCGCGGCTCTATCGGACCGCCCGCCCCGGCAGCCGCTTCGAGACGAGCCTCGCGCTGCTCGCCGAGGCGAGCCGCCGCCGCGATGCCGGGGCGTACCGGGGCCGGGTGAAGACCGGCCTCATGCTCGGTCTCGGCGAGCGTCCGGAGGAGGTCGAGGAGGTGATGCGCGCGGTGCGGGAAGCGGGGGTCGAGATCCTCACCCTCGGCCAGTACCTCCAGCCGACCCGCAAGCACCTGCCGGTCGACCGGTACGTGCACCCCGGCGAGTTCGCCCGCTACCGCGAGCTCGCGGCGGCGCTTGGCTTCGCCCACTGCCAGTCCGGGCCGCTCGTGCGTTCCAGCTATCACGCGCACGAACAGGTGGGTGGGAGCCTGCGCGAAGCCCGGTGAGGGGCGAGAGACCGCGTAGCTTATCCGAGGCCGGGACGCCGGGCGATCCCGTCATGACGCGCCCGCATTCCGGGTAGAATCAGCGGCGTCGGCCGCGACGGGAGCGGCGGCCGATCCCCGCGGAGGCGACGATGGGCCAAGAGGAGAGTGGACGGGTGCGCCGGGACGGCCTGTCCCCGTATCCGTCGTCGCCGTCTCCCCGCCGTCTCCGGCCGTATGCCGAGTGCCGCAGGGTCGTTCGCGTCACCCGCATCTCCTGCCCGTCCGAAACCGTTTGCCACTCCCGTCGGCCGCGGCCGGTGCCGTTCGCGGCGGGAGCCGATCAGTTCGCTCGTCCCTTGCCGTTCGCCCGGGCTCGTCGAGTCGGACCCTGCCCGGGGCGGGACGGTCTCGTGCCTTTCGCCGTAGCCGGTGCGCGGGGGGCGCCGTCCGCCACGCTGAGAAGCGGGGCGCCGGCGGACCCGTGGCCGGCTCCGGAACGGAGTCCATCTGACCGCGGCGCCGGGGCGCCGCTCTCTGGGAGGAGTCGATGTCTCTGTTTCACAAGCTGATCGTCCTCACGATGCCGCTCGTCCCGAAGTTCATCGTCGGCCGTGTCGCCTCCCGGTACGTGGCCGGCGAGGGGATCGAGGATGCGCTGCGCGAGATTGCCAGGCTCAACGCCGAGGGCGCCATGGCGACGATGGATCTGCTCGGCGAGGAGGTCTACGACCCGGCCAAGGCCGAGACGAACGTGCGCGAGTACCAGCGGATGCTCAAGGAGATCGCGGAGCGGAAACTCGACGCGAACATCTCGATCAAGCCGACCGCGCTCGGCCTGAAGATCAACCGGGAGCTGTTCGAGAGCAACCTCGACCAGATCGCGACCAGCGCCGCCGAGCACGGGAACTTCGTGCGGATCGACATGGAAGATCACACCACGATCGACGACACCCTCGCCGTCTTCCGCTCCCTGCGGAAGAAGCACGACAACCTCGGGGTCGTCTTCCAGGCCTACATGCGGCGGACGCTCGCCGACATCGAGGCGCTGCCGGCCGAAGGGGCGAACATCCGGCTCTGCAAGGGGATCTACATCGAGCCGCGAGCGGTGGCGTGGAAGGGGTTCGAGACGGTGCAGCGCGCCTTCCTGGCGGCGCTCGAGAAGGCGTTCCGGCAGGGCGTCTACGTCGGCATCGCGACGCACGACGAGTACCTCTGCTGCGCCGCGGTCCACCTGATCGACCGGCTGGGCATCCCGCGCGACCGGTACGAGTTCCAGATGCTGCTCGGCGTCGAGCCGCTCCTGCGGCGGATCCTCGTCGAAGGGGGGCACCGGCTCCGGGTCTACGTGCCGTACGGCAAGGACTGGTATCCCTACTCGACGCGCCGGCTGCGCGAGAACCCCGAGGTGGCGGGGCACATCATCCGCGCCTTCTTCAGCCGGAGCTGAAGCGGCGCCATGCGCTCTGCGGGAACCGGCACCCTGCGGCTGGCGCTCCTCCAGGTGCGCGACGATCCGCGCGCCGAAGCGCAGGAGCGGGAGGCGTTCGCGGCCGTCGGCGGCCTCCTTCCCGGGCAGATCCGCTCCTGGAACCTGGTGTCGCGGCCGGCGATCGGGATCGCCGATCTCGCCGGCTGCGACGCCGTGGTCATCGGCGGCGCCGGGGCGCACTCGGTCACCGAGGACGATCCGTTCACGGCGCCGCTGCTCGATCTCGTCGGCGAGCTCGTCGCCCGCCGCTGGCCGGTCTTCGGCTCCTGCTACGGGCACCAGTTCCTCGCCCGCGCCCTCGGCGGCCGGGTCGTCACCGACCCCGAGCACGGCGAGCTCGGCACCTTCGAGCTCCACCTGACCGCGGTGGGCGCCGCCGACCCCTGGCTCGCGGGGCTTCCCCCGAGCTTCGACGCGCAGTTCGGGCACAACGACTGGGTGGTGGAGCTGCCGCCGGACGCCGTGGAGCTCGCCTACACCGCCCGCTGCCGGCATCAGGCGTTCCGGATCGGCGAGCTGCCGGTCTACGGCGCGCAGTTCCACGTCGAGCTCGACGAGGCGCGGATGCTCGCCCGGGCCGCGCTCTATCGCGACGCCTATCTGCCCGCCAGCGACGCGATGAAGCGGCTGGCCGACTCCCTGCGGCCGTCTCCGGTGGCGGCCACGCTCTTCGCGCGGTTCCTCGCGCTCGTCTGAGCGCCCGGGCAGACACCGCTCGGCACCGCCGCCCGCGCTCCCGGCTCTCTGAGTAGAATGCCCCGATGTCCGAGCGAAGCGTGAAGTTCTACTCCTGTGCGAACTGCCCCGCCTACTGCTGTACCTACGACCAGATCGAGACGACGGCGGCGGACATCCGGCGCCTCGCCCGCCACTTCGGCCTCTCCGAAGAGCAGGCGCGCCGGCGCTTCACCAAGCCGGTCGAAGGGGGCGCCCGGCGGGCGCTGCGCCACCGGCGCGACGAGATCTTCGGCTCCGCCTGCCGGTTCCTCGATCCCGAACGGCGCCGGTGCACGATCTACGCGGCGCGGCCGCGGATCTGCCGCGTCTACCCCGGAACGCCGCGCTGCGGCTTCTACGATTTCCTGATGTCGGAGCGCCGGTCGCAGGACGACCCGGAGTACGTACCCTCGTTCCGGCGAGGCTGACGGGAGAGGCCGGTTGCTCGCCGAGCTCCACCTGCGCAACCTCGCCGTGCTCGCCGGCGCGAACGTGGAGTTCGGTCCCGGCCTCAACGTGCTGACCGGCGAGACCGGCGCCGGCAAGTCGATCGTGGTCGACGGCCTCGCGCTGCTGTCCGGAGCGCGGGCGAGCGCCGAGCTGGTGCGCGCTGGCGCCGAGCAGCTGCTGGTGACCGGGATCTTCCGCGGCCGCGACCCGGAGGTGGAGGCGCAGCTCGCCGCCGCGGGGATCGAGCCCGAAGGCGACGAGCTGGTGGTGCGCCGCGAGATCGGCCGCGAAGGGCGCAACCGGGTCTTCCTCAACGATCAGCCCGCGACCCTGCGGCTCCTCTCCGAGCTCGCGCCGCGGCTGCTGCGTCTCCACGGCCAACGCGAGGAGCTCGGGCTCGCCGCCCCCGACCTGCAGCGGGCCTGGCTCGACCGCAGCGGCGGTCCCGCGGCCGCCGCGCTGCTCGCGAAGGTGGGCGAGGCGTTCCGCGGGTGGCGGGCGCTCGCCGCGCGGCTCGACCTGCTGCGGGGCGACCAGCGCGCCCGCGCCGAACGGCTCGAGCTGCTCCGCTACCAGCTCGCCGAGCTGGTACGGGTGAACCCGGGCGCCGGCGAGGAGGAGGAGCTGCACCGGGAGCGCGAGCGTCTGCGCCATCGCGAGGCGATCGCGCGCTCGCTCGCCGCCGGCCTGGAGCTGCTCGCCGACGGCGAGGGGGCGGCGAGCGACCAGCTCGGCGCGGCCCGCGAGGCGCTGCGGGAGGCGGCGCGCTTCGAGCCGGCGGCCGCCGGGGCGGAGCGGCTCCTCACCGAGACCCTGGCGCTGCTCGCCGAGCAGGTGCGGGAGCTGCGGGCCGCGCTGCCCGCCGATGACGAGCCGGGCCGGCTCGACCGGGTCGAGGAGCGCCTCTTCGAGCTCGAACGGCTCGTACGGCGTCACGCGGTGCCGGCCGATACCCTGCCGGAGCTGCGCCAGCGCCTCGCCAGGGAGCTCGAGCAGCTGGGAGAGGACGAGGGGAACCGGGAAGGGCTCGAGGCCGCCTGCGCCGAAGCCCTCGCCGGTTTCGCGGCCGCGGCGGCCGCGCTGAGCCGGGCCCGCGCCGATTGGGGCGAGGAGCTCGCGCGCGCCCTCGCTCGCGAGCTCGCCGATCTCGCGCTGCCCCGGGCGCGCTTCGCGGTCCGGCTCGAGCGGCGCCCCGCCGCCGACAGCCCGCTCGCGCTCGAAGGGCGGCCGATCGACTTCGGTCCGCTCGGCTACGACAGCGTCGTCTTCGAGTTCTCGCCGAACCCCGGCGAAGGGCTCCGGCCGCTCGCCCGGATCGCCTCGGGCGGCGAGCTCTCCCGGGTCTATCTCGCGCTCCAGCTCGCCGCGCGGGGCGAAGAGGGGGCCGGCGGGGCGACGCTGGTCTTCGACGAGGTGGACGCCGGCATCGGCGGCGCGCAGGCCGCGGCGGTGGGGCGCAAGCTCCAGAGGCTCGCCACGCACGGCCAGAGCCTGGCGGTGACCCACCTGCCGCAGGTGGCGAGCCACGCGGACCGGCACTTCCTGGTGGAGAAGAGGGTCCGGCAGGGGCGGACCTTCGCCGAAGTACGGTTGCTCACCGAAGAAGAGAGGATCGAAGAGCTGGCGCGTATGCTCGGCGGCGCGCGGGTGACGGCGAGCAGCCGCGCCCATGCCGCGGAGCTGCTCGCGGGCGCACGCCGGAGGGAACGATGAGCGTACGGATCTGGAGACCGGGCGAGCCTCTCGAAGGGCTCGCCGGAGCGGTGGCAGCGGGGCGGGTGATCGCGATCCCGACCGAATCGAGCTATGGACTGGCGGTCGATCCGCGCGATGGCGACGCGGTGGGGCGGCTCTTCGCGTTCAAGCGGCGCGCCGGCCGGCTCCCCTTCCCGGTGGTGATCGGCGAACGCGCGCAGCTCTCGCTGCTGCCGGTCGATCCGGCGGCTCCGATCGTGGCGCAGTTCGGCCATCTCTGGCCGGCGCCGCTGTCGCTGGTCGTGCCGTTGCGCCGGCCGCTGCCGGCGGCGCTCGGGGAGAGCACGGCGGCGATCCGGATCCCGGACCACGCGCTCCTGCGCGAGCTGCTCTGCGCGCTCGGCGTGCCGCTCACCGCCACCAGCGCCAACCGCGCGGGCGAGCCGCCCGCGCTCAGCGTCGAAGAGGCGGCGGCGCTGCTCGCCGAGCTCGACGAGGCGTGGGTCGTGGATGGTGGCACCCTCCCCGGCGGTCTCCCCTCGACGCTGGTGGCGATGGTCGGTTCGGAGGTGCGGATGGTCCGGCAGGGGCGTTTCCCGATCGCCCGGCTGGTCCCGGCGGGGCAGGGAGAGAGCCCCGCTTGAGGCCGCGTCTCCTGTTCGCCCTGCTCGGCGCCGCCGCCCTCTCCGTGGCGGCCGCGGGAGCGAGCGAAACGGCGATCTTCCCGCTTTCCGAGGTGCGACCGGGTCTCGCCGGCTACGGGCTCTCGGTCTTCTCGGGCATCGAACCGCAACGCTTCGAGGTGGAGGTGGTCGGCGTCCTCCAGCGGGTCTCGCCCGGGACGAGCTACGTGCTCGCCCGCCTCTCGGGCCAGGGGCTGGAGCGGACCGGGGTGATCGCCGGGATGAGCGGCAGCCCGGTCTATTTCGACGGGCGGCTGGCCGGGGCGGTGGCGTTCGCCTATCAGTTCGCGAAAGAGGCGGTGGCGGGGATCACGCCGATCGAGGCGATGCGGGCGATCCCGCCGCCGGCGGGATCGGCGACGGCCGCCGCGGCGCCGGTGGCGCTCGCCGACCTCGTGGCGCAGCGGTGGCCCGCCGACCTGCTCGAACGGATGCTCGCGCCGCTGGCGGCGCCGGCGGGGTCCGCGGCGGCCGGGCGGCCGGGGCTGCTCTGGGCGGCCTCGGGATGGCCGGCGCTCGTCCGTGGCCGGCTGGAGGCCGCCGGGCTCGCGGCGGGGGAGCTGGCCGGGGTCCGGGAGGACGGAGTGGCGCTCGTGCCCGGCGCCGCCGCCGCCGCGCTGCTCGTCGATGGCGACTTCCAGCTCGCGGCGACGGGGACCATCACCGCGCGCGACGGCGACGAGCTGCTCGCCTTCGGACACGGTCTCTTCGGCCTGGGCCCGGTGGCGCTGCCGCTCGCCGGCGCCGAGATCGTCACCGTGGTGGCGAGCCAGGCCTCCTCGTTCAAGCTCGCCAACGTCGGGCCGGTCGCCGGCGTCTGGGACCGTGATCAGGCGGCCGGCGTGCGGGGGCGGATCGGGGGCGCGGCACCGCAGATGCCGGTCGAGATCGCCGTGGAGAGCGCGGGCGGAGGCGCGACGAGGATCGCGCTCCGGATCGCGGAGCATCCGCGGCTGACCCCCGCTCTCGCCGCCCTCGGCCTGCTGGGGGCTTTCGACCGGGCCGGGATCGCCGCCGCGCAGAGTCTCGATCTCGAGCTCCGCTTCCGGCTCGCTGGCGCGCCGCCGCTCACCCTCCGGCAGAGCTTCGACGGTCCGGGGGCGACGAACGAAGCGATGCTCTGGCAGCTCGCCCTCCAGACCTATCTCACGCTCAACCCGCTGGCGCCGGTCCGGATCGAGGCGCTCGAGGTCGGGGTCCGGCCGCATCCGGAGCCGCGGCTCGCGACGGTGGTGGCGACCCGCCCCGAGCGGACGGTGGTGCGCCCGGGCGAGCGGCTGGCGATCGACGTCGCGCTCGCGCCGCACCGCCGGCCGGGCGAGCGGCGGCGGCTGGAGCTCACGCTGCCGGCCGGGCTGCCGCCCGGGCGCTATCCCCTCTGGGTCGGCGACGGGGTCAGTGTCGACGCCGTCCGCCTCACGCTCGAACCGGCCGATCCGCTCCGGTTCGAGGCCGCCCGGGCGCTCCTCGCCGGGCTCGCCGGGCGTGACGAGCTCGCGCTCCTGCTCGCGGCGCCGGGGCGCGGGGTGGCGGCACCGGGTGAGACGCTGCCGCGACTGCCCGGGACGATCCAGTCGCTCCGTGGTCCGGTCGCCGGCCGCGCCGACGAGAAGGGGCTGCGGGCCGGCGTCGTCCTCCACCAGCGCGAGCCGGCCGCCGGCCCCCTCTCCGGGCTCGTCCGCCTCGAGCTCGAGGTGCGTCCCACCCGGTCGGTGAGCGGAAAGGAGCGATCATGACCCGCACGCAGCGAATCGTCTTCGGCGCCCTCTGCCTCGTGCTCGCCGCCACGGCGGCCGCCGCCGGTCCGGTGCGGCAGTTCCAGGTGCAGGGGGCGGAGGGCTTCGGCCGCGGCACGCTCGAGGCGGTGCGCACCGACGCGCTCGGCGCCCTCGAGCTCGGCGCCCGGCTCGAGCGGGTCGCCGCGCTCGACCCGCCGTATCTGCTCGCCGCCGCGCGCACGCGGGGCGGATGGATCGTCGGCACGGGGAACGAAGGGAAGGTGCTCCGGGTGACCGACGCCGGCGAGGTCACGGAGCTCTTCACCACGGCCGAGCCGGAGGTCTTCGCGGTCGCCGCCGGCGAGGACGGCACGATCTACGCCGCCTCCTCGCCCAACGGCAAGGTCTACCGCTTCCGGCAGGGGAAGGCCGAGAGCTGGTTCGACCCCGGCGAGCTCTACGTCTGGGCGCTCGCCTTCGACCGGACGGGCGGGCTGCTGGTGGCCACCGGCACCCGGGGCCGCCTCTACCGGGTGGGGGCCGACGGCCGCGGCGAGCTCTTCGCCGAGGTCGCCGATACCCACGTCCGATCGCTCCTGCCGCTTCCCGACGGCCGCCTCCTCCTCGGCACCGCCGGCCGCGGGCTCCTCGTCGAGCGCGACGGCCGGGGGCGGCTGCGGACGCTCCTCGAGGCGGTGCAGCCGGAGGTGGCGGCGCTCGCCGCCGGGGCCGACGGGATCTATCTGGCCACCGTCGCCTCCGAGGCGAGCTGGGCCGAGCCGGGGGCACGTGCGCAGGCTCCGGCCGGCGCCGGATCGCCGGGGGGAGAGCCGCAGGCGACGGTGACCGTGACCGGCGAGGGCGAGCCCCCCCCTCCCGCCGCCGGCCCGGCGGCGACCCCGGCGCCCCGGGGCCCCGGCAAGGGGCCGCGCAGCGAGCTCTGGCGGCTCGATGCGCAGGGCCGGCCCGAGCGGCTCGACGAGCTCGTCGAGGAGACCGTCTACGCTCTCCTCTGGCATCGCGACCGCCTCTGGGTGGCCACCGGGATCGAAGGGCGCCTCTACAGCCTCGGGCCGGAAGGACGGCTCGCCCTCGAGAGCGACCTCGACGAGCGGCAGCTGGTCGGCTTCGCGGCGGGCGAGCCGCCGGCGCTCGTCGCCACCAACGGCGGCGCGCTCTACCGCCTTGGCACCGGCCGCGCCCGGGAGGGCCGGTACGACTCCCCGGTGCTCGATGCGGGCGCGCTCGCCCGCTTCGGCGAGCTGCGCTGGCGGGGGAGCATCCCCAAGGGAACGAGCCTCCGCTGGGCGGTGCGCTTCGGCGGCAGCGCGGAGCCCGACGAGAGCTGGAGCGAGTGGAGCGAGCCGGCGGCCGGGGAGGTGATCGGGCTCGCGGCGGTGCCGCTCGCCCGCTACCTCCAGTTCCGCGCCGAGCTCACCGGCCGCGAGGAACGTTCGCCGCGCCTCGTCGCGGTCGAGATCTCCTACCGGCAGGAGAACCTCCGCCCCCGGATCGAGCGGTTCGAGGTCCTCGATCCCGGGCAGGTGCTCGTGCCGCAGACGTTCAACCCCGCCGAGCAGATCTACGAGCCGGCCAACCCGGCCCGCGGCGGCGTCTTCACCACCCTGCGCCGGAGCGACGGGCGCGGCGACGGGCGGCTCAAGCAGCTCTGGAAGCTCGGGTATCGGACCCTCCGCTGGAAGGCGGAGGATCCCAACGGCGACGCGCTCCGCTCGGCGCTGGAGTTCCGCTGCCGCGAGACCGGCGACTGGCTGCCGATGGCCCGCGATCTCGAGGAGGAGTGGTACAGCTTCGACGCCCAGGCCCTCCCCGACGGCCTCTGCTGGTTCCGGCTGCGGGTCGACGACGGCCGCGACCGGCCGGGCGAGACGCCGCTCGTCGCCGAGCGGGTGAGCGAGCCGGTGGTCGTGGATCACACGCCGCCGGCGCTCGTCTCGGCGCGCCGGGAGGGCACGCGCTGGGTGGTCGAGGTCGCCGACGCCCTGAACCCGCTGCGCACCGCCGAGGTGAGCATCGACGGCGGCGCGTGGCGGCCCGCCGTCGTCGCCGACGGTCTGCTCGACGGCCGCTCCGAGCGGCTCCACGTGGAGGTGCCGCCCGGAGCGCAGCTGGTCCTGCTCCGGGTCGCCGACGCCGCCTTCAACCAGGTCTCCTTCCAGCTCACGGAGGAAGCGCGATGAGCCCACGCATCGCCGTCTATCCGGGTTCGTTCGATCCGATCCACAACGGCCACCTCGACATCGTCTCGCGGCTCGGAGCCCTCTTCGACGAGGTCGTGATCGCGGTGCTGCAGAACGAGGAGAAACGGCCGCTCTTCTCGGTCGCCGAGCGCGAGGAGATGATCCGCGAGGTGGTCGGGGAGCGCTCGGGCTTCCGAGTCGAGAGCTTCTCCGGACTGCTCGTGGACTTCGCGCGGCAGCTTGGCGCCCGCACCATCGTGCGCGGGCTGCGCGCGGTGTCGGACTTCGAGTACGAGTTCCAGATGGCGCTGATGAACCGGCGCCTGAGCCCCGAGATCGAGACCGTCTTCATGATGCCGCGGGAGGAGTACACCTATCTCTCGAGCCGGCTGGTGAAGGAGGTCTTCGCCCTCGGGGGCTCGCTCGACGGTCTGGTGCCGGCGCAGGTCCTCGCGCGGCTGCGGGAGCGGTTCGTGCAGGGGACCGGGGGAGCCGGAGCGCGGTGAGCCTCGCGAGCTTCCTCGCGGCGCTGCCGAAGGCCGAGCTCCACCTCCACCTGGAGGGCGCGATCGCTCCCGCGACGCTGCTGCGGCTCGCCGCGCGGCGGCGGATCGCGCTGCCGGCCACCGACGAGCAGAGCCTGCGCGACTGGTTCCGGTTCCGCGACTTCGAGCATTTCGTCGAGGTCTACCTCGCCTGCTCGCGCTGCCTGCGCGATCCGGAGGATTTCCAGCTCGCCGCCGAAGGGTTGCTCGCGACGCTCGAGTCGCTCGGCATCGTCCACTGCGAGGCGCACTTCACGATCGCCACCCACGCGGCCAACGGCGCGAACCCGGGCGAGCTGCTCGACGCCCTGGCCGAGACCGTCGCGGCGGGGGAGCGGGAGCGGGGCGTGCGGCTGCGGCTGATCCCCGACATCGTCCGCAACGTCGGCACCGGTCCCGCCGACCTCACCCTCGACTGGGCCCTCGCCGGCCAGCGGCGGGGGCTGGTGGTGGCGCTCGGGCTGTCGGGCAGCGAGGCCCGCTTCCCCAGCGAACCGTTCGCCGATCATTTCGCGGCGGCGGCCCGGCACGGTCTGCACCGGGTCGCGCACGCCGGCGAGCACGCGGGCCCGGAGTCGGTTCGTGCGGTGCTCGCGCTCGGCGCCGAGCGGCTCGGGCATGGCGTGCGCAGCGTGGAGGAGCCGGCGCTGCTCGCCGAGCTCGTGGCGCGGCAGGTGCCGCTCGAGGTCTGTCCGACCTCGAACCTGCTCCTCGGCGTCGCTCCCGACCTCGCCTCGCACCCGCTGCGCGCCCTCGTCGCCGCCGGCGCGGCGGTCACGATCAACTCCGACGATCCGGCGATCTTCGATACCGACCTGGTGCGGGAGCTCACGCGGGTGGGCGAGGAGCTGGAGTATCCGGCCGAGCGGCTGGTGGAGCTCGCCGCGGCCGGTTTCGCGCACGCCTTCCTCCCCGCACCGGAGCGCGCCACCCTGGTCGCGCGGCTGCACCGGGCGGCGCGGGAGCTCGCGCCGGTCCACCTCGGCCGCGAGCTGGCCGGGCCGCCGCAGCCCGCCTGAGGCGGCGGGGATACGGGAGCGGGGCGCGGTGATATACAGGACCGGCGATCCCGCGCCCCCCCGCGCGGGAGCGGAACGATGATCCTCCAGGCCACGGTCCGCGACTGCCTCAGCGTGAACTGGGCGGTCCCCTGCGAGGCCCTCCCGGAGCTGCCGGGCGGCCTGCGCCCGGAGGTGCACGAAGAGAAAGGAGAGCGGCGGGTCTTCGTCTCGCTCTCCTGCTTCCGGCAGGAAGGCCTCCACCACGAGCTCGCGCCGTGGCTCGCGCTCTCCTACCCGCAGTGCAATGTCCGCGTCCACGTGCGCGACCGCGACGACGTGGCGGCGGTCTTCTTCCTGCGGATGCTCGTTCCGGCCTGGGTGGTGACCGGCGCCCGGCTCGTCGGTCATCAGCCGGTGCGGGCGGCGCTGCTCGACTTCCCGGCCGCGGGCGAGGCGCTCGGCGCCGGCCCCTGGCAGTGGCGGGTGGACGGCGGGCGAGCCCTCAGCCTGGAGGCCGAACCGGGGGCGGGCGTTCCGGGCCCCGGTCCCGACCTCGGATCCTGGCAGCGGGTGGTCGCCCACTTCCGCGAGCGGCCGCGCGGCTACGCCGTGCAGGGCGGCCGCCTGCGCCGCGTCGAGGCGGTGCAGCCGCCGGTCGAGCACGTGCCGGTACGGGTGACGATGAGCCGTCACGAGCTGCTCGGGACGGCGCTGCCCGGCGTCGACGAGACGCTCTGGAGCTGGCCGCATTCGGCGTTCCTCTGCCCGCGGGTACCCTTCCTCTTCGAGCTCGGCACGGCGCGCGAGGTGGCGCTGCCGGCGCGGGCGCCGGTGCCGGGCTGAGCGGCGCGCCGGAAGCCCGGTGCTACGATCCGTGCGCTCATGAACACGATCGACCCGCGCCACCGCCGGCCGCAGCGGATCGCGGTGCTCGCCGGGGACGGCATCGGCAGGGACGTGACCGCCGAAGCCGTGAAGGTGCTCGCCGCGGCCGGGGAGCGCTGGGCGCTGCCGCTCGAGCTGGTGGCGCTGCCGTGGAGCGCCGAGCATTACCTCGCCACCGGCGAGACGCTGCCGCCGGGAGGGATCGCAACGCTGCGCGACGAGTACGCCGCGGTGCTCGTCGGCGCCTTCGGCGATCCGCGGGTGCCCGACATGCGGCACGCCGCCGAGATCCTGCTCGGCGCGCGTTTCGGGCTCGACCTCTACATCAACTTCCGCCCCTGCCGCCTCTACGACGCGCGCCTCTGTCCGCTCAAGGGCAAGCGCGAGCGGGACGTCGACTTCGTGATCTTCCGCGAGAACACGGAGGGGGCGTACGTCGGCCTCGGCGGCAACTTCAAGAAGGGGATGCCCGACGAGGTGGCGGTGCAGGAGGAGGTCCACACCCGCAAGGGGGTGGAGCGGATCGTGCGCGCCGCCTTCGACTGGGCGCGCGCCCACGGCCGCCGCCGCCTCTGCATGGCCGACAAGTCGAACGTCATGCGCTTCGGGCACGGGCTCTGGCAGCGGGTCTTCGCCGCGGTCCGCGAGGAGTACCCGGAGATCGAAGCGAGCCACATGTTCGTCGACGCGCTCGCCATGCAGCTCGTCCGCGCTCCCGAGCGGTTCGACGTGATCGTCACCGACAACCTGATCGGCGACATCCTCTCCGACATCGGCGCCGCCCTGCAGGGCGGGCTGGGCGTCGCGGCCTCGGCGAACCTGCACCCGGGGCGGACTTCGTTGTTCGAGCCGGTGCACGGCTCGGCGCCGAAATACGCCGGAACCGGGCTCGCGAACCCGGTCGCGGCCATCCTCTCCGTGGCGCTGATGCTCGAGACCCTTGGTCACGAAACGGCGGCGCGGGTGGTGGAAGGAGCCGTGGTGCAGAGCCTGCGCAAGGGCCGGACGACCCCCGATCTCGGCGGGACGCTGACCACCTCCGAGGTGGGCGACTGGCTGGCGCGGCGGGTGGCCGCGGCGCCCGTCTCCTGAGGCCGACGATGGCTTCCGTCGCGAACGGCCTCATCCACGACTGGAACACCGCCGACGGGCGGCCGGAGCCGCCCCGCGGGCGGGTCGAGCTCGACGACGAGACGCTGCGCGACGGGCTGCAGTCCCCTTCGGTCCGGACCCCGACGGTCGCGCAGAAGGTCGAGCTGCTCCACGGCCTCGTCGAGCTCGGCATCGACGCCGCCGACATCGGCCTGCCGGGCGCCGGCCCGCACGTGGCGCGGGATGTGGAGAGGCTCGCGCGCGAGATCGTCACCGCGCGCCTGCCGATCGTTCCCAACTGCGCCGCGCGCACGGTGCGCGCCGACATCGAGCCGATCGTCGAGATCTCGCAGCGGGTGGGCATCGCCCTGGAGGTGGCCTGCTTTCTCGGTTCGAGCCCGATCCGCCAGTACGCCGAGGGCTGGGACCTCGACCGGATGCGGCGGCTCACCGAGGAGGCGGTCGGGTTCGCGGTGGCCGCCGGGCTGCCGGTGATGTACGTCACCGAGGACACGACGCGCGCTGCCCCCGGCGACCTCGCCGCTCTCTACCGCACCGCCGTGGAGATGGGGGCGCGGCGGGTCTGCATCGCCGATACGGTGGGCTACGCAACCCCGGAGGGCGCCGCCAGCGTGGTGCGCTTCGTGCGCGGGATCGTCGACGCCACGGGCGAGGAGGTGGCGGTCGACTGGCACGGCCACAACGACCGCGGGCTCGGCGTCGGCAACGCGATCGCCGCCGCCCTGGCCGGGGCGGACCGGATCCACGGCACCCTGCTCGGCATCGGCGAGCGGGTCGGCAACACGCCGATCGACCAGCTCCTCGTGAACTTCCACCTCATGGGCTGGCGCGACCACGATCTCTCGGGGCTCGCCGATCTCTGTACCGCGGTCGCCGGGATCACCGGCATCCCGATCCCGGACAACTACCCGGTGCTCGGGCGCGACGCCTTCCGCACCCAGAGCGGCGTGCACGCCGCCGCCATCCTGAAGGCGAAGGCGAAGGGAGACAACGAGCTCGCCGACCGGGTCTACTCGGGCATCCCGGCGTCGCTCGTCGGGCGCCGGCAGGAGGTCGAGATCGGGCCGATGAGCGGACAGGCCAACGTCCACTACTGGCTCGCCTCGCGCGGGCTGCCGGCCACCCCGGAGCTGGTCTCGGAGATCTGCCGGCGCGCCAAGGAGTCGCGGCGGGTGCTCAGCGAGGCCGAGGTGCTCGCCTGCTGCCGCCGCCCCGAACGTTGAGGGGCGGGCGCCGGGGCTAGAATCGCGGCATGTGGCTCGAACGTCTGACCGTCGGCCCCCTGGCCGAGAACTGCTATCTCGTGGGTGCACCGGCGGGCGACGAGCTCGTGATCGTCGATCCCGGTGCCGAGAGCGACCGGATCGCCGCCGCGATCGCGGCCTCCGGGCGGCGGCCGGTGGCGATCCTCCTCACCCACGGCCATATCGATCACATCGCCCACTGCGCTCACCTCGCCGAGCAGTACGGCATCGGCGTCTGGGTCCACCGCGAGGACCAGCCGCTGCTCGCCGGACCGCAATGGCCGGAGCTCGCCGAGGCGCTCGCGTACCGCCCCTGTCCGGAGCCCGCCGGCTGGTTGGAGGAGGGGAGTCCGGTCCGCTTCGCCGGCCTCGACCTGGAGGTGGTGCACACTCCGGGGCACACTCCGGGCGGCGTCTGCTTCGTCGAGCGGGCGAGCCGGCAGGCGCTGGTCGGCGACACCCTTTTCCACCGCGGCGTGGGGCGTACCGATCTGCCCGGCGGCGACGGGCCGACCCTCGTGCGCTCGATCCGCGACCGCCTCTTCGCGCTGGAGGGCGACTACCTCTGCTGGCCGGGGCACGGCCCGGAGACCCGGCTCGCCGAAGAGCGGCTCGAGAACCCGTTCGTCGGCGCTCGCGCCCGCTACGCCCCCTGGTGAGCGAGGTCTCCGCGTTCCGGCGCGATCTCGACGCCTTCCTCTCCGCGCTCGCGCTCGAGCGCGGCCTCTCGGCCCGTACCGTGGCGGCGTACCGGGGCGATCTCGAACGGTTCGGCGCCGCGCTCGCGCGGCACGGCGGCGACCCGTCGGCCGCCTCCCCGGCGGAGCTCGCCGCCTACCTGCGGCAGCTGCGCACCCGGGGACTCTCCCCCCGCTCGGCCAACCGGGCGCTCGCGGCGCTCCGCGGCTTCTTCGCCTTCCTCGTGGCCACCGGCCGGCGGGCCGACGATCCGGCGGTCTCGCTCGTCGCGCAGCGGACCCTCCGCCACCTCCCGCGGGTGCTGAGCGAGGCGGAGGTCGAGGCGCTGCTCGCCGCGCCGGACCCGGCCTCTCCGGCCGGCCTGCGCGACCGGGCGATGCTCGAGGTGCTCTACGCCACCGGGCTGCGGGTCTCGGAGCTCGTCGGGCTGCGGCTCTCCGAGCTGCAGCTCGACCGCGGCTTCCTCCTCGTGATCGGCAAGGGGGACAAGGAGCGCCCGGTGCCGCTCGGCGACGAGGCCGAGCGCTGGCTGCGCCGCTACCTCGCGGAGGGACGGCCGCACCTCGCCCGCGGCCGCCACGACCGCGTCTTCGTCAACCGCCGCGGCGGCCCGCTCTCCCGCCAGGGGGTCTGGAAGATCCTGCGCAACCATGGCGTCACCGCAGGCGTCGCCGCGCTCCATCCGCACGCCCTGCGCCACAGCTTCGCGACCCATCTGCTCGAGCACGGCGCCGATCTGCGCGCCGTGCAGGCGATGCTCGGCCACGCGGACATCGCCACCACCGAGATCTACACCCATGTCCACCGCGAGCGCCTCCAGCGCCTTTACGACCGCTTCCACCCGCGTGCCTGAACGGGCTCGCCGCGCCGGCTGGCTGGCGCTCGGCCTCTGGCTCGCGGCGGGCGCGCCGGCTCCGGCCGAGCTCGTCGTGCTCACCGGCGGGGAGGTGCTCAAGGTCTCGGGCTACGAGGTCACCGGCGAGCGGGTCCGGCTCGCGCTCGCCACCGGCGGGGAGCTCGTCCTGCCGCTGCTGCGCGTCGAGCGGATCGTGGAGGACGAGATCGTCGACGAGACGCCGGTGCCCGAGCCGGTGGCCGAATCGCCCTTCACGCTCGGCTTCATCCCGGGGCAGGCGTTCGCGGTTCCGCGCTTCGCGGCCGAGATCGCCGCCGCGGCCGCCCGGCACGATCTCAATCCGCGGCTGCTCGCCGCGGTGGTGAGCGCCGAGTCGGCGTTCGATCCGCGGGCCGTCTCGCGCAAGGGAGCCCGGGGCCTGATGCAGCTGATGCCCGCCACGGCGGCGCGGTTCGGGGTCGCGGCGCGGGAGCTGTTCGAGCCGGAACGGAACCTCGAAGCCGGAGCCCGCTACCTGCGCTGGCTGATCGACCGGTACGACGGCGCCCTCCACCTCGCGCTCGCCGCCTACAACGCCGGCGAGGGCACGGTGGACCGGTACCGCGGGGTGCCGCCGTACCGCGAGACCCGGCGCTACGTCCTGCGCATCTACGAGCTGTTCGGGGTCACCCCGACGCCCCGGTAGGCGAGGACCACGAGGGTGCGGTCGTCGTCGGCGGGGCGTCCGCGGCAGAAGGCGGTGACTGCGGCGAGCAGCCGGGTGCGCACCGCCTCGGGCGTGGCGGCCGGGCCCGCGAGCGCCGCCTCGATCCGTTCGTAGCCGAACGGCTCGCCGTCGGGATCCTGGCTCTCCGCGAAGCCGTCGGAGAGCCAGACCATGGTGTCGCCGGCCCGCAGTTGCAGCTCCCGCTCGGCGAACCGCTCGTCGAAGGTTCCGAGCGGCGGGCTCGGCAGGAGGATCTCCTCGACGTCGCCGTCGCGCAGCCGGTAGCAGGGGGGGTGGCCGGCGTTGGTCAGATGCAGCCGGCCGCTCGGCAGGTGGAGCTGGCCGAGCGTGGCGGTCACGAAGGCGTGTCCCCGCCGCTCGCCGCGGATCATCTCGCCGAGCCGCCGCAGCGTGGCCGGCGGGGTTTCACCGTTCTCCACCAGGATCCGCAACGCCGCTTTGAGCATCGCCATCCGCAGCCCGGCGGGCAGCCCGTGCCCCGCGACGTCGGCGATCACCACCGCCAGCGTCTCGGCGCCGCTGCGCAGGAGGTCGAAGTAGTCGCCGCCGATCGCGGCGCTCGGCTCGAAGTGGGTGGCGAGCCCCACCCCGGGCAGCTCGACCGCCTCGCGCGGCAGCAGATCCTGCTGGAGCTGCCGGGCGATCGCCAGCTCCTTGTCGAGCGCCTCCTTCTGCGCGGCGGTCCGCACCAGCTCCTCGAGGTGCGCCGCCATCGTGTTGAACGAACGCTGCAGCTCGCCGAGCTGATCGCGGCGCCGCACCCGCAGCCGCACGGAGAAGTCGCCGTCCGCGATCATGCGGGTCGAGCGGCTCAGCTGGTTCACCGCCCGGGAGAGGCCGACGATCATGAACAGGGCGATCGCCGCGGCGACGACGTAGATGTCGAGGAGGGCCACGGCGAGCACGAGGAAGAGCGCCCAGGCCGAGGTGTCGATCTCGGCCGATGCCGAATGGAGGCGGCTGCGCAGCGTCGCCGGCGAGGTGACGAGCGAAGCGCCCACGAAGTCGGCCTTCGTTTCGCCGGTGGCGAGATCCCGCAGCGGTCCGGTCAGCTCGACCCAGTGCACCAGCGGCCGCTGCTGGAGCGGCCGGGGGTCCGGCCCCGGCCACGGGTAGCGCCGGGCGAACTCCGTCTCCGCCTCTCCTCCCGGATCGCGTCCGGAACCGAGGGCGAGACGCCGGCCGCCGACCTCGAGATAGGTGATCGGCCGGCGTCGTGGATCGTCCTCGTGGAAGAGAGCGACGACGGCGCCGGCGGCTTCGCCGAGGGCCGGCTCGAGCCCGTCGGCGCGCCACGCGATCACCCCGTACGGGCCGCGGGCCCGGGCCGCCGCCAGCGCGATGCGGCCGTCTCCCAGGCTCACGAAAGGGCTCGGGGAGCCGTTTGTCTCACCCTCGCCCGGCGCGGTGAGCCACGCGGGGAAGGCCGCCGGGGCGTGCGGGTCGCCGGCGACGCGCCGGCCTTCACGGTAGTAGCCGAGGGCGACTCCATCCGCCGAGCCCTCCGGGCTGCCGAGGGCGAGCCGCTCGAGACCGGCGGCCGCGGCCGCATCGAGCTCGGCCCGCACCTCGAACACCGCGTTGCGGTAGAGATGCCCGAGGAAGAAGCCGGCCAGCAGGGAACCGCCGACGAGCACGAGCAGCGCGAACAGTCCGAGCGGCAGCGCCCCGAGGAGGAGATAGGAGAAGGCGAGCCGGCGGCCGACCCGCCAGAGGAGCCGCCGCCAGGCCAGCCGGACCAGCCAGCCGGCGAGGAGCAGGCCGGCGAGCGCCACGCCCGCCCAGCCGAGATGCTTCAGCACCCGCCAGGGGGCGAGCGTCAGCAGCAGGGAGGCCGCGAGCAGGCTCCAGGGGAAGAGGGCGCGGAGGAGGGGCAGTGGCTTCACGGCGAGACTCGGCTCATCGCTCTTCGGATACGTGTGGCCCTTCCCCCGGGTTCCACCGGCCGGGTCGGTTGGCCCGTCTTCGACCCCTGCTAGAATCCTCGCGCTGATTCCGGCCGCGGCACGAGCCGCGGCGTGTTTCTCGGCGAAGGAGGCGAACGTGTCGCGACTGCCGCGAGCGCAAGAGTACCTGAAGACCGGATTCGCGGCCGAGGCCGCCGCCGCCGCGCGCTACCGGGCCTACGCCCAGGCCGCGGAGCAGGCCGGCCGGCCCCGCCTGGCGGCCGCCTGGCTCGACCTGGCGGCGGAGAAGGATCGGCTCGCGATCGTCCAGCTCGAGGCCGCCGGCAAGGTGCTGGGGAACGTCGAGGCCCTCGCCACGGCGCTGGCCGAGGAGCGGTACGAGAACCAGTCGCTCTACCCGCGGATGGCGCGCGAGGTGGACGCCGAGACCGCCGCGGTCTTCAGCGGGGTGATCGGCGCGCAGGAGGTACACGCCCAGAGGCTGGCGACGCTGGTGGAGCGCCTCCGCGCCGCCGGCGGCGACCTCCCTGCCTGAGTACCCCGCCGCCGTCGGGGCTGCGGCAGGCGTGGGGTAGGATGGCCCCGTCCGCGCGCGAGCGCGGGCGCAGCGCACGAGGAGGCCGCATGCAGTTCACCGGAGAGTCCTGGATCACGACCACCCTCGAGGCGGTCTCCGACTGGGCGCAGAAGCACTCCTTCTGGCCGCTGCCGTTCGGAACCGCCTGCTGTGCCATCGAGTTCATGAGCGTGGTCTCCAGTCATTACGATCTGGCGCGGTTCGGCTACGAGGTGGTTCGCTTCTCGCCCCGCCAGAGCGACCTGATGATCGTCGCCGGCACCATCACCGACAAGATGGCGCCGGTGCTGCGCAAGATCTACGACCAGATGCCCGAGCCGAAATGGGTGGTCTCGATGGGCGCCTGCGCCTGCTCGGGCGGCTTCTACCGCGCCTACCACGTCGTGCAGGGGATCGACGAGATCATCCCGGTCGACGTCTACGTGCCCGGCTGTCCGCCGACGCCGGAAGGGTTGATGTACGGCATCCTGCAGCTGAAGGAAAAGGTGGCCCGCGACCGCCGGGCGCGCCGCAAGGGGGAGAAGGCCCGTGTCCGCAGCGACCGCGACGCAGCCATTGCTTGACCGCTTCCCGGCCGGCGCCATCGTCGCCGAGGAGGGGCGGGACCAGCCGACCTGGAGAGTCGACCGCGCGGTCCTCGCCGACCTCGCCCGGGCGCTCCGTGACGATCCCGAGAGCCGTTACGACACCCTGCTCGACCTGTGCGGGGTCGACTACCCGGAGCGCGACGAGCGTTTCGAGGCCGTCTACCACCTCTACTCGATGCCGCGGGCGGCCCGGCTCCGGCTCAAGGTGAGCCTTTCGGAAGACGATCCGGTGCTGCCGTCGCTGATCCCGGTCTGGAAGGCCGCGGACTGGTTCGAGCGCGAGGCGTACGACATGTTCGGCCTCCGGTTCGAGGGCCACCCGAACCTGCGCCGGCTGCTCACCCACGACGGCTTCGTCGGCCATCCGCTGCGCAAGGATTACGCGCCCGACCGGCGCTGGATCCTCACCGAGGAGAAGATCTACCTGCCGAAGCTCACCGCGCCCGCGACCGAAGAGTCGATGTTCGAGCGGATGACGATCAACATCGGGCCCTCGCACCCGGCGATGCACGGCACCTTCCGCTTCGTGGCGATGCTCGACGGCGAGCGGATCGCGGCCTCCGAGGTGGAGATCGGCTACCTCCACCGCTGCTTCGAGAAGATGTCGGAGACCCACACCTGGCAGCAGGTGATCCCGTACACCGACCGGCTCAACTACTGCTCCTCGTTCATCAACAACGTCGCCTACTGCCGCACGGTGGAGAAGCTGCTGGGGGTGGAGGTGCCGCCGCGGGCGGTCTGGGCGCGCACCATCCTCTCGGAGTTCTCCCGCATCATGGACCACTGCGTGGCCAACGGCTCGACGCTGGTCGACTGCGGGGCGCTGACGAACTTCTGGTACCTGTTCCAGGTCCGGGAAGAGGTCTACGGACTGCTCGAGTCGCTCTGCGGTTCGCGGCTCACGGTCTCGGCCTGCCGCATCGGCGGCCTGCTCGCCGATCTGCCGCCCGACTTCGAAGCCCGCTGCCGGCGGCTGCTCGAGATCATCCCGTCGTTCGTCGGCGACGTCGAGAAGCTGATCGACAAGAACCGGATCTTCATGGACCGCGCCGTCGGGATCGGACGGATCACCGGCGAGGAGGCCGTCAACTGGGGCTGGACGGGTCCCTGCCTGCGGGCCTCCGGGGTCGGCTACGACGTGCGCAAGGCGCATCCGTACGACCTCTACGACACGGTGGAGTGGGAGGTTCCGGTCCTCAACGGCGGCGACGTCTACGACCGGTACCGCCTGCGGATGCTCGAGATCCGGCAGTCGATGGCGATCATCCGCCAGCTGCTCGACCGGGGGATGCCGCCGGGGCCGTTCGTGGTCGACGACCCGCACGTCGCCCTGCCGCCGAAGGCCGCGGTCTACAACCAGATGGAGTCGATGATCTACCACTTCAAGCTGATCATGGACGGCATCCGGGTGCCGCTGGGCGAGCAGTACGTGCCCACCGAAGGGGCGAACGGCGAGCTCGGCTTCTACATCGTGAGCGACGGCTCGGCCCGGCCATACCGCATCAAGGTGCGGCCACCCTGTTTCCCGATCTTCTCGACCTTCTCCCGCCTGATGGAGGGGCACACGGTGTCGGACGTCATCGCCACCCTGGGCGGGCTCAACATCATCGCCGGGGAGCTGGACCGATGAGACGCGAGGCCCTCGATCTGCCGGGAGTCCAGGAGCATCCGCGGACGCTCACGCCGCGCCGCATGACGATCGCCGAGCGGCTCTACCTGCCGCTGCTGCCGGGCCTGCTGGTGACCATCCGCCACTTCCTCGGCAACCTCTTCCGGACCCGCAAGGCGTACACCATCGAATACCCCGAGCAGCGGCGGCAGTACAGCCACCGCTTCCGCGGCCACCACATCCTCACCACGCGGCCGGACGGCTCGGTGCGGTGCGTCGCCTGCTACCTCTGCGCCACCAACTGTCCGGCCGAGTGCATCCACATCGAGGCCGCCGAGCGGGCCGACGTGAACGTCGAGAAGTACCCGGCCGTCTACCAGATCGATCTGCTCCGGTGCATCTTCTGCGGCTACTGCGTGGACGCCTGCCCGGAGGATGCGATCATCATGTCGAACAACTACGATCTCGCCTTCTACAGCCGCGAGCAGTCGATCGCGGGCAAGGCGGATCTGATGAAACCGTTCACCTTCGATCCCGGGAAGCTCGGTTATCGCCCGTACTATCCGGAAGAGACCGGGCTCCCGGGGCCGACGGATCCGGGGTCTTTCGACCTCGTGGAGGCGGCGCGCGAACGGGCGACCGGCCCGTCGGCAGCCTGAGCCCTGAACCGAGCGTGGCGAGTACCCGCCCCGGGGCCCGGCTCCCGGAGCGTCACGGCCCACCCTCTCAGGCGGGGTCTCGCCCATGAGCACGTGATAAGGTCGTTTCGCGTGCAGTAAAACCCCACTACGCCAAGGAGTTACAGGACATGACGGCGTCAACCACCGAGCCGGGGGCCGCAGCCCATCGTGAGGTCGAGCTCCAGAAGCTCGACGATGTGGTCATCCGTTTCGCCGGCGATTCCGGCGACGGGATGCAGCTCACCGGAACCCAGTTCACCAACACCTCGGCGCTGGTCGGCAACGACCTCGCGACCTTCCCGGACTTCCCGGCCGAGATCCGGGCTCCCGCCGGCACGGTGGCGGGGGTCTCCGCCTTCCAGGTGCGGATCGCCGATTACGACATCCACACCCCGGGCGACGCCTCCGACGTGCTGGTGGCGATGAACCCGGCGTCGCTCAAGGTCAGCCTGCGCGATCTCAAGCCGAACGGCGTGCTGATCGTCAACGCCGACGAGTTCGACGAGCGCAACGTGAAGAAGGCGGGCTACGAGACGAACCCGCTCGAGGACGGCAGCCTCGACCAGTGGCGGGTCTTCAAGGTCGCCATCACGAAGCTCACGCACGAGGCGCTGAAGGACACCGGCCTCGACGCCAAGAGCCAGGAGCGGTGCAAGAACTTCTTCGCGCTGGGGATGATCTACTGGCTCTTCTCGCGGCCGCTCGACGCCACGGTGCAGTGGCTGCAGGAGAAGTTCGCCAAGAAGCCGGAGCTCGCCGACGCCAACCTCCGGGTGCTCAAGGCGGGCTGGAACTACTGCGACATCAACGAGCTCTTCCAGGTCCGCTACGAGGTCGAACCCGCGAAGCTCCCGGCCGGCACCTACCGGAACGTGGTCGGCAACACCGCGCTCGCGCTCGGCTTCGTCGCCGCCAGCCGTCGCGCCAAGCTGCCGCTCTTCCAGGGCGCCTACCCGATCACCCCGGCCTCCGAGGTGCTCCACGAGCTCTCGCATCTCAGGCGTTACGGGGTGACCGTCTATCAGGCCGAGGACGAGATCGCGGCGATGGCCGCGACCGTCGGCGCCGCCTATGGCGGCTCGCTCGCGGTGACCGTCACCAGCGGTCCGGGGATGGCGCTCAAGATGGAGGCGATCGGCCTCGCGATCATGACCGAGCTGCCGATGGTCATCGTGGACGTCCAGCGCGGCGGCCCCTCCACGGGCCTGCCCACGAAGACCGAGCAGGCCGACCTCTTCCAGGCGGTCTTCGGCCGCAACAGCGAGGGGCCGGTGCCGGTGCTCGCGGCCTCCTCGCCGGCCGACTGCTTCGACTGCGCGGTGGAGGCGTGCCGGATCGCCCTGAAGTACATGACGCCGGTGATCCTGCTCTCCGACGGCTATCTCGCCTTCGGCTCCGAGCCCTGGCGGCTGCCGCGGCCGGAGGATCTGCCCGACCTGCGGGTCGCCCATCACACCGATCCGGCGACCTTCCAGCCCTACCGGCGCGATCCGGTGACGCTGGCGCGGCCGTGGGCCGTGCCCGGCACCCCCGGCCTCGAGCATCGCATCGGGGGGCTCGAGAAGGCCGACGGCTCCGGCCACGTCTCCTACGATGCCCTGAACCACGAAAAGATGGTTCGTCTCCGGGCGGAGAAGGTCGAGCGGATCGTCGCCGACGTGCCGGACGCGGTGGTCGAAGGCGCCCCCGAGGGCCGGCTGCTGATCGTCTCCTGGGGTTCCACCGCGGGGGCGACGAAGGGCGCCCTGCGGGTGGCGCGGCGGGAGGGGTACGACGTCAGCCGCGTCCACCTGCGCTGGCTCAACCCGTTCCCGAAGAACTTCGGCGAGATCCTCTCGCGCTTCGACACGATCCTCGTGCCGGAGATGAACCTCGGCCAGCTCGCCTTCCTGATCCGCGGACGCTATCTGCGCGAGGTCGTGAGCTTCCCGAAGGTGCAGGGCAAGCCGTACTACCGTTCCGAGGTCCTCAAGAAGATCCGGGACATCCTGGGAGAGAAATAGAATGTCCGCTGAGACTGCGGTGCTCACCAAGAAGGATTTCCAGTCGAGCCAGGAGGTCAAGTGGTGCCCGGGTTGCGGGGACTACTCGATCCTCTCGGCCGTGCAGTCGGTCTTCCCCGAGCTCGGCATCCCGCGGGAACGGTTCGTGGTGGTCTCGGGGATCGGCTGCTCGAGCCGGTTCCCGTACTACATGAACACCTTCGGGTTCCACTCCATCCACGGGCGGGCGCCCGCCATCGCCACCGGCCTGAAGATGACGCGGCCGGAGCTCGAGGTCTGGGTCGTCACCGG
>ERZ795050.84-NODE-84-length-132640-cov-14.157567_pt1 | contig 132640 bp, 142 predicted proteins | sample MGYA00375134_ERZ795050 | MGnify/ENA primary metagenome ERZ795050 (study PRJEB30179, sample SAMN05720221) | activated sludge metagenome | isolation source: Anaerobic digester | place: Japan | collected 2015-05-26 ... | reverse complement strand
AAAATCAGCACTGTAATTTCAAACGACAGTAAAACTAAAAGAATGACATAAACTACCAAAAGGAATATCATAGGGAGCAAATTTAGCGTCTTTAGGTAGACATCCCTGTCTTTTTCTATTTCATTTGTGACGATGTTTGTCATGTAGCTTTTCATCGACCCGTTAATAAACACCCAGTCAGAATACAAGATGATATCACATACTTTTTTCCTTCTGCTTACTTCATACCAAAGCTTCTCTTTATTTATCAGCGTGGCTAGGGTTATGTTTATCAGGGCCTTAAAAGTGAAAATTAGTGCGATCCCGATAAATAGGGTAAGTATGGTATACTCAACATTTATCAGGGAGTATATTTTTTTAATGTATGTTACAAGCTGGATGTTCATTTCCGTGGACTGATCTAAAATCTGTTCAAGTGCAGGTATCAGCAAACTTATGGACAGCATCTCAAAGAAACTCACAATTATTGATAGAAGTATTATTGCTATCGATTGTTTCCTTCTCTGTTTGAACAGGCTTTTTATCACAGATATTACTGAATATTTTTCAGAGATTGTGATGTTTTGATTTAATGACATTTAAACCTCTATTGATAAGAACGTGTTTACACATCAAAGTTTTCAAGTATTGATTTAAACGTTTGGGTCTGTTGTATTGCAGATAATAATAGGATTTTCTTAATAGAACAATCTTTTTAAAGAGAAAAAGTTAACCTGTGTTCAGGACTCTATTCTTTTGGGAGGGTTAAATGATAGATGAAATCCTAGTAAAGAACACTGTTATCGAACTTCTAAAAGACGCCTCAACAAAACTCCCTCAAGATGTCAAAAATGCGCTGCAAAAGGCCTATGAAATTGAAGAGGGGCCTTCCAAAAGCCAGCTTGAAGCCATACTAAAAAATATAAAAATGGCAGAGAAGTCTTCAACCCCGCTTTGCCAGGATACGGGCATCCACATTTTTTTTGTTGGTATTGGGGACGTAGGAAGTCCAAGTATAGAAAAAAAATTATATGACATTATAACTGAAAGCGTTAGAGAGGCAACGAAAATGATTCCTTTAAGACCCAATGCAGTCCACCCCTTGACAAGGAATAATCCCGGGGATAATGTTGGAGATCACATACCTTATGTTTATTTCACACCTATTGATGCCGATTACATTGAGATAACTGCAATGCCCAAAGGGGCGGGCAGTGAAAATATGTCCCAAGTTGCAATGCTAAATCCGACTGATGGGTTAGAAGGGATAAAGAAATTTGCTCTTGAAGCGGTAGTTAGTGCAGGATCAAATCCTTGTCCCCCAACGATAATAGGCATTGGTATCGGGGGAAGCACTGATGTGTCAGTGATGCTTTCAAAGATGGCTTTGCTAAGGCCAATTGACAGGAGGCATCAAGACCCGGTGGTGGCTTCCTTGGAAAAGGAGCTTCACGAGGCTTTTAATGCGCTTGGTATTGGTGTTATGGGTCTTGGCGGAAAGACCACCGTGCTAGGAGTCAACATCGAGCTTGGTTATTGCCACACCGCATCCCTTCCCGTTGCAGTAAATATCCAGTGCTGGGCTGGAAGGAGAGCGACTGCAAGGATATACAAGGATGGAAGGGTGGAGCACCTTACCTTTAAGAAGTGATTTAATGGAGAAAATATTAGATTTACCACTTGATGAAAAGACTGTCAGGCAATTAAAGATTGGGGAGACAGTTTATCTTAACGGAGTTTTCTTTACAGCCCGAGATGAAGCCCACGTTAAAGCGTTGGAGTATGCTAAGCATGGAAAGAAAATGCCCTATGACTTCAAAGGTTTGGCAATATACCACTGTGGGCCCATAATGGCAAAGGAAGGGGGCAAGTGGAAGGTAATTGCAGCAGGCCCGACAACATCAACAAGAATGAATTCCCTAGAACCCATGTTTATTGAGAAGTTTAAGGTTTCGGCGATTATTGGGAAAGGCGGGATGTCAAAGCCAACAGTTGATGCAATGCAAAAGTTTGGATGCGTCTACCTTGCATTCACAGGCGGGGCTGCAGTTCTTGCTGCTAAGGGAATAAAAGAGGTCCTTGGCGTGGAATGGCTTGAACTTGGCATGCCAGAGGCGTTGTGGGCATTGGTCGGAAAAAAATTTGGACCACTTACAGTCACAATTGATGCCCATGGAAACAGTCTTTATGAGAATGTTATGAAGGAAGTTGAAAAAAATATTCCAAGGGCTAAGAAAATACTAAAAATTTAAGGGAATTTTATGAAAAAACAGTCAAAGGAAAATTTGATAAAGGAGGCGTCAAAACCGGCAGAAGACGCCATGAAACTCCATCCATTTTACAAAGGAAAGATTAAGATTTCATCAAAGGTGTGCATAAGGGATTTTAATGATTTTGCAATATGGTATACGCCTGGTGTTGCAGAGCCCTGCAAAGCAATTAACAAAAATAAGGAGGCAGTCTTTGAACACACAAACAAGGGAAATGCTGTTGCCATTGTTTCAGACGGGACAAGGGTGTTAGGGCTAGGAGACATTGGACCTGAAGCTGCAATGCCTGTTATGGAGGGAAAGGCGCTTTTATTTAAATACCTTGGAGGCGTTGATGCCTATCCGATATGCCTTGACACAAAAGATCCAGAAAAGATAATTGAGGCATGTAAGCTTATCAAGCCAACTTTTGGGGGAATAAATCTAGAGGACATCGAAAAACCAAAGTGTTTCTTTGTTTTGGATAAATTAAGGGCTGACAAGGATATGGATATACCTGTGTGGCATGACGACCAGCAGGGGACCGCCACAGTTGAAGTTGCAGGATCAATCAACGCCCTAAAGGTCGTTGGTAAAAAATTAAATGAAGCAAGTATTGTGTTAGTAGGGACTGGTGCTGCAAACATTGCAACTTCAAGGATTTTAGTTGCGGCTGGTGCAGAGAAAAAGAACATAATTGCTGTGGACTCTAAGGGGATCCTAAATGCAAACAGAAAAGACCTTGAGATGGACAAATCACAAAATCCTTTCAAGTGGGATCTATGTATCAATGCAAATAGAGAGCAGAGAAGTGGCGGGATAAAAGAAGCCCTTAGTGGTGCTGACATCTGCATTGCGGCATCAAAGCCAGGCCCTGGGACAATAAAGAAGGAAGAAGTGTTAGGGATGGCAACAGATGCAATTATGTTCGCATCTGCAAATCCAACACCTGAAATATGGCCCTGGGAGGCAAAGGAAGCCGGGGTCAGGATTGTTGGAACAGGAAGGAGTGACTTTCCAAATCAGATCAATAATTCAATAGTTTTCCCGGGGATTTTCAGGGGCGCACTTGACGTCAGGGCAAAGACAATAACTGATGAGATGTGTGTTGCTGCGGCATTTGAGATTGCAAAGACCGCTGAAGACAAAGGACTTTCTGATGAGTACATTGTTCCAACGATGAGTGAGTGGGAGGTATTCCCAAGGGAAGCTGTTGCCGTAGGTATTAAGGCAATAAAACAGGGCATTGCTAGGGTTAAGTACAGTAAGGATGAACTCTATGAGATGGCTGAAAAAACAATCAGGAAGGCAAGGGATGAAACAGAAATGATGATGAAACGCGGAATAATAGAGATGCCGCCCAAATAAAGAATTAATTTATTTGAAATCAAGGAAAAATAAATGCTTTAATTTACTATTAAATCAATGATCTAGAAGTGTCAATTCAAATCATGTTTCATCTTAATAGCAAAATAAAATAAAATAATTAAGTTATAGAGGCATTTACATCCTGAACAAATTCACCAGTCGATCTGGCACCGCCTAATCCTAGTATTAGTGATATCTTTTCCATGGGAAGCTCTTTCCTAACAAAGGCATTGTAATGCTGCATTACAACTGTAACTCCTGTTGATTCTGTCACTAAAAACTCAGTCTTATTCTGTATCGAGTAACCTAACGGCCCTCCCCAGTAAACAGTTGAAGTGCTGCTTTCAGAGTTTGAAAATACTATATCAAGCCAGCCATCTTTGTTCAAATCACAGATTCCTACGCCTGCCGTCCCTTTAGTTGGTAGGAGAGTCCTGTTTGAAGCAGAGTATCCAGAGGGAGATCCCCAGTAAATGTAAGAATTTACTTTAGAGGCACCACTATAGCTTGTAAGCACGATGTCAAGGTATCCATCCTTATTTAAATCCTCAACAGATGCGCCATAGACATAGGAAGATGGAATTAGCGATCTTTGGCTATTAGAGTATCCTGATGCACTTCCCCAGTAGATATAAGAGTTAGCACTTGAGTCACTGTTACCGAATACGATGTCTTTAAATCCATCGTTATTTAGATCCCTAACAGATACCCCTCCAGCTCCCACTGTATTAATATCACTTCTGTTGGATATTGAAAATCCTGACGCACTCCCCCAGTAAATATATGACTTAGTTCCATTATAGTTACAGAATACTATATCTGGCCACCCATCATTGTTTAAATCACTGATTGTGACACCAAATGCCTTGCGGGTGGGAAGATCGACCCTATTAGATTTTGAGAATCCGCCTGGGCCTCCATAATAGATAAAAGAAGAAGAACCTTCAATTTCATTATAATTAGCAAATACTATATCAAGCCATCCATCTTTGTTCAGGTCACTAACAGATACCGCCCATGCATTTGCAGTCTCAAGTTCTGTTTTTGAGGAGTTAGAAAATCCATTTTTTGATCCCCAATATATGTATGACTTGTCTGAAAAGCAAGCAAAAACTATGTCCTGATATTCATCTTTGTTTAGGTCAGCAACACATACCCCACCTGCACTGGGGGATAGGATATCTGTTTTTGAATCGTTTGAATAGCCTTGTCTTGAACCCCAAAATATTCTTGAAGTAGTTCCTGTTGAAAACAGAATGTCATTGAATCCGTCCCCGTTTAAATCAAGAGGCTTGATCTGATAAGACGTCCCGTTTGGATATGTTGGGAGGAAAAATGAGTTATCATGCTCTGAATCAGGATTTGAGTTTGCATATAAAGGGCTTAAAGTAAAAATTAATGCAAACAGTAAAATTATAACACTTTTGTAATTAAACGACATGAAAAGAGGCTTTTAGATTCATTTATAAAGTTTATGTACTTTGACTCATTTTTTCAAGTTTTCATTGATTAGGGCTATTAAATGAAAAAATTATATAAAATCACTTTTTAGTGAAAAACTCTATCGCTTCCTCTAGCTCTTTATGGGTCTTTGCATATTCTTTGATATCAATTCCCTTTTGATATGCCTCACAAGCTTGGACAAGCGCCTTTGCGCCTGCTGTTGTCCCTTTTGGATGTGCGTGACATCCTGCACCCATCGTTGTGATGAAATCAATATTTCCCATCACATCGATAAACGGCTTTAGCAATGTGGGATTAAGCCCTCCTGATATGATTGGGCAGCATTTTTTAACGCCCCTCCAGCCGTCATCCTCTAAAATAACGTGGCGTGCTGTATCTGCCTGAACAATGGCTATGGCATCCTCGTCGCCCTCAAAGATTTTTGACCACTCCTGTTCAAAGAAATGCCCCTTTGACTTAAAGTGCAGAATGTTCTGCGCTGCAACTATGTCCTCTTTAGGGCTGCCCTGCATCTTGCCCACACCGGCAGTTCCTGTGTGGATCCCGGATGCACCTGAAAGTCTAGCAAATTTAGATAGAACTAAAACTGAAAACCCGAGTGGATTTTCAACCCTGGTAAATGCTCCATGGGCTGCTCTGTGAAAGTGTATGAAAACATCAGGATACTTTCTCCTTAGTGTCTGAACTGCCATCCAACCGGCTGTAATGCCGTCAATTAAAAATGCATAGCTTCCTGGCTCAAATCCAGCGTTTCTTATAAGCTCACACCTTTCAATCATCGTGTCAAAGTCTGAAGCAGAAACATTAAACGAGTGGACCTTTTTACAGCCTGTTTCCCTGACAGCTTTGTCCATGGCAGCCTTGACATTCTTCACCATCTTATCAAATGGTGAGAAGTCCTGATTTGCCTGGGGCTCATCGTTTTTTACAAAGTCCCCGCCGCCTACCCAAAAGTCATATGCGGCCTCAGCATATTCTGCTGAGGTAAGCCCCATCTTTGGCTTGATTATGGTTCCAAGAATCGGCCTATCATAGACATCAAGGTATTTCCTCATGTCATCCAACGTATAGCTTGGGCCATCATACTGCTCAAGCATCGAAGGCGGAAACCATACGTCAAGCAGCTTCAAAGCGCTAACTTCCTTCATTCCAAGGACATTGCCTACAAGGTATGTCAGCACATTCTGCACATTACCCCCCCTATCAAAGAGCCTCCAGGGATAGGCTATCCAGACAAGATTTCTTTCCTGATCAATTTTGTAGACTATTGCATTCATCTCTTTTGAGAAGGGCGTTTCAGTCTTTACATTAAAATTTGTACCTGTGGAGGATTCTGCGGCAACTTCTGCTGCTGCCTGTAAAATGTTTAGCTTCCCCCCAGATACTAAGTGAAAAACGGCAAGAAGGTATTCCCCATTTTTAGGATTTGGAAGATCAAAATTCACATACCCATTTTGATGGATGTTTAATGTTTTAATTAATTGTTCTATGTTTATTTTTTCCATGATAACTAACTGCTTTCAATTATTTATAAAATTACCCCATTTGTAATAGAGATGACACTTAAATAATTACTTGTTAAACATTAAGATTAACTTATTCCTATACTCTGTTATATCTTTTTCTTTAAGGGAATCAATAAAACCAATAATTTCTGAATTAAAAGATTCAGCAATTTTTATCATTCTTTCTAATTCTAATTCAGTAATGTGAAAATCTATGTAATACTGATTGTCTATCCGCTCTCTTTTTGCTTTTTCTAGTTCTCTTGTGTCTATACCAAAGATACCTTTTAGAAGAAGTATACTTGCTGTATGATTCTCACATTTTAATCCAATTCTGTAAAACAGAGCTAACACAGAATAGTACATTGAGTAGTATGTTAAGGCAATTGAATCGTTTAAATTCCCCGCATCAGCTAAAAGTTTTGAAGATGTTAAAGATTCGTAAGACCTTTTAAGATAAGCATTTTTAATGTTCTCACTTGGCTCAATTATCTGAATTTTTTTCTCATCTATTAGTTTAGCTAAAAAATCTGTTTTTTTCATAAAGCTGTTCAATTCCTTTTAGGATTATATGGTTAGCTTCTATCTCCTTTATTAATAAGTTTCCTCTGTCGTATCTACCTATTTTAACGCTTAATCTCGAATCTATTAGCTCGATTTCTTTTTTTAAATCGAAGTTTTCTGATTCTATATACAAATCTATATCACTTGACTCATTGGGCATGCCTTTGGCATATGATCCGAATATTATTGCCATTGGAATATTTTCTTTTTCTATTATCTTTTTGATTACTCCTTTTAGTTTGGGATAATTCTCCAAAAACAAAATAAGACTATAGCTTTCAGACATTATGACAAAGCTTCTTGCCTCTAGGGTTTTCTTGATAAAATAGACATAATTTTTTCCCTCTATCCTGTAGTCAACTATGTTTTGTTTGTATAGCTTATCAAGCCTTCTTTTAACTGACGTCTGGTTTGTTTTTAGTCTTCTTGCTATTTCTCGGATATGATTCTCCCCTTTCAGAAGGATAAGAATTATTTCATAATCGTTACAATTTTGTAACATATGTAATATTAATGTTACAATAATATTTAAATCTTTTGTTGAATTGTCCAAAACAAATATTTTAGAATAGAACAAGTAGAGATTGATTCTATAGGCAGTTCAAGGCATAACCAATAATATTAAATATTAAAGTATTATATAATATACATATGTATACTTTATTAAACAACAATCTCAATATAACAGAAAATCACCTAAAAATTCTTTCTTTGTTTTCTTCTGGATACAACAAAAGCCTCTATATAAGAGAAGTAAACAGAATGCTTGAAATCAGCCCAAGAACAGCACAGTTAATACTAAATGATTTAGAAACTAAAGGTATTTTAGAATCAATAATGCGTGGAAAAATAAAAACATATACTTTAAGAAAAAATCAGATGAGTAAATACTACCTTACATTGATTGAAGTCTATAAAACTACAATCTTTATGGATAATAACTCTTTAGCCAGGGAAATTACAGAAAGAATCCTTCCACTAATCTCTGGAATTGGCCTTATTTTTGGAAGTTATGCAAAAGGAGATCAAAGGGACGGCTCTGACCTTGATATCTTTTTAGCAGGGCATGCAGACACTAGAAAGATAAGAGAGGTTTCAAAGACATATGGGCTTGATATCAACTTAGTTGTCTATCCTTTAGAAAAATACAAATCCGTTATCGATAAAGATATATTGTTGAAAGAAATATTGGAGAATCATATAGCGATTTCAAACATCGATGAATTTGTATCTTCGGTGATAGAAAATGAGTAGGATAATTTGGTGTCTAAGCCAGAAAAATGGGATTAAGCTAATTGAGCCAAATCCAAATCTATCCCAAGCTTATATATTAAAGACATGAGGCTCTTTGGAATCAATTCAGATTAACATTAAAAAAGAGTGGAAAATGGCTACAGCCTACTATACCATCTATTTCTCCCTTTATGCAATACTTATGCGAATATGGATAAAATCAGAAATTCACTCATGCACTGTTGATTTTGTAAGTGAGTATTTGAATGAATTTTTTGATAAAGATGAAATTGAACTTATTGAAGATTCCTTAAAAGCAAGAATTGATGCACAGTACTATGTTGATAAGGACGTTCCAGATGAACTGTATAACAAGTTAATTGCATTTGCCCATATCTTTTAGTTAAATCCAAGTCTATACTTGTCAAACTAACTGAAAAGAAAATAACTTGCATAAGGGGAGAAATAAAAAGCCTGATGATAGAATAATTAATTTATCCCCTAAAAAGCCATGTACTGCTGCCTCTTGGTAGTGGCATTCATATAATAAAACTAGTATATATCAAATTAATTTTTTGAAATCCCCAAGAGAAATATCTATACTATTTAATATCTCTCTCAATACTTTTGGATGGATACTCTTTCCTGAATGGACGGTATAGTTATTCTTGGAAGCTTTTCCTTCATATTGCCACTTCAACTGTGGTAAAGCTTATGTTCTGGATTTTCTGGAAAGTTCTTTTTATAATTAGTTAATTTTTTATATGATATTGAAGTTATATACTGTTGATGAAAACAAAGGAAGAGGTAATCAAAGTCTTAAAGCACGAGCTACCATACTTAAAACAAAGATATGGAGTTTCTAATGTAGGGCTCTTTGGCTCTTATTCTAGAAATGAGCAGACCGAACATAGCGATATTGACTTACTTGTTGACTTTGAGAGACCTATAGACTTTTTTAAACTTTTTGAGGTGGAAGACTACCTAAAAGAAAAGTTTGGTATTAAAGTTGAGATAGTAACAAGACCGGCTTTGAAAGACAGAATAAAAAATAGAATCCTAAAGGAAGTATCCTATGTCTCTTAGAGACGAAAAACTGTATATTGACGATATTCTAGAAGCGATATACAAAATTGAAAATTACATTCAAGATATTGATTTTGAAGATTTTAGTTCTGATCAGAAATCAATCGATGCAGTTATCCGAAATTTGGAAATAATTGGAGAAGCAACTAAGAATATTTCTATAGATTTCAAGAACAGATATCCTGATGTAAATTGGAAAGATCCTACTAGAATGAGAGACAGACTTATTCATGCCTATTTTGGAGTAGATTTAGAAATCATTTGGGAAACTATAAAGCTTAGAATCCCTGAATTAAAAGAGCAGATTGAAAAGATAAGTGAGTAATTTAAAAATTCTCTTCAGTAGAAGTTATATACATTTATCAATAATCTTAGTTGATGATGCTTAGCGCTGTTATTTTTAAGGAAGAGGATATGTATGTTGCAGAGTGTCTGGAAATAGGAACGGTAAGCCAAGGTTATACTATAGATGAAGCGCTTTCTAATTTAAAGGAAGCAACTGAACTATATTTAGATGAATTTCCATTAAAAAAACACTCCAACCCTTTGCTCAATACTTTTGAGGTCACTTTAAATGCCAAAACTTAATTGTCTTTCTGGGTATTAAAGTAATTAAGGTATTAACAAAAATGGGATTTACACAAATAAGGCAAGCTGGAAGTCACGTAATTCTAGTTAAGGAAGGCCAAACTGGAAAAGTTGGGTGTGTAGTTCCATTGCATGATGAATTAAAAATTAGAACTTTGAAAGGAATATCAAAACAGGCCAATACTGAAGAGTAAGATTTTCTAAAATATTTATAAGTCAAAGATTTATCCGATTACCTTCCAGATAACCCTGTGATAATCTGTTCTGCCGTTATTTTAATTTGTTGTCTCATTGTTGAATTTTGATCAATCATGTTCTTATTTATTGCTGTGACTGTTGGTGTCGACAAAAGAGAAAATGACAAGAGCAGGATTACCAAACCCAAATACATGAAGACAACGTTAACTGATGTTCCAATGTATCTTTTTGATATGAAGTATAATCCTATAGTTGGAGCCCCTAATCCCAATGCCACTAAGGATATGGCAGGAAAAGTGTAGAGTATAAAAGAAGTGATAAGCATTAACAGGCATGCCAAAGAAAGTGGCAACACCCTTTTCTTATCCTCTTTTATTATGTGCATTAAGTTTTTAGTGTTGTGCTTGTAATAGATAAACATGAGGGCATACCCTATTGCAATGGCCATGACAAACAGTATGGGAAATCCCTCTGTGGCGCTTGTGAAAAGAAACCAACCGCTTGAAAACTTTAAGACCTGGAGTATAGAGATTGTTAGTACTGATAGGGTTGGATTATTCTTCCACCTTATCCTTGGGTGGGAGTAACAGAGATTTAATCCCATTACCGCTAGGTAGATTATAAAGAAATTTAATCCTGAAAGGGCTGCTAAAAATGTACCTAGGATTGCAAACAATTTAATTATGGCGATGGACTCTTCCCTTGACATTGTGCCGTTTGCAACTGCCTTCCACCTGATCTTCATTTCATTGTTCTTATCTTCTTTGACATCTGTTAGATCATTAAAAAGGTATATTGCGCCAAGACCAATACTAAGGCCGGATGCTGCTGTTATGCATGTTAGGATGTTATAATTTCCGCCCGCCATTGTAAAAAGAAGCACGCCGAATATAAACTGCATAACGTTTTTTGGAACGTTTAGTGCAGCTGAATTGTATATCAGCGCTTCCCTCTTCATGGTTTCTCTAAACACTGCATCTATTTATAAAGGATTTGGTTTGAATTTGAGGGCACCATAATAGTAATAAATAAGGTTTATATCAAGATTATAGATTTCATGGTGTTCAAGGCTTATGATATACGTGGAAATTATCCGCAAGAAATTAATGAGCAGTTTTCCTATAATCTCGGGAGGGTCCTTGGCGAAAGGTACAAGAATATTCTTTTTGGGATTGATTCACGTATAGGTTCAGAAAAGATTAAGGATTATTTTATTACTGGGGTATTGGATAGTAAGTCAAAAATAGAGTATGCAGGGATAATCTCCACACCGATGCTTTATTATTCAACAAAGGATAAGTTTGACGTGGGAGTTATTGCTACAGCTTCCCATAACCCTAAAGAATTTACAGGATTTAAGATATGCGGAAAAGATGGAATACCCCTGTCACCTGAAAAAGATATCAGGCAAGCTTTAAAGGGTATAAAATGCCAAACATGATTTATGATTCAAAGCATTTTAGGAAAGATTTTGGAAAGGATTACATCGATTTTTATGTTGATAAATTTAAAAATTTGACACATAAGAAAGGGATTGTAGTTGACTTTTCCAACGGAGCGACTGTTTTTGAGAAAAAGATTATTGAAAAAATATTCCCAAACGCTTATTTTATAGGGGACATTCCAAATGGAAACTTTCCAAATCATGCCCCTGATACAACGAAAAAAGAGTGTTTAGAGATGCTCATTGATAAGGTCAAAGAAACAGATTCTAATATGGGAATAATTTTTGATGGAGATGGAGATAGGATAGGGGTAATTGATGAGAAGGGAGGCATCGTTCGTGGCGATATACTCTTGTGTATTATAATTTCTGAACTTTTAAAATCAAATGAAAATCCAACAATAATTTATGATCTACGGTGCAGCCATATTGTTCCAGAATTAATAATTTCTTTAGGTGGAAAACCTTTGAAATGTAGAGTAGGGCATTATTTTATTAAAAAGAAGATGAAAGAGGAGAATTCTATTTTTGCTGGTGAACTGTCAAATCATTTCTATTTCATGGAGGCGGGAGGATTCGAAGCGCCTATTTTAGCACTTTACTATATTTTGAAATCAGTTGAAAATGATAGTTTAAGTAACGTGGCCAAAAAATATATGAAGTATTTTCACAGTGGTGAAATAAATTTTAAGGTCAAGGATCAGAAAGCTACAATTGATTGTTTGTTACTTTCGTTAAGGGATAAAGACGTGTACCTGTTCCCCCGGCTAAAATTATTCCCTTCATGCTATTCATCTCTTTTTCGTGCAAGACATATTAAACTACTTCCGAATGGAAGATTTATATATTTTATCAAATAAGACTCAATATTAAAAATTAAATAAAAGATCATATTCAAAAAATGATTAATGGACAGTTCATTGAATGAGTTAGATATTTTATCTGACTTTTTAATATTCTTATAGCGAAGTCTAGACACATAAATAAAAGGAAAGAGTAAAGTCATAAAATAACTAATCCTTATTATTTCAAATCCAGTATCTTCAATTTTTTTCGCTAGCTCTTCTTTACTATATCTACGTTTATGTTCACAATGAATATCAAAATAAGACCACAATTTTTTATTTGCTGGAACTGTAATTAATAATTGGCCACCTCTTTTCAGTGCAGAATGAATATTCTTAAGGACTTTACAATCATCATTAATATGTTCAATAACATCAAAAGCAGAGATAAGATTATACTGTTCACTAAAAGGCATAAAGTAAAGATTAACCAAATAATAGTCATCTCCAGCATTCCTTTTCATGCAAAATCTAAGGGCATCATGAAATATATCAAGACAATCTATAGAGTAACCCATGCTCTTTATAGTTTGTGAAACAAATCCCGTGCCACAACCTAAGTCTAAAATTTTTATTTTTTTATTTGGAACATATTTTAAAATAAAAAATTTGATTATTTTATTTCTAACTTTGAACCAAAAATTATTTGTTTCAGAATTATATAATTCAGAAAAAGCATCTTCAGGAAAAAATTCTTTCTTTTGCATTTGACCCTTCAATATATATTTTTTCTGAAAGATTGCCTGTAAGTAATTCTACAGAATTTCTTTATGTCGGGAGCCCATATATCCTTACTGATGAAGACCAATATTCTGCAATAGAATTAATCAAACAAAATAATATAAAATACATAATCGTAACTAAATACATAATAGTTGATGGTAAATCTCTACTATCCCCCTTAATCTACGAATTTATTATTAATAATTATACAAAAGTAGACTCAGCTGAACCTTATGAGATCTATTTGATTACTCCTAAAGATTAGTTATATTTAATAATTTTATTAAATTCATACAAATAATAAGTACCTACTAGTAGAGTTATATAAATACTAAAAACATTAAAAATAAATCTAAAAAAGGTAATACTTAAATTATGCCAATCTTGATAATTTAAATATTTTTCATAGGATCTGTTTCAAAACATAAATAATTGGAAACGATTATAAATCATATATCAAAAATCTTTTCAGATAGATGAATTTATAAAAAATTCAATACGGGCCAAGCCATTTATTTAATTAAGAAAGGTCAAAAAATGAACAATTTCTTGAATTCAGAATTTATCGCGAAACTAAAAAAATCTGACATCTATATTAATTTATCTCACGCAAAAAACTATTTTTCGGCTGACATGGCAACTAAAGCTATAGGATTTATATCAATACCTATATTTACTAGACTTTTAACTCAATCTGAATACGGTATCTCGTCAGTTTTCTTATCTTATGTTTCTATATTTACGATTCTCTTTTCCTTAAATTGTACTGCCGCAGTTAGCAGATACTATTTTGAAAAAACTGATGATTTCAAACAGTTTATTGGTACCACATTAACTTTATTAGTTCTTATTTTTTTTGTGACAGTTCCAATTTATTTAATGTTTTATCTACATTTAGGAAATATAATAAATCTACCAGGGGCATTGCCCGTTTATATTATTCTTGCTTCATTTTTTTCAATAATATATGGAATTTATTTTCAAATATTGGTGGTACAACAGAAAAGTAAAGAAGTTGCTAAGATAAGCATAGCATATGGGTATAGTGGATTTATTATTTCAGTCATCATAACATTTTTTTTAAGTAGTGATAGGTATTTGGGAAAAATTTGGGCATCACTCTTAATTGGACTAATATTTGCTATATACTTCTTAATAAAACTAAGGTCAAGTCTGGTATTTTCAATAAAGAAAGAACATATCCGCTATATATTTTCTTATTCTTTTCCATTGATTCCTTATGCATTAAGTAGTATAATCTTGGCACAATTTGATAGGATAATGATAAACAATATTTCTGATTCCGCCTCAGCAGGATTATATAGCCTGGGCTATACAGTTGGATTACTGCTAGCCATTGTAATTTCGGCAACCCTTAATGCAATGATTCCACAAATAATGGATTTATTTGATAAAAAAGAATTTGTTAGAATTGATTCTTTGTTTAAGAGAATATTTTCGATAGAAACAATTGTTGCGCTTGGTCTTATCCTTTTTGGAAAGGAATTAATAATTATGTTGGCAGATCACAAATTTCATATAGCTAGTGAAATAGTTCCCATTATCGTTTTTGGATATATTTTGTATGGTATGTCAATTATTTATGCACAGTATATAGTGTTTACTAAAAAGATGATTTATCTTTCATTATCAGTTCTTTCTGCAGGCATTATCAATATAATTCTGAATTGGATTTATATCTCCCAATATGGATACGTCGCAGCAGCTTATACTACTGCAATTTCATACTTTTTCATGTTTTTATTTAATTGGATAACAGCTAAATACATACTAAAACAAAGAACAACTCCTCTATGGTTATTATGGAAATCTATAGTGATATTATCTATAGCGATAATTATTATGTTTTTATTTAGTTACTTAAATTTTAACTTTGTTTTGTTATTCCTTTGTAAATTATTATTATTAATTGTATTTAGTATTTCTTTATTCTTTAGTGAATCTAAAAAAATTTATTCAAATTTAATAGCAAGTTGAGACTGAAGTAATAATAAATACATGGATAATTATTATAGATAACATCTATAGCTATGTTTATAAAGCTTATTTTTGTTTGTTAATATATATTTACATTTATTATGAGGAATCCAAATGAAGTTTGCAATTATTTCTCATGTTCTTCCTCCTTCTTGGTCAGGTCAAGCAATGATTCTTTTTAAATTATTAAAGGATGTCAATCCTTCTGATTATATCCTTATTTCAAGAGAAGATTACATGACAGATAATATTCAAAATTTTTCCAATAAATTGCCGGGGAAATATTATTCTTTACCAAGATTATTCCCTAACGTTGAAATTATTAATAAGGGTATTAATAAACTTAAAAAGAAATTAAACATACCGCAATTCCTTCAGATTAAAGTGTATTTTAAGACAAATCAAATTATAAAAATTATGAAAAAAGAAAATCCTCATGCAATCATAGTTTGTACGGGAGATTTGATTGATTTACCTGCGGCATATAATGCAAGTAAAAAATTAAAAATACCTATTTACCCCTATATTTTTGATTACTATTCTTATCAATGGACAATTCCTAAAGAAAGAGCATTTGCAAAATCTCACGAAGAAATAATTCTTAAAGATTCTGCAAATATCATAGTTACTAATGAATTCATGCAAAAAGAGCTAAATGCAGTATATGGAATTAATTCAACAATTGTATATAATTGCATCGATTCAAATATTAAGCTGAATTATATTGATCATTGGCCTTCGAATGAAGATGAAATTAGGATAGTATATACTGGTGCAATTTATAGAGCTCATTACGATGCTTTTCAAAATCTTGTCAAGGCTATTAATTCGCTAACAGAAGAAAATGTTAATTTATATTTATATACTAATCAATCCAAAGAATGGCTCACTAAACAACAAATATCTGGAAAAGTAGTCCATCATAATTATGTTACTTTAATTGAAAGTTTAGAAATACAGAAAAAAGCAGATATACTATTTTTACCGTTGGCATTTAATACTGATTTTCCCGAAGTAATAAAAACCTCCATGCCTGGAAAGATGGGAGAATACTTAGCATCTGGCAGGCCAATATTAGTACATGCTTCTAAAGATTCATTTGTGAGTTGGTATTTTAAGAAAAACAATTGTGGGGTAGTAGTGGATGAAGAAAATTCATTAGAATTAGAAAAAGCAATTCATAAAATAATCGATGACAAAGATTTTAGGAAAAATATTGTTCAAAATGCTCTAAGATGCGCACATGATGATTTTAGTATAGAAAAAGCCAGAAAAAATTTCTTTCAGGCTATTAAATATGAAGGGGGACTATCATAAAAATAATTGTTCTTGGAGCAACGGGAATGTTGGGCCACAAGATTATCCAAACTTTTAATGATAAGCATGATGTAATTGGAACTATACGTAGCGATGAAAATAAATACAAAAATCATCCGATACTCGGAAATTTTAATATTATTGGGAATATAATCCCAGAAAGAATAGAGCGTATCAATGACTTGACTAATGACGAAAAGCCTGATGTCGTAATTAATTGCATTGGCATAGTAAAACAACTCCCCAATGCAAAAGAATCCCTGCCAAGTATAATGATTAACTCTCTTTTTCCCCATCAACTAGCGCAGATTTGTAATAATGGCAACAGTAGATTGATTCATTTTAGCACCGATTGTGTTTTTTCAGGAAAGAAGGGTAACTACAAAGAAAACGACCCATCTGACGCTGAAGATCTATATGGCAAAACAAAGTTTTTAGGTGAGGTCGATTATCCAAATTCTTTGACCATTAGGACATCGATTATCGGCAGGGAAATAAATTCTAAAAATGGACTCTTGGAATGGTTTTTAAGCAAAAAAGGGCAAAGTGTCAAAGGATATTCAAGGGCTTTTTTTAGTGGCCTTACAACAAATGCCTTATCAAACATTCTCTTAGATATAATATCTGATTTTGATTTATTGTCCGGCATTTGGCACGTTTCGTCAGAACCTATTAGTAAATACTCCCTTCTTAATAAAATAAATGAGAAATTTGATTTAGGTATTTCGATTATTCCTGATTATAGTATTAATTGCAATAGGACACTTGATGGGTCTAAATTTATTAAAGCAACAGATATAAAAATACCAAGTTGGGACAAAATGGTAGAGGATTTGTACAAAGATTCAAAATTATATGAAAGGGATTAATCATGCTAACGGATAAAAAAATATTAGTTACAGGTGGAACAGGCTCTTTAGGCAAGGTATTAGTCAAACGCCTTCTTTCAGGAGAGTTAGGCATGCCAAAAAAAATAATAGTCTTCTCAAGAGATGAAGCAAAGCAACATTCAATGAGGATTGAATATTTAAATAAAAAAGATCCAACTGATGAAATCATATATAATAATTCTAAAAGAGGATTGGAATTTAGAATTGGGGATGTTAGAGACCCTCACTCATTAAACTCAGCCTTAAAAGAAGTTGATATTGTATTTAATGCAGCAGCTCTAAAACAAGTTCCATCTTGTGAATACTTCCCATTTGAAGCAGTACAGACCAATATTATGGGGCCACAGAATATTGTAAATGCAATACAAGAATTAGATTTACCCATCGAAACTGTAGTTGGAATATCAACAGATAAAGCTTGCAAGCCGGTAAACGTCATGGGTATGACAAAAGCTCTCCAAGAAAGAGTCTTCTTGCAGGCAAATATGAAGTGCCAATCAACTCGATTTATATGTGTCCGTTATGGAAATGTCTTGGCTTCAAGAGGCTCCGTTATTCCATTATTTCATGAGCAAATTCTAAATGGAGGCCCTGTAACAATTACAACTCCGGATATGACAAGATTTTTACTAAGTTTAAATCAAGCAGTCGACACTATTTTTTCAGCAATTAAATTTGCAAATAGAGGGGAAACATATATTCCGATTGTACCCTCTGCAAAAATGACAGATATAGCTAAAGTATTAATTGGCAATAGAAACATTAAAACGGTCATAACCGGTATTCGTCCAGGAGAGAAAATTCACGAAATATTGATTTCTGAAGAAGAAGCCCCAAGGGCAATTAAAAGAGGAGGATACTATGTTATACTACCTTTGTTACCTGAACTAAGAAAAATTCAAATTAAAGAAGAGTTTTTAGATCGGGAATACAGCTCAGCAGATAATTTAATGAATTTAGATGAGGTTTCTATGATATTGTCAAACTATGACCTATTAATAGATAAAAAAAATGAATCGGAGGAACTTATTCGATGAAGATACTTACCATTCTTGGAACAAGGCCTGAGATAATAAGGATGAGCCGTATCATAGAAACAATCGATAAGTTCTCGGAAAATGTATTGGTTCATACAGGGCAAAATTATGATACATCTCTTAGCGATATATTTTTTAAAGAAATGAAAGTAAGAAAACCTAATTATCATTTAGGGATAAAAAGTTCGTCTTTTGGGGAACAAGTTTCTGAGATTATCTCTAAAACTGAAAAAATAATAAAAGACGAAAAGCCTGATAAAATACTAGTTCTTGGCGACACAAATAGCAGCTTATCTGTAATCTCTGCAAAAAGAATGGGGATCCCTATTTATCATCTAGAAGCTGGAAATAGATGCTATGACGACAGAGTTCCAGAAGAGATTAATAGACGAATTATAGATCATACAAGCGATGTATTACTTCCATATACTGAAAGAAGTAAAATAAATCTAATGCAAGAGGGGATAAAACAAGACAGGATATTTGTTATAGGAAATCCGATTAATGAAGTGATAAATCACTATCACAAAGAAATCAATAAATCAAATATATTATATAACTTAAATATAAAAAAAGGAAACTATTTTTTGATTACAATGCACAGAGCCGAGAACGTTGATGTTGAAAATCGACTTAATTCTATATGTAAATCCCTAGAAGCAATTGAAAAAAAATATGATATGCCAATAATATGCAGTCTACATCCACACACAAAAGATAAAATGGAAAAGTTCGGGATTAAATTTAACACAGATAATATATATTATCACAAACCCTTTGGATTCTTTGATTTCATTGAATTAGAAAGAAACTCATTGGGTGTTTTAACTGACAGTGGAACAGTTCAGGAAGAATGTTGCATTCTTAAAGTGCCTACAGTAACAATTAGAGATGTAACGGAAAGACCTGAAACTATTGAATGTGGTAGCAATATCTTGAGCGGTGTGGAAAAAACTAATATACTTAACTCATTAAATATTGCACTTTCTTCATCAAAAGATTGGATGCCACCTTGGGAATATTGTGTAGAAGATGTTAGTAAAACAGTTGCAAAGATTGTCAATGGATTTTATAAACCTCTTCAATGATTAAACTATTTATTTTTTCTAATCCAGAAGCTCCCACTTATTGCATTGTTCTCCTTGTCATTATAATATGGAAATAATTTTTTAAATATTTTTTTATGCTCTAACATTAAATAACTCATTGCTAGCATTATTTCAAATTTATCATTGCATGATAAAAAAGCCTGTAATAGGTAAGCTTCAGTCCAGAATTCTCTAAATTTGGAATTGGTAGCATAGACTTTGGGGTATTCATATGGTAAATTAATATCATGAAAATGTATGATTACTCCCTTTGATAATCTGGGCAAAACATCAAGTATTAAGAAATTCACATCTCCTCCGATTCTAACAGTATGCCCAGAATCAATGAACAAAATATCATTTTCCTTTAAAGAATCAAATATGTCCTTATGTAATAATTCTACTCTTTCTTTAATTAAATTTGCACCACATGGAATTCCTTCCTCAATAAAAAATCTTGGATAAGGATCCACGATAGTATACTCACATTCATTGCCTTCTTTAGAATTCTCCAAAACAGCATTAGATATAACTAAAGAAGAATTTCCAGATCCTACTTCAATTATGCGACTCGATCTATAATTACGAATTATACAATGGAGGCTAGCAGCACATCCAAAGCTAAAATTCCCGTTTTCCAAATAAAATTGATAAGGATCTTCAGTTTTATTTAATGGCCATTTACATTCATGGCCATATTTTTCCCCCAATTCATTTAACAATTTGAGTTGATACTCTTTGTTAAAATCAATTCCTTCAAGAAGACTTACTTTTTCCCAAATATATCTTTGTTCCAAATCTTTTATATCGGGAATAGGAGAATAAAAATGTACTGGCAAAGGCAGGCATTTCAACATTAGGCAGAAATTTGTACCAGCGCCCGTTTTTGCCATAAATGAAATGATCGGTGCTAAAAATGGAGACATTAGTGTTATAATTGCATAAAGAATAATATTTAAAACTTTTTTAATTACAATAACAAATATCTTTTTTAATCCATATCTTTTTATAGCTTTCATAATTCGCATATTTTACACCAAACTAGATAAGATTATAATATTAATAAAGAACTTTCTTATATGTCTCGAATAATTCTTTTCCTATAATTTCTGGGCTAAATTTACATTTAGCTTTTTCCATGATGAAATTGGCTTTATATTTGTCATGATTATCCAACATGTACTCTATCGCAGAAACTAAAGCATTGTTATCGTCGATATTAATTAGTAGTCCGTTACTTTCATCTATAAACTCTTCAGGACCCCCACATCTAGTTGATATTACTGGTATTCCGCATATTAAGGCTTCAGCAGTAACTAATGAAAATGTTTCGTACTGACTGTTTATAATGTGAAAATCTGAGTCTATCATCATATTCATGACTTCCTCAGGCAGTAATAAACCATGGAAAAAAATAACTTTGTTCAGTAAACCATAGTCATTAGTCATTTTTTCAAGTTTTACTCTCGACGGGCCATCACCTATTATATGTAATTCAAAATCTTTTCTCTTGTTATAGATTTCATTAATTGCATCAATTATTCCAAAAATATTTTTTGATTGAGTTAAAAGAGATACATGTAATATTTTTTTTATTTTCCTGTTTTCATTTATTATTTTTGACTTTCCAGAAGGTACTACATTGTAAATTACTGAAAAATCATTCTTTGCTCCACATTTAATTAGAGAGGATTTTAGTTTATTACTGACAATTGTAATATGTTTTGCTTTATTCAAAGTATACAAAATTAGTTTTTTGACAAGAAATGAGCGTTTGTTAAAAATATTTGATTCTTCTAGATAGCCTGAGGAGTGCTCAGTTACAATATAAGGAATGCCTTTTATTTTATTTAGATATAAAACAAATATTCCCATACCAGGCCACGTCATTAAATCATTAATATGTATTAGATCCGGTTTACCAACTTTTTTTATTAAAATTCTGTAAGCCTTGTAAGAGTCTAATAAATAGAAAAATAGACTTTTATAAGGTATCTTACCTTTATTCACTTTTCTATGCGCAATTATTTCTAAAATTCCTTCATTTGCATATACATCCAATTTATTTATATTATCTTTTAAATCAATATAAATTACTGATATTTGGGCAAATTTTGAAACAGCTAATGCATGTCTTTTAATAAAAATACCGTCAGTATTGTTTTCCCTATGTGGATAAGCACCAGGCAAAAATAATATTTTCATGAGTAGTTTCACCAGAGGTATACCATTAATAATCATAATTCAAGTATATTATTAATGTATCTTTTCTTCTATCGATATTCTAAATAAACGGCATCAAATCATTTTTTTTATATTTATTCCTTATTTAAAAATATTTTTAATTAAATAGGTTTTATATTTATTTTTTTTATCCCATTAATATAATTTACTTTTCTTTTTAGTATTTCACAAATACTCAAATTCTCAATAAGAAAGGTATTATACAGAAAAGTTTAAAATCATAAATATAATTAATTTGATATTATTATGAAGTATTCATTCATAAAATAGCGGCCAATTTTTCAATCAAGTGAAAGTTATGAAAAATGTAAATCCTGAACCTAAAGTATGTACAAGATGTGTAATGGACACGACGGATCCCGGCATAATTTTTGATGAAAATGGTATCTGCAATCGATGTAAAAAGGCAGAAGAATTACTTAATATTGCCCCATATTCCTTAACTAAAGAAGAAAAAAGAAAAGAATTAGAAAAATTAGTTAAAAAAATCAAAGAAAGAGGTAAAGGAAAGAAATATGATTGTGTTATTGGTGTTAGCGGAGGAACTGATAGCACTTATGTGGCATATATAGTTGTAAAATTAGGATTAAGGCCACTTGCAGTCCATCTTGATAATGGTTGGAATTCTGAACTTGCAGTAAAAAATATTGAAAATACAGTTAAAAAATTGGACATAGATCTGTACACTTATACCATAGATTGGGAAGAGTTCAAAGATTTACAAATGGCATTTCTCAAAGCTTCAACACCAGACTCAGAAATACCAACTGATCACGCAATAGTTGCCAGTATGTTTAGGGTTGCGAGAAAAGAGAGAGTTAACTATATACTAACTGGAACAAATTTGAGCACTGAATCAATATTTCCCCCTGCTTGGTCATATGGATCATATGATTGGAAATACATTAATTCTATCCAAAAAAAATTTGGAACGATAAAGTTGGATTCTTACCCCCATATTAGTCTAATTGATTTATTTTTGGACATGAAAATAAGAAAAATCAAACGTATCAGTATTCTAAATTATATAGATTATGTAAAAAAAGATGCTATTCACACAATTGAAAAAGAATTAGGGTGGAGAAATTATGGTGGCAAACATTATGAATCAGTTTATACTCGCTTCTTCCAAGGCTACATATTGCCTAAAAAATTTGGATTTGATAAAAGAAAATCTCATTTATCTAGTTTGATAGTTTCTGACCAGATTACAAGAGAGCAAGCTCTAAATGAGTTGAAAAAAAATCCTTATCCAAACAAAAAATTATTGGAGAAAGATATGAATTTTGTCTTAAATGAATTTGAAATTAACGAGGTCGAGTTTGAAAGGATAATGAATCTCCCACCTAAAAAATTTGTGGAGTATCCATCATATGAAAATTCTAACATCTGGAGAATAGTTAAAAATATATATACTCATATTGAAAAACGTAAAATAATTTGAGATATATCTAGGGGACAATCATTTATAAATTATAAGATAAAAGCATTAATCTAAGTCACAGTATATCAAAAAATAGGAGCATGTCCAATATGTTGTTGTTCCCTCTAAAGCAGATAATGTGTAACAAATAATTTTAGTTAGAGTAATTTCTTTTGATACATGTATAATTCTCTTTCAATTATATTTACTTATAGAAAATTGTTAATATTATTAAGGAATTCAGTTTTTTAGTATTAATTAAAAGTTTATTAGTATCTAAGATCCTCTGTTAACGCTATGATTTCCAAAAAAAATTTTCATCCATATCTCACTACAGAATAGTTTCCATACAGTATTAGTAAGAGAGTAATCACCTTCATAATACTTGTTTAATAATTCAATAGCCCCTTTTGAATCAATATAAGGCCTATTATTAAATTCTTCAGAATAAAAAGTGCTCTTAACTATATCTTCAATTTCTTTTAACCATATATCTTGCGGCGTGATAAATCCCATCTTATCTTTCCTACATCTTACCTTCTCAGGGAGGATACCTTTCATAGACTTTCTAAGTAAGTATTTTGTCCAACCGTCTTTAATTTTGTTAGACATTGGAAGAGAAAATACAAATTCAACAAATCTATAATCCAAGAAAGGCACTCTTGATTCAAGAGAAAATGCCATTGAATTTCTATCCTCATATTGCAAAAGTCTTGGAAGTGATGAGTAGTAAACATCATTATACAATTTATTCTCAAGTTTTGAAGTAAACTTGTTTATTTGATTTAATTTAATGCTATTTTTATAGTTCTCTATAAATTCATTTTTTAGATAATATGCTTTACTTGACTTAATTTTTTCTTTGGAAATGAACTTCGAAGCTATTAACCTATTTGTGATTTTATAATAAGAAAGATTTGTAAACTCTTTATAGTTTTTAATAGATTTAAATAATTCAAATAAGTTTTTTAAAAAATGAAGAAGATTTCTGTCGCTAAGAGAATCAAGGAGGAGAAACCACTTATAGGGAATATATCCGGCCAATATTTCATCTGCTCCTTGGCCATCTAGCAATACAATTACGCCATTTTTCTTTGCTAACTCCATAACATTCCACTGTGCAAAGATCCGTGTACTATCAAAAGGCTCATCATGATGCCAAACAATCTTTTCAATTTTTGAGTATAATTCATTTATGTCTGGAAAAGTATAAAACGGAGTCACATTAGTGGCTTTAACAATTTCTTCAATATATTCTCTTTCATCAAATCTTTTATCCTCAAAACAAGAGGAGAATGTCTTCTGTTTTGAAGTATCAATCATATTGCTTAATACACAAACTATTGAAGAAGAATCAAGCCCCCCACTAAGGCAAGTTCCAATTGGAACATCGCTTCTAAGTCTTAATCTAATTGATTCCTTAAAGTACTCTAAAAATTTCTCTTTTTCATCTACGCCTTCAATGTTCTTTTTCTCAATGTCCCAGTATCTTTCAATGGTCATTCCCTTTGCATTTACCAATGCAAAGTGAGAACTTGGTAGTTGGAATATATCCTTAAAAAAAGTTGATTGATTTTCTAATAAAGGATAATTTCCAAGATATTGTAAAATCCTCTCGTAATTAGGCTCTTTTGGAACATCTTCAGCTTCAATAACGGCCTTAATCTCTGAAGCAAATACAAAATAATCCTCTTTATTGTAATAGTAAAAGGGCTTTATGCCAAATCTGTCCCTTGCACAAAACAATTCTTTTTTTTCTTTATCCCAAATTGCAAATGCCCACATACCATTAAATTTTTTAAGGCAATGTGCACCCCATTCGATGTAAGACTTTAATATTACTTCGGCATCAGTATTAGAATTAAAGTCATGCCCCTTTTCTATAAGCTCATCCCTAATCTCAAGATAATTATATACTTCACCATTGAAAACTATCCAGTATCTTTTTGACTCATCAGACATCGGTTGATGCCCAGCTTTGCTCAAATCAATGATGCTAAGTCGTCTATGGCCAAGGCCAATATAATCATCAAAATAAGTTCCCTCGTCATCAGGGCCCCTATGAGAAAGAATCTCATTCATTTTATGAATATCTTCTCTATTGTATTTTCCATTAAAGGATAAAATTCCAGATATTCCGCACATAATGACTAGACAAAGGATATAAAAAGTATTTAAATAAGTTACTTTAGAGCGATAATTATGAAATCAGCCGCCCATGTTTCAATTAGGCATAGTCCATTTGACACAAGGATCTTTCATAAGGAATGTAAAACTTTATCGAAAAACGGATATGAAGTTTCATTTATAGTGCCCCATGATTTAGATGAAATAATGGACAATATCGCTATAGTTTCATTAAAAAAATCTAATAACAAATTTTACAAAGTATTCAAAAGTATCCCGGCTGCTTTATCAAAATGTTTTGAAACAAATTGTGATATTTACCATTTTCATGATCCAGAGCTTATTCCAATCGGGCTTATCTTGAAATTAAAAAATAAGAAGATCATTTATGATGCTCATGAAGATCATCCAAAGGATGTATTTGAGAAGCTCTGGCCAATGCCATTTAAAATAATTGTTTCCATATATTTTTCAATTTTAGAAAAGTTAGCATCAATTTTTTTTGATAGAATTATTGCTGCTACGTCACATATCGCTTTAAAGTATTCAAAGAAAAAAACAACTTTATTGAGAAATTTTCCAATATTGTCTTTAATAGACAAGTCAAATGAAATTGAAATCAGATCTAAGAAGCTATTATTGGTATACCAAGGAGGAATAACAAAACTTCGTGGAGTAAAGCAACTTATAGAATCTTTAGAATATGTCGATGAGAATGTTGAACTTCTTTTATTTGGTAAATGGGAGGTAGGATTCCAAGAAGAATGCCAAAAATTAGCTGGATGGAAAAAAGTAAAATATCTAGGGATCGTTAAACAAGAAGAACTTTATGGATATGGCAAATCGGCAGATATAGGGATAATAAATTATCTGCCCTCTCCTAACAATGACGATTCATTACCAAACAAGCCATTTGAGTATATGGCATGCAGTTTGCCAATCATAATGTCTGACTTTAAACATTGGAAAGAAATGTTTAAGAGTTGTGCCTTGTTTTCTGATCCAGAAAGCCCTATAAAAATTGCTAAAAACATTGAAACTCTAGTTAAGAATCCAAGTTTAAGGCAAAAAATGGGCAGTAGTGGGAGAAAACTCGTGGAAAAAGAATATAACTGGGAAAAGGAATCGGGAAAACTAATCGAAATGTATGAGGGATTGATTTAATTGAAGATATTGACAATTGTGGGTGCAAGGCCCCAGTTCATAAAGTCCTATCCTGTGTCTAGAGCCATATCAGAAAATAAAAATGTTGAAGAAATTCTTCTTCATACTGGTCAACACTATGATTTCAACATGTCAAAAATTTTCTTCAGTCAACTTTCTTTAAAAGAACCTGACTATAATTTAGGTGTTGGATCAGGGTCACATGGAAAACAGACTGGTGAAATGTTAAAGAGTATAGAAAGTGTAATAATTAAGGAATCCCCAGACTTGATATTAATTTATGGCGATACAAATTCCACTTTAGCAGGGGCAATTTCTGGTGCAAAGTGTCATATACCTGTGGCACATGTTGAAGCAGGACTTAGATCTTATAATATGAAAATGCCAGAGGAAATTAATAGGATACTTTCTGATAGGATTTCAACTTATCTCTTTTGTCCAACTGAAACTGCTGTGAATAATCTTATGAAAGAAGGATTTGGCAGTTTCAAATATGAAGGATTCAAATTAAACAAGCCGAAAGTTGTCCTTTCTGGAGATGTGATGTATGATGCTTTTTTACTATGCAAGGAAAAACTAGAGCCCTCCCTTGAAATAAAAAAGTTAGTTGATAGCATAGAAAATTTTCATCTTGCTACGATACATAGGGCAGAGAATACGGACTCAAGAAATAATTTAAAAAATATAATAGAAGCTTTGGAGGAAATATCTAAAGATACAGTTGTGATACTCCCGATTCACCCAAGAACAAAATTAAAAATCAATAGTTTTAATATTCCTGCCAAAAAATTGATGCTAATTGAGCCTGTTGGGTATTTTGATATGCTTTACTTACTAGAAAAATGTAAAATAGTTCTCACAGATAGCGGCGGACTGCAGAAAGAGGCATATTTTTCAGAAAAATCCTGCATTACATTAAGGGAAGAAACTGAGTGGACCGAGCTTGTCGAAATCGGGGCCAACATGTTAGTTGGAGCAAAGAAAGAACAGATTGTCCAAGCAGTTAGAAATAAATTCTCTTTTAAGAATAAGAGTGGCATTTATGGCGATGGTAATAGCAGTAAAAAAATAATAGGTATGCTAGTAAAAGATTAACTTAAAAATAAAATTTTAATATCCTATGCTTATGAAGTATAACGAAGGTGAAGTATAATGGCTAAGATTCTAGTTGACATTGGTCATCCAGCACATGTTCATTTCTTTAAGAACTTCATATGGGAAATGGAAAAAAGAGGTCACACATTCCTAATCACCGCGAGAAGGAAAGAGAGTGCATTTGAATTATTAAATTATTACGGGTTTGAGTTCATAGATCTTGGCCTCAATAAAAAAGGCTTGTTGAACAAGGCTTTAGGAATGCTATCAAATGATTTAAAGCTATTAAAAATATCTAAAAAATTTAAGCCAGATGTCCTAACAGGGATTGGAAGCCCATATATAGCCCAAGTGTCAAAACTCTTGATGTCAAAATCAGTCCTTTTCACAGATACTGAACATGCTTCTTTGATAAACAAACTTTCTGTACCTTTTTCTGATTATGTATTGACCCCTTTATGCTTCTTAAAGGATTTTGGAGAAAGGCATGTTAGATATAATGGATACCATGAGCTTGCTTATTTACACCCCAACTTGTTTAAGGAAGAAAAGGGGGTTTTGAAGGAATTAGATATCAAAAAAAATGAGAAGTATTTTCTCGTAAGGTCTGTTTCCTGGCAGGCAAGCCATGATGTGGGGCACAAAGGGATAAGTAAAGTGGATATGGAAAAGATAATTAAATTATTAGAAGAGTATGGAAAAGTATTTTTAAGCTCCGAGTATGATGATACGGCATTTAAGGAATATATAATTAAAATGCATCCTGCAAAAATCCACACTCTGATGGCTCATTCTTCACTATATTTTGGAGAAGGTGCAACTATGGCTTCAGAATCAGCAATTTTGGGGATTCCAAGCTTTTATATTTCCCCGCTTCTTGGAACAATGGGAAACTTTGAAGAGTTAGAAAAAGACTTTGAATTGCTGTTTTCTTTTAGGACGGTGAATGAGTCATTGAATAATATAAAAGAGATTTTGGAAGGTAATTCAAGAAAAGATTGGGCTAAAAAAAGAAATAAAATGTTAGATGAAAAAATTGACGTCACGTCATTTATGATAAAATTCTTTGAGAGGAATCTAGTTTAGCTAGAAATAAATACTTTTAAATATAATTAAAAAACTATAAACAATTGAAAAAGAGGTGCAAAAATTATGGATAAAAAATCAATTATAATAAGTATATGCATCCTACTTGGCATAATAGGGCTAGTATTATTTCAAACAAATGTTATGTCAAGCGGATTTATGGCAGGAACAGGATATGTGCTTGCAGTATTGAGCGTTATTGTTGGGATTGCTATCGGGATGATATTAAAATAAAAGTGATTAAAGGCATCCAACGCCCTTGTATACAAATCCCCTCTTAGAGAGATCCTCTTTCTTAAAGATTCTTCTACCATCGATAACTAAAGGAGTATTCATCAGTTTTTTTGCTCTATCTAGATCCATATCCCTAAATATGTTGTGCGATGTCATTATGACAAAGGCATCCGCACCTTCTAGTGATTCATATATATCCTTTGTATAAGAAACTCCAAGTGATCTGATATACTTTTCATCGACATAGGGGTCAACAACAGTCACAATCGCTCCACGTTTAACAAGTTCCGTTACAAAATATTCCGCAGGGGATTCCCTAACATCCCCAACATTCTCCTTGTAAGAAAATCCCAAAACAGCTATCTTTGAGTTCTTGACTGAGCGCTCCATGTCGTTTAGCGCATCCCTTAAAATCTCAAAAATGTGGTATGGCATGTAATCATTAATTTCTCTGCCAGCAGTAATAACTTTAGAATGGTATCCAAACTCCCTTGCCTTCGAAACTAGATAATAAGGGTCAACTGGCAGGCAATGCCCACCGACTCCGGCCCCTGGGTAGTATACGTTAAAGTTCCATTTAGTGCTTGCAGCTTTAATTACCTCAATTACGTCAATTCCCATCCTCTCAAAAATCAATGCAAGTTCATTCATCAATGCAATGTTCAAATCCCTTTGTATATTCTCAATTACTTTTGCAGCCTCTGCAGTCTTGATATCGCTTACTGTATCTATCTTTGCCTTAATGACGTATGAGTAGACATCCTTTGTAACTTCCGCCCATTCTCTTGTTATCCCGCCAACTACCCTGTTCACATTGTCTATTGTGTGTTTAGTGTCCCCCGGATTATACCTCTCTGGACAGTAGGCAAGCCCAAAATCAACTCCGGCTTTAAGTCCAGAAGATTCCAAAATTGGCTTCACAATATCATCTGTTACACCAGGGTACACTGTGGATTCCAAAACAATTAACTGTCCTTTTTTAATTGATTTAGAGATATCCTCTGCAGCAGAAATAACATGTGACAGATCTGGCTCCTTGTCCTTTGTTATTGGAGTTGGAACTATAATAAAGACAATGTCGCTGTTACTTACCGCTTCAAACGTATCATTTGTGCAGTGGAATTTGTCTTGATCTATTACACGCTTTATCCGCTCATCAAGCCCCAGTTCATGCAGATGGGATACGCCTTTGTTTAATCCATTGACGATTCTTACAAGCTTGTCAACTCCATACACCTTAAATCCCTTTTCAGCAAAGTAAACAGCTGTCGGTAGACCAACGTACCCCAATCCAATTACAGAAATAACGACTGACTTGTTTTTGATCCTCTGCTTTAAGTTTTCCATATACGTCCACTCATTAAATGATATAAAAAATTAATATATAAATTATATTTTTAGAAATTAGGGATTTTCGGCATGCGTCTTTTATGCTCGTTCTTTTTAATCAGCTCTTCGATCCTTGTTTTGACGTCTTTACTAACTTTCTTCCCCTCTAGGTAGTCGTCAATCTCATGATAAGTAATGCCAAGCTCCCCCTCATCTGTCTGACCTCTCCAAAGGCCTGCTGAAGGCGGCTTTTCAATTATCTCTTCAGGTATGTCTAGAGATCTTGCAATTGAGTATACCTCTCTTTTGGTAAGATTTCCAAGCGGCATGAGGTCGCAACCCCCATCCCCATACTTTGTGAAATAGCCAAGTGTTATCTCGCTTTTGTTTCCTGCCCCAATTACAAAGTAGTTAAGATTGTTGGCATAATAATAAAGGACTATCATCCGTAATCTTGGCTTGATATTTGAAAGAGAGATATCCCTATCATCTCTCATCTCGCCAAGTTCATCAAGCATTGTATTGTAAGTATAGTCCATGTTCACAGAAACATACTTTAGCTTAATCCCCTTTGCAATCGATTTTGCATCATTTATGTCGGCCTTACTACTAAAGCACGGGATGTTAATGCCAAGAGAGGAATCAGGGAATGCGTTCTTACAAATATAAGCTGTAACAGCAGAATCAATGCCCCCACTTAATCCAAAAACAACGCCATTTCCCCCTCCTGATGTCACTTCTTCCCGCACCCAGTCAGATAGTTTTGTAAAAATTGAGTTAGTCAAATTTAACCTCCATATCCTCTTTTACGATGTTTAGAACTATTGATGTCGAAACACTCTCAACGTAGTCAATTGATTGAATCCAGTTGATGAATTTTTCTAAGTGTGGCGGATTTTTAAATCTCCCTATGACAATCGCATCATGGCTTCCGGTCACATCGTATACCGCGACTACGTTTTTTTCAAGCTTTATCTTATCCTCAACTTCCTTAAGCTCCCCCTTGGATATAATAAGGTGGATGACGGCTGTAAAGTCATAGCCACATTTCTCAGGGTCAAGGATGGGGGCATATTTTCTTATAATCCCGTTATCTTCCATAGCCTTAATCCTTTGAGAAATCGTAGTAATGGAATGGCCAAGTCTTCTCGCTATCTCGGAAAAGCTTGTTCTTGCGTCCTGATTTAGAATCTTTAATATATTTACATCAAGACTATCCATGTGTATTGAATAGCCTTAAATTGTTAATAAATCTTTTGATTTTTATGAAGAAAAAATTTATTTTGAAAGCGTCAAAAGCTAAAACTTCAAAGGATTTTCTATTAAACGATATGCCAGGGGATGGAGGTAGGATGGATATTGTCGCAAGGTGTGTTAACTCTTCATTTTTTTTATCTCATGGGCTTAGAGAGGATACTGAGTTCATTGTGACATTTGAAGGGGAGCCAAATCCGCCAGTTACATTACGATTTAGAGGGGATAGGCTAAAGTACATGAGCCCGGATGAGCGGTGTATTGGAGGGCTCATAAAAAAGGCCTTAGAAAACGTGACAGAAGAAGAAAAGGAATCCACACCAGGCATATTTGTATCAAAGAAAAGCTTTTTAGAAGTAATAAAAGAAGTTGATTCAGACATTATCTACCTTCATGAAGATGGAAAGGATATTCAATCACAAACATTCTCTTCTGATAGGGTGTGTTTTGTTTTGGGGGATCACCTTGGCCTTTCTAAAGAGGATGAGTCGCTATTGGAAAATGCAAAGCGAATTTCGATATCGCCCATGGTATTGCATGCCGACCACTGTATAATAATAGTACATAACGTTCTTGATAGGAAAAACTTATAAATAGAAAAAATCAATTATCACTGATGGCAGACGATAACATAGAAAACATACTAAAATCATCGCTTTGGATGGTACTGCTGACTATTCTAATGATATGGGCACCTATCGTCGGACCAATTGTCTCAGGGATTGTCGGAGGAAAGAGATCCAGAGGCGTTAAAAACGCTATCGCAGCTTTTTCCCTTTGCGCCCTTATAGTGTTCATAATTCTTCTTGTTATATCCTTCATTATAGGGGATTTTCTTGAGCCGGGCATTGTCATGAGGATACCGTTTAAAGTTCCGTCAGGAACAAAACTCTATATGCTGATATCGGCCCTCTTCTACATCTATCCCTTATTTGTAGGTGCAGTAATTGGCAGCGCTGTTATTGATGAACTAAAGTTTCCAAGCTTTGAAAGAGAAAAGGCAAAGCCCAGGGAAAGAGAGTATTATGAAAAGAGGTATTACCCTGAGGAAAGATATATACCTGAAACATACCTTCCTGTCGAAAGACCAAGGCCACAATACGAACCTTATTATGACTCTTACTTACCGGCCCCAAGGCCCCAGATACCATCGCTTCGTGTCAGAAGGGAAGGGTATTCATGTGAAAGGTGTGGAAGGCCCCTAATAAGGACTGAAGTTAACGATAGGGGAAGAAGGGAGATTGTTTACAAGTGCGATAGCTGCCAGATAATGTATGATCTTGTTTAGAAAATAGCTTTTCTAATTTATCTTTGTTGGCTTCGTGTTTTGTATATTATATATATCGTACAATTTAAATGTATAGTTAAACAATATAGCATGGTGAGGAGATGGATAGAGAAAAACTTTTATTTCTCCACAAAGTTCAACAACTCTATGAATTCTCTTTTAGATTTAATCTTTCTTATACATTGAATTGATAAATTTTGAGTGTTGCTTGCTCCACTCTTTATTTGGTGTTTTCTTTATCCATTCTGCATATAATCTTACAAACTCTATCTTTTGCTTGAAGTTTCTTTCCTTTTCTTCCTCAAGCTCCTTTAGAATTTGTTCTCTGTTTTCATCAAATTTTCTCTTTTCAGATTCCTTCATTTCTTCACCAGAAATTATCCAATTTATCTTGAATCTTAAAATATTTGGCCCAGTATTCAATTTCGTCTCTTTGGATATTATTCTGAAATAACTCATATAAATATACCGCGTCCATTATGTCCTTTTCGCCACCTAAAAAAAGTTTGTATGCTAATTGAATTTCCATTAATACTTAATTGAGACATCTAATATTTAATTTTATGGTTTGAACATAAGTGATTCATATGCCTAGAGAATTATAATTAAAAAAGATAATATAAAAAATAATTTATTTTTTCTTAATTTTCTTTGTGTAAATAAAAACTCCGGCTGCTAAAATTATCAATATAGGAATTGCCACATACAACGGATTAATAGAAGAAGGGCTCTTCTCATGTTTTTGCATTGAATCTACATCAAGGAAGTAAACATAGGTGTCAGTTGAGCCTATCACAAGATTTTTGCCGTCAGGTGTTATTGATACAGACCATACGTTGCCATTAGTGGAAAACTCCTTTAGGGCTTCCCCTTTATTTGAAAAGACATGTGCCTTTTTATCCCATGAACCTACGGCAATAAGGGATCCGTCTGGAGTTATTGAAACAGATGATACGGTGTGCCCGATAACCTTACTCCATAGTAAGTTTCCGCTGCCGTCAAATAGGTAAAGCTTAAAGTTTTTCTCACCCTCTTCCGACTCAAAGCTTCCGGTCCCGCAGACAACAAATGAAGAGTCAGGTGTGACTTCAACTGATATGACAGGCGCTTTTAGGTCTTTTTTCCACAAAAGAAATCCTGATCTAACTAGGTAAACAAAATTATCTGATGATGCCACGCCAAGAGTTTTACCGTCTGGCGTTAGCGATATGTCGTTTACCTTGCCATCGGTCTTATAGTCCCAAGAAGGCCTTCCATCTTCATACACCATCGCATAGACATTGGATGAGCTCCCTCCAATGTATTTCTCGTCTGGAGTTATGTCCATAAATCCTCCTTTGACAGACTTATATGACTCCAAAGGCTTTCCATCTATAGTATAGACATAAGCCCTCTCTCCGGTAATAACTGAAACTCTGGAAAGGTCATCTGAAAATGATATGTGTGTTACCCTGTGGCCGGGTTTATGCGTCCATAGAGTTTCCCCCTTGTCGTTTAGTATGTAAAAGGAGCCGTCAAGGGAGCTTACACCAGTGTATGAGCCATCATTTGTTGTTGTAACGAAGGGCACCCAGCTGCCTATCTTAGATTTCCATACAACAGGATCAGGTGTTTCATCTGCAAGTATATTTATGGAAGCGGTAAATATTCCAAAAATTAATAATAGAGGTATTAAATTCTTCATAGAAGAGAAAGAAAAAAATGGATATTTAAATTTATCTTTAGCGCTCGATCTTTCCTGCGATAAAGTCATCCACTTTTATCTTTGCTATTGAATCAGAATATTGAATTAACGGATGTTTCATTGTGTAGCTTGAAATTGAGGTAAGCGGTCCCCCAACTTTTCTGTCAAGACCAAGTTTTGCACATCTGATTGCATCGATTGCAACGCCTGCAGAATTTGGGGAATCTTCAACAGAAAGTTTTAACTCCACATTCAGTGGTATGTCCCCAAAACCCCTTCCTTCAATTCTTAAGAAACAGAGTTTATTGTCATTTAACCATGGAACGTAGTCTGAAGGGCCTATGTGAATGTTATCTGGCTTTAGTGGAACATCTAGCTGGGATTGAACAGCTTCTGTTTTAGATATCTTTTTTGATTTCAATCTATCTTTTTCAAGCATGTTTAAGAAATCGGTGTTTCCGCCTGTGTTAAGCTGGTAGGTTCTGTCAACAATGACGCCTCTGTCTTGGAAGAGTTTTGTAAGCACTCTGTGTACAATCGTTGCCCCAAGCTGGGACTTGATATCATCTCCAACAATTGGGATCCCCCTGTCCTCAAATTTTTTCGCCCATGTTTCATCTGAAGCAATGAATACGGGCATGCAGTTGACAAATGCAACGCCTGCTTCTAGCGCGGCTTCAGCGTAGAATTTTGTTGCTTTTTCTGATCCCACTGGCATATAGTTTATCAAAACGTCAACTTTATGCTTTTTTAGCTCAGCCACAACGTCACATGGTTTTTCATCGGAAACTACAAATCTTCTGTCCTCAGAATAGTTTTTCATGTGCTCTGCAAAACCATCTAAAACTGGTCCCATCATTACCGTTGCCCCTAATTTTGGGACGTTTCTATAAATCGTTTTCGTGCAGTTTGGAGATTCAAATATGGCTTCACTTATGTCCTTTCCGACTTTTCTCTTATCTATATCAAATGCGACAACAAATTTAAGGTCTTGTGGCAAGTACCCGCCCAAATTCTCATGCATTAAACCAATTATTTGCTTTGTTCCGTTATTTCTATAATACTCAACACCTTGAACAAGTGAGGATGCACAATTGCCAACACCTGCAATTGCCACTCTAATTTCTCCCATAAAGCCACCTCTTAAAATATGACATGATATCGTAAAAGAATAATAAAGATTTAAATAGTTTATGGTGATAAAATATTAAAGGTGTATAAATGCCACTCGATAGACTCAAAAGAAAGCTTACTACAGAGGTACTTTGGATATATATTCTGAGTCTGTTGTCAAACAAGCCTATGTATGCATATGAAGTTAAAAAGGAAATAGAAAAAAGCTTTTCTTTCGCCCCTGCAAGGATAACTAGTTACATAGTCTTATATAATCTTGAAAATGGGGGTTATGTCACTTCAGAGTGGGAAGATTCCGGTCAAGGAAGGCCAAATAGGAAATACTACACCATAACTGATTCTGGTAAAAATCTTCTTAAAGAGGGAAAAAGTTTCATCAATTTAGTTGTTTCAAGGATAGGGTAAAGCGTAAAAGTTTTATTTAATTGTACTTGCCTTCTGCCACAAAGGATAAAAGGGTCCATACATGGGAGCATATTTTTTCCACTCACTTTCCACTGTAATTCCTGAAGTATCTTTGGATAAGATTTCCCAAATGCAAGGATCAAACTGGATAGGATCCAAACTGATGAAGTTAGAATAATTGAAGTTGAAGTGCAAAAGATTCTTAGCCTTATTGCAAGTTAAAAGTATTTATTCAAAAAGAAATAACAGCACATGTCAATAATATAGGGCCTCTTATTTTTATCTATTACAGCACCTTACCTTCACCATGAATCTCTCTGTGCCAGACCTAATGTTTGCACTTGCGGTGAAAGGGTATTTCTCTCCATATTTGAGTTCTCTAACGCCTAACGTATATGACTCTTCACCTATAACTTTTCCATTTTTGTTGTAGAAAAAGATGTATAGCTTTACACAAGTTATTCTGGGATTTTTGTAACTTGCATCCCCGTAATTATAGACGTTACCTTCAAAGTAGACCCTATTCCCGTCAAATCTCTGACGATAGTCGGTAATCTGTATTGGGCATGCTATTGATCCTGAGGGAGTTTCCCCTTTTGAAGGGGCCGGTGTTGGAATTTTTGATTCACCGATTGGATTGAAATCCTGATTCCTCCAATCCTGCAATACGTCTTTTGCTGTTCGCTCTTTATCGCTTGATGTGCACCCCAAAGTGACCGATATCAAAATAAGTATCAATAGTGTGAGTATTCTTTTAGACATTCTATCTGTAATAACAGGAGGCGCCTTATTATTTAAATGTATTGAAAAGTAATGATAGCCGGGAACGGATTCGAACCGTTGTCGCGGGGACCAAAACCCCGCAGGATTGACCGCTACCCTACCCGGCTAGCATTAATAGGAAATCTGATTAGTGATTTAAAACTTTCGGTAACTTTATAAATCACAAAAAACACTCCACCACTATGGGAGCGGGAAAAACAGATTACGAATCCCTATTAAAAAGGGCCGAAGAGCTACTACCTAAGAATGTCTTTGAAACTAGTAGATTTGAGGTCCCAAAAGTTGATTCATTTGTAATGGGTAACAGAACCATAGTTAAAAATTTCAGGGAGATAGCTCAATCTCTAAACAGGGATGTTGATGCATTCTTAAAGTACATATTAAGGGAGCTTGCAACTGCAGGCAACATGAGCGGTCATGAAGCCATATTTCAGGGAAAGTTTTCATCTTCCATTATTAATGACAAAATTGAAAAATACGCCAAAGAATCTGTTATTTGCACAGAATGTAACAGGCCTGACACAAGAATAATTAGGGAAGACAGGATTACATTTCTGCAGTGTGAAGCTTGTGGGGCACGTTATCCCGTAAATCACGTATAATGCTTCTTTTCTTTAGTAATTAAGGGATTTTTCTTTATTGTTTCGATAAATATAAATAGGTAATCGAATTTAATATGAATAGTATCAACGGTGATAACAATGATAAGAAGAACACATTTTGTTGTTTTAGGATTGATCCTTTTAATTATAGCTGGAGGATTGTTTTATTATACAACAATTCCCTTTGAAAGAACAATAACTACCCAGGAGTATGTGACAAAGGAGAGGATAGAGATAGTGGAGCGGGTCGTTCCCAAGGAAAAACTAGTCAAGAAGACAAGGGATGTAACAGTTTATGCAGACACAACTATAGCTGACTCTTCAAAGGAATTTCAGCGTGATGACTATATCACCCTTGGTGAGGTGTTATTAAAGCCAAATGACCGTATAAAATTCATTATAACTACAGATCCTAACAAAAGAGAGATTGAACGTGAGTTTGAGTTTAAGATTCTTGACAATGCAAACTATGAGCTTTGGTTGTCGCAGCAGCAGCCTAAAATGGTCTTTTATAATGCCCCGCCTAAAACTATTGAGCTAAATGATGTGTGGACTGTCCCGGCTGGCACAGGCATACAGCAATACAAGATAGTCCTTTCAAATAGGATGTTTGCATATTCAAAGAAGATAACATATGAGATAATAAAGCAGGAATCCTCTATAAAAAGGGAAGAGTACCTTGAAACAGTTATTGAGAATGTGACTGAAACTTATGAGGAGAAGATACCATACCAAGAGCTTGAGACTGTCACAAGAAGGGAAAAATTCTGGCACGATGAGTATAGGCCAATTTCCTATATTTTGGGGGCCTTTGGCATATTGGGGATACTAATCGGAATGCTAACATACACTCAGAGAGAGAAAATCAAAAGAATACCTGGAGTAAGACAGATCACAAGGACACCAAATGAGCCAGCAAGTCTTCCGAAGTGCCCAATTTGTGGGTCAAAAGTTGCTCCTACACATATAATGGAAAATAGAAAAAAGATTTACAAATGCACATACTGCGGCCGTCTTTTAGAGCTTGACTAATCTTTTTTTATTTTTTAATTATAGAATATGATTCTATTTTTTGGCCAGGATCAATCTTGGAGTTATCCAAAATTTTAACATTTTTCCCTATAATTGCCCCAAGCTGGCTCCTGTTTGAATCAACAAGCCCACCTTTGATTTCGACAAATATATTTTTACCAGATTTGCTTTCAAACGTTACATTCTTTCCAATTTCTGAATTTTCCCCGATAATTGAAAATGATACGACAGAGCCATCGCCTATAGTTACCCCATTCATTATAACAGAGTTTTCAATGACACAGTTTTTACCTATTTTGACGTCCCCTCTGATAACTGAAGAGCCAATCTTTGAATTTTTACCAACATTGATGTTTTTTGATAACAGGCAGGGGGGTAAAATTTCGGAAGAATCAATTACTGAAAGAGAATCAATAAAAACAGGATTTCCTATTTTTGAATCAGATGAGATTTTTGAATCTAGGGATACATGGTGTTTTAAACTTTCTAAAAAGAACATATTGGCATCTATTAAATCCCAAGGTCTGCCAATGTCAAGCCATTTTCCATCCAATGGCATCCATTTGACGCTTTTCCCCTCTTCCATCATCATCTTTATGGAATCAGTAAGCTCATATTCTCCTCTTGGGGAAATCCCAGTGTTATTTATGTAATTAAGGGATTCTTTTTTGAAGCAGTATATCCCTGTATTGATCAGATTTGAAGGCGGATTATCTGACTTTTCAAAAATACCAGTTACCTCATCACCATTAACTGTGACGCTTCCAAAGAATTTGGGAGTATCGCTTTCTATCAAAGCCATCATTGCAAAAGAGCCTGACATCTTAAATTTTGATAGGAATGATGTGATAAAGTCCTCTTTAAAAAGAATGTCGCCGTAGACGCATATGAAATCAGAACTAATATATTTTGAAGCTATCATTAAAGCATGGCCCGTTCCAAGGCGCTCTTTTTGTTCAATAAAGCTTATGTCAAGGCCAATATTGCTGTTTTTTATGAAATCTTTGATGATTTCAGCTTTGTGGCCCACTATTATGGACACCTTCGTTATCCCTGAAGATTTGAATATGTTTAATATGTTCCCAAGGATAGTGGTATCCCCTAAGGGCAACATCGGTTTTGGTATTTCATCCGTAAGTGGGGACAATCTAATCCCTTTACCTGCAGCTAAAATCACGGCCTCGATAAAATCACCTATGCAAAAGCTATTTATATTAACTTAAATAATTATCTTCAATGTACAAGTTAGAGGAAGGGAAAAAACTTGTATTTCTCGCAAGAAAGAATATAGAATCCTATCTTAACACGAGAAAAAACATACCAATACAAGATATCCCTGAATCGTTCAAAGTTAATTGTGGCGTCTTTGTGACGCTACATACCTACCCAAAACATAGCTTGAGAGGATGTATCGGGTATCCAGAACCTGTACTCCCCCTAATAGACGCCCTTCTTGATGCTTCAGTATCTTCAGCCACAAGGGATCCAAGATTTTCAAAGGTAAGACCTGATGAGCTCAAAAACTTAGTTGTTGAGGTCACAGTTTTAACACCCCCGAAGTTGATCCAAGTATCAAGTGCAGAAAAATACCCTTCTGAAATTGAAGTCGGACGGGATGGGCTTATTGTTGAATTAGGGTATAGGAAAGGTTTACTTCTACCACAGGTGCCTGTTGAAGAAAAGTGGGATAGTGAGGATTTTCTCTGTCACACATGTATAAAGGCAGGCCTCCCATTGGACTGCTGGATGGATAAAAATGTTAAGATCTACAGATTCCAGGGCCAGATATTCTCGGAAACTAAACCTAAAGGAGAGGTAGTAGAAAAAAATTTCACGGAGTAAATACATGGAAATCGACCCTTTTATACTGGCAGGGACATCAATCTACCAGGACACTGGCGCTGATGCCGTTCTAGTTGAAGTTGACTCTGTTAAGGATATGGAAAGGCTCCAAGAATTTATTTCTTCCAAAGGAATTAATCTATTCGGAGTATCTTCAAATGAGAAAATAAAGAAGAAATTTGAAAGAATTATCTTTGTTCCAGACATCCTGAAAAAGATCAAAACACGGCTAGAGTTTGCCATCTCAGCTGCTTTAAAGCAGGATTTACTGAAAAATGAGGATAAAATAGTATATGTGGGAAAACTTGACAGTGATAACTATAATTTTATAGCTACAAGAAAAACAAGCCAAATAACTGCAAACGGGCTTTATGAATTATTTTACAGTTTAAAAAATGTTAAAACGGAAGTCATCTATTCCGTTCTCTCTATTGCAGTCCAGCTAGGTAAAAAAGGCAAGGAGGGTAAACCTATAGGGACCTCCTTTATTATCGGAGACTGTGGGAATGTAATGCAAAGATCATCCCAGATAACTTACAATCCCTTTGAAAGAAGCTATGTTACAATAAATGATGTTGACGTTCATAATATGATAAGGGAGTTTTCGAGGCTTGATGGGGCATTTATCATATCGGGTGAAGGTAAAATTCTTGCAGCTTCAAGATATCTAGAGTCCGGAAATGAAGGTCTCTCACTGCCTAAAGGGCTTGGGGCAAGGCATCTATCCGCTGCTTGGATGACAAAGGTCACAGACGCAATAGCAATAGTATTGGCAGAATCCGACAATATGATCCGTGTTTTCAAAAACGGGGAGCTTGTTTGGGAAGTTGACCCTGATGAGGTAAAGGTTGATTAAATGAGCCTTGACATGATATTTCTTGAAATTAGATTATTTTTAAACTCTCTACTTCAATTATTTTCAGAAATTTTGCCGAGAGCATTCTTTGCAGTTTTAATCCTTATTTTGGGATTCTTTATTGGTAAAAGCGTTGGCAAATTTACCCAAAAATTAATGAAAAAACTTGGTATTGAAAACGCCCTCAAGAGAACAGAGGCTGAAAAGATTTCTGAAAGAGTGGGATTTAAAATTTTAAAAAGCGTTGAGATTTTTATCAGCTGGATTGTTTACATTGTTTCAATATTTTTGGCTTTTGAGGTACTAGATTTACCAGGATTTAGAAATCCCATGGACATATTCATCAATTATATACCAAATATCCTTATAGCATTCTTTGTAGTTATAATAGGGCTTGTAGTTGCCGATAAAATTGCAGTATTGGTAGAAAGATTATTTGAAGATATTAATATACCAAAATACTGGTTTTTTGGAAAGGGAGTCAGATATTTTATTTATATTCTAGTTGGAACAATGGCATTGACCCAACTTAAGGTAAGCACCGGGATTTTAATAATAACTATCACAATAATAATGGTCTTTTGGCTTATACTTATAGTAATAGGATTAAAGAATATTGTGCCAAACTTCTTTTCCGGGGTCTTTATAGTCTTTTATAGCCCGGTAAATGTTGGCGACACTATAAAAATCGGGGAAATAGAGGGGGTAGTTGAGGAAGTTTCTCTGATATACACAAAAATCAAGAGGGAAGATGGGAAATACGTGTTGGTACCTAATTCAAGGGTTTTGGACAACGTCATTATTAAGGATTAGGTTCTTTTGGCATGGATTATGAAGAGTGTTTATAATTAGAAAAGGGTTGAGAAAATGGAAAGTATTTGTGAACTTATTGAAAATTTATTCTCAAATGACAATAAACTTGCTTATGAATCCTTAAAGTTACTTCTATCAGAAAGTGAGCGATCAGATTGTGTTTACAGGTATTTTGATAGATTTGTTTGTATGATTCAAAATGAAAATTCTTACATCAGATCTAGAGGGATTGCACTAATATCAACTAATGCAAAATGGGACAAAGAAAATAAGATCGATTTAATTATTGACGATTATTTAAAGCATGTCATGGATGAGAAACCAATTACCTCAAGGCAGTGTATTAAGTCCTTACCCAATATTGCAAGATACAAACCAAAATTGATTAGACCCATCAGAAAAGCCTTAATTGAAGCAAATATCGGGGCGTATCCCGACTCCATGCAATCATTAATACACGGCGATATTGTATCGGCTTTGAAGCAAATTGAAGAGCAATAGCCAAAAAGCTTGTTTTGTTATGCCTTAATTATACATGGCTAAAGAGAAAATAATGAATATCAAGCACGTATATCAGGGCAAGTCACATAATTTTTATTAAAATTATAGGCGTGGTATCTTTAATTTATTTTTTGATAAATTTAAACATGATTTTTTCATTAAAAGCGCCGGGGTAGGGATTTGAACCCTAGATCTCACAAGGAGAACGGGATTAGCAATCCCGCGCCGTACCAGGCTGGGCCACCCCGGCTTAAAATAAATGAATTGGACGTTGTTTTTAAGTTTATGGTAGTGACCCGCCTGAAAATGGGCAGAATTGGCTACAAGGGAGGGATTCCCCCGTACTCGACCCTGCTACCCTACAAGCATTAAACGTCCTCCCTACCGCTGCTCCCTTCCGGGCCTGACGGGATTTGGAAGGTGAAGGGTTTACCCATCTCTTCCAAAATGAGCTAATCCGCCGCCAATCCTGTAGGACATGGCTTCAACATCGTAGAGATTCCACCATGTAAACAATTCAACTGCTTTTCAGGCTTCGGCCCCTTTTAAGACGGCTTAAGGTTATAGGAGGCGCCTAATCTCCCGGCCTAGTCTAATCCATATTAAATCAATTATATAAAAAGCTTACTAAAGTGGAGATATAATAAAAAAAATCAAAATGATTTTAGGGCTTTTTCCATTCTAAGTAGAGCCTCTTCAATCTTGGGGTAGTCTGTTGCAAATGAACATCTGACAAATCCTTCTCCCCTGTCCCCGAAAGCATCCCCTGGAACAACTACAACTTTGGCATTGTCAAGCATAAAGTCAGAAAATTCCCTTGAAGTCATGCCTGTATCTGTTATATTTACAAAGCAGTAGAAAGTACCTTTTGGATTTATACATGAAACTCCCGGGAGATTATTTAGCCCGTTTACTATGAGATCCCTTCTTCTTTCATATTCACTAACCATATCGGATACGCATTTTTGGGATGATGTCAAAGCTGCATAAGCCCCTTCAAGTGCAGGAGTGTTTAGGCATGAAACTGCGTATTGGTGGATCCTAAGCATTGGGGTAAGCATCTCTTTTTCAGCTATGGCAAATCCTACTCTCCATCCTGTCATTGCATAGTTTTTTGAAAAAGAGTTTGTAATTATTGTTTTATCATAATATTTCAAAAAGCAATCAGGTTTGTAACCATCAAAAACAATCTCCTCATATGTATCGTCAGATAATAAATATAAGTTATGATCTTCACAAATATCAGCTATCATTTTATAATCTTCCTTCTCTAAAACACCACCTGTGGGATTAGAGGGATAATTCAATACAAGCATCTTTGTCTTTTTATTAATTTTTTCAAGTATATCGTCCTGTGACGGCCTAAAGCCGTTCTCTTCATATAGCGGAAATTTTACAGGGATTGATTCTGACATATAAGCGTCATTTTCGTAGCATAAAAAAACGGGATCCGGTATCAACACTTCATCCCCTTTGTTTAGAAGGCCTAAAAAAGCAAGGTACACGGCCTCATAAGCTCCTGCAGTCAGAAGGATGTTTTGGGGTAGTGCTTCGGTAGAGAAAAGACGCATATATCTGTCAGAAATAGCCTTTCTGACTTTAAAAAGCCCCTGATTTTCCGTATAATGAGTCAATCCCTCGTCCAAAGCCTTTTTTGCTGCTTCCTTTATATGGACCGGGGTATCGAAATCAGGCTCACCGATACCAAGACTTATGACATTTTCGATTTTTTTAGATCTTTCTGAAAGCTCTCTAATTTTTGAAGGGATGACTAGTTTTACTCTTTCTGCAACCATTATAACCACTATCATAAAATATAACGATTTATTTTAAAGATTTCTGTTAAAGCTTAGCAGTGTCATGTAAGGGCAATACTTAAATAAAATCACAATTAATGAATTTCATGGAAAGCGTGGTAGAAATAACTTTTGATATGGCATTTCTCATAGAGGATATGAGAGAAATATGGAGAAAAACAGCTCCTTTTCATAAGCTAAATGACGAAGAGAAAAAACAGATTTTAACTATTATTGAAAACATCAAGAAAGATTGTGACTTAATATCTGATAGGGTGTCCAAATGAATATTGGAAAACTTGCGTTAAGGGATAGGGAGGAGTCTTTTATCAATCTAAATCCTTTGCAAACTGGGGGCAGAACTACTTCTGATGCAAGAAAGGCGATTATATCATATATTGATGGATACTCAATCTGCGACTGGTGCAAAGGAGCGCTTCATATCACCACAGAACCGGATATTGCAGGATTTCTAGGAGAGGTGTCTGATTTTTTGGGCATGGACTATGCCCTTCCAACAAACGGTTGTAGGGAAGCAAAATATGGTGTTATGCATGCCATTTCGACTGGAGGCAGCATACTGTGCGATGGCAATATGCATTATAGTTCTGAAGTTTCTGCTGAAAGGGCCGGATTAAGAATATATAAAGTCCCAAATAGAGGGGAGCCCGAATATAAAATAAATCCAGAGGACTATTCAGACGGATTTGAGCTTATCAAGAAAGAAACTGGAAAGTACCCAGAGCTTGCCTTGCTGACCCACGTTGATGGGGAGTATGGGAATGTCGTTGACGCAAAGGAAGTGGGTAAAATCTGTAACGATTTCTCTGTTCCTTTCTTACTCAATACTGCATATTCATCCGGCAGAATGGAAATTGATGGAAAGAGGATGGGCACAGATTTTATCGCATGTTCTGGTCACAAGTCATGGGCAGCCGGCGGAGGGAATATAGGCATACTTGCAATAAAGGAAGGGTGGCAAGACAAGGTATTCAAGCCAGGGGCAAATTGGAAATCAAAGCCTTTAGAGATCCTTGGCTGCTCCTCTAGGGGGGCTTCGCTTTTGGCCCTAATGGCATCGTTCCCGCATGTCAAAGAAAGGGTAAAAAAATGGGATGAAGAGGTCAAAAAGGCAAGATACCTAGTTAACGAATTAGAAAAAATTGACATAAAACAAATCGGGGAAAGGCCAAAAAATCATGATTTGATAAAGCTTGATACCCCTGTTTATGACAATATTGCAAAGACACATAAGAAAAAAGGATACTTCCTTTATTATGAGCTAAAGGACAGGGGCATAATCGGAATGAAAGCTGGCAGGACAAGAAAGTTTAAAATATCCACATACGGGCTTTCTTGGGAACAGGTGAGTTATGTTGCCGAAAGCTTCCTTGAGATAGGAGGGGGCTAATTGGATGACTGCATCCTTGTTAGGTATGGAGAAATTGCCTTAAAGTCCGATCAAACAAGAAAATGGTGGAACAAGACTCTCTTAGAAAACATGAAAGACTGTCTGGAAAAAAATAATATTTCCTACTCCTCAATCGACGTTCAATTGGGAAGATTTATTGTATATACGGAAGAGAAGAAAGAGGCTTCAGTTGCGCTAAAGAATGTATTTGGGATAACTTCCCTTTCCCCTGCCATCAGGATGGAAACTGATTTTGAAAAAATCAAGTATAAGTGCTTGGAGATTTCAAATAATAAAGGTAAAAAGTTTAGAGTAAGTGCAAGAAGGATCACAAAGGAATTTCCTATGACCTCAGATGAAGTAAATGGGGCTCTAGGAGCATTTCTTAAGGAAAAACTTGATCTTGAAGTTAATCTTACCAATTTTGACTTTGAAATGGGCATAGAGTTTCTTGAAGGATACGCTTATCTTTTCACTGAAAGAATCAAAACATTTGGAGGGCTCCCGATAGGTGTTCAAGGGAAGGTGATATGCCTTGTATCAAGCGGTATTGACTCTCCAGTTGCAGCCTGGCTATTGATGAAAAGAGGTTGCCAGGTGGATCTTATGCATTTTAAAGTGACGGATGAAGGGTACAAAAAATATACCAAAATAAAGGAAATACTCCAGAGATTTTCTTACGGTTATGAGATCAAAGACTATGTCATCGATGGGGTGCCATACCTTTCAAACACCAAGCAAAAACTCAATAGGAAGGGGAAGGACAAATGGATGTGTATTTTTTGTAAGAGGAGATTCCTTAAAGAAGCTGAACGAGTATGTAATGAAGAAGGGCATCTTGCAATAATAACGGGGGAAAATTTGGGCCAGGTCGCCTCTCAAACTCTAAAAAATCTAGTCCTTCTTGACTCAACTGTGAAGGTGCCGGTATTAAGGCCAGTTTTAACCTATGACAAAAATGAGATAGTGGGAATGGCAAGAGTTATAGGAACTTATGAAATATCCAAGGAAAAGGAACCTAAGTGCCCATTTACGCCTAACTACCCTATGACTTCAGGTAGTGTGGAGGAATTGCACAATATTGAGATGATGATATGGGATTGAAGGAATTCATTGAGATATCAAGACCCTCCAATGCACTTTTCTCAGGCGTTGCTGTTTTGATAGGCGCTCTTGTTGCAGGAGGGGGATTGGAAGATATACAAAAAATCGTCTTAGTTTTTTTTGTTGCAGTATTTGCATGTGCCGGTGGAAATGTTATAAATGACTACTTTGATTATGAGATAGATAAAATCAATGCCCCAGGAAGAGTCCTACCAAGAGGCGCAATGAGCCTAAAGACGGCGTATATGTTTTCTCTCATTTTATTTGTGATTTCCTGCATTCTTGCAGCGGCTGTAAATTTAGTGGCGTTTTCCATTTGCCTTGCGGCCTGTATCTTGATGTATATCTATGCAATGGCTTTAAAGAAAAAACCCCTATCAGGGAATCTACTAGTTTCACTTCTAACTTCAATAACATTTATCTATGGAGGAACGGCAGTTGAAAGCTATAAAGGCGTATCCATACTTGCTCTGATCTCATTTTTCGCTACAGTTTCAAGAGAAATCATAAAGGACATAGAGGACTTAAAAGGGGATGTAAAAAAGGGTGCTAAGACCCTTCCCGTTATAATTGGAGTGCCAAGATCATTTGATATAGCATTTGTTTTCCTCTTAATCGCCGCTTTTCTATTATACGCCCCTTTTATTACAACTCTTTACGGATATCTGTATCTTGTGATTGTAACACCTGTTATGTTTTTTGTCATGTACATAGTGTATCAAATCTACAGGGATAGAGGAAGCCCTAAAAGGATACAAAAGAACATAAAAAAGGCAATGTACCTTGTGCTTGTCATATTCCTTTTAAGTTCTATAATACATAGGGTAATGTAAAATTATGGAGAGCCAAATTATATGATTTATGTTACAGATCTGACTGAATACCTATTTTGTCCGTACAAGCTGTACCTCAAAAAAATAAAAGGAGTCCCGCTCCCTCAAACTTCAGAAATGTTAACTGGATCAATAATCCACAAAGTATACGAGGAAGTGCTACAAAGAGAAAAAATAACAATTGAACAGAGAATATGTGAGGAGATGGGGATTGATGAAATTTTCAAAATACTCTATGCCGATTCAAAAAGAGTGATCAAAAATGTCATGATAAAAAACAAGGTAAAGCTAAAGGAGTTGGGTGTAGACTACCTAGATCTCATCAAAGAGCTCCAAGAGGAATTAAAAGAGGATGAACTTCTTAAGGCAATAAGGATAAAGAAATACATTTCCATCTATGGCAAGGATAAAAATCTCTATCAAAATCTCTTTATGGTAAAAGATATGGAATATCCGATATCTTCAATTGAGCTTGGTTTGAGTGGCAAGATAGATAAGCTTGAAGAAGATTCAGAGGGAAATCTTTATCCAGTTGAGTTAAAAACTGGTCTTTTTTCAAATGGAATAAGAAAACATGAAAAATTGCAGGTGACAGCATATGCTCTTCTTTTAGAAAAGGAAAGAGGTGTCAAAATCCTCTTAGGATTCTTAGAGTATTACCAAGTCAAGCAGAGGATCCCTTTTCTAATAAAAGAGGACGATAAAAAAGAGGTATTAGAAATACTATCAAAAGTAAAAGAGCTGTTTGAAGGGCAGAAGGAGCCAATAAAAGAAAAGAAGAGTTTCTGTAAGAGGTGCGGCTACAGCGATTTTTGCTGGAGTACTTAAGTATAAGTCTTTTTTATATTTGAAAATTCTTTGTCATTAAAGCTTCGAATAACGGTGACTTTATCCGCTTTTATCACTTTGATATATTTGGTAAATAAATCCTCTTCATTTTTCCCTTCAATATAAAGCTTTGAAGGCGCGTCAACTAAGATTCTGTCGTCCACAATGGATAAAGCGTGCAACATTTGTGCCTCATTTTTGTCTATATCGATAATATAAACATATGCAGAATATCCTTCATTTATGGCCATTGAAGTATAAAGAATGGCAAAGTCTTCACAATCCCCTCCGCCAAAATCTATAGTTTCATCCGGGTAAAAGACTATATCAGGAAAGTCATCTAAAATAATTGAGTCGCGTAATTTCAATTCAATCCACTTTTCGTTTCTTAGGTCATAAGCTTTGATATTTGTCCATTCTTGGGTGCCTTCTGAAGTATACGTGAACGGGTCATAATAGTAATAAAAATTATCAATAAGGTAGTTGTAAGCGTTGAAAAGAAAGTTTTTCTGAGGGATTTCTTTGTTTATCTGGATCACTCATTTGGAATCTGGTGTAATAAACATCCCCATATTTCTTTGATCTTCAACTATATTCCGTTTTATTTTTTGGGAGTATCTTTGTAAAATTAACGATGATCTTTTTTGAGAATTAATGAAAAGCCTCTGGTATAGGAGTAATTGCTCATTTTCTTCCTGTGCTGTGGAAAGGAGTTTTTCTAAATCCTGAATCCTCCCGGAATATTCTTGAATCTGTGCTTCTGTTGCATTATGATCTAATGTCGGAGGTAGCGGGGGCCCAGGAGAGTAATGATCATAAAAGAAAAAATTATCAACAAATATAAATACAGCAATGAAAATGAGGGGTATTATAAACCATTTTTTTGGAGATTTCTTATTATGAATCTTTTCAATTACCATGAAAACAACTTGTGCTTAAACAATCTCAATATTTTGTAATTATTATTTTTTCGCATATTTACTAATCAATTCATTTAGCTGGGATACTTTAAACGGCTTTCTTATGACATCTTTTGCTCCAACTTCAAGAGCTTTTACGCCAATATTGCCATAAGCAGTAATTGCTATAATTTTAGCGTTTGGGTCAATCATTAGTATCTCTTTAATTACATCAAGCCCATTCTTTTTTGGTAATTTCAAATCCATTAGGACTACATCAGGTTTGTGTTTCACAAACATCTCGAGTGCTTCGACTCCATCTTTAGCAAGAAAAAGTTCGTAATTGAGGGAAATTTTATAAAATTCTAAGAGTTCTAAATAGTCTTCTGCAATTAATACCTTTACCATTTCAACACCTCACGTAATTTCATTATACATCTTCTCCATATTATCAAGTGTTTTTTTAAGGAATATTAATTGCTCCCTTTCTTTGGGGGGTAAATTTTCATATTTCAATGAATCAGTCACGCTTAAAACTATAGTTAAAGGATTTCTAAAGTGATCTATAACGTTTTTTACCCTATAGGACATATATTCAAGGATCACTGCAGCAACTAATAAAGTTATAATTGACCCCCTAATCAGATGAAATGATCTATACCCTAAAAGAAAATATATTACCCCTACCAAAAATACTGCCATTATTGAAATAATGTACCCATCAAGTCTAATACTAAAAATCTTTTTCATATACAGCTACAAATATTAGCCTTGCCTATAAAAATATTCCCATTGCACCAGGATTTCAAATTAAATCAGGTATCATTTTTAATTCAAATGAAATTCATCACAATTTTAAGCATGATGTCCCCAAAAAAAATGGCGATAAAGTACCCAATAGTTATAGGCACTATAAACGGAAGCCCTGGTGTTGCCCAAAGTGTGTCTATTTTCTTTGCCATAAGATCCTCTTTATATTTTGCAACGTCAAAATCCAAATTTCCAATGAATAGTCTAATTGTCCTATCCCCGTCTTTGAATTCTTCCAGGGGGTAAAATTTGTCTGACAGATTTTCTGTCTTAAGCCTATATCCTATAAACATTGAAATTATTTTTTTGACCTTACTTGAATCGTGCTCTTTTGGAAAATCTCTTTTAGCAAGATTATACATTAAAATAAATACTGGTATTAGGACGCTTATTATTAATGCATTGTCTAATACTGACATTGGAAATAGTCCAAACGCATATTCCCTCCCTGGAAGAGACGGCAAAAGAGCTCCAATACCCATTAGAATTTTCCCATCCCCTCCTCCAAATAATCCTAAGTAAAATAATAAGAGCGCTAGTCCAAACATAAGCAAAAATACAGCTCCAGTTATCAATAAGGGCTTAATTGAATTGTATAAAAAGGACATGTAAACTGAGTAAGCCAGCCCAACTAATGAGAGGGCAATCCAGTGCCATTCTTCAATTTCTCTTTTTTTAATATCAAGGTATGAAGCATGAAAAAGAATGAATCCACCGAAAATTATCTTTAGTGAAATCAACAAATCCATAAAGAGAATAATTTTAATGATTTAAAAGGTTTGATGGCAAGCTGATTACCTGTAAATCAGAATTCGATACCCTTGCGAGCTATTATCCCTTTTTGGTAAGGATGCTTTACCTCAACTACTTCTGAAACTAAGTCCGCTATTTCAATAAGCTCTTTTGGTGCATACCTTCCTGTTAAGACGATTTCAATGTTATCTGGTTTATTCTTTAGTACATCAATAACTTTTTCTAAGTTTATTAATTTAAAATTTAGGGCAACATTTATTTCATCAAGAACAATAATATCGTATTTGCCACTATTAATTGATTTTATGGAAAAATCCCACGCCTCATTTGCAAGATCAATATCTTCTTTACTTGGATTTTTTAAATCGATACATTTTGATTTTCCAAAAGATATGATTTCAATATTTTCCAGTTTATTGATGGCAAAATGCTCTCCATAAGAATTCCCTTGTTTCATAAACTGGATTATAAGTGACTTGAGGCCATATCCAGAAGCCCTTAATGTGAGGCCAAATGCTGCAGTACTCTTACCTTTCCCGGTGCCAGTATATATTTGTATTAATCCTTTCATATTACCTATCTACAATAGTGCCAATCCTTTAAAAAATAAACTATACAAATCCGGATTGAGAATTTCTTAATTAAAAGCAAAGACGTTTAAATAGAAATTATCCTTTATTTACTTTTAATGATAGAGTTCCTAAATGTTTCAAAATACTTTGGACGTCATAAGGCCCTGGATGAAGTAACAATTCAGATAGAGGATGGAACAACTATAGGAATAGTCGGGCCAAATGGCGCAGGAAAAACAACTCTAATAAGGCTCCTTTGTGGCATTTTAAATCCTTCAGAAGGACAAATATTAGTTAATGGAAAGGACTTTCAAAAAAATTCTTCATAAATAAAGAGAATTATAGGATATCTCCCAGAAGAACCAAATCTTTACGATCGCCCTACAGCAGGGGAGCTTTTAGAATATTTTGGCTTGTTATACGGAGTTTCTAAAGATAAAATTAATCAAAGGATTGACGAATTACTAGATCTGGTGGGCCTATCTGACAGGAAAGATTGGGCAGTATCCTCTTTTTCAAAAGGCATGAGACAGAGGCTTGCTATTTCAAGGGCATTGATTCACGACCCCAAGATAATCGTATTTGATGAGCCCACGATGGGTCTTGACCCCCTGACCTCTAAAAAAATAAGAGAGTTTATAATGACTCTAAAAAAGGAGAAGACAATTATTCTGTGCACACACTATATGTATGAGGCAGAGCAGTTATGTGACAAAATAGCAATAATTGACAAAGGAAAAATAAAAGCTTATGATACAGTTCAAAATCTTAAAGATGCTTATATAAAGGAAAAAACCTTTAGGATAGGTCTTAAAGAAATGAAGGAAGAGTTATTAGATAAAATTTCTTTAAAGAAAAATCTTAGGATAGAAAAAATAGGAAAAGATTTCGTAATACTAAAAACTAAGTCATACAAAGATCTCAAATATTTGTTGGAGGAAGAAATTACTTATTTTGAAGATTTGACCCCTTCCCTTGAAGAAGTGTTCATTGAGTTAGTCGGTAGTAAAAATGATTGAAAAAATGATAAAATGGGAACTAAGAAGATTGTTCAAAAACAAAAAATTTAAGATTGCCTTTATCTTGCAGCTACTTGTAATTCTTCTGATTATTCCACTTTTTGGTAGTTACGTCAGGGCCCTTGAAGAAGGGGGATTTTTTAATTTGTCAATTGGAGGAAAGGGGTATTTGCCGATAGGCATTTACTCAGAAGAAAATTCGCTCACAGACATTATTTCTGAAAACAAGAGAATTGAGATTCTGTGGCTTGATGAAAAGAAAGGATTTGAATTGTTAGAAAGCGGCAGAATTTCCGCATTTTTAGAAATAGAAAGGAACTTTGAGGATAATTTAAGAAGCTACAAATCTTCAACAGTTAAAATATACATTAATAGTGAAAATCCAAAGAGCATTCCTGCCTATTCAGAACTAAATAGCATAATTCTTGGTTTTAGAGATGGTGCAATTGAAGCTAGGATCAGTAATCTTTCAATTGTGAAGCCTGAAGTAGAGTTGGTGTACAGATCTCCATTTGCTAATAATGAAATTCCAGATAATGAAAATTCCCATGGTATAATCCAAGAACAGGCCCAGGTAAATACGACAAATATCCTTAACAATCCTTCTAATTTTGAAGAACAGATAAAAAAAACAAGGAAGTCATTTGAAGATGAGCGTGGAGGGTACATAGTTCTATTAGTTTTACTTCTCCCTATTTTTTTAAGTGGGGGAATGTTAATAGATTTGCTTATTTCTGAAAAAGAAAAGAAAACTGGAGAGGCACTTTTAGCACTTCCCATCAAAAGGGAGAAAATTTTCTACTCTAAGTTTCTATCCATAATGATAATTATTGTATTCCAGTTACTATTTTGGATTGTGGCTCTTTACTATTTTGGACGAGTAACAAATCCCCTTATTATCTTACCCCTTACAATAACGACAATATTGCTTTTGAGTATAACTGGCCTCATTGGAGTCTATTCAAAGAACTACAAAGATTCCGCCCTAATTGTAACCGTGACTTTTATAGTTCTATTTTTCTTTTTATTTGGTACAACCACCTTATATCTAGTTGGATTAAAGGAAGTCGCTGCTATTTCCCCTCTATCTTTAGTAATAGCAATAGAAAATGGTACCTATTCCGCTAAAGAGATGATTTTTTCTATATTGCCTTCACTTAGTTTTTCCTTAATTTTGATGTTTGCATCAACGACATTATATAGAAAGGATGAATTCTATTTTGGCCCAAGACCTAGTATTACTGAACTTATGTTCAATCTTGCTGGGAAGCTACAAATAAAGAGCAGATCTTATGGGCCTTATTTTATAGCATTAATCTTTGGATTCTTTGCAGTTTTAGTTTCAATTATTTTAGAGATATTTTTTGGTATTATTACAATCTACTTTACGGAATCAATATTTGTGATATTAGCCCTTTGGGCAATTATAGAGGAGCTTTCTAAAAGTATTGGCATTTTCTCTGCAAGCCATTATTATAGATTAAAATGGCATGAGGGACTGATGGCTGGAATGGCTTCTGGTCTTGGATTTGCCATATTTGAAAATATAATGTTTACAGGATTTGCACTAAATATATTCCCAGATTATGCAATTAGAATATTAATCATGAGAACATTTCTTTCCGGTGGGATGCATATTGTTTCAACTGGCATTATAGGAATTGGTATTGCTGAGAAAAAGTACATAGCGCTTACTTTCATTGTTGGGATAGTACTCCACTTTGGATATAATGTTATGATGTTACAGGGTGTGTTATGAGAAAAGAAATAATTTATCTTTCAATAAAAGAATTTAAAGATATAATTAGGGAAAAGGTATACATATTTGCATTTTTACTCCAACTATTCATAGTAATCGGAATAGTGCTTATAGGAAGTTCTTATGCCTATATCCAAACATATGTTGATGATCCAGGGTCCCAAGGGACTTATTTATTGTACTCTGAAGTAGAAGGATTGCCTGGATATCTAACTCAGGAATCGATCAAAAGTATTTCTTTAAGAAATAAAGAATTTAATGGCACGCTTCCAAGAAATATTGATGGAATAATATGGGCTGAAAAGGATAATTCTGTAAAAGTATTGCTAAAAAATCAATCAGACTTGGATAATTTGTTTGAGTCCATTAAAAGAGCCTATGTTAAAGCAAAATTAAATGGAAGCATTGATGAGGAAATATTAAATCCCATTTCTATCACTATATATCCCGAAAATTATAGTTACAGTATCACAGACCTATTTTTTGTTGAAATAATGCAGATTCTTTTCATCCCGCTTATATTGCTTCTACCAATATTCCTTTCTATGAACATTCTGTCCGATTCTATTGTTGGGGAAAAAGAAAGAAAGACTTTTGAAATTTTACTTGCATCCCCATTAAAAAGAGTAGAAATTATCTTTGGCAAGATATTGCCCACTTTCATCATATCAATTACGCAAATAATAATTTGGATAATGGTTTTGAGTGTTAGAGGAATATCCATCTTTAACATACCTTTGTTAATTATATTTCTTTCAATAATAATGCTTCTTTTGTTTTCAATGTCAATAGTGTTTTCTAACATCTCTTCCAGTATTACCGAATCAAATCTTTTCCTTACTCTATTTATGATGGTAGTAACGCTCATTATGTTTGTGCCAATACCTTCTGAAAATCATCTACTAAAAGAAATTCTAAATTATTCTCCAATTATACCTATAATAAAAATTTCCTCAAACCCTTCGATTGATTTTATTGATATAGGAAAGTACATTGTCATATATCTTGGACTTGCATTAGTTTCCCTATCAACAGCCATTAAAGGATTATCCAATGATGAAAATATTAGATTGTAAAATATTAAATACAAAATAAGAAATGAATGACTTAATTTTATAGCATTAATTAAAGAATAATCTTATAAAGATTGAAATTATTATTAATCTGGTGATTATTTGAAAAAAGTTAGCGTTGATGATATTCAAAAGGAAATAGAAAGAGATATTGAAATTGGAAAGAAAATGGTCGATGAAGGAAAGAGACTTTTAGATGAGGGCAAGTATAAATTGGAAGAGAGTAAATCAAGAATAAAGGATCTTGGTGATGAAGCAGGTATTAAACTAAAGGACTTTGAAGAAAAATATCGTGATGAAATTGATTATGTGGTTAAGGAGTCTGAAAAGGCCCTTCAGGAAACAGAAATATTCATCAGGAAGTATCCGTTAATGAGCATTTTTGCAGCTTTTGGATTTGGATACCTCATAGGTAAATTATTGAAGAAGTAAGTGGGAAAATGATTGAAGCAGTGCCTCTAAGTAAACTTATAGAATTATTGTTAAAATATATTGGTGTTTATGTTAAGCAGGGTGCATCAGATGCTATAGAAGAGGCAATAAAGGAGCCAATAAACAAACTTTCAAAAACTCTTTTCTTAGTTGTTGGTGCAGCAATACTTGCCTTTTCTGGCATAGTGGCTCTTTTTATTTCGCTGGTATTCTTTTTAAAACACCTCGTTGGCAGTTACATGGTTGCATTTTTGATTGTCGGGATAATGCTTGTCATTATAGGGGCTATAATTGGATATGGAGGGTATATCTATGGAAGAAAGGATAGAAAGGGAAGACATTGAAAAAATCTTAAAGGAGATTAAAAATAGGATTGGCTCTGAAAATGACATTTTACAAATTATTGAAAAACACCCAATACCAGTACTTCTTGCCGCTTTTGGGGCCGGAATTATTTTATCTCAAATCGACGACTACTTAATAAATAATATTGAAAAAGGAAAAAGTTGTCCTGTTGCTGAAGGAATTATGAAAGTTGGACTTCCCTTGTTGATGAAAGGATTCATCAAATAATCAGCGATCGAAGTAAATATTCTTGCTTGAAACAGAAAGCGGTATCCCTATAACAACATCACCATTGATAAGTCCCATATCAAGTGCTGTAGCTCCGATTGAATACATTATTCTGTTGTCAATATTTAGGATTTGAGCAGTCTTTGATGCACTACCTAATGCAATTCCAAGATCCACTAACGCAAAGCAGCATATAGGTGCAAAATAATCATTTATTTTTTTCTTTCTAGGTATGGAATTACAATCGTAACCGCACATCCCGCAATTTATGCCAAGGGGCGGTTTTGCTGTTACGCTGATAAGCACTACTGCATCGGATTCTGACACATTATTTGAATCCCTCAAAAATAATTTAAGTCCTTTTTTCTGCCCATATTCTTTCATTTTTTCAACTAAATCATTGTGTTCTTTACTGCCTTTGAATATAGACCTAGTTCTTATGTCGTCTACCCCTTTCCCTTTAGGTGCAGTTATTGCTGCTATTTCAATGAATCCAGCTGCAGCTTTCAAGCTTTCATTTATTTCTACCGGCACGCCTACACCTTAAATATTTTCCAATATGCTTACTCCCTTTAGCTTCAATACCTTAATTGCTTTTTCTAAATCGTTTACTTTTAGAATAAGGATTGCTTTTTTTTCTATTTTAGTTATAAATGCATAGGCATATTCGATGTTGATTGAAGCGTCACTTAGGATTGAAGCGATTAATCCCAAGGACCCTGGTTTATCCTCCATAAGGACACCTAATACCTCCCCTTTTCTAAAAGACATACCTGCGTTTTTCAATAGGGCCATTGCTTTTTCATTGTTGTCAGTTATCATTCTAACTAAGCCAAATTCTCCTGCCTCAACTAACTGTAATGCCCTAATATCAACTCCATTTCTTCCAATAATGTTACAAAGTTCAGCAAGTCTTCCTGGCCTATTATCAATAAAAACACTAATCTGTTCTACCATTTCAACACCTACATATCTTTTCTTAAATCAACTACCCTTTTTGCTTTTCCCTCAGGTCTTGGTATTTGACCAGGTTCAACTAATTCAACCTCTACACTTAGACTTAACATTTCGAAAAGTCGTTTTTTAATTTCGTTTTCAAGTGTTATAAGTTCTGAAATGCTATCCGAGAAAATTTCATTAGTAACTTCAACTTTTACCATTAGGCAATCTAAAATATCTCTGTCAACTATTATCTGGTAATGGTCGCCAACACCTTTTAATTCCATTAAAACTTCTTCAATCTGACTTGGGAATACATTAACGCCCCTAACAATTAACATATCATCACTTCTCCCAGTGATTCTTCCAATTCTAGGGTGCGGCAATCCGCAAGCACACTCTTCCCACGTTACGGATGAAAGATCTTTTGTCCTATATCTTAAAACTGGCATAGCTTCTCTCTGTAAAGTTGTGAATACCAGTTCTCCTTTCCCTTCTCCATCAAAATCAGTTTTATTGCCCTCACTGTCAATTGTTTCAACTATAAAGTGATCAGACCATGTGTGAAGTCCATTGTGCTCGGAGCACTCTATTCCTACCCCAGGGCCGCATAATTCAGTTAATCCATAAATGTCAAATGCTTCAAGACCAAGGCCTTTTTCAATTCTCTTTCTCATGTTCTCCGACCAAGATTCTGCGCCGAACACCCCCCGCTTCAATGAAAGTGTTTCAATTTTTACATCATTTGCCTTCATTAATTCAGAGAGCATTAATGCATAAGATGGCGTACATGCAAGAGTAGTAGTTTTCATATCTTTTAGAATTTTAATCTGTTTCATGGTATTTCCACTACTCGTAGGTATAACTGCTGCACCTAATCTTTCTGCCCCGTAATGCAATCCTAATCCACCAGTGAATAATCCATAACCATAGCTGACCTGCACAATATCTTTATTTGTTGCACCTACAGTTTCAAGACATCTCTTGTTTAACTCAGCCCAATTTTCAATATCTTTTTTTGTATATGGAACAACAGTCGGCACTCCAGTCGTGCCCGAAGAAGAATGAAATCTAACAACTTTATCTAAAGGCGTTGCTATCAATCCATAGGGATAGTGATGCCTTAGATCTGCTTTAGATAGAAATGGAATCTTAGATATATCTTCCAATCCTTTGATATCTTCAGGTTTCACCCCTGCTTCTTTCATCTTTTGTTTGTAATAAGGTATATTGTCCCATGAATATTTAACATTTTTAACAAGGAGCTTCCCTTGGGATTTTCTAATTTCCTCAACTGTTTTATGCAATTAATCCCTCCAAGAAAATTATAACTACACAAAACCTATAAACATAAGTATATATTTATTTCGATAGTATTTTGACTCTAGCTTGGATAGTTATCGGAAAAAATATATAAGAAACACTTAATAGAGTGAAAGAAGGAATTAAGAGAGTATGTCAGATTCAAAACTTGTCCCATTTAAAGCAAAAAAAACGTTTAATCTTTTTAATAGAAAATTTGAAGAGGGGAGGGATTACCAGCTTCATTTTTTAGAAGTTGAGGTTCTAATAAAAGAGGGATTGGCAGACATAATTCCATTGAGTTCAGTTGATTATAGGAAATTGTTAAATGAAGAAAAAGTTTCAGAAAAAATGTTGGAGTTAAATGATAACTTTTTTTATTATGCAAAATTGTCCCAAAAATTTCTTAAAGATAAAAGTAGTGCATCCGAACTCGATAAAAAAAAATACAGTGATAGTGCAAGCGCACTGAGGAATTTCTTAAGACTAAGGGCGGAAAAGATATTAAGGTTATTATTAATCCAAAATCAAAAAATTGAAGTTCATGAAGATGAGTTAGAATACGTATCTTTAATAAATAAAGAAATTTCAAAATGGATAGAGTATGGGGAGGAAATAGTAAAGGGAGAAGGGTATGAAGCTTAATTATGAAGAAGTTGTGGATAGATTTAAAGAATTCTATGAAACTTACCCTGACGTAAGTGAACCCAAGTATAAGAAACTCATTGATAAGATGAAGATAGAGGGTAAGAGCTCCCTTGATATTAATTTTGATGACATTATTGATTTTGATTTTGAACTTTCCGAACAACTTCTAAGTGAGCCTGAGCAAATTTTATCTGCACCAAGCGAGGCTTTGAAAGAGACTTATGGTGCTGAAACTGAAAAAAGGCTTACAGCGAGATTTCTTAATCTGCCTCCAAAAGATAGAGTAGATATTAGGGATATTAGGGCCGTGCACATTAATAAGATGATCCAAGTGGAAGGCGTGGTAAGAAGAACTTCGGAAGTTAAACCTGAGGTAATTGAGGCAGTATTTAGCTGTGAAAGGTGTGGGGAATATATTACGGTGATGCAAGACTCTCAAATTTTTAAAACTCCTGTAACCTGTTCTAATCCCGCATGTGGAAGAAATGGTCCTTTCAAATTAGTCAAAGCTTATTCAAAGTTTGTGGATTGGCAGAGTATTAAAATTCAAGAAAAACCTGAAAAATTGAAGGGAGGCAGGCTGCCTTGGAATATGGATTGTATAATCAAGGATGATATTGTTGACATCGCCCACCCAGGAAACGTTGTGACTGTAGTTGGTACTTTAAAGACAATACAAGAGAGCTCTCTAAAAGGCGGAGGTAAAAAAACCACTTTTAGCAAATCCATAGAAGTAAACAGTATTGAAGTAAAAGATAAAGACATTCAAGATCTAGAGTTAACGGAGGAAGATGAAGAAAGAATATTAGAGTTGGCTTCAGATCCAAAAATATGTGAAAATATCACTAATTCAATCGCGCCGTCAATTTTTGGAAATGAGCAAGTTAAGTATGCCGTTGCATTACAGCTTTTTTCAAGTGAAGCAAAGATTCTAAATGATGAGACAAGAATACGGGGCGACTCCCATATCCTTCTTGTTGGTGATCCTGGAGTTGCAAAATCTCAAATTCTTAAATACATCAATCTTGTTGCGCCAAGGTCGATATATACAAGCGGTAAGGGAACGTCTGCTGCGGGCCTTACAGCTGCAGTAATACGAGACGAAAGTTCGGGCTCGTTTGCCCTGGAAGCAGGGGCCCTTGTTATTGCCGATAATGGTATTGCTTGCATAGATGAAATAGATAAAATGTCTAATGAAGATCGTTCGTCAATTCATGAAGCCATGGAACAGCAAACAATCTCTATTGCTAAGGCCGGGATTATTGCAACTTTGAATGCGCGAGCCTCTATTCTAGCAGCTGCAAATCCAAAAAGAGGGAGATTTGACAGTTATAAACCACTTGGAGAACAAATAGATCTATTGCCTACACTTCTTTCAAGATTTGATTTGATTTTTATATTAACTGACAAACCAAAAGAAAGTGAAGATAAAAAGATTGCGGAACATATATTAAAAGTCCATTCAAAAGAAAAAGAATCCATAATGCCGATACTAAGTACTGATGACATCCGAAAGTATACAATATACTCAAAAAAAATGATTAAAGAAATAACATTAACAGAAGAAGCAAAGAATAGGCTTTTGGAATTTTATGTTAGTATTAGGAAAAAAGGTGAAGAAAAAAACACACCGATCCCTATTACCGCAAGGCAGCTTGAATCGTTAATTAGATTGTCTGAAGCAAGGGCAAGGATGAGGCTATCTGATAAAGTAATTGTAGAAGATGTAGAAGATATTATCCAGTTATATATGAAATCAATAGAAGATGCGGGAAAAGATCCTGAAACTGGAGAAATAGATATAGACATGATAATGACCGGTAGGCCCAAGTCTCAGAGAGACAAAATTACCGTCATAATGGATATTATTTCTAATTTAGATAAGAAAAATAATGGCGAAGGTGCACTTATAGGTGATGTCTACGAAGAAGCGAGAGCAGAAAACATTAGTGATTCCTTTACCCGTAAGATTATTGATGAGTTGAAGCAGAAAGGAGATGTGTACGAGCCAAGACCTGATAGGCTTAAATTAACTTTACTTTAAGGAGAGAAATTCAATTGTACAATAGAGGGAGAAATTCAGAAGTAACTTTAGTAAAAAAATTATGGGAAAATGGATATGCCGCCCTTAGGATGCCAGGATCTGGAAGGGGTCAATTATACCCTCACCCAGATATAATTGCAGGAAATGGTAAAAAATATCTTGGAATAGAAGTAAAAATAAGGGCAGACGAAAAATGTTACTTTAAAGAGGAAGATGTTGAAAAATTAAAAGAGTTTTGTATTATATTTGGTGCCATTCCGTATTTTGCAGTCAGATTTGTAAGAAGATGGAGATTTTTTGAGGTTAAAGATTTAGAAAAAACTCCTAGTGGGTATAGAGCTTCTTTTGAAAATGGTAAAGAATTCTCTAAGATAATAGGGGACGGAAATGATCTTTAGGCAAGTAGAGGCAGATGACCTATACACAATAATTGATTTAGAATACCAAAATTTTGACTTTCCATATCCGCCTGAAGTAATCAATTTTCTGTATGAGTCATACAGAAATACGTTCCTTGTGGCAGAAAAAGACAGAGATATTATTGGATTTGTAATAGGTATAACTCAGAGAAAAGAAGGGCATATTTTAGTAATAGCTGTAAGAGATGATTTTAAGAGAAAGGGAATAGGAACAGTTCTTATGCAAAAATTAATTAGTGTTTACAAAAAAAATGGCATAACTAGATTAAGGCTTGAGGTGCGAGAAAGTAATATTGCCGCTATATCAATGTACAGAAAACTTGGATTTAAGATTAACAATAAACTCAAACATTATTACGAAGATGGAGAAGATGGATTGCTCCTAAGAAGAGGTTAAATCAAGTTCCTTTATCCTTACCCACATATTTAATCTTTTTTAATGGCCCTTCGTAATATATCTCAATCTCTTTTTCAAGATATTCATACAAATATCGCTCCACTGTGCTCCTAGGTATTCTAGTTTCATTTACTAATTCTTGAATAAAATAATCTTTACCTGATTTAGTTCTTTCTCTGAGGAGATTTCTAATATACTCAATTCTCTCATTTCTCAATTCGAATTGCTTTCTCCACCCCATATTATCACCATCGATTACATATATTGAACGATTAATCTTTAGTAATTAGTATTTAGTTTCTCTTACTATATAAAGTTTTCGGTAATTAAAATTTATAATTGAAATATGTAACAGCATTTTAATGCTTAAAATTATTTATCTAAAAGAATAACTATAATGGCAAGAATATCATTTTTATTGATAAACAATTATAAAAATAGAAAGTTATATGCCAATTATTTTAGACATGTGCTAATATAAGAATCCAAAGATTTATTTAGGGATTGCATATCTTTTTTTTGAGGATATTATGTTTAAAAATATAGTTATTGTGGGAACAGGATATGTCGGGATCCCTGTTGCCGCTATGTTTGCAGATAAAGGATTTAATGTAATTGGAATCAATAGAACAAAAGATAAAGTTGATCTTATAAATAAAGGCTTATGCCCCATAGAAGGGAATGAACCAAATTTACCTGAGCTTATAAAAAAAGTTGTAAAAAATAAGAAATTGATTGCAACAACGGATTATTCTTACTGTAAAGATGCAGATGCAATATTAATTTGTGTGGAGACCCCTTTCGATTCTGAAAAATGGGAGCCCCATTACGACTCATTAAAATCAGCACTGACAAGTGTGGCCAATAATATGTCTAAGGGGTGTTTAGTAATAGTGGAATCAACAATAGCCCCTACTACAATGGAAATCCTAGTTAAGCCAATTTTGGAAAACACATCTAAGATGAAAGCAGGCAAGGATTTTCTACTTGGAAACTGTCCAGAACGTGTAATGCCAGGAAAGCTTCTTTATAACATTGAAAATTTGTCAAGAGTGTGTGGAGGTATAAATGAAGAAACAACAAACAAAATGCTTGAGCTCTACTCCCATATAGTTAAAGGAGAGCTTTATCCAACAGATTGTATTACTGCTGAAGTTGTAAAAACAGCAGAGAATGCATACAGAGATGTTGAGATAGCATTTGCAAATGAAGTGGCGTTGATATGTGAAAAACTTGGAATCAACGTATATGAAGTTAGGGAATTAGTAAATAAAGCTCCATACAGGAATATGCATTTCCCGGGGGCAGGAGTTGGAGGTCATTGTCTTCCAAAAGACTCACTATTACTTTCATATGGTGTCAAAGGTATTATGATCCCAGAATTAATGATACTTGCTAGAAATCTAAACAAAAATATGCCAATTCATACTGCAGGACTGTTACTTAATGTTTTTAAGGAAAAAGGAATTAACATTAAAGGCAAAAAAGTTACAGTGTGTGGATTTGCTTATCTAGAGAATTCCGATGATACAAGAAATACCCCCGCACTTGATATAATTAATACATTGAAGGAAAAAGGTGCCATAATCCAAGTTCATGACCCCTTTGTTAAAGGTTATGAAGGTATTGAAATAAAAAAGAATTTTTATGAAAGTATAGATGGATCAGACGCGATAGTTTTTGTAACGGCACATTCAGAATATAAAAAACTTGATCTTGGCAAAATCAAAAAACTTATGAATACCCCAATTATTGTGGATGGAAGAAATATCTTTGAAAAAGAAGATGTTATCAAGAGAGGATTTGTTTACAAGGGAGTCGGAAAAGGATAAATCATATCCTTTTTATTATGTTGTTTGAATAAGAATCAATCGCAGATATTGCAACTTCAAGCGCATGTAGTCCCTCTTCCCCCGAAACTGGCGGTGCAGTATCTTTTTTTAAATATTCAATAAAACATTCAAGTTCAATTGACAAAGGTTCTTTTTTTTCAATTTTTGCATCTTTTTCCCACTCTTTGTCATAGAGAACTAGTTTCTGATCAATATAATCGACTTCTGCTATTCCCTTATCTGCAACAATAGTGAGGCTTCTAACTTTGTGAGGGGTATGCCAATTAGTATTAATTAGCCCAGTACAGCTGTTTCCAAAAGTCATCAAAATTGTGGCATAGTCTTCGAAGAGATGCATTCTTTTACCTCCAGTTGCATATACTGTTTTGACTTTCTCTTCAAGTAAAAAAGACATTATATCTATATCATGAACGCCCAAGTCAATTATTATGCCTACATCCCTTATTCTTGGGTTATATGGCCCAACTCTTTTTGAAGACATCGTAACAATTTTGCCTAAAGTATCGTTTTTTATTAGCTCTTTTAGTTTTTGTATGGCAGGATTGAATCTTTCAATGTGCCCCACAGAGAGCTTAACATCAAACTTTTTTGCATTATCGATAATTTCCTTGGCATTTTCGATAGAGTCAGCAATGGGTTTTTCGACTAAAACATCAATTCCATTTTTAATTAGATCATTACACACTTCCTTGTGAAGTTTTGTTGGAACTGCAACAACTGCAGCATCTAAACCCTCTTTTATTAACTCCCTATAATCTAAAAATCCTTTTGTATTATATGTATTCGATAATTCAGTAATTCTTTTTTTATCTATGTCCGATATGCCCACTAATTCAATATTCATTGAAGCAAGATTCCTAATATGGTGCCCTCCCATTACTCCAGCACCAATTACTCCAATCTTAATCATTTAAATCCCTCGAAGAAAGAAATAATGAAGTCAAGCTCCTCTTTTTTTAATAATGGATGAACAGGTATGGACAAAACCTCTTTAGCTGCCTTTTCTGTTTCCCTTAATTTATCTTTATATCCGAGTTCTATGTATAGAGGCTGCATATGTAGGGGCAATGGGTAATATATGCCATAACCGATTCCTGCCTTTTCAAGCCCTTGGATTATCTGATCTCGTTTTCCATTTTTGATCCTTACAGTATATTGGTGGAATACATGTTCTTTATTACTGGAAACTTTAGGGCATTCCAAATAATCCAATTTAGAAAGTTTTTTAGAATAGATTTCTGCATTTTTTCTTCGAGCTTTATTGAAATCATCAAGTTTTTTTAATTGACATATTCCAATAGCTGCACAAATGTCCGTCATTCGGAAATTGAATCCCAAAGTGTCATAGTAATATCTCCTCTCCTGCCCATGATTTCTTATTTTTTTTGATTTTTCGAATACTGATTTACTATTGGTGGTAATCATGCCCCCCTCTGAAGTGGTAATGTTTTTTGTTGGATAAAATGAAAAGCATCCTGTTCCAAATGACCCTACTTTTATTCCATCAAATTTAGCTCCATGTGCCTGGGCAGCATCTTCAATTAGTACAAGATTATTATCATCACATATTTCTTTTATTTCTTTTATTTCTGCTGCTTGCCCATATAGATGAACTGGCATTATTGCTTTTGTCTTCTTAGTAATTTTTTCTTCGATTAAGGAAGGATTCATATTAAATGAATTTGGATCTATGTCAACGAATACAGGTTTTGCACCGGTAAAGAGAACGGAATTTGCAGTAGCTACAAAAGTAAATGAAGAAGTAATTACTTCATGTCCTTTGCCAATGTCATTTGCTAAAAGAGCAATATGTAAGGCTGTCGTTCCATTTGAAGTGGAGATTGCATAATCTGTTCCTATGTACTCTGCAAATTTCTTTTCAAATTCTTCAACTTTTTTTGATTGGGCGATATTCCCACTCATCAATACGGACCTAACTGCTTCAATTTCGTCTTCAGTTATTGATGGTTTTGCTATAGGTATGTTCATTTTATTCCCCTATTAAAAGATAATCTTTTTTATTAATATAAAATTTAGTCTTACAAAATGTGCACTCCATAAAGACTTTGTTTGCCTCTTCATTGATTTTTTTTGCTTTTCGACCACATTTACAAACAAACCCTTTGAGTTTTGCAGGATTTCCAAAAACTAAACCATATGCAGGAACATTTTTTGTAACTACGGCTCCAGAACCTACCATAGCATATTCCCCGATAATTACTCCGCATATGATTGTGGCGTTAGCACCGATTGAGGCCCCTCTTTTTACAAGCGTGTTGACACATTCCCAATTACTGTTGAAAGCTCTAGGATACAAATCATTAGTAAATGTCATGTGTGGCCCTAAAAAAACTTCATCCTCGATTATAACTCCGTGATACACAGATACGCCGTTTTGTATCTTGACATTATTACCAATTTTCACACCAAAATCAATGTATACACATTTACTTATAATACAATTTTCTCCAATCTCCGCCTCTTCTCTCACTTGAGATTGATGCCAAATCTTGGTATTTTTGCCAATTTTAGCGCCTTTAGAAATTTCTGCAGTTTCGTGGATAAAGTATTCCGGCATATAGCATATTACCTTAAAAAGGATTTAAAGTTTTCTAAAGATTATTTGGGCAAAATGTACAATATACCTGCTATACCAGACAAAATAGAAAATAGATAACAGAACAAGATTGCTTTTTTTTCAGTCATAGGAAAGTAATAGGGTAAAAACCATTTTACAGTAAGATTATTTGGAACATGGAGTATCCCATTTTTATCTACTTTTCCAAATTTAATATGAGGGTATCCTTTTAGTTTCCAATAAACAAACATTAAAAAGTTGATTATATGTGGTATTAAAATAATGACTCCAAATATCTCAAGATTTAGAAATATAATAAATCCCCCAAGTGCCGCTCCAATCATAAGCGTTCCTATGTTTCCTAAAAATATTCTTGAAGGGTACTTATTAAAATACATAAAAGCTATCATTGCACCAAGTATCGGAGCGATATAAATAAGGCCGGTGTAATTAAATTTGATGAAAGCTGCTATTGCAGAAAATACTATAAGAATAGTTGTGACGCCACCTGAAACTCCATTAAATCCGGAGTGCATATTTATTAGATTGGAAACTACCATCACATAAAGCGGTGCAATAATATATGAAAATAAAATACCTAATTCAATTTCAATAAAAATAAGTGACAGTGAAGTATCTATGTTTAATAGTGCAATTGGGAATGCTAAAAAGAATGGGGCTATAATCTTAATTTTTCTTCCAATGTTGATTAGATCGTCAACTAAACCAAAAACGGCAGATATGACTATGACAAAATAGAATATAAGAAGCTCCTCAACTAAGGGAAAAATGATCTGAAGTATAATCAACGAAGATAGGACTCCCATTAATATAGGAAGACCGCCCATTGTTGGAACTAATGTTTTATTTATTTTATAGTAATCTCGTACGACAAGATTCTCTTCTTTAAATTTCTGAATGAATTTAGGTATTAAAAAAAAAGTAATTGAGAAACTGATAATTAAAGAAATAAAAAAAGTTATGTATGAATGCATATAGCCCGCCATTACCTTAGTATTCTATAGATTTTAACATAACCATTGTCGTAAACAAGATTGTAGTTTTGAAGACCTCTTTCATAAACTATTAGCCTTGAAAATAAAGTATCCTTAATATTTTCAGGCATCATAATTGCATTTTGTGGAGTAATGTAGATTATCTGGGGAATTGATTGAAAATTATATTTGACATTCTCATATACATAATTTTGTCCGTTTGGATTTTCGATAACAAAGTTAGAAACACCATAACGTTGATTATTTTGTTCGATATAGCAGTAGTTATTTTTCTCGTCAGTGACTAAGAAAAGTCTAGTTGCCCCACTTTCATATATGTAAGTAACTGCATTGTTCAATTTTGATGTTCCTTTAAAGAAGAAATATGCAGTCCTAAATGTATCCTTACCTATTACACTGTTTAGAACGGTAGTTTTAACTAAAAGACTTTGATCTACTAGAACATAGTTCATCCTAAAGTTATTGCCTGTCGCCCTATATGCTTCCTGCTCCATAGCAGTGATTTTTTGAATGCCCGTCGAGTCGGTAGATCCTAAAAACTCACCAAATCCACTTATCCATGGCCCCATACCACTTCTCATACCGTCAGATATTGTTCTCCTTCCCCCAACGGTCTGTATCCAATATCCATAATCCCACCAATTACAAACCACTTCTTCCTGTGGGGTATTATCATTTAACCACATTAATGCTGATAACCATCTGTCCTCTAAATGCGGAGACTGTGAAGTCCTATATGGAATAGATCCTCCGTACCTATGATCAAGTGGATTATACAAAGAGAAAGAAGTAAATATAATTAGCAGTATTAGTGTTAGGGAAACCGCACTGCTTTTAGAAAATCTGTCTGTCAGGAAATCATAGATGCCTAAAAATCCAAAAGCCGCCATTATTGCAAAAGTTATACCTCCAAAGAATGAATTTCTTAGCATTTGATAAGACATGAAGGTATTAAAGACAAATGCAGACAGGATGAAGAGAGTAGATTTAGAATCTTCATTGTTTAGTATCTTGTAGATTGCATATACGGCCCCAATTATTGCCATTAGTGGGAATAGGTAAAATTTATCTAGAAAATCAGAAAATGAGCTTGCTTGCCCTTGTCCTGAAATTCCACTGATATCAACGCTTCTGAATATATACCCCAATACATTATAATTTAACACAAATTCAGAAATTGCAATTAGTATTACAGACAATACTGCCATGAACACAATATAGTATTTCCTATCTTTTGCAAAATAGCTTGATAGGTATATAATGAGTGCAAATCCCAATCCAAGAAGAGCTAGAAAAATCCTCAAGGATTCAAATTTATATGGGGGTATCAAGAAATATGCATAAAATAAGGCAATCAGACATGCCGCAACTAATACCCACAAATCAATATCCTTAAGGATCTTTTCTTTTATGGTGATATTTTTAATCTTCTTAGTTTCTTTAATAAATGGTTTGAATAGTGTGTAGGTTGCTACTATTAAAGGAACGAAGAAAAAATTCCCATAAGTATTGGCATATAATAATAACACAATCAATGATAAAATTCCATAGAGGATAGTTTTGTTTCTATCTTTTTCTTTGAATATTAACATTGAAAGTAACATGAAAAGTATAAAGAATAATGAGCCAACTGTATCTTTCCATAATCCCCCTCCTGAAGTCCTATAAATGAATGAGGGCATAATTGCAGTGAAAAATGATGAAATAATGGCAATATATTTATTATCCCACGCTTTTAATGCAACAAAGTACATCAAAATTGCTCCTATCACGCCAATGAATATAGGGAGGTACATATGGACTTTCAATAAATCGATTCCCGTAATTTTTGAAATAATTGAAGTTAAAATTGGCAATCCCTGTAGGTCTTCAACAATAAATGACCTAACAACAGTTGGGGCCATAGGATCTATTTTAGGAATCTCACCATAAAGGTGATATGCTGCTTCTCTCAAGAAAAAATAAGGGTCATATCCTAAAAGCCTGTTAAACCTTAAGGGCCAGGATCTCAAGAAATAGCCAATCACTGCAGAGAGTAAAAGACCTGTAACGACAAGATAATTGCTATAGTTATTTATTCCTTCAAAGGAAAATTTTTCTGTTTTAATTGCTTTTTTATTCTTCTTTCCTTTAGTTTTTGCCATTATAATCTCCATATGTAAAAGCTAAAAAATAATTTAAATAATTAACTGAATAAAAAAGGAAAAAAATTAAATAATTAATTTTTTCTTCTTCTGAAGTAATAGTATACCAATGCCGCAGCTCCTAAGACCCCTGGAACCTCAAATCCCGGAACTCCTTTTATTGGAGAAGTTTCCTCCTTTTCTACTGTAACGTAGATTACATCCCTATCTGTTTCTCCATTATTATCGGTCACTACCAAAACTACCTTGTATACGCCCGGTGTAGCATATGAATGAAGCGGTTCTTTTTCGTCTGAATACCTGTCATCTCCAAAGTCCCAAGAATACTTTGTTATTGTTCCATCTGCGTCAGTTGATTTAGATGCATCAAAATGGATTGCTTCGCCCACTTTTGCTTTTATATCGTTGCCTGCATTTGCTTTTGGAGGCTTGTTAGTTGTCGGAGGTGGCGTTGGAGTAGTTTGATCTTCAGTAATTATTGCAATGGCAGTGTCTGTATTTGTTGCACCACTATTATCCGTAACTGTCAATGAAACAGTATATGTGCCCGGAGAAGAATAGACGTGGCTTACAATTGCCCCTAAAGAGCTTCCGCCATCCCCAAAATCCCAAGAATAATTAACTATTGTGCCGTCAGAATCGGTAGATCCAGAACCATTAAATGTAACTGGTTGTCCTACTTTAGAAGTTTTGTTAGGACCTGCATCGGCCGTGGGGGGATTATTTGATGGCGTTGGTGTAGAGGCGACTGTTAAAGTTTGAGTGCGTTCGTTGTTTGTTTCATTTTCTTCTGAAATGACGTTTGAAGGATCTATGGCGACTTTAACAGTAGTGGATCCTTCAGGGAGTATTAGTGTCGGAAATTTGACCGTGGCTGATGATCCAGCAGGCAAAGTCACAGTCCCTAATCCATCAAATTTTGTAACTCCATTAAACCATATCTTTAAGCCAACTTCTCCGTTATAACTACCTGCACCGCTATTAGCAATAGTGACAACTACCATATTTGAAGTTCCTTTCTCAATATTTGTAATTTTGAAATCAGGTTTATTTACTGATGGTGTAGAGTAAAAGTACATTAAAGTTGGATTTTTGAACTCAATCCTATCAACTGAATTATCGCTATCCGTTTTTTTAGTGAATTCGATCCTAAATTGAACATATTTTTTCCCAGAAGAAACTGCATTTTGCACCGCTGATTTAACTTCAATTACTTCAGATGGTAGGGAATTGCCAGACCATACTGTAGAAAGTTTTGGACCATCGAAATCAGATAATTCTAAGGTATTCCCATAATTGACGTTGTATACTGATAGTTTTCCTAAAGTTGCAAATGGATTTCCTAGGACTATTCTATTGTCTGTCAAGCCTAGCGTTGCAGATGTAATGGTGGCATCTGCTGGTATACTAGAAATATCAAAAGCTAAAAAGCATTTTACCTGGTGATTGCCACCTTGATCACCTGCCGTGTAGATTTGTCCGTCGTATTTTGTTCCCATACTTGTTAAACTGCCACTAATAGACTCAACAGGCTTGTGAATTAAAGAAGCAATTATTCCAGGAATAATAGGATTTATAGGAGTCACGCTAGTTGCAGTTGTTAGAAGACTCAAACACAACAATGTCGTTATAACAAGTGATATCACTCTTGTTTTATTTTTCATAAAAACACCTTATATCCCTACATATCTAGGAAAAAGGAATATTTAAATCTTATTATCCGTTTAGGAAAATAGTAAAGAATTATGATTTTATTTTTTTAGCCGCAGTTTTTAAGGCGATTAATGTACTTTTTTGAGGCATTATTGTCACAACTGGGATTGTAACGACTTTTTCTACAATTGAGCTTACTATGGGGGCACATACCAATGCACTAGCCCCGTCTCTTTCTGCCCTTATTGATTGGATGAACACTTCTTCAATATTTGTGACAGAATACTCTTTAATCAAATATTTATTTTCATTATCCAATATATAATTCTCGTCAAGCATGTTTAGAACTGATCTTGAGGCTACAAGTGCAATAAATTTATTAGAATTTTCCTCTCCTTTTCGTAGTACATCATATATTTTTCTAATAGTCTTTATGTTGGGATCTCTATTTCCTGAAATAATTTTATAGATAGTTGGAAGAGGTATCCCTGAAATATCAGAAAAATTCTTGATACTACCAAAAGTATTAACTAAAAGGGATTCCAGTTCAATTTTAAACTCACTATTTGAAAGAAAAATTATCTCTCTTAATCTCTCTGCTTCTTTGAGCCCCAGATTATCACCTTAAAGTATATTAATTATAATCATATTTATACTTATGGGTAAATTAATTATACTATAATAGAAAAACTTATAAGAAAGATAATGATAATAGCGTTGGTGAAACAAATGAAAAAAACATTTGCCATAGTATCTTCTATATTGATTGTTACAGCACTTTTATTAGGTTGTGTTGGACAAGATAAAGACAGCGCTAAAAAAATGACTGAACTTAGGATAGGTTACCAGCCTAGCACCCACCAGATTGCAGAAATGGTCGCAATGGAAAAGGGATGGTGGCTAAACGATCTAAAAAAATTTGGAATTGAAAAAGTAACAGACTACGAATTTCCATCTGGGCCACCGGAAATGCAAGCAATGTTAGGTGGGGATATTGACATAGCTTATGTAGGTGCTACACCCCCCATACCTGCAATTGATCAAGGATTGGATGCCAAGATTGTAGCAGCCGTTCAAACACAAGGATCCGGCATAGTCGTACGACCAGAAAGTAATTATACCGGCCCCTCATATCTTGTTGGGAAAAAAATTGGCACATTTCCGCCTGGCTCAATACAAGATATGGTTCTAAAAAAATGGCTAACTGATAATGGGATAGATGTTTCTAAAGTGGATATCAAGCCAATGACACCAGGAGATGCAACTACGGCTTTGGCTGCAAAACAGTTGGATGCAGTATTCCTACCCGAACCATCACCTGCCTTTTTAGAAATAAGTGGTAATGGAAAAAACGTTGTTTCTTCAGGAGAAATGTGGCCCGGTCATGCATGTTGCGTTCTATTGGTCAACGGAAAATTGATAAGAGAAAATCCAGAACTGGTCAAGGAGATAATAAGAATCCATATCAAAGCCACAGAATTTATTGAAGAGAATCCTGAAGAATCTGCAGAAATAGCTTCAAAAAAACTTGGATTGTCCAAAGAGTCCATTATATATTCAATTAAAAACTCTGACACCACATTCATTCACGATCCTAATAAGATAATAGAATATATTGAAGTCTATGGAATAGAGCACTATAATCTTAAGTATACTAAAAAACTACTTACCTCAAAAGATCTAATAGACACTAAACTTTATAATGAAGCTATTAAGAAGTAATGGATAAATATTTAAATAAATTTTTTATTTTTTGTTCAAATGAATAATTATGACAGTTTATTAAAAAAGTATAGGACTTATACCATCATTTCTCTTGGAATAGCAATTGCTTTATGGGAATTTGTTGCAGTTTTTATAGTAAGAAATTCTTTTTTATTGCCAAGTTTTGTTGATACAATGACCTCCCTATACAATCTTGTAAAAAGTATGGAGATATTCTCAGATTTAATTATAAGTCTATATCATTTTGTATTGGGGATGTTCTTTGCAATCATATTTGGCATACCTATAGGAATGGGAATGGGATGGTTTAGAAAAGTGGACAATCTTATGGATCCTGTTGTTGAACTGTTAAGACCTGTTCCGCCTTTAGCATGGATACCTTTTGCAATAGTTTGGTTTGGATTGACCCACCAATCCGCTGGATTCATAATATTTGTTGGTGCATTTTTTCCAATTCTAACAAATACATACTCCGGATTTAGCAGCATACCCAAAACATTAGTTGAAGCCGCCAAAGTTTTAGGATGTACAAGAAGCAGAGACCTACTTAAATCCGTTGGATTGCCTTCATCTCTGCCACATATAGCTGTTGGACTTAGAGTTGCAATGGGTATTGGATGGATGTGCCTCGTTGCTGCTGAACTTTTTGGTGTGAGTAAAAATGGTCTCGGGTATAAAATCTGGTGGTATTATTACCTTCATAGAATGGATAATGTTCTTGCTTATATGATCATGTTGGGCCTAATTGGCCTTGGTATAAATTGGGCCTTTAGATACATTGTAGAGAAAAAGTTTCTTATGTGGATGGAAGGGACTGTATATTAATTTCTTCCATCAATTGATCTAATATTTCTTTTCTTAAAGCTACAAATTCAATAGTGGTCCTATTCCTTTTTCTAGCAAGAGGAATATCAAATTCCTTCTTTATTTTTGCAGGTCTTTTGGATAAAATAAGCACTCTATCCCCAAGATAAACTGCTTCATCCACATTGTGTGTGATAAAAATAATTGTTTTTTTTGTTTGTGCCCAAATTCTCAATAGCTCATCTTGAAGAATATTTCTTGTCTGTGCATCTAAAGCACCAAATGGCTCATCCATTAGTAAAACATCTGGGTCATTAACTAAAGCTCTTGCAATAGCAACTCTTTGCTTCATACCTCCAGACAACTGATGGGGATAGCTATTTTTGTGTCCTTCTAATCCCACCATGGCGATGAATTTATCAGATAATTCATCCCTTTCTTTGGCAGATACCCCCTTGTATTCGAGGCCAAATTCAACATTTTTCTTTACTGTTCTCCATGGAAATAACGCAAATTCTTGGAATACCATGCCTCTTTTTGAAGAGGGGGTTTCAACTTTTTTCCCATCGATTAGAACTTCGCCAGAATCGGCATTTAGTAGGCCGGCTATTATCCTCAAAATTGTTGTTTTTCCGCACCCCGAAGATCCAACTAAACAGAGAAATTCGCCATCTTTTACTTTAAAATTGACTTTATCAACAACAGGAAGAGGTTTTCCATCCTCTGATTTAGAAAAGCTCTTAGAGATATTATTTACCTCAACCTTTATCTTTCCCATGCAATAATGTCTAATAGAACTACTTTTAAATATTCCCATGATTTAGCTTATAAAGTAAATAATGTTTTTATTTTTATGAAAATAATCGGGGTTTATGGTTTTAAGAAGTCCGGAAAAACGACAGTTGTGACTTCAATTATAAATGCTTTAGTTAAAAGGGGTTACTCAGTTTCCTCGGCAAAAAGTATTCATATTGAGGATTTCTCTTTGGAATCCGAAGGAACTGACACCTATAAACATCATCTTTCCGGAGCAGAAAGAGTCGGAATAGTGTATCCCAAAGGCAAGGTCGTATTGTATTACGATCAAAATAATGAAGAATTTTTTAATAACTTTGAGTCAGATTACCTTATTCTTGAAGGATTTAGAGATTACAAATGCCCTAAAATATTATGTGCCAGAGATGAAAATGACATAATAAAAGATTTAAAAAAAGAGGTAATATGCATCTCAGGTTTAATTTCAAATGATATAAAAGAGTATAAAGGCATACCCGTAATTAACTATAGGGATATAAATAAAATAATAGAAATAATAGAAAAATTATAAATCTCTGATGCATTTTTCAACTGCTTCTTTTGCGTTTATATATTCAGATAGAATTTTTTCACCGAAAGGCGTAAGCTCTGAATGTCCCCCGCCCTTGCCTCCCCGTGTCTTAGAGATAAGCTCTTGGCCTGAGCTCTTTTCAATTGATCTAATTTTTCTCCAAGCATGTGCATAAGAAATATTATAAAAATTTGCAGCTTCAGAAATTGATCTTAATTCTTTAATCTTGAGTAGCAGATCTGCAGTTCCCTTTCCCAAGACGTATTTCTTGTCCTTATCTTCAAGCCATAGTTTAAATTTTGGTAGATGCTCCATGAATAGATCACACAAACAAAATATAAGCAATTATCATGAATACTATGATTATTACTGCAAGGATTATGCTGTCCCTATTATTAAACTTTGGTTTCGGAACCCCATCCACATCCCTATCAATTTCTTTTTCCATAGTACCCCCATTATACTTAAAATTGAAAGTATATAAATTAAATGGTTAATTTTGAAACATTAGTATTTGTTGTAAATATATTTTATTAGATATAAAAATGGAGTATCGGATAAGGCAATTATCCATTTTACAATATACTGGCCTATAATCAGTGAAATTAAAACTTCCAAAGAATTTGTGCCATAAAACGCTATCGTAATAAAGATTATAGTGTCAACAAATTGACTTATCATAGTCCCAGCATTGTTTCTAAGCCATAGGTGTTTGGGATATTTTCTCTTAAGAAACATAAATATTTTTACATCAAGATTTTGTGAGACTACATATGCGATCATTGATCCAAGAACTATTCTAGGCACTATCCCAAATACTGACTCAAACGCGGATTGCCCTTGCCAAAATGGAGCCCCTTGCCACTTTAATGCAATCCAGGTAAAAAGAACTAATACTATATTTGATATGAATCCTATAGATACGGCTTTTAAAGCCTCTTTTTCAGAATAAAGTTCAGAAAGGAAATCAGTTAGTAAAAAAGTTGTTGAATATGCTAAAACTGCCGCAGGTACTGAAAAAGGCCCAAATATTACAATCTTTGATGCGATTATATTCGCAATAACAGTAAAACATGCAAACATCCCTATAATGTATTCCACGCCATATTTCTTTGCAATAACTGCAGATAGCGACCCTATGCCTAAGGTCATGAACATCCAGACAATTACTTCAATCATAATATCACTATTTTCTTTGTCATATATAGTATTTAATCGGATCTTGAAAATTTACAAATTGTGTAACACTTAGTTTTATTGAAAAATTGGGAATTGAATAATTTTTATAATAATTAAATCTATTATTTTCCATCTTGACAATAGACTTATCATCTTTTTATCTCAATTTTCCATCGATTGTATAATCGATGTAAGCTCAAACAAATAAATATTTAAAAATGTTTTGATAAATTAATTAAAAAATAAATGTATTGAGCAAATAACTATTTATTGGGCCCTAGTCGGATTAACTTTCTAAGTATTAATGAAAATACGTTATAATAAACAAATATTGGAAATGTTTATAAAAAGTAATATAGCTCAATTGGTATGGCTTCAACGATATTGATTAATCTTATTTTTACAAGCGTAATCGCAATAATTGCTTATTTTAAATATCTTGGTGGAAAGAAGGATCTTCATAAATACATATCCATTGGTTTCGCTCTTTTTTCACTTCCATTTCTTATGGATGTTTTGAGAGTATCATTTTATGGTAAAAGTGAAATTGTGCTAATAAGCACAATTTTGGGATACATTTCAATCATATATGCATTGACAAATAAATAACCCTATTCTAAATAAATTTGGTAGCGGGGAGTGGATTTGAACCACTGGCCTGCGGGTTATGAGCCCGCCGGGCACTCCTAGCTGCCCTACCCCGCTAGAATAAGTATATGCGGACCCGGAGGGATTCGAACCCTCGATCTACGGCTTAGAAGGCCGTCGCCTTATCCACTGGGCTACGGGTCCCAAGACCCTAGATAATTAAATCTTTACTGAATACTTATAAATGTTTCTCTCAAAAAAAAGATTAAAATAAATGAAGATTAAAGATATTCAATAAAATTTAACCATTAATAGAAATTTTATTAATATTATATTGATTATTATCAAATTATATTATTAAGAAAGGCATATAAATTTCAAGACTAAATAATAAATATGTTTCGGCCTTCATATGTCGCTGGAAGTTTTTATCCCAAAGACAAATCTTCACTTCAAAAGATGATAGAGAAGTTTATTGATGAAGCTAAATCTAATATCGGGTATGCCGATGAGGGAAAGCATGTAGGGGTCTTATGTCCTCATGCAGGATATGTTTACTCTGGAAGGACCCAAGCATATTCATTTTACTACTTATCAGATTCCCCTCCTGAGACTTATGTCATTCTTGGGCCAAATCATACCGGGATGGGTCTTCCTATATCTATTATGAATGAAGGATCATGGGAAACTCCTTTTGGTGAAATAAAAATCAATGAAGAGCTTGCATCAAAAATAATTGAAAAATCGGGATTCATCGGAATTGATTCTTCAGCACATAAATATGAACACTCCATAGAGGTTCAATTACCTTTCTTACAGTATATCAAAAAAGACGCAACTTTTGTTCCAATATGTATGGGGATGCAGGATATGGAAACTGCCATTGATGTAGGAAGGGCTATCGCAAAATCAAGTAAAGACCCTCTAGGTGTAATTGCCTCAAGTGATTTAGTGCATTACGGCAGCAGATTCGGTTACAATCCTGTTAAGGGTAGCAAGGAAGAGATACTTTCTTGGGTAAAGAAAAACGATATGGAAATACTGAAAAGAGCTGAAGAACTGGATACTGAAGGATTATATAAATTCATAAACAGTAAGGACTATACTACCTGTGGTTATGGCCCCCTTTCTGCCATGCTTACGTGTATGAAAGAGTTAGGTGCAAAAAAAGCTAGGATTTTAAACTACTCAAATTCATTTGAAACTTCTGGGGATTACAGTGCAGTTGTAGGTTATGGGTCGGTGGGCATCAAATGTTAGTCTCTGCACCAGGCAAAATCATCCTCTTTGGAGAGCATTCTGTTGTTTATGGTAGAGGTGCCATAGCCTCTGCAATAGATTTACGTACATATACTGAAGGTAAATTGCTTGAAGAAAAAATAATAAAAATCCATGCAAATGACCTAAAGATACCGGGCCTTAGCATATCTTTTTCTGAAGAGGAAATCTTTTTAGGAACTGATTATGGCAAGGCAGGATTTGTAGTATCTTATGTAAAATCAGCAATTGAGAAAATATTCGAGGAGTATGGGTCAAGAAAAGGATTTGAAATTTCTATTAAGTCTGAGATTCCTGTTGGAGCCGGACTTGGATCCTCTGCAGCTGTTGTTGTTCCTACTTTAAAGCTTCTTTCAGAACTTCTTGAGATGAATCTATCAAATGAAGAAATAGCAGTAATGGGAAAAGATGTAGAAATTGAAGTCCAGGGAAGTTCAAGTGGCATAGACCCAGCAGTGTCCGCTCTTGGAGGCGGACTTTACTTTAAAAAAGGAAAAATTGAAAGATTTTCCGCACCAAATCTACCTCTGATAGTCGGATATACCGGAGAGAAAGGAAGTACAAAGGTTCTTCTGGAACAGGTGAAAGGTTTGAAAGAAGAATACCCAGAAATCCTTGAAAATATTATGGACGCAATGGAAGATATAGCTTCGAAGAGTAAAAAAATATTAAGTGAAAGTGGAGATCTAAAAGAATTAGGCACTTTGATGAACATAAATAACGGTCTTCTTGAAGCCATCGGTGTTTCAACTAAGGAGCTTTCAGAACTTGTTTTCGCATCAAGAATATCTGGAGCTTTTGGTGCAAAAATAACTGGAGCGGGTGGGGGAGGATGTATGTATGCACTAGCACCTAACAAACAAAGAGAAGTCGAAACAGCAATAAAAATCGCTGGTGGCATACCGATCAGAACTAAAACAACTGATGAAGGGGTAAGAATTGAAAAAAAGTAGACATATGTCTCCTTCCAAAATCGAATAATCATTGATTATTCTTTAACGCCCAAAATATTGCTTCTTAAGAAAAACAAAAAGATTTTAGATGATGGCTATAAAGTCCCCTACATTAGGATTATTGCTATGCCAATCAACATTAAGGCAATCCACCACATTTTTTCATTTTTGAAAATCTTACTTCCATCAAGGGGCCCAAACGGCAATAGATTGAATACTCCAATAAATGCACTAACATAGGATACTCTAGCCATTAAAGGAATAAATGTAAATCTGTATAAGACAAGAGAAGCTACTGCAACTATCATATTTGCAAGAGGTCCCGATAGAGAAATCTTAGCATCCCTTTTTTCATCTGTCAATCCGTATATATACACTGCCCCGGGTGCTGCAAATACGATCCCCAGTGCAAATGACATTCCTAGGGCAAGCAAGAGCCCAGTTTGCCAAAGATGGAAATATGCCGGATATCCATATCTTATTGCAGTGAATTTATGGGATAGCTCATGAAGCAAAAATGCGGCCCCAACTATCACAAAATATGTTGGAAGAGATGAAATAAATACTATAATCTGATTAAAGCCTTTAAATGCAAATATCCCACCACTAAAAGCAAGGCCAAATGCAATTGACAATGCGGCCCAAGCAATTAGAAGTTCAATGATTTCTTGTTTAGTAAAATTAGACATATGATCCACCTAGATATTTTTTTATTCCAGGGACATGACCTGCACCAACTACGGCTAAGACCTTCTCCCTCTGTATTCTTTTTAAGTTTTCTGCCATAAATTTGTCCCTATCGTCAACAAGGATCTCATAAATAAAGGGATATCTCCCCTTGATTTCATCTATTAGTTCCGTGGAATTTTCGTATATGTAATCAATAGTGTACCCTTTTTCAGGAAATATCACATCTTTTAAAATCATCAGTTTTTCTTTGAACCCTACGTTTTCAAGAAGCTTCTGTATTGTTATACCAATGTCTTGATCAATCAACGCAATAGGTATACCCAAAGATTTTGCCTCTGCTGCAGCCTCTATCATTTCCCTTCCTGCCATAATACCTACGTCAGAGGATATTTTTTTCTGAAGATATGACATAAATAAAAGTAAAAACGCATTTTTGAATCCAAAGTCTTTCATTTCCTTTATTGTTGGCCTTCTTTCCTCATTGTGCAAAAGCGCCTCAAATCTTGCATCGTCAAGTTCAAGGGCAACTACATCAGGGATCTCATTTCTTATGGCTTCTCGAACTTCAATGACGCTTTTTTCATAGACATGTGCCGTGCCAACAATAATGTAAGTAGTATCTCCTACTTTAAGGAACTCTTTCATTTATATCCTCTTAATCATCAGTATCTCAGAAAATCTAAGTATATCTGTGTTAGAAATAAAACCTATAAGCCTCTCATTTTCTATGACTGGCGCCCTACCTTGCTTCATCTCAGCTAGTTTCTTGTATAGCTCAAATATTTCCATTTCAGGAGATGCAATAACTATGTCTTTTACCATGACATTTTCAACTTTGGTATAAGCCCATCTATCCCTTGGAACAGAGAGAAGCTCATTTAGGGTCATTATGGCAAGAACTTTCCCATCAGAAACTACAGGATATCCTTTGTACCTTTTTTCAATTAATAGTTTTTCAAAATCCTCTAGCGAATCATTTGGTGAAACAGTAACAATATCCTTTACCATTACGTCCTTCACCTTTATTCCCTTAAGGGCAAATGACATCTGAATTGACTGGTATTCCTCCATGCCCCCCATGTATATGAAAAAAGCAATTATGATAAGCCAAGGATTATAGAAAATACCTATAAAGACGAATATTATTGCAAGTCCTTGACCAATCCTAACAGATATTGCTGTGGCTTTGAGGTAGTCCATCTTTGAAGAGAGAAATGCCCGTAATACCCTTCCCCCATCCATTGGAAAAGCTGGAATGATGTTAAATAATCCTAGTAAAAAATTAAGTGACATCACGATTCTAATTATATCCTTCAAAGAATCTATCTGAATCCAGTTGAGATCAAATGTCATGTTAAGCCCCATTAAAGAGCCAACTAGAAAAAGCACTATTCCTATGGATATACTGGTAAGTGGTCCTATAATGGCTATAGCAAATTCATGGCCTTTTGGTATAGCCTCCATCTGGGATACCCCTCCTATGGGCAGAAGGGTAATCTTTTTAATCTTAGCGCCATAATGCCTTCCAACAAGAGAATGCGCTAACTCATGCAATAAAACAGAAACAAACAGTAACACAATGGCAAGCAAAGGGATGACTCCGAATATCGAGAATATCAAAAGAAGAAGCAAAAATGTGATGTGAAGCTCTATTGGGATTCCAAAGATACTTCCAAACTTCAAACTCCAAGACATAAATTGTCTTTAGGCGTTATGACTTATAAGTTTTATTTTGGGGGAGCCAAAAATTTATTGTACCCTTTGAGAAATTAACTTCATTGGCTCCCAAACTAAAGAAAATATGTACATTTATATAATTTTGGTTAATTTCAGTTGAATGCTAGTTCTAATAAAAGATTTTAGATTATCACAGGCAAAATGTGTTATCTGCCAAATATTTAAATATGTTAACATCTTAATAAATTATTGATACTATGGAGTCAAAGATAAAAGATTTAACCATCGAAGAGTTCCGTTTGCTCTTATCGAATACTCTAAAAGAAGTAATGGAAGATTTGAAGGAGGACATGTTGGCTCTATCAAGTCAGGATTATATTGATTCAATTAAAGAGTCAAGGAAAGACTACAAAGAAGGGAAATTTAAAAATCTAGAGGATATACTAAATGTATAATGTCGTTATCCCCGACAGAGCCTCCAAGGATTTAGAGAAAATTGATAAAAAAACTCAGAAGATAATCCTTTTAAAAATAAAAGAATATTCCTCGAATCCTTTTAGATATTCAACTAAATTAAGTGATACCAGGATTGGAGATTATAGATTTAGAATTGGTAAATACAGAGTTATTTTTGATATAGATGGAGAAAACTTAGTAGTTTTGAGGATAGGTCTCAGGAAGAATATTTACAATAAGAAATAATAAAAATCAACGGACCAGGGGGGATTCGAACCCCCGACCTATAGCTTAGGAGGCTATCGCCATATCCACTAGGCCACTGGTCCCAAATCGGATTTTATAGTATTATATATAAGTTTTTACCATCCATAATTCCATCTTCGATCTGCTCAGAAAGCGGATTTTTGTTGGATATTTTAATCTTTCCTGATTTTGGGACGCTAAATTCGTCTAAATAATCGTCTTCAATAAATATCTTGACATTTTTCCTAGCAAATTTCTTTTCAACATTTATTGTAATATGCTTTTCTTTGAAGTCCACCTGCACCGGGATCCTACCTTTTTTTTCAGATTTAGATTTTTCCATTGGCCTTACGTCTATCGAGAATCCTATTGAGTTTTCTAATGCCTTGATATTTTTCCCTTCTTTTCCGATTATTGAGGGGATATCATCATTTTTAACATAAAGTGCGACCCTAGAATCTGAAACAACTTCTAATTCAAAAGGCATGTCAAGCTCTGAGTTCAATTTTTCCTTAAGCTTTGATAATGCAAGTCTTTTCATAGGGGAAGTTTCCCTTCTCCTGGTCTTAAGAGGCATCACAACTACTTGTTCACCATATGTGTAAATCTCATAAAGCGGTGTTTTTGTGTAGAAATCCTTAATTTCAACTATCGGCCTTGCAAGATCAGCTTCGCTCATACCATATGGCACTTTAACTAAAAACTCCAAATCAAGGACTTGATTTACTTCCCCATTTTTTATGAATATAATTGTATCAATCAGCTGAGGGATAATTCCAAGCTCAATTCTCCCAATGAAACGCTGTATTGCATCAATTGGTTTTGTCGCATGGACAACGCCTACCATCCCAACGCCAGCCAATCTCATATCGGCATAAATTTTGAAGTCATTTGTAACTCTCATCTCATCAAAGACAGTAAAATCAGGCCTTACTAAAAGTAGGATATCGCCTGTCTTTGCCATGTCACCTTCCAGAGCAGTGTATTGCGTTATCTCCGGTTGCACATTGAGGTCTCTTGGTTTTTCCATTGTTTTTACTATTTTTTCAAGGGATGCATAATACTCTGCTATTGCTTGGGCAAATGTAGACTTACCCATGCCCGGTGCACCTGCTATTAATATTCCTTCTGCGATTTCAAGCCTTTTCATGAGAGGATCAGCCAAGTTATAATCATCAAGTGTCAATTTCTTAACAGGCCTTACAGCCGTGACTTCAAATCCATCAGAAAAAGGAGGGGAGGTTATAACAATTCTATACTCTTGCAACTGAACAACGCTTGCCCCTTTTTCATCTAGCTCTATGAAGCTATCCTTTGTGGTCTTTGCACGCTCAAGTATGTCAAGAGAAATCTCCTTAATCTCATCCTCATTGTAAATCTTATCAAATTTGTCAAGGATTATTGATCCGGGTTTTCCTTTTTTCCTTACAGGCGTTATCCCATCCTTTAGATGAACGGAGAGAGTTTCATGATCAAAAAAGTCTTCTATCCTGAGTTTGACTTTTTTATATGGCTTCAAATGTATGGAGTCTATTCCCTTGGCTTCTGCAATGTCCTTTTGGATCATATCTCCGGTGATGAGCGTAGCCCCTAGATCCATTGCAGCCTCCCTTATTATTGAATCTATGTCCCCTTTTTTCGCACCTGCAATTTCATATTTTGTCGGCCTTTTGCCATAGTAGTCAAGAGGAACGAATATCTCCTTTGATAGATTGAATATGGCCTTTAACTCGGCTATGCCAGATATCCCAGAGGACTTACCATCGTTTGCCAAGTGCTCTATCTCTGCAACTGTGGCCTCAGCAATGACAATCCGCTCTAAATCTTTAACAAAATCCTTGTCTAAAAGAAGGGACTTGAATCTACCATCAACTACAACAGAGGTATCTGGCACGGCTATCATAAGGATCACTTAAGATTAGTATATCTCTCCTTGGGGGTACACAACTATGCCTTTATCTGTGATTGAAAAAGGATATTGCTTTATCTTATGATTTGTTTCCCTCATCTTCCTAACAAATATGCCCCTCTTGTATTCTGCCATCCTTGGCATTGCTTTTTCCCCTTCCACAAGATGCATTGTAATGACACCTCTAGTTACGAATTCCTCAAAACCGAATCTTGAATATCCCTGACCATCTACAATCTCAGTGATCAAAATTGAAGTTGCCTTTGTCTCTGCCAATACCCTCCCCATCATATAAACATCATCACGCATTTTTTCTGATTCATGTGAAAAGAAAAATGCAGGCAGAGAATCTATAACAATTCTTTTTGCGTCTATGTCTATAGCTATCTCATATAAATGTGAAAGAAGGGTTTTTATGTCAAAGTCACTTTTTACATAAAAACTTTCATCTGTTGGAACGCCCACCCTAAGGGATGCCGCGTCTAAAATAACAATTTTTTTCTTGGCCTCATATTTTTTAAAATCCCAGCCAAACTGAGAAGCCTCTCTCCTTAACTCTTCGGGCTTTTCTTCAAATGTCACATAGATGCCGGCTTCACCAAAATCTTTGGCGCCGGAGTATATAAATTGCAGGGAAAATATGGTTTTTCCTGTTCCTGCCTCCCCAGACAGTAATATTGATGAATTTTTTGGTAAGCCTCCCCCTATTAGCTCATCTAGCCCCTTAATTCCTGTTTTTACCCTATCTTCCATATATTCTCACCTAATTCTCAAAGTAACAAGGAAAAATGTAAGTATCATAATTACAAGCCCCAATATGAATACACTAAGTGATGTGTTAATAAATGCTTCCTTCCTTATGTTTTCCTCTTTTAGTTTTGAGGATTTAAACGCAGTGATAAATGACCCTACAAACAGTATGCTTGATATCAATAAAAAAGCTGACAAAGAGTCTTTGTATACGTAGTTTGAGATAAGAGATACCAGAACTAGAATCATTGATACTGCAAACATTATGATTGACGTATGGATCATGCTATTGGATGTTTCGCTCATTACCTCACCCCCGCTATAAGGCCATAAAGGTAGAAGATGTAACCTAAAACACCTATTATCAGGTAAATTATGTAGTTAGTTTTTTGGTCGTTTTCCTCTAAGTTGTAAATAAACTGGAAAATAATGTGGATTGAATAAAAAACAATTGAAACTAATATACTAGATGATCTCGCAATTTCTGGATATGATGCAGGGGAAAATTTAAATAAAGCGTTTAAAATATCCGAGGAGCTTAAAACGAATATAAACAATAATAGGTAGCCCATTATGCAGAAAGTCTCTCCCATCACAAAGTATGTTATTTTGGACTTGTAATTATTTGTAGTGTTAAATAAGATGAATGTAATCATTTCTACAGTGAAAAACAGAAGAATTGCTGTTCCTATCCCTAAAAATAACACATCTACCATGAAATCCCTTATATTGCGAATCTATCAAATATTATTCTATTATTATCTATACGATACTTTATTCTTTTATAGTTTCCGCTATAAATCTTACCAAAATCCACATAGAATATTTCCTCACCCATTTCTATGACTCTTTCTAAAAACAGGGTGGCTTCAGCTAAGTGCCTTATGGATACCTCAACTTCGTCCTTGTGCATGCCTTTGTGCAATAGTATAATGATTCTGGCATTTTTCTCTCTTCCAATTGCAAATAGCCTCTGAAGAAATCTATACACTGGAACTAGGCCCAGTGTTACAACTAGCGGTGAAATGGAATCAATTATTACAGTGGTATCCTTTCCTGTTTCCTCTCTTGCCATGAAGATGTTTCTTATAATTTCATCAAGGTCGTATGCATAAGAGATGTGATATTTTTCAGAGCTTTTGATTCCAAGCCTTTCGGTGTAACAGTCAATGATAAATTTAGGCTTAAAGAGGCTATTTATTTCAGATGGGCTTTTATCAATACCAACATAGATTAGATCGCCTTTTATTAGCTCTTTTCCGAAATACTCTTTTCCAGTTTCTGGCTCCCCTAACAAAAGAATATTCTTGCAGTCTAGCTCTTTGAACATAGAGCTATTTCACCCCAAATCTTATCAATCTCACTTATTGTTGCAACTTTAATTCCTGGAAGGTCTAATTTTGGTTTTTCTTTTCCAACGTATACTGCACATATCTTTCCAATTTGCATGAAAGAATCCCTAGATTTAATAACTGTTAAAACTCCCTCCATTTTCCTAAGTCTTTCAAATAATTCCTCTGTCTTTTTTATTGTGATTGAGTCTATTGCATAGGTTTCAGGGATAATATCCATCATATAGTAGGTATCGCCAAGTTTTTTGTGGTTAAGTGTTACTCTGAAATTTAATATGTTTTTCATCTTCTTAAGGCGAAAATGGATCGTAGTATCTGGGATATTTGTGAGTTTTGATATTTCTGTGATTGAGATTCTCGCATTTTCTTTCATGACATTTATGATTTTATGATCTATTTCCTTCATATAAGATAATATATGAGCCATTATTTAAGTTTTTCGCAATAATCTTTAAAAAAATTGAAATTTGATTATTAAAAGCTAATTAATAATTGCGAATTAGTTAAATATCACCGAAACATTTAAAAACAAATTAAAATAATTTATAATTGTCCATATAAAAATGGATGCATATAAATGATGAAATTTTTTAGAAAACACAAGAAAGCTGTATCTCCAGTTATTGCAGTCATGCTATTAGTTGCAGTAGCAGTTGCAGCAGTTGGAGCATACTTCATATGGTTTAGATCTTTCCAGACGCAGACACAGAAGTCAGTTCAGGAGCAGAGCAGCGGTGCACTTGGTGGTGGACTACAAATATTATCTATAACTGACGATGGATCCCAATATTTTTTAGTTATTAAAAATACACTAGGCTCAGGAAATATAGAGTTAGCTAGTACAGCAAATGTTAATCCTGGTCCTACGGAACCTAAGAGTGCAGGTACTGCCACACTTAATGCAAGTGGTACTGGTTCAACTACTACTTTAGCTGCTGGTGCATCGGGTACATTCACACTTACCCCAAATAAAACAGATGATGATTTTGATTGGACATTAAAAACAGGCACTACTAGAACATTTACAATTACAAGCACTGATGGTCAATCTGTAGTAACAACAACATACACAGACTCATAAACTAAATAATTAATTTATTTTTTCTATATTTCTTTTCTTCTTTTCCAATTTACCTATAAGAAACTCTTATATATTATCTTATATTAAAAACACTGCATGATAGCCTACAAGATGAGGATTATTGACCTTGTCAATGGTAAGTTAAGAAATGACTCTATTGGTGGAGTTGTCCTTTCTACCCCTTTTGGTGAATCAAAGGAAGCAAGAATCCTTGGTACAATCATAGATTCGTATCGAAACAGTGAAAATACCTATGGCTCGTTTACAATAGATGATGGAACTGCCACCACTAGGATAAAAGCATGGTCAGATAAAGTCCAGCTCTTAGATAAATTTAAAGTAGGGGAGCTTATAGACATCATTGGGAGAGTTGGAGAATTTCAGGGCGAGATATACATTACGCCTGATAATATCATATCTATCACTCCAAACTACTGGATATATAGAGAATTAGAGATTTCAAAAAGAATGAAAGAACTTATAGAAAACGGTTTATCCTTTGAATACAAAGAAGAGATAGAGCATGTTCCTCCAGAATACGCCCCAAAACCACCACAAATGGAAGAAACATATAAAGAAGTTACAGAAGAAGTAGATATCTCTGAAGTTGAAGATGCCCTAAAAGAAACAAAAATAGAAGAGTTGATGGAAGAAGTTTCTGAAGAAGCAATTGCAAAAGAGATTACTGAAGAAAGCGATGATATGTCTTTCTATGACGATATTGACGAAGACGAGATAAAGGAAAGCGTCTATGATTTAGTAAAAACTGACCCTAACATTTCAAAATCTGAGATATCAAATGTCTTAAGCATCGATGAACTTGATGTTGAACTTGCTATAAAAGACCTAGTTGACGATGGCCGTATAAAATTAAAGGACGATGGGTTTGAGATAATTGAATGATAAGTATGTACTCTACGCATTAGCTTTTTCATTCATCTTTGTTTCCGGATTTATTCTTTTATCGTTTAGTGAAGTAAAGATTATAGAAGAAAAGTTCACTAGACTATATTTTAACAGTACAATTCTAAGCCAAGATAACAATCTTTCAAGTCTAGATGGTGCAGAAATTATAGTAAGAAATAATGGAATTAGTATTAATGATTCCGATCCCTATCTTATTGGGGACTCTTTTTTTGTTAATGGTAAAGGATATACTCTAAATATGATTTCTAATAGTTCAATACTCTTATACAATTATACCAAAAAAACAGATGGCAAAATTTATTTTGATTTTACAGTAGAAAATTTTGAGGGTGAGGACAAGAATTACACTTATCAGATTTATATCGATGATATTAGGATTATTGAAGAAAATGAATTTGTAAAGGCAAATGAAAAAAGGATTATAGAAAAAGAAATTGAATACAATGTCCCTGGAGAACACAGATTAAAAATAAAGTTAAACACTGGAGCAGAGGTATATTTTAATTTTTCTTCGGTGAAGAAATGAAATCAAAGATTCTTGAAATTCTTGAGAAAAGCGAAGGTTATGTGTCTGGAGAAGTGATATCCAAAAAGATAGGCATTTCCAGAGCTGCCATTTGGAAACATATCAAGAAACTAAGAGAGTTAGGTTATGAAATAGGATCAAAAACAAATGAAGGGTATAAACTAATAAAGACTCCGGATTTCCTTACTGGATTTGAATTAGAAAGAATTCTTTTTACAGATATAATTGGAAAAAAAGTGTTGTTCTTTGAAGAAGTTGACTCCACAAACAATAAGGCAAAGCAGATAGCAATTAGAGAAAATGAAGGAACTGTTGTTATATCAGAGATGCAGACATCAGGCAGAGGCAGAAGGGGGCGAGAGTGGCATTCTCCCAAAGGCGGCATATACATCTCATTTATCTTAAAACCTAACATCTCCCCTGAAAAAGCTCCTCAGTTAACTTTGGTATCATCTTTGGCACTTGTTGAAACTCTAAATTCTATGGATAAAAAATTAGATGCAAGGATTAAATGGCCAAATGATATTCTAATTAAAGGAAAGAAGATATCGGGCATATTGACAGAGCTTTCAAGTGACATCGAGAAAATAAATCACATTGTTGTTGGGGTGGGGGTCAATCTAAATACTGAAAAGAATGCCCTTCCTGAAACAGGCATTTCTTTAAAAAACGAAATAGGGGAAAATGTGTCTACCAAGCTTTTCTTAAGGCAATTTTTAGAGCACTTTGATGTGGTGTACAAAGAGTATATTACAAATGGCATAGATAAAATAATAGAAAGATGGAAATTCAATTCAGACACTCTTGGTAAAAAAGTCAAGATAATAGGAATAAATGAAACATTTGAAGGGTTGGCTAAAGACATAGATGAGAACGGTGCGTTGATACTAAAAACTAAAGAAAAAGAGGTCAAGGTCTATTCCGGTGATGTTTCACTAAGATAATAATCATAGTTAAGGAATCAACTTTGAATCCTAATAATTCAAAAGTAAATCTTCAGTTTACACTAATGAATGTGACTTTTCCACCATAAATCAATGCCAAGATATTTTAACTACCCCATCTTGGCATTAAACTTATTTTTTTATTAATCGGGTAACTTATTTAAATGATTAATGAATATTGAAACTCATGGGAGAAGAATATAAAAGTGGAAAAGGATTTAATCTAAAAGGATTATTATATTTCATTGTATTGGCCCTTGTGGCGGGATACCTTTTTGGGATACCGATTTACTTTAACTTAAAAGTTCTGTACACTCTCTTTTATGAGCAATTTATTGTAAAGCTATCCCTTTACCTGATTGGATTAATTTGGAGTCTAGTTTTAGCGGCAATCATTTTTTTGATAATGTTTCTTGTGACTCCGCTAAGAAACATCATAAAACAAGAGATCGGGAGAAATATGGCTGGAAAACTTGTATACCTTCTGATATTCTTTTTAATCTTTATTTTTATGCCAGTGCCTGAATTATATCTAAGATACGCCCTATACCTAAAGGAGCTTCCAGAAATAACACGGCCTCTTATTATGGATTTCATTTACAACACAGATAGTTTCTACCAAAGTTACCTCTACATTAATCTAATAAATATAGGTAAGGGGATACTTTTCATTTTAACGCTTGTAGTTGCATTGCCATATGTATTAAATCTACTAATCGAAAAATCAAAAAAATTTGCTAGAGTATACGAAGATGGAACCATAAAGGAAAGCCCAAAGGAAATTGTCTTAGAAAAGACTCACAGGACCACTACAGCCGTTATATTATGTTTAACTCTAATAGGATTTTCTTTGCTTCTCTTCTTTAGCAAAATCCTGACATTTCATATAAGGAACCCTGATTATGTTAGATTTGGCATACTAAATTTCTTGCAGTTAGGTTGGGTAATTGAATCTCTGATCCTTATAGGGATTGGAGTAATGAACATTGTTGCTTCAAAGGACAGGATAGAGCTTGGAGTATTAAGCGGGGTATCTTTGATAGCCTTGTTTATGCCTGGTATAGTCAAAGCGGCATTACTTGTTGCTGTACTGGTATTTATGCCAATGTTAAAGAACGTGTTCGATATGAAGTTTGGGGAAAACAATGTTCAAGATTACAAAAGAAAGTTTTATACCAAAAGAGGAATTATTGCAATACTAATAATTCTACTTATAGTTTCTCCAACAGCTATCGCCGGGGTAAAAGGATTTTTATTAGATAGGAGCGTTAGAGGAAATCCCTTACTAAACACCCCATACATACAAAGAGAGATTGATTCAAATAGATGGGTTTCTTATGTGGATAATGTCGAAAAGATTAATGTCAATATTTTACCGCAAAGTGAGCTTAAAAACATCAAAGTTCAAGATTTCCTTAAAGAGAACAGATATTTGATAGATAGGGTTAGAGTCTGGGACTATGTAACTGGATTTGTTCTTGCAAGGCCAAAGCTTGGACCAAGGTATTACCTCATATCAGATACAGACCTTTTCCTTGACCCTAATGAAAAAAAGATTTACTGGGCAACTTACAAAACAATAAAACCAGAAACACCTGTCACTGACAACTTCTATAATGAGAACTTGTTCTATGTGGGGACTGATGATATAATAATTATGGACTCCGCAACAAAGGATATAACAAACATACCGTCTAGAATTTACTTCGGTGAAGGCCAGCTCGATTATGTCTACTCAGACGGAATTGAAATTGAAACTGTTACAACAAATTCATATCATACCAATATGTACCTAACAGAGGATAGAAAAACAAATCTAGGAGATAATATCCAGACGCTTGATGTTGATACAATAAATATTAGTGGATTGATCCTCTTTAGATTGGAGGGTTATGGGGTCTGGTCAGAGTATCCGTCTTTGAACTATGTCCCGTATAGGTCGCTTGAGGAAAGAAACTCAATATATCTGCCAAGTGAGTTTGAAAGAGATCTTGACAGTTATATAGTAATGTATAACAACGAACCATACTTCTTAACAGATTATAATCTAAAGCTTGACTCTGTTACGTACATGCCTTATGTAAATCTTGATTACAAGAGAAATGTTGCAAGGGTCCTCACAAATATGCGTAACGGTGAGGTAACTGTCTATTATGTTGGGCCTGATGACGTATTTAAGAGCATTTATCTTAAGATTTACCCTTGGATTAAAGATGGCGCTGAAATACCCTCTGAAGTCAGGTCACAATTAAGATCCCCGGATGAATATTTCCACTATGTTTCAAATGCCTACACAACTTACCACATAACTGATCCAAAGGAATACATAGAAGCTACTAACTTCTATGAGTTTGATTTGGGGGATAATGTCGGCAGGTACACTGATTTTATATACAACATCATTGCAAAAAATCCAAAAACTAATCAATATGAATATGCTGCATTTCTACAGATGATATTGAGAAGGGCGGAATCAAGGGAGCTAACAGCTTTAATGTATGGCTATCTTGACGATGAGGATTCTGAGGCAAAATTCTATGCTATAGACATCTCCGCAGAAAAAATTACAGGCAAGAGGATAACTCAGGAATTTTTAAACAGCCAGTATCAAGAGGAGTTTAGATTATTGGCTGAAACTAAAAGACAGGGGAACATGATACTCTATCCTTTCACCTACAAAGGAGACACAGTTCCGTTGTACTTGCTTTCAGTATATGTCCAAAGAGTGGAATCTGTTAATCTTTGGGACATAGTTGCAATAGAGCCAAGGTCAATGACGTTTGGGAGAGGCCAGACTGTTGATGATGCTTTGAATGATCTATTTTCAAAAATAACAGAAAGCCCGACCACACAAACTACTCCAAAAGATGAAATCCCAATTGTTAAGCCGCCATATGCAGCAGGAGAGAAGGAAGACCTCCTTGCATCTTTAATAAAATACTATATCCAAAGAGAATCGCTAGACCCTAACTCCAGAGAATATGATAGGCTTACAAAGGAAATAATTTCAATTCTAAATAAACTAGAGAGTTTGGAGGGGTAAAAGGATGATCCTAACAGGAAGAAAAATTTCCAAAGGTATGGCGGAAGGTGAGGTATTAAAAAGTTCCTCTCCAATTTCTTTTCTTGGGGGAATTGATCCAAAGACAGGGATCATATTGGATAAAGATTCAAGCGCTTGCGGGAAGAGCATTAAGGGTAAAATTTTTGTATTTCCTATGGGAAAAGGCTCAACCGTCGGATCTTATGTTATCTACCAATTGAAGAAAAATGGTGTTGCGCCACTTGCAATAATTAACAAAGAAGCGGAAACTATAGTATCTGTTGGCGCTATAATATCAGATATACCAATGGTAGATAAAATTGATATTGATAGCTTCAAAGAAGGGAAACGGGTAAAAGTAAACGGCGACAACGGGACTGTAGAATTAATTTAATTCTACGCTTTGAAGTAGTAATACTCCCCTGATGATTTCTGCTCTCTGTCTTTTTGGGAGTCAATCTTGTTTGATCTCGGCCTTCCTGATTCAGGCTCTCTCCTAAATGTTATGCCAATCTCTTTCAAAAACCTATTCATCCCGTCACGGAGAGATAAAGGTTGGGATGCAACCCCCAAAACACTAGGCTTTCCAGAAAACACAACGGCCCTATCTGAAGTATAGTCCAAAGAAACTAGGTCATGCTCAACAATCATTGCCATTAGCTCCTTATCACCTATAAATCGCCTCAAAACTTTTGAGAAGTTGAGCCTCTGTTCGATATCAAGGTATGCTGAAGGCTCGTCAAACAGATATAAGTCTGCATCTTGTGATAGGCACACCGCTATTGCAACTCTCTGCAGTTCCCCTCCTGAGAGCTCAGCAACTGAATTATCCATAATTGGATCTATATCCAAAGGCCTAAGTATTTCTGCTTTGTAAATGTTTGTAAAGAATTTTTCCTTGGCAACTTCAGATAACAAATTTCTTACAGTGCCCTCATAATCTCTCTTGATATATTGGGGTTTGTATGATATTTTCAACTCTGTTTCAAACTTATTCCCGTTGTCAGGTTCTAAGACTCCGGCAAGTATTTTAATAAATGTACTCTTACCTGTGGCATTTGGCCCGACAATTCCAATAACTTCACCCTTATGTAGTGCCCCGCTTTCAGTTTTTAAAGAAAAGCTGTCAAATGTTTTTTCAAATGGCGGGTATTCTAAAATGATTTTTCTTGATTTTAAGGTTTTGTCCTCCTTTTGGTAAAATTTAATGGATTCATCCCTAAATCGAATATTGTCTTCCTTTATGTAACCATCAAGGTACATATTAATTCCGACTCTGACTCCAAGAGGAGTTGAAACAATTCCATATACACCAGGCTGCCCGTAAAGTATATGGATATAATCACTCAAATAATCAAGGATTGCTAGATCATGTTCTATTACAACAACAGTTTTCTGTTCTGCAAGATTTCTTATAGCCTTTGCCACGTTTAATCTCTGTTTTATATCCAAGTAGGAAGAAGGTTCGTCTAGAAAATAGATGTCCGCATCCTTTGACATTGAAGCAATGATTGCAACTCTCTGCAGTTCCCCCCCGCTCAAAACAGAAATATCCTTATCAAGAGCATCTTTTAAATCAAGTTCATCAATTAGTTCCTCTGATACGCCCCTTTCATCAACTTTTTGCAGCAAATCCCTAGTATTGCCCTTTACTACTTGGGAAAGTTTATCGACATACTGTGGTTTTAAAGAGCTCTTAATATTGCTTGTCTCAATCTTCTCAAAATATCCCTGTAGTTCTGTACCCCTAAAATAAGAAGTCAGGTTTTTCTTTTCTTTTGAGGAAAAATCACCCATGTTCGGATATAGCTCTCCGGAAAGAATCCTAATCGCAGTTGTCTTTCCAACTCCATTTTGCCCAATCAATCCCAAAACTTTTCCTTCTTTGGGTATGGGTAATCTGTATAATCTAAAAGTGTTTGGTCCATACTGGTGGATGGGCTGAGAAAGTTCTTCAGGTAAATTAACAATCGAAATTGCTTTATATGGACATTTATGGATGCATATGCCGCATCCTGTACACAATATTTCAGATATCACAGGCTTATTAGTTTCTTCGTCAACGACTATCGTCTCTTCATTCATTCTGGGGCCTGGACAGTAATTTAGGCACAATAGATTACATTTTTTCGGTTGACATTTATCGTAATCTATTACAGCAATTCTCAAAAGATTTCACCTGAAAAAGAATAATTTTATGAATTAAAGATAATTATCCAGAACATTAGCCAGCTTCCAAGAAATGAGAAGATTCCTGATTTTAAAATACTGCTAGTGTTGCCATATTTTACCTTATCCACACCAATCATCTTAACAAGGTATTGTGAAGCATAGAATATTACAAAGGCCATTATGATAGTTGCTACCTTAGGTATAATTAATATCCCCGAAATTATGCCTGCAATTAATCCTGTTAAAGCGAAAACAAGACCCACTTTATGATCGTCATCCATAATAACTCACCATTTAATGAGATGAGAGTTATTACATTTAAAAAGTTTATTATATATAGAGGCTTATTAATTTAAAAAAAATCGTAAAATTTAAATTAGGCAATGGATGAATACTTTCGTGATTGTATGAAAAGAATAGCTATATTCGTCCTGATGCTTTTTTTGATAATAAAGCCTGTGATGGCAGAGTATATTGACATTTCACTTACATATCCAACAACGGTAGAAAAGGGAGATGAGGTGTCAATTGCCTTTGAAATTATCAATAAATCAAATGATAGGCTTTGGGATGGAACTATAGCATTTGAGGAGTCGTTTATGAGTAAATACGGCTCTTTTATCAGTATAAATCAGGACAATCAAAGGTATCCTTTCAAATTTTCAATTATTGAACCTAGTGAAAGGGTAAAAAATAAGTTTGAAATTACCTTTGAAAAAGACATCCCTCTAAAGGAGTTAAAATTCAATATTATATTGAAATGTGGAAAGGGTGCATGTAGGGGTGGATGCAGGCCATTTTATTTGGAAAAACCTATCACTATTTCTTTAATTGAGAAAAGAGCGGAAGCAACCCTAAATCTAGGGTCAGAGGAATATTCCGCTTATAGGGGTGAAACTATAGAGGTACCCTTCACAATATGGAATAATGGAAAGATTCAGATAACTAATGCAAAAGTTGAAGTTAGAGGGGACCTTATATCTAATGAAACAGTTGAAATACCCTCCATAAATTCTGACGCCAAGGTCTCAAATAAAATACATATCACAGTTGACAATAACAGTGACAAAACCATATTTAGTCCACTAATCGTATTAAAATTCCAAGACCCAGCAGGAAAAGAAATAATATCCTACAAGAATATTACCGTTAAGGTAATGGAAAAGGAAAATATTTTAGAGTCAAATAGTTCAGAAATAGATGGTGGAAATGTTATTGAGAATATCAACGAGCCACCTAAGTTGTTATACTTTTTCATAGCTTTAGCAGTTGTTGCGATTATTGCTACTCTTATTGTTATAATATATATTTTTAAACGATAATTTTTTATATGCTACTAATTTTGTTCGATAAGGGTGAATATTTGCAGTCTAGGTATATGCGCACTACAGAGTCAATATGCCCTATATGCCAAAAAAGAATCATGGCTGATATCAAAGAAGTCGAAAATGAAATAATAATGGAAAAACAATGTGATGAACACGGCTTCTTCTCAGAGATTCTTTCTATAGACGCAGAATATTATAAAAGATTAGAGCGACTTGACCATTTTGTTGAAAACACAGTCGCAAAGAGAAAAATAAAAGATATGGGGTGTCCATACGATTGTGGATTATGCCCAGATCATCTTACGCCCTCAATTTTTGTTAATATCGATATCACCAATAGATGCAATATGAATTGCCCAATATGTTTTGCAAGCGCAGGCTCAACAAAAAGACTGTACGAACCGTCTTTTGAAGATTTGGTAAAAATGCTTCAAATGATGACATCGATAAAACCAAATCCCCCTTTTGCAGTGCAATTCTCAGGCGGGGAACCCACTGTAAGAGATGACCTGCCTCAATTAATCAAAGCCGCTAAAGATATGGGGATTCCACAAATTCAAGTTGCGACAAATGGAAAAAGATTCGCTAAAGACAAAGATTACCTAAAGAGAGTTATTGATGCCGGAATAAATACCTACTATCTCCAATTTGACGGACTATGCCCCTCATCATATGAAAAGTTCAGGGGTTATGATACTTTTCCAGAAAAAAGAATAGTAATAGAAAATTTGAGAAATTTCGGAGAAACTAGTGTTGTTCTAGTTCCAACGGTGTCAAAAACTGTAAATGATGATGAGCTTGGGGATATTATATATTTTGCAAGAGATAATTTTGATGTCATTAGAGGGATAAATTTTCAACCCCTTTCATTTTCTGGACGTGCCAGTAAGGAAGAAGTCAAGAGATACAGGATTACTATAACTGACTTAGTCACACGAATTGAGGATCAAACAAACGGGGAAATAGGGAAAGAGGACTTTTACCCAATACCTTTTGTTGTTCCAGTATCCCGATTTATTGAGTCATTGAGAGGAGTTAAAATGCCTCATTTTACTACCCACCCCCAATGCGGTGTTGCCACATATGTGTTTGTTCAAGATGGAAAACTAATTCCCATCACCCGATTTGTGGATGTTGAAGGATTTTTCGAGTATTTAAATGAAAGAGAGGAAAAAATAAGATGTGGCGGAAAAATAACAAAGGGGATTGAAATATCCAGGACTCTGAAAAACTTAGGATCTTTTATAGAAAAAGAGAAAATGCCAAGAGATCTAAATCTTTTAGATATTGCCAGAGGTATTTTCTCAAGTAGTGAAAAAGAGTACCTTGCCAAACTTCACCGAAAATCAATATTTATTGGTACAATGCATTTTATGGACCCATTTAATTTTGATTTAAGTAGGGTCAAAAGATGCGCAATACACTATGCCTTGCCAGATGGATCATTTATTCCATTTTGCACATACAATTCAATTCACAGAGAGGGTATTGAAAAACAACTGACTACGTCAATTAACGAATAGAGCTTCACCGAAAGCTATTTATTAAGCCCTGAACTCTTGAAGATTGGTGAATCTATGAAAAAAGCAGGTATTGTATTGGCCCTGATATTTTTAATTACAATTGCTACATTTTCAGGGTGTATTTCTCAAAAGAAAGAAGATAATGGTGTAGACGTTAATACGACGCCACCAAAGCAGGATGAAAAAACAATATCATATCTTAAGGCCAAGATAAATATCTCCCAACCATATGATCTTTCAGATTTAAATTCATCTGGTCAAAAAGTTGTAATATTAAGAGACAGTGGCATGAGACTTGAAGCCATAGTCACTTTATATGGGTTGACGTATGCATTTGATGACACTACAATGATCCCAGTAATTGAAACACAAGAGGAAGCTGCTAAGGTATTTGATAAATTACCTAACGATGTCAAAATGTATGTTATGGCCTCGGAATTATATGATGAAGACGGAAAATTAGTCGAAGGCGTATGGGGATCTGGAACTGTTGTTTGGGATGCACACATGCGAGATAAAGTTGCTTTGAGATATGCAAAGGAAGATGCAAATTACAATCTATATGGAACTGCTTATTTAATCATGAAAGATCAAAGAACAATTGTTACAGTCGATGAAAGCCCATATTTAAAAGGAGGATACGAATACTGGTGGATACAGCCAGCCACAGACACCATCTCTTCAAAGAAAGCATTAGGCTATGGGCCATATGCAACTTTATATGCGGCGCTTATGAGATCCTTGATGGTTCCAACAAAAGTAGTATATGGACTTTACTATGACATAGAAGAAGGCGGAGTATGGAAGCCTTACGCTTGGAATGAAATTTATTTCAATGGAAAGTGGATTCCCGTTGACCCTTACAGGGAAAAGATTGGGGTGCTTTCAAGATACTACTTTGCATTGGACAAAACAGTAGATCTAGCGGATCTTGATTTATCTTGTTATAGGAGTAATCTAGAAGGAAAGGGTTGCAAACCATTTGAGATTGAAATCCTAGAGCAAGGAACGGTCTTGGAAAGTGAAATCAAAAAATAATTTTTTAATTTAAATATTTCTTTATTATATCCGCAATTTTTTCAGCAAGTTTTCCTTTTTCATCTAAAGGTAAGTGAAAAACTTTTTTTGTTTTATCAATAACAAATACCTCGTTAGTTTTAGATTCAAAACCCCTGGATTCTTTTCCAACATCATTTGCAATAATCAGATTCATATTGGAGCATTGGAGCCTATCATAAGCCTTTCTGATTAGTTGATCTTCAGATAAAGCGTATTCTGCCTTGAATCCAACTATAAAAGATTTTGATATTTTTGAGTACTCATCAATTATTTTTTTGTTGGGTATTAGATTCATGGTAAATGATTCATTTGAAGATATCTTCCCTGTTGCACAATTATCTACATGAAAATCAGAAGTTGCAGCTGCGAAAATAGCTATATCGGCTTCAGTATTTGACATTACGGCATTGAACATCTCCTCATAAGTCTCTATCTTTTGAGCTTTAACGTGAGAATTTAGATGAGTTGGCCCTAAAATTAATGTAACATCTGCACCCCTCATTTCAAATTCTTCAGCAATTTTTATACCCATTAGTCCACTGCTTTTATTTGAAATAAATCTCACATCGTCAATTTTTTCTATTGTGGTGCCTGCAGTCACTAAAACTTTTTTCCCCTCAAAATCTTTAACATGTAGTTTTTTTATAACGGTAAATACAATATCCTCAATGTCCGGAAGCTTTGCCTTGTTCTCCTCAAATTTAGGTGTCAAAAACTCAACGCCGTGATTTTTAAGTTTTTCAATATTCTCAAGGATTAATGGATTCTTATACATCGAAATATGCATTGCTGGAACGATAATTATTGGTATCTTACCAAAACCTGTGGAAACAACAGTGGTAACGGGGGTGTCATCAATACCTGAGGCTATCTTTGAAATTGTATTTGCAGTTGAAGGGGCAATCAATATTAAGTCACATTTCTTAGAATGCTCTCCAGCATAAGAAACGTGTTCTATCTTGCCTGTAATTTCTTCAACTACGGGATTTCCAGTTGCAAATTCAAAAGAGTAGGGATGGATAATTTTTTTTGCATCTGGGCTCATGACAACATAAACTTCGGCCCCATGTCTCATTAGCTCTCTTGAAAGTTTAACTGATTCAACTGCAGCTATGCTTCCAGTTACTCCTAAAACAATGCCCTTGCCGGCTAGCACATTTGACTTAGTTCCTTTAATTGATTTTCTGTGCATCACCATATGAATTACCTAAATCTTTATAAAAATTGTTATTGTCTGACTTTATCAGGGAATAAAATGGCATACAATCTTTTAGTATATGACACAAAGTATGGGTCAACTGAGTTAATATCAAGATGGATCTCTGAAGAGATGGAAGATATAGAAGTAAAAAAACCCAAAGAAATCGAATCCATTAAAGAGTATAAATTGATAGTTATAGGCTCTCCCAATTATGATGATGAACCTCTAAACAGTATAAGTCAATTTATAGAAAAATTCAAAGAGGATCTTAAAGAAAAGAAAATAGCGATATTTGTAGTCTGTAATGATCTAGAGGAGATGGAATACAAAGGCAGAAGGGTTGGGGGCAAATATAATCTTGAGATCCTTAAAAATAGATTACCGGTAGAAAATATTGTGTTGGAAGAGGTATTTGGTGGTGTGCTGAATGCTAAAATTCTTGATGACGAGGATCAAGAAAAGGTGGCAAAATCATTTAGTGAAATTGGTAAAGTTATAAAAAAAGAGGATTTGATTTTCATGCCAGTAATGAATAAACTTGACTTAGGAAAATGTAAAGAGTTTGCTGAAAAACTTAGTAATCTATAAAGGCTTTATATGTATAGTTCAGAATATTATGTTCCTTCACATATAACTGGATTTTTTGTTCCGTTCTTTAGTGATGACTGTCTAAAAACTGGTTCGACTGGTGCCGGGGTTACTCTTTCATTTGGACTGAAAACTAAAGTTAGCGCGTATAGTGGAAGTGGAAAAGTTAAAATCAAGCTTAATGGAAAAAAGATGACACCATTAACGAATCCTATTTCATTTAACTGTTTAAATATAATTAAAGAAAGGTATCCTAAATCTATAGCTAACAAGGATATTTTAATAGAACAGAAAAGTGATGTTCCAGTTGGCTCAGGGTATGGTACTTCAGCTTCTGCCGTTTTGGGCATATGTTTTTCGTTAAAAGATTTGGCAAACATATCTGTTAAAGATTGCATAAGGATAGCCCATGAAACGGAAGTGAAAAATCTAAGCGGTCTCGGGGATGTTGTAGCAGAAGTAAAGGGGGGAGTTGAAATAAGAAAAACTCCGGGGATTGAAGGGGTTATTGAAAATATTCCTGCTGAAGGCCTCAAGGTATTAAGTGTGAGCCGTGGGATCAAGAAAACAGGTAGTGTTTTAGGGAATCAAGATAAAGTCAAGATAATAGAGAATTGCGGGACCAAATTATTAAAGAAGTTAGTTAATGAGCCTACTGTTGAAAGAATGATGGAATGCTCAAAAAAATTTACTTACAAAACAGGAATTCTATCTAGCGAGATTTTAGAGTTAATTGAAATTATCAGTGAAATAAATAGTTTCAATGCCTCCGGTATTATGATTGGTGAAGGGGCTTTTACATTTATTAGGGAAGAAGATGAAAAAAAAATAGTGGAGCGTCTGATAGACATTAAAGGGGACATAATTATTTCTCCTATAGGTAAAGGATTATTGCAAGGGATACCATGATTGTGCCAAAAAGTCACCCCCGCTATGAGTCTCTCTTATTGAGGGAAAAAATTACAGATTGCCTTAAAGAAGGCGTTATTTCTGAAGCTGGGATAGCAGCCCATGGAAGAGGCGAGGCTTTTGATTATTTTTTAGGGGAAAAAACTACAGACGAGGCAAATAAGGCTATTAAAGCTGCAGCGGAAATGTTGTGCAAAGCAAAAAATCCTGTCATATCTGTAAATGGAAATATAGCATGTCTTGTTCCAAAAGAGATTGTAGAGCTTTCAGAGATTGTTCCTTTAAAGATAGAAATTAATCTTTTTTATAGAACTCGTGAGCGTGAAGTCAAGATAAAAAAAAGATTGGAAAAATATAGGGCCAAAGAAATTTTGGGCGTGGGTGATGATGCAAATGAAATCATACCTGGCCTTGATTCACTTAGGGGAAAAGTATCTAGAGAAGGTATTTTCAGTTCTGATGTTGTTATTGTTCCTTTGGAAGACGGGGATAGGGCTTTAGCACTTAAGAAAATGGAAAAGAGAATTATTGCCATAGATCTAAATCCTCTTTCAAGAACCTCATTGTGCGCAGATATAACTATAGTAGATAATGTAGTTAGAGTAATGCCAAAGCTAATTGAAGAGATAAAGAAATTTAAAGAGAAAAAAATAGAAGAGAACTTGGAATTTGATAATAGAAAGAATCTTAAAGAATCAATCAAAATCATGAAAAAAAATCTTAGTAACTGGGAAAAAAAGTTTAATCAAAGGTGATATTATTAGTAAGATAATTCTTCAACTTGCACTTGACATACTAAACCTTGATAGAGCCATTTCTATGGCAAAAGAAGCCGTTCCTGGAGGGATTGATTGGATTGAAGCCGGAACACCCCTTATTAAAAGTGAGGGAATGGATGCGATACGAGAGTTAAAGCGTATTTTTCCTAATAAAAAGATAATAGCTGATATGAAGACCATGGATACAGGAGATTTTGAAACAGAAATGGCCTCAAAAGCAGGGGCAGATATAGTTTCCATATTAGGCGCTTCCGATGACAGTACAATAAAAGAAGCAATTAAGGCTGCAAAGAAATACAATTCTGAGATAATGATTGATTTAATAAACGTCAAAAATAAAGTGGATAGAGCTGCAGAAGTAGAAAAGATGGGTGCAAAATATGTCTGCATTCATGTGGGCATTGATCAACAGATGAAGGGAGAAAATCCGCTACAAGATATAAAAGATGTCAAGGAAGCCGTTAATATTACGATTGCAACTGCAGGAGGGCTAAACTCTGAGAATATACCTGATGTAATTTCTGCAGGAGCAGACATAGTAATTGTTGGTGGGGCCATTACAAAAGCTTCCAATCTTCTTGATGCCACAAAAATAATTAGAAAAAGTATTGATCTCTCAAAACCTATTGAAAGTTTAGATTTTAGAAAATATAAAGAAGAAGAATTAATTGATGCCTTAAAGAAAGTTTCATCATCTAACGTTTCAGATGCTATGCATAGGGGGGGAGCAATGAAGGGCATACATACTGTTGTTCCTGGACTTAAAATGGCCGGGAGGGCATTGACTATTAAAACTATGAACGGGGATTGGGCAAAAGTCGTTGAGGCAATTGATCTTGCAGAAGAAGGGGAAATTCTAGTTGTAGATACCAATTCAGGCGATATTGCCATTTGGGGAGAGCTTGCAACTTGGAGTGCTGTAATGAGAAAGCTAGGTGGTGTTGTGATAGATGGAGCTGTAAGGGATGTCGACGATCTAAAGGAGATACGTTTTCCTGTTTTTGCAAGATATGAAGTTCCAGATGCAGGTGATCCAAAAGGCTTTGGAGAGATTGGTTGTGAAGTTGTGTGTGGGGGGCTCAAAGTCAATAGAGGGGATTATATCATTGGAGATGATAGTGGGGTTGTGGTAATACCCCAAGAAGAGGCCCAAGAAATAATAAACAGAAGCATTGACGTCAAAGAAAAAGAGAACAGAATAAGGGAAGAAATTAAAAGAGGCTCAACTTTATCAAAAGTTCAAAAACTCAAAAAATGGGAGAAGGTAGTTGGATAACGTAGGGCACGAAAATCTTATATATTGTATCTTAACTTGATATATCATAATCCGATATATCGAGGAATGATACATGTCTTTTGGTAAGTTCAGTAAAAGTTTTCATTATTTTCATATACTAGATACTTTTGCCCTCTGGCTATTCAGTAAGGGGGAACTTTGTGGATATGACATTATAAAGGAGTACGAAAATAGATCCAAAGGTAAATTAAAACCCTCGCCAGCCTTAGTTTACCCATTACTTCTGCTACTTACAACTGAAGGACTAATTGAAGAAACAAGTAAGGGGCCACGAGGGAAGAAATTTTACACGATAACCCCTAAGGGGAGCAGAAAATTAAAAGAAAGGATGAACAGTATAAAAAAGGAGCTCCTCTATTATGAAGATTTTCTTAAAGAAGTTTTTGAGGTGCAGTAATGGCGGAGCTAAGGGATACATTCTTTGGGAAGCTTGCATTAATTGAATACAAATATAGTAAAATCATAGTTATTGCTATGTTACTTATTACAATTTTTTTAACAGTAGGTTCGTTAAATATTCGTTTTGAATCTGACTTTTTAAGAGAATTGCCTCCAAACTTTGATGTTGTAAAAACTCAAAATCTTATTAAAAGTGAATTTGGGGAAGAAGAAGGCATTATAATATTTTTAGAAATTAATCCAGATATTACAAATGATATACGAAATAAACAAAGCTTAGAAAGCATGTATAATTTGGAAATGCGATTGAAATCCCGTCCAGAAATACTAAACGTTATAGGCCCCGGAACAGTATACTATTCTATTTTTAGAAGTATCCCTCCTGATGAAACTATATTGAGAGAAGTGGCCAAGAACATACCAGAGTTGATATCTACAGATTACTCCTCAGCTGTTGTTATTGTTAAGACAAGTGGAGTTAGGAGTGAAAAAGAAATCAACTCATTGATTAATGTTGTGGAAGAGGAAATAAAGAAAGTAGAATTACATGGACTTAACTATAAAATAACGGGCTCCCCAGTCTTAAACAAAACTATTATTAACGTCCTAAGGGAAGATGCATACAAAACAATGATTATATCTGCAATTATCGTGTTTGTATTATTGACATTAATTCTAAGATTCAAGTCATTATTTGTAATTGTGCCCTTGCTTTGCGGGGTATTCTGGACGGTAGGCATCCTATCTTATGCAAGAATCCCGTTAAGTATAATTACAGCAAGTATTGGCGCCATTATTATAGGCCTTGGTGCAGAGTATGGAATATTTATGGTATTACGTTATAATGAGGAGTTAAAAAAAGGTAAACCACGTGAAGATAGAATTGTGGCCATGGTCGCAGGAGTCGGGAGCGGTACAATTGGATCAAGCTCCACAACTATTGCTGGTTTTATGGCATTGGCTCTTTCATCAATGCCTATGATGATTCACTTAGGTATTGCTTTATCTTTGGGTATTGTCAGCTGTCTTATTGGGGCGTTGGTATTTTTACCTTCAATTATGGCATTGAGGGAGTGGTGACATGTCAAATTATGATAAACTAATTAAAAAATATGCGGAGATTCATGGGAAACATCCAAAAAAGATTCTAATATTATCATTTATAATCACAATCATTTTAGGTGCTGGTATCACCCTAATGAAAATAGAACAAATGGAAGGCATAGGACAATTGCCAAGCGATAGAGAAGAGATGCAAGTGTTCCTAAAGATGGAAGATAAGTTTGAAAGATATAATTCAATTATCATTGTAATAAAATCAGATAATGTTTTCTCACCAGATATATTAAAAGAAGCATATTTATTGAATCAAAAATTGATTAATGTACATGGGATAGAAGCATCCTCTTTTGATCTCAAACTTGATGAAATATACTTGCCAAAAGAAAATCTTATTCATAGGCTTGAAGTTTCAGAAAGTCTTGGCTATATGTTGATAAGGCTAAATGTAACAAAGGGTGTAGATAGTGTTAGCATCTATGATAATATAAAAGACATAATATCAGAAACTCCCTTGACCATACACCCAGGAGGCAGCTTGACGCTAAATAGGGAATTAACAAATATGGTTTTACCTGAATTGTCCAAAATATCCTTAGTTGGAAGTATTGGAGTCTTATTATGCGTTATTTTAACCTTTAGATCAATTAGATATGGACTAATCCCTTTGATATGTGTCGGATTAGGGATAGTGTGGATGATGGGAATATCCGCATTTTTCGGGATCTCACTTAGCTCTGAACTTGTCGGAGTAGTTTCAATGATGGCTGGAATAGGAATAGATTTCGCAATTCAAACGATAAATAGGTATCTTCTCGAAAAAAGCCCCATTATTTCCGAGAGAATAGGGAATACCCTTGAAGGAGTTATTGCACCGATCATAGTTTCTTCTATAGTTGCAGGTTTTGGTTTTGTTGCGATGCTCACAGGTTCTCTATCCCTATTAGACACCTTAGGGAAGATGTTATTTATCGGAGTATTCAGTTGCATGGGAGTGTCTCTTATTTTCCTTCCGTCTTTGTTAATAATTCAAGAAAGTATATTTCAAGATACTGAAAAAATGATAAAGAAAAAAATGGAGGTATTATATGAAAAAAAGTAGTATTTTTTTAATTGGAATTTTTATAATGAGCATTTTTGTACCAGGAGTATATGGAAGTACGGATACAGTGATTTATTCGGGATATCTTCATGATAACGACTTCGTCTTTGTTGGGCCATATGCCATCTCTCTTATGGATTACAAGGACAATATGGCGTCATTTATGGTCCTTGAAGGCACGGCCCCTGTTGGACCTTTGGGGGTTTATATATCAAAAGGAGAATCTCTCAAAGTAAATGACATTACTGTCAATTTAATTGACGTATCTAATGTAGGGGTCAATGTAATAATCAAAGGGCCTGTGGGATATAAAATTGGCAGAAGTCAGTATGAATTTGTGATAAATGAAATAAAAACAAATCCATTAAATGTGGAACCTGGGGAAGCCTTTAATCTTGAAATTTTACTTTCAAATGAAGGGTCAATGAAAGCGTATACAGTTAAGGGAAGTCTAAATGTCCCCCCTATTGGAGCTATGGTTCCATTTATGCCTGAGAACACATCTGACTCCTCTTACATAGGAGATTTTGAAGCTGGAACAAAAAAAGTAATTTCATTTAAACTGAGGGCCAATGAAAATATACCTGCAGGCAATTATCCAATGGCAATTGTTCTTGTATTTTATGACGGAACAAATCCCTATCCAAGACCGTACACAATTCAATTTGGCCTTAGAGTTACAGGTAGAACAGAATTAATGGTAGTCAATTTCTCATCAATGCCAGAAAATATAAGGCCAGGGAATGAAAATGTTAAAATAAAAGTTAATTTAGCAAATCAAGGGACTGAAAGTGCAAAATATGTAAAAGCATATCTTAGTTTAGGGGAACCTTTCACTTTATCAAAGTCTTATGAAAGTTCCTATAATCTTGGAACTTTACCCGGTGGATATGCAAAGGATGCAGAGTTTCTAATAAATATAGACAAATCCGCAAAAAAGATGACATATGCCATACCGATGACCGTAGAGTACAGGGATTCTTCTAACAATCTCCTAAAAGAAGAATTTGAATTAAACTTAGACATTAAGGGGAAACCCGAACTTGAAATAACTGAGTACCGCTTTGAGCCAAGGAATGTAAGAACAGGAGGAAACGTAAAGATATATCTAACAATAACAAACAACGGGGAAGAGAAGGCAGAGTCCATAACAGTTGAAGCAATTGAAAGGTCAGAACAACCTTTTGATTTCACATCTAAAAATGACTACATTGGAGTTCTAAATCCTGGGCAAAAAGCAGAAGCTGTATTAAGCACTGATATCAAATCTTCAGCTGAAGAAAAAATTTATCAACTTAGTCTAAGGATTAGGGCTGTCGGAGACAAAGAAAAGCAGGACTTAAACGTATACCTATTCCAAAAGAATATAGACGTTCCAGTAACTAAGACATTGAGTATTACAAAAATAGGTTTAATCATAGGGCTCATATTTGTATTGCTATTAGCGGGATACTACGTATACAACAAGCATATAAAGAAAAAATAGGGAATCGAATTCGGTGTACGTATGAAAAAGAGCCTAATATTAATTTTTATTATTTTATTTTCTTTAATACTTCCAATTAATGTAGGCTCTTCCTCAGTTCCAAGGGACGACTTTTTTTTTGAAGGTGAAGATGTAAAGGCTATAATAGTTGTTGGTGAAAAAGCAACATCTTCCGATATAATTGCCGCTTCAAAGTTAGCGTTTCTTATAGCCAATAGGCATACTAAAAGAATTGAAAATACTATTTATGAGGAATATGAAGTAACTTTGCAAAATTTAAATGCTAGTGACATAATAAGAATTGATCCTGCCAATGCCACAGTGAATTCAATTAAGGTTGCTGATGGACTAAAATCCTTGTGGTGGGATGACGGATATAAGTATTCTTCATCTTTATACCCATATGGAAATGGAAACAAGGTATTTGATTATGGTGAAACCCATGAAGAGATTTTCATTAGATTATCAGATACCGAGACTCCTGATGACTATTGTCTTGACTTTAATGTTTCCGATATCGTCTATAGAATAACAAATATACACACGCCTTTTCAAAGGAAAGTGTTTGCTAGGTGTTTTGGGCCACTTTATGACATCCCCTATAACTCCTATAGAATAAGATTATTTGAAAAGGATTATCCAATTATTTACAACGGGGTTTACCATTCCAAAGATCAAAGCATAAGATATTTTATCTATGGAATACCTATTTACTCCCCAGATACGATATTTAAGGTAGGCGATACGAAAATTTTCGGTTGGTATACTGTAACTCTTTTAGATATACATAGCCCTACGACTGAAACAACTTCTAAGGATGACAAATACAAAGTCAAAAGTAATGGGAGCTTTTCAGGCGAGTACAAAGTTTACCTTAGAGTTTCTGATTTTACAGGGAGAAGTAATGAGTTTTTAATGGTGATGGATGCAAATAGTTCAAGATGTTGTTCATGTGTCCCTTTATGTGATCCAAAAGGAGGCTATGGTTCCTTTACAACTGTTCCAACAAAGCAATATGAAAATGATCCATACTTTATCTTTGAAAGGGGAACTAGAATAATTGATGGTCTTGAAGAAACTATATGGGCAGTCCCGGTATTTTACATAGATGGGATTAAAGTCTTTGAAGGAGCGGGCAATGCCCTCCTTGCAGAGTTTGATGTTTATTCCCTAAAGGACTATGGGGCCATAGAAGAGTCTTCATGTTGTATGCCATTTGTAACATACCCCAATGACTACAATCTTACTATCTCTAATCTTTGGGAGGACGTTATTGCTTTTGGTGTTGACCTTAATGGAGATGGAAATTTATCCCTTGAAGAACAGCAGATTCCGGTGTTTGAAGCAGTAGGAGAGGAGTGTAATGCATCGATTAAGATTCCATTTTATTCGCCAGTGTATATAAATCCTGGGAAAGATGGCATATTCGGAACTTGTGATGACTATCTTGATCTAAATCCCTTAAATCCAAGATTTAAGAAGTGTAGTTATGACACAATTGACATAGTGTTGTGCGATAAGATTGACCTTACATGTTGCGATCCTCAAACTGTTTACGGCCCAAGGAATTACTTCAAAATTGACATTCTTGACTCAAACTACTTCAAAAAAGATGGAGATGGAGTTGAACTTACTGTCAGTCAGAAAAAATCCAAATTATATTTGTTCTACGATTCAACAGTAAAGGTTGAGCCAACTTCCCTTATTAAAATAGATAAGGATGTTACCGGAACTGATAAAGCAAAGAAAAATCTAATCCTTATAGGAAATGAAAATAATAATCTGGTAATAAAAGATCTTTGTGATTCAGAGATATCAAAAGTTGTGTGGTCAAGATCATTTGGTCAATGGGAGTATTTAAGAGACATCTTTTATGAAAACAGTGTCTTGATTGTAGGTGGAAAAAATAGTGAGTCTACAAATAAAGCGTTAGAAGACATAATGAAACTACTGTTTGTTTGATTGCCAGAACATCTTAGTTCTAGCATATACCCTCTCTGCTGAGAGGATATCCTTAAAGAGATCTTCCTCATTTCTTCTATCTTTAGATAGTATCCTTCTAGCTGTCCTCGGACCTATCCCAATCCCAGCCAATGTAATTATGGCCTTTTTGCCATAAGGTAAAATTAAATCAGCCGAATCTTTGATTTCCTTCAAAGTCTTTTTTTCCTCTTCACTAATCTTTCCCTTGTTTCCTTTTCGGACTATTTCTAAATGTTCTCTTCTCCTCAAAATACCAATGTATCTTGCACCACATTGTGGGCATTTGGGATTATCTTCAAAATTATTTACAGAAAGAGTTGTTTTCCATTTCTTGCAATGTAGACATGCCACAGTAACTCTTTTTTCTAGAAGTCTCTTCTTAAGGTATTTTATGATTTCTTTATCTGGCCTTTTAGGATAAAGTAACTCAAAAGAAGATCCCTCCAAAAGATGTCTTGAAAATATGGAAAGTTCATTGTTTTTACATACTGTAATTTCAACTCTTCCATTTTGTATATTTCTGATAAACTCCTTTATTGGTTCAATTTCTAGTTTATCATGATAAATTTCATTTAATGTTTCTTCGTATAAGGGTGTATTTTTATACAGTTTTAGGATATTTTTCATTAAATATTTCTCAGAGTTTGCTCTTATAACACCAAATCTTTTTGCTATTTGGATCATTTTCCACTCAAAGAGAGGGGTATTCTTCAATACGATATCCAATATAGGAATAACATGATCTTCATTTATCTCAAGAAGGGTGTTTTTTACTATAATTCCGCCATCCTTAATCCCTTTAGGGAACTTTATCATTATGTGGTAGGGGTCTGTCCTCATACCTATTGACTCACCAAATCTCTGGGCTAAAAGTGATGTTATTACCCTGCCAAGAGTATCATTTGCTTTAGACCCGTTAAATGCATGTATAATTACAAACTCCCCTATATCCTCAATTACCAATGAATTCATTGAATATGAAAAATAATCTGTCTGTTCTTTTAACAAGTCATATAGAATTTTTTTAGTATCGCTTGTTAGAGGCAAATTTTCTATCTTTGTTTCGTCTGTAAATGTTTCAAAGACTTCTCTGGAAACAAATAACGGCACTGGAATCAGTTCCCCCTCCCAAGAAGGAATAGCCCCAACAGATCTAGTTTCAGTCACCTCTATTTTTTCATCTTCAATGTTCAAAACTTTCCATGTTCGTCCACGGACAATAAAATTTCCACCTATCTCGATGTTTGAAATAATAAAATTCTCATCCAATACCCCTAGCGAAGATCCTGTTCCTACCTCAATGACTCTATACTGTTTTGTATCGGGAATCATAGATAAATTCTCATAGTAGTAAAAAAATCCTTGTTTTGATTTCTTATAGGTTATTTCATCGTTAATCCAAATGAGTTTAATACTTTCCAAAAAATGCAATACTTTCCAAAACTCTTCAAGTGACATATTTCTATAAGGATAAGCCTTTTTGAATAGGGAGTAGGCCTCTTCAATTGAAACTTCATTTCCTTCCATTGAAAGTCCGATTATCTGATGAGCCAGAACATCAAAAGATTTTTCAGGTATTAGCGATTTTTCAATCACGTAGTTTAATGCATTTTTTGCAATTACGGCGGATTCACATATTTCTTCATCGCTTGTTAATATCACTCCTTTTGAAACAAGATATGTCTTGTGTCCTGCCCTTCCAACTCTCTGTAAGAGTTTTGATACTTGTCTTGGGCTACCATACTGGATAACTAAATCAACTGCACCAACATCTATCCCAAGTTCCATACTTGAAGTACATACTATGCATTTAATCTCCCCCTTCTTAAATCTAGTTTCCACATCGATTCTAGTTTCTTTCGAAAGAGAAGAATGGTGAACATCAATAAAGTTCATTTCCATGAGATTAAATCTAGATGATAGTATCTCTGCCATCTGGCGAGTGTTAACAAAAAGAAGAACACTTGTATGGCTATCAATTAATTCCTTAATCCTCCTAATTGAAGAAGCTACATAAGGAGATATTTTCAGATTTTCTGCAACCATTATGTCCTCTTCAAATATCTCCGGTGTTTCAACTTCAATGTCAAACTCCTTTTTTATCTGGGATTGAATTATGGTAACGTCCCTTTCTTCACCAACTAGGAATTTTGCAACTTCCTCCTTTGATCCAACTGTTGCTGAAAGACCAATTCTTTGTATCCTCCCGTTTTTTAATCTTTCTAATCTTTCAAGAGCTAAACTCAGCTGCACGCCTCTTTTATCTTCGGCTATCTCATGAATTTCATCGACGACTACGGCAAGTAATGACTTTAGATGCTCCCTTAGTATCTTTCCTGTGAAAAGTGCTTGTAATGTTTCAGGAGTTGTGATCAAGATATCGGGGGATTTGAGACTCTGCCGACGTCTTTCACTTTGAGTTGTGTCCCCATGTCTTGCTTTTATTGTTATTCCCATTGCATCACCTATCTTTTCCAACCTAAGAAGTAGATCCCTATTGAGGGCTCTAAGTGGAGCAATGTAGAGCACTTTAATGCCTGGTGCCTTGCTATCTTTTACTAATTTTAGAAGAGGGAGTATTGCAGCTTCAGTTTTCCCTGATCCAGTCGGTGCCATTAACAAAACATTTTTCCCATCTAAAATCTCTTGAATTGATCTACTTTGGATATCAGTGGGAGATATAATATTAAATTCATTCAAGACGGTGACAATGTCGCCACCTAAAAGATCAAAACTCATGGACACACATATTAAAAGTTACCAAAGCATTTTTAAGTTTAATTTATTGGCTTTAAATTATGGAACTATACCCCGTGATTAATAAGCCTGCAATAGTTATTGAATCAGATACAAGATATCTTGTTATTGCAGACTTGCACCTAGGTAAAGAGTATGAGTACTATAAAAAGGGGATAAAAGTTCCCGATATTGGTCAAAAAATGAAATCAGATTTATTAAAAATTATTAAGAGAAAAAACATAGAGGAACTAATTATTTTGGGGGATGTGAAACATAATCTTCCATTTACATCGTTTTTTGAAAAGTTAAATCTCCCAAAATTTTTAGATTTTAATATACCTGTAAAGATAATCAAAGGGAATCACGATGGTAACATAGAAGAAATAGTTCATAATGAAGTCATGAAGTCATTTAAAATTGAGGATCATATACTGACTCATGGCCACATTCTTATAGAGGGCAACAACTTGATTATGGGTCACGTCCACCCAGTAGTTGAATTTGTTGATTCAAACGGAAAAATAACCCGTATGAAATGTTTTCTCAGGATAGAAGGATCGCAAAATATCATTATTTTGCCATCTTTTAATCCTGTTATTGAAGGCGTATCTATAAATAAAGAGGGGGAGGCTATACCAGGCCCCTATTTTGATAGCGGCAGATTAGAAATAAAAGATTTTGATTGCTATCTTCTTGACGGAACATATATGGGAAAAGTACGGGATATTTACCGTTGAATTACCCCGCAATCATCGTCTATGGCCCTAATTGCGTCTTCAATTAGCATTCCTTCATTTTGATCTATATACTCTTCAATTTTTTGCAGTAATATGCACTCTTCAATTTTTTCAGATGTACAGAATATTAAATCTTTATTAATCTCATTTAGTACCTTCACAGCAGTATCCCCAAGCTCCTTTGAAACTTCAAAACACTCTTTGATTATATTATTAAAAAGAATTTCACAGTTTTTTTCGATATAGAGTTTATTGTGATAAATGTTACTGATTACATCAATTAATTTTGCATATTTATCAAGTCTGTTGATATAGTATTTTTTTGTTTTTATCACTATATTCTTAATCATTGCACCCGATATAGTTTCCTTTATTGGAACATTGACAAGCCCAAGCTTTTCTATATTGCACATTCTGTTCTTTTCGTAAAGTTCGGCCAAAATTGTTTCTTTTAGAACCTCTGCAAATTTCTTCACTGAATCATATTTTTGTATTTCATTTGGGTGAGGTATTAGCTGATCAGATTTTAGATATATATCTAAAATTTTCTCCCCAGCTTCCTTTGTATCTGGACGCCCTATCCTGATGTGTTTATCGATTCTTCCTGGCCTTAATATTGCCTGGTCAATTATATCCGGCCTATTTGTAGCTATTATGACAATTACATCTCCCATCTCTTCAAGGCCATCAAGTAGCTGTAAGAACTTATTTACGATTGGATTTTCTAGCCTAGCAGCTTCTGAACCAGTCTCTCTTTCAGGAACTAAGCTATCAAATTCATCAAAAAATAAAACGGATGGAGCTTTTTCTTCAGCAAATTTAAACAATTCCTCAATATTTTGTTGTGTTTCCCCAAACCATTTGCTTCTAAGTTCTTTATCGACATTAATAAAATTTCTAGAAGAAATGGAAGCTGCAAAACGTGCAATTAGTGTTTTACCACATCCAGGGGGCCCATAGAGCATGATACCCTTTGTTCTTTCAATTTTCAATTTCTGGACTCTTTCTTTTATAAAATCGTAACTCAATGCAGACCCAACGGCTTGGTCTATCTCCAAAATGGCTTCGTCAAGTCCGCCTATATCTTCTCTTTTCACTTTTGGTTTTTTCACAAGTAGGAGGTCATCACCATATTTCACATTGAGTTTAATGTCTAAAATTTCCCAATCTTTAGAGTTTCCAAATAAAGTTACTGTCGCACCGGCTCTAAGGTATTCATTTTCAGAATCTACAAAATCACCAATATCAAGCATCATTTCATGATAGGTGTCAAATCTAACAGTTGCATATTTGCCTTCAATCTTTATTATCTCTCCAAGTGTTGTGTCAACGATACCGGGGTGTAAGTCACTGATTACAAATTTTCCCCCATCTTTTGACTCAATGAATTTGTATCTTATTTTGTCCCCTTTTTTAACTTCTATATCATCAATCATATAGGCAATGATACGATAATTAAGATAATCAAAAATTTCATGCATGCCCTCTTGATCAAGAGATCTTACGTAAACCCCTATAAGAAAAGGTGGCTCATTTAATGCCCTTATCCTCTGTTCAAGCCTATTAATACGGCCCTCAAGGAAAATTTTAATTTCATTTTTTAGCATTTCTCGTTCATGTTGTATTTGATTTACGACTTCCTGAGCAGATTCTATTAGTTTTTTAGTTTCTTCCTTTTCAAGGACTTTCTGAGAGATGCCTTTTTCTTTTAAAACTTGAGCTAAGTCGAAATATCCGTATTCTTCTCTTAGATATGATCTAATTTCCTCAGTTTTTTTCAAATCAGAAGATTCCACAATTAAAAAAGGCAATTTTCTTTTAAAAGTCTTTTGAAATAAAGCTATTTTAGGCTACTTATACAAAAGCAGAACTTCCGTAACCAAGTAATCTAATGTATAATCCAGCTACAAAAATCAAAATTGAAACAAGCATCGTTATATAATCCCTTTTTCTAAGGGAAATTTCTTTCAAAAATGTTCTTTCCCCATATCCAAAACCTCGTGACTCAATTGCAATTGCAAGCTCTTCAGCCATTCTTATAGATCTGATAATAAGAGGGGTGATTATGGGAACATAATTTCTAATTCTTTTAAAAATTGGGCCTTTATCAAGCTCCAAGGCTCTTGATCTCTGGGCATCCATTATTGTATATGTTATTCCTGCCAAAGTTGGAACGTATCTCAAGGATATTGCCAAAGTCAAACAGTATTCATAAGGGACTTTAAATTTCATGAGTCCCAAAACAAGATCACGCTGAAGTGTGGTCATTAATAATAAAAATGTTGCAGTAATTATGGCAAGTATTCTAAAGGTCATTGAAAGTCCCATTCTAATGCCATCTTCGCTAATTCGAATCTTCCAATATTCAAAAAGTATATTCCCTGTTGGTTGGAAGAATGGCCACAATATTAAAGACATTAGAATTAGAGGTAATACGGGTTTTATGTACATTGAAAGTTTTTTTAGTTTAATTTTACAAAGGAATTTAATTATTAACAAAACGCTAAGTGCTATAATACCCAGATAAATTGGATCTTTATACAAGAGTGCAAGGCCAAAAATCGATGTAAGAGTAACAATCTTTGTCCTGGGATCAAGGCTGTGGAAAAATGAAGATTCCTTGACGTACATCGAATAACTAATCATAATAAATAAATAAAAGATTTAGATTTAAATGTTTAGGATTTATCTGTGCCAATGATTACAGTTCCAAGTTTTTCTCCATCAATGTTATATTTCTCTTTAAAGAAAAGATCTGTTGGAACACAGAGGCTTGCTGAAATTCCGTTTAAGTCTTTAAGTTCTTCGATTTCTTGTGCAGGTATCACAAAGTATGGTTTCCCTTGAGTTTTTACATTAGTGAATATAACAAACTCCTCTCCCATAAAAAGAACATCATTTCTATTTTTATATTCAGGTATCTCATCTTTTCTTAAAAGCTTGCCAAGAGTGTTGCCTGAAGGATCTTTCATTAACGTTAAGCTTTGACTATGTTTTCTTTCAGAAAATGTCTCATCAATAAAAGTCAGGAAGATTAATTCTTTTGATAGGACTTTCCAAACACCTTCGTTTATAAAGTCCATCATCCCCCCGGCAGCTTTATTTTTTTCTGCTTGAATCTCAAACTCTCTGATCTTGTTTATCTCTTCTTCAGAAAGAAGAAAGGCATCTAAAATGCCCTTTATGGATTTCAGTTTTTTCAGTATATCGTCTTCGACACTCATGATTACCCTCAAAGATAGCCTTTTGCTTTTAGAAGTTCAGCGTTTAATATTCCTCCGCCTGCAGCACCTCTAACTGTGTTGTGGGAAAGACATACAAACCTTATGTCAAATACCTTGCATTCTCTTAGCCTACCCACAGTTACTGCCATGCCTTTATCCGAATCTCTATCTTTTCTTGGTTGAGGCCTATTGGGCTCCTCTCTATAGAGAATTGGCTGTTTTGGCGCAAAAGGCAAATTTAATTCCTGAGGTTCAGCTCTAAATTCCTTCCATATTTTTTTTATCTCCTCAAGTGAGGGTTTTTTTGGGCCAAATTCAAGGCTTACACATGCTGTGTGCCCATCTATTGCAGGCACTCTATTGCAGTGGGCAGAAATTTTTATACTGGTATCGTTAATGATTTTTCCATTGACAACTTTTCCCATAATTTTTTGAGGCTCTATTTCTGATTTTTCTTCCTCTCCAGATATAAATGGAACAATATTGTCTATCATATCAAGTGACGGTACACCAGGATATCCCGCTCCAGAAACTGCTTGCATTGTTGTAATAATCATTCTCTTTACTTCATATCCTGCCTTAATTAGGGCATAGACAGGTGTCATGTAACTTTGTAGTGAGCAGTTTGGCTTTACAACTAGAAATCCCCTATCCCATCCGTTAATATTTTTTTGATGAGGGATTACTTCAATATGATTTGCATTAATCTCGGGGATTAACATTGGGACATTATCAACATGCCTGTTGGCCGATGCATTAGAAAAAACAGGTATTCCTGCCTTTGCATATGATGATTCAAGCTCTTTTATTTTTTCCTTTTCCATTTCAAGCGCCGAAAAAACTAAAGAGCATTTACCTATAGCCTGGCTAACGTCATTTGCATCCCCTACTATAAGTTTTCGAACTTTTTCTGGAGGATCTGTTACCATCTGCCATTTGCCCATTACAGCTTCTGCATAGCTTTTTCCAGCACTTTTAGGTGAAGCTGCAACATATGTCACATTAAACCAAGGATGATTATCAAGAAGTCTTATATAATTTTGACCTACCATTCCTGTAGCTCCAATGACACCCACATTTATCTTTTCCATAAAATTCACGACCCTAAATTACGTAATTCTTTAATACTCCTATTCCTTCAATTTTAGCCTCTACTGTGTCCCCTCTGTTCATTGGTCCAACTCCAGGCGGTGTGCCAGTTGCAATGATATCCCCAGGCTCAAGAGGCATTATTTCAGATATAAATTCCAATAACTCGTAACAATCGAATATCATGTTTTTCGTTGAGGAATTTTGTTTTGTAATTCCATTTAATTTCAAGGATATTGGAAGATCAAATGGATTTATACTAGTTTCAATCATGGGGCCCATTGGGGCAAATGTGTCATATGATTTAGATCTAGTCCATTGTGTATCTTTTTTCTGTAAATCTCTTGCAGTTACATCATTAAAAACTGTATACCCCAATATATACTCCTTAGCTTCATCTTTTTCAACATTTTTTGCCCGCTTTCCTATGACTATCCCTAGTTCAGCCTCATAGTCTACTTGATTTGAAGTATCTGGGTATATTATAGGGTCCTCTGGGCCAATTACAGTGCTTGCAGGTTTTATAAATATAATGGGATTATTTGGTATTTCCATTTTAAGCTCCTTTGCATGATCTCTGTAGTTTAGGCCTACTGCCACAATCTTCGTTGGCATCGTTGGCGGTAGTAGTTTAATTGAACTGGGATCTATTTCAGTTTCAGTAACTTGAAACTCTGAAAAGAAATCCCCTTTTATTTTTTTTATTACATTGTTCTCAAAGATTCCATTTTCTATTTTGTCATTATCGCTGTATCTAAGAAGCTTCATCAATCCACCTTTCTACTTTACTATTGCAAATACATCACTCATTATTGCTGCAGCTGTTTCTATCTGGCCTGCACCTCTTCCCATTACAGTAATGTCTTTTGATAAATCTGTTTCAAACACGGCGACATTCAAAGTTCCTGTTACCGCAAGTGGTGAGTTTAGTGGAACTGGTGTTGGTTCAACTTTTGCACCTTTTTCTGTAACTTCAACAAGCAGTTTTATTATATTTCCTTTATTCTTTGCAGCTAAGACCTCTTCCATTGTTACACCAGTTATACCTTTAACTTTGACATCCTTTAGCGTCATAGATTTTCCCATTAAAGCGTTTGATAATATTGTGGCCTTACATGCTGCATCCCAACCTTCAATGTCTTGGGCAGGATTTGCTTCAGCATATCCTTTTTCTTGAGCTTCTTTTAATGCATCTCCAAATTTCTTTCCTTCAAACGCCATGTTAGAAAGTATATAATTTGTAGTACCGTTTAAGATTCCTTTAACAGAGATAATATTATTCCCCTTAAGAGCTTCCTGAGCAAGATTTATCACCGGCATTGTTCCGCCAACAGTTGCTTCGTATCTAAATTCCTTACCGCTTTCCTCTTTTGCTTTCATCACTTTTTCATAGTAAAGAGCCAAAGGTCCTTTATTGGAAGTGACTACATGCATCCCTCTGTCAAAGGCCTTCACAATATGATTTAGTCCCGGTTGGGCATCCTTAATATTTGTTGGTGTGACTTCAACAACAATATCGGCATCCATGTTCTCTACTGCCACTTCCCCGTTCCATTTTTTATCTTTGGATGAATCGGGATAATTTATCACAGGAGACCTTTCTTTATTGTGGTCCATTAATTTAGTAAGATCGATCCCATCTTTATCATAAATAGAATTCAACATATCAGCAACACATACAATTCTGACATCGACCCCATAATTTTTTTTGTATTGTTCTGCTTTGTCCCTAATTACCTTGCATACACCCTTACCTACTATGCCAAATCCAACGACACCCAAACGTACTTTTTTCATAGCAAACATCCTCTTAAATATAGTGAATACACTAATTTTATTCTTTATTTAAAAGTTTCGGGAAAGTAATTATTTTTATTTTTTTAATTGTGTGGAAAAAAATCAATACCGAAACACTTTTAAAAAGGCTTAATGAAGGAGAATAAAGCTATATTTTAGAAGGTGAAATAGAATTGGAGCTACCTTTTTGTGAGATCTGTTTGAAGACCGGAATGCTCTGTCCAGGATGCACTGCAAAAATTAAAGATGGCGAACTTAGTGACAACGACCTTGAAATAGCTAAAGAACTTTACAGGCTTTCTCAAGAAAATAAAGGCCTTAAGGATGTTAAATTCAAGAGGAGTATTAAAGTTGGCAATCTTATAATTATTCTAATTGAAGCAGGAGAGATAGGAAGTATTATTGGTAAAGGTGGCAATGTAATAAGAGGATTAAGTAAAAAATTGAACAAAAAAATAAGAGTTATTGAAGAAAGTAAAGATGTTAAAAAAGTTGCTGCAGATCTTCTATATCCCGCAAAAGTTTATGGGATAAACATTGTTTACATGCCTGATGGTACAATAATTAAAAGACTCAGATTAGGTAAAGAATTTGAGCGAAAACTTCCTATTGCAATAAAAAGTGTAAAAGAAATACTTTTGTTGGTCACTGGCGAGAATGTCGATATTGTATTTGAATAATTTTTCTAATACTTTCTTTTTATTATAAAATCACAAAGTTCAGTTAAGAATATTTTAGATTCTTCCTTCATATTTTGATCAATGGATTTTTTAGCTGCCTTAATGAATTCTGACTCTTTTTTTATGCAGTAATCTAAAGCGCCACATTTTTTCATTATTTCTTTTATTTCTGCAATGTCTTCAAAGGAAGCATTTCTATTCCCCAATATTGCCTTGACTTTTTTCAACTGGTGTTCATCTGCTAATTCAAGGGTTTTAATTACAAGTAAAGTGTTCTTACCTTCTTTGATATCGCTATCCACTGGTTTTCCAGTCGTATCCTCCTCTCCGAAGACTCCAAGAATATCATCATGTACCTGGAATGCTCTTGAGAGATTTAGGGCATATGTGTCTAAAGATGTTATATCCGCCTTTTCTGTAAAAAGAAGTCCGACCCTTAAAGGATATTTAAAAAGTATGCCAGTTTTGTGATCTATCATGTCAAAGTAAATTTCTTCGTTTCCACCATTTTGTTCCATTAGGATATCTAATAGCTGACCTTCATTTAATGTCTTATACATCTCTCTCTGCATCATCATTGCTTTAGTAATAATCTTATCTTCAAATCCACATGACCTTATTGCTTTGCCACTTAAGGCATAGAGTATATTGGACCCCAATACAGAGAGTGCGTAAGAATATCTTGAAATTGCCCGCTGCACCATAATTAGTTGCGAGAGCCCATCCTTTTTAATCCAATTCTCTCCATCGAGGTAAGGTGTAAAGTCAAATCGTGTAGATTTCAAAAACTTATCTGCATATATTGCATTGAAGGTTTTCTCTCCATGTCTTATTATATCTTCATCCATTGAATCATCCAGTATTAGGGATGAAGAATGAAGAAGCTCAAACGCTATTGAAACTCTTAAAATGTTTGGATTATAATCTGCATATCCGCAATAAGCCATAATACACATTATGGGCCTGAGTCTTTTTCCACCAAGTAGCGTGTGGTGTCTTATGTCTTTATAGAAATCAAGCAAGACATCATTTTCCACAGATTGAAGTTCAGTTTCGAAGAATTTTCTAATCTCTTCTTCAACTTCTTTTTTGAGTTCGCCGGTGGCTTTTATAAAGTCCATTGTTACACCTTTAATAGATTTTTTATTTTCAGTTTAAATAAGTTTTGAAGATATCTTTTAAAGAGAAGCATGCAAATCATTTTAGATGTCAATAAAATATACCGATGCCAATTCGATCTACACTGGGAAACTAGCAAAAGGTTGTAGATTGTGCATTAAAGGTAAAAAATCCGTGTTATTTGTTACAGGGTTGTGTAATGTCAACTGCTATTATTGTCCAGTTTCAAATGAAAAGAAAAATAAAGATATATCTTACATTAATGAGAGGAAAATAGAAAAAAGAGAGGATATTCTTGAAGAAATAAAGACTTGTGCTTCAAAGGGAGTCAGTTTTACCGGTGGAGACCCTCTATTAAAAATAGATAAATGCCTTGAATATGCTAAATTGATCAAAGAAGAGGATAGCAAAAGCCACATTCACTTATATACGGGGACTATGGATAAAAAGATCCAAAATCTAAAAAAATTAGAAGGATATGTTGATGAAGTTAGATTTCATGTGAAGAACGAAAAAGAAGTTGAGGCATTAAAAAATATTTTGAACATGGATTTTAATTTTGGAATTGAAATACCCTCAATACCTTCTGAATTTGAAAGGATAAGTAAAATAATTAAATTGGCCTCATCGTCTGGATTTTTATTTGTCAATTTAAATGAATTTGAATACACGGAAACGAATTGGGATGATCTTTCTAAAAGAGGCTTCAACTTTGATAGTGACTCTAGCATGGTAGAGGGTAGCAGAGATCTTTCAGTAAAGCTCCTAGAAGAACACCAAGATCTTCCAATATCTCTCCATTTCTGTCCTTCTGTTCTTAAAGATGCAATTCAGCTGAGGAGGCGTTGGGAAAGGAGGGCAAAAAAAACTAAAAAATATTATGAAGATATTGAGGATTGTCTCATTGTAAAAGGTGAGCTATCTGGGGATGTTCCAGAGATAATAAAATACCTTAAGGATGAACTTAGAATCTCTAAAAAGATGTATGAAATCGATGGAAATAAGGTATTCACTCATTGGGCGATAGCAGAGGAAATATCGGAAAAAAAAGCATTATCGAGAAAAATAAAAGCTGCAATAGTAAAAGAATACCCAATCCATAAAAGATTGGTAGTAGAATATATTCCACTTTGAAATCATTTTTTAGGGATGCTTGATGATCTTGGAGATTTGGATTTTCTTGCAAGAGTTCCAATTAACACTCCAAGTTCCATTGTAACTGCACTTAATAACACCCCAAACAATATATAGATTGTAGTTGAAACATTGGCTTTTGTTGATCCAATGGCTATTTTGACTAATTCGATACGGGCGTCAATTTCATTTACTTTTTCTGTAAATCCAAGTTTCTTATAAGCCTCTTTTGACTTCTCATACTGTATAAGTGCATTTGAATAGTTCTTATTGGTAAAATACTCATTTCCTAATGAGTAGTATTTTTCCGCTTCTTTAGCCAGTGCAGAATCTTTTATTGAAAAAGAAACGGGTTGTGTTGTGGCTTTTTTATTACCAAACGGATCGAAATATTCAACTATGATGTCTGTCCTATAGTCTCCTGATGGGGCGCCATTATTTGCAGCAATATTTAATGATATGTTTCTTGATTCATTTGATCTTAACATTCCTACTGAGCTTATGTCAAAGGAGGAAGTATAATTATTATTTGAAGGAGAGCTAAGTTTAATATTGTTGGCATATCCCTGTCCATGATTTGATATTTTAAATGGTACATTTACACTTTGCCCAGGATACACCTCATTTGGATAAGAAGACAATTCAATTTTAACTGAAGGAAATTCCTTAACTACCTTGAAATCGATAGATTTCATCAATAAATAAGGTTTACATCCTTGCCTGCAGTTTCCAATTTCACCTTTAATCTTTAAAGGGATTTTATAGACACCTGCCTCGGCATTTGGAGACACTTCAAGGGACAATCTTACAGATACTTGGTCTTGAACATTAATGCTATGATCCCCATCACCTGGGGCAAATTCCTTTTCCCCGTCTAATACTGTGATGTATTTTTTAATTTCTATCGGAACATCACTTAAATCTATCAGAGCTTTAAGGTCCCAAAGCATTTCAGATGTTGTATTGTGTAATTTTACGTCTATGACTACCACCCTATTAGGCTCAATTTCCAAAGGATGGATTAATTCAATCTTTGGATCAGCATCTGCAGCCCCACAAAACGGTAGTAAAATCATTGAAATGAACAATAAAGATAAGGTCTTCTTCATCATGAAGGATACTATATAATAACTCTTTTAAGCGTTACCCCAATTATTATTCTAATGAATAGGCGTTTTTTGTCAATTTTCACCTGTTTGATTCTGATATGTTCGCTAAATTTCATCTATGGAGTGGACGAAAAGAAAGATGTAACTATAATGATTCACCTATATGAAAAGGAAAAGGAATCATATACTATATCAGGCGATATTTACAACTATGAAATTAGGCTTGTTGATACAGATATTTGTGATAAGGATTTATATGTGTCATCTTGCATCAATACAATTGAACTAAACATAGTGCAGAAAAATAAATACACCAACGAGGAAATAAAAACTGTTGTCGTACCAGACATTGTCAAACTTAGGGATTTCCCCGTTAACATTGATTTTGAAGACATTAAATTTGACAGTTTGTATGTATTTACCATATATTTTGATCAAGGTGCTGCAAACTTTAAAGTGAGCTATACAAAAAAAGACGTCTTGAGAAATATGGTCCCAATTTATTCTGGGGAGATGGGCGAAAATCCCTTCTTGCTATACTTTGGAGAAACTGACAATTTATATACAATGACTATTAACAGAAGTGAGAATAGACTTATTGTTAATGTTAGGAACAATCAGGATTCAAAGACATTATATGGGCTTCAAGATGATATTCTACCATTTGGGAAGATAATGGTAAAGGTACTAAATCGAACAGATATGGGAATAAAATTCATCGTGTATTCTAATTCAAATATCAAATCCTTATCAAAATCAAATACCTCATTGAAGAAAGGCGAGACTGGAAACATTGGGGGAATGGATTTTAAGATCTCTGATTTGGCCGCCCTATTAGTTACAATAAATGTAGAAAACAAAGACTATTCAATAAGAAACAGATCTTTAAAAAATATCGGGGGGTATATCTTTGAGATAAGTGGTATCACAGGAGATACCGCTAATCTAAACATTTACCATTCACCTTCAGTCAGTTTAATGGATTACAATCCAAACGTTATCCTTACCGTTACTAAAAAGCTTGAATTCTATGAAGGGGACATATTTGAAATACCTTTTACTGTTGCAAATATAGGAAAAGTCGGTGCAAAAAACATTACAATAGAGTTAGAGAACTCAAACGGGGACATCATAGAAGGGATTTGGAGAGGCACATTAAGTCCGGAAGAAACTAAGGACCTTAAATTTAAAGCCAGATTCAATATCGAAGGGCAATATCAGCTTGTGTTTAATGTGAATACAGCCCAATATTCTGAAAAATTTCAGGAAACTGTCAATATCAAATCTAAAGTAACTTCTGTATTAAAAAAGGGTACAATGAATTCCTTGATTTATATCACAAGGGATTATATCTTGACCCCGGATAGAATTAGGGTGGCCCAAAACTCCATCAATATATTCTTTTTCGTTGGAATCTTATTATCTTTTGGAATAATTATGAACTCTGCTAGGCAAACGCTTCCAACTATTGAGAAGCCAAAAGAATCCCCAAAGAAAAAATCAGTAAAAAGAAGAGAACAATCCATTAATCCAAAAAAAGACGAAGTAAATATAAGTCAAGAGAGGCTTAAAGTTTCTAAGCAAAGAAGGGCGCAAGGTCTCAAAAGAGAAAGTATTAAAAAAAGAGAAAAATAGTTAGTTTCTTTTCCTCATTAGTAGATAAATTGAACCTAGCAGCACCCCTCCGATAATTCCAGCTTCCTCAAAAGGAACATTTTTATTTTCATTATTTGGTTTTTCTGTTTCTGGTTTGTCTACAGCAGCATTATCGTCTCCAGGGGCAATAAAGGCTTCATTTTTCTGGAGCAAGAGGTATATATTGTTATCATTTGAACCAATTAGTATATCTAACTTGCCGTCATTATTTATATCTTCAATGAAAAAGGTTTCAATCCATCCATGAGCCTGGAACGAATATTTTATATCACCTGTGTCATAATCAATCATATACAGTGTATTGTCTTTGCATCCTGCAATAAGATAACTTTTTCCATCTTCCTTCATTGCTTCTATTTTAAATATCCGATCCGGTAAATCAAATCGCTTAAGGTAGGTCCCTTTTGAGTCAAGAATTATTATCTCCCCTTTAGTACCAGCAATAATTAGCTCATCTTTTCCATCATCAGTAATATCAGAAAACGTTGAAGCACTAGACTCAACTTCAGTTCTAAATTCCCACATCTGCCCTAAGTTTCTATTAAGCGAATACGCAACGGTCCCTTTCCATGTTTGGGCATCCTCTCTAAACCATCTTGATACATGGACCATATTGTTATACTTATCAAGATATAGATCTCTTAAAATGTGATTAGTTTCATAGGATTTTACAAGTTTACCTGCACCGTTTAGTATGTATGTATTGTCCCAAGATACAATCATGATCTCGTTTATCCCATCCTCATTTAGATCAACTATTAATGTTCTAAAGTTGTATCCTTTAGTTTTGTAGTTCCATAGTAAATTCAACTTGTCATCAAAGAGATAGACGTTGCCATCATCTGCACCGACAAGCGTCTCAAAGGTTCCATTAGAATCCACATCACCTATATCTAAGTCAAGAATTGAGCCCAAAATAGGAATAACAGCCATTTCCTTTCCATTGCTATCTAAAATGTAAATTAAGGCATTGAATATTTCATTCTTTGAAATAACTCTATTCTCAGTTCCTAAGATAATTTCTTTTTCAGTTGCCTCGTTAATATCCATTACTTTAATCATGGAAAATGAATTATTTGATTCAAACGTCCACTTAGAATTTCCCCTATCATCAAGGCATAAAAACTTTTTACCTGACGTATAAGCAAGTACCTCATAATTGCCGTCCCCATCTAGATCATTTGCCATGATTTCAAGTATGTCAAACTCATCCTTATGAATAATGTTACTTTCAAATTCAATTGCCATTGTTATAGAAATCATTCCCAGAGAAAGCATTAGAATAGTTAATATTGGCATAATTTTAAATTTCATATTATCACAAAACAGATTAATTATTCTTTTATTTAAAACTATTCTTAGATTGAAACAACTTGAATACCAAAAATATATAGAGTATATAGTTTATTAACCAAAACTTTTTAAGGTTTGTTTTTAGAAGTAGTTCAGGTGTAAGTATGCCTCAAGACAAGGAAAAGAAATTTATCTTATTTTTTGAAGAAATAGATATCGATGACATTCCTTTAGTGGGTGGTAAAAATGCCTCTCTTGGAGAGATGATACGGAACTTGAAAAATAAGGGAATAAAAATCCCTGAAGGATTTGCTATAACGTCCTATGCTTATGATTATTTTATAAAGAACGCTGGAATTGAAGAAAAAATTAAAGATATCCTAAAAGATATTGATACCAATATCTATGAAAATCTAGCGACCAGAGGGGAAAAAATAAGGCATGCAATTATTGAAGCTGAATTTCCCGAAGAATTAAAAAATGAAATAATTAAGGCCTATGGTAAGCTAGAAGAAATGTATGGAAAAAATGTTGATGTTGCAGTTAGGTCATCGGCAACCGCAGAGGACCTTCCAGATGCTTCCTTTGCTGGCCAACAAGAAACCTTTTTAAATATTTCCGGTGCCGAAGCGCTCATTTTAGATTGTAAAAAATGTTTTGCGTCTCTATTCACAAACAGAGCTATATCGTATCGGCATGACAAGGGCTTTGATCATTTTTCAGTTAAACTATCAATTGGTGTTCAAAAAATGGCAAGAAGTGATACCGGATCAAGTGGTGTCATATTCACTATCGATACAGAATCAGGATTTAAGGATGTAGTTTTGGTCACTTCGATTTATGGTCTTGGGGAAAATATTGTTCAAGGTGTTGTAAATCCTGATGAGTTTTATGTATTTAAGCCGACATTGAAAAACGGTTACAAATCAATAATTAATAAAAAACTTGGTGCCAAACAAAGAAGGATGATCTATTCAGATGACCCTTCTGAGAGTACAAAGAATATCAGAGTGGAAGAGAAAGATAGAAACAAATTCTCAATTTCTGATGAAGAAGTATTAAAGCTTGCAAGATGGGCAGTGATAATAGAGGATCACTATTCTAGCAAAAAAGGCAAGTACACCCCAATGGATATCGAGTGGGCAAAAGATGGAACAAATGGAGAGCTTTATATCCTTCAGGCAAGGCCTGAAACTGTACATTCTCAAAGGGACTTCAATACAATAAAAACATATATCTTAAAGGAAAAAGGCAAGAAGCTTGTAACTGGCCAAGCTGTGGGGGATCTTATTGGACAGGGAATGGTAAACATAATAAGAACCCCAAAGGAAATCTCTCGTTTTAGAGAAGGAGAAATCCTCGTTACAGAAATGACTGATCCAGACTGGGAACCTGTTATGAAAAAGGCCAGTGCTATTGTGACAAATAGAGGGGGAAGGACTTGTCATGCAGCAATAGTTTCAAGGGAGCTTGGGATCCCATGTATTGTAGGAACTGATAATTCAACTGAAGTGCTGTCAGATGGCCAAAAAGTCACAGTTAGTTGTGCAGAGGGCGAAATTGGTGCGGTATATGATGGATTGTTAAAGTACGAAGTAGAAGAAATTGACATTCAGAAACTTCCTGAAACAAGGACTAAAATAATGATGAATGTAGGTATACCTGAAAAGGCGTTTTACCAATCACAGATTCCAAATGACGGAGTAGGGTTGGCAAGAGAAGAGTTTATCATCAATTCCTATATAGGAATTCACCCGATGGCACTTGTTAACTTCGTGGAACTTAATGAAAAGTCAAGATATGATATTTCAGTTGCAGAAGTTATTAAACAAATTGAAGATAGGACATGTGGGTATCAAGAGAAAACAGATTTCTATGTAGACAAACTTAAATATGGAATATCAATGATTGCCGCTGCTTTCTACCCAAAGGACGTTATCCTTCGTCTTAGTGACTTCAAATCCAATGAATATGAAAATCTAATTGGAGGTAAGTTCTACGAGCCAAAGGAAAGCAATCCAATGATAGGGTGGAGGGGAGCCTCGAGATACTATGATGAGAACTTTAAACAAGCATTCGAATTAGAATGTAACGCCATTAAAAAAGCTAGGGAAGAAATTGGATTGACCAATATTAAAATTATGGTTCCATTCTGTAGAACTCCTGCAGAAGGTAGGAAGGTCATAAGCGCTATGAGAGAATACGGCCTTGTACAAGGCGAAAACGGTCTTGAAGTATATGTAATGTGTGAAATACCGTCAAATGTCCTTGCTGCTGATGAATTTTGTGAAATATTTGATGGATTCTCTATAGGTTCAAATGACTTAACACAACTTGCACTTGGTCTTGACAGAGACTCAGAACTTGTTTCAAGTATCTATGATGAAAGAAACATTGCAGTAAAAAGGTTAATTAAAAAGGCAATTGAAGTTGTAAAATCAAAAGGTAAAAAAATTGGAATTTGTGGACAAGCACCATCTGATTTCCCGGAGTTTGCATCCTTCCTAGTTGAAAGCGGTATTGATTCCATAAGTTTGAATCCTGACACAGTCATTAAGACCAGACTTAATGTATGGGAAAAAGAAAAGGAAATGGGGTTCATATAATTAATGTTTGAATCAATAATTTCATCAATTGTCTTGGGGATAACAGCAGGATTGTGTCCTCTTAATCTTTTTTTTATTATTCCTATTTTTCCAAAGGTATTGGGAGAACGGGCACCGTTCAATGCAGTTGTATTTTCATTAGGTGTTTCAACAGTTTTCATACCGTTAGGATTGTTAGGTAATTTTGGAATTTCTTCAATATTTAGTGGTGAGAATAAGTACGGATTTCTATTAGGGGCAATGATTTCAATTGTAATAGGACTAATTCTACTAAGAATATTAAAGATTAGTTACATAATGTCAGTTAAAAAAGAAAAGAAGTTTTACGGTTCAACACCATACACTTATGGAATATCATATGGATTAATTACCATAGCTAGGGCAGCTCCCCTCTTATTGTCATTAATTTCAATAGTATCTTTAGAAAAGAATATCCTAATGGTCTTGGCTTCACTTCTAATATATTCATTTTTAGTTGGTGCACCACTAATAATAATCTCTTCAGTTTTTGGCTTAAAGAGGGTCGAAGCTTTTGTTAAAAAGTACTCAAAGACTTTGGACAGAATTAGCGGTATATTACTCATCTTAATCGGGGCCTATTACCTGTACTTATTCGTCCATTGACAAATCGATATATTTAAATTAACATACGTTAGAGTAATATTGTATATAATATAGAACAATTTTTATAATTTATTTTAATTTTTAGTATTATGTTCTAATATAATAGATAAACTTAAATAGAGATATGTCATGCTTCAATTGCTAGATAAGGGTGATACCATTGAACGTTTCAGAAAGATCATCAACGATTAGTTATGCTATTAGAGACGTAGTTGAATATGCAAGAAAACTTGAATTAAAAGGAGACAGAATATTAAAACTAAATATAGGGGATCCTCTAAAATTTGATTTTAGAACACCAGAACCTATGGTAGATGCCATTATCAATGCTGCTAGAAATAACTTTAACGGCTATGAGGACTCTCTTGGGAACACAGAACTTAGGAGAGTCATAGCCGAGAGGGAATCAAAAAACAATGGAAAAATATACCTAGAGGATGTTGTTATAACGTCAGGCGTGACTGAAGGGGTGAATCTAGTTTTTGGCGCAACTCTTGAACCAGGAGATGAAGTTTTAATTCCGGGCCCAGGATATCCAACTTACACCGCTTATGCTCATTTCTTTGGAGCAACTCCTGTTTCATATAGGACCATAGAAGAGGAAGGTTGGGACATTGATGTTAAAGATTTAAGATCCAGAATAACTGAAAGAACTAAGTGCATAGTCATAATTAATCCAAACAATCCCACCGGCGCTACATACTCTAAAAAGAATTTAAAGGAAATACTTGATATTGCATTAGAACATGATTTGTTTATAATCTCTGATGAAATTTATGATAGAATCACCTTTAACGATTCTTTTATTAGCCCAGCATCTATGTCAGATGAAGTTCCTATACTGACATTTAACGGTATTTCAAAGATATATCTTGCTCCTGGATGGAGGGTCGGATATATTGCCTTTTACAATTGGGACACCCTTTCTGATATAAAAGAGGGTATAATGAAGGAACTTCGGGCAAGAATTGCAGCAAATTCAGTATGCCAGATGGGCGCCATTGAGGCCTATAATAGCAGTGAAAAGTATGTACTGGAGATGGTCTCAAAGTTGAAAAAGAGAAGTGAATTTGCATATAAGAGGTTAAATGAAATACCTGGGATAAGCACTACAAAGCCGATGGGCAGTCTTTATATTTTTCCAAAGATTGAATTAGAAAATAGGTGGAAAGACGATAAAGAGTTTGTTTATGAATTTTTAAGGATGAAAAAAGTTCTTTTAGTTCACGGAAGTGGATTCTGCCCTGTTTATGGTAAGGATCATTTTAGATCTGTTTTTCTCCCCCCTGTTGACATGATGGAAGAAGCTTTTACAAGACTTGAAGATTTTATGCGAAACAAAAAATGAAGCATATAGATAATCATTTATATTTTAAGCTTCAATGTATAGTATGCGGGCCACTGACTCGGAAATCTTTGAAGCCATTAAGAGTGTTTTAAAAAAGGATACCACAATTCATTCTCAAAAAGAGTTATTTGAAAAAGTTAAGAAAACGCTATCAGGTAAAGAAGAAGTTCAAGTATCTGCTGAAAGAATAAGACGAGTTGCCAAAAAAAATGGTATTCGGATTCAAGTCCACTCAAGAAAAGGTAAAGAAATAAAGATCTGCCCTTTTTGTGGTAAAGAGCTTCAAGATATAACGTCTAAAGATCTTTTTGGGAAATCGACAGTGATTGGCAAATTATGCAAGAACTGTAAGTTTGAAATAGGAATCGGCAGGAGCCCGGCAAGATACGTATTTAGAAAATAGAAAAGTCTAAAATCTGAAAAATCTTCTTTTGTGAACGTTCTCTTTTATCAGAGCCTCTGCTACAGCCTTTAAGAGACCTATAACAATGGGCCCATAAAGAAGTCCTATTGGGCCGAGCATATATAACCCCCCCAATACCCCAACAAGTACTACGAAAGGATGGAGTTGATCCCTATGTTTACAAAACTTGGGGTAAACACAGTAATTATATAAGACTTCTAATATTACGCCTCCGTAAATTAAAAGTAAGACTCCTTTAAGGTAATTACCAAGATATAAATGATAAGCTCCAAGAGGAATAAAGATAGTCCAGGAGCCTACGATTGGAAGGAATGATGCGAGCCCCACTAGAAGGCCCAATAAAAAAGAATATTGAATGCCCAAAACATAAAATCCAATAATAGAGAGGAATCCAGTAATCAATGCACTCATTATATTCCCATACATTAGCTCATCCATTACCTCATTGATAGGTTGAAGTATCTCATGTATATCTTTGTAGTATGAAGGAGGAAGTGCATTTTTAACAAAATTTTCAATCGAAGCCCTCTCAGATAAAAAATAATAAAGTGAAAGCATAAGTATTACTAAATTTAACAAAGTCATATGCAGCTGCCCCATTGTTTTTGAAAATAAGACTGTTATATCGATAATTTGGGGAATAAATTCTAAAATCAGTTTATGTAAGGGGGATTCGGGCATATACAATCCGAAAAGTTTTAGTATAGTTAAATAAGAGTGTGTCCTGAATATCTCAATTAATACATCAAGCTCTTCAAGAGCTTTAAAGAATGCATATAGCAATGTAATTAGGATTGGCGCAGATACAAAAAGAGTTGTAAACGCTGCTGAGAGATTATTTCTTTTTATTTTTTCATATATTTTATTATAAACAGGAAGAAATGTATAAGCAAGAACAAGGCCCCCTATCAGTCCAGGGATAACAGGATAAACTAGATATGCTCCAAGTAGGATAATCAATATGCCTATGATAATCTTAACATAAGAAATCTTATCCATTGCTACTTTTTTAATTGACTAATATTTAAGATTTACTAAATCATAAAGTAAATTAAAAATAAAATTGAATTATCAATCAACTGGACACTCTTCTTCCCATGGCCTGATGCATTTTTTTAATCCTTCACACCATTGATATCCTGCAGCTATTAGGCATCCATGCTCGTCGACATCTCCACCGATTGTGCATGATTCTTCCCATGGCCTGATGCATTTGTTCTTTACCTCACACCAAATGTAGCCAGCAGATCCTTTGCATCCATGCTCATCAACATCCCCGCCAATACCACATGTTTCTTCAAAAGGTCTGTAGCATCTATTAGTGTATTCGCACCATTGGTATCCGGCAGCTATTAGGCATCCGTGAGAGTCTCTATCTCCGCCTATTGGAGGCT